>Ga0207851_100024_pt1 | contig 132210 bp, 134 predicted proteins | sample A23E3SouthBayCA_FD_187747 | JGI IMG/M metagenome (GOLD analysis project Ga0207851, IMG submission 187747) | Aerobic enrichment media microbial communities from Eden Landing Ponds, California, USA - A23 E3 (SPAdes) | ecosystem: Environmental > Aquatic > Marine > Unclassified | place: Emeryville... | reverse complement strand
GCGGGACCGGCGCGAATACCTCCTCCTGAAGAGCCGGCCCGGGGACTGGGAGTTCCCGAAGGGCGGCGTGGAGGGGGACGAAGAGCTCCAGCAGACGGCTATTCGAGAAGTACAGGAGGAAGCAGGTATCGAGGATTTCCGCCTCGTCGACGGCTTCCGCGACGAATACGACTACGTCTTCGAGGCGAACGGGGACCGCATCCACAAGACGGTCCACCTGTTCATCGCGAAATCCTTCGAAGCGAGCGCCGAGTTGTCGAACGAACATTCGGACCTCCAGTGGCGGGACTACGACCAGGCGATCAACACGATCACCCAGGACGGCCCCCGCGACATTCTGGAGGACGCTCACGAGTTCCTCGATCAGGAACTCGAGGCCTGACCGCGGCTCCCACCGCTGTTGTTCCTGCAGCCGACGCCGAAAGAGGTAGGTAGCTCGGCGGCCGCGTCTCCGTCGTGGCCGACTCCGAGTTCGCGTTCGAGCTCCGCGCGTGTGCCTGGGCGGAGCGCTACTGGCACCCCGGGGACGGCGAGCGGCCGTGCATCGTCGCGCGCCAGCTCGGGACACGCAGCCGCCGCTGGGACACTGTCGTCGTGGAAGTCGACCCGGACGCGCTTGCGGCACGTCGCAACTTCGGCACCGAGCGGCTGAACTCCGACCTCCTACACGTCGTCAGGCACGCCCCGGAGGACTGGGCGTTCTACCGTGACGCGCTCCCGCATCCGGGCTACCCGTGGCGGTACGTCCGCGAAGCGATCCACAGCGCGGCCGACCGCGGCGTCGTCGAGACGCGGCGGAACGGGAACAAGATTGAACTCCGCCGGAAGTGGCCGTACCCCGACTGGGTACAGCGCATCGTCGCCATCGAGAACAAGCCCGACCTGGACGCGTCCGCGGCGGACGCGCTCGCCGACCAGCTCGACCAGGACGTCGCGCTCGCGCTCGCCGACGAGGTGTGGCTGGCGACGGAATCCACTGGTGGGCGCGAACGAGCGCTGTTCGCCGAGATGCCCGTCGAGGCCGGGATTCTGACGTTCGCTGACGGCGAGGCGTCCGTCGAGTGGCATCCGCGCTCGCTGGACCCGGACGCGACCGGGACGCGCATCACCGAGCGACCGTCGGACAGCGAGTTCGACCACTCGCCCGCGAGCTTCGAGTACGTCGACGCCGACTGGAAGGCAGACAAGCGCCTCGAAATCGCCGAGCGCGCCTACGAGCGCGGCTGGCGGTCGTACCTGGACACAATGCGGCCGGACTGCCGGCACTTCGCGGTCCAGCGCGCCGACCACGGGTACGTCCCGTACTGCGCGGCGAACGCCCGCGAGCAGACCGCCGCGGAGTGCTCGGGGTCGTGCCCCGAGTACGAACCGGAGCCGCCGGCGTGGCGACAGCGGGGGTGGCCGCTCTCCGGCGGTCCCGGCGCCGCGATCCGACGCGTGCTCGACGAGCGTCGACGGCGCCGGCGATAACAGCGGGCGTCTCCCGGACCGGTGTTTTTACCGGCCAGCGACCCGTCTAGTCGGCGAATGAACCGGAGGGAGTACCTCGTGGCCGCAACGGGCGTTGCGGTGACGGTCGCTGGCTGCGCCGGCAGCGGGGGCGACGACGCGAGTGCAACCCCGTCGACCGACGGGGAGACGGCATCGACGAGGACGTCCGCGACTGCTGGCGACCGTCCGGAAGAAGTCGCCCTGGCCACGGTTGCGGACGACCTGGACACGCCAGTCGACGTCGCCTTCGCGCACGACGCCGACCGCCAGTACGTCGCGGAGCAGCGCGGCGTCGTACGCGTGCTCGAAGACGGCGACCGCCGGTCAACGCCGCTGCTGGACCTCAGTGACGCGGTCGTCACGGGCTACGAGGCCGGACTCCTGGGACTCGCCCTCCACCCCGAGTTCGCGGACAACCGTCGGCTGTTCGTCCGGTACTCCGCACCACCCAGGGAGGGAACGCCGGACGGGTACAGCCACACGTTCGTGCTCGCGGAGTTCCGGGTCGCCGACGACGGACTGACAGCGCGCCGCGATTCCGAACGCGCCGTCCTGACGATTCCCGAACCACAGTCGAACCACAACGCCGGGTCGCTGGCGTTCGGTCCAGACGGATACCTCTACGTCGGTGTCGGTGACGGCGGAAGCGCCGACGACCAGGGCCGCGGCCACGTCGAAGACTGGTACGACGCCGTCGCCGGCGGGAACGGGCAGGACGTCACCGAGAACCGGCTCGGGAGTGTCCTCCGCATCGACGTCGACGACCGACCGGACGGCGACCCGTACGGCGTGCCCGACGGCAACCCGCTGGTCGGAGCACCCGGCCTGGACGAGCACTACGCGTGGGGGTTCCGGAACCCGTGGCGGATTGCCTTCGACGGCGAGGCCCTCTACGTCGGAGACGTCGGGCAGAATCGCTACGAGGAGGTCAACGAGGTTCGCGCGGGCGGGAACTACGGCTGGAACGTCCGGGAGGGCTCGCACTGCTTCGGTGCCGAGGACTGCGTAGACGGAACGCCGTCCGACGTCCGCGGCGGGGAGCCCCTCATCGATCCGGTCGTGGAGTACCCCCACAGCGACGCCGCGGTGAGCGGCGTGTCGGTCATCACGGGGAATGTCTATCGCGGGTCCGCCGTCCCGGGCCTCCGGGGGGCGTTCGTCTTCGGCGACCTCAGAGCGCGCGGCCGCCTCTTCGTGGCCGAACCGCGAAGCGACGACGAGTGGCCGACCCGCGTCCTCCCGGTCGCTGACGCGGACGCGCTCCAGCGCGTGTTTTCCTTCCAGCGACACGACGGCGAGCTGTACGTCCTCGGGAGTGGCGACGACGGCGGTGCAGTTCACCGGCTCCAGGCGGTCTGACGTCGCTCCGAGAGAAAACGGTCGTCCGCTCGCTCAGGCTTCCGAGGCGGCCGCGTGTTCGCCGTCCTCGCCGGCGTCCTCCTCGACGTTGACGTCCTCGCGAGGGACGGCGAGTTTGTACGTCGGGACGGTGCGGTGTTCGACGGTTACGATGCCCTTCCGCTTCAGCGTCTGGAGCGCGCGCCGGATGTCAGCAGCGTCCAGGTCGGGGACGTCGTACTGGTCGCGGACTGCGTGGAGGACGGACACCACGCTCTCCGCGCGGTCGTCCGGCCCCGCAATGACCGCGAACACGCGGCGCTCGTTGTCGGACATGTGGACGGCGGGCGCCTCCTCGCCCTCGCCGCCCTCGCCGACGAGTTCCATGGCCTCGGTCGTCGCGCGAATCAGGCTGTTCTCGTCGCGGTAGTAGTAGTCCCGCAGTTCGGACTCGAGGTACTGGTGGACGTCGCTCCCGCTTTCCATCCCCCACCGGTCCTGGAGGACGCCGTTTTTCGTCGGCTGGAGTTCCACGATGTCCGCCAGCCGCTCGCGGTCCGTCTCGGAGAGCGTCATGGACGCTCTTACTCCGCCGTCCTATTTCGGGCTTGCGAAGCCCCCGCCGGTGTCCGGGCCCAGACCCCCGACTGTTTAGTCGACCGTCCGCGTGCCTCTACGCATGGCAGACACGGTCCAGCTATCCGTCGACGACGACGGCGTCGCGACTATCACAGTGAACCGCCCGGACAGCCTGAACGCGCTGAACGTCCCGACGCTGCACGCCCTGCAGGACGCGGTCGAGGAGGCCGAAGCCGAGGACGCCCGCGTGCTCGTGCTCACCGGGGCCGGCGACGACGCGTTCATCGCCGGCGCAGACATCTCCTACATGCAAGACATGGACCCGCAGGAGGCCCACGAGTACGCGGAACTCGGGCACGACCTCACTGCGACCATCGAGTCGTTCCCCGCGCCAGTCGTCGCCGCCATCAACGGGTACGCGTTCGGCGGCGGGATGGAGATCGCGCTCGCCTGCGACCTCCGCGTCGCCAGCGAGCAGGCTGTCCTCGGGCAGACCGAGATCGACCTCGGCATCATTCCCGGGTGGGGCGGCACCCAGCGGCTGCCGCGGCTCGTCGGCGACGAGACCGCTCGCCGCCTCATCTACTTCGGCGACCGACTCGACGCGACCGACGCCTACGAGGAAGGGCTCGTCGGTGACGTCGTCGCACACGACGAGCTCGACGACCACGTCGCGGACCTCGCCGGCGACCTCGCAGCCCAGCCCGCGACCGCACTCAGCGCGGCGAAAGAAGCCCTGAACCAGAGCGCGCAGACCTCCCTGGACGCCGGCCTCGACTTCGAGCGCCGGACGTGGGCGGGCCTGTTCGGCAGTCACGACCAGCGCGAGGGAATGCAGGCGTTTCTCGATTCCCGCGAGCCCGACTTCGAGTAACGAGCGCCGTCCGAACGACCCAGCGACTCCTGGCTCGGCGACGACCGTCGGGGAGAACAGTTACGGGCGTTAGAGTGGTACGTGTTCGCATGCCCAGGGAAGTAAAACTCAACGAGCTGCGCGCCGAACTCGACGCGCTCACCTACCCCGCGACGCGAGCGGACGCCATCACCGAGTTCGAGGGCGTCGTGCTCCGGTACGCCGACGGCGAAGAACGACTCGGCGACGTCCTCAGCCGCGTCACCGAGGACGTGTTCGTGGACGTCGACGATCTGGAGGCGGCCGTCTACAACAACCTCCCGACGGAAGCCGTCGGGGAACCCGGCCAATCGGAGGGGGAGGGCTGAAACACGGGGCTTAACTGAGGGCACGGCCTTGACGTGGTATGGAGTTCTGCGACGAGTGCGGCTCGATGATGAAAGCAGACGACGGCCTCTGGGTCTGTGGTAGCTGCGGCAACAAACAGCCGAAGGACCCGGACGCCTCGTTCGTCATCACCGAAGACCAGGAGGAGACGGAAGTCGTCGACGTCAGCGACGCCGAGGACCGCGGGCTCCCGCGGACGGAGGTCGTCTGCCGAGAATGCGGCAACGACTCCGCGTACTGGTACATGCAACAGATCAGGTCGGCAGACGAGTCCGAGACGCGCTTTTTCATCTGCACCGAGTGCGAACACCGCTGGCGCGAAGACGACAACTGACTCGCGGCGCGGACACTGACGCGCGAAACCGACCAGTGTCGCTCGCCGAATCTTCAAATACCGGGACGCGACCAGCACCAGCCATGTCGTAACCGACAGCGGGACGGCGGATGCAGAAAGGCGGCGAGCCGTCCCCCAGTAGCAGTCGCCGGACAGCTCCCGGACACGACAGCGCGCTACGCCTCGCTCTCGCTCAGGGGTTCCGCGCGAACAGCAAGTAGCCCGTGTGGCCGACGCCCGCCGTCGACGGCCGCGACCCCCGCTCGTCGAGGTCCATCTCGCGTTGAATCGTCTCCAGCGTCTCCACGTTCGCCAGCCCCGCGTCTACCGCCGCGAGGTGGGTCTTCCGCGCGTTCTCCACGAACGGCGAGTAGACCGCGACGTAGCCGCCGGAGACCAGCAGGTCGTCGGCTCGCTCCACGACAGTCGGCGCGTTCTCGGTGTCCAGCGTCAGCAGGTCGAACCCCGAGAGGTCGTCGACGTGGTCGGTGACGTCGCCGGTCCGAACGTCGACCGTGTCGGCCACCTCCGCGAGTTCCATGTTCTGGCGTGCGACGTCCGCGAACTCCGGGTCGCGCTCGTAGGTCACCACGTCCGCGCCGAGTCGACCGAGGTACGCCGCTAGCACGCCAGTACCCGTTCCGGCGTCGAGCACGCGGTCGCCCGCGGCAGCGCCCGTGTGGCCGACGATCAGGCCGATGTCCTTCGGCATCATCGGCGCACCAGTGCGCTCGAGGTGATTGAAGAGGTCGGGGCCGCGCAGCTTCCGGACCGTGAACGGTTCGCCGATGTGCGTTTCCACGACCTCCCCGGGGTCGACGGACTCCGGAACGTGGATGACGCCCAGGTCCGTGTGGACTTCGTCGCCCGGCGCTGCGAGGAACTCCCGGTCCTCGCGAACCAGCAGAATCACTCCAGCCGAGAGATGGCAGCGGCGAGGTCGCCGTCCGTCGACTCCAGAGCGGCTCGTGCGTCAGCCTCGCTGGCACCAGTGCGAGTGACGACGAGTTCGACGTCCTCCGGTGGGATGCCGCCGGAATCGCTCTCCTCCTCGACTTCCGCCTCGACCTCCTCGGGTTCGCCGGCTTCGATCGCTTCGCCGGCACCCGCGCGGGTTTCTGGCTCGCCGATGATCTGGTAGGTCTCCTGGCCGCGGGCGTCCATCTTCGTGACGTCGGGGTCGCTGAATACGAGTTCGTCGCCGTCCGCCTTCGTGATGACGACCTCGCTGGCATCGATTTCGTCGACGTCGATGCCCATCTGTTTCATCATCTGTTTCATCTTCCGTGGGTTCATGCCGCCTCCGCCAAACATGCGCGGAGAGTGGCGTTGCGGCGTGAAAAGGATGGCGAACCCGCGCAGAGCGCGGGCCTCTCGCGGGGCCGAACGCCCCGCTTCGCTGCTCGGTCCTGTCTTGCTCCGTGCTCCTGTCGCGCTCCTCGTTCCGTACGCCTTCCTCGACCTGGCCGTCTCGGCTCTTCTGAGGGATCACTCCGCTGGGACGGTGTCCCGTACCATGACGGCCATCCCGGTGTCGAAGTCCAGCATGGAACTGGCGTCGAGTTCGGCGCGCCCGACTGCGAGCAGGTCGCCGCGCTCGTGGACGACTGCGACTTCGTCGCCCGACCGCACGGCCGGATCGACGGTCTGCACGAACTTCGCGAACACGTTCTTCCCGTCGCGGACGAACGGTTCGCTGTCGTCGCCGACGACAACACGGCCGGCGGGATGCGGGAGGTCGTCGACGAGTCGGTGGCCGCCGGCCACCCCGAGCGTGAACCGGCCGTGGAGGCCGACGGAGACGAGTCGTTCGCCGTCGTCGCGGGCGACCTGCTGCGGGCGGCCGGTGCTGGACCGCTGCACGTCGAAGCGTTCCCCCGGCGGGAACAGCGACGCGCCTGCGCCGGCGCCGAACTGGTAGTCCGCGACCGTTCGCAGCGAGTCCACGTCGGCGTTCTGCATGCCTGGACGGTCGGCCGGCGGCGGTAAAGCCACTTCGGGTCGCACCCACCGATGCGACCCGGCTCGGTCGGCATGGTCCGGTCGGCCCACCCTGGGTGTTACTAACACCCATGTGGTCTGTCGAGTCGGCGTTTCCTTCGCCGAAGTAGATGTGCTTATGTAGGGCGGGTAGTTACCCTCGAACATGAACGACGCTACGAAAGTCGGCATCGCCGCGGTGTTGCTCGGCGTGAGCAGCATCCTCCTGTTCTGGAGCGGGTTCTCGTCGTCCGAGTCCATCGTCTTGCTCGTCGCGGCCGCCCTGGCGACCACGGGGCTGGCAGCCGGGTCTCTACTGATGGGGAGCACCGGCTCCGACGGCCGGATGGTCTAGAGGAGGAAGGTCTCTTCTCGCTCGCTGAGGTCGACGAACGCGTCAGCGACGTCCACGAGTTCGTCGGCGGCCGACTCCTCGAACGCCATCACTTCGACGCGCACGCCCTCGTGGCGCAGGTGGTTGCAGAGCCGGGAGAAGTCGCCGTCGCCGGTGCACAACACGACCGTGTCGACGTGGTCGGCGAGCGTGACGGCGTCGAGGCTCATGCCGACGTCCCAGTCGGCCTTCTTCGACCCGTCGCCGAACGTCTTGATGTCCTTGATCTTCGTCTCGAAGCCGATGTCCTGCAGCGCCTCGAAGAACCGGTCCTCGTCCTCGGACTGCGCGCGGATGACGTAGGCGATGGCGCGCGTGAGCTCCCGCCCCTGGACGGCCTTCTCGAGGAGGGCGGCGTAGTCGATGTTCTGCGAGTAGACGCTCTGCGCGGAGTGATAGAGGTTCTGCGCGTCCGCCAGGACGGCGACGCGCTGTCCTGCGTGTATCGGGGCCATACCCTCGATTTGCGGTGGGGATGTAAAGAATGTACGCGACCGGCATGCGTTACACTCGGGGCAGGGACGCGCGGGAACGTCTCCGTGGGGTCACCGTGCCGGCCGCCGTGTCGCCGGCTACGCTGACGGGGTCTCGTGGCGCGTCATCGACAGCGAGTCGGGGTTGAGTTCGTAGTACGACTCCCAGGCGGGCGCCAGGGAGACGACGCGCGTGGGACCGAACTCGCTTTCGGCGTGTTCGTGGTGGTGGCCGACGATACAGAGGTCGGGTTCCAGGGCGGTCAGGATGTCGTCGATGTACGTGCAGCCGACGTCGTACTCCTCGGTGACGGGTAGGCCGTGGGGTGCTTCGTGAGCGATGAAGACGTCGACGTCGTCGAGTCGCTTCGCTCGTTCGACGTCGTCGCGGACGAAGTGCCGGCGGCGGTCGTCGTACAACTGGTTCCGGGGCTTGTCGAACTGCGTAGGCGCGTAGTTACCGGAGAGCCCGCCGACGCGGAGGCCCTGAACGGTCTCGACGGTGCTGTGGAGGAGGATGGCGTTGGAGACGCCGCTGCTCTCGATGCGCCCGTGGCGCAGCGCTTCGATGACGTCGAAGTCCTCGTTGTTGCCGCCGATGAAGTACGTGGGAATCGGGAGGTCGTAGTACATGAGGTCCCCGGCCTGGAGCGCGACGTCGGCGTCGGCGGCCCGGTACGCTGCGAACAGCGACTGCCGTCGGTCGGGCGTGGCCGCGTGTGCGTCGCCGAGGACGAGCATTCGTGGTGTTCTGGGGCAAGACGCGGCAAAAAACCCCCGATGCACGCGTGGGCGGTCGGAAGACGGACAGGGTGGAATTGGAGGGGCGGAACTGGACGGGCGGAACTGGACGGGCGGCGAGAAACTCGGGCAGACCTTGCGACCGGCGACAAGCCTTTAGGACAGGACTGCCACAGTATCTCGTATGATTGGTGCTCTCGGCACGCGGGCCGCGACCGTCGAGAGCGCCGTCTCCTTCTCGGGTAAACGCAAACGCAGCACAGCCGACTCGTTCGGCTCGCTGCGGGCGTAGCATCCCCGTGTCGGGCCGCCGATGGACGCATGGCCCGCACACCACACCCGACCCAGACTGAACCCAGATGGACCACACAACACTCGTGACCGGCGTCTTCCCGGCGATGACGACGCCGTTCGCGGCCGACGGCAGTATCGATTTTGACCGACTCCAGGCGCACGCGCGCCGCCTCGTCGACGGCGGCGTCGACGGCCTCGTCCCGGTCGGCTCGACCGGCGAGAGCGCGACGCTGACCCACGACGAGCACGTCCAGGTCGTCGAAGCCGTCGTCGAGGCAGCCGGCGACGACGTGCCGATCATCGCCGGCTCAGGGAGTAACTCGACCCACGAGGCGCTGGACCTCTCCCAGCGCTCCGTGGACGCCGGCGCCGACGCGCTCCTCCTCATCTCGCCGTACTACAACAAGCCCGAACCCGAGGGCATGGAAGCCCACTATCGGGAGATCGCGGACGAGGTGGACGCCCCGCAGATCATCTACAACGTGCCCTCGCGGACCGGCCGCAACATCGCGGTGGAGACCGCTGACGCGCTGGCGAGCCACGAGAACGTCGTCGGCTACAAGGCCGCCAGCGGCGACCTCGGCCGCATCAGCGAGGTCGTCGAGCGCACGCGCAGCGAGGACTTTGCGGTCCTGTCGGGCGACGACGGCCTGACGCTGCCCGTGCTCTCGGTTGGCGGTACCGGCACCATCAGCGTCACTGCGAACGTCGAACCGGAGCGCGTCAGTGACCTCGTGTGGACGGCTCTGGAGGGCGACTACGAGGCCGCCCGGGAGCGCCACCACGAACTCGCCCCGCTGAACCGCGCGCTGTTCGCGGAGACGAACCCGATTCCCGTGAAGGCCGCTCAGGAGATTCGCGGGGACGGGCCGGCGCGCTACCGGTCGCCGCTCACCCAGCCCGACGACGCGACGTGGGAGCGACTCCGCGAGGCGCTGGACGCGCTCGACGAACCGGAGGTGCCTGCATGAGAATCGGGGTGACTGGCGCGACCGGACGGATGGGCCGCGAGGTCCGCGAGGAGGCCGCAGCGCGCGGCATCGAGGTTGCGTTCGCGACGACGCGGGACGCTGCCGGTGACCTCGACTCCGCCGAGGAGTTCGACGCGCTGGCGGATGCGCGAAATCCTGACGCGGTCGTGGACTTTACTGTCCCCGAGGTCAGCGTCGACTACGTGACCGCGTGTGCGACCGCTGGGGTCCCCGTCGTCGTCGGAACGACCGGATTCAGCGACGCCGAGTTGGCAGCGCTCCGGGACGCGGGCAGCGACGTCCCCGTGCTCCTGGGCGCGAACTTCTCCCGTGGCATCCAGGCACTGCTGGACGCCGTCGCGGACGCAGCGGGTGCGCTCCCCGAGTACGACGTGGAGATCACCGAGACCCACCACAACGGGAAGCGGGACGCCCCAAGCGGCACCGCGAAGGTTCTGCTGGACCGCATCGAGGCGGTTCGCGGAGAGAGCGGCGACCGCGTCCACGGCCGCGAGGGCGAGCAGCCTCGCGAAGACGGCGAAATCGGCGTGCACGCACGCCGGGCCGGCGACGTGACCGGCGAACACGAGGCGTTGCTCGCCGGGAACGGCGAAGTGCTGGAACTCACGCACCGCGCGGGCGACCGGTCCGTGTTCGCGGCGGGCGCACTCGACGCCGCCGCGTGGCTGGCCGACCAGCCCGCTGGCTTCTACCGATTCGAGGAGGTCGCTTCCGAACTATGAGTCTCGAGTCTGACGTACGCGACCTGTGGCAGCGACACGAAGACGGCGAGTTGACGTCCGAAACTGCGTCGGCGGACGTCGCCGACACCCTGGCGGCGTTCCTGGACGCCCTGGAAGCGGGCGACGTCCGGGCCGCCGAACAGTCCGGCGGTGACTGGGAGGCCGTCGAGTGGGTGAAGCGGGGCGTCCTCCTGAACTTCGCGCTCCGGGAGACCGAACCCCGCGAGTACGGCGACGTCACGTACCACGACGTCCTGCCGCTCCGCGAGACGGGCGACCTCTACGAGCGCGGGACGCGGAATACGCCGGACGGCACGGTGCTCCGTCGCGGCTCCCACGTGGGGTCGGACTGCATCGTGATGTCGCCCGCGTTCGTGAACGTCGGCGCGTACGTCGGCGACGGCACGCTCGTCGACTCCTGTGACACGGTCGGCTCGTGCGCGCAGATCGGCGAGGACGTGAAGCTCGGCGCGAACACCCTCATCGGCGGCGTCCTCGAACCGGTCGAGGACGCGCCCGTCGTGGTGGAGGACGGCGTCTCGCTCGGTGCTGGCTGCCGCGTGACCTCGGGCTTCGTCGTCGGCGAGGACTCGGTCGTCGGCGAGAACACGCTACTGACGCCGCGGATTCCGGTCTACGACCTCGTCGAGGAGGAGGTCCTGTACGGGGAACTGCCGCCGGAGCGCCGCGCGTTCACGCGGTACGTGGAGTCCAGCGTCGGCGAGCACGACCTCTTCGACGGCGGCGCGTTCAAGCCCGCCGTCGTCGCGATGGACCTGGAGGCCCAGACCCTGGACGCGACCCAGCGCGAGGAGGTGCTGCGGTCGTGACGTCGGTCGAGGTCCCCGCAGTGCGGCGGCTCTCGGACTGGTCGGCTGTCGGCCTCCGCGACCTGGCCGCCGAGTACGGCACGCCGCTGTACGTGCAGGACCTCGACCGCGTCGCGCAGAACTACGACCGCCTCACCGCCGCCTTCCCCGACGCGGACGTCCACTACGCTGTGAAGGCCAACGCGGGCCGGAGCGTTCTCGAAGCCCTCCGCGAGATGGGGGCCGGCGCGGAGTGCGCGTCCGCCGGCGAAGTCCACCGCGCGCTCGACGCGGGCTTCGCTCCTGCTGACATCCACTACACGGCGGTGAACCCGCCGAGCCAGGACCTCGACTACGTCCTCGACGCCGCGCCCGACGCGACGTTCGTCGTGGGCGCGACGGACACCATCGAGCGCCTGGCCGACCGCGGGTTCGACGGCCGCCTCGCGGTCCGCGTTCACCCGAAGGTGGGCGCGGGTCACAGCGAGGACGTGGCGACCGGCGCGGACGCGAAGTTCGGGATTCCCTACGAGCGCGCCGTCGACGCCCTCCGGGACGCGGTCGCCCGCGGGTTCGACGTGGTCGGGATTCACGCCCACGTGGGCAGCGGGATGCTGGACGACGCGGACGTCGAGGCGCACCGCGAGGTCGTCGAGCGACTCGCCGCCGTCGCCCGGGAGGCGCCGGCGGACCTCGAGTTCGTGGACGTCGGCGGCGGCTTCGGCGTGCCCTACCACCCAGACCAGGCCCCCCTCGACCTTCAGGCGGTCGCGGATGCGACGCGCGAGGAACTCGCAGACGTGGACGCCGACCTCGTCGTGGAACCGGGCCGGTTCCTCGTCGCGGACGCGGGCGTCCTGCTCACGGACGTGAACACCGTGAAGGCGACGGACGGCCCGATGCTCGCAGGCGTCGACGCTGGCATGACGACGCTCCTCCGGCCCGCACTCTACGACGCCTACCACGAGGTGCGGTCGCTCGCGCGGGACGCCAGCGACCGCCCGGAACGGTCGGTCACCGTCGTCGGCCCCATCTGCGAGAGCACGGACGTCCTCGCGGAGAACCGGCGGCTCCCGCGCCCGGAGCGCGGCGACCTGCTCGCCGTCGGCAACGCCGGCGCGTACGGCATCGAGATGGCGTCCCAGTACAACTCCCGGCCGCGGCCCGCGGTGGTCGCCGTGGCGGACGGCGACCACCGCCTCGCCCGCGAACGCGACTCGCTTTCGGACCTCACTACCCCAGAACGATGAGCGCAGTACACGACGTACGTCACCCGTTCCCGCACCCGCCGCGCCCGCGAGGCGCGCACCCAGCACACAGTCCAGACCAATGATTCCCTACGAGCGATACCACGGCACCGGCAACGACTTCGCAATCGTCGACGCGGCGAACTACGTCCCCGACAGGGGCGCGTTCGCCGAGCGCCTCTGCGCCCGCATCGGCGTGGACGGCGTGCTCTTCCTCGCGCTGGAGGAGCGGTACACGCCGCCGCGCGCCGTGATGACACTGCGTCAGCCCGACGGCTCCACAGCGGACATGTGCGGGAACGGCGCGCGCTGTGCCGCTCGCTGGGTCGCCGAACGCACCGGCTCGGACGCCGTCATGCTGGACACGCAGGCGGGGACGCGGCGCGCCGACCTCGACGGCAACGAGGTCACCGTGGAGATGGGCGAACCGTCGTTCGAGCCGGCCGACGTGCCCGTGGACCGCGACGAGCCGATGGTCCGCGAGGAACTCGCGGGCTACGAGGTGACGGCCGTCGACACCGGCGTCCCGCACGCCGTGACTTTCGTCGACGACGTCGACGCCGTGGACGTGGAGGCGGACGCGCCCGCCGTCCGGCACCACGACGCGTTCCCGGAGGGCGCGAACGTCACGTTCGCGTCGGAGGCCGCGGACGGCGGCTTCGACCAGCGGACGTTCGAGCGCGGCGTCGAGGGGGAGACTCGCTCCTGCGGGACGGGCGCCGTCGCCGTCGCGGTGGTCGCGAACCGCGAGGGCCGCAGCGGCGAGCAGGTCGCCGTACGGCCGCCGGGCGGCGAACTCCAAGTCAACCTCACGCGGGGCCGTGCGACGCTGCGCGGGCCGACCGAACACGAACTCGGCGGGGAGGCCGAAACCGTCTCCGCGCGCCACCTCGATGCCTGAGACGGACTTCGACGTCCTGACGTTCCACGAGCGGGCGGTGCGGACGCCATCCCACGAGGACGTCACCGAGATGCGCGAACTGCTCTGCGAGACGCTGCGCGAGCACGGCCAGGACCCGACTGTCGACGCCGCCGGGAACGTCCTCGCGTCCCGCGGGAGCGGCGGTCCGCACGTCGTCCTGAACACCCACATCGACACCGTACCGCCCCACGTACCGCTCTCGCGGGACGGCGACGTGGTGTCGGGACGCGGCTCCTGTGACGCGAAAGGCCCACTCGCCGCGCTGCTCGCGGCGTTTTTCGCGGTCGACCCCGAGGACGGCCGCGTGACGCTGGCCATCACGCCAGACGAGGAGACGGACTCGCTGGGCGCGGACGCGCTCGACCTGGACGCCGACGGCTACGTCGTGGGCGAACCCACGGACCTCGCGGTCTGCACGAGCGCCCGTGGCCGATTCCAGGGGACGGTCGAACTCTCCGGTGAGGGAGCCCACGCCGCCGAACCAGCGTCGGGCGCGAACGCCGTCACGGCCGCCGAGGGCGTCCTCGGCGCGATTCGGACCTACGACGACGCGCACGGTCCTGACGACCACCCGGAACTCGGGCCGGCGACGCTCACGCCGACCGTCGTCCGGGGCGGCGACGCCGCGAACCGCGTGCCCGACGAGTGCACGATCACGTTCGACCGGCGGACGGTCCCGCCGGAGACGCAGGCCGAGTTCTTCGAGACCTTCGCCGCGCACGTCAGCGACGCCGTTCCCGTGGAATCCGGCGTCGAGGTGGCTGTCGCGCCCGCGGCCCGCGAGACGCCGTTCCTCGGGGCGTTCGACACGCCCGAGGACAGCGACGTCGCAGCGGCGCTCGTCGACGCCGGCGCCGGAACCGCGCGGCCGTTCGGCGCGGCGACGGAAGCGTCGTACTTCGCGGCCGACGCGCCGACGGTCGTCTTCGGACCGGGCGTCCTCGCGGACGACGAGGGGCCGGTCGCGCACAGTCAGCGAGAATACGTCCGCCGGTCGGACGTCGAGCGCGCCGCCGAAATCGTGACCGACGCCGTCGACACCCTGGTGTAGGCTTTTCTTCGCTCGGATCGTCGCCAGTCGTATGGTAACGCGGCAGTTCGACGACGCGCGCCCGAGCGGCGAGTACCTCGCGGAGGCAGTTTACGGCGCCAACGACGGCATCGTGACGACGTTCGCGGTGGTCGCGGGCGCGACGGGAGCCGTGCTCGACCCACGGGTCATCGTGATTCTCGGCGTCGCGAATCTGCTCGCCGACGGGTTCTCGATGGGGATGAGCAACTTCCTGTCGCGGCGGTCGGAACTCGACTACCGGGCCGCCGCCGGCGAACCGGTCGAGGAGGACGCCAAGCCGCCCGCCGCCACCGCCGCCGTGACGTTCGGGGCGTTCGTGGTCGCGGGGTGGACGCCGCTGCTGCCGTACGTCCTCCGCCTGGACAACGAGTTCGCGGTGTCGGTGACCGCCGCCGCCGTCGCGTTCTTCGCTGTGGGCGCTGGCCGCAGTCTCGTGACGGACCGACGCTGGTGGCTCGCCGGCGCGGAAATGCTCGCCATCGGACTGCTCGCCGCGGGCGTCGCGTTCGGGGCCGGGGAACTGCTGGCCGGAGTCGCGTAGCGGACGTCCGTGATTGGGAGTCTCCGTGACCGCAAGCACTGAATTGTGGCAATCGGAACGCACTTGCCCCATTCTGTCCATGGTGTGTGTCGTGACACCGATCGCGCTCTCGCAGTTCCTGCTCGGGTTCGCGGGCGTCGCCTACGGGACGGCACTGTTCATCGAGCCGGGCGTCCTCGGCAAGGCTGCGTCCCACGTGGTCGACGTCGAAACCGGGGAGCCGTCACCGCGCGTGGCACGGCTCCGACGAGTCGCAGGGGTCGCGCTCGTCGCCGCTGGGATGTGGCTGCTCGTGTTCTCGTGGCCGACGTGAGGCTGGCCGGAGGCTCAGGGTCTAGCGGTCAGGCGTCCCGCGCGATGTCTCCGCCGACGCCGGTGTAGGTCTCCGGCGTGAGCGCCAATAGTTCCTCGCGGACGCCCTCGTCGACGTCCAGGGATTTGAAGAGGTCGTGGAAGTCGTCGATGGTGACGCGCTCGCCGCGGGTGAGTTCTTTCACGCGTTCGTAGGCGTCGCCGTGGCCCTCGCGGCGCAGAATCGTCTGGACGGCCTCCCCGATGACTTCGGGGGTCTCGCGCAGGTCCTCGCGCATCACCTCCTCGTTCGGGACGACCTTCGCGAGGCCGTCGCCGAGTTTCGAGTACGCGAGCAGGCAGTACGAGAGCGCGGCGCCGACGTTGCGCTTGACGGTGGAGTCCGAGAGGTCGCGCTGGAGGCGACTGGTCGCGAGGTACTCCGAGAGGAACGCCAGGTCGCTGTTGGCCTTCGCGAGGTTGCCCTCGGCGTTCTCGAAGTCGATGGGGTTGACCTTGTGCGGCATCGTCGATGACCCCGTTTCGGACTTGGCGGCCTGCTGGCCGAGGTACCGCTGGGAGACGTACAGCCACGCGTCCAGCGAGAGGTCAGACAGGATGCCGTTGGCGCCGCGGAGCGCGTCGAACAGCGCGCCGAGGTCGTCGCTGGGGTTCACCTGCGTGGTGGGTTCGACGTACTCGAGGCCCAGCGAATCGACGAATTCCCTGGAGAACGCGCGCCAGTCGACGTCCGGGAAGGCGGCCTCGTGGGCGGCCCAGGTGCCCGACGCCCCGGCGAGCTTCCCGGCGAGGTCGTCCGTGGCAGCTTCGATGCGCGCGATTGCGCGACCGAGGCGGGCGGCGTACACGGCCATCTCCTTGCCGAACGTCGTCGGGGTCGCCGGCTGGCCGTGGGTTCGTGCGAGCATCGGGAGGTCCGCGTAGTCGTGTGCGAACTCGACGAGCGCGTCGCGGACGTCGCGCAGCGCCGGGACGAGGACAGTCTCGACTGCGGGCTTGACGAGCAGGCGGTGCGCGAGGTTGTTGACGTCCTCGCTGGTGAGCGCGAAGTGAATCCAGGGGTGGGAGCGCTCCGGCGCGGCCTCCCGGACGAAGTACTCGACGGCTTTCACGTCGTGGTTGGTGGCGTCGTAGCCGCGCGCGCCCTCGGTCTCGATGCGTTTGATTAGGTCGGCGTCGTCCGCGTCGAAGTCCTCGTAGGCCTCGCGGAGCGCGCCGCGTGCGTCCGGCGTCAGGTCCAGCCCCACCGCGTCGAGGTCGGCCAGCGCGAGCAAGTACTCGACTTCGACGCGCACGCGAGCACGCATCAGCGCGGCCTCGCTCGCGAACTCGGCCAGCGGCGCAGTCCGCCCCGCGTACCGGCCGTCAAGCGGCGTCACCGCGTAGAGGGCGTCGGTGTCGGTCATGCTTCGGAGTGGCCGCGCTCGCGGCAAAAGCCTGCCGGTCCCGCGAACCCACGAGGATGGATACTCGATCCCGAATTACGGCCATTCCGCCCGATTTCTATGCTCTTTCGTGCATACTTACCGCCGTCGAACCGCAACCACTTTGCGGGAGGCGGCCGGTCGTTCAGGCATGACTCACGTCGCTGGCCTGGCTAGCAACCGCGGCCGGAATCTCCTGCACATCGACGACCGACGGCCCGGCGGTGCCGACCTCGCGGTCGTGCTGTCGAACCACGCCGACGCGCCCGTGCTCGACGCCGCCGAGGCGCGCGGCATCCCCACGGAAGTCGTCGAGGTCCGCGACGGCGAATCCCGGCGCGACCACGAGCGCCGTGTCGTCGACGCGCTCGCCGACTACGACGTCGACCTCGTCTGCCTGGACGGCTACATGCGCATCCTCTCGGAGGTGTTCCTGGACGCGATGCCGACCACGCTGAACGTCCACCCGAGCCTCCTGCCCTCGTTCCCGGGTGCGGACGCCCACGAGCAAGTCATCCAAGCGGACGTCGCCGTCACCGGGTGTACGGTCCACGTCGTCACGAACGCCGTCGCCGGGGACGGCAGCGTCCGCGAGGCGGACATCGACGCGGGCCCAATCGTCACACAGGAGTCGGTCCCTGTGTTCGCTGACGACGACGCCAGCGACCTCAAGGAGCGCGTGCTCCACGACGCGGAGTTCCAGGCGTACCCGCGCGCAGTCCGGTGGTTCGCCGAGGACGCCGTCACCGTCACCAACGGGGGCGTGTCCGTCGACGGGGACACCAGCGGCGAGTTGCCGTCGCGGTACGTCGCGAGCGCGGACCGCACGGACGTGCTCCGGTACGGCGAGAACCCCCACCAGGACGCCGCGGTCTACCGCGACGACACCTGCGAGGAAGCCAGCGTCGTCCACGCCGACCAGCTGAACGAGGGCGCGAAATCCCTCTCGTACAACAACTACAACGACGCCGACGCCGCGCTCAACCTCGTCAAGGAGTTCGACGACCCCGCCGCGGCCGTCATCAAGCACACGAACCCGGCGGGCGCCGCGACAGCGGACTCGCTGGCCGACGCGTACGCCGACGCGCTGGCGACGGACGCCAAGAGCGCGTTCGGCGGCGTCGTCGCCCTGAACCGCGAGTGCGACGCCGCGACCGCAGAACTGGTCACGGACTCGTTCAAGGAAGTCGTCGTCGCGCCCGGGTACACCGACGACGCCCTCGACGTGTTCTTCGAGGCGGACAATTTGCGGGTGCTCGACGTCGACGAACTGGATGCCGTGACCGAGACATTGACCGAGAAACCCCTCGTCGGCGGCCGCCTCGTCCAGGAGCGAGACCTTTGGGCGCCGACGGGCGAGGACCTGGAGGTCGTCACGGAGCGCGAGCCCACGGACGAGGAACTCGAGACGATGCTGTTCGCGTGGCGCGTGCTCAAGCACGTGAAGTCCAACGGCATCCTGTTCGCGGACGGCACCGAGACGGTCGGCCTCGGCGTCGGGCAGGTGTCGCGCGTCGACGCCGTCGAGCTCGCCGCGAAGAAGTCCGAGCGCGACGCCGACGGGAAGGACGCCGACGGCGCCGTGATGGCCTCGGACGCGTTCTTCCCGTTCCCGGACGGCGTCGAGGCCGCCGCCGACGCGGGCATCGACGCGGTCGTCCAGCCGGGCGGCTCCGTCAACGACGACGACGTCATCGCGGCGGCCGACGAGCACGACATCGCCATGGTGTTCACCGGCCACCGGACCTTCCGGCACGACTGAGCGTCCGGGTACTTCCGGCACGGGTGGCCTCCGGAGCTGGGAGCCTGGGACGCGAGCCCGGAGGCAATTCCGGAACGCGAGTTCGGAACGCAAGCCCGGAGGCAATTCCGGAACGCGATCCTGGAGGCCAGGGGGTCAGTCCGGTTTCCAGTCGAGTTTGATTTTGACGGTCTCGCTGCGTCCGCGGAACCGCGGGTTGCGTTCGACGACCGCGATCTGGTAGTCGACGGACGCCGGCGGATGCAGTGATATGGTCTTGTTCCCGACGTGGATGTCCAGGTCGCCCTCGCGGAGCGCAGTGGCGATGTCCTCGAGTCTGTCCGCGGCGGCCTCGCGGTCGAGGGATTCGGTGTTCGACGTTCGCTCAGCCATAGGGACTCCCTTGGCCGTCCAGTTCTTCGTTACTCCGTGCTTACCCTCGAGCGTCGGGGAGTACGACCGGACGGGGCCTCGCGCGACAGAACCGGGTGGCGTCGTGTCGGGCGCGGTCGTGGTCGCGGGGACGCGCTGCTCGCCTGGGTACTGGGAGCGTGGAGAGAATGGTGGTGGGAGCGCCAGCAGGGGATTGACAGACCGGGTTGGGGTTCCCGAGTGTGGGCAGGTAGGTAGGGTGTTTCGAGTGGGCTTCGGAGGGCCGGTGGCGCTCCACTCGGTTCAACGGTCCGACCTATCAAGTCGGTTGTGTAGAGACAAACGCGTCTTTTAGGTACGCGCCGTCACTCGATCGCGACCGAGGTCGAGTCCTCGCCGTGGTCCCAGTCCACGGTGAACTCGAAGGCGTCCTCGTCGGTGTCGGGTGCGGTCGCGTCGATTTCGACGACTGTCTCCTCGCTGGCCGGGAGGTCCTCGGAGACCAGCGTCGGCGCGTTGGCGGTGTCCTCGACGACGGCGTAGAACGTGAACTCGCCGCCGCCGTTGTCGACGGGGAGTTCGGCGGTGAAGTCCTCGCCGGCCGCCACCGACTCCGGCGCTGACAGCGACCCGACCTCGTAGTCGACGCTCTGGGAGATGGTCTCGATGTCGCGGGCGTCGAACGCCCACTCGACCGACCCGTCGCCGGTCTCCAGCGAGACGGTGGCCGTGTACGGGGTGAGGTCGGTGGGGATGGAGTACGCCGCGTCGAAGCGGTTCGGACCGCCGCCGATCGGAAACACGGGGTCGCCGAACTCTTCTTCGCCGTTCAGCGCGAGCGTGACGTTCTCCTCGACGAACGCCTCGTAGTCGCTGACGCCCGTCGGCGCGAACTTCACGGTGACGTAGCGCTCCTCGGAGACGGCGTGGATGCGGTCGTCACCCCGGCCGCGGGTCACCACGAACGCGGACGCGCCGGCGTCCAGGGCGGCGAACGCCCGGTCCCCGGAGAGGCTGACTTCCTCCCCCAGCGACAGCGGCCCTGATTGCTCCGGGCGCTCCGTCGTCTCCGTCGTCTCCGAATTGTCAGTCGTATCTGTCGTGTCTGTCGTGTCGGCCTGTTCGGTCGTCGTGTTGGAGGGCTCGTCCTGTCCACCCATACAGCCCGCGAGGGCGAGCGGGACTGCGGCGGACACGGAAGCGAGGAACGTTCGACGTTCCATACGCAAGGGGTCACCGTACACCGGAAAAGTGGTTGCGTACGGACAAATGCCCGTTTTACGTATCTGTGCGCACCCCAGCGCTCCCGGCCGATTTCGGCCGACTCTCGACAGGTTCTCGACGGATACCGGCCGTTTCCACCGGGGTCCGACAGCCTAAAGCGGAACCCTCTGTTCGGTTCGGGTATGCGCTACGACGAGGCGGCGAACTTCCTGCTGGACCTCCGCCGCTACCGGCCGAAACCCGGGACGGACTCGACGGCCGACCTGCTGGCGTCCCTCGGCGACCCCCACGAGGGGCCGCGGTACGTGCAGGTGGCGGGGTCCAACGGGAAGGGGTCGACGGCGCGCCTGCTGGAAGCGACGCTCCGTGAGGCCGGCCTCGAGGTCGGCCTGTACACGTCGCCGCACTTCGACGACGTCAGGGAGCGCGTCCGGGTCGACGGCCGCATGCTCTCGAAAGCCGACCTGACGGAGTTCGTGGAGGCGGTCCGGCCGCGCGTGAACGAACGCGCGGCGGACGGCAACGCGCCGACGTACTTCGAGGTTGTCACGGCGATGGCGCTGTGGCAGTTCGGTCGCGAAGACGTCGACGTTGCAGTGCTGGAGGTCGGAATCGGCGGGCGATACGACGCGACGAGCGTCGTCGACCCGGTGGCGAGCGCGGTGACGTCGGTGACTCTCGAACACACGGGCGTGCTCGGGGACACAATCGAGGAGATCGCTCGCGACAAGGCCCACGTCGCGCCGGACGACGTGCCGCTGGTGACGGCGACGGCCGGCGAGGCGCTGGCTGCCGTCCGCGACCAGGCGGGCGACGTGGTCACGGTCGGCGACACTGCGGACAGCGACGTCCAGGTGGCCTACCAGGGCCGGACGAACCACACCGAGGCAGTCGTCTCGCTGGCCGGCGACGACTGGACAGTGGACGCACAGATTCCGCTGCTCGGGGCCTTCCAGGCGGAGAACGCCGGAATCGCCGCGACGCTCGCGCGGCAGGTCGCCAGCGTCGACGAAGCGACGCTGGCGCGCGGGCTGCGGAAAGCCTACTGGCCGGGTCGCTTCGAGGTCATGGGTACTGACCCGCTGGTCGCGCTCGACGGCGCGCACAACACCGGCGCGTGCGAGGCGCTGGCGGACACGCTCGACGAGTTCGACTACGACGACCTCCATCTGGTCTTCGGGGCGATGCACGACAAGGACCACCGCGGGATGGCGGCGGCGCTCCCGACGCCGGACCGCGTTTGGGCGTGCGAACCCGACACCGGCCGCGCGGAGGACGCGGACGTGCTCTCGACGGTGTTCTCGGAGGCCGGTTCGGACACGACGGTCACGCGGGCAGTGGATTCCGCACTCGACGAGGCCGTCGCCGCTGCCGGCCCGGACGACGTCGTACTCGTCGCCGGGTCGCTGTTCGCCGTGGCTGAAGCCCGGACGCGGTGGACGCGCGCGAACGTCCAGAAGGACGTCGACGACCTCGAGGACGCCCGCGCCGTGCTGGAGGACGCTCACGTCACGCCGCCGGGCGTCTGGCGGATGCGCGGCAAAGGCGTCCACCGCGTCGTGAAGACCCGCGTGCAGAACCGGCAGGCCCAGTACCTCAAGGAGGAGATGCTCAGCCTCGGCGGGGAGTGCTCGCTATCCGGGCTGAACTCCCAGTCCCGGGGCTACCTCGACGCCGTGCTGATGGGGACGCTCGCGCAGTTCAAGCGCCTCTGCGAGAAACTCGACGGCCAGCCCTACGGCCTGTCGGTGTTCGCCGCGGAACTCCGCGATGACCTCGGCATCCAGACCGAGTCCGAGACACACGGCTACCCCTGGGAGGACGGCACCGCGGTGATGGGCGTCCTGAACGTGACCCCTGACAGTTTCCACGACGGCGGCGAGTACGAGGCCATCGAGGACGCGGTCGCTCGCGCGGAGGCGATGGTGGAGGCGGGCGCGGACATCGTGGACGTCGGCGGCGAGTCCACGCGCCCGGGCGCCGAACCGGTCTCCACGCAGGCGGAACTGGACCGCGTGCTCCCGGTGGTCGAGCGCATCAGTGACCTCGACGCGATGATTTCCGTGGACACGCGGAAGGCGGAGGTCGCGCGGGGCGCGCTGGAGGCGGGCGCGGACGTCATCAACGACGTCACCGGCCTCGAGGACCCCGAGATGCGGTTCGTCGCGGCCGAACACGGCGCGCCGCTGGTCGTCATGCACTCCATCAACGCGCCGGTCGACCCCGAGACGGACGTCCACTACGACGACGTCGTCGAGGACGTGCTCGCGGAGCTCACCGAGCGAGTGCTGCTCGCGGAGAAAGCGGGCCTGCCGCGCGAAAAGATCGTCGTCGACCCCGGCCTCGGGTTCGGGAAGTCCGCGGCGGAGAGCTTCGAACTGCTCGACCGCGCGGACGAGTTCCACGCGCTCGGGTGCCCCGTCCTCATCGGCCACTCCCACAAGTCGATGTTCGGCACTGTCGACCGGTATCCGGACGACGGCGGGTACGCGACTGTCGCGGGCACCGCGCTCGCGGCCGACCGCGGCGCGGACATCGTGCGCGTCCACGACGTCGAAGAGAACGCCGCGGCCGTCCGAGTTGCGGACGCGACGCGCCGAGAGTCCGACGACGAGTGACGATAGCTTCGACTGGGCGGTGACGAGAACTCCCGCTTCGCCCGGACGCGCTCAGACCAGGCCGCCGTCTCCCTGCGCGTCCCGGTAGGCGTCGAGGTAGGATTCGAGGAACTGCTCGTGGCCGTAGTCGGCGAACGTCTCGTCGACGGCCTTGCGCTCGAGGTCGCCGGCCGCGATCAGGCACTCCGTGATCTCCTCGTCGTTGGTCGCGCGGAACCCGCGGTCGTAGGTCTCCACGAGTTCGTGCGCGCTGGACTGGGCGTGGTACTCGACGATGCCGACGCAGCCACACGCCAGCGCGCGCAGCAGGTCGAGCGCGAACGACGTGCGTTCGGCGGTGTGGACGTAGACGTGCGCGTTCTTGAACGTCTGGATGCGTTCCTCGACGGACTGCTCGCCGGCGAAGTCCACGCGGTCCGCGATGCGGAGGTCGCGGGCCTGGCGCTCGTAGTTCCGACGGCTCGGGCCGTCGCCGATGACGGTGCAGTTCCAGTCGTACTCCCGGAACTCGGCGAGCGCGAGGAACAGCGACTCGAGGTTGGCGTCCTCGTCAAGCCGACGGCTGAACACGATGTCGCCGCCGTCACCGGGCACGGCGTGCCGGATCTGGTCGACGTCGATGCCGGTGGGGACGACGCGGACGCCGTTGCCGTCCGCGCCGCACTCGCGGACGCTCGTCTTCACCGTGCGGGACGGCGTGACGACGGTGTTCGGTTTCCGTGCGGCGTACCGATAGGCCCTGCCGCGCAGGCCGTTCCCGGCGTCGTGGGGGTCGTACCAGTCCAGGACGACGGTGGCGCCAGCCAGGATGCCGCCCCAGCGCGCGCCGTAGACGTGCCCGGGCGTTCGACTCGTCGCGTGGACCACGTCCGGTGCGAGGCGCTGCAGGGCGACCGCGGCCTTCGCAGCGAACCCCCGTTGGCCGCGCTCCCCGGTCACGGCGTGATAGGTCACCCCCTCGTGTTCGAACGTGTCCGGCCGGCCGTCCCACCACTTCGCACAACAGACGTGAACGTCGTGGCCACGCTCCCCCAGCAAGTCGGCGAGCAGGTGGAGCCTGTCGACGTCGTCGGCGTCGACGTGGTGGGCGGTCGTCTCCGAGACGAACGCCACTCGCATACTCGCCGTGAGACAGTACGTGGATAAAAACGGTTCCGTTCGCGGTGAACGCGTCGAACGACCGTTCGGCTGTCGCTACCGCCGTGGCGTTCCGGGACCCGAATCCATAACCCCCGTCCGGGTCCAGTTTCCTGGTATGGCCTACGACATCGAGCGATACCTCAACGTCCGCGGCGCCGGCGGGCCGACGTTCGGCCCCGCGGGCGAACTCGCGTTCCTGCTGGACGCGACGGGCACCAGCCAGGTGTGGCGCGTGGACGCACCGGAAGTCTGGCCCGAGCAACTGACGTTCCACGAGGAGCGCGTGGCGTTCGCGTCCTTCTCGCCGACGCGGGACGAACTCGTCTACGGTATGGACGACGGCGGCAACGAGTTCTGGCAGTTCCACCGGCTCTCCGCGGACGGCAGCGAGGACGTCCCGCTGACCGCGCACCCGGACGCGAAACACCAGTGGGGCGGCTGGAGCCACGACGGCGACCGCATCGCGTACGCAGCGAACCGCCGCGAGGAAGCCGTCTTCGACGTCTACGTCCAGGGCCGCGACGAGACGGGTGAGGCGGCGACGATGCTCGCGGAGGGCGACGAGTTCGACCGGCTGTCGGTCGCCGGCTGGAGTCCCAGCGACGACCGCCTGCTGCTCCACGACAGCCACTCGAACTTCAGCGACGACCTCTACGTGCTGGACGTCGCAACGGGAGCGGTGACGAACGTCACGCCGTTCGACGAGGACGTGCGGTTCTCGTCGGTCGCGTGGACGCCCGACGGCGACGGCATCTACGTCTGCACTGACCTCGATTCGGACACCCGCTACCTCGGGCTGCTGGACCCGGACGCTGGAACGGTCGAGACGGTCGACGAGGGCGGCGGCTGGGAGGTCGAAGCCGTCGTCACCGACCACGACTCCGCGCGCATCGCGTACGCCAGGAACGTGGACGGCTACAGCGAACTCACGGTCGCGGACGTTCGGAAGACGACTTCGTCGTCTTCCGCAGTCCGTCAGAACACGAAACGTTCTGAGGACGCCGACGGCGCGACCCTCGACCCGCACCCGGAACCCGACCTGGTGGACGGCGTGGTGTTCAGCCTGAGCTTCGACAACGCCGGCGACCGTCTCGCCGTGTCCACGTCCACGCCCACGGAGAACACGAACGTGTACGTCGTCGACATCGCGTCCGGGGACGCCCGCCGCTGGACGAACGCCTCGACGGCCGGCATCCCGAAGTCGACGTTCCGCGACCCGGACCTCGTCCACTACGAGAGCTTCGACGGCCTCGAGATTCCCGCGTTCTTCACGCTCCCCGACGGCGAGGGCCCCCATCCGGTCATCGTCCACTACCACGGCGGTCCGGAATCCCAGCGACGGCCGTTCTTCCTCTCGCTGCGCCAGTACTTCGTCGACAACGGGTACGCCGTCTTCGAGCCGAACGTCCGCGGCTCGTCGGGGTACGGCGCCGAGTTCATGAACCTCGACAACGTCCGCAACCGGATGGACTCCGTGAAGGACGGGAAGGCCGGCGTGGAGTGGCTGGCCGACCGCGACGACGTCGACCAGGACCGCATCGTCGCGTACGGCGGGTCCTACGGCGGGTTCATGGTGCTGGCGTCGCTCACCGAGTACCCCGACCTCTGGGCGGCGGGCGTCGACTTCGTCGGCATCGCGAACTTCGTCAGCTTCCTGGAGAACACAGGCGACTGGCGGCGCGCCCACCGGGAGGCCGAGTACGGCAGCCTCGACGAGGACCGCGAGTTCCTCCAGTCCATCAGTCCCGTCAATCACGCCCACGAGATCCGCGCGCCCCTGATGGTGCTGCACGGCGCGAACGACCCGCGGGTCCCCGTCGAGGAGGCCGAACAGATCGTCGCGGAGGCCAGCGAGCACGTGCCCACTGAGAAACGCATCTTCGAGGACGAGGGCCACGGCTTCGCGAAACTCGAGAACAAGATCGTCGCCTACAGCGCAGTCGTCGATTTCCTCGACGAACACGTGTAGTCGCCCTCGAACGGGCCTCGACGCAGCCCGCTCGCGGTCACTCGTCCGCCCGCGGGAACTCGATTGTGACGACGGAACCGGCGGGGTCGTTGTCGGCGAACTCGAGGCTGCCACCGGAGCGGTCGACGATCCAGTACACCAGCCACAGCCCCAGTCCCTGGCTGTGGTGGAGCGCGTCGATGTCGGCGCGGCCGTCGAGCACGCGTCGTTCCATCTCGGGAATCCCCGGGCCGCTGTCCGCGACCGACACCGCGACCGTGCTGTCGGACGCGTCGACGCTGACAGCGACCGGAGCGTGGGCCGCGTCCGCGTGTTCGACGGCGTTCTCCACGAGCTCGTGGACGGCGGTTTCGACGTACGGGACGGCGCTTGCTGGCGCGGACGCCGGAGCGTCGACCTCCACAGTCGCCTCAGGGTAGTCGTCGGCGACGCCGTCGACCGCGCTCTTGACGACGGCGGGCACGTCGACCGTCTCGACGGTGGTGCCTTCGCCGATGACCCGGTTGATGGCGCGTTCCTTCTCGGCGCTCTCCAGCAGGGCGTCGCATCGCCGGACGATTCGCTCGGCGTGCTCGGTCACGTCGCCGGGATCGTCGGTCAACAGGAGTTCCGCGCGCCCGCGCACCACGTTCAACTCGTTCCGGAGGTTGTGGCGGAGCAGGCGGTCCAGCACCTGGAGTTGACGCGCGCGTTCGCGGCTCGCTTCGAGCGACTGCTCGACGGTCGCGCTCATCTCGTTGAACCCGGCGCCGATCCGGTCCCACTCCTCGGCGCCGCCGATGTCCACCGCCACGCCGTAGTCGCCGTCCTCCAGGGCCGCGAACCCGTCGAGCAAGCGCTCGACCTGCTTGAGGTTGCGGCGGTAGTTCCACCAGCCGAAGCCCGCCAGTGACGCCACAACGACGAACACGCCCAGGAACTGCAGAACCGTCACGCGCCGCATCGTCGGTTCGATCAGCGTCCGTGACTCCGCGACGCTGATGGTCCACGACGTCTCCTCGAGCGTCGCGTTGTACACCTCGAGCGAGCTGTCCGGCACTGGGTGGTCGCTGTAGATGACGCGTCCGGACGCCGAGCGCACTGTCACGCCCTTCGGGGTGTCGACGTTCTCCGTCGGTCGTGCGAAGAATCCCGCGTCCGAGAGGTGGAACGCGGCATTGAGCGCGCCGACGACGTCGCCGTCCCGGACGATGGGCGCGCTGACGGTGACGATTTCGTTGCCGGACGCCGCCTCGATCGGTTCGCTGACGTACGTCTCGCCCGCGAGCGCCCGCTTGATGTACTCGCGGTCGTCGTACTGGTCGCCGACGACGTCGCGGCGCTCGGCCGTCGACAGCCCCGCGACGATGCCCGTCATCGTGCCGTTGGCCGCGACCACGGACGCGCCGGAGAACGTCGTCTGCTCGACGAACGTCTGGAGTGCGGCCCGCTGGCTGTCCGCGCCGTGGTCGGCGACGTCGAGATGGGACGCCCACAGCTTGACGGTCTCCTGGTGTCCGGCGAGTCGCGCGTCCAGTCCCGACTGGACTTCCTCTGTGGTCTCGCGAATCTGGTCGTGGTGCTCGTCCACGACGGCGTTCTTGTACACCTGGAACCCGGCGAACACCGACGCCGACAGCAACACGCCGACGACCACGAGCACCACGAAGAACAGCCGTCGCGACCGCATCGTTACGCTCGCTGGAGTTCGACGGCGAAGACGGCGCCGTCGGGGTCGTTGTCCTCGACCCAGACCTCGCCGCCGACGTCGTCGACGAGCGTCTGCACGAGGTAGAGGCCGATGCCGGTGCCCGCGCTCTCCAGCCCCTTCTCGCCCTTCCCGAAGATGTCGTCCTTCTGGCGGTCCGGCACGCCCGGGCCGTTGTCCGCGACGCGGACCGTGACCGCGTCGTCGCGCTCGGTCGCGGAGACTTCGACTTCCGCGACCGGCTTGTCGTTGTGCTGGACGGCGTTCTTCAGGAGGTTCCGGAACACCGAATCCAGCATCTCGTTGCCCTGGACGTCGACGTCCGGAACGGTGCCGTCGACGGTCAGGGCCGCGCCTGGGTACGACGCTCGCACCTCCTCCAGTTCCGGTTCGAGCGCGGACCGCAGCGACACTCGCTGTCGGCTCTGTTCGCTGGCGAGCATCACGTCAGCGATGTCGCGGGCGGTCTGCGTGAGTTCGACGGCGTGGTCCGCGCTCTCCAGGATGCGTTCGGCGTACTCCCGGTGGTCGTCGTCGACGTCGTCGACGAGCATCTCGGCGTACGCGAACACCAGCTGGAGGTCGTTGCGGATGTCGTGGCGCAACACCTGGTTGAGCACGTCGAGGTTGTCGCGCTGGGTCTCCAGGCGCTCCTCGTAGTCGACCCGGTCGGTGACGTCGTGCACGACAGAGAACAGGCGTTCGTCGTCGGCCAGCTCGATCGGCGAGGAGTGCACTTCCACGGTCCGGACCTCCCCGTCGGCGAGCTCGTGCTGGAACCGGAAGTGGTTGCGGTCCTCCCGGCGGGCGCGCTCCCGCTGGCGACTGACGTCCTCCGCGGGAGCCTGGTTCAGGTCGTGCACCCGCATGTCCGTGAGCTCGTCCCGCGAGTAGCCGTAGAACTCGGCCGCGGCGTCGTTCGCGTTCTCTATCGCGCCCGAGTCGGGGTCCACGAGCAGCATCGGCGCGCTGTGGCGCTCGAACATTCGCCTGAACCGAAGCTCGCGCTCCCGGAGCGTCTGCTCCATCTCCTTCCGCCGCGTGACGTCCTGGACGGCGCCGTCGTACCGCGTCCGCCCGGCGGCGTCGTCCGCGACTGCGGTCACTGCACCCCAGAGGGGGTCGCCGTGCAGCGTCTCCAGTTTGTACTCGGCCGCGGTGACGTCGCCGGTCTCCTCGAGGCGCTCCGTGAACTCCTCGTGGTCTTCGGTGTGGGCGAACAGCGCTTCCACGGGCAGTCCGACGAGCGCGCTTTTCGAGTCGGCGTCGAAGAGCCCCGCCATGCCGTCGTTCACGAGACTGAAGTTGCCGTCGGACCCGACCTGGTAGACGCCCATCGGGAGTGTTTCGACGAGTCGCTCGTAGCGGTCGGACGCGGAATCGTGGGCAGGATGGCTCGCGGACTCGTCGACCACGAGGGCAGCGGCGGGCCCCGCATCGAGTTCGACGGCGACGGCGTCGACGGCGGCCGTGAGTCGGTCGCCGTCGGCGTCACGGACGACCACGCGCCCGGTCGATTCGTGGGTGTCGCCGCGCTGCACGGCAGCGCAGAACTGTTCGAGGTCGGGCGCGGTGTCGGGCGGTGCGACCGCCCGGACGGGGGCTCCGGTGAGCTCGCTCTCGCCGGTGAGGTCGCGGAACGGCTGGTTCGCGTACCGAATCGCCTCGTCCCGGACGACGACGACCGGGTCGTTCACGTGCGCGAAAATGTTCGTGTCGAGTGTCGAGCCTGGCATCGGGAATCTACGCCGCGGATCGGCGCGTACCCACACAAGTCGAACAGACTCCCATAAACGGGGGACGGTATTCCCGAACACTGGGAGCGCCTCTCCCGCGAGGCCGTGGCAGTCACCTCTCAGCCGGGACTGCGACTGGCGCCGTCTCGCGAATCCCGGGGCGGGCACCGCCGGCGCTTAGTGGCTGCCGTCCGTAGCTGCACATCGATGCACGCCCCCGTCGTCCTCGCACTCCCGCCGTTCGCGTACGCGTCGAGCCGGCTCGCCGGCGAGGCTGCGCTCCGGGCGGACGACCGGGTCGCCGCGGCGACGCGGCTGCGGCGACTGAACCGCGTCCTCCAGGCGACGGTCGCGTTGGTCGGCGTCTTCGTCGTGACGGACTCCCGGCTGGACGACGCGGTCGCTGCGGCGATACCCGGGCCGACGGCGCTGAGCACGTTCGGCGCGCTGACGGGCACAGTGGTCATCGGCGGCCTGCTGCCGGCGCTGGCAGTCCACCTCGGAACGCGGCCGGCGTGGGCAGCGGTCACCGGCACGGCCACGGACTACGTCGCGACCGCCAGACGGTACGTGACCCTCGCGGCGCTGTTCGTCGCGCCGGCGTTCTTCGTCGTCGGCGCGTGGCTCGCCGCCCCGAGCGGCTTCCCCGGCCTCGTCGCCGTCGCCTTGGCCGCGTCGCTGCTGCTGGGCGGCCTGCCACCCGTCGCTGCGCGGTTCGGGCCCGTGCGGCGCCCGACCCGCGAAGAAACCGCCTGCGTCCCGGCCTGCGCGGACGCTCTCCGGGTTCGGGTCGTCGTGACCGACCGCTTTCCAATCCTGAACGCGGTGGCGACCGGCTTCCTGCCCGGGTTCCGGTACGTGTTCGTGACCGACGCGCTCCTGGAGACGCTGGACGACCGAGCCGTCGCTGCCGTCGTCGCCCACGAGGCCGGCCACCACAACCGCAACCACGTGCTCGGTCGACTCGCAGCGTCCGCGGCCGCGCTCGCACCAGTGCTCCTCGCGGCGACCGGCGTCGTCGACGCGTTCGTTCTCGCGAGCGTGCTGTCAGCCGGCCTCCTCGTCGCGATCGGACCGCTCGTCCGGTGGACGGAGTTCGACGCGGACGCGTACGCCGCCCGCGCAGTCGGCGCGGCGGCGATGGAACGCGCGCTCGCCACGCTCGCTGACCACGGACTCGTCGCCGTCGACCGGCCGCGCGTCGTCGGCCTGCTGTCGCTGCATCCCGCCATCGAGCAGCGCGTGCGGCGACTCCGCGACCCACACGGTTTTTGACAGCCCCCTGTGAGATACGAGCGTGGAGTACGACCGTCGCCGCGTCGCGTTCAGACTCGTCGTCGCCGTCGCGATCGCGGCCGCGCTCACGTACGGTGTCGGGTGGGACAGCGTTCTCCGGAACCTCCGTGCCGCGGACCCGGCCCTGTACGCGCTCGCGCCCCTGGGCGCGGCGCTGGCGATGCTCGTCGGTGCCGAGGGGACGCGACTCGCGCTCGGGTTCCCGTCGCGCAGCGTCCGCGGGTCGCTGGCGCGGCGAGCGTTCTTCGGGGCCGCAATCGTCCGGAACCTCTTCCCCGCGGGCAACGTCGGCGGCGGCGGGTTCGTCGCGTACACCGTGAGCCGACACGAAGACGTCACGGTCAGCGGCGCGCTCGCCGGCGTCACGAGCTGGGAGTTCGTGATGATGGTCGCGTCCGCGGTCATCGGCGGCATCGGTATCGTCGGCCTCGCCGCCGCCGGCGAGGACCCCACGGGAATCGTCCGGACGCTGTCGGCGTTCGCCGTCCTGCTGGCGTTCTCCGTGGTGGTGGTCGGCCTGGTGAGTTCGTTCCGGGACCGCGTCGCGCGCGTCGTCGCCGGGTTCGCGGCGGTCGCACACCCGGTACTCTCGCGCGTCTCCTCGAACTACGACGAGCCGGTGACGACGCCGGCGGTTCGCAGCGGCCTCGACGAGTTCTTCGGGGTCATCAACGCGCTCACCGACGACCGCTCGCGGTTCGCCGCGGTCGTCCTCGCCGCGCACGCGACCTGGCTGGGCTGGCTGCTCCCGCTGTACGCCAGCCTCCTCGCGGTCGGCCTCGTGGTGTCCCCGGCCGTGGTGATGGTCGCGGTGACTGTCTCGGGGTTCGCTCGCGCCCTCCCGTTGCCCGCCGGCATCGGGCCAGTGGACGCGGCGATGGGCGGCCTGCTCGTCGCGCTCACCCCGCACTCGGTCGGCCAACTCGCGTCCGCCATCGTGCTCAACCGCGCGGGCACGCTGCTCGTGCAGGTGACGATCGGCGGCGCCGCGCTCTGGACCCTGGACATCGCAGCGACCGGCGAGGTCCCCGAATAGCTGCCGCCTGACCGCGTCCCAGCGTCCAGCGCCGTATACTAGACGCCGCCAGCTCGCGCCGCAACTGCAGCGCCGTTTCCTAGATGACGCCGGTTCGCGAGGCGGCCTCCCGCGCCGCGTCCTCGCTGATGCCGGACCCGAGAATCGTGTACCGGTCCCGGATCTCGTGGGCGGACGTCAACGCCTCCAGTACTTCCTCGTCGGTGACGCCGAGTTCGTCGGCGGTCGTCGGCGCATCCAGGGACGCCAGCGCGTCCCGGACTGCCTGCCACTGGCCCTGTTCCCCGGAGTGGAGGTACTCCGCGATGATGGAACCGACGCCCACCTGGTGGCCGTGCAGCGCCTTCCCGGGCGCGATGCGGTCCAGCTGGTGGCTGAACAGGTGCTCGCTACCGGAGGCGGGCCGCGACGACCCCGCGATGGACATCGCGACCCCCGAGGACACGAGCGCCTTCACCACCACCCACGCGGACTCCTCGAGACCGGGCTTGATGGAGTCGGCGTTGTCCACGAGCATCTCGGCGGTCATCTGGCTGAGCGACCCCGCGTACTCGCTGTAGTAGACGTTCTGGAGGCGGTTCGCGAGCCGCCAGTCCTTCACCGCGGTGTAGTTCGAGATGATGTCCGCACACCCCGCGGTCGTCAGCCGCCACGGCGCGTCCGCGATGATGCCCGTATCGGCGACGACGGCGATGGGCGGCGCGGCCGCCACTGAGTGCCGGGTGTCGCCCTCCGGCACCGACCCGCGGCCGGAGACGATGCCGTCGTGGCTCGCCGCGGTCGGCACGCTCACGAACCCGACGTTCAGGTGGTCGCTGGCCAGCTTCGCGATGTCGATGGGTTTCCCGCCGCCGACGCCCACCAGGTAGCCGACGTCCATCCCGTCGGCCACCGCCAGGACGTCCTCGACGGCGTCGAACGTCGCCTCCTCGACGACCACGAGTTCCGCGTCCTCGCCGGCCGCCTCGAACTGCGCGACGATGCGGTCGGCGGCCACCTCGCGGGGCGTCGGGCTCGTGACGACCAGCGGTCGCCCCGTCAAGTGGGTGTCGACGATGACCTCCCGCGTCTGCGGGAGCACGTCGTGGCCGACCACGACGCTGCGCGGGAGGCGAATCCACTTCGACTTCTCGAACATACGCGGACGCTCGCAGGGGACGGGGAAAACGGTTCTGTCTCGGTCTGTGCTGGCTGACCAGCGGACAGCAGTTAGACCGTGCCGAGGACGTCCAGCAGTTTCTGTTCGGTCTCCCTGCTCGGGCCTTCGTCCTCGCCGGTGCGGCCGTGCTCGCGGTGGGCGTCGACGGTTCGCTGCATCGCCTCGTCGATTGGCGTGGACTCGTAGCCGAGCGCGGCGACCTTCGCGGTGTCCAGGAGGTGGGGGTAGTCGCGGTACAGCGGGAAGTCCATGGGGTCCAGGTCCGCGATTGAGAGCTCGCGGGGGCTGGTGTACGCGCGCTCGACGGTGGTGTCGAGCGCGTCCGCAATCAGGTCGAGCATGCGGTCGAGGGTGACGGCGTTCTGGTCGCCGACGTTGTACGCTTCGCCGGGCGTGCCCTCCTCGGCGACGAGCCGCATCCCCTGCGCGACGTCCTCGACGTAGACGCGCTGCCAGAGGTTCGTGCCGTCCCCGGGGACGACGACCTCGTCGTACTCGGCGACCCGGTCCACCCAGTACGCGAGGCGCTCGGTGTAGTCGTGGGGGCCGTAGACGATCGGCGGCCGCACGCTCATCGCGTTCACGCCGCGGTCGGCGGCCTGGAAGACGATGCGGTCGCCGGCGGCCTTCCGCGCGCCGTACGTCTCCATCGAGTCGTCGGTCGCTTCCTCCGCGGTGCAGGATTCCAGGTCCGTCTCGCCCTCGCGCTTCGGGACGTTCTCGGCGGCGTACGCGGCGCCACTGGAGACGTAGACGTAGGCGTCGACGCCGCCGAAGATGTCGGTCGCGGCCTCGACCTCCCGGGGCTTGTACGCCACGCAGTCGAAGACGGCGTCGGGTTCGACCTCCCGTTTCGCGGTCAGCAGCGCCTTCCGGTCGGTGCGGTCGCCCTGCACGTGGTGGACGCGGTCGTCGTCCGCGAAGGGGTCGTCGTGTTTCCCGCGGTTGAACGTCGTCACCGAGTAGTCGTTGGCGAGCAGTTCCTCGACGAGGTGGCGGCCGATGAACCGCGTGCCGCCGACGACGAGCGCGGAGTCCATGCGCGCAGCAACGGCCCGCGCCGGAAAAACGATGCCCATTCCGGCACTCGCTCCCCCGCGCGACTGCCACTTGCCGAACGGTTTTCCCCCGGTGTCTCTGAGTGCGGGCATGGACCTCTCTGTCGTCGACCTCTCGCCGGTACCGCGGGACGGCACCGCGGCGGACGCCTTCGCCAACACGGTCGAAACCGCCCAGCGGGCGGAGGAACTGGGCTACGAGCGCGTCTGGGTCGCTGAACACCACGGCACGGCCGAGCGCATCGCGGGGACGACGCCGGAGGTGTTGCTCGGCCACCTGGCCGCCGAGACCGACGACATCCGCATCGGGTCCGGGGCCGTACTGCTGAACCACTACAGCCCGTTCAAGGTCGCCGAGGAGTTCGGCGCGCTGGACGCGCTCGCGCCGGGGCGCGTGGACGCCGGGCTCGGGCGCGCGAACGGGTCTCCCGCATCGGACAGCGCGCTGGGGACCGACCGCCACGTCCAGAACCCGGACGAGGACCACCGGGAGGCGGTCGAGGCGGTGGTCAGCCACCTCTACGACGCCTTCCCCGACGACCACGCGTACGCAGACCTCTCGATTCCGCGGTCCGGCGCGGGGCCCGCGAAGCCCTGGGTGCTCGGCTCGAGTCCGTCGAGCGCCGAAATCGCGGCTGCGCTCGGTCTGCCGTACGTGTACGCGGCATTCATCCGCCCGCAGTGGGCCGAGCACGCGGTCGAGACCTACCGCGAGGAGTTCGAGGCGGGCGCGCTCCCGGGCGGCGTCGACGAACCCGAGGTGGTGGTCGCGGTGAACGCGGTCTGCGCGGAGACCGACGAGGACGCCGCGCGCCTCCGTGCAGTCGCGGAAGCGACGTACGAGCGGCTGCGCCGTGGCGAGGTCGGTCCCACGCCCAACGTCGAGGACGCCATCGACGAACTCGGCGGCGTCCCCGACCCGACGCCCGCGAGTCTGGACGCCGACGAGTGGCCGCGCGCGCTCTCGGGCGGTCCGAAGACGCTCGCGGGCGTGCTGGGCCAGCTCGCGGACCGCGTGGGCGCTGACGAACTGATGGTGCAGCACACGCCGCCGGACCACGAGACCGGCCTGCGCTCGCACGACCTACTCGCGGATGGCGTCGGCCTCACGCCGCGGTGAACGGAGCGGGCCGCCGCTGTGGACGCGGTCACTCGACGACGACCGGCGCGACGAACTCCGTGCGGTCGCCGTCCACGAAGGGGACGACAGTGAACGCGTACTCGCCGCTCGCGAGGTCCAACGGCCCGACGTAGACGTCGTCGTCGCCGGTCGTTCGCTCCGCGTCCCCGACCTGGAGGTGCCAGGACACGGACTCGCCCGCGTCGAGGCTCCGCCACGGTTCGACGAACGCGTCGGGCGCGACCTGCGTCCACCCGTCGCCGTCGCGGCGATACAGCGTCCACGCGTACGGGTTCAGGCCGACTTCGTCGGCGGACTCGTTCGTGAGCGTGGTGACGAATTCACCGCCGCTGGAGACGGTCGCGGTGGACCGCGAAAAGGATGCCGCAGCGTCGGTATCGCCGACGCAGACGGTCGCCGTGCTCCCGTCGAAGGAGGGGCACTCGGCGGGCGCGTTCGGCCCGCCGTCGCCGCCGTCGGGGAGTGCGCTCGAGAACGTCCCGAGACAGCCGCCGGTGGCGGCGAGGCCGGCGACCGAAGCGAGGTACGTGCGGCGCTGCATACAGACGGCGAGGGCAGCCACTGGAAAAGCAGTGTCGTGGAGTGAAATCGGCATTTTACCTGCGAAACGCGGTGGAGCCCCTCCCGAACGCGGTCGGTGAGCGAGGAGGGTCAGTGCCCGAAGACGGTGGGCAGTCCGCGCTCCGGCAGGGTCGTCAGTCACGCGCTCTGGCAGGGTCGTCAGTCCACGCGGCCCCCGATACGGTAGTCAGTCCGCGCTCCCTGCGATACCCGTGGTGCGGACGCGGGAGGGGAGCGAGCGGCGGGCGTCGGCATCCGGGCGCTCGTCGATGGCGGCTCGGTAGGCGTCCGGCATCACGACCGCGAACTCGGAGATGGCGGCGTCCCAGTCGGCGAGCAGTTCCTGCGCGCTGTCGCTGTCCGTGCGCGCGGCGTGGTTCTCCACGAGGCGGCGCACCGCGTCCTCGTCGCGCTCCGAGAGGTCCCGGGAGACGGCGACCATCCCGGTGTTGCACTGCGACTCGAAGGACCCGTCGGGGTCGTGGACGTACGCCACGCCGCCGCTCATGCCGGCGGCGAAGTTCCGGCCGACGTCGCCGAGCACCACGACGATGCCGCCGGTCATGTACTCGCAGCCGTGGTCGCCGACGCCCTCGACGACGGCGTTCGCGCCGGAGTTCCGGACGGCGAAGCGCTCGCCCGCGACGCCGTTGACGTAGCACTCGCCGTCCGTCGCGCCGTACAGCGCGACGTTCCCGACGACGGTGTTCTCGGCGGGGTCGAAGCCGGCGTTCGGGGGCGTCTGGACGGCGAGCGTACCGCCCGAGAGGCCCTTGCCGACGTAGTCGTTGGCGGCGCCGGTCAGCGAGAGCGTGACGCCGGACGCGAGGAACGCGCCGAACGACTGGCCGGCGTTCCCGCGCAGGTCCACGTTCAGGGTGTCTTCGGGGAGCCCCTCGACGCCGTACTCGCTGCTGACCGCGTGCGAGATGCGGGCGCCGACGGTCCGGTCGCTGGTCGAGACGTCGCGGGACACCGACACCGCCTCGCGGTCCTCGACGGCGGCGTCGGCGGCCGCGAGGACGCTCTCGTCGAGAGACATGTCCGGGGCGTCCTGCTCGCGCGTGCGGAAGCGGGTGTCGCCCGCGGGTTCGGCGAGCAGCCGAGAGAGGTCGATGAGCCGCCCCTTCGGGTGGTCGGTGTCCGAATCCGAGAGGTGTTCGACGCGGCCGATCAGGTCGTCGACGCTCGTGTACCCCAGTTCCGCGGTAATCTCACGGAGTTCCCGGGCGACGAACGTCAGGTAGTTCGCGACCATCTCGGGGGTGCCGCGGAACCGGTCGCGCATGTCGGGGTCCTGGGTCGCGACGCCCGTCGGGCAGTTGTTCGTGTGGCAGATGCGCGCCATCACGCAGCCGGCGGACACGAGCGACGCGGTGCCGAACGCGAACTCCTCGGCGCCCAGCAGCGCGCCGACGGCGACGTCGCGGCCGGTCTTCAGGCCGCCGTCCACGCGCAGCGTCACGCGGTCGCGGAGCCCGGTCTCGCGGAGCAACTGGTTGGCTTCCGCGAGGCCGAGTTCCCACGGCAGGCCGGCGTGCTTGATGCTGGTCTTCGGCGACGCGCCGGTGCCGCCGGAGTGCCCGGAGATGTGAATGCAGTCCGCGCCCGCCTTCGCACAGCCCGCGGCGACGGTGCCGATGCCCGCCTCGGAGACGAGTTTCACGTGCACGCGGGCGTCGGGGTTGGCTGCGCGCAGGTCGTGGATGAGCTGTTTCAGGTCCTCGATGCTGTAGATGTCGTGCTGGGGCGGCGGGCTGATGAGGCCGACGCCGGGCGTCGAACACCGCACGTCCGCGATCATCTCGTTGACCTTCTTGCCGGGGAGGTGGCCGCCCTCGCCGGGCTTCGAGCCCTGCGCCATCTTGATCTGGAGGTCGTCGGCGGCCGAGAGGTACGTGCTCGTCACGCCGAACCGCCCGGACGCTACCTGCTTGATTGCGCACTCTTTCACCGTGTCGAAGCGCTCGGGCGGTTCCCCGCCCTCACCCGTGTTCGCTTTCGCGCCCAGGCCGTTGGCGGCCTCGGCGTTCGTCTCGTGGGCTTCCGGGCTGAGGCTGCCCAGGCTCATCGCCGCGGTGGAGAACCGCTCGACGATGTCGGCGGCCGGCTCGACGTCCTCGACCGGTACGGACTCGCGGTCCTCGGTGTCGACGTCCAAGAGGCCGCGCAGCGTCTGGAGTTGCTCGGTCTGGTCGTTGACCTGTTCGGCGTACTTCTCGAACGCGCCGTAGTCGCCGTTGTCCACGCCCTCCTGGAGGCTGTGGACGGTCTTCGGGTTCCACTGGTGGAACCGGCCGGCGGTCCGGTTCTCGAACTCGCCGACGCGTTCGACGTCGGGTTCGGCCTCGAAGCCGGCGGCGTGCCTGGCGCGCACGTCTGCTTCCAGTTCGTCGAGCCCGACGCCCTCGGTGCGGTTCGCCGTGCCGGCGAAGAACCGGTCGACGACCGACGAGTCGAGGCCCACGACCTCGAATATCTGGGCGCCCTGGTAGGACGCGACCGTGGAGATACCCATCTTCGACATCACCTTCAGCAGCCCGTCCTCGAGGGCGTGCAGGTACGAAGCAACGGCGGCCTCGGGGTCGGCCCCGTCCGGCCCCGCGACCAGGTCGCGCGCCGACTGGATGGCGAGGTACGGGTTGACCGCGCCCGCGCCGTAGCCGACCGTCGCGGCGAGCTGGTGGACGGTGCGGACGTCGCCGGCCTCGACGACGAGGCCGACGCGCGCCCGCAGACCCTCGCGGACGAGGTGGTGATGGACCGCGCCCGTCGCGAGCAGGCTCGGTACCGGGATGGCGTGCTCGCCTGCGCCGCGCTGGGAGAGCACGAGAATCTCCGCGCCCTCCTCGACGGCGTCAGCGGCGGTCTGCTGGACGCGCTCGACGGCGGTTTCGAGGTCCTCGTCCGTGTCGAACGTGATGTCGATGGTCTCCGTGGGCCGGCCGGCGTTCGTGACGGCGTCGAGGTCCGGGTCCGCGAGCACCGGGCTGTCGAGGACGACCTGCCGGGCGTGCTCGCGGGACTCGTCGAGGAGATTGCGCTGGCGGCCGAGCCGCGTCTCCATGCTCGTCACGAGGTCCTCGCGGATGTAGTCGATCGGCGGGTTCGTCACCTGCGCGAACAGCTGGCGGAAGTACGACGCAAGCGGGTGGTTGAACTCGGAGATGCCAGGGAGCGGGGTGTCGTCACCCATCGACCCGACGGGGTCTTTGCCGTCCTGGACCATCGGCGCGACGAGTTCGTTCAGTTCGTCTTCCGTGTAGCCGAACATCGCCTGCTCGGCGCGAAGCTCGTCGGTCGGGTCGGTCGGCAGGACGTCGCCACCGGTTTCCAGGCGTCGCTGTTCGGCGTCGACCCACTCGCCGTACTGTTCGTCGGTGAGTTCGTCGAAGACGTCCTCGTCGTCGACGACGCCTCGGCCCGGTTCCGCGAGGAACAACTGGCCCGGCTGGAGGCGGCCGCGTTCCTCGACTTCGCTGACATCGCCGTCGAGGGCGCCCTGCTCGGACGCCATCACGAGCGTGCCGTCGCTGCGGACCTCGTAGCGGCAGGGCCGCAGGCCGTTCCGGTCGAGGACGCCGCCGACGCGGTCGCCGTCCGTGCCGATGACGAGCGCGGGGCCGTCCCACGGTTCGACGAGGTTGGCGTGGTAGTCGTAGAACTCCCTCCGGGCGTCGGACATGTCGTCGTCGCCCTGCCAGGCTTCGGGGACGAGCATCCGGAGCGCGTGCGGGAGCGACCGCCCGGTCTGCATGAGGAGTTCGAGGGCGTTGTCGACGCTCGCGGTGTCAGACTGGTCGGGGTCGTCGATGACCGGGAGCACCGTCTCGAGTTCGTCGTCGGTGAAGCCCTCGGCTGCCAGGTCTGCCTCGCGGGCGCGCATCCAGTTGACGTTCCCGTCGATGGTGTTGAACTCGCCGTTGTGGATGATGGTCCGGTAGGGGTGTGCGAGGTGCCACGCGCCGAGCGTGTTCGTGGAGAAGCGGGCGTGCACGAGCGCGAACCCGGTCTGGACGCGCTCGTCGGTGAGGTCCGGGTAGTAGTCGGCGACCTGTTCGCCCTTCAGCAGGCCCTTGTAGACGACGGTGTCCTCGTCGAGCGAGCAGACGTAGAAACGGTCGTGGTCGACGGCGGCCTCGACGGCCTGCCGGCCGACGTACAGCGCTTTCTGGAAGTCACTGCAGCCGTCAGGGTGGACGACTGCTTGCGCGACGTGGGGCTCGGAGTCGAGTGCGGTCTGCCCGAGGTCGCTGTTGTCCGTGGGGACGTCGCGCCACGCGTGCACGCCGAGGTCGTGACTGGCGAGCGTATTCTCGACAGTCTCGACGACGGCAGCGCGTTCGTCCGGGTCCTGCGGGAGGAAGAGGGAGGCGACGGCGTACGTCTCGGGGAGGTCGTCGAAGACGGCGGCGAAGAACTCGTGGGGCGTCTGGACGAGAGCGCCGGCGCCGTCGCCGGTGTTCTCCTCGGCGCCGGTCGTGCCGCGGTGTTCGAGGTTCTCCAGGACATCGAGCGCGTCAGCGAGGACGCGATGGGACCGGCCGCCGTCGAGGTCGACGACGACGCCTACCCCGCAGTTCGACCGTTCCTCGCCGGGATCCGCGAGGAGACGGCGGTCGTTCGTGGTGTCGGACTGGCTCATGTGCCAGCGGATGCCACACCGGACTAAAACCCTACTCCTGAATGACTAAGGGCAATATGTACACCAATAAGGAGATATTAGGTGTATGGGGTGCGCTCTCCGTGCGATTCCGCGACGAAGGTGGGGCGGCGTCAGTACGACTTCGCGAAGAACGCCGTCTGCTCGGCGGTCTCGCCGCAGACCGCGCAGTCCTCGCCCTCGTGGTCTGGCTCCGGGAGGTGCTCGTCCTCGAACTCCGAGGCAGCGCGCGCCGCGCTGTCCTCGGCCAGGGGCACGAGCACGATCTCTGCGTGAATCTGCTCTTTGATCTCGGCCTCGCAGTCCACGTCGCCACACCACGGCGCCTTCACGTAGCCGCCGTGCTGGCCGATGGTGCCCAGAATCTCCTCGCGGCTGGACGCCTCGCGGACGTTCTCCTCGAGGCGCTCTGCGTTCGCCTCGTAGAGCTTGTCGTAGACCGCTTCCATGTGGTCGTGGACCGCGGCCGTGATGTCGGCGCGGTCCTCCACGGTGCTCTCACCGTCCGGTCGGTGGACGACGGTGACCTCCTCGTCCTCGACCTCGTTCGGGCCGATCTCGAACCGCACGGGGACGCCCTTCAGCTCCCACTCGTTGAACTTGAAGCCGGGGTTGCGCTCGTCGCGGTCGTCGAGGTGGACGCGCACGCCCTGGGCTTCCAGTTCGGCCGCGACCTCCGCGCAGTACTGGAGGACGTCCCCGCGGGTGTCCTCCTGCCAGATGGGGACGATGACGACCTGCTTGGGCGCGACCGTCGGCGGCAACACGAGGCCCTGGTCGTCGCTGTGGCTCATCACGAGCGCGCCGATGGCACGCCACGACAGTCCCCACGAAGTCGTGAACGCGGTGCGGTCGTTCTCGTCCTCGTCGGAGAACGTGATGTCGAACGCGTCCGCGAACGACTGCCCGAGGTGGTGGCTGGTGCCGCCCTGCACGGACTTCCCGTCGGGCATCAGCGCCTCCACCGTCGTCGTCGTGTCCGCGCCCGGGAACTTGTCGTGGTCGGGTTTCCGCCCGCGCAGCACGGGCATCCCGAGGACGTCCTCGTAGAGGCGCTGGTACTGGTCGAGGCGCAGCGTCGTCTCCGCCCACGCGCTCTCGTCGGTGGCGTGAGCCGTGTGGCCCTCCTGCCAGAGGAACTCCTTCGTGCGGAAGAACGGCTTCGTCTCCGTGGCCTCCCACCGCACCACGGAGTTCCACTGATTGACGCGCAGCGGCAGGTCGCGGTGCGAGCGCACCCACTGGGACATGTACGGCGCGATGATGGACTCCGAGGTCGGCCGGACCGCCAGTCGCTCTTCGAGTTCGTCGTGGCCGCCGTGGGTCACCCACGCCACCTCGGGGTCGAACCCTTCGACGATGTCCTTCTCGCGTTCGAGGTACGACTCCGGGATGAACAGCGGGAAGTAGGCGTTGTCGACGCCCGTCTGCTTGAACCACGCGTCGAGGTTGTCCTGGATGGCCTCCCAGAGGGCGTACCCGCGGGGCCGGGTGATGATGAACCCGCCCATGGGGGCGTAGTCCGCGAGCTCCGCCTTCTGGACGACTTCGGCGTACCAGTCGCCGGGGTTGTGCTCCTTGGACTCGGTGATGCCGAGTTCCTGTTCGTCGCTCATTACACCAAACCTCGCCTGACTCGCTCTTAAATCCCGTGAAGGTGGGCGGCCACGAGAGCGCGGGGACGACGAACCGGGCCGACGCGATGCGGCGCGGCGGACGACGAGAGCACGAACGCTGCCCGATGACGGTTGGTAATAACTAACTCTCAGAATAGTCTCTGCAGGAGCGCGCCTACCACTGACGGACGCCAGTCTCTGGATGCATCGGCGAAACCGAGCGGTTAGCAGTAACTAAATAACGGATGGCGACGTACCGCGGGCCGTGCGAGAGTTCGAGTTCACTGTCGCGTTCGAACCGGGGAGTGACGCGCTCATGGACGTGTTCGTCGAACACGACAGCCTCACTGCGTGGACGTCGGTCTGTTTCACGACCCGCGAGCGCATGTGGCGCATCGACCACGCGGCCGGGTCCGAGGCGGCGCTTTCGGCCTTCGAGGACGTCTTCCTCGACGAGTCCCGCTGCAACGAGTGCCTGGACCGGCCGAACTGCGAGACGTACCGCGAGTACCACCTCCTCGACGAGTCGGCCAACGCCCGAACCATCTACACGTTCCGCGAGGAAGTCCACAACTGCCACTCGATTCCGCACTACGTCCACGACCACGTCGGCGACGGCGTCGTCTTCGAGTCCCGCCGCAAGGGCAACGAGTACCAGTGGCGCGTCCTCTACCCGGACGAACAGCCGGTGGGCGAACTGTACGACACCATCGAGGCGCAGCTCCGCGAGGGCCTGACGCTGTCGTTGTCGCGGCTCTCCAGTGCGGGCAACTGGGACGCGGAGTCCCGGGTCGCCGCGGAGCTGACGCCTGAACAACGCGAGGTGCTGTCCGCGGCCGTCGACAACGGGTACTACTCGCGGCCCCGGGCCGTCACCGTCGACGACCTCAGCGAGACCCTCGGCGTCCCGCGGTCCACGGTGCAGTACCGCCTGCGGAACGCGGAGGACCTCGTCGTCTCGCAGTTCGTCGAGAAGGGGCTGTGAGTGCTGAAGCGACTGGTGTCGTCGCCGAGGCGGATAACAGTACCGGCGAGAGAACTAAGTGGCGTGGGAGCGACCCTCACACTATGGGTGACACGAAGCGTGGCCGCGAACGCCAAGGCCAGAAGAAGCGCGAACAACTCCGCGAGCGCGAGGTCGAACGCACCCTCGAGGCCACAGAGGAGCCGGCCGACGCCCCTGAACTCCCCGACGAGGAGATAGAGTTCGGCGAAGAAACGTCGACGTAACCTCCGACCCGCCTGTTTTTTCGGCGCCGCAACTCCGCCGAGCGCCTGCTGTAGCGGTAATCGGGTGCTCCGCCGCGTCAGACCCGGTAATGCCCGCCTAGTGCGGCTACTCCCTAGAACATCTCGGTGCCGCACTCGGTGCAGACCAGTTGCATCACGCCCTCGTCGTTCGGCGGATGGACGTCGTGGCGCGTCTCCTCGCCGCAGTCCGCACACGGCGCCAGCGACTCCAGGGCCGACCAGTCGTGGCGAGCCCCCGGTGCGCCGATGGCCAGCGCGCGGACGTCTGCCTCGGAGTGGTTGTGGCCGCTCTGGAACTCCCCCGGCGGGAAGCGCACGAGTTCGCCGGCCTCGACGGTGACTTCCTCGCGGTCCGCGCCCACCTCGAACGTCGCCGTGCCCTCGAGCACGTAGAAGATCTCCTCCTGGTCGTGGTGGGCGTGCATGCCGCCGGCGAACTGGTCGCCGGGCGCGAGTTCGTACTCGACGACTGCGACGTGCTCGGCGTCGAGCGCGCGCGACAGCGGCAGGCGGACGTCGTGGACGTTCATCGGGTTGGGGCGGCTCTCGACGGCGTCGACGGTCACTTTCTCCATGGGATATCGCCCGAGAGCCTGCTGCAAAGGGTTATCGCTGCGTCCGGGGGACGCCGAAGGGGCTGTCCGCCTCGATCCACGACCACCCGGGGAGTCGCGTCTGGAAGCCGGCCGCCAGTGCCGCGTCAAGGTCGTCGGCGCCGGCGCCGCCGTCTGTGTCGGTTGCTGTCACGTCTGCGTAGTGGAACGTCGACTCCGCGAGCAACCGGAGCGGTTGTTCGCCGGCGATCATCGCGGCGAGTTCGCGGCCGAGCAGTTCGTCGACGACGAACCCCGGGTAGTCGTCGCTTACGTCGAGGTCCCTGAGCACCGCGACCAGCGCCGCGACGTTCACCGCGCGGTCGCCGGCCGCGAACACGTCGTCGACCGCGCGCTCGTACTGCTCGACTGACACCGCGTCGACGTGCGTGTCGAATTCGTCACCGAGGCTCGCGCGTACGTCGTTGACCAGCGGGACGACGACGTCAGCGCGCTCGCGCACCCAGTCGCGCTCGCGTTCGACTGCTGTCGGCGTGAGTTCCATGCACGTCGTCGAACGCCGACACCTACCAACTTTGCGAAGGCTTTTATAACCGGAAACGCATATTCCCGGGTAAGCGGGTTCTCCTGTACTAATCCCCGCGGTCCGGCCGTATTCGGCTGGAACGAACGGTCTCCCTACTGGTATGACGACAACGTGTGACTACTCGCCACGTTCTGTGAACTGCTCGCTAGCCGGCGTTAGCCGCGCTGGGAGCGTCACCAGTCGGGACCGAGACGCGGAGGCAGGAACCTTCAATCCCCGACCATGAGTACTGTAGATCAGCAACTCGAGGAGTTACAGGACAAGATTACGAACGAGATTCCGCCGGACATCTCGGTGACTGACGTCAAGTACGAGGGCCCCGAACTCGTCGTTTACACCCGGGACCCCAAGCAGTTCGCCCAGGACGGTGACCTCGTGCGCCGCCTCGCGAGCAAACTCCGGAAACGCATCACGGTCCGCCCGGACCCCGCGGTGCTGTCACGTCCGGAGAAGGCACGCGAACGCATCATGAACGTCATCCCCGAGGACGCCGGCGTCACGGACCTCGACTTCCACGAGGACACCGGCGAAGTCGTCATCGAGGCCGAGAAACCGGGCATGGTCATCGGTCGACACGGCTCGACCCTCCGCGAGATCACGGAGGCCGCGGGCTGGACGCCCGAGGTCGTTCGCACGCCGCCAATCGAATCTTCTACCGTCTCGAACGTCCGGAACTTCCTCAAATCCGAGCGCGACGACCGCCGCAACATCCTCGAGAAGGTCGGCCGCCAGATCCACCGCGAGGAGATGAGCGACGACGAGTACGTCCGCATCACGACGCTCGGCTGCTGTCGCGAGGTGGGACGCGCGGCGTTCATCCTCTCGACACCCGAGACGCGCATCCTCATCGACTGCGGCGACAAACCCGGCAGCGAGGACGAAGTGCCCTACCTCCAGGTGCAGGAGGCGCTGGGTGCCGGCGCGAACTCCATCGACGCCGTCGTGCTCACGCACGCGCACCTCGACCACTCCGCGTTCATTCCGCTGCTGTTCAAGTACGGCTACGACGGCCCCATCTACACGACCGAACCGACGCGGGACCTCATGGGTCTGCTGACGCTGGACTACCTGGACGTCGCCGCGAAGGAAGGCCGAACGCCGCCCTACGACTCCGAGATGGTGCGGGAAGCCATCAAGCACACCATCCCCCTGGAGTACGGCGACGTGACGGACATCGCGCCCGACGTGAAACTCACGTTCCACAACGCCGGCCACATCCTCGGGAGCGCGGTCACGCACTTCCACATCGGGGACGGGCTTTACAACGTCGCGTTCTCCGGCGACATCCACTACGAGGACACGCGCCTGTTCAACGGCGCCGTCAACGACTTCCCGCGCGTCGAGACGCTCGTCCTCGAGTCCACGTACGGCGGCCGCAACGACTACCAGACCGACCAGGAGGACTCCGAGCGCAAACTCAAGCGCGTCATCAACGAGACCTACGAGAACGGCGGGAAGGTCCTGATTCCGGCGTTCGCCGTCGGGCGCTCCCAGGAGATGATGCTCGTCCTCGAGGAGGCGATGCGCAAAGGCGACATCCCCGAGATGCCGATCCACCTCGACGGCATGATCTGGGAGGCGACGGCCATCCACACCACGTACCCCGAGTACCTCCGCGACGACCTCCGGGACCGCATCTTCCACGAGGACGAGAACCCGTTCCTCGCGCCCCAGTTCAACCACATCGACGGCGGCGAGGAGGAACGCCAGGAGGTCGCCGACGGCGACCAGTGCATCATCCTCTCGACGTCCGGGATGGTCGAGGGCGGCCCCATCATGTCCTGGATCCAGCACATCGGCCCGGACCCGAACTCCACCATGACCTTCGTCGGGTACCAGGCCCAGGGGACGCTGGGTCGCCGCATCCAGTCCGGCTGGGACGAGATTCCGATGCCGGACCGCCAGGACGGCGGCCGCACGGAACGCCTCCAGCTCGAGATGGACACCGAGACCGTCGACGGGTTCTCCGGGCACGCAGACCGCCAGGGCCTCGAGGACTTCGTGCGCACGATGAACCCGCGCCCGGAGAAGGTCCTCTGCGTGCACGGCGACGAGTCCTCCACGCAGGACCTCTCGAGCGCGCTCTACCACGAGTTCAACATGCGGACGTTCGCGCCGAAGAACCTCGAGACGTTCCGCTTCATCTGAGGCGCGCACGGCGGCGACGGACAGCCCGCTCCGCCCGCTCCCAAGATTCGAGCAATCGCCGACGGCGACGGATTTTTCGAGCGAGCCGCCAGGTCTATACTCCATGTTCCGGTAGGTTCGAGTGTGAGACGTACGCGATTCGCGCGGGTCGCCGTCGCGGCGATGGTCGTGTTGACGACGTTCGTCGGCGCCGCAGCCGCGCAAGCCGGGACGGACACGCCCGTGGCGGGCGACGGCGGCTACCGCTTCGACGTCGGCGACGACAGCCCCCGGATCACGTTCTGGGTCCACCTCGACCTGTTCACGAACCTCGGTGCGCCGGGCGACTTCGGATTCAGCGCGGTCGGCACGGCGTTGGACACCCGGGTCATCGTCATCGACATCCAGTTGCAGTTCGACGGGGTCGGCAACCTCGGTGACTTCCTCTCGAACCCGTTCTCGCGGTTCGCCGTGGTCGCGGAGTGGGAACTCAACCTCCCGTTCCTGTCGACCGGCCCGGCCGCTGACGACGACTTCTCCTACCGCGACAACGAGACGATAAACGGGAGCAGCGGCTGACAGAGACGGTCTCACAGTCCTCGCCGGCAGTCCACATGCGGGATTCGGCCGTAGCTTTCAAACAGCGGGATTCGGTAGCATGTAGCATGCTGGGGGAGGACACACTCGTCGACGAACTCCGAGCGCTCGCTGGGGACGAGCTCCGCATGGTCGCCGAGTACGACCGGGACGGCTACGAGATCCGGTTCGTCCGGGACGACGTCAGCGCCCGCCTCGCGGAACAGGCAGACGACATCCACCGCGACCTCGTGCTCGAAGGCATCAGCCGCGAGCACCTCGAGGACCTCTTCGACGCGGGGGACCTCCACTGCACGATGCACCGCTTCGACGAGCTCACTGCGTTCCACTTCGCGGAAGCCGAGTACCGGGGCCTGTTCGTCAGCGTCGACTCCGACGCCGACGTCCCGATGGCGTCGTTCGCGGACACCTGCTGGCACAGTCTCAGCTGACCCGTGGTGCGGCGGTCAGTCGCCGGTAGCGTCAGCCGGGTCGACGACGTCTTCGGCGAGTTCGTCGACGCCCACCCTGTCGCAGAGGTCGTACAGCGGACACGCTTCGGGGCCGTCCAGGCACGCGGGCTTTCGCGCAGTGCAGTACTCGCGGCCGAACTGGATCATCGCTGTATGTCCGAACCCGCACTTCTCCGCGGGCACCTCGGCTTCGAGCGCTTCCCGGACGGCCTCGTGGTCTGCCGCCGGGTCCGCGAGGCCGAGGCGGCGAGCGATGCGGTGGACGTGCGTGTCGACGGGAAAGACGCCGCCGCGGCCGCCCGCGAACAGCAACACGCAGTCGGCCGTCTTCGGGCCGACCCCCTTCATGTCGAGTAGCGCGTCCCGGACGTCGCCGGGGTCCTCGGTGCGCACGAACTCGTCGAACTCGTCCTCCCCGCCGTACTCCTCGCTGATTCGTCCCGCGAGCCGAATCAGCGTCGCGGACTTCTGGTTGTAGAGGCCGGCCGACGAGATGGTCTCCGCGAGTTCGTCCCGGTGGGCGTCCGCCAGCGACGCCGCGAGGTCGCGCTGTCCGTCTCGCGGGTCGTTTTGCTCCCCGCTTGAACGTTCGGAGGCGCGGTGCGCCTCGCGGTCATATTTCTCCATCAGCGAGTCGTGAGCGGGCTGGCTGGCGACGTCGCTCGTGTTCTGGCTGAGAATCGTGCGGACGAGACACTCGAAGGCGTCCCGGCCACCGTACGTCTTCTGCCAGTACATGTCGCCGAGGCGGTCCACGACGGCTTCCGCGCGACTCGTGCCGTCGCCCGGTTCGAACTCCGTGAACCGGCCGGCGTCGGCGTCGCCGCCGGAGATGTTCTCGGCTGGCTCGTCATCCATGTCTGGCCGTGCGGCCTGCGGGCAGGAAAAGACTGCGCGACGCCCCCGGAGAGCGGGCTACTCGACGCGGAGGGCGGCAGTGAGGTCGGCGCCGTCGGCGAGCGCGTCGACGAGGTCGCGGTCGAGGTCTGCGGCGGCTTTGTCGGCGTCCACGAAGATGGTGCGGTCGTCGACGTAGGAGCTGGTGCGACCGACCACGCTGCGGTCGTTCGTGCACTCGATGTCGGGGTGGCCACTGCCGGTGACTGTCTCGCGGTGACCGTCCGCTTCGAGGACGAGCGTGATGGCGGCGTCGGCGTTCTGGCAGGCGGCGACGAACTCGCGGTCGAAGTCCGCGGGCGCGCGGTCGGCTTCGATGCCGAGAATGCAGTCGCCGGCGGGCGTCAGGTAGTCGTCGGTCGTGAGTTCCAGGGTGGACGCTTGCTCGGCGGCGACGTGCTCGTGCCCGTGCGCGTGAACGACTTCTTGCATGCCCTCGGGTGCTTCCATGCCCTGAGATAGCCGGGTCCGCCACTTGTGTGCGACGTTCCGCGACCGGGCTTTAAGTACTCGCGGGGAGTCCGTGGGGTCCTTTGACACGGCGTATACGGTCCCTGCCAACTGTTTACACGGTACACCTGGTCGGAAATTTTAAGTGGCGTGGAGGAGTACTACCTGTCACCAGAACGCTGCGAGCGTTCTCGCACAGCCCGAGAGAATGACAGGACGTTCTCCTTCCGACCGGGAAGTAACGCGCTCCGAGCGACGGCTGTCGACAGCGCTCCAGCGGAATGGCATCGAGGTTTGAACAATGGCTGAGGAAGAACAAACTATTGACGTATCGACCGCAGAAGAACTCATTACTGACGAAGAACTCCAGGAGAAATCCAAGGGCCAGCTCATCAAGAACGCCGGTCAGTTCCGCGACCGACGAAACGAGCTGAACCAGCTCGCGAGCTCCCGAGCCTCCAAGCGCGACGAACTCAACGCGAAGACCCGAGAGAAGGTCGACGAGGCCCAGGAACACCGCGAGAAGCGCGACGAGCTCAACGAGCGCGTCCAGGAGCACAAGGAAGTCCGCAACGAGCTGAACGCGGAAGCCAACGAGCTCTTCGACGAAGTCGAGCAGCGCAAAGAGGACCTGGAACTGGATGAGGGCAAAGACCTCGAGGAGCTCAAAGAGGAGATCGAGCAACTCGAATTCAAGCAGCAGACCGAAGTCCTCTCCACGGACGACGAGCGCGAACTCATCGAGAAGATCGAGGAGAAGCGCGAGGAGTACCAGGACCGCAAGGAGAAGCTGGACGAATCCGGGAACCTCGAGGAACTCGTCGAGGAAGCCGAGGAAGTCCGCGCGGAAGCCTCCGAGCACCACGAGAAGGTCACGGAGCTCGCGGACAAGGCCCAGGAACACCACAACGAGATGATCGAGGCCTACCGCGAGGCCGACGACATCCGCGACGAGGCCGACGAGATGCACGAGAAGTTCGTCGAGGCCCAGGAAGCCGCCGACGCCCACCACGAGGCGTTCGTGCGCGTCCAGAAGCGCCTCCGCGAACTCGACAAGCAGGAAGAAGAGGAGCGCGAGGACGAGCGCGCGGCCGAGCAGGCCGAAGCCCGCGAGGAAGCCGAGGAAATCTACGAGCGGTTCAAGGAGGGCGAGACCCTCGACACCGAGGACCTCCGCAAACTCCAGAAGTCCGGCCACCTCTGAGGACGCTACTGACTGCAGTTTTCTCCGTATTTTCCGCCGCGTAGCGACAGCGCAACGATTCGCTGTCGTCGAGGACGCTTCGAGGACGCTCGCGTCCTACAGACATTTGCGTTTTCGAGGACCGCCTTCGGCTTCGCCAACAGTTCGACGACGGCTGGTGTCTCGCCAGGGAGCGTCCAGTGAGCCCCGTGAATTATCGGCTCGGCGACCGTTTTCTCGCGCATGGACACGTTACCGAAACGCGTGGGTCGGGTGCTCGTCCTGGGAGCGGGCGCAGTCGCCGGCACCGCGACAGGCTGGGGGTTGTTCGTCTGGATTCCGTCTGACAGCCCGTCGATACTCGGAGTCCTGTTGACCATCGCGACCGCACTGCTGTTCCTCCGGCTCGCGTCCAGAATCGCGGACAGCGTGCTCGGCGCGCACGACACCGCCGAGGTCCGCGTCGAGGGACCGATCGCTCGCGACGGCGGGGAATCGTTTCCCGCGAACCCGCGACAGATTCCTGCCGGCGCGGTCGTCGACCAGATCGAACGCGCGGATGCCGACCGGAACGTCGAGGCGCTGGTCGTGCGCGTGAACACGCCCGGCGGCGAAATCGTGCCCAGCGACGACATCCGCCGTGCCGTCGCCGACTTCGACGGCCCGACTGTGGCGTACGCGACGGACGTCTGCGCCAGCGGCGGCTACTGGATCGCCAGCGCCTGCGACCACGTGGTCGCCCGCGAGAACAGTCTCGTGGGCAGCATCGGCGTGCGCGGGTCGACGCTGAACGCCGCGGACCTCGCCGCGCACCTCGGCGTGGACTACGAGCGGTTCGTCGCCGGCGAGTACAAGGACGCCGGCACGCCGCTGCGGGAACTCCGGGAGGACGAACGCTACTACCTCCAGGGGCTGGTCGACGACCTCTACGAGTCGTTCGTCCAGCAGGTGGCGACGGCCCGCGACCTCTCCATCGGGGCGGTCAAGGACACCGAGGCACGGGTGTACGTTGGCCGGGACGCCGCCGAGCGCGGCCTCGTCGACGAACTCGGAACGCGAGACGACGTCGAGGCGCACCTCGAGACGGTGCTCGGGCACGAGGTCGCAGTGCGGGAACTCGAACCGCCGCGCGGCCTGCTGGTGCGGGCGCGTCGGACGGCCGCTGCAGCGGCGTACGCGTTCGGCGCCGGCGTCGGGTCGGTGTTCGGGGACGGCGACGGAACGAATCTGGAGTTCCGGTGACCCGAGCGCGGGGTTTTTATCCCGCCGGCGTAACTCTCAGCACGATAGATGCGCACGCTGGTGGTCTCCGTGGACCGGACTGGGGACATTCCCCGGAAGACGGGGCTGCACACGCCGGTCGCCGGGTGGGAGGCGGTGCAGTCGCTGGTCACGGAGATGGGGCTCGCCGACCCCGAGGACTCCGCCGTGAACTGCCTGCTGGAGGCGCTGCGGGTCACCCGCGACCTGCGCGACGAGGACGACGACGCGGTGGTCGCGGCCGTCTCCGGGCGCGGCGACAGCGTCTCAGCGGACCGCTCGCTGGCCGCGCAACTGGACGACCTCGTCGACCGGTACGACCCGGACTCGGCGGTGGTCGTCATCGACAGCGCGGAGGACGAACGCGTCGTCCCCATCGTCGAGAGCCGCCTCCAGGTCGACGCCGTCGACCGCGTAGTCGTCCGGCAGGCCCGCGACCTCGAGTCCACGTACTACCTCCTCAAGCAGTTCCTCGCCGACGAGGAGCTCCGCCAGACCATCCTCGTGCCGCTGGGCATCGTCATGCTGGTGTTCCCGGCGCTGATGATGGTCACGGGCAGCCTCGCGATCGCGGCGGCGTCCATCACCACCGTCATCGGCCTCTTCCTGCTGTACAAGGGAATGAGCGTCGACGACTACCTCGCGGAACTCCCGAAACAGGCCCGGAACGCGCTGTACTCCGGCCGGGTGTCCATTGTGACGTACGTCGTCGCCGCGGGCCTCGCGCTCGTCGGCGTGTTCGCGGGCGCGCTCGGCGTCTCGGACCTCCCCGGGGAGACGGCGCCCCTGTTGACCGTGATGGCGTTCACGTACTACAGCGTCCCCTGGGTCGCGCTCGGCGCGCTCGCCGCGAGCGCCGGCCGCCTCTTCGACGAGGTCATCCGGAGCGACGAAGTCCGCACGTCGTTCCTCAACCTCCCGTTCGGCGTGCTCGCCGTCGGCCTCGTCGTCCGGGGGTTCTCGGGGTACTTCATGGAGCGCGCGGAACTGCTGGACTCGGTGACGGTGCAGGCGGCGAGTCTCGGGGCGCTGTCCATCCGCGGGTTCACGCTGTCCCCCGAGCAACGTCTCGCCGTGTTCGTCGTCCTCGGCGTGTTCGTGAGTCTCGTCGGCATCCGGGTGGCGACGCACTTCAGCGGCGTCGACTTCGAGGACGTCGACGAGGACCTGGTGGAGCCCTGAATGGCGAGACATTTCAACGCCGACCCGCAAGCGGAGCCATGACCGACGGCCAGTGGGTGAGCCTGTTCTCCGGCGGGAAGGACTCCTCGTGGGCGCTCTACCGCGCGCTCGAGGCGGGCCTGGACGTCGCGCGCCTCGTGACCGTCCACCCGGAGGGCAACTCCTACATGTACCACGTCCCAGCGACCAGACTCGCGGGGCTCGCGGCCGAGAGCATCGGCATCCCGCTCGTGGACGTCGAACCCGGGGACTTCGACGCGGCGAACGCGACGGAGTCCGGCGAACAGGGCGACGCGGAACTGGAGCCGCTGGAGGCCGCGCTCGCTGCGCTCGCCGCCGACCTCGACGGCGGCCTCGCGGGCGTGACCGCGGGCGCCGTGGAGAGCGAGTACCAGACGTCCCGCATCGAGGCGATGGCCGACCGCCTCGACTGCGAGGTGTTCGCGCCGCTGTGGCAACGCGACCCCCGCGAACTCGGCGACGAGATGCTCGCCGCGGGCTTCGAAATCACTATCGTCCAGGTGGCCGCGTACGGTCTCGACGAGTCCTGGCTCGGCCGCACGCTGGACCACGACGCGCTCGACGAACTCGAAGCCCTCAACGACGAGTACGGCGTCCACGTCCTCGGCGAAGGCGGCGAGTTCGAGACGTTCGTGACGGACGGCCCGCACATGGACCGCCCCATCGAACTCGAGTTCGACACCGTCTGGGAGGGCGACCGCGGCCACCTCGAAATTACGGACGCGCAACTGCGCGGGTAGGGGCCGCTGGGGCCTGTCACTCCGAGCGGTGCGCCGGCACGACGGTTCGGGCCGGGGACTTATTCCACTCCGGAGACACGTAGTCGGTATGGGAACGGGGACCGACGTCGGGGCTGAGTCGACGAATCTGGCGGGTGAGTCGCCCGAACAGGTCGCTGAACCGACAGCGGCCGAGGGGGAGACGACGGTCACCGAGGAGGGGTCGGAACTCGAGCGCACGATCGGCCTCACTGGCGGTATCGCCATCGGGGTCGGGACGATGATCGGCGCGGGCATCTTCGTGTTCCCGGGGCTGGCGGCCGGGCGCGCGGGGCCGGCGGCGGCCGGGTCGTTCGCAATCGGCGCCGTCATCGCGTTGCTCGTCGCGTTGCCCGCCTCGGAACTCGCGACGGCGATGCCGAAGTCCGGCGGCGGCTACTACTTCATCTCGCGGGGGCTGGGAGCGCTCCCCGGCGCCGTCGTCGGCATCAGCATCTGGCTGGGCCTGGTGTTCGCGACCGCGTTCTACCTGGTCGGGTTCGGGAACTACGCCGCTGCGCTGCTCGCGGAGGCGGGTGTCCCCGTCGAGGGCGTCCCGGTGGTCGTGCCGCTGGCGCTGCTGTTCGGCGTGGCGCTCACGGCGCTCAACCTCGTCGGGACGGAGAACGCCGCGAAGCTCCAGAACTACGTGGTTGGGCTGCTGTTGACCATCCTCGTGGTGTTCCTCGGGTACGGCGGCCTCGATGCGCTCGGCGTGTTCGGGGCGCCCAGCGCACCGGAGCGGTTCTTGCCGTTCGGACCGCTCCCGATGTTCACGACGGCGGCGCTCGTGTTCACCTCCTACCTCGGGTTCGCGCAGGTGGCGACTGTCGCCGGCGACATCAAGAACCCGGGGCGGAACCTCCCGCTGGCGATGGTCGGGTCGGTCCTCATCGTCGGCGTCCTCTACGTGGTGACGATATTCGTGGCGACCAGCGCGTTCGGCAGCGACCCGCTGTCCCGGTTCGGGGAGACGGCCATCGTGGAGGTGGCGCGGTCGTACTTCGGGAACGTCGGCGCGCTCGCCATCCTGCTCGCCGGACTGCTGGCGACCGTCTCGAGCGCGAACGCGTCGATTCTGTCGACGTCCCGGGCGGTGTTCGCGGTGAGCAAGGACGCCCTGGTTCCGAAGGTCGCGAGCAGACTCAATCTGGCGTACGGCACGCCGCACGTCGCGCTCGCGATGGCCGGCGGGCCCGTGCTGGTGCTGGTCGCGTTCGGCGAAGTCGAGGTGCTCGCTGAGGTCGCGTCGTTCCTCCACCTGGTCATGTACGGCCTGTTGTGCGTCGCGCTCATCGCGATGCGCCGGGACGAACCCGAGTGGTACGACCCGGACTTCCGCGTGCCGGCCTACAGGGCCGTTGCGGGCGTCGGCGCCGTCGCGAGTTTCGGACTCATCGCGTTCATGCAGCGCGTCTCCCAGGTAATCGGACTCGCAATCATGCTCGCGGCCGCCGGGTGGTACAAGTACTACGCCAGCGACGTGCAACTCAAGGGGGTCCTCTGATGACGGCCGACGAACCCAACACCTCGTCCGAGTCGGACCGCGACGCCGGTGCCAGAGCAATCAGGGAGCCACCGCGCATTCTCGTCCCGGTGGCGGTCCTGGAAGGCGAAGCGCTCTCGGAGCCGCTTGCGGCGTTTCTCGCGCCCTCCGAGGTGGTGGTGCTGGGCTATCACGTCCTCCCCGAACAGACGCCGACCGAGCAGGCGAGCATGCAGTTCGAGGACCGCGCACAGGCGGCCATCGAGGACATCGCGGAGACGTTCCGCGCCGCCGGCCGCGACGTCGAAACCCGGGTGGCGTTCACCCACGACCGCGACCAGACGGTCGAACGGGTCGCCGAGGACGTCGGCGCGACTGCGGTCCTCCTTCCGAACCCCGCGGGGGAACTGAGGGACGTGCTCGTCCCGATTCGCGGCGCCGTCGACCCGGACCGCCTCGCTGACCTCCTGGCGACGCTGCTCGTTGGCGGCGGAGGGACGGTGACGCTCTGGGGCGTGACGAAACCCGACGCGGACTTCGACGCGGAGGCGGCCGTCGCGGACGCCCGCGAACTGCTGGTCGATCGGGGCATGGCGACCGAGCGCATGCTCGCCGAAGCGACGACGTCCGAGTCGCCCGTCCGGGAGATCATCGAGCGGTCCGCTGACTACGATGTCGTCGTCATGGGACGGGGCGCCGAACCAGTTTACTCCGCGCTATTCGGCGATCCGAGCGAACGGGTCGCCGGAGGCGCCGTCGCCCCCGTGATCGTCGTGCGTGACCGCGAGGTATAGTGACGGCGAGGCGGACTGGGGCGCTCCACCTCCGCCGTGGCACTACGGGAAGATACTCTCCGGGAGGTAGGCGGACACCGTCCAGTTCGGCGCGTCGACGACTTCGCTGATTTTCAGGTCGACGGCCGCCGAGCAGAGGATGTACGCCTCGCTGCGAGTGAGTCCGCGCTCCTCGTGCAGGTGGGTGATCATGTGCCTGACGGCCTTCTTCGTCGCGTCCATCAGGTCCGGCGCGATGCCGGTCGTGCCGTACATCGGTTCGTCTTCGCCGGTGGGCGTGAACGGGTGGTCAGACTCGAACTCCGGTTGTTCGATGTCCCGGTCCGAGCGAACGTCGAAGCGCGCGGTGACGAACATCGGTGCTTCGATGCCCGTGACACAGACTTCGCCGTCGCCCTGGGCGGCGTGGCAGTCGCCCGTGGAGAACAGCGCGCCCTCGCACTCCACGGGGAGGTAGACTGTCGACCCCTCGGTGAGGTGTTTCACGTCCATGTTACCGCCGACGTCACGCGGCGGGAGCGTGTCGTGTTCGCCGTCCTCGGCGGGCGCGACCCCGATTGTCCCGGGGAACGGGTCCAGCGGCACTTCGATGTCGTTCACGAAGTGGGCGACGTCGCCGTCGAGGTCCCACGCGTGGTAGCCCGGGTCCTCGAAGTCCTCGGGGAGCAGGCCGAGGCCCATGTCGCCGGGCATGAACCCCGTGTACCCCCAGCCCTTGTGTTCGAACCCCAGGAGTTCGACTTCCAGTACGTCCCCGGGTTCGGCGCCCTCCACGTACACCGGTCCAGTGAGCGGGTGGACCGGGTCGAAGCTGACGTTCCCGAACTCCTCGGCCGTCGTGTCGGGCCCGACTTGCTCGTCGACCGCGTCCCGGCACTCGAAGCGCACCGCGTCGCCGGGTTCGACCGTCAGCGCTGGGTCCAGAGAGTTGTCCCACGCGTGGTGGACGTTCGCGTCGTCGTCGCTCAGTTCGTAGTCCGCAGTGTCGAATGATGGCATACACCGACGTATAGTTGGAACAGAGACATAAACCCACAGTCGACTGGGACCGTACGCCACGAGCCAGCAGCGACGCCGCCGACTTCGGTGCCCCCAGCTCGGAACGCCACACGCTGCTGACAGCAGCGGGAACTGCCGGTTGGCGAAGCGTATACTGGCTCGTGACTGAACGTTCGTTCGACCATGGACGTGTTACTGCTCGGTGCGAGCGGGCGCATCGGCCACCGAATCGCCGACGAACTGCTCGCCCGCGACCACAGCGTCACGGGCGTGTCCCGTAGCGGCAGCGTCGAAGACATCGACGCCGCCGACTTCGTCGCCGTCGAGGGCGACGCCACCGACCCCGGGGACGTCGCGAAACTCGCCACCGGCCACGACGCGGTCGCGTCAGCGCTCGGCCCCAGCGACGACGAGTCCCCTGACCGCCTCGTCGACATGATTGCCGCCACAATCGAGGGGTTGCGGCGCGCCAGCGTCGACCGCCTCGTCTGGACGGGCGGCGCGGGCGGCCTCTACGTCGACTCCGAGACGCTGCTCGTGGACACCGACGACTTCCCCGAGGAGTGGGAGCCGATCGCCAGCGCTGCAATCGATGCCTACGACCGCCTCGCTGACGTCGACGACCTCGTGTGGACGTACCTCGCGCCCGCTGCGCTCATCGAACCCGGCGAGCGCACCGGTGAGTACCGGACCGCGGACCGCGAACTCGTCGCCGACGAGGACGGCGAGAGCTACATCTCCATGGCGGACTTCGCCGTCGCGCTCGCCGACGAACTGGAGTCCGGGCACGGCGTCCACACCTACGTCGGGACCGGCTACTGACGGCGCGGAAAACACAGAAATCGACTGTACCGGCGGCGCTACGCCTCGTCGAAGAGGGTTTCGCCGTCGACCATGTGCGCCTCGACGGCGTCCATGTCCAGCGTGACGCCCAGCCCCGGTTCCTCGGGGACCGTGATCGAACCGTCCTCGATGACGTCCTCCTCGACCAGGTCGCTCCACCAGCCGAGTTCGTAGGAGTGGTACTCGACGGCCAGCGAGTTCGGGATGGCGGCGCCGACGTGCGCGCTCGCCATCGTCGCCACCGGCGAGGAGACGTTGTGCATCGCCACCGGCACGTAGTACTGGTTCGCGACGTCCGCGATCTTCCGCGTCTCCCGCATTCCGCCGACCTTCGGGAGGTCGGGCGCGACGATGTCGACGGCCTGATTCTCGATGAGGCGGCGCTCCTCGGTCACTCTGTACCGGTTCTCCCCGACCGCGATTGGCGTGGTCGTGGACTTCGTGACCTCCTCCTGCACCTGGAGGTTCTCCGGCGGCACCGGGTCCTCCAGCCACCAGACGTCGTACTCCTCGATGGCGTCGGCGAGGCGTTTCGCCGAGCCGCCGGAGAACGTCCAGTGGCAGTCGAAGGCGACGTCCGCGCGGTCCTTCACGCGCTCGGTGACGCGCTCGACGATTTCGGTCTTGTGCCGGATCTCGCCCGGCCGGAGGTGGCGGTTCGCGCGGTCCTTCTCGAGGCCCGAGGGCACGTCGAGGTCGAACTTCAGCGCGTCGTAGCCGAGTTCCTCGACGACGCGCTCGGCCTCGTCGGCGCACGCCTCGGGGTCAGCCTCGGCCTCCGTGTGACAGTCGCAGTACACGCGGACGTCGTCGCGGTACTTCCCGCCGAGCAGCTGGTACGCGGGCAGGTCCAGCACCTTGCCGGCGAGGTCGTGGAGCGCGATCTCGATGCCGGCGATGGCGGTGACGGTGACGCCCTCGACGCTGCCCTCGCCGCTCATCTTCTGGACCATGTGCTCGAAGAGTCGGTCGATGTCCAGTGGGTTCTCGCCGACGACGAACGGCTTCATGCGCTCGACGAGCTCCGGAACGCCCGCGCCCCAGTAGGCTTCACCGGTGCCGACGACGCCGGCGTCGGTGTACACGCGGACGAGCGTCCACGGGAAGTTCCCGTCGACCATCGTTGTCTGGACGTCCGTTATCTCCAGGTCCCGGGGCGCGGGCCGGTCGGCTGTCACGCCCATCGTCCCCGCGGAGAGCTCCCGCATGGTGTACTCCGCGTTGGGGTCGTGCAGGTCGCTGTAGTTATTGCTCATGGTCGATTGTTAACTCGCGTTAGTGTAAATCTGTGCTTTCCACCAGTCCGAGCGACTCGAGGTCTGTCGCGAGGGCGTCGCGCTGGTCGTCGTCCATGACGCGCAGCGGCGACCGCAGCGGCCCGGCGTCGAACCCCCGCAACTGGAGGGCGGTCTTCACGCCGGCCATGTACGGGCCGCGCTTGAGCGCCGACCGCACCGCGTAGACGTCGCTCTGCAGGTCGCGGGCGGAGGCCGCGTCGCCGTCGTCGTAGGCGTCGTAGAGGTCGACGACGAGTTCCGGGAACGCGTTCGCGACGGCCGACACCATCCCCGAGCAGCCCAGGTCGAGGCCGGGGACGAGCAGCGAGTCCGACCCCGCGAGGAACGTCAACTCGGGGTGGGCGTCGATGGCCTGGCCGAGCCACGGCACGTTCTTCGAGGAGTCCTTGAGGCCGACGAGGTTGTCGACGGCCGCGAGGTCCCGGAGGGTGGCAAGCGAGAGTTCGTTGCCGGTCTTCGAGGGGATGTGGTAGACGTACACCGGGAGGTCGACGGCGGCGGCGACGCGCTCGTAGTGCGCGACCGCCGCGTCGCGGTCCAGCGGGTAGTAGTACGGCGTGACGACGACGATTCCGTCCGCCCCGACGCTCTCGGCGTGCTCGGCGTGCGCGACGGTCTGGCGGGTGCTCGGTGCACCCACGCCCGCGATGACCGGAACGTCCCCGCCGACCTCGTCGATGACCGCCTCGACGACGCGCTGACGTTCGCCGCCTGTCAACAGGGGGAATTCGCCGTTCGTGCCCAGCGGGAAGACGCCGTGGACGCCGCGGTCGACGACGAACCGCGCGTGAGCGGCAGTGGTCTCGGGATCGATCGTTTCGTCGTCGTGGAACGCGGTCACGATGGGCGGGACGACCCCGTGGAGGGACAGCGGGTCGTCCGCACCCGGGTCTGGCGCGTGGTTGGTCACGTGCGGCGGGTCGCCCGCCGCGAGCATAAGCCCACGGGTTCTTCCAGAGTCTTTTCCGTTCGTGAGTAAACTTTTTGACTCCGGGGGTAGTTACGTGGTGACATGGACGTCGAGGTGAAGCTCACCGGCACGCTGGCCGCCCGCACCGGCACGCACCGCGCCCGCGTCGGCGTGGCCGAAGACGCGACTGTCGAAGACGTCGTCGAGACACTCGCCGACGAGTTCGGCCCGCAGGTCCGCGCGGGCGTCCTCGAAGGCTCTCGCCTCCGCACGGACACGGTCGTCGTCCGCGAATCCACGGACGGCGAACCCCTCAGCGTCGGAAGCCGGGTCCACGACGGCGACACCGTCTGCTTCCACCTCGCCTGAGTCCAGAACCGAGACGCGACCCGACGCCGGCTACTGTTCTGCGAGCCGATTCAACGCCCACGCGGTCCGCAGCACCTCGTCGGCGGCGCCCTCGTCGAACACGAGGTCGTCGGTCTCCCGGACGTGTTCGAGCACGCGGCCGCTGGCGTGTTCCGGCGCGGCGGCGATGCCCGCGTCCTCGTCGGCCACCCACTCCATCACGCGCAGGTCGCTCTTCGAGTCCCCCATCACGAGCGCGAACGGGTCGTCGACCCCCAGCACGTCGAACGCCCCCTGGACCCCGACGACCTTGTTGAGTTCTCGGGAGGCGATTTCCGCGGCGTCGGCCTCGTAGTACGCGACGTCGACGCGCTCGAGGACGCCGCGCACGTCCTCGGGAATGAACGCCAGTGCGTCCGCGCTGTCGCCGCTTGCTGCCCCCTCGTCGGCCACGGCGTCCGGCAGCTCACCCGCATCCGCGAGCACGCCCGCTATCTCCGGGTCGGCGGTTGCGTAGAACGCGCGGACGTGCGGTCGGGTGGCGCCCTCGACGCAGTCCGCCAGCAGGTCGAGTTCGTACCGGAGCGCGTCGTCGATGAGTTCGCGCGCGCGGTCGCTGCCCGTCTCGAAGTTCGGTTTCAGCGTGACGTTGAACTCGTTGCCCTGCAGGTGACAGCCCTGGCGGATGCCCTCGGGGGCGTCCGAGAGGATGCGCGCGCGCAGGTCGTCGAAGACCCCGCGGACGTCCTGATCCAGGTCCTCGTAGAGGAGTTGCTTCGTGTCCGGGCCGTGACCGGGCGTGAACACGCCGGTGCCGGCCTCGTAGACGACGGAGACGGACCCGGAGTGCACGAGTTCGTTGCCCAGCCCCTGGATGAGGAAGCCCTTGACGTTCTCCAGGGTCTGGCCCGTGCAGATGACGATGGGGACGCCAGCCTCGTGGAACTCCGTGAGCAAGTGGAGGGTCTCCCGCGGAATCTCGTTGTCGGTGTGGCCCGCCGACCGCAGCGTCTCGTCGACGTCGAGGACGAGGACGTTGACGGCACAGCCGTACTTGGCCTGCAGGTCGAGGGCGGCGAACGCCTGCTCTCGGGTGGCGCGAGCCGCGAGCCCGGCGAACGTCTCGCCCTCCGGGAAGGCGGCGCGGACGTCGTCTTTCCGCTCGACGAGTTCGTCGCTGGCTGACTCCCAGTACTCGAGTGCGACGCGGGAGTCGACCGGCGGGAACAGGTCCACGAAGTCCTGGTACGCTCGCAGCGTCTCGGTGTCGAATTCGTCGTAGAGCGTGTACAGCCGGTCGAACCGTTCCATGGTTGGTATACTCGCGTGGAGGCTATAGTGGGTTTGGACGCTGGGGTGACGTCGAGCGCCGGCCGCCCCGCTCGCTTGCCCAAAAGATTACTCGGTAGAGAATAAATCTTTTGCTGCTGGGGCTGTGAGGGGTACGCATGGACGCAATCGCCGTCACCCGCGACGACCGAACGCCCAGGGTCGTCGACGTGCCGCGACCCGACCCAGGACCCGGCGAAGCGCTCGTCAGGACGCTCCGCATCGGCGTCGACGGCACCGACCACGAAGTCATCGCGGGCGACCACGGCGGCTTCCCCGAGGGCGACGACCACCTCGTCCTCGGCCACGAAGCCGTCGGTGTCGTCGAGGACCCCAACGGCACCGGCCTGAAGGCCGGCCAGGTCGTCGCGCCGACGGTCCGCCGCCCCCCGAACGGGAACAACGAGTACTTCCGGCGCGGCGAACCCGACATGGCGCCCGGCGGCGAGTACGTCGAACGCGGCATCGACGGCGCGCACGGCTTCATGGCGGAGTACTTCACGAGCCCCGCGGACCACCTCGTCCCCGTCCCTGATGCGCTCGCCGACCTCGGATTCCTCGTCGAACCCGCGAGCATCACTGAGAAAGCCCTCGAACTCGCGTTCGCCGCGCGGTCGTCGTTCGGCTGGACGCCCGACTCGGCGCTCGTCCTCGGGAACGGGTCGCTGGGCCTGCTCACGCTCGCGATGCTGGACGCCCGCGACGACTTCGAGTCGCTGTACTGTCTCGGCCGCCGCGACCGCCCCGACCCCACCATCGACGTCGTCGACCGCCTCGGGGGCACGTACGTCGACTCCCGCGAGACGCCGGTGCCGGACGTCCCAGCGGTCCACGAACCGGTGGACTTCGTCTACGAGGCGACCGGCCACGCGAAGCACGCCTTCGAGACCATCGAGGCGCTCGCGCCGAACGGCGTCGGCGCGCTCCTCGGCGTCCCGGAAGCCGGCTGGGAATTCGAGGTCGCGGGCAGCGACCTCCACCGCGAGCTCGTGCTCGAGAACAAGGCCCTCGTCGGCAGCGTGAACTCCAACGTCGACCACTTCGAGGCCGCCGTCGACGCCCTCCGGGCGCTCCCTGAGTGGGTGTTCGACGACCTGGTGACTGGCGTCTACGAACTCGAGGCGTTCCGGCGTGCGTTCGACGACGACGAAACGACCATCAAGACGGCGGTTCAATTCGACACACAATGAAGAACGTCGACGACCTCATCGACAGCGCGTCGGAGCTCGCGACCCGAGGGCTGTCCCGCGGCGAAATCGCTGACGAACTCAACGTCTCCCGGGAGACGGCGAGCTGGCTGGTCGAACGCGCCGGCACCGCCGCGCCCGTCGAGGACGAACCCAGCGGCGGCCCGCAGGACGTCCACGTCGACTGGAGCAACATCGGCGAAGCCGGCGCGCGCCTCGCCGCCGTCGGCGTCGCCGTCGCGGACGCGCTCCGCGAACACAGCCACGACGTCGACCTCATCGTCGGCGTGGAGAAAGCCGGCGTGCCGCTGGCGACGGCCGTCTCGAACGAACTCGAGACCGACCTCGCGACGTACACGCCCCGCAAGCACCAGTGGGAGGAAGGGGACATCGAGAACCTCGGCGGGAGCTTCAGCCGGAACTTCGCGAGCGTCGACGGCCGCGAGTGCTTCGTCGTCGACGACACCATCACCTCCGGCACCACCATGACCGAGGCCGTCGAGGCCGTCCGAAACGACGGCGGCACGCCCGTCGCGTGTGGCGTCCTCGTCGACAAACAGGGCCTCGGCGCCGTCGACGACGTCCCCCTGGAGTCGCTGTTCCAGGTCATCCGCGTCGGCAACGACGACTGATTACAGGGTTTGACAGCGGGTCGCTGACGCGACACTACGGGTCGCTTCGCTTCTCGTTCGCATTCTCGTGCTCTCGCTACTCGCGGCTCCCGGTTGTCGCCGCTCACCGTGACGGGGGCTCGCTTCGTTCGCCCACGCTGCTCGCGGGTCACTTCGTTCCCCGCTCGCCTAAGCGTGACCTCACTCCGTTCGGTCACGCGACCCAAGGCATTTCTCCGTGCTCGCCGTACGCCCCCTATGGCCTTCGACCCGATGGACTCCTCGATGGAGCAGGACGCCGTCAACGAGATCGTCGAGAAAGCGATCGAGAACAACGACGTCGTACTGTTCATGAAGGGCGACCGCCGGATGCCCCAGTGCGGGTTCTCCCAGCGGGCCCTCGACCTGATTTCGCAGTACCGCCCTGACGTTCACACCGTCGACGCGCTCCAGAGCCTCGACGAGTTCCGCGTCGCGCTCGAGGCGGAGAGCGGGTGGGAGACCATCCCGCAGACGTTCGTGGACGGCGAGTTCGTCGGCGGCAGCGACATCCTCGCGGAACTCGAGGAACGCGGCGAACTCGCGGACGAACTGAACGCCGACGACGTCGACGAGGACGCCATTCCGACGGAGGGCGCGGACGACGGCGGCGTCGACGACGAAATCGAGTCGCCGTTCTGAGTACGGACAACTGCGGATAGATTCACACGCCTCGGCGGCGACGAACCCAGGTACGAGCATCGGCGCGCTGAGCGTGCTGTTCACCGCTCGCCTCCGGCGAGCGGACATTTTTGGTGGAGATTGTTTGGCCGAGCGGTTCGCCGGAGGCGAACCTGATGCGAAAACGGTCCGTTAGTAGATCAGTTCGTCGTCCTTCTCGACCATGTAGAGGGTGCGGGCGGCGATGTTGACGGCGTGGTCACCCACGCGTTCGAGGTCGCGGATGGTGAGCAGGAGGCGGGAGACGTCCTGCATGAGCGCTTCGACGTCGGACTCCGCGCTGCTCTCGTCGATCTCAGTCTCGATGAGGTCCCGCATGACGGTCTCGGAGGCCTGCCGACAGCGGTCGTCGAGGTCGTCGTCGCGCTCGGCGATGTCGTAGCAGGCGTCGATGTCCTCGGCGGCGTAGGCGTCCATGGAGTCCTCGACCATCTCGATGGTTGTCGTGCCGATGGCCTGGATGTCGACTTCGGGGTACATGTCGCGGTCGGCGTCGAGCGTGTGCTCCGCGAGGTTGACCGCGAGGTCGGCGATGCGTTCGAGGTCGGTGATTATCTTGAACGAGGACGCGATGAGGCGGAGGTCGCCGGCGACCGGCTGCTGGAGGGCCAGCAGGTCGATGCAGTCCTCCTCGAGGTCGAGGTAGAGTTCGTTCACCTCGTAGTCGCTGTCGATGACCTCCCACGCGGTGTCGTCGTCTTTCTGCTCCATCGACTCGAGGGCGAGTCGGAGGCGGTCGACGACCACCTCGCTCATGTAGAGAACGTCGCTCTGGAGAGTCTCTAATTTCTCCTGGTAGCTGTCTCGTGCCATGGTTGTTACCCGAACTTGCCGGTAATGTAATCTTCGACGCGCTGGTTGTCGGGGTTCTCGAAGATCTGGTTGGTGTCACCGAATTCGACGAGCTCCCCGCCAGTAAGGAACACGGCGGTCTTGTCGGAGATGCGGGCGGCCTGCTGCATGTTGTGCGTGACGATGACGACGGTGTAGTCCTCGGCGAGCTCCTCGATGAGGTCCTCGATCTTCGACGTGGCGACCGGGTCGAGCGCACTCGCCGGTTCGTCCATCAGGATGACCTCCGGGTCGACCGCGATGGCGCGCGCGATACAGAGGCGCTGCTGTTGGCCGCCGGAGAGGTCCAGGCCGGAGCTGTCCAGTTTGTCTTTGACCTCGTCCCACAGCGCCGCCCGCTTGAGCGCTTCCTCGACCAACTCGTCGTGGTCGCCCTCCACGTCCTGGATTTCGAGGCCGTAGGCGACGTTGTCGTAGATGCTCTTCGGGAACGGGTTGGGTTCCTGGAACACCATACCGACGCGGCGGCGCAGCGCCACGGGGTCGACGTCGTCGTCGTAGACGTTCTTCCCGCGCAGCGACAGCTCGCCCTCCACGCGGCAGTTGTCGATGCGGTCGTTCATGCGGTTGACGCACCGCAGGAACGTCGACTTCCCGCATCCGGAGGGCCCGATGATGGCGGTGACTCGGTTCTCCGGGATGTCGATGTCGATGCTGTCCAGGGCCCGTTCCGCCCCGTAGAACACGTCGAGGTCCCGGGAGCGGATGATTGTGTCCGCTGCGGCCTGGTCGGTTTCGGTCGCCGCGCCCGCGACGTCAGTCTCGACGAGCATGTCGTCGTTGGTCGGGTCAGCCGTCTCCCCGCGTGCCGATTCGTCCTGTTCGAGTGGAGTGTTGTCTGTCATGGTGGCTCAGTCCTGGGACTGGTATTTGTTCCGGAGCACGATTGCAATCGAGTTCATCGCCAGCAGGACGGCGACGAGTACGACGACGCCCGCCGGGACGACTTTCTGGTAGAACTCCTCGCCCGCGTAGAGGCTCGACCACGCGTACACCTGCAGCGGCATGGCGCTGGCGGCCTCCCCGAACCCGGTCGGGATGGCGAACTTGACGTTCGGAGCGCCGATCATGATGAGCGGCGCCGTCTCCCCGATTGCGCGCCCGAGCGCGAGAATCGTCCCCGTGAGAATCCCGGAGAACGACCGCGGTAGCACGACGTTCTTGACGGTCTGCCACCGCGTGGCGCCCATCCCGTAGGAGGCGTCCCGGAGGTCGTCGGGAACCGACCGGATGGCCTCGCGTGCGGAGATGATGACGATGGGCAGGATGAGCAGGCCGAGGGTCGCGCCGCCCACGAGTATCGTGCCGGGCGCCTGCCCGAGGTAGGTGACGAAGATGCCGAGGCCGAGCAGGCCGTAGACGACTGACGGGACGCCCGCGAGGTTGGAGATGTTGACGTCGACGAGGCGCTTGAAGCGGTTGTTCGGCGCGTACTCCTCCAGGTAGACGGCGGCGCCGACGCCGACGGGGAACGCGAGGACGGCGACGGCCACCATCAGGAGGATCGACCCGCCGATGGCGGGGTAGAACCCGGCCTGTTCGGCGAACCGGCTGTGCGGGTTCGTGAGGAACGCCCACGTCACCCACGAGTTCGGGCCGGCGAAGCCGAACGCGTCCGTGAGGACGACGCCGGCGGCGGTCCCGGCGACGGCGACGACGGGTAGCAGGACGCCGGGGCGTTCCTGTTCGCGGTTCGCTGCGACGCCGGCGGCGTAGACGACCGGCGGCGCGATGCCGACGGCCGCGACGACTGCTGCGGGCATCGGCTCTACGCCGACCGTTGGGCCGAGGAACGCCGCCACGACGACGCCCGCGAGGACGCCGCCGGCGACCAGGTTCCGGACGCGCTCCCCGCGGTCGCCGGCGACGAACCGCCCACCGAGGAACGCGACCGGGCCGCCGACGGTCAGCGTGACGATGAGCCAGGAATCGAGGGCGTACGGCGCGTACAGGATCCCGTCTAGGACGCTCGGGACGACCGCCGGGAGGCCGGCCACGGTGCCCAGCGGGCCGGGCACCCCGAACAGCGAGACGTAGAACGCGACCACCGCGGTCGCGAACTGCGCCGTGAACGAGAGCCGGTGGTCCCGGCTGACGACCGCGAGCACGGCTGCCGTGGGCGCCACGAGGGCGACCACGACGGCGAACCACTCGACGGGCGCGACGATGTCGACGAACAGCATCCCGACCCCTCCGCTGAACAGCGCGGAGACCACGATGAGGCCGACGGTGTAGGCGCCGGACCGCAGCGCGGCCGCACTCTCACGGTAGAGGTACGCGGCGACCGCGAGTGTCGGTACCAGCAGCGTCGCGAGGAACGTGGCGTGCCAGCCGGTGTCGGCGGTCAGCGGCTGGAAGGCGTCGTTCGCGACGTAGACGAGGAGGATCGTCATCACCACGAGGCCGAACAGCGTGGCCGCCAGCAGGAGGTAGCGGAAGATGGTCCCTGCCGTGCGACTCACGCGCCCGAAGCCGTCGAACGTGGAATCGGTTCGTGTAGCCATCTCAGTACTCCTCCCTGTAGCGTTGCGCGACGAGGTCGCTGACGATGTTCATGACGAGCGTGATGACGAACAGCGCGAACCCGATGGCGAACACGCTCCGGTACGCGAGGCCGCCGCCGGTGATGTCGCCGCCGACGAGTTCGACCATGGCCGCCGTCATTGGCTGGGCGCCCTCTGTGTACGACCCTGGGTTGAAGGGGTTGAGGAACTTCGCCTGTGAGCCGGCGGCGATGGTGACGGCCATCGTCTCGCCGATGGCCCGGGAGAGCGCGAGGATGAACGACGAGAAGATGCCCGAGAGCGCCGCCGGGACGACGACGCCCGTGGACACCTCGAGTTTCGTCGCGCCCATGCCGTAGCCCGCCTGCCGGAGTTCCTCCGGGACGGCGGACATCGCGTCCTCGCTGATGGACGCCACCATCGGGATGATCATGATGCCGACGACGATGCACGCTGCGAGGAGGTTGAACGTGCCGAGGTCCGGGATGATCGATTGGAGCGCGGGCGTGATGTAGATGATCGCGAAGAAGCCGTACACGACCGTGGGGATGCCGGCCAGGATCTCCAGGCCGGGCTTGAGAATCGCGCGCAGGCGCGGACTGGCGTACTCGCTGAGGTAGATCGCGGTGCCCAGCCCGAGCGGCAACGCGATGAGCGAGGACCCGATCATCACCATCAGCGTCGACGAAACCAGCGCGAGCACGCCGAACTCTCCGCTCGTGACGTTCCACGTCGTCCCGGTCAGGAACGCCACGACCGACGCCGTCTCGCCCTCCACGCCGACGAGCGGCGCGGAGAAGGTGAAGAACTTCGCCGCTTCACCGGTCAGGAGCACGACCAGGCCGATGGTGGTCGCGATGGACAGCGCCGCGCACGCGAAGAAGAACGTCCGGGAGAGCAGCTCCGGGGGCGCGTTCTGCGTGCGGCGCGTCAGCGTCTCCTCGATGTCGTCGCCGCTCATCGATGCGTTTCAGTGGGGCCGCGGTCGGTTGTGGTGCTGTGCGTTTCGGTCATTCGCGTGCCTCCTGGATTGCAGTTTCGAGCGTGTCCATCTGTTCCTGTTTCATGGACTCCTCCAGCGGGACGTAGCCGATCTCGTCGGCGATTACGTCCTGGTTGGTCGTGTTCTCTACCCAGAACCGGGCGAACTCGGCAACGTGGTCCTCCGCCAGCGCGGACAGCTTCGGATAGGTGAACAGCGGCCGCGTCAACGGTTCGTACTTGCCGCTGCGGGCGTTCTCCAGTGACGGCTCGACGGGCCCGTCGCCGCTGTCGACGGGGAGGCCGCGGACCACGTCCGTGTTCTCCGAGTAGTACGCATACCCGAGGTACCCCATCGCGAACTCCGACCCCTGGACGCCCTGCAGGATGGTGCGGTCCTGCTCGGTGCCGGAGTAGTCCTGACGGTGGCTGTACGTTTCCTCGCCGCTGTGGAGGATCGCTTCGATGAAGTAGTCGTACGTGCCGGAGGCGTCAGATGGCCCGAACAGCTCGATTGGCTCGTCCGGCCAGTCGCTGTTCACCTCGCTCCACGTCTCCGGGCTGGTCTCGGCCGACCAGATGGTGGCTAGCTCATCGACGGTCACGTGGTCGATCCAGTCGGCCTCGCCGTTGACGATGACAGTGAGCGCGTCCGTCGCGACGACGAGTTCGACCGGTTCGATGCTGTTGCTCGCGCACTGTTCGACCTCGGCCTCGCGGATGGGACGGGAGGCATTGTTGAAGTCCGTGTTCCCGGGACAGAAGTGGTTCGCGAACCCGCCGCCGCTGCCCGTGGACTGGAGGTTGAACCCCACGCCCTCGTGGCGCTTCCCGAAGATCTCGGCGAACGCGGTCGCGATGGGGAACACGGTCGAACTGCCAGCGAGGTCGACGGTCCCCGAGAGGCCGGCCCTGTCGTCGTCCGCAGGATACGTGTTCCGGGAACAGCCAGCGAGCGCTGCCGCACCGGCGGCCCCGGCGCCTGCCAGGAACCGTCGCCGCGAGCAGCTACTCGCCCCGGGGTCATTACCTTCCATCAACTCAGATTCGGCGACTTTTGAATAAATACCCTGCTATTACATCTATATAGTAGTTCATAGAAAATCGTTCACACGGATGTGGCTGAACGCCCATCCTGTGGCGTCACGACAGAACTGGCCCCTATCCCTTCCCCTGGCCCGAATACGTTGATACTGACATGGGGAATAGAATATATACTATTGCAAGGATTTATATTCTCGGTGCAGATAGGAGGCGTATGGAACGGCGAAAAGTCCAGGTCACGGGGGGCTCGACGTTCACCGTCTCGATTCCGAAAGACTGGGCGCGAGAACACGACGTAGAGGCCGGCGACGAAGTCGGCTTCCACCCGGACAGCGGGTCGCTGCTGTTGACGCCAGTGACGTCGATGGACGACGAGGAAGGCACGCTGGACATCTCCGGGATGGAAGGCGACGAACTGATGCGAGCCGTGATGACGATGTACGTCAGCGGCTTCGACGTGCTGGCCCTGGAGGGCGACCGCATCTCCGCCGACCAGCGCCGCGTCATCCGGAACGCGACCCAGAGCCTCGTCGGCCTCGAGGTGCTCGAGGAGACCAGCGACCGCGTCGTCATCCAGGACCTCCTGGACTCATCGGAGCTGTCCATCCACAACGCCGTCCGCCGCATGCACCTCATCGCCACGTCCATGCTCGGGGACGCCGTCGACGCCCTCGCGCAGAACGACCCGGACATCGCCACCGACGTCATGGAACGCGACGACGACGTCGACCGGCTCTGGTACGTCGTCTCCCGCATCTTCCGCGGGGCGCTGCGCTCCCCGAAGGTCGCCCAGGAGATCGGCCTGGCACGCGAGACAGCCTTCGACTACCACTCCAGCGCCCGGCAGCTCGAACGCGTCGCCGACCACGCCGCGAAGATCGCGCGCGTCACCCGCGACCTCGACGAGGAGATCCCCGACGACGTCGCCGACGCCCTCGCCGACCTCGAAGCCGACGCGAGCGACATCCTCGGCACCGCGATGGACGCCCTGTTCACCGACGACCCCGAGGAAGCCACCCGTCTCGCGAACGCCGCCCGAGCGGACGTCCGCGAAATCGACGAACACACGCGCGCCATCGACGACCTCCTCCACGACCTCGACGCCCACAACGCCCAGCACCTCGGTCTTGTTGTCGACTCACTGTCCCGGAGCGCCGACTACGGCGGCAACATCGCCGAGACCGCCCTCCAGAAGGCCGCGCCGACGCCCGGCCCGTAAGAGTACAGCCTTCACGGACCATGGAGGCGTCCCTACCCGAACCGTAGCGCCGCATCCCACCCGGACCGTAGCGCTGCACCCCAGTTGGAGCGCCCGTGAGACCCGTGGCCCCGTAAGTTCTGCCGTGGTCCGCAACAACTGACAACGCGGATCGATATCCACAAACCTATACGTCCCAGCATCCACCCCGAGCGTATGAGCGAGGACTTCCCAGACTACCTCGACGTCGACTACTCGGACGGCGAAGGCCAGTCCCCCGACGACTACCCGACCCTCGAGGACAAAATCGAGAAGGGCATCGAGGTCACCCGCCGCGGCCTCGAAGAGTACGAGAACCCTGCCATCATGTGGACCGGTGGCAAGGACTCCACGCTCACCCTCTACCTCGTCAAGGAGGTCGCCGAGCAGTTCGACCTCGAGGTGCCGCCCGCCATCTTCATCGACCACTTCCAGCACTTCGACGAACTCCACGACTTCGTCGACCACTGGGCCGACGAGTGGGACCTCGACGTCATCTACGCGCGCAACGAGGACGTCGGCGACTACGTCGACGCCAACGGTCTCGGGCCCGGCGACGACGTCCCCGTCGACGAACTCAGCGAACACAACCAGCACCACATCCGGGACATCCTCGAGTACGAGGACGACACCTTCCCGTTCCTGCTGGACACGTACGTCGGCAACCACCTCCTGAAGACCGTCGCGCTCAACAACGCGCTCGAAGAACACGACGTCGACGGCATCCTCTCCGGCATCCGCTGGGACGAACAGGAAGCCCGCGCCGACGAGACGTTCTTCAGCCCCCGCCACGACCCCGACGTCTACCCGCCCCACGACCGCATCCAGCCAATCCTCCAGTTCGACGAAGCAGCCGTCTGGGACGCCTTCTGGTTCTACGTCGTCCCCGAGACCGTCGACGAATTCCCCGACGACGGCTACGTCCCCCAGGACTACGACGACCTCCCGAACGACCTCACCCACGAGGACATCCCGGTCTCCCCCAAGTACTTCAAGGGCTTCCGGTCGCTCGGCAGCGAGGTGTCGACTGACAAGGCCGCCGAAGAACCGGCCTGGCTCCAGGACCTCGACAACACGACCGAGCGCGCCGGCCGCGCCCAGGACAAAGAAGACCTGATGGAGCGCCTGCGCGACCTCGGTTACATGTAGCACGTCTTCCTGCGCTCACTCGGGCGCTAGCGCGCCCTCGTTCGCTTGCAGAAACGTGCGGAAAGAGCACTCATCTTTCACTTCGCGCTGACGCGCTCCGTTCAGTCGTCGGCCCGCGCCCCCGGTTCGCGCGGGCAACCGCTCGCGCCGGCCGCGCTCGCGGACCCTCGCTTTCTCGGCGTTCACTCCTCGTCAAGCGCGCCGATGAGCGACTCGAGTTGCTGGACGTGTTCCTCGAACATCTCCTCGCCGTCGTCGGTGAGGACGGCGGTGGTCCGCGGGCGTTTGTCCACGAACTCCTTGTTCACCTCGACTGCCCCGGCGTCCTCCATGCGCTGGAGGTGACTGGAGAGGTTCCCCTCAGTGAGGTCGAGGTCCTCCCTGAGGTCCGTGAAGCTCGACTCGCCGTGCCGGTAGAGGTACGCGAACAGCTCCAGTCGAGTCGGCTGGTGGACGAGCTTGTCGAGGTCCATCTACGTTCGGGTCAGCACCCCGTACGAGGCGATGGCGTACGCGAGGTACGTTCCGCCGAACGCCGCGTATCCCCACGTGTGGAGGACGTCGACGGTCGGGATGGCGACACCGAGCGCGACGAGCAGGAGGCCGCCGAGCGCGAACGCGCGCCGGTCGCGGACGCGGATGCGGTACGCGCGTAGCGAGTTCGCGGCGACGACGTATCCCGTGCCCAGCAACACGAGCACGACGCCGAGCATGAGAGCGGCCTCCTCCTCGTACGCGAGGTCCGAGAGGAACGGGGACACTGCGGCCCACAACGGGAAGCCGGCGGCGTACGGCGCGAACACCTGCAACGCGACGTTCGGTCTGTCCTCCGGCGTCGGCTCGAAGGTGTTCGTGTAGTAGCCCACGGCGGTGCCGCCGACGCCGACCAGTCCCAGCCAGATGACCGCGAACCAGTAGCCGGGCAGGCGCTGGAGGACGACGTACTGGGAGAGCGCGCTCCCGACGGCGACGAACACGCCGAACAGGAGCCACTGCTCGGGCGCGTTCTCGTTGCGCTCCGCGATTCCCATCGCGTCCTTGATGCGGTCGAGGTCGCGCTGGAGCGCCTCGGGGTCGACGTCCTCACTCATCGGTAGAGCGTGCGTGCACGTAGTAGTTGAACGCGTCGGTGTAGCTCGGTTCGACAGTTTCGACGGTGGCGTCGCTGGCGGCGGCGTCGACGTCGTCGACGGTCGCGTTCTCGCGGAGGAAGCCGCGGCGTTCGTCGCCGTGGTAGAACAGGTCCCCGACGACGTACTCCTCCAGTGCGTCGGTCGTCGCGCCCGCGCCGACGATGCGCAGAACGGACGGCACGCCGTCGAGCAGGTCGTCGGGGGCGCCGATTGCGGTGACGCCGCCGTCGTCGACGAACGCGATTCGGTCCGCGAGTTCCGCGTCGACGGGCCGGTGGCTCGTGACGACGACTGCCGCCCCGTCGTCGACGCGCTCGCGGATGGCGCGGTGGAACGACTGGACCATCGAGAGGTCGACGCCGGCGGTTGGCTCGTCGAGGAGGTACAGCGGCGCGTCGACGGCGAGCGCGAGCGCGAGCTCGAGCTTGCGTTTCATGCCCTCCGAGTAGTACTTCGTGCGCTTGTCGAGGTCTTCGGCGAGCCCGAGAGCCGCGACGGTGTCGCGCCAGCGGTCCGTGAACGACGGGTGGAGGTCGGCGTAGAACGCAGCAGTCTCTCGTCCGGAGAGGCTGTCGACGCTCGCGCCGCCCTGGAGCAACAGCGAGAGGCTGTGACCGCCGTCCTCCTGGACGGGGTCGCCGAACACGCGGACCTCGCCGGCGGTCGGGTCCGTGCTGCCCGCGAGACACTCCAGCAGGACCGTCTTCCCGGTCCCGTTCGGCCCCATCAGGAGGAGGACTTCGCTGTCGTGGACGGTGAGGTCGATGCCGTCGAGGACGCCGTCATCGCCGTATGCCTTGCGGACGCCCCTGGCTTCGACGGCGGGCGCGTCGGCGCTCACTGGACCTCACCCCCGTAGAGGAAGTGGCGCGTCGAGAGCACTGCGAGTGCGAGCCCCGCGGCCGCGTACGCGCCGAGCAACACGAGGTGGCCGAGGTCGGTCGGCGCGCCCGGCGACGCGAGGCCGGCCTGCGTCCAGTCGCCCACCGGAACGAGGTGGAAGACGGCGAGCCGGGTGGCGAGCGCGTTGGGGACGACGTTGACGAACTCCGCGCCGACGACGACCATGCCGGGCTGGACGCCGTTGTACCCCGTCAGGAAGAACGCCAGCATGACGACGCTGATGGTGACGAGATTGGCGTACTTCGCCTCTGGGACGACACCGACGAGGGCGACCGCGAGGCTCGCCGCGAACAGTCCGAGCGCGAGCAGGCCGAGCAGGGCGACGGGGATCGACGCGAGCGAGCGGAGTTCGTACGCGGCTCCGGTGGCTGCGCCGACGGCCAGCACCGCGGTGACGGCGGCGGCCGCGAACACGAAGGATGCGCCGAACCGCCCGAGGAAGTCCGCGCTCGGGGAGACGGGGAGCGCGCGGAACTGCGCGTACCGGCCGCCTTCGACGTCCGCGACGAGCGACTGCGAGAACGTGTTCAGGAACACGAACAGGGCGGCGAACGTGCCGTACGAGATGGCGTTGGTCGCCTTCACGACTGGAACGACGTCGTCCGGCATCGCGCTCGTGTCGATGAACAGGTACACCGACAGCAGGTAGAACAGCGCCGGGAACGCGACCGCCCAGAACACGACGACTGCGTTGCGGCGGAGCGTCCGAAGCGACCGAGTGGCGAATGCGGTCGTCTGGTCGTACAGCCGGCCGATCGCCGGACCGGAGGGAGAGTGCGTGGACATCACAGCCGCCACTCGACTCGGGAATTACAAATAACTTTGCAAAACAAATTCACTTTGCAGCGCAAAGTTCGTGTTCGGGGGCACTGATGACCGGTCGAGACGGCGAATCAGGAGTGGGGTTTCTCGCTCGGGTCAGTTCCAGGGGCCGAAGTCAGGGTCGACCTGTCGCTCGCGTCGGTCGATGCCGTCGATTTTCGCGACGTCCTCGTCGTCGAGGTCCACCTCGAGGCTCGCGACGTTGTCTCGGACGTGGGCCTCGCCGGTCGCTTTCGGGATGGCGGTGACGCCCTTCTCGCGGAGCCACGCGAGACTGACCTGGGCCTCGCTGACGTCGTGCTTCTCGGCGACGGCCTCCACCTCGGGGACGTCGAAGACCTCGCCGCGTGCGAGCGGCGAGTACGCAACGAGTTCGAGGTCCCGGCCCTCCGCGTACTCGCGGAGATCTGCCTGCGGGAGCAGCGGATGCATCTCGACCTGGTTCGCGAACGGGTCCTCGCCGAGCACGTCCCTGGCCTCGTCGAGGTGCCGGGGTTCGAAGTTGCTCACGCCGATGCGGTCGACGAGGCCGCTGTCCACGAGTTCCTGGAACGCCGCCAGGGTCTCCTCGGCGTCGTACTGGCCCGCCGGCCAGTGGACGTACAGCAGGTCGACGGACTCCACGTCCAGTCGTCGGAGGCTCTCCCGTGTCGTCTCGACGACGTCGTCGTGGCCGAGGCTGTCGATCCAGACTTTCGTCGCGAGGAACACGTCCTCGCGGGGGACGTCGGCGTCGGCGATACCCTGTCCGACCGCCTCCTCGTTGCCGTACGCCTGGGCCGTGTCGACGTGCCGGTAGCCCGTCTCGAGTGCGGTCCGGACGCTCGTCGCGCACTGGTCGGGGTCCTCGTTCTGCCAGGTGCCGAGGCCGAGCATCGGCATGCCGTTCGCCAGCGGTGCTCGTCGCTGCTCGTCTTGGGTCATGGTTGTATAGAGACCCGGACGCCGGGTAATGGTTTGGGAGGCGGCGAGCCACGCGACAGAACTCGGTTCCGGTGGCGACGGACTACTCCGCGAGACGCTGTTTCGCGAACCGCGCGAGCAGCGGCAGGTCGCCGACGTGCACGAGCTTCGACAGTCCGCGTAGGCCGCCCTCGTTCGCCTCACTGAGGGTGTCGACGTCCATCCCGTTCAGGTCGGTCATGAGACGGTCGTAGCGGTCGTTCGGCGCGAGGTACAGGAGCTGGGTCATCGTCAGCCGGGTGCGCATGTCCGGCGCGACCTGGCTGTGCCAGAGGTCGTCGTAGACGGCCATCCTGTCCGCGGAGGTGTCGTGGTCGGTCCCCATCAGGCAGCGGTCAGCGGTGATGGCGGCCGCACGCGCGGACTTCATGCCCTTGTGAATCCCCTCGCCCCACAGCGGGTCGATGGTCGGGACGGTGTCCCCGATCGCCATGAAGTTGTCCGTGCTGAGGTCCGCCGGCATCTGGATGTGCGCGGAGCCGCGGTGTTGCTGTTTGTCCGCGATGCGTTCGGCGTTCTCGAAGCGCGGGTCGGTGTCCAGCCAGTGGTTGAGGTGGTCGTCGATGCTCTTGGAGGTGTCGCCGAACTGCTGGTAGCTCTCGTTCTGGATGTAACAGAGGCCGACCTTCGCGGTGTCGCCGCCGGTGTGGAAGATCCACGAGTAGCCGCCGGGCGCGTACTCGTGGTCGAGGCGCAGCATCATCGCGTCCGTGAGGTCCGCGAAGTCCGGGTGGTCGACGTCCACGCCCTCCATCTCCCACTCGATGCCGACCGCCTGCTTCGAGCGCTCGAGGTCGCAGACGTCGAGTTTCTTCGCGAGCGGCGCCGCGGGCCCCGTCGCGTCGACGATGATGTCGCCGTACACCTCCTCGTCGCCGGCGTACTGCACGCCGACGACGTCGCCGCCCTCCAGCACGGGGTTGTTCACGCGCGCGTCGAAGCGGTACTCGGCGCCCGATTCGCGGCCGTCAGCGACCAGCCACCGCTTGAAGTCCGCGAACTCCAGGACTGCGCCGGGCTGGTACTGGACGAAGTGCTCGTTCGGGGACTCGAGGACCACCTCGTCAGTGTAGTTCATCACCACGTCGTCGGGAATCCCGAAGGCGCCCGTCATCGACGCGAACGTCCCCGCCGTGGACTTGTTGGACTGTCTCGGGAAGTCGTCCTCGGGTTCGGCTTCCAGCACGAGCACGTCGTATCCGCGCTCGGCGAGGTCTCGTGCGCACTGTGCTCCTGCCGGCCCTGCACCGGCGATGACGACGTCGTAGTGCTCAGACATGGCGTACTCCCTCGGAGAGACTGCAGTGTAGCGCTCGAACCGCGGTCGTCGCGCGGACGCCGCGCCCCGCCGTCGAGTTCCGCGGGGTCGGCGCGCGCGGTCGGCCGTCGGTTTCGGCGTCCGCGGTCATAGTTACTCGACCTAATTCGAGTCGCAGGTAAAAAACACGCGGGAACGTTCCTGACGCCCGCGAAAGGGCGGAATACCTGCTGCGGGGGCACAACCGAAGTGCACTCGTTCCCCTCGTCGCTGCCGGGACGCGCTCGCCCCCAACCGCGACCCCCTAACGTGGCCGCATACGTCCCCACCGTCCCTAAATGCGCCGCTCGTTTTCGACTATCTGGAATCACGGGCAAACGCTATGTGTCAGCGAGATAAATATTGGGCTGTACCATGCCTGTAAACGACCTCGCTCGCGGTGACGTGGTCACCGCGGACACTGACACACCGGTAGGGGAACTGGCTTCGACCATGGCAGACGAAGGCGTCGGCAGCATCGTCGTCACCGACGGCGACGACCCCGTCGGCATCGTGACGGACCGCGACCTCACGCTCCGCGTGCTCGGCGAGCAGGCCGACCCCGATGGCCTCACCGCCGGCGACGTGATGTCGGACGAACTGCGGACCGTCGACATCGACGGCGGCTTCTACGAGGTAGCGGCGTTGATGAGCGAAGAAGGCGTTCGCCGCGTTCCGGTCCTGGAGGACGGCGGCCTCGCCGGCATCATCACCTTCGACGACGTCGTCGAACTCCTCGCCGACGAACAGCAACACATCGCGGACATCGTCCGCTCCCAGCGGCCCCCGTACTGACCGCGCTGGCGACGAGCCCGTACGGACGGGACGAACCGCTCCCCGAACGGGATTTCGGGGACTCGACGAGGTCGTTGCGTGCCTCGAGGACCGAGCGGCGCGCTCGGGACGTACGCACTGCAGCTGGAGTGCGTACGGAATCGTTCCCATCGAGCGAGCTTCGGCGCGCGCAGCGCGCCGTTCACCGTGGGCGAGCGGAGCGAGCGAACGGGGCGTATGTAGCGTAGATTTTTGCGACGAGCGGTGCGCGCTCTGCTCGCACCGAGGAGTAAAACGGTGCGTTAGTAGAACTCGCGGACGAGGTCCGTGGCGCCGTCCGGGGCGCCGTCCGGAATCTCGGCCATGTTCTCGGTGAGGCCGTGAGCTTCGTGGTAGGGAGTCGAGTTCTCGTCCTGGTAGATGACGCCCATGTACTCCTTGTCGGCGTCGAGGATGGCGTCTTTCGCCTGGTCGTAGTTGGTGGGGTCGTAGTCGTCTTCCTCGCTGAGGTCGACGAGGCTGTCGCGGAAGTAGTCGTAGGTGTCGACGTCGTTGAAGGTGACGCAGGGACTGAAGCAGTTGACGAGGCTGAAGCCGTCGTGTTCGATGGCTTCTTTCACGATCTCGGTGTGGCGCATCGCGTCCGAGGAGAACGACTGCGCGATGAACGACCCGCCGGCGGACATCGCGAGCGCGAGCGGGTTTACGGGCGGCTGCTTCGGGCCCTCGGGCGTGGTCGACGTCTCGAAGTCCGGCCGGCTGGTCGGGGACGCCTGGCCCTTGGTGAGGCCGTAGATGCGGTTGTCCATGACGACGTACGTGATGTCGACGTTCCGGCGGACGGCGTGGATGAAGTGGCCGACGCCGATGGAGTAGCCGTCGCCGTCGCCGCCCGCGACCATCACTTCGAGGTCGGGGTTGGCGAGTTTGACGCCGGTGCCGACCGGGAGCGCACGACCGTGGACGCCGTGGAGCGCGTACGAGCGCATGTACGTCCCAATCTTGCCGGAGCAGCCGATGCCCGCGACCACGAACGTGTCGTCCGGGCTGTTGCCGGTCTCGGCGAGCGCTTTCATCATGCCGTTCATGGTACCGAAGTCGCCGCATCCCGGGCACCACGTCGGCTGTTTGTCGGACTTGAAGTCGGTGAATCGGACGTTCTCTGAGCTCATTGTGTTAGGCCTCCAGGGTCTCCTTGATGTCGTCGGCGAGTTCGTCGGCCTTGAAGTCGACGCCGTCGTACTTGTTGATTCGTTTCACGCGCTCGAGGACGTCGTGTTCGACGACGTCGGCGAACTGGCCGGTCGCGTTCGCTTCGATGACGACGACGTCGCTTGCGTCCCGGATGTCCTCGGTGAGGTCGGGGCGCGGGAAGATGTAGGGGACGGAGAGCACGCGCACGTCGATGTCGTCGAGGTAGCCGAGCGCTTCGACGATGGTGCCCTCGTTCGAGCCCCAGGAGATGACGAGGTTGTCGGCGTCGGCGTCGCCGAACTCCCGGTAGTCGAAGTCCTCCTGTTCGTTGGCGGACTCGACTTTCCGGTAGCGCTTGTCGACCTGTTCGACGCGGACGTCCGTATCCTCGGTCCGGCGCCCGAGTTCGTCGTGTTCGAGGCCGGTGGACATGTGGACGCCGCCCTCGGTGCCGGGAATCGCACGCGGGCTGACGCCGTCGGCGGTGACGGCGTGGGGCTTGAACTGGTCTTTCTCGTTCTGCCAGGTGGAGATGTCGTCCTCGTCGACGAGTTTGCCGCGGTCGACCTCGACCGCGTCCATGTCGAACTCGTCAGGTTCGTAGGTGCGTTCGGTGACGGCCAGCGAGAGGTCGGCCGTGAGGTAGACCGGGACCTGGTACTTCTCGGCGAGGTTGAACGCCTCGACGGTCTTGTGGAAGCACTCCGCGACGGAGGTGGGCGCGAGGACGAACCGCGGAATCTCGCCGTGGCCGCCCTTCAGCATCATGTTCAGGTCGCCCTGTTCCTGCTTGGTCGGCATCCCAGTGGAGGGACCCGACCGCATGACGTTCGCGATGACCAGCGGCGTCTCGCTGGTGGCGACGAGACCGAACGTCTCCGCCATCAGGTCGATGCCCGGGCCGGAGGTAGCGGTCATCGCCCGAGCGCCGGCGCGGGCGGCGCCGAGCGCGAGGTTGATCGCCGCGAGTTCGTCCTCGGCCTGGACGACGTGGCCGCCGAACTCCTCGATGCGGCCGGTGAGGTACTCCATGACGTCCGTGGCGGGCGTGATGGGGTAGCCGGCGTAGAACCGGCAGCCGGCGGCGATGGCGCCCATGCCGATGGCTTCGTCGCCGTTCAGGAGGACGTAGTCGCTGTCGGTGGTCTCCAGCGAGTACGGGTTGTCGACGTCGGCGTACTCGTCTTCGACGTACTCGTAGCCGAGGCGCGCGGCCTTCTTGTTGTTCTCCACGATGCTCTCGCCTTTCGCGCCGAAGCGCTTCTCGAGGGATTCGTCGAGGTTCTCGATGGGGAACTCGGTGACGGCGCAGACGGCGCCGAGGGCGACGATGTTCCGCATGATGGCGCCGCCGGCGTCCTCTGCCAGCGCCTTCAGCGGGACGTCGAGCCCGACGGTGTCGTCCGGTGCTTCGAAGTCCGAGAACTCCGTGCGGTCGCCGTCGAAGATGATGACGGAGTCCTCGTGGAGCTCCGCGAGGTTCTCGTCGACGGTGCGCTCCGTGAGCGCGATGAGGACGTCGAGTCGGTCGACGACGCTCTGCACGCGGTCGACGGACGTCCGGACCTTGTAGGCGGTGTAGCCGCCCCGGATTCGGGACGCGAAGTCCTTCGAGGTGAAGACGTGCCGGCCGGCTCGGGACAGCGCCTGCGCGAAGATTTTCCCGGTAGACGCGATTCCATCGCCGGCCTCGCCGCCGATGGCCCAGTTCAGGTCGTCGTGCATGTATCTGCGGGTAGCCGCGCCCCGAGCAAAAAGGCTTCTGAAGGCGTACGTCCCGACGAAACGGCTGATTTTCCCCGGGGGACCCTCAAAACTGTACGTTCGTCCAATCCAGGCTGGGGCCCCGTGATGGACGGCGGTTCCGTGCGCGCGTTGCGCCCGCGTGTGTACCTCCACTCCTGACAGGAGCTAGCGTGGTCCCACGTCTGTGAGGGGCCGATGCTGGGCATTCGTGTGGACCCCATCGCACGTCCCGTTCGCGAAGCGAATTCATTTCAGCGGCGAGAGCGAACGGTGGTGCATGGACGAGACAGCAGTCACAGTACGGGGGGTCCGGTCCGTGGGGCCGGACACCGTCGCTGTGGAGTTCGAGAGTCCGGACGGCTTCGCCGCCGAACCCGGGCAGTTCGTGCAGGTGTTCGCCGAATTCGAGGGCGAACGCGAGGGCCGCTTCTACACGTTGTCGTCGCCGGACGTCGTCGACACCTTCGAGCTCACGGTCGGCGTGGACCCGGAGGGGACACTCGGTCCGTGGCTCGCGGACCGCCAACCCGGGGACGCGGTGACGATGACGGGCCCGTTCGGCGACGACTACTACGAGGGTGAGGACGAGGTCGTCGTGCTCGCTGGCGGCCCGGGCGTCGGGCCGGCCGTCGCTGTGGGGGCGCGCGCGCTCGCTGACGGCGCCGAGGTGACAGTCATCTACGAGGACGACCACCCGGTCCACGAGGACCGACTCGCCGCGCTGGCCAACGCGGGCGCTCACGTCGTCTTCGTCACCGACGACGTCGCCGGCGCGGTCCAGTCACTGACCGGCCGGGCGGCGGGCGTCGCGTTCGTCTACGGGTTCGCCGAGTTCTGCGAGGCCGCAGTCGAGGCCCTCGACGTCGCGGGGTTCGACGTGGACGCCGCGAAAGTCGAGAGCTTCGGCCCCGCACCGTAACCCGCGGGTAGCACGTCTCGCTGGGCAGCTCCGCGCGTCTCAGCGGGCGTCCGGTCGTGCGTTTCGTCGAAGTCTCGTATTCGCAGGCGACCCCGGCGCTGTCCCCTGGGGCCAAACGAACTAAAACGGAGCCTTCCGTTGCCTCACCCGTGTCGCAACCGGGTGGTTGGGACAGTCGCAATCGGCTGCTTGCGAGCCTCGAGCGCGACTTCGGTGCCTTCGACGTCGTCACGGAGGAAACTGTCGTGCCGAGAGCCGTCTACACTGACTGCCTGCAGGCGTCGGACGCGGGGTCGCTGGGCGGCGCGCGCGTGTTCGTCTGGCACGACGACGCGGTCCTGTTGGTTCGATACCGCGACGAGCCCGACATCTGGGACCTCCCCGGCGGCCCGACGGAGCGCGGTGAGTCGCTGGCTGAGACAGCGACCTTCAGGGTGTACGAGGACGTCGGCGTCGACGTGACCCTGCGAGGCATCTATCGCGTCGTCGAACAGACCTTCGCGCTCGTCGAGGGCGGGGACGGCGTCAGCGGCTACTGGGTGTTCTTCGAGGCGGACGTCGCGGAGCCGGCGCTGTCGCCCGGCGACGAGGTCCTGGAGGCGAGGTGGTTCGACGCCAGCGACCCGCCCGACGAGGTCGGCCCGGACGTGCTGGAACGACTCGCCGAGGAATGACCACAGCGCGCGCTACGGTGACAGTTACTCCGTGGTGTGCTGTCAGTGCTGGACGAACTCGACGAGCGCGCCGCCCGTCGACCCCGGGTGGAGGAACGCGATCTCGTGCCCCCAGGCGCCCGCCCGCGGCTCCTCGTCGATGAGATCGACGCCCGCTTCGCGCGCCGTCTCCAGGGCGGCCTCGATGTCCTCAGTCGCCAACGCGATGTGGTGAAGCCCCGTCCCCTCGCGGTCGATGTACCTGGCGATGGTCGTGTCCTCGTCCACCGGTTCTATCAACTCGAAGTAGCCGCCGTCGTCGAGTTCCAGGAACGTCATCTCGAGGCCGTCGAACTCCTCCTCGTGGACCACCGGCGAGTCGAACAGCGTCCCGTACAGGTCTGCGAGGCTCGCGGCGTCGTCGGTGGCGATGCCAGCGTGGTCGAAGTGCATACCTGCGAATGGGTCGCGGGCAGCCATAATTCCACGGGACGGCGGCCTTTCCTTTCCGACCTGTTCTCGGCTGTCCGAAGCCTGCACTCCAATCCGTCCCGGTGTTTGGTCTCGTATGCTCGCCTGGAGCGGCAGGCACCGGCCTGTCAGGCCCTCGGTTCGGGTGACGGCAGGTCATAGGCGACACCGGTGAGGTCCTCGGACACCGACCAGAGGCGGCGCGCGAGCGCTCCGTCAGTCGACCGGTCGCTGGAGGACTGTCGTTCCGGGTGACCGCGCATGTTCAGCAGGCCACCGGGCCCGACGTACTCGCCGCCGTCGATGGCGGGGTGCGTCGCCGCGTACAGCAGCGGCCACGCGCCCCGTTCGGCGCTCTGTGCGAACACCGCGTTCGCCGCCTTCATCGCGAGCAAGCGAAGCCGGGAGCCGGACTGCTCGGGGCCGCGGGACTGGAGGCTCGTGTCGGCGTATCCCGGGTGGCAGGCGACGCTGGTCACGGCCGCGCCGTCGGCGCGCAGCCGGCGGTCGAGTTCGTACGCGAACAGCACGTTCGCGAGTTTCGACTGCGCGTACGCTGACCACTTGTCGTAGTCGTCCTCGCCGTGCAGGTCATCGAAGTCGACGTCGCCGCGCTCGTGGACGCCGCTGGACTGCGTGACGACGCGCGCCTCGCCGTCCGCCGCTCGGAGCGAATCGAGCAGCCGACCCGTGAGCGCGAAGTGCCCGAGGTGGTTGACGCCGAACTGCGTCTCGAAGCCGTCGCTGGTCTCCGAGCGCGGAATCGCCATCACGCCCGCGTTGTTGCAGAGGACGTCCAGCGCGTCGTACTCGTGGTCGTACCAGTCCGCGAACGCCGACACGGAGTCGAGGTCCGCGAGGTCGAGTTCCCTGACCGTGACCGACGCGTCTCCCGCAGCGGCCGCCACGTCGCGTTTCTCCGTTCGTCCGCGCTCGACGCTCCGGCACGCCATCACGACGTGGGCGCCCGCGTCGGCGAACGCGTTCGACGCTTCGAGACCGATGCCGCTGTTCGCGCCGGTCACGACGACGGTCTGCCCCGCCAGGGACGGCATCTCGTCGGGCGTCCAGTCGCTGGCCATGCCCGTCCGTTCGGGGCACGGACGCAAAAGCGGTGGTGTCGCAGCAGCGACAACTGGGGACAGTGGTGGTGACGGCAGCAGCGATTGCGGAGTCACGGCACCGACAACGCGGGGCAGTCGTGGTGCCGGCCAGTCGAGGGATGGCCGCTATGCTCGCTCAGACCGCGGCGCCGGGCTGGTGTTCGCCGAAGACGTCGCGGAGCGTGTTACAGATCTCGCCGACGCTGGCGTACGCCTTCACGGCGTCGACGATGTACGGCATTACGTTCTCGTCGCCGTCGGCGGCGTCCTCGAGGGCGGCGAGCGCCGCCTCGACGGCGGCCTCGTCGCGGTCGTCCTTGACGTCCTCCAGGCCGCTGACCTGCTGGCGTTCGTCCTCCGCGGTGACCTCCTCGATGTCGACCTCGGGTTCGTCGTCGACCTCGAACTCGTTGACGCCGACGATGACGCGTTCTTTCTCCTCGATCTCCTGCTGGCGCTCGAACGCCACGTCCTGGATCTGGCGCTGCACCCACTGCTCCTCGACGGCCTGGCGCATCCCGCCGCGCTGCTCGACATCGTCGAGAATCCCCCGGGCCTCGTCCTCGATGTCGTCGGTGAGGGACTCCACGTAGTACGACCCCGCCAGCGGGTCGATGGTGTCCGCGGCGCCGGACTCGTGGGCGAGAATCTGCTGTGTGCGGAGCGCCGTGCGCACGGAGTCCTCGGTCGGAATCGACAGCGCCTCGTCTTTCCCGTTCGTGTGGAGGCTCTGGGTGCCGCCGAGCACCGCCGCCAGCGCCTGGTAGGCGACGCGCACGATGTTGTTGTCGATCTGCTGGGCGGTGAGCGTCGACCCCGCGGTCTGGGTGTGGAACTTGAGTTGCTTCGATTTGGGGTTCTGGGCGTCGAAGCGCTCCTCCATGATATTGGCCCACATGCGGCGGGCGGCGCGGAACTTCGCGACCTCCTCGAGGATGTTGTTGTGGGCGTTGAAGAAAAAGGAGAGCTGTGGCGCGAACTCGTCGACGTCGAGGCCGGCGTCGAGGGCGGTCTCCACGTACTCGATGCCGTCGCCGAGCGTGAACGCGATCTCCTGGGCGGCGGTGGCGCCGGCCTCCCGGATGTGGTACCCGGAGATGGAGATGGTGTTGAACTTCGGGGTCTCGTCGGCGCAGAACTCGAAGATGTCCGTGATGACGCGCATCGACGGCCCCGGCGGGAAGATGTAGGTGTTGCGCGCGATGTACTCCTTGAGGATGTCGTTCTGGATGGTCCCGCGGAGCTGTTCGCGGTCGACGCCCTGCTTGTCGCCGACCGCGATGTACATCGCGAGGAGGACGGCGGCGGGCGCGTTAATAGTCATCGACGTCGACACCTCGTCCAGCGGGATGCCGTCGAAGACCTTCTCGAAGTCCCGGAGCGTGTCGATGGCGACTCCCGATTTACCGACCTCGCCCTGCGCCATCGTGGCGTCGGAGTCGTACCCCATCTGGGTCGGGAGGTCGAACGCCATCGAGAGCCCGGTCTGGCCCTGGTCGAGCAGGTAGTGGAAGCGCTCGTTGGTCTCCTCGGGCGTCCCGAAGCCCGCGTACTGGCGCATCGTCCAGAGCCGGCCGCGGTACATCGTCGGGTAGACGCCCCTGGTGTAGGGGTCCTCGCCGGGAAACCCGAGGTCCTCGGTGTAGTCGAGGTCCGCCACGTCCTCGGGCGTGTACAGGCGCTCGACTGTCTGCCCGCCGGTGTCCGTGGTGAACTCGTCGGTGCGCTCCCCGAACCGGTCGAGGGTGGGCGAGAGGGTGTCCCCGGCCCACTCCTCGCGGCTGTCGCGTATCTCCGCGAGGTCGTCCTCGTCGTACATGCCTGAACGGAGGCGGTTCTCCGTCTTAATGGTTGCACGTTCGGGTACCTACCCGCGGCTGCCTCGCCGAATATCTCGCCGGGGTCCAGTGGGCGTTACTGGACGACGACGCGTTCGCGTTCGGGGTCGATTTCGACGCGCCGTCCCACCGGGAGCGGCGCAATCGGATTCGTGTGGCCCCAGTCCAGCCCCATCACGACCGGCGCGTCAGGGTTGTACCGGCCGACCCACTCGGCGACGTGGTCGTACACCTGCTCGCGGTAGGCGTCCCGGTCGCCGCCCGGCGGGTCCGCCGCGAAACTCCGGGTCGGTGGTCGACCGACGAGCACCCCGTGGAAGCGCTCCAGGAGGCCGCGTTCGCCCATGGCCATGAGGCTCGTCGCGACGTCGCCGGGCCGCGGGAGGTTCTCGGCCGTCTCGAAGCACAGCACCGCGCCATCCAGCCGTTCCGGGTCGGGGAGGAAGCGGTCGCTCGCGAGGTGCCAGTCCACGATGGACAGCGACCCACCCCAGAGCCGTCCGGAGACAGGCTGGTCGCCGCCAGCCCATCGCCAGCCGGGATTGGGTTCGTACTCGGGGCGGTCCCCGAGCAGGCTCGGGTCCGTCCACCAGTGACTGGGTTCGTCGGTCCACTCGTCGCTCACTTCGAGTTCGCCGTCCGGCTCCTCGAAGAACGCCCGCCGGCAGTACCGCTCGGTGTACTCCGGGACGCTTCCGGGGGTCGCGAGCTCGTTCAGGAGCTGCGCGCCGTTGAACGAGACGACCCCGTGCGTCCAGAGATAGAGGCCGAGGTTCGAGTTGTCGCTCATGCCGTAGAACCGCGTCGCGTGTTCGCGGAGGACGTCGCCGTCGAGGTGCTTCAGCACGCGTAACTGGTCGGCGCCGCCGATGGTCGCGAACACCCCCGAAATCTCGGGGTCGCGGAACGCTGCGTGGAGGTCGGCAGCCCGCGCCCGGGGGTTCTCGAGGAGGAACTCGTTGTCCTGTCGCGCGGTCGGGTAGACGACCGGGTCGAGGTCGAAGCGGTCGCGGAGGCGGTCCAGCGCGAGCTCCAGGAGGTGCGGTGCGTCGCGTGCGCCGCCCGAGGAGGGCGCGACCACGGCGACGCTGTCGCCGGGTTTCATGGGCGGCGGCGTGACGAACTCCGTCATACGAGTACGAGGCGCTGCGACCGGGAAAAAGCTTCAGCCGGTGTGCGATCCGTTCACGACCCGCCGGTGTCGTACTTGTACGTCGCGGAGTCGGGGTCGATGCCGAAGTCCTCTGCGGCCTCCTCCGGCTGTTCGGATTCGTCGTCCTCGTTCTCCGCGAACCGGTCGCGGAGACGCGCGGGAATCTCGAAGTCCGCGAAGTCCAGGTGGGTGGGTTCGGCCTCCGGCTGGTACTCCCGGGTCGCGTCGAGGCGGCCCGGGAGCGGCGGCGGCAGGTCGCTCTCGGGGACGCGTTCGAACCCGAACTGGTCGAGGTAGTCGGCCTCGTCGGTGAGCGCGTACGCCTCCTCGAAGCCCTGCTCGCGGGCGTCCGCGACGAGGTACTCCAGGAGGTGGGCGCCGACGCCCTGCTCGCGCCAGTCCTCGCGGACGCCGATGTTCGTGAACTCGCAGACGGTGCCCGCATCGACTGCGTGGACGCGGAGTCGCGCGAATCCCGCGCGCTCGTTCGTGTCCTCGTCGATGGCGAGCACGTAGTCCCGCGAACGGAACGCCGGGTCCTCGAACCCGAACTCGTCGAGGCGGTCCAGTAGCCACACCTCCTCGTGTTTCTTCGCGTCGCGGGCGTACATCACATCGTACCCTTGAACGGCGGCCGGAAAAGCGTTTGCGGGACGGCGACGTCGCCGAGCGCTGGCTGCCGGTTCGAGGCGGCGCCTGGAGGCCGCAGTGCAGCCAAGTGCAGGCGGATGGGGACGGCAAGGGAGGCCGCCGCAGAGCGTTCACCGCGACCGGCCGCGGTAGTGGGCGACAGCGAGTGCGACCATCCCAGCGAGTACCACGGAGAGCGGTCCGGGTCCAGGGGCGAATCCGTCGCTCTCCGCGTCGTCGTCCGCGCTCTCTTGGGTGGTCGACTCGAGCGTGACCTCGGTCGTGGTGCCCGTCGCTGATGTGGTGTCTGTCTCGTCGCCGAACGCACGTGCGAGGCGCGCAGCGCTCGCTTCGTCGTCGACCGCAACCAGGACCACCGGGTCCGTCTCGAACTCGCCGCTCTGGATGGCGTCCGCCAGCGACGGCCCCAGGCTGAGGGCCTCGACGACCTCGCCGTCCACGACGGTCAACAGACAGTACCCCTCGTCGTTCCGCTCGCTGTCCGCCGTACACGACCTGACGCCGTCTACGTCCGTGAACCGGGCGTCCACGAGCGACTCCGCGTAGGACGCCGCGCCTCGTTCGGTGAGCGTCACCCGAACAGCCCAGCCGGTCGTCGTGTTCTCGAGTTCACCGACCGACTCGACGTCGGCCCGCGTGACGACTGGTTCCTCGACCATTTCACCGGCATCTCCCGGGTAGCGCGCGACGATTTTCGCTGTCGGGTCGTCTGCGGCCGCGCCGGTCGCGCTCCCGGCCACGCCCATGACTGTGGCTCCAACGACCAGTGCGGCGAGGAGGGCTGCTAGTCGGGGGCGCATCGTGTAAGGGAGTTGTCCGGAATGTGGTGTGAATCTTCCGGTCGACACGGGAGAAGACCTTACTCCTCGCAGCCTAAACGAGGCAGCGATGGGCGGCAACGACCCGGACGGCCCGCCGGCCGACGACTCCGACGGCGAGCACAGCGACCCCGGCCAGATTATTCCCGGGTGGTCCGACCGCGAATCGACGACGCTCCCGGAGGGCGACGACGAGGCGGCGTTCGCGCTCGTCGGCAACGAGACTCGCGCGGAGATCATCCGCGCGCTCGGCGAGGCGCGCGGCCAGGAGGGCGCGCGGCCGATTCTGTCGTTCTCGGAGCTCCACGACGCCGTGGACGTCGACGTCGTGAGCAGCCAGTTCAACTACCACCTCCAGCAGCTCCTGGACTACTACGTCGACCAGACCGAGGACGGCTACCGCCTGCGACCGGAGGGGTCGCTGGTGTACCGGACGATCAAGGCCGGGACGCTCTCGGACCGCGACTCGTTCGGGCCCCTGGACGTCGGTTTCGACTGCTACTACTGCGGCGACCCCGCGGAAGGCGTCTACGACGACGGCATGTTCACCGTGCAGTGTCCGGGCTGTGAGACGCTCTACGACCTGATCCTCGTACCGCCGGCGACGCTCGACCCGGACGACGTCGACGGGCTGCTCCACCGCATCGACCAGTTCAACCGCCACCGCCGCCTGGCGTTCAACCGCGACGTCTGCCCGATGTGCGCGAACGACGTGGACACGCAGTTCATGACCAGCGAGGCGTCGCCGTTCGACCCCGTGCAGCCACGCGAGGTGGTGGTCCACCAGTCCTGTAGCCACTGCGGCAGCCAGATGTACGTCGGCGTCGGCGCGGCCGTCATCTACGACCCCGGCCTCGTCTCCTTTTGCTTCGAGCGCGGCCTCGACGTCACCGAGACGCCGCTGTGGGAACTGGAGTTCGCGATGACCGACCGCTCGGTCACCGTGCACTCGCGGGACCCCTGGGAGGTCGCCGTCGACGTGACGGTGGACGGCGACACGCTGGAACTCGTCGTCGACGAACAACTCACCGTCCTCGAACGGAACTACTCGTAATCCTCGCAAGACTGGCGGCCCTCGCCAGCCCGACGGCGCTCGCCGCAACGTCTCGCCTGGCTGCGTGGCGCGTCAGAAGCTATCCACGACGGGGATGCCGGTCGTCTCGAAGTCGGTCATGCGTTCGAGCTGGTCGGAGACGTCCTCGAGGCCGACCGTCTCCGTGACTACCTTCCCGGGGTCGAGTTTCCCGGCTTCGACCATGCTGAACAGTTCCCCGTAGTCCGACGGCGGCATCCCGTACGAGCCGTAGAACTCGATTTCCTCCATCACCATCGCGTCCGTCGGGAGCGAGATTTCGCCGCGCTCCTCGCTGGTGGTGAGCCCGATCTGGACGTGCTGGCCGCGCGTCCCGAGGCTCTTGACGGCGTTCCGGCAGGTCTCGGCGACGCCGAGCGCGTCCACGGCGACGTCCGCGCCGCCGTCCGTGACGTCCCTGATTTCGCCCGGGACGTCGTCGACGCCGCTCGCGTCGACGGTGACTTCGGCGCCGAGGTCGCGGGCGAAATCGAGCGCCTCGTCGTCCAGGTCGACCGCAATCACGCGGCCGCCGAGCGCGTCCGCGACGTGGACGGCGGAGAGGCCGACGCCCCCACAGCCGTGGACGGCCACCCAGTCGCCGGGCGCGAGGTCCGCGCGGTGTGCGACTCCGTGGAATGCCGTGGTGAACCGACAGCCCAGCCCCGCCATCTCCGTGGCGTCGACGCCCTCGGGAAGTTCGACCGCGTTCTGGTCGGCGTACGGGACCGCGAACTGCTCGGCGAACGCGCCCTGCGCGACCGGCGTGAAGCCCAGCGGGACGCCGTTCTCGCAGACGTTCCCCAGTCCCTGCTGGCAGTGCGGGCACGTGCCGTCGCCGAGCGTGAACGGGACGGCGACCCGGTCGCCGACGCTGACGGTGTCGACGTCGTCGCCGACCTCCACGACGGTGCCCGCGGGTTCGTGGCCGAGAATCTGGCCGGGCGGCGACTGCGCGCCCAGCCAGTCCCAGTCGCCCTGCCAGGCGTGCCAGTCGCTGCGGCAGATGCCGCAGGCTTCGGTTTCGACGACGACGCTCGACGGGTCCGCAGTCGGGCGGTCGACGTCATCGATGCTGAGTGGCTCCCCGTACGCCTCCAGGACTGCAGCTCGCATGCGTTCTGCTTCGACACAGCCCCAGTAAAGCGTTGGCACACCCCACGCTGTTGCCAGTCGTCGCGGTGCCCGGGTCTGGACACTGTGCGCCCCCGAGAAACTCAGTTGCACTCTCGCTGGCAGCCGTCGGTGGGGCTATCCGCACTCGACGGTGCGTGCGATGTCGACGAGGAACTCGGCCGACACGCCCTGCCCGCGGACTGTGTATCGGTAGTCGCCGCAGTTCCACGACACGGACGTGGTGGCGCCGACGTCCACGACGGCCTCGTGGTCGCCGACGGTCGCCGTGCGGTCGCCGTCGCCGTCGAACGTCCGGTTGTACGTCGCCGCCGTGACGAGGGCCGTCTCGTTGGTGTACCGGACGCCCGCGCCGTGAACCCGACCGGTCGTCTCAGTCGCGTACGTCAACCGGAACGACGCCCCGAGATCCGGGTCGGGGACGGGCGCGCGTGCCTCCTCGCGGAGCGCGGTCACGCTCTCGAACGTCTGCGTGTTCGGCGTGTCCACGGACTCCACCGTCGCGTCAGCCGGCGGGTCGAACGCGAACGTTTCCGCCGACAGACCGGGGTCGAACGTGACGTTCGAGTACGACGTCGTCACCGACACCGGCGTGCCGTCGTCGGTCCACGCGGTGCGGTGTTTCAGGGGGAAGAACGTCTCAGCGTCCACCCACAGCGTCTGCTCGTACCCCGCCGACTCGGCGGGTTCGACGTGCAGCACGTACACCTCCCGGCCGTCCACTGTTGCCGTGCCGTTGAATCGGACGGTGACCAGATCGGGGCCCTCGCTCGCAACGACTGTCTCGTCCGCGGCGGCCTGCGGGACGACGGGAAGCGTGGACACCGACGCGTCGAGTTCGGCGGTCGCCGACCCCGTCGGACGGGTGACGTTCAGCGCCGCGAACAGTCGCTCGATGCGGCCGCCGCGCGTGGCTTCCCCGGGCGGCGTCCCCGAGAGGGGAACGCGCTCGGCGACGCGCGCGTCCTCGTCGTACAGCCACAGCGTCGACCCGTTCGACACGCGGCGCTCGTAGCGTCGGTCACCACTCACGACGACCTCGCGGCGCTGCTCGGTCCCCGGACGGAGCGCTACGTCGACGACCGTCTCGCTCACCTCGTCGCCGCGCTCCACGACAGTGACGCGGGTCGCGTCCACGCCGTCGATGGCTGCGAACTCTTCGCTGGCGTTCGCGCCGATGTGGTCGCCGGCCGGCGCCTCCGGCACGGCGACTAGCCACACGCCGACAGCGAGGACGACAGCGACGGCGGCCGCGGCTACCACGATCGTAGTGACCCCGGCCCGACCGTCAACTGGTGCGGAGGGCATCGTTCACGAACTGACGCAAGTCATTTTAATAACCGTTTTGATGGCGCTCGTCGGCGTTCACGCGCGCCCCTCGACTCGGGTTCGCTGTGTCGCGTCACTGCGAAACACATTTGCCGCGAACCGATGAGGGTGCACACATGGATACGCTCGACGAAGTCGACGAAATCGTCCACCAGCCCGACGACGAGTTCGTCGAGTCGACGAACGTCTGGCAGTTCATGCAGGCGTACGACGTCGACGACTACGACGAACTCGTCGAGCGCACGACGAGCGACCTCGACTGGTTCTGGGGCGAACTCCCGGACTACCTCGGACTGGACTTCCACGAGGACTTCGACGAGGTGCGAGACGACAGCGACGGCCCGCAGTTCACGCAGTGGTACCCCGGCGCGAAACTCAACGTCGCGCACAACACGGTCGACCGGCACGCCGGCGTCGGGACGGGCACCCGGAACCACGTCGCCTGCATCTGGGAGGGCGAGGACGGCGAGGTCCGTCAGCAGACCTACCACGAACTCCGCGAGCAGGCCAACCGCGTGGCGAACGCGCTCGACGAACGCGGCATCGGCGAGGGCGACACCGTCGGCCTCTACATGCCGATGGTGCCGGCGGTCCAGAGCATCCTCTACGGCATCTTCAAGGCCGGCGCAATCGCCGTCCCCATCTTCTCGGGGTTCGGCGTCGACGCGACGGCCACCCGCATCAGCGACAGCGAGTGCTCGGTGGTGTTCACGGGCGACGGCTTCTACCGCCGCGGCGACGAAATTCTGCTGAAGGACACGCTCGACGACGCTATCGAGGAGGCCGGTCACGTTGAACACACCATCGTCTACGACCGCCTCGGCGTCGTGGACAGCGACGACAAGACGCTCACCTGGACGAAACGCGACGAGTGGTGGCACGAAGTCGTCGAAACCCAGGACGACGACTTCGAGACGCGCGTGATGGACGCCAGCGACCCCTGCATGCTGCTCTATTCCTCGGGCACCACCGGGAAGCCGAAGGGCATCGTGCACACGCACGGCGGCGCGCTCGTCCAGCCTGCCAAGGAGATCCACTTCGGGTTCGACCAGAAACCGGGCGACCGCTTCTTCTGGGTGTCGGACATCGGCTGGATGATGGGGCCGTGGACGCTCATCGGGAACCACGCGTTCGGCGGCACCCTCGTCATGTACGAGGGCGCGCCCGACCACCCCGAGCCCGACCGGTTCTGGGAGCTCATCGACCGTCACGGCGTCACCCAGTTCGGGATCTCGCCGACCGCCATCCGCGCGCTCCGCAAGTACGGCGACGAGTGGCTCGAGGGTCACGACCTCTCTAGCCTCCGTCTGCTCGGGTCGACAGGTGAGCCCTGGGACCCCGAGTCCTGGGAGTGGTTCTACGAGCACGTCGGCGGCGGCGACACCCCCATCATCAACATCAGCGGCGGCACCGAGGTGTTCGGCTGCTTCCTGATGCCGATGCCGACGCAGCCGCTGAAACCGTGCACGCTGGGCGGCCCCGGCCTCGGGATGGACGTCGACGTCGTCGACGAGGACGGCAACTCCATCAGGGACGCCCACGAGCGCGGCTACCTCGTCGCCCGGTCGTCGAACCCCGCGATGACGAAGTCGCTGTGGAGCGGCGATGAACGGTACCTCGAGGAGTACTGGAGTCGCTTCGAGGACGTCTGGAACCACGGCGACTGGGCGCAGATGGACGAGGACGGCTTCTGGTTCTTGCACGGGCGCGCGGACGACGCCATCAACGTCGCCGGTCGCAAGGTCGGCCCCGCCGAGGTCGAGGGCGCGCTCATCGACCACGAGGACGTGAACCAGGCCGCTGCGGTCGGCGTGCCCGACGAAACTACGGGCGAAGCCGTCGTCGCGTACGTCATCCTCGAGGACGACGCGGAACCCGGCGACGACCTGCGCGAGGAACTGCGGGCGCACGTCGGCGGCGAGCTCGGGAAGCCGTTCCGCCCACGCGAGGTGCTGTTCGTCGAGGCGTTCCCGAAGACGCAGTCCGGGAAGATCATCCGGCGCGCCATCGCCGGCGCGTACACCGGCGAAGACGTCGGCGACCTCTCCAGCATCGAGAACCCGGACGCCATCGACGAACTCGAGGACGCCCGATAGCCCCGCAGAACTCGGCGACCGAATCCGCCTCCGCGCGGTCAGAGTGCGTCCAGCAGGCCCGCTGGCCGGAGTGTCTCGCCGTACTTCCGGAAGTCGTCGAGGTGGAGCCAGCAGAGCCGGTCCGTCTCGCCGGTCTCGGGGTTGTAGAGCGTGAACCCTTCCTCGCCGTACAGCCAGGCGTCGTCGACGTCGCCCTCGTAGACGAGGGTGTCGTCGAACGTCCCCAGCACCGAGAGGTCGCCGAGCGTGACGCCCAGCACGTCCTCGAATTCCGCGCGGACAGCCGTCTCCGAGTCGGTGTCCTCGGGGATTCGGCGCCCCGGTGGCGCGTAGTCCCGTCGACCCGCCTGCGGGTCGACGCGCTCCTCGACCAGTAGCTCGTCGTTGCGGCGAACCACACAGCGGGCTACCGACGCGGTCTCCGGCATCGCCGTCACCGAACCGGCACGCCCCAAAAAACGTTGCCGTTTCGACCACCGGCGAGCGGTCCGTGGGGGGCTGACTCGGCTACTGTCACTGCGCCCTCACTGCGTTCCACTCGCGGCGGAGGAGGCTGTAGACGTGCATGTCGTGGTGCTCCCCGTGGCCGTAGTACGCCTCGCGCTCGCAGCAGTCCTCGGAGAACCCGAGCGACTCCAGGAGGCCGCGGGACGCCTCGTTGAACGCGAACGCTGCGGCGCTGACGCCGTGGACGGCGCTCGTGTTGAACGCGTGGTCGACGACGAGTCCGCCGAGTTCCCGGCCGTACCCCTCGCCCCGGTAGGCCGGCAGCAGCCAGTACGCCAGCCACGCCCGGTCGCCGTCGAGGCCGCGCGCGTACGCCGCGCCGATTGGCGTCGCGTCCCCATCACCGGGGTGGCCAGCGGCGGTCTCGTGGCTCGCGGGGGACTCGTGGCTCGCGGGGGCACCGCTCGCCGGTCCCTTGGCCGCCTCAGACTCCGCTGCCCCGTCCAGGCAGACGACGAACCCGTGCGTACCGTCGCTCTCGGCGTCGCGTTCGATGCGTTCGCGGCACGCTTCGCGGTTCCCGTGGTCCGTGAGGCCGAGCGACCACCGGATTCGCGGGTCGGTGGTCGCGCGCTGGAGGAACTCGGCGTCGCTGCGCTCGACGGTCCGGAACGTCAGTCGGTCCCCGCGTTCGACGACTGGCCCGGGCATCAGTCCGCCCACTCGCGGCGCAACAGGCTGTACGTGTACGCGTCGTGGTACTCGCCGTCGACGAAGTTTGTCTCTCGAACGTGGACGTCTTCCTCGCAGCCCAGGGACTCCAGGAGGCCCCGGGATGCCTCGTTGAAGTCGTACGCGCCCGCGCTCATCCCGTGAACGCTGGTCGTCCGGAACGTGTAGTCGACGGCGAGCGCCGCGGCTTCGCCGCCGTACCCCTCGCCGTGGTACGCCGGCAGCAGCCAGTAGGAGAGGAAGGCTCGGTCGCCGTCGACGCCGTGGACCTTGACCGCGCCGATTCGCGTGGTCTCACCCTCGTCGGGGTGACCGGCCGTCGCGTCGTGGCTCGCGGTTTCACCGCTCGCCGGGTCCGCGGCCGCCTCGGACTCGTCCTCGCCGTCCAGGCAGACGACGAACGCGTAGACCTCATCGTTCTCGGCGTGTGCTTCCAGTTGCTCCCGGCGCTGCGCGCGGTTCTTGTGGCGGAACGTCCCGAGCGGGAACCGAATCCTTGGGTCGGTCGTCGCTCGCTGGAGGAACTCCGTGTCGTCTCGCTCGACCGTGCGGAACGTGACGCGCTCGCCGCGTTCGACGACTGCGCCCGGCATCGTATCAGGCTCGCTCCGACCGTACGCCGTCGTGTTCGGCCTCCCACTCCTCGCGGAGGACGCCGTACTGGTGCTCGTCGCAGTACTCGCCGTCGATGAACCGCGCTTCGCGGCGGCGCGCCTCCTCGGTGAAGCCCAGCGACTCCAGGAGGCCGCGGGACGCCTCGTTGAAGCCGTAGGCGCCCGCGCTGACGCCGTGGACCGAGTACGTCCGGAAGATGGTGTCGACGGCGAGTCGTACCATCTCCGTGCCGTAGCCCTCGCCGTGGTACTCGGGGACGAGCCAGTACGCCAGCCACGGCCTGTCGCCGTCGACGTGGCGCGCGGTCAGACAGCCGATGGGGGTCGTGTCCTCGTCGTCGGGGTGGCCAGCGGGCGCGTCCTCGCTGTCGACGCAGGCCAGGTACGCGGCGACGCTGTCGCTCTCGAGCCAACGCTCGATGCCCTCCTCCTCTTCGGCTCTGGAGCCGGGGTAGATCGAGCCGAGGTACCAGCGAATCCGGGGGTCGGTGTTCGAGCGGTGGAGGAACTCGGCGTCGTCGCGTTCGACCGTGCGGAGGGTGACGCGGTCCCCCGCTTCGACGAGCGGTCCGGGCATTATGCCTCCCACTCGCGGCGCAGCAGGCCGTACTGGTGGACGTCTCGATACTCGCCCTCGACGAACTCCATCTCGCGGTTCGCGCCCTCGTGGACGAACCCCAGCGACTCGTAGCGCTGGCGGGTCTCCTCGTCGCCGTCCACGGGGTTCGTCGACAGCGAGTGGACGTCGTACGTCCGGAAGATGGTCTCCACGGCGAGTTCGAGGCCGGCTTCGGCGTACCCCTCGCCGCGGTACTCCGGGGCGACCCAGTGGACGAGGTTCGGACGGTCGCGGTCGACGTGCACCGCGAGCACGAACCCGACCGGAGTGGTGTCCTCGTCGTCCGGGTGGTCGTAGGGCGCGTCCTCGCTGTCCACGCAGACGAGGTAGGCGGCGTTCCCGTCGTCCTCGAACTCCTCCTCGATGGTCTCCTCGACCTCCGCCTCGTTCTTGTGGCTGGTGGCGTGGAGCCCCACTCGCGCCCACGGGTCCGTGTAGAACCGCTGGATGAACGCGGCGTCCTCGCGCTCCACGGTCCGCAGCGTCACGTCTTCGGCGGTTTCGACGATGGGACCGGGCATCAGTCGTCCACCTCCATGTCATCCCACTCCTCACGGAGCAGGCCGTACCACACCACGTCGACGTACTCGCCGTCGCGGAACCGTGCGTCTCGCAGCGTGCCCTCGTGCTCGAAGTCGAGGTTCTCCAGCACGCCGACCGAGCCGTCGTTCGGCGCGAACGCCTGGGCCTGCAGGCCGCGGATTTCGTGGGCGTTGAACGCGTAGTCAACGAGCACCTCGGTGGCCTCCGTGCCGTAGCCGTTGCCGTGGTACTCCGGGAGGAGCCAGTACGACAGTTCCGGGCGGGTGTGGTGGAGGTCCATCAGGTACACCTGCCCGATTGGCGTCGGGTCGTCGCCGTCCTCGAGGCACACCAGCAGGCTGACGTTCAGGTTGTCGCCCTCGTGGTCCTCGATGCTTGCCTGGGCTTCCGATTCGTTCTCGGGCATGTTCACACCGAGCGGGACCGCTACCGCAGGGTCGTTGTGGCCGCGCTGGAGGAACTCCGCGTCCTCGTGTTCGACCGTGCGGAGGGTGACACGGTCGCCGCGGCGAAAGACTGCTCCGGGCATATGTCAGCAAAAACACCCCCCGGATTATATCGGTTCCGCGAGAGTGGTACCCATTCACGAGGACGCGAGCCGCGTCGGGCGGCGTCCGCGTCTCGGAGCAAGTCGCACGTCGAGGACGCCGGCAGCGACACGCAGGGCGTCGCGTCGCCGACGGCCTCGATGACAGTCAGGGTGTCGCGTCGGCGGGTGACAGGACGCGGTCCTCGGGCACGTCGTCGGCTTCGCTGACCGCGATTGTCCCGGTTCCGCCGTCGGGCGGGAGAACGATGGACGCGCCGGCGACCAGCGGTGCGACGACCCCCGCGACAACGGTTCCGGGATGTGACAGCGGGGCCCGCAGCGCGACGGCGTCCGTCACGTCGAACTCCGCGGCGACGTCGTCTGCCGCGGCGACGACGTCGCCGTGCGTGACGCCGTCGAGCAGTTCAGTCTCCGACGTAATCGAGGGCTCCGGGAACGCCGGGTTCTCGCTCCAGACGTCGCGCTCGAAGTACATCCACGACGGGTCGACCGGGGGCTCCCCCCACCCGACGCGCTGCCCGCCAGCCGGCAGGTCGTACCCGCCGAGTTCCTGCGTGGGGCCCGCCAGCACGCGCGCGTCCACTACGCGGTCCGGGTCGAACTCGACTGTCGCGCCGAGCAACGCCGATCCCAGGAGCGTGTGGAGGGCGGCGGGCGCCGGAACGTCCAGGATGGCGACGCGAGCGTCCTCGCGGACGCCGCGATGCCGGAGGGCGTTCCCCGTCTTGTACACCCGGGAGCGCAGTTCCCGGGCGTCGTGTACGCGCACCGCACGCAGGGCCGGTCGCTCGGGGTCGTCCAGGCTGCCGACGACGTCGGCGAGCGTGTCCATGCCTCGTCCTGGACGCGGCACCGACTAACGCTTTCCGAGTCAGGTGCGACCGCGACCGGCAGCGCGTCGACGACTCCCAGTCAGCCCCAGCGAAAAGAGCTCCGTCAGGCGAGCGGGCGTGCGGCGATGCGCTCGCGGAGCGTTTCGAGGCTGCCCCGGTCGAAGTCGCCGGTGACGCGCGCGAGTACGGCGTGTACCTCCGCCCGCGACACCTTCACGTCGCCCTCGACGACGTCCCCTGGTCGGTCCGTCAGCTCCCGCATCGTCCCGACGGCCAGCAGGTAGGGGACGGACCAGGCCGCCACGGTGTTCCCGCGCGTCGTCGGCATCGCTTCCAGCCAGCGCTGTGCGCCGTCCGCGTACCCGCGTGCGCGGCCGACCACGCGCTCCACCACGCTCCCGACGCCGTCGGCGTTCGACGGGTCGGCGACGCTGTCCGGGTCCACGCCCGCCTCGTCCAGCCACTCCGCGGGCAGGTAGACGTTGTTCTCCTCGTTGTAGTCCGGTCGGACGTCCTTCGCGACGTTCACGAGCTGGAGCAGGAGCGCGAACGAGCGCGCGTGCTCCCGCATCGTCGACGCCTCGGTCGTCGAGGCGTCGTCCGCCAGCAGCTCCGTCACGAGCTCCCCCACTGTGCCCGCGACGTACCAGCAGTACTCCTCGAGTTCCTCGACGGACTGGATGCGGAGGCCCCCGTCCTCCTCGTAGCGCTCCACGAACGCCGCCATCCCCGTCGCCATCTCGCGCACGGTCGGCCGAATCGCCTCCTGCGCGTCCGCGTCCAGGCTCTCGAACGCCCGCAGCACGCGCGGCGCCTCCGCGACGACCGTCCAGTCCGCGTTCCGCTCCGCGGGCAGCACTGGCTCGACGGCCGCCTCGAAGTCCGCTGCAGTCACGTCCGCGTCCGGGTCGAGGACGCGGTCGTAGGTCCGCAGCAGCGCCGCCTGCTCGGCCGGCGGTATCTCCGTGGCGTCCTCGATCGTGTCGGCGACTCGACACATAAGGTAGCCGACGCAGATCCGGGTCGCCATCGGCTCGTCGAGCGCGTCGATCGTCAACGCGAACGTCCGGGAGACGTCCTGGACTGTGTCGTGGCACCACGCGCGCTCTGACGCGGCGTACTGGGGGAACTGGGGGTGGCCTCCGACCATCGGTGTACCTCTGCTAAGGGCACCACGCGCAAAAAGGGTCGGGACTGTCGGCGCGGTTCGTCGGACAGCCGATACGCTGTTCGATACGGGTCATTCGGACAGCACGTCCGGCCGTCTGTCGGCGTCCTGTGACGTTACTCCGGGCCACCGTCGACGACGAGCGAGTCCAGGATGTACTCGTCGATGGCCCGGCGCGTCTCCTTCGGCGCGTCGTCGTGCCCGAGTGAGATTCTGCGTTCGCGACCGACGTGGATCACGTCAGTGATGAGCTGGCCGACGAGTTCGGCGTCGACGTCGCGGAACACGCCCTCTTCCATGCCGTCCTCGACCACGTCGACGATGCTCTGCTTGATCTGCTCGTAGTGCACGTCGAGAATCTCGCGGTGGCGGTCGTCGTTCTGGGCGTGCGCGAACAGTTCGTGGTAGACCTTCATGCGCTCCCAGTGGCCGAACTCGTCGAACTCCGGCCCGAACAGGCACTGGTCGATGCGCGCCTGGAGTTCAGTCCACGGGTCGGCGGACTCGTCGACTTCGACGCTGCCCTCGTACTGCTCGGCGACGTACCTGAGAAACGACGCCAGTAGGTCGTTCTTCCCGTCGAAGTGGTAGTGGATCACCTGCCTGGTCAGCTCCATCTCGTCGCCGATGTCACGCATCCGGAGGTCGGTGTAGCCGCGTTTCGCCAGCGCGCGAAACGTCGCCTCCATGATGACCTCCCGGGTGTCCTTGGCGGAGACCTTCTCGTCAGCGACATCGACCTCCCCGCCGCCGGCGTCGTCCCCGCTGAACTCGCTCATACGTCGACTCCGGCGACGAGCTATTTAATTCGATTGCTCCGCACAGCTGTTTACCGTGCAGTAAATTTTTAACCTCCTGGTCAATCTGTCCACGTGCGTATGTCACAAACTATCATTCGGGGCGGGACGATCGTCTCGCTCGACCCGGACATCGGGGAGATCGAGGACGGCGACGTACTGATCGAGGACGGCGAAATCGTCGACGTCGGACGGGGACTGACCGCCTCGAACGCCGACGTCATCGACGCCGAGAACCACATCGTGCTCCCCGGGTTCGTCGACTCGCACATTCACCTCGCACAGACCCAGGTCAGGGGCATCGCCGGGGACTGGTCGCTCATGGGTGAATACTTCGACCACATGCTCGGCAACATCACCGGGCTCTACCGGCCCGAAGACATGTACCTCGGCGGCCTCTTCGGCGGGCTGGAGAAGCTCTATACCGGGACCACCACGGCCCTCGACTGGTCGTACCCCAACACGCTCGAACACGGCGAACGGGCCGTCGACGCGCTGAAGGACGCTGGACTGCGCGCGGTGTACACGTACGGCCCGCCGGGTGACGACGCGGCGAAGTGGTGGTTCGAAAGCGACGTCGGCCTCCCCGAACAGAACATCCGCGACCTCTACGAGGAGCAGATCCGCGACGACGATCTGCTCAGCTTCGCGCTCGGGCTCCGCGGGCCGGACTTCTGTACCGACGAGACAGCGCGCAGCGACCTGGAACTGGCGCGAGAGCTGGGGGTGCTCGCGACCATCCACATGGGGGCCGCGCTGTGGCCGTCGTCGGTCTACGGCGAGGACTACCAGGGCTTCGGCGCCATCCACGACATGCTCGGCCCCGACGTCAACGTCGCCCACGGGAACCACTTCTCGCAGGAGGACGTCCAGCACGCGGTCGACGCCGGCGCGTCCTTCTCGTCGACACCGGAGGTCGAAATGCAGATGGGCCACGGCATCCCGGTCACGGACAAGGTCCTCGAGGCCGGCGGCCGACCGACGTGGGGCGTCGACGTCTGCTCGTCCGTGAGCGGCGACATGGGCTCGCAGATGCGCATCGGCCTCCAGCTCCAGCGGATGTTCGACAACCAGGCGGTCCTCGAGGGCGACGAGGAAGTCACCGAGGTCTCGATCACCTGCCGGGACACCCTCGAGATGGCGACGATCGAGGGCGCGAGGGCGCTGGGACTGGAGGACGAGATCGGGACGCTCACCCCCGGCAAGCGGGCCGACGTCGTCATGATTCGGACCGACGACTTCATGACGGCGCCGTCGCACTCGCCGATCCAGACCGCCGTCTTCCAGTCCGACCCGTCCCACATCGACACCGTCCTGGTCGACGGCGAACCCGTCAAGCGGCACGGAGAGTTGCTCAATCCGCTCGCCGAGGCGGAGTTCGACCGGTTCGTGCAGTCCGGGCGGCGACTGGTAGACGAGGCCGGCATCGACCTGTAACCGACGACTGCGAGCCCCCGTTGCGGAACGGGACTCGCGCGATTCCATCACATGCACATTGGACAATACGAGACGACAGGCGAGAACGGGACGACGGAACGACGCTGGTGTGGCGTGCGAACGTCCGCCGACAGCGTCGTCGACGTGACAACGGCCGGCGAGGCGGCCGGTATCGAGATTCCGCGGGCGACCACCGACGTCCTCGCGGAGTGGCAGTGGCAGCGGAAGCTAACCCTGGCAACCGAGTACGCCGAGGAGACGGGCGTCGGTGTCCACGACGTCGACGACGTGAGACGGCTCGCGCCGGTATCCGACCCCGGGAAGATCGTGTGCGTCGGACTGAACTACCGGGACCACGCCGAGGAGGGCGACAACCCGATTCCCGACGAACCGGTGCTCTTCTCGAAGTTCCCGACGTCGGTGACCGGTCCCGGGGGAACTGTCGGCTGGGACCCCGAGTACACGGAGAAAGTGGACTTCGAGGCGGAACTGGTCGCCGTCGTCGGCCGTCGCGCCCGCCGAGTGGACCCCGAGGACGCACTGGACCACGTCGCCGGCTACCTGGCCGGCAACGACGTCTCAGCGCGCGACCTCCAGCACGGCGACGGCCAGTGGGTCCGGGGGAAGAGCCTCGATTCGTTCGCCCCCATCGGCCCGGAACTGGTCACGACGGACGAGGTCGAGGACCCACACGACCTCGACATCTGGACGGAGGTCAACGGCGAGCGGCTGCAGGATTCGTCGACGTCGAACCTGATATTCGGCGTCGACGAACTCGTGTCGTTCTGCAGCCAGGCGTTCACCCTCGAGCCCGGGGACCTCGTCTTCACGGGCACGCCGCCGGGCGTCGGTGTCTACCGGGAGCCACCCGTGCTCCTCGAGGACGGCGACACGGTCACGGTCGGGCTCGACGGGGTTGGCGAGCTCACGAACACCTTCGCGTACCAGTGACGCGGCAGTCACCCTGGTTCGGCCTGGCGACCGTGCCTGGACGTCACTGTGGGTCGGTCTGACGCCCGCGTCGGATGCCGCGATTCCTCGGGTTGACGACCGAACTCGCGTCGCCGTAGCCACTGCCACGTTCGAGCCGGAGTTTACCAGGTAGTAAAAACTATTGACCCCTCGGCCCAGAGTGTGTGCATGGATACCGAGACTCCAGGCGACGGTGACGTCATCACACAGCTCCGTTCGGCGAACCGACGGGAGGACTTCGGGGGTCGGCGCTCCGGGGAGTACACACACTGGATCGAGGAGCAGCTGTCCTGGAAGGAGACCTGCTACCTCGGCGACTGGTCGTTCCTCGCGAACCTCTCCCTGGAGGGCCCGGACGCCCGCGACCTCCTGGCGGACCTCAGCATCAACTCCTTCGACGACTTCGCCGTCGGCCAGGGCAAGCACCTCGTCCAGTGTACCGAGGACGGCTACGTCGTCGCGGACGGCGTGCTGGTCCGAGACGGCGACGAGTCGTTCGTCGTCCACGGCGTCCCGGCGTACTGGACCGACTTCAACCGCCGCAACGGCGACTACGACGCGTCCGCGACGTTCCGCGACACGTTCAACTTCCAGGTCCAGGGACCGAACGCGCTCGCGGTCCTCGACGCGCTCGCAGACCACGACCTCCGGGACGTCGACTTCATGCACTCCGGCACGCTCGAGATCGCCGGTACGGACGTCAGGGCCGTCCGGTTCGGGATGTCCGGCGAACTCGGGTTCGAACTCCACGGCCCGGGAGCGGCCAAGGAGGACGTGTGGGACGCGATCCTGGATGCCGGCGAGCCGCACGGAATCAGGCGGCTGAGCGTGAAGACGTCCTCGATCAATCAGCTCGAAGCGGGGATCGCGACGCGCGTCCGCGACTTCATCTCCGCCATCTTCGGCGACGACATGGCGGACTACCGCGAGTACCTCGAGGCGAACGCCCACCGGGACCTCGTCACGCACCCCATCGAGGGGAGTTTCGACGCGGACGACGTCGAGGCCTGGTATCGAACCCCAATCGAACTCGGCTGGCACTACTCGGAGTTCGACCACGACTTCGTCGGTCGCAGCGCGCTCGAAGCCGAGGCCGCCGACCCCGAGCGAACGTTCGTGACCCTCGAGTGGAACGAGGAGGACGTGGTCGACGTGTACGCGTCGCTGTTCCGCGACGGCGACACCCACAAGTACATGGACATGCCCCACCAGCAGAAGCGAGCGATGGTGGCCGACCGCGTGCTGAAAGACGGCGAGGACGTCGGCGTAGCGACGATGCGCGGCTACAGTTACTACTTCCGAGAGATGCTGTCGCTGTGTACCATCGACGTCGAGCACAGCGACCCGGGCACGGAAGTGACGGTCCTCTGGGGCGAAGGCAGCGACCCGACCAGTCCAACGGTCGAGGACCACGCCCAGAAGGAGGTCCGGGCCACGGTCGCCGGTCGACCGTACAAGGAGGACCGGCGGCGGGAGGACATCCGCTCGGCGGAGTGAGCCGGCCGACCGGTCGGCCCGAGGCGCGCAACCAGGAGTGACTGTCCACGCGCGGCCGAGGTCCGGTCACTCGGCGATACCGCCGCTCAGTCGCCGATGCCGTACACGGTCCGCGGATTCTCGAAGACCACTCGCCGGATCGCGTCGACGTCGATGCCGAACTTGTAGAGGTCGATGACCGCTCGCTTGACCGAGTCGACGTCCGAGCGGATGACGTTCGCGGCGTCCGTGTCGATCATGATGCGCTCCGGCCCGTACTCGTCGATCGCGTCGGCGACGACCTCGGCCGTGATGGCGCTGAACCACGACTGACCGATGGTGAAACTCGCGTAACAGTCCGTCTCCTCCATCACGTACTCGAGGTTGTTCCGGTCGGCGTGTGACGCGACGAGCTGGTCCTCGGGGAGCCCCGCGTCGCGTGCCGCCTGCACGTCGACTTTGACCGCTTCGAGCGCCGGGTTGTCGGCGTCGATGACCGGGTCCGTTCCCAGGTCGGCGTTCTTCTCGTACCCGGGCGTTCCCGTTCCGGCCCGGTACGGCCGGTCGGCCGCCGAGGCCTGGTTCGGCGTGTGGAGGATGACCGGCAGGTCCTCGGTCGCCGCGAGTTCCATCTGGGCCCCGACGACTGCTCGCTGCTCGTCCAGGTCCCAGGGGCTGACGTGCTGGGTCGGCGTGACGCCCGTCTCGCCGATCGCGACGACTTCGTCGCGTCGGCAGTACGCCGCCATCGCGTCCAGCAGGTCGCCTGGATTCTCGACGCGAACACCGGTGTGGATGCCGATGCCCAGCGCCGCCTCGAAGCCGTGCTCGCGCTGGATCGCCAGCCGTCGGTTGAACGCGTCGTCCCAGAGGAAGCGGACGTCCGACGCCCTGACGGGCCGGTAGGGCGTCCAGTGGTACCCGGAGGCGACCATCACCATCGCGCGACACCCCGTGAGTGCGTACTGCTCTCTGTCGGCCCAAGAGAGCGTGTGGGCGTGGTTGTGTCCGTCGATCCAGGGGAGGTTGAGGAGTTCTGCGGGAACGCCCGCGTCGGGCTGGTCGGCGTGCGAGGCGTCGGTCGGACGAGCTGTTGGCGGTGCGTCTGTCATCGGCTATCTGGACTCCAGGCGGTGGCTGATCCGGGCTAGTTCGGGGCTGGTCGTGGACATGGTCGAACTGTGGTGCGGCCAGCATTTTACAGTTTGGTAAATCTTTATAGTGTGTGGGACTGACACACGGACTGCATGACGCTATTGATCGGGACTGACGACGGGCTCTACCGCGTCGGGACCGTCCCCTTCGACCGGGACGACGCCGACCAAGTCCTGGACTGCGGGGTCGTCACGGCGGTCAAGTCGTGGGAACACACCGAGGGCGTCTTCGTCGCGTCCTCGACCGGCGCGTACCGGTCCCTGGACGGCGGCGACTCCTGGACGGACCTCGACGTCCCGCTCGGCGACCGCTTCTGGCACGCCGGCGAGAGCGAGGTCTGGTCCATCCTCGCGACGGCCGGCGGCGCCCTCTACGCCGGCACGAACGACCCCTACGTCTACCGGTCGGTCGACGACGGCGAGACGTGGTCTGAACTGAAGGGATTCCGGGACCTCCCGTCCCGCGGTCACTGGGAGTCACCGATCGACCCGCACTACGCGCGACTGCGTGCGCTGGCGGTCGTTCCCGGCCGGCCACAGCAACTCATCGCCGGCGTCGAAGCGGGCGGCATCCACCTCAGCGATGACGGCGGCCAGACCTGGACCGACCGACGCGACACCATCGTCGACGACGTCCACCAGGTCCTCCCGATCTCCGAAGACGTCTGGCTCGCCACGACCGGCTACCTCGACCACAACCTCGAGAACCTGGGGCTCGGCCACGCCGTCGGCGCAGGCGGCCTCTACCGGACGACCGACGGCGGCGACTCGTGGAACCGGCTCGACGACGGCAACGACTTCTCGTACATCCGGCGCGTGTTCGTCCACGACGGAACCGTCATCTTCTGTGGCGGCGAGGAAGCGCCGCCGGCGTGGGTGAACGACGACCACGAGACCGCCCTCTTCGAATCGACGAACTTCGGCCGGGACTTCGAACGCGTCCCCTACCCGGGCGAACCCCACGAAGTCATCGAGACGTGGACCGTCCACGACGGCGACGTCCTCTGCGGGTCCGGCCTCTTCGACGTCCCCGACCAGCGCGACGACGTCGAGGGGCGCATCATGCGGCGGACCAGCGCCGGCGACTACGAGACGGTCGGCCGCATCGGCGCGAACGTCAGTCGAATCGAGGCACTCTGACACCGCCATGACCGACGACGCACCCCCCACCGAACCCCCGTCCCGCCTCGGCCGACTCCTGTACAGCGGCATCCTCGCGTACATGGCCGTCGACGGCTTCAAGAACAACGAGAAGCGCGTCGACGTCGCCCGCTCCCAGGGCGTCCCGCTCCCGGAACTCGCGGTCCCGCTCGCCACGGGCCTGTTGCTCGTCTCCAACCTCGGCGTCCTGTTCTGGAAGTTCCCGCGCGCGTCCCTGGCCGGACTCGTCTCCTTCTTCCTCGGCACGACACCGACGATTCACAGCTTCTGGCAGATGGAGGGGAAAGAACGACAACAGAACAAGATCAACTTCCTGAAGAACGTCGCGCTGCTCGGCGGCGCCGTCATCCTCCTCCACGAAGCGAACGACAAGGCGGACGAGTAACTTGTCGCAGACGTCGACGGGGCGAACTGTTCACGGCTCGCTTCGCTCGCCGTTCACACACGTGCACTCGCTGTGCTCGGGCACGCGCTCCCCGCTCGCCGTGACGCGCTCGCCACTGGCGAGCACGCACATGGGAAAAGTAAAGGAACGACACCGGCTCCCTCTTACCATGGACTTCAGCCTCAGCGCCGAGCAACAACAGATCAAGGACATGGTCTCGGAGTTCGTCGACGAGGAGGTGATTCCGCGGGCCGACGACATCGACCACGACGACGAGTTCCCGTGGGACCTCGTCGACGAGATGAGCGACCTCGGCCTGATGGGGATGCCGTTCCCCGAGGAGTACGACGGGGCTGGGCTCGACTACCACTCGTACGCCATCGCGCTCGAGGAGATTGCGCGGGGCAGCGGCGGACTCGGTACGGTCGTCGCCGCACACACGAGTCTCGCCGGGAACATGCTCTACGAGTACGGCGACGAGGACCAGAAACAGGAGTACCTCGCCGGGCTGAACCGCGGCGACGACGTCGGCGCGTTCGCGCTCTCGGAAGCCGGCGCGGGGTCGGACGTTCCCTCCATGGAGACGACCGCGGAGAAGGACGGCGACGAGTACGTGGTCAACGGCGACAAACTCTGGATCTCGAACGGGAGCGTCGCGAACACGGTGACGCTGTTCGCGAAGACCGACCCCGACGCCGGCCACAAGGGCATCTCGTCGTTCGTCGTGCGACCCGAGGTCGACGACGGCTTCCACGTCGAGGGCACGGAGGACAAACTCGGCGACAAGGGCTGTCCGACCGCCGAACTCCGGTTCGACGACATGCGCATTCCCGAGGACCGCCTGCTCGGCGAGGAAGGCGACGGGTTCCGGCACGCCCTGGAGACGCTGAACGGCGGGCGCATCACCATCGCCGCGCGCTCCATCGGCCTCGCGCGCGCCGCGCTCGACGACAGCCTCGAGTACTCGCAGGCGCGCGAGCAGTTCGACCAGCCCATCAGCGAGTTCCAGACCATCCAGCACAAGCTCGCGGACATGGACACGAAAGTCCAGGCCGCCGAGATGCTGATGCACAAGGCCGCGGACAAGAAGATCCGCGGCGAGGACTTCATCAAGGAGGCCGCACAGGCGAAGCTCTACGCCTCCGAGATCAGCCGCGAGGTCACCAACGAGGGCATCCAGATCCACGGCGGCTACGGCTACACGAAGGACTTCGCTGTCGAGCGCTACTACCGTGATGCGAAACTCAACGAGATCTACGAGGGGACCAGCGAAGTCCTCCGGAACACCATCGCCCAGCGACTCCTGAAGTAGCGTAGCGGTCCCGCGACCTATGCTCGCTTCGGCGACCCGACGTTCCTCGCGCGTGACGACGACCAGGTGTGGTTCCTCGTAATCTACCCAGACGGGGACGAGCTACGGGTGCCCGCTCGGAAGGGACGACGCGATCGTCGCGATGGCGGGTTTCTCGAAAGGATTCCTGAAGTCCGTTGGAATCCGTTCCAGGTCCTGCATAGGGCCCGCCAGCGCTGTGGAATCTGCGGGCGAGTCGGGGCGCGTCAGAGCACGTTCCTGAAGGCCAGCACCACGCCGACGCCGACCGCCAGCGACGCGAGCAGGTTCCCGGTTTTGCGCGCGGTGGCGAGCGTCGCGGCCGCCGCGACCCACTCGGGAACGCCGCCGTTCGCGAGCGCCGGCGCGACGAACGAGACGATGACGGCGCCGGGGAGCACGTCGATGCCGGCTTCCATGCGCTCGGAGAGGTCGACGCGCCCGACCGCCCAGAGCCCGCTGGCCTTCGTCGCGTAGGTGACGGCGGCCATCGCGAGAATCACGGCGACGACGGTCGGGTCGAGGCTGAGCGAGTCAATCACCGGCAGTCACCTCCGTTGGGCCCTCCGATTCGTGGGTCGCTATCTCGACGGCGGCGCCGGCGAGCGCGCCGCCGATGATGTACCACTGGCCGGGGAGGAGGGCGTTCGCTGCGACCGCCACGCTCGCGGCGGCAATCCACGGTCGCAGCGATTCGCGTCCCTGCCAGAAGCCCGCGGCGAGCGTCAGGAAGATGGCCGTCACGGCGAAGTCCAGCCCGTATTGCGCGGGGTCGCCGACCAGGTCGCCGGCCGTCGCTCCGACCACGGTGGCAGCAATCCACAGTAGCCACAGAACGACCCCGCTGCCCAGCAGGTACGCGCCCTGGGTGTCGCCGTCGCGGAACGACGCCATCGTGAGCGCCCAGTTCTCGTCCGCGAAGAAGAACACGCTCGAGTACGCTTGCCCGGGTGTCAGCTCCCGGAACCACGGTCTGAGCGCGGCGCCCATCAGGACGTACCGGAGGTTCACGACGGCCGTCGTCGTCACGACCGCGACTGCTGGGATCGGGTCCGCCCACAGTTCTACCGCGACGAGCTGCGCGGCCCCCGCGAGTACCGTCGCGCTCATCAGCGCGGCTTCCGCGACGCTCAGGCCGGCCCGGCTGGCGACGACGCCGAAGACGACGCCGTAGCCCGCGACGCCGATTGCGACCGGGACGCCGGCCAGGAACCCCTGCCGGAACCCGGCCGCGGTGAATGTCACGGACTGTGCGTCCGAATCTGGGTCGGTTGCAGCCGTCTCGGCCGCATCGCGCTGCTCGGCCGACGCGTCCCCCTCAGACACTGCTTCCACACTCCGCTTCCAGATGTTCCACTTCCAGACGCTTCGCTTCCAGACGCATCGGCTGCAGCAACGCCAGCCGCCCGCATAATCGCTTTGAAGAACGCGCGTTCGCCGCCGCGCCCGCATCCAGTTACCGCGAACACGCCGGCTCGAGGCGGCGGCCGACTCACGGAGCTGGCGTCGGCTGCAGGTCCTCGGGCGCGAGGCTGATTTCGATTCGCACGCCGCCCGCGCTTCCCTGTTCGGCCGCGCACTCCCACCCGTGCGCTTCGGCGACGCGGTCGACGATGGCGAGGCCGAGACCGGTCCCGTCGCGGTCCGTGCTGAATCCCGATTCGAAGTACTCGTCGGACGCCTCACCCGGGAACCCCTCGCCGGTGTCCTCGACGTAGAACCCGCCGTCGAACGTCCCGACCTCGACCGTGCAGGCCGACGCCGCCGGTCGTCGCGAAGTTCAAGAAGAGGTACTGGCCGTGCGTGAACCGCGCGCCCTCCAGGAGTTCGTAGACGATGAACGCGCCGCTCACGACCGTCATGGTGCCGATACCGACGAGGAACCACGCCACGGCCCGGCGCAGCTGCTCGGACGCGAACGAGCGCCGCCACAGCACGTAGCCGGTGACGGTGATCCCGACCGAGAGGAGGAACGGGAGGACGGCGCCGGTCAGGAGCGCCAGTACGCCCGTTCCGTGCGCGACGTCCTCGCCGAGATGCGGCGCATGAAGGTCCGCAAGTAGGACGCCGAAGGCGCTGATTACACCGACGTACAGTGCGTCGTGGTGGGTAGTCGACTGGTCGCCGAGCGGTATTGGTGGCGAATCTGTCATCGCTTCTCTGAGGGCAGATTCGTGGCCTTCCTTCGGGCGGCGCGCCCGTAGCCGACGAACGCCCTCCGACGCGAAGTCGTTGACTGTCCGTTTGCTGCCGCCACGTGGACCGTCACCAGCACGAGAGATAGGCCGTCGCGCTGTTCTGCTGCGGGCCGAAAACTGCCACGTAGTTAAGCACCTCCCCGAAGATGTTCTTCAGGGCAGTACCGAAGGGTCGGACTCACCGCGCCTTTGCCGCGGCCTACGAACCCCCGAATCGACAGTGACCGTCGTTTCGCGGGTTCCCGACCGGCAATTCTTCACACACGGTAACAATTAACACGCTCGGCGTCGAACTTCCTACGCGACGTTCCCGCTGCCAGCTCCACCCCTGGACGTGGACGCACAGGGAGCGCACAACACCTGGTGAGACCATGTCAGCAACAGCCGAGTCGAACAAGGACCTCGTTCGAGAGTACCTGAACGCGTTCAACGACCGGGACCGAGAACGACTCTCCGAACTCCTCGCGGAGGACGCCGTCGAGCACGGCATCCACGAGGAGTTGCACGGCATCGACGAGATCCTGGAGTTCCTCGACCGGTACGTCGAGGTGTTCCCGGACTACTCCGGCGAGACCGAAGGGATGGTCGCCGATGGCGACACCGTCGCGGTCCGGTACACCGTCAGCGGCACGCACAAGGGCGAGTACCTCGACGTCGAGCCGACCGGGTACAGGGCCGAGTGGACCGGGATGGCCTTCTACCGGGTCGAGGACGACCAGATCGCGGAAGCCTGGATTGAGGAGGACAGGCTGGGGTTGCTCGAACACCTCGAAGCCGTCGACCCGCCCGCACACCTCCGGATCTGACGCTCGCGGGACGACGGCTCCCCGGACCCGCCGTATTTTTGCCGTGCCCGCGCCAACGTCCGTCGATGACCGAGCAGACCGCCGAGGCCGACGGGGTCACTGCCCACTACTACGAGACCGACACGGAGCGCGTCCTCGAGTTCGAGAGCGACGGCGCCACCGCGGCCATCGCCCAGAACAGGGAGGGCTACGCGATGTTGAAGGTGCGGCCGAGCGCGGACGGCGACGAACTCGAGCGCTACTACGGCTTCGACGTGGCGCTGGACCACGCCGCCGAACTGCTCGGCAGGAACCCCGAGGACCTCCCAGTCCCCGACGCCGCGGCTGACATGGGCATGTAATCCGCTGCCAGGGGCGGGTAACTGGGGTGGCTCGAATCGCGGTGCCGTCGACCGAGTCACGACTCCTGCATCCGCACGGCTTTTGAACCCGCTCGGCCAAATAAGAGGCATGACAACGGTTCGAGTGGCCGGAGTCGGACTCACCCACTTCGGCACCCATCCCGAGCGCACGAGCCGCGACCTGTTCGCGGAGGCGGGGTTGACGGCGCTCGAGGAGGCGAGCGTGGACCGCGACGACGTCGAGGCGGTCTACTACGGGAACTTCATGGGCGAGTTGAGCGAGCACCAGGGCCACCAGGGACCGCTGGCCGCCGAAGCGCTCGGCGTGCAGGCGCCGGCGACGCGCTACGAGAGCGCGTGCGCGTCCAGCGGCGTCGCGCTCCGACAGGCCGTTCGGGACGTCCGCAACGGCGAAGCGGACCTCGTGGTCGTCGGCGGCGCCGAACGCATGAACAACCTCTCAACGGCGGAGTCGACGGAGGCACTGGCCATCGCGGCGGACGACCTCTACGAGGTCCGCGCCGGCGTGACCTTCCCCGGGGCGTACGCGATGATGGCGACGGCGTACTTCGACCAGTTCGGGGGGACGCGTGAGGACCTCGCGCACATCGCCGTCAAGAACCACGAGAACGCGCTCGTGAACGAGCACGCACAGTACCAGCGCGAAATCAGCGTCGAGGACGCGCTCGACTCGCCGCCGGTCGCGGACCCGCTGCACCTCTACGACGCGTGTCCGGTCACAGACGGCGCGAGCGCGGTGGTCCTCGCCAGCGAGGCGTACGCGGAACGCAACGACCTCGACGCCGGCGTCGCAATCACCGGGACCGGCCAGGGCGGGGATATGATGGCGCTCCACGACCGCGAGGACGTCGCCACCTCACCAGCCGCGACAGAGGCCGCCGAGGAAGCGTACGCGGACGCTGACGTCGCCGCAGGCGACGTCGACCTCGCGGAGGTCCACGATTGCTTCACCATCGCGGAAGTGCTGGCGACGGAGTCGCTGGGCTTCTTTGAGACGGGCGAGGGCGTGACGGCGGCCCGCGACGGCGTGACGACACAGCACGGCGACCTCCCGGTGAACCTCTCGGGCGGCCTGAAGGCGAAGGGTCACCCGGTCGGTGCGACCGGCACCAGCCAGGTCGCGGAACTCACGAAACTGCTGCGCGGCGACCACGTCAACAGCAAGTACGTGCCCGAAGCGCGCGTCGGCGTCGCGCACAACGCCGGCGGGACAGTGGCGAGCGCCGTCGTCCACGTCATGGAGGCAGTCGAATGACTGGCGAAGCCAGCGACCGCGTCCGCGACGAGGGCTTCGACGAGTTCCTGGACGCGCTGGCGGACGGCGAGGGCTACTACGTCGAGTGCGCGAACGGTCACGGGAGTCTGCCGCCGCGGCGCGTGTGCCCGCACTGCGGGAGCACGGTCCTCGTGGACGAACCGCTTCCCGAGACCGGCGAGGTCGTGACGCACACGCAGGTGTACGTGCCGACGCCGGCGTTCGCCGAGGATGCGCCGTACGTGAACGCCGTCGTCGACTTCGGTGCGGTGCGGTTGACCGGCCAAGTTCTGGCCGACGCCGAGGACGTGACCGTCGGGACGACGGTCGAACCCGCCGTCAGCGAGACGGCAACGACTGGCGAGCGGTTACTGGTGTTCGAGCAGCGGTAACGGCAACGACTGGCGAGCGGTTACTGGTGTTCGAGCAGCGGGAGATCCTCGCGCACCGCGTCCACGAACACCTCGGGCTGTTCCGCGTGCGGGACGAGTCGCGTCTCGTTGATGACGACGAGTCGCGCGTCGGCGTCCTCCGCTATGTCGCGGCCGACCGACAGCGTCGTGATCGTGGCTTCGCGCCCCCAGACCAGCGTCACCGGGCAGTCGCGGTCGGCGAGTTCCGCGCCGAGGTCGATGCCGGAGTCGAGGAACCCGCCGACGAACGACGCCGGCGCGAAGCGCGCGCCCTCCTGGTGGGCGGTCCGCCACTGGTAGTTCAGGACGTCCGCTGTGACGCGGTCCGGGTAGTAGAAGGCGTCGCGTTCGTTGAAGAACCGCAGCGAGGGCTTGCTCGTCACAGCGTTGAACAATGCGTTCCCGACGACTGGCGTCCGCATGAGCGCGCGGAGCCACGGCCGCCGCGGCCCGGTGTCAGCGGTCGGACAGACAAGCAGCAGTCCGGCGACGTCCGTTCGCTCGGCCGCGACGGTCGCCCACGCCCCCGACAGCGAACTCCCGACGACGACGGGTTCGTCTGCGACGTCGGCGAGGAAGTTCGTGACGAACGACTCGTACAGCGAGGACGTGTACGCGACCGGCGGTCGGTCCGAGCGGCCGAACCCGGGGAGGTCTGGCGCGATGACGTGGTAGTCCTCGGCGAGGTCCTCGAAGACGTCGGCGAACTCGCGACTGGACGCCGCCGCGTGCACGCCGTGCAAGCAGACCACGTCCGGGTGGCCCGGGTCGCCGGCCTCGGTGTACGCCACGTCGAACCCCCGCCACCGGTAGGTGCCCTGTGCGCCGGGGAGCGCCGGCGGGAGGTCGCTCGCCTTCGCCCGCAACCCCCGGTCGAGGAGTTCGGCGGCGGCCACGGTGCCGACAGCGCCAGCGAGCAGTCTGCGGAGTCGCATGGCCGGAGGTTTGCTCGCCACGCGCTTAGCCGTTGTGACAGTTCCGAGAACCGACCCCGTCTCGCCAGTTGACGCGTCCCGTTCAGTCTCGCTGTGCTTCGAGGCAGTCAGCCAGCGGCCCGACGACGTCGTCGGCGATGTCGTAGGGCGTCGTCTCCCCGGCGTCGATGCGTTCGACGAGTTCGTCGATGCCGCCGCGCGCAGCGAGTTCGTCCGCCAGCAGGTCGCTGGCGTCCTCCCGGAGGAGGTTGCGGAGTTCCTCGGCGTGGCGCTGGTGGCGCTGCTGCTCGCGGCGCCCCGACTCGTCCAGCCAGTCGGTGTGGTCGTCGAGCACGCCGAGGAAGTTCTCGACGCCCTCGCCGCTCTTCGCGACGGTCTCGACGACCTCGGGCGTCCAGTCGCCGGGGTCCGCTTCGCGCATGTCCAGCATGTTCTTGAGCTCGGTGACGGTCTTGTCCGCGCCCGTGAGGTCGGCCTTGTTCACGACGAACACGTCGCCGATTTCGAGGATGCCGGCTTTCAGCATCTGGACGTCGTCGCCGGAGGACGGCGGCACGAGCACCGCGACCGTGTCGGCCGTCTTGACGATGTCGACCTCGCTCTGGCCGGCGCCCACCGTCTCGACGATGATCTTGTCCTTGCCGAACGCGTCCAGGGCCTTCACGGCGTCCGCGGTCGCCGTCGAGAGGCCGCCGAGGCTGCCGCGAGCGGACATCGACCGGAAGAACACGTCCATGTCCGTGGACGTCGACGCCATGCGGATGCGGTCGCCGAGCACCGCGCCGCCCGTGAACGGAGACGACGGGTCGACGGCGATGACGCCGACCTCTTCGCCGGCGTCCCGGTACTGTTTGGCCATCTTGTCTACGAGCGTCGACTTGCCAGACCCGGGGCTGCCGGTGATACCGACGACGTCCGCATCCCCGGTGTGGGGGTACAGCGCCGAGACGATGTCCCGGTAGCCGGCCGAGCGGTTCTCGATTTTCGTGATGGTTCGCGCGAGCGCGCGGTGCTTCCCCGCGAGCAGGTCGTCGACGAGGTCGGGGGCGTCCTGGGTCGCCATCTCAGTCACGAGGCTGGACGTTCTCCCGGATGAATTCGATAGTCTCCTCCATCGGCGTCCCCGGGCCGAAGATGGCGTCGACGCCCTCCTCCTGGAGGCCCTCGCGGTCCTCCTCGGGGATGATGCCGCCGACGATGATGAGCGTGTCCTCGAAGGCGTCGTACTCCTGGAGGCCCTCGACGATCTTCGGGACGAGCGTGTTGTGCGCGCCGGAGAGGATAGAGATACCGAGGACGTCGACGTCCTCCTGGACGGCCGCCTGGACGATCTCCTCCGGGGCCTTGTGGAGGCCGGAGTAGATGACCTCGAAGCCGGCGTCGCGGAACGCCCGCGTGATGACGTGCGCGCCCCGGTCGTGGCCGTCGAGTCCGACCTTGGCCACGAGACACCGGATGTTCCGCTGGGATTCCTGACTCATGGACGGTGATTACCCGTATACGGGTTTCACTCTAACGGACTTCAATTACAGTTTAGTTGACCTATCGCAACCGCATTTGACTCCATCGCCGGCTGCAACTGCCGAGCGGTTGGACGACGACGGAAGCGAGAACGGCTCGGTGGGCTGACGGCGACGGCAGCGAAACGGGTTGCGGAGTCTGCGGAAGACCGGAAGCGAAAGCGGGTTGGTGGCCCGACGCTAACGCCCGGCCATGGCAACCGTCGACGCCCCCAGGTACGCGTACGAGCACCCGCGTCGCGTCACCGCCGTCCTCTCCGTGATCGGATACGCGCTCGTGGCAAGCGCGTTCGCGGACCTCCTGCCGCTGTTCCCCGAACTCTCCCGGGAGACCGTGCTGTTGTTCTCGGACGCCATCGCCGTGGTGAACTCGATGGCGCTGCTCACTCTGCTGGCGGGTGCAGCGTTCATCAAGCGCGGCGACGTCCGCAAACACCGCGCCGCGATGCTCACCGCGTTCACGCTCATCTGCGTGTTCCTCGTGCTGTACCTCTGGAAGGTCGGCGGCGGCTTCGAGAAGGGCATCGTCATCGAGGAGGGCCAGTTCCTCGCCGCGTACGCCGGCACCGTGAAACTCGTCTACCTCGCGATGCTCGCGATTCACATTCTCCTCTCGGTGCTCGCGGTCCCCGTCGTCCTCCACGCGATCGTCCTCGGGTTGACTCACGACCCCAGCGAACTCGCGGACACCAGCCACCCGACCGTGGGCCGCATCGCCGTCGCCGCGTGGTCCGTCTCCCTGTTCCTCGGCGTCGTCACGTACTGGATGCTCAACCACGTTTACTCGTGGGCGCCCCGGTAGCCGCGGCCTGGGTCGGCGCGCCCGGCGCGACCCGACTCGAACAGATTAAAAACCCCAGTCCGTACACGTAGTAGCGATGGATACGGAGGGCGTGCAGAACGTACAGGACGGTACCGACGGAGCGCAAGTCTGGCGCTGCAAGCAGTGCGGCGCCCGTCAGCCTGACCCCGATCCGCCCTGCGACCGGTGCTGGAACACGACGTTCGTCACGGGCGAGGGTGCGAGTGCCGTCGCCGGCCCGAACACTGCACCGACGTTCGGCGCGACGGCCGCACAGGTCGCACACGTGAAGGCGGCGACCGGGCGCTCGGCCGCACTCAGCGGCATGCTCACCGTGGTATTCGTGCTCGTCCACGGGACAGTCTCACTCGGACCGGCACTGGACGGGCTCGTGTTGACGGGGCTGGTAGCGGCAGGCGGCACGACGGCGGTGTTCCTATTCGTCGCCGTGCTCGCGACGCTCGCCGACAGCGTCGGCGGGGTCGCGACGGAGTAGTCGTCGCCTTATTCGCTCCACGGGATGACCGCGGTTCCGACGGCGAACGCCACGACGGCGAGCACGACGACGACGGCCGTGTTCGTGACGGCGTCACCGCCGGCGTACGTCGCCGCGCGGACGCCCCGCGAGAAGTACACGAGCGGCGAGAGGTCGACCACCGGCCGGAACCACGCGGGGAACAGTTCGGGCTGGATGAACGTCTCCGAGAGGAAGAGGAGGGGCAACGCGATGCCGTTGCTCGCGGCGATGGCGCCGTCCTGGCCGTCTGCGAAACTCCCGATGACCGCGCCGATGCCGCAGAACACGACGGACGCGGCGGGCACGAGCACGGCCAGCCACGGCGACAGCGTGAACGACGCGCCGGTGAGCGTGAGCGCGACCAGCAGGACGAAGCAGGCCGCGGCGATGAGCGCGACGTTCACGAGCGTGTGCGCGGCCAGCCACTCCCCGCGCGTCAGCGGCGTCGTAGACAGTTTCTCGAAGCGGTTGCCGTCCCGGTAGCGCGCGACGGTGCTCCCGATGCGAGACAGCGGCGTGAACAGCACGACGACGGCGAGATACGCGGGCACGTAGTAGCCCGTCGGCTCCGTGAACAATCCGCCCGTGCCGGACGCGGTGTTCACCAGGCCAGCGAAGATGACGATGAGCAACACCGGGAAGAAGAACGTGAAGAACACGGCGGTGCGGCGCCGCAGGAACGTCCGGTAGGTCGCGGTGGCTTCCGCGCGAATGCGCGCCAGACGTGTCATCGCTGTCCCTCCGTTCGCGCGTCGCCGCTGTCGTCCGCCCCGGCGACTGCGCGCGACGCCTCGACGCCCTCCTCGTCGCCCGCGAGTTCGAGGTACGCGTCCTCGAGCGTCGGTTCGCGCCACGACAGCGCCTCGAAGTCGAGGGCCGCGTCGTCGAGCGCCGCGACCACGTCGCCGATGTCCGTCGGGGAGACGCCCGCGAAGACGACGCCCTCGCTGGTGACCGAGGGGTCGAAGCCCGGGACGTCGACGCTGGCGCCCGGTTCCAGGGGCGTCGCTGGCACGACGACGAGTCGCGTTGGCCCGCCGTGTGCGTCGACGAGTTCGCGCGGGGTCCCGGTTGCGGCGACGGCGCCACCGGTGAGCAACGCGACGCGGTCCGCGAGCCGTTCGGCTTCCGCCATGTCGTGCGTGGTGAGGAAGATGGTGGTGCCGTCCGCTGCGAGGCGCTCGAACACCCGCCAGAGCGCGCGCCGGCCCGCCGGGTCGACGGCCGTCGTCGGTTCGTCCAGGAACAGGACGTCCGGGTCGTTCACGAGCGCCGCCGCGACGCACGCCCGCCGCCGTTCGCCGCCCGAGAGGTCGCCGTACCAGGTGTCCGTCTCGGGGTCGAGGCCGACGTCCGAGAGCACCGCGTCTGCGTCGCGGGCGTCGTCGTACAGGCCCGCGTAGTAGGCCACCAGTTCCTGTGCGGTCAGGCGGTCCGGCGGCGAGAAGTCCTGGGGGAGCAGGCCGACGCGCTGCTCGTTGGTCTCGGCCGGGCGGGCCCCGAGCAGCTGTACAGTCCCCGAATCGGGCGTCGTCGTCCCGGTCAGGCAGCGCACGAGCGTCGTCTTGCCCGCGCCGTTCGGGCCGACGAGCGCGAACACCTCGCCAGCTTCCACGGACAGCGAGACGCCGTCGAGGGCAGCGGTGTCGCCGTATCGCTTGTGTACGTCCTCGGCGACGAGTACCGGGTCCATGCGCTCGGATTAGGGCGAGTCGAATAAAGCGCTGTGGAACGCGGACGACGCATGGCCGTTCCTGCGGATTCTACGACCGGGTCGTCGAGACGACCGCACCGGTCTCGTCGAGCGTCAGCGACAGCGTCTCACCAGATTCCGTTACGTCCACCCGCACGCGGACGGGCGCTGTCGACAGCACCGTCTCGCTACCCAGTTTGCAGAACGGCAGCGTCCAGAACGGTGTGGTTCTGACGTCGACGCCGTGCTCGTGGTAGAAGTTCTGGACTGCGGGGTGACTGACGAGGTACAGTCCGACGGGGATGCCGTGCTGGAAGCCACAGCGGTGGCAGTGCGCGTAGTAGTGGTAGAACTCGCGGTCCGCGTCGGCGACCTCGAGGCCGCCCTCGACGTACCCCTTGCACTCCGAGCAGATGCCCTGGCGGGTCAACGCTCCCCACCGGTTCTCCATGAACGCGATTAGTTCCACGACGTCGTCCTCGGGGTGGGACTCGAGGAGGCTCGGTGGGACGGACAGCCCCACGTCGTGGTCGTCGGTTCCGCACGTGAGCCAGAGGACGCCGTCCTCGTAGCGGAGTTGCACCGAGTCCTCGCAGTAGAGGCAGCCACCGGGAGCGTCGACGGGCCCCCACGTCCAGTCCGCGTCGAACACGCCCGAGGAGACTGCCGAGACGATCTCCATCCCGGTCCGCGAGAGCCGGTACCCGGACTGGCCGTTCACCACGAGCCCGTCGAGTTTGTCGAGGTGGTAGTTGAAGTTCCCGTTGTCGCGGACGCCGACGGCGTCCCGGAGGTCGCTGTACTCGACCCAGGGGTCGGTCGGGTCGTCGCTGTAGGCGCTCGCGAGTGCCTCGAGAATCTCGACCCTGGTGGCGTTGCTCACCACGTCGAAGACTGCCAGAGAGTCAGACGCGCCGCCACGCATTACCGGAGAGTGCGGTCCGCCGGCGATAAACGTTAGTGTAGGATATATTAGGGTAACTCGGTGCTCCGAACGCCTTTCTCGCCGTGGGGAGGACGTCCTGATACGACACCATGGACGACCGCGAGCGCCGACAACTCCTCGAGAAGCTCCGCCGGCCCGCAGGGACCGTGGGACGAGAGATTCCCGACGAACTGACCGTCCAGGGGACCACTATCGACGTGAAGGAGTTCGTCTTCGAGTGCAAGCGACTCGACTCAGTCCCCGAAAGCGAGCGCGAACGCGTCGAGGCGGTCAAAACGGAACTCAGACGGGAGCGCCTCGAACGGAAGCAGCGACTCGAACGTGAGGACGTCACCCGGCAGGAGGGCGAACGACTCGTCGAGAGCATCCACGGCATCGACCGCGCGCTCAACGCGCTCGAAGGCCTGGACGCCCCCTCCATCGGGGAGGACCTCCGGCAGAAGCAACTGGAAGACGCCAGAGAGCTCCTCTCCCTGATACGATAGCTATCGGGGGTCTCCCGCCACGCCGACGCCTACTGCGTCGGGCGCCAGACGAGCAACAGCACCGAGGAGACGAACACGGCCGTCGCGAGCGCGTAGGGCTGGTTCTGGGAGACGGCCGTGACCGCCGACGCGCTCCCGAAGACCCCTGTGAGCAGCGTCGCCGCCACCGGCCACGTGCAACTCACACAGGAGAACAACCCGAGCACGCCCGCGACCCCGGTTCTGGCGGCGTCGAGGACGGTCACCGCGACGAGGTACGCCAGCGCGCCGAAGCCGACGACCTTGTACGGGAACAGGCTCACCGTGACCGCGCTGCCGCTGTACACCAGTGTCGGCCCCCAGCCCGGCGACAGCCACGAGACTCGGGTGCCCAGACCGTCGCCGTGCAGCATGTAGAGTCCGCCGAGACCGCCCAGTAGCAGGAAGTAGCCCAGCGCCACGCCGGCCGCCAGCAGGCGCTGGCGCCGCGACGCCGCCGGCAGGTCCACCCTGGAGACGCCCCAGACGGCGACGTTGATCCAGACGAACGGGTACGCCAGGATCACGGGGTCGGTCGGGACGGACGACGACAGCGCGAAGTACAGGAGCACGAGCGCGAGTTCGCCGTTCACGAGGAGCGCGCCGTACAGCAGCGTCGCCCTCGCCGGCCGGAACCGGCCCGGCGACAGGGACGCCGACGCCCCCATCTCAGACCACCACCGCGTCCACGACGACGGCGACCAGGAGGCAACCGAGGTAGGCATTCGACGCGTGGAACGCCCGCATCGCCGCCGGCCGGTCGCGCTCGCGGTGCAGACGCACGGCCGCGTAGAGGAACACGCCGCCGAAGACCACCGTCGTCGCGGCGTACAGGAGCCCGAGACCCGCGAGCGCGGCGAGCACCATCGCGGAGACGAGCGTCGCGCCGAGGTAGTAGACGATGTGCTTGCGCGTGGTGGCTTCACCGCTGACGACGGGCATCAGCGGGAAGCCCCCGCGCTCGTAGTCATCCTTGTACGCGAGCGCGAGGTTGTAGAAGTGCGCCGGCGTCCACAGGAAGATGACAGCCGCGAGCGCGAGGCCCGCGACGCCCACCTCGCCGGTGACCGCCGCCCACCCGATGAGCGCGGGGAGCGCGCCCGCTGCGCCGCCGATGACCGTGCTCTGACGGGTGTTGGGCTTCAGGACGAGCGTGTAGATCACCGAGTAGAAGATGATGGCGGTGAGCCCCAGCAGCGCCGTCAGTGCGTTCACGCTGTAGAACGCGACCAGCGACGCCGCCGCGAGCGCGAACCCGAACGCGAGCGCGTTCCGCTTCGGGATGCGGTCCGTGGCCAGCGGCCGGTCGTCCGTGCGCGACATCTTCTTGTCCTTCTCGCGCTCGAGGACGTGGTTGAACGTCCCAGACGCGCCGATGGCGAGCACGCCGCCGCCGAGCGTCGCGGCGACCGTTCCCATGCGGAGGCTCGGCCCCGCCGCCAGCGCCATCCCCGCCGCAGCCACGAGGCACAGCAGCCACATCAGCCGGGGCTTCGTCAGGCGGAAGTACGCGTAGAGTGTGGCCACCGGGCCGGTCGACGGCACGGAACTGTCGCCGTCGTCGCCTTTCGGCTCGCCCTCCCACTCTCCGGACGGCAAGTGTGCGGTCTCGGTCTCGAGGGTCCACGCCAGCGCGGCAACGAGGCCCGCGAAGATGAGGACGCCAAGCGCGAGGTGGGCGCCCGACAACGCGGCCGACGACCCCGACGTGGCGGTGAGGGCGCCGACGCCCACCTGGACGGGGTAGGCAGCGATTGCGACAGTGATGGCCGTGCGGACCCGCCTGGACGCGCCGCGGCGCCACGCCAGCACCGCTGCGACGACGACGAGCACGCCAGTCACGACGGCTAGCGTGCGGTGTCCCCAGACGACGGCCAGCGATAGCGAGTCGACGGCGTACCAGCGTCCGTCACAGGCCGGCCACGTACTGCAGGCACTCGACGCATTCGTCAACGCCGACGTCGCGCCGACGACAAGGAGGGCGTAGACACCCATCGCTGCCGCCGCGAGCACCGCCGTGAACCGGTCGGGTTTGGTTGGGGTCACGAACTGCTCTCACCGGAGGGGTTACGACCGGTCCCACTTAGCCTATCCGACTCGCCGACGGGCGCTTTCAGCACCTATTTATGGAACCGAGCCGAACCCTCGCGGTAGCATGAGAGGCAAGCGGCTCGTACCCGTTCTCGTCGCCGCCGTCGGCTTCCTCGCAGCCTTCGTGGACCCGGTCGCCGCTGCGCAGTACCAGTCGGTGACCGAAGCGCTCATCCGCGATCTGAACTCGATGCTGCTCGCGGCTGCGCTCCCGATCACGCTGCTCGTGGAGGGCATCCTCGTCTACACTGTGTGGAAGTTCCGGAACAACGACGAGGCGAAACCGACGAAGGAGAACCGCCGGCTGGAAATCACCTGGACTGTCGCGACGGCCGTCGTACTCCTGTTCGTCGGCGTCGCCGCCTACGGCGTGATGGCGCAGCCCTCCGTCACCGCGACGCAGGCTGACGCCCAGGAAGCCATCGCCGAGGACGAAACTGTCGTCGTCGACGTCGAGGGCGTCCAGTGGTACTGGAACTACGAGTACCCGGAGGAGGACCTCGCTGTGAGTTCCGGGTCCGCGACGTCCGGCATCGACTACGGGAACCAACCGATGGTCGTCCCCGTGGACACGCAACTCGTCATCAGGACGCACTCCGATGACGTGATCCACGCGTTCCACGCGCCCGAAATCGGCCTGAAAGCCGACGCCGTCCCGGGGCAGACCAACTACCTCATCACGGAAATCACCGAGGAAGGCACCTATCAGCTCTACTGCGCGGAGTTCTGTGGCCAGGGCCACTCAGAGATGCTCGGTGAGATCGTGGTCGTCGACCAGGACACCTACGAGGAGTGGACCGAGGACCCCGAGAACACGAGCGTCTGAGCCGGATCGACTGACGGTTCGCCGCTCCGAACCTGCGTTTCGCCGTTTTCACCCGACTACGTAGCCCTGTTCTGCGATAGCTCCCGGTGTCGGGGCTGCGAACAGGATTGGCCTGCGCGGGCTACGTCCGCCTGAGGCGCGCGCACTCGCCTTCTGTGACTTCCACGCGGTCGTCACCTGTGTCGACGACGAGCGCGCCGCGCGAAGTCACGCCGTCAGCGGTCCCGACGACCGTCTCGCTGTCCCGGGTTTCGACGCGCACGCGCTCGCCGAGGGTTGCGCTTCGCGTCCGCCACTCGTCGAGGGCGGCGCCGAACCCGTCCTCGGTCGCGACGCGGCCGACCCACTCGAGGAGTCGGTCGTGGAGCGTCGCTGCGACCTCGGTCGCGTCGACGTCGCCGACTTCGCGCCGGAGCGTGGTGACGTCCCTGTCGACGTCGAGGTCGGCGGGGTCGAGGTCGGCGTTCACGCCGATGCCGAGGACCGCGAACGAGAGGTCGGCGTCGGCCGGGTCCGTGCCCGGCAGCACCTCGTCGACCGGTTTGCCGGCGATGGGCACCTCGTCGACGACGGCCTCCGTCAGGATCCCGCAGAGCTTCCGCCGTCGCTCGCCGTCTGCCGCGTCCACGACGACGTCGTTGGGCCACTTCAGGCGCGCGTCTACGCCGAACGCCTCGACGGTTTCGGCGGCGGCGAGGCCGCCCGCGAACGTGAGTCGGCCGACGTGACTGGCGTCGAAGTCGGGGCGAACGAGCGTGCTCGACCAGACGCCGCCCGGCGGGGAGGCCCACACGTTCCCGGTTCGGCCGCGGCCCGCGGTCTGTTCGTCTGCGACGACGAACGTGCCGTGTGGGCCGCCGTCTCGACCCTCCGCCCGGACGACGTCGTTTGTGCTGGGAATCGATTCGTGGTGGACGACCGGCGCGTGGATGCGCTCGCGGAGCCGCTCGGCGTCGATACTCATGGGACGACGTTCGCGGTCGGCAGGAAAAAGCGCGGCGTTGCGACGGCGAGCGCCGAGTTAGACGACGGCGCCAGCGTACAGCGCGACGACGAGGAGGATCCAGACGGCGTCGACGAAGTGCCAGTACATGGAGACGGTCGTCACGGACGTGTGCCGCTCGGCGGAGTACTGGCCCTTGAGCGCGCGAACCAGTACGATGGCGATGAGCACCGCGCCAAGCGAGACGTGGAGGCCGTGCAGCCCCGTCAGCCCGAAGAACGCGCTCTCGAAGACGCCGCCGGAGAGCGTCAGGCCCTCGTGGACGATGAACTCGTAGTACTCGTACACCTGGCCGCCGATGAACACGACGCCGAGCAGGAGCGTCGTCGCCAGCAGGCCGATGAACCGCGAGCGGTTGTCGTTCCGGAGCGCGACGTGCGCGAAGTGCAGCGTCACACTGGACGCTACGAGGATGAGCGTGTTCCCGATGACAAGCGCGCCGAGGAAGCCCTCGGGGACGTGCTGGACGGCGTCCGACCACTGCGCGCCCGCGCGGATGAAGAAGTAGTACGTGAACCCGGCGCCGAACGTCGCAATCTCAGACCCGAGGAACAGAAGCATCCCCCAGCGCAGGCCCTCGCCGCCCGACGTCTCCCGCGTCCAGAAGTGCTTCACGAAGGCGTGGTACACCCAGCCGTAGAGCCCGGCGAGGAAGACGAACGTGCTCCCCACGAAGACGGCGGGCCCGACCAGCGGCCCGACCAGGTCCAACGAGTCGCTTTCGGCGAGCACGTACAGCGCGGCGCCGATGTAGAACCCCGCGGCGCCGATGGCGGTGACGAACGGCCACCAGCTGGCCTCGCCGAAGCCCTTCGGCCAGTCCTCCACGGCCGGCAGGTGGTGGCCGTGGTCCTCCGTCGAATCGTCCGTGACAGTCATACCAGCCGGTTGCAGGGCGAGTACTAAAAAGGCATCCAACTCCGCTCGCGCCGCCGCCGTACCGCAATCCTGACAGGAGGTCGGGTGCAACGACCCAGTATGTCTCGACGCGGCGCGCGGACGCTCGGCGCCCTGCTCGGACTCGCGGCCGTCTGTGGGGTCGCCGCCGCACACGGCGGCAGCCTCCGGGACGCCAGCGGCCAGGAACTGGCGGTGCCGACGTGGCTGTTCCTGTCGACGGGCGGCGCCGTCGTCGGCGCGTCGTTCCTCATGGCGAGTTTCGTCACGGACCGCGAGTTCGTCGCCGCCATCCACGAGTGGCAGCGCCTCGTCCCCGCTCCGCGGCGCGTGCTCGCGTGGACTGGCCGACTTGTCGGTGTCGCCGGGTTCGCCGTCGTCCTCGTGACGGGATTCGCGGGGCCGTCGGATCCGCTGCGGAACGCCGCCATCGTGGTCGTCTGGGTGGGCTGGTGGGCGGCGTTCGCCATGACGACGTACCTCGTCGGGAACTCGTGGCCCGCCCTCAATCCGTTCCGCACGCTCACACGCCCGCTCGCGTGGGCCTCCGGCGGCAGCGACACCACGCTCACGCCGGACCGGGCAGCGTGGGCGTCCACGGCGTTCCTGCTGGCGCTCGTCTGGTTCGAAGTCGTCAGTCCGCTGGCCGACGCGCCGCGGTTGCTCGCGAGCGCGGCCGTCGGCTACCTCGCGCTCGCCGCCGTCGGGGTCCTCGCCGTCGGCCACGACCAGTGGTTCGACGACGTCGACCCGCTGTCCCGGCTGTTCCGGTCGTACGGTTCGGTCGCGCCCGTCCAGCGCACAGCGGACGGGCTCTCGCTGCGCCTCCCCGCGATGCGACTGACCGACGACGTCGTCACCACCGACGGGGGCGTGGCGTTCGTCATCGCGCTGCTCTGGGGGACGACGTACGACGGCCTCGTCGGCACGCCCGGGTGGGCGTCGGTCGCGCGCGCGATGGTTTCCAGTGGCGTTCCCGCGGTCGTCCTCTATCCGGCTGCGCTGCTCGTCGGGTTCCTCGCGTTCCACCGTCTCTACTGGTGGGCGGCGCGGACGGCCCGCGAGACGGCGCCGACGTTCACTGACGCCGACCACATCGCACGGCGGTTCGCACCGTCCCTGCTCGCCATCGCGGCCGGCTATCACCTCGCGCACTACCTCGTGTACGCGCTGTCGCTGTCGCCGTCTCTGGTCGGGGCGCTGTCGTCCCCGCTGAACCCGCCGGCCGCACGCACGCTCGTCCTCCCGGGGTGGCTGTCGGGCGTCGGCGTGGCGGCGGTGCTGCTCGGGCACCTGCTCGCCATCTGGGTCGCTCACGCCACCGCCTACGACGAACTCCCGGGGCGCCTGCAGGCGATCCGCAGCCAGTACGCGCTCACGCTCGCGATGGTGTTCTACACGATGACCAGCCTCTGGATCGTCGGCCAGCCCGCCGTTGAGCCGCCGTACCTCTGACCATGTCCGTCGAAACAACCGCTTCAGACTCGGACGCCGACGCCGCCGCCACACCGGAGACAGAGCCGGCCGACGACCCGGCCGACGCCCCCCGGTGTCCGTACTGCGGCGACCCCTTCCCGACCGAGCGCCTCCGGGACCTCCACCGCGGCCTGAACCACTACGAGGACCTCGACGACAGCGAACGCGACGCCTACGCGGCCGCCTACCGCAGCGAGTCCGAGGACCTGCAGTCGTTCAGGCTGCGCGCGCTCGCCGCGCTCGTGCTCCTCTACTTCGGGTTCCTCATGACGTACGCCGTCGTCGCCGTCTGAGTGGGCGGCTGCCGGGCGCGACACTGGTACTCGAACGCCCGGCGCGGTTCTTGGACACGGAAGCGATGGCTTTCTAACCCGCGACCCCAAAGTCGTGGTATGGTCGAGCAAACGGAGCAGGGACTGAGCGACCAGTACGCGCGCGCCAGCCCGTGGCCGATTCCACTCGTGTTGGGTATCGTCGTCTCCGAGATCGGCATCGTGTTCGACGGCCTGCTCCCGCTCGCGGTCGGCGGCCTGCTGTTGCTCGCGGGGAGCGTCGTCGGTATCCTCCGGGAGTCCGGGTTCGCTGAGACGCTGTACCGGCCCGCGGTCGGTATCGCCGCGGTCTTCGGCGCGGCTGGCGCCGGTCTCTACGGCGGCACGGCGGCGACCGCGCGCGGCCTCGCGTTCGGTGGGACCGCCGTCGTCGTCGCCGCCGCGGCAGTCGCGCTGTTCCTCTACGAGACAGGGCGGCTCTGACCCGACGGCGGGACCGCTTCGACAGGCTGCCAGTAGCCGAGCCGGAATCCTCAACCTATATTTGTCCGCCGGTCCGAGCACTCCACAATGAGTTCCACCACCTTCGACAAGGACACTATCCTCGACATCACGGTCAACATTATCCCGCTGGGCATTCTGGCGTTCTTCCTACTGGCGTTCGTGTTCGCGAACCCGTGGGGCACGGGGGTGTCGACGATACCCGTCCTGCAACTCGTCCTCGTCGGCTGGATGTTCGTCCTGTTGTCGATTCTCACGTACGCGGCCGCGAAGCGCATCGAGACCGGTGAAGAAGTCGGTCCCTGAACACGACGTCCGGACCCGTTCTTGCAGTCGTGTTCGACCGCCGACGTATCACATCGAAATTCTAAATATTCGGTCGTCTTCTCGCGATTCTTTCCTGTTCTCTGCGGCGGCAATCCTAAGCTTTCTTTACGGTCCAAGCCACACAGTCGTGCATGGCCACGTCATCTCTGGTGCTAACTGTGCTGATGGGCGTCCTGCTCGTCGCCGTGGCCGCCACCCTCGCACGGCTCGAGGACTGGCGGTCGTACACGCCCCTCAGCGACGTCGGCGGTGCGCTCGGGGAGCGCACCGACCACGGACACGAAGAGAAGCCGGGCGGCATCGTCCGGTGGTTAACTACTGTCGACCACAAGGACATCGGAATTCTCTACGGGGTGTACGGTACAATCGCGTTCGTCTGGGGCGGCATCTCCGTCCTCCTGATGCGGACCGAACTCGCCGCACCCGCCTCCGACGTCATCGGCCCGGCGCTATACAACGGGCTCCTGACGAGTCACGGCATCACGATGCTGTTCCTCTTCGGGACACCGATGATCGCTGCGTTCGGGAACTACTTCATTCCGCTGCTCATCGGCGCCGACGACATGGCGTTCCCGCGCATCAACGCCATCGCGTTCTGGCTGCTCCCGCCGGGCGCGCTCCTCATCTGGAGCGGGTTCTTGATCCCGAGCATCGCCACCGCGCAGACCAGCTGGACGATGTACACGCCGCTGTCCATCGAGATGGCGTCGCCCGCAGTCGACATGATGCTGCTGGGTCTGCACCTGACGGGTGTCTCCGCGACGATGGGCGCGGTCAACTTCATCGCGACCATCTTCACGGAGCGCGGCGACGACGTCGGGTGGCCGAGCCTCGACATCTTCTCGTGGACGATGCTCACGCAGTCCGGCATCATTCTGTTCGCGTTCCCGCTGCTCGGGAGCGCGCTCGTCATGCTGCTGCTTGACCGGAACTTCGCAACCACGTTCTTCACTGTCGAAGGCGGGTCCCCAATCCTCTGGCAACACCTGTTCTGGTTCTTCGGCCACCCCGAGGTGTACATCCTGGTGTTGCCGCCGATGGGGCTCGTCTCACTGATCCTCCCGAAGTTCTCCGGTCGGAAGCTGTTCGGGTTCAAGTTCGTCGTCTACTCCACGCTCGCCATCGGTGTGCTCTCGTTCGGCGTGTGGGCCCACCACATGTTCACCACTGGCATCGACCCGCGGCTCCGCGCGAGCTTCATGGCGGTGTCGCTGGCGATTGCGATACCGTCGGCGGTGAAGGTGTTCAACTGGATTACGACGATGTGGAACGGCAAAATCCGGCTCACCGCTGCGATGCTGTTCTGCATCGGGTTCGTCCAGAACTTCATCATCGGTGGCGTCACCGGTGTGTTCCTGGCTGCCGTCCCAGTGGACCTCATCCTCCACGACACGTACTACGTCGTCGGCCACTTCCACTTCATCGTATACGGCGCCATCGGATTCGCGCTGTTCGCAGGGACCTACTACTGGTTCCCGATGATTACTGGTCGGATGTACCAGAAGCGACTCGCACACGCGCACTTCTGGACGGCGCTCGTCGGGTCGAACCTGACGTTCCTCGCGATGCTGTGGCTCGGATATGGAGGGATGCCACGTCGGTACGCAACCTACCTCCCACAGTTCGCGAACGCCCACCAGATCGCGACAGCGGGCGCCTTCCTGATCGCTGTCAGCACCCTGTTCTGGGTGTGGAACATGGCCGTCTCCTGGCGGGAAGGACCGAGGGTCGACTCCAGTGACCCGTGGGGCCTCGAGGAGAGCGACCAGTTCACGAAGGAGTGGGCGTGGTTCGACCAGCAGCGCGAGTCCCCGGTTCCCGCTGTCACGGACGGCGGCGAACCAGAGGACGACCAGTCCGCGGACTGACGTCGCAGGCGTTCGCTCTCGATTCCAGCGCCCAGCCGATCGGATTTCTTCGCTCCACTGTACGGACGTTCGTTGACAGCGCTGACGGGGCCAACGCTCTATGGACCGACTCGTAGCGACGCAACGACTCGAAAAACGAGACGGGACGCACCCGCGTCAGGCCACCACGAGCACGAACCCGGTCAGGAACATCAACACGGCGATGGCGGCCAGCACCAGGAATAGTAGTTCCTTGTCTTCCATGTCCGGCGTTTGGCGGCGACACCGCAAAAGGCTACCCACTCCGCTGCCTACGGTCGGGTGTGAGCGAACGAGAGACGAGCGGTCGTCGGGTCGTGCTCTGGATGTACGTGACGGCCGTCGCCGTCGCGGGCCTCTTCGGGTACGTGCTCGGCGCCATCGTGTACGGGAACGGCGGACCGGACGGCCCGCTCGTGGAGGGGTCGGGCGCGCAGGTCGGGAGCTTCGGGCCGATAACGTTCGAGTTGACCGGCCCGAATCTCGCGCTGTTCGGCGTGCTGATGGTCGGCGTCTCGCTGGGTGTCGGCCTGCTCGCTATCCGCTACGTGTCGAAGCGCGCGGAGTCGGCGTGAACCGCTGGGGGAGCGAGGGCTGTCAGTTCCGCGAGTAGGTATTAGTGGCGTGGCGACGTTGGTGTCGGTATGAACGTGCGCGAGGCTACCCAGGACGACGTACCCGGGATTCGGCGCGTGGCGGGCGCGTCACTGGAAGCGACGTACGCCGACCAGCTCGGCGACGACATCGTCGAGACGGCCGCCGAAGAATGGTACGACACCGACCGACTCGATTCGCGACTCGCCGACGACGACGTCGTCTACCTGGTCGCCGTGGACGACGAGGAGGTCGTGGCGTTCTCGGAGAGCGAACTCGACGTCCGCCAGCCCGAGGAGGGCGCACGCCCCGAGGAGCCGGCGGCCAGGGAGGGCGTCGCGGCCATCCAGTGGCTACACGTCCACCCCGACCACCGAAACCGGGGGCTCGGCCGGCGCCTGCTCGAACGAACGGAAACCGAGCTCCTGGAGGCTGGCGCGAACCGCGTGGAGGGCCGCGTGCTCGCGGCGAACCGCGAGGGCAACGAGTTCTACCAGTCCCACGGGTACGCACGCACCGGCCAGCGCACCCTCGAAATCGGCGGCGAGTCCGAGACCGAACACCTCTACGTGAACCTCTCCGAGGGCAGCGCCGCCGAACTTACCGAGGAGCTCAGCGTCGACGACGGCACTGTGTTCGTGGCGTACGACGAACGCGAGCGCGGCTCAGAGGCGCCGTTCTACGCGACTTACCGCACGGAAGATCGCGAGAACAGGTACGGGTTCTACTGCGCGAACTGTGGGTCCGTGGACAACTCGATGGACACGATGGGTCGCGTCGAGTGCAACGACTGCGGGAACAGGCGGAAGGCGACCCGCTGGGATTCGGCGTACCTGTAGGCCGGGCGTAACGTCGACGCGGTCCGTGGATGGCCCCGAAGCGGTTCTGCCGCGGCTACCCTACGATGACCGCGTCGGTGCTCAGTCGCCGCTGACCTTCGCCTGAATGTCGTCGACGACGTCGGGGTTGCGGAGCGTCGACGTGTCTCCGAGTTCGTCGCCGTTGGCGACGTCCTCCAGCAGGCGGCGCATGATCTTCCCCGAGCGCGTCTTCGGCAGTTCCGGGGTGAAGATGACGGCCTCCGGCCGCGCAATCGGGCCGATGGCGTCTTCGACGCCGGTGATGATGCGTTCGCGGAGGTCGTCGTCGCCGTCGTGGCCGTCTTCGGTGATGACGTAGGCGTAGACGGCTTCGCCTTTGACGTCGTGGTCGCCGCCGACGACGGCGGCTTCGGCGACGCCCTCGACGTCGACGATGGCGGATTCGATCTCCATCGTGCCGAGGCGGTGCCCGGAGACGTTGAGCACGTCGTCGACGCGTCCCAGCACGGTTATGTAGTCGTCGTCGTCCAACTTCGCGCCGTCTTCGGGGAAGTACACCCAGTCGTCGGGGTCGTCGCTGTCCGTGTCGGAGTATTCGGCCCAGTACTCGTCGATGAACCGCTCGTCGTTCTCGTAGAGCGTGCGCAACATCCCCGGCCACGGGTTCTGCACGGTGAGGTAGCCGGCGTCACCGGGGTCGACTTCGTCGCCGGCGGCGTCGACGACCTGTGCGTCGACGCCCGGAAGCGGCGGCCCCGCCGACCCCGGCTTCATTGTGTTGACGCCGGGGAGCGTGGTGACCATCATGCCGCCCGTCTCCGTCTGCCACCAGGTGTCGACGACGGGACAGCTCTCGTCGCCGATGTGCTTGTAGTACCACTTCCACGCCCGGGGATTGATCGGCTCCCCGACAGTGCCAAGCAGGCGCAGCGACGACAGGTCGTGTCGTTTGGGGTACTGGTCGCCCCACTTCATGAACGCGCGGATCGCCGTCGGCGCGGTGTACAACTGAGTGACGTCGTAGTCTTCGACGATCTCCCAGAGGCGGTCCTTGTCGGGGTAGTCCGGCGTCCCCTCGTACATCATCGTCGTGGTGCCGAGCGCGAGCGGCCCGTAGACGATGTACGAGTGGCCGGTGATCCAGCCGATGTCCGCCGAGCAGAAGTACGTGTCCTCGGGTTTGACGTCGAGGACGGCGTGGCTCGTCCACGACACCCACGAGAGGTAGCCGCCGGTGGTGTGTTTGACGCCCTTGGGCTTCCCGGTAGTGCCCGAGGTGTACATGAGGAACAGCATGTCCTCGGCGTCGCGCGACACCGGCTCGACGGTCGCGCCCTCGTGGTCGGCGACCAACTCGTCGTAGTCGTGTTCGTTGTCCCGGTGGTCGTGGCCGAAGCCGTCCTCACCGAGGCGGTCGACCACCACGACGTCGCTGACCTCGTGGCCGACGGAGCCGAGGCCGTCGCGTGTCTTCTCGTAGTGGTCGAGCGGGTCGCCGCGCCGATAGTAGCCGTTCGCGGTGACGAGGTACTCCGAGTCCGCCGACTCCATGCGGGTCGCCAGCGCGTCGGCGGAGAACCCCGCGAACACGACCGAATGGGGTGCGCCGATGCGCGCACACGCTAGCATCGCCACCGGCAACTCCGGGATCATCGGCATGTAGAGCGTGACGACGTCGTCCTCCTCGACGCCCAACTCCCGCAACGCCGCCGCGAACTCGTTGACCTCTCGATGGAGCTCCTCGTAC
>Ga0207851_100023_pt1 | contig 135146 bp, 119 predicted proteins | sample A23E3SouthBayCA_FD_187747 | JGI IMG/M metagenome (GOLD analysis project Ga0207851, IMG submission 187747) | Aerobic enrichment media microbial communities from Eden Landing Ponds, California, USA - A23 E3 (SPAdes) | ecosystem: Environmental > Aquatic > Marine > Unclassified | place: Emeryville... | reverse complement strand
TGGTGAGGAGTCAGGTTGCTATCGCTCGTGGTTCGTGACGAGTATTGTCGGATTCCTCCCACGGCTGAAGCCGTGGGCTTCCTCCTTGTTCCTCTGTGAGTTCGCCGGCCCGCTCTTCTGTTCGTTCGAACTCGTAGTAGCCGATGTCGCCGCCGCGATGATTCCGTTGGTAGGCCTCGTCGATCGACCGGAGCCCGGCGGCAACGCTGTCGAAGTCGTTCGGCCACGCGGCGACCGCGGGGAGCTGTTCACCGAGCCGATCGAGGACGTGCGGCTGGAGCTCCTCGGCGATCGTCTCGAACGCGTTCAGCCAGGTCTGTTGCGGGTACCACTCTTGGGGGTCGGGATCGGTGATACCCTCGGCTGCGAGGGCGTCGAGCGCCCGGTCTCGATACTCGTCGGAGAACCGTCCCATCGCCTCCTCGACGATCGTCAGTACCGTCTGACCGTTCACCTCCACGCCCCGGTCAAACGCCTCGTAGGTGGCCATTGTGTGGTTCAACGTACAGATCGGGAAAGTAACTTCGGTGTGGAGATCCGGAGACCCGGACGAGTATTTGAACTCCCCGCGGATGAGGGGAGCCGGACGAATCCGTCCCATCGGCGAGGAACCCGCTTTCCGGTTTATATATACATACGGCGTATCCGTAAGTGAGGAGAGACACAATGTCCACGAAAACCACAAACGAGTTCGGCGGAGAGATCGGCGGCGTCACGCTCCTGGGGAAGGCGCACTCGCTGTCGGCGCTGTTCATCGTCCTGCTTCGGGCGACCATCGGCGGGATGATCCTGTTCGCCGGTCTCGGAAAGGTCTCGCAGTGGCCGTTCGACGCCGCGGGCTACCTCGCGAACGTCGGGTCGGCGAGCCCGGTCAGCGGGCTGTACGCCGCGATGGCGTCGAACGCGGCGCTGATGGAGATCGTCAACGTGATCGTACCCGTGACGCAGGTGCTCATCGGTGTCGCGCTCATCGCCGGGGCGTTCGTCCGGCTGGCCGCGCTCGGCGGCGCGATGCAGATGACGCTGTTCTACCTCGGCGGGTGGAGCGGCGACGCGCTCGCGCTGTTCGACTCGACGCTGGTGTACGCGATCGTGTTCCTCACGGTCGCCGCGTTCGGCGCGGGCCGCGTCCTCGGCCTCGACGCCTACATCGAGCGGTTCGAGGTCGGCGGGCAGGCGCTCGTCGAGAAGTTCCCGGCGCTCCGGTACGTCCTCGGCTGAACGGGGACGGTATCGGGCGGGGTGAACCGGGCGCGTAACCGCGCGCCGCCGACTCGTTTTCGCTGTCGTCGTCGTTTTTACTGTCGTCGTCGAACCGGTCGGTCCGTTTTTCGCTCGTTCCGGCGGACGAACTCTGGAAACCCGATCGCGTAGACGCGTTTCCGGGTGAACCGACGGGACGCCGAGCGCGCTTCTCGGCACCCGGAGTGTCGACCAGTTCGAGGCGGCGTCTCGGTGGGTGCGAAAGAGACAGAGAGAGCGTTTCTCACCGCGTCTCAGCAGTTCCGATCGGATCGATTCAATCGGTACGGGCAGTCCTGAGAGCGGTCGCTCCGGGGTGACGGCAGACGGCCTAATCGGGTCGCCGAGGCAGTTAGGTCCTGGTCTTTCCCCGCCGTCGGTACTGTGTCCGGTAGGAGGAGCAGGCGGTGGGGGCGGAGCGGCCGCCCCTCCCCGGCACGGAATTACTATGCCTAGTCAAAACGACACCTCAGGGACGCTTCGGCGCACAGTGCTCAAGATCGGGAGCGGTGCCGTTTTCGGGACCGCGATCGGCGGCGGAACGATCCTCTACGCCTCCCAGCCGGCCGCCGCGGCCACGCAGGTCGACACGGCGGCCACGGTGGAACTCGACTCCAATCAGCAGGACGTGACGGCGGTGACGATCGCCCCGGACATCGGGTTCGAGTGGAGCGACTTCTCCAACGGCGTGAGCGACTTCCAACTCGACGTCGACGTGACGACCCAAGCGGGCCTCGACGAGCAGGCGATGAACGACCTGCTCCCCGACGGGCAATCGATCGATGCGAGTACGATCGTAACGAGCTGGAATAACCAGTCGAGTAAAACTAGCGCCGTCGACGTGGTCAGTAGCAGCGAGTTCGGCATCGACGGCAGTGGGAACAGCGACGTCGACGACGTGACCGCCGGCAGCGACTCGTCGTTCACTGACGCGAGCGGGACCGGAACCGTCAACCTTGCTGAACAGAGTATCGCGAGCAGCTCCTTCTCGCCGGGGCTCTATCCCCAAGGGATCGGTGACGACGAAGCGGCCGGCACCCGAGTCACGATCAACATCACGCTCGATGTGCGGGACGGGAGTTCGGGTGGGAGTGAGGCGACGATCACCTACGACACCATCGAGTACGGCGTCATCGTGGACAACCCGAGCAGCGGCGGTACCGAGGGCGAGACGACGCTGAACAGCGATGCGAGCGGGGAGTAAAGCCGAAAAAGCGTCGGCGAGTCCGTCGAGCGCGGTCGTGCCGGGGTCGATCCCGCCCGATCCCCGACACCGGCGCCTCGTTTCGGGTTCCAATCCATATAAGACCGCGCGGCCGGTACGGGGCGGTAATGGAACTCGGTTCGCGGGACGCGTTCGCCCGGATGGGGACGCTCGGCATCGAAGAGGAGTTCTACATCGTCGATGCCGACGGCCGCCCGACCTCGGGGACCGACGATCTCGTCTACGGCCGCGACCCCCCGGCGGAGGTCCCGGAGGGGTTCGACCACGAGCTGTTCAAGTGCACCATCGAAGCGCAGACGGAGCTTATCGAGGACCCGTCGAACGCGGCCGACGCCCTCTCGACGGTGCGGGAGGCGCTCGTCGACCACGCCGCCGCCGACGGCTACCGGATCGCGGCCGCGGGGCTCCACCCCGCCGCGAAGTGGCGCGAGCTCGATCACGCGGAGAAGCCGCGATACCAGGCGCAGTTGGACCGGATCCAGTACCCGCAACACCGCAACACCACGGCGGGCCTCCACGTCCACGTCGGCGTCGACGACGCCGACAAGGCGGTGTGGATCGCGAACCGGCTTCGGTGGCACTGTCCGATCCTGCTCGCCCTCTCGGCGAACTCCCCGTTCTGGAACGGCTTCGACACCGGGCTCGCGTCGGCCCGCGCGAAGATATTCGAGAACCTCCCGAACACGGGGATTCCGTCCGCGTTCGACGACTTCGACGCCTTCCACGCTTTCGAGCGCCGGATGGTCGAGCGGGGCTCCATCGACGACCGCGGCGAGCTCTGGTTCGACGTGCGCCCCCACACCGGCCACGGCACGGTCGAAGTGCGTGCGCCCGACGCCCAGCGCGACCCGGCGGTCACCCTCGCGATGGTCGAGTACGTCCACGCCCTCGTCGTCGACTACGCCGAGCGCTACGCGGACGGCGAGTCCCCGCCGACGCTCCGCCGCGAGCTGTTGGACGAGAACAAGTGGCGAGCGATCCGGCACGGCCACGACGCCTCCTTCATCGCCCGCGACGGCGAGGAGTCGGTCTCGCTGGGCGAGGTCGTCGCCGACGAGTGCGACCGCCTCGGGATCGACGGGATCCGAGACGTGTACGACGCCGAGAGCGGGACGCGGCGCCAACGACGGCTCCGCGAGGCGGGCGGCCTCGACGCGCTCTGTGCGGACCTCGTGTTGTCGCCGTAGGTGAGAGGACGGGGACGTTCCGTCGGAACCGAAACGACGAGAAACCCTTTTGGGCGCGCGGACCGCAGTTTCCGGTATGACAAGGGACGATCCCGACGACGATTCCGCTTTCGACGCCGCTGACGGCGGCGACTCTGAGAGCGGTGCCACCGACGAGTCGCCGACCGAGCGGACTCGCGAGGAGCTCCGGAAGACCAAGGAGCGTCTCGGCGAGGGCGCGGACAAGGCCGTCAAGGGGTTCGACGACAACGTCGTCGACCTCCTGTCGTGGCTGCTCGACACCGAGACCCGCGCGCGGATCTACGTCTTCCTCCGCGACAACCCGAACAGCACCAGTGACGAGGTCGCCGACGGCACCGGCCTCTACCCGAGCACGGTCCGCGAGGCGCTCGCGGACCTCCACGACGAGGGCACCGTCGAGCGCGACAAGCGAGAGGCGAGCGGCGCCGGCAACAACCCCTACGAGTACGAGGCGATCGCACCGAGCGAACTGGTACAGGGCGTCGTCGGCGACGTGCAGCGGGAACTCAACGCCGTGTTCAACCTCGACCGGCGGCTCGGCGGCGAGTCGCCCGACGGCGACGCGGAGCCGGTCCAGATTTCCGTCGACGGCGACGAGAGCGAGGACGACGAGAGCAGTGAGGCCACGGAGGCGAACGACGACGGCGAGGAGGACGACGGGGACGACGAAGCGGACGACCGGTAGACCTCGCTCGCCCGACCCCGCTTCGAGACCTTTTAAGTCCCGTCCGCGCAACCGGTATGCATGAACGTCGCGCTGGGCGGTACGTTCGATCCCGTTCACGACGGCCACCGGAAGCTGTTCGAACGGGCGTTCGAGCTGGGTGACGTGACCGTCGGGCTCACGTCGGACGAGCTCGCGCCGAAGACCCGACACGTCGAGCGGTACGTCCGCCCGTACGACCGCCGGAAGCGCGACCTCGAAGCCGAGCTGTCTGTCCTCGCCGACGAGCACGACCGCGAGTTCGAGGTCCGCGAGCTGACGGACCCCACCGGCATCGCCGTCGAGCCCGAGTTCGACGCGCTGATCGTCTCTCCGGAGACGAGAGGCGGCGGGGAGCAGATAAACGAGATCCGCCGCGAGCGCGGCCACGACCCCCTCGAACTCGTCGTAGTCGACCACGTCCCGGCCGAGGACGGCGAGCGCATCTCCTCGACGCGGATCGTCGCCGGCGAGATAGACGAACACGGCAACCTCACCCCCGACCGGGACGGCCGGGGCGCGACTCGTCCGGAATGACCGCGGGCGACGACGCTCCCGACTCCGGACGCCTCGCCGCCCTCATTCGCGTCGCGCTGGGCGAAGCGGGGTTCGAACGCGCCGCCGTCTGGAGCGCGGTCGGCTTCGCGGTCTCGTACGTCGCGTTCGACGTCGCCTCGATCGCCGCCTCGACGGCGGCCTCGCTGGGAGCGACGGCGGTCCCGCAGGGTCTCGTCGCTCCCGTCGCCGGGGCGGTCGCGGTCCTGACCGCGGTCGGCGTCGCCGCCTTCGCCGCGGTCGGCGGGGGCGTGCTCCCCGCAATACTCCTCGCGTACGGCCCGTTCGCGGCGGCGCTCCTGCGAACGACCGGCCCAGAACCGTACGCGATCCCGCTCTCCGACCCCGTACCCTTCGTCGTCGCCGTGGCCGAACCGCTCGGCGCCGCCGTCGCCGGTGCGGTCGCGGTCGGCGTCGCCGGCTACGCGGTCGGGCGCGTCGTCGCCGGAATCGGGGGCAGCGAGGAGGAACCCGACTCGGTCTCTGCAGACGACAGCGCGGACGCGGACGACTGATCCGAACCGCTACGCCTCGTCGAGCGTCCCGTTGAGCACCTTCGCGGCGACGAGGATCGGGTCCCACACCGGTGAGAAGGGCGGCGCGTACGCGAGGTCCAAGCGTTCGACTTCGGGAACGGTCATGTCCGCCTCCAGCGCGGTCGCGAGCGTGTCGATCCGAATCGCCGCGCGATCGGGCCCGACGATGCTCCCACCGATAAGGCGTCCGGTGTCGCGGTCGGCGACGAGCGTCACGTCGGTCGGCGCCGCACCGGGGTAGTATCCGGATCGAGAGCCGGCGGTCACGGTCTCGAGGACCGGATCGAAGCCGGCTTCGCGGGCCGCCTCGTCATCGAGCAGTCCGACGCGGGCGGCCTCCATGTCGAACGCCTTCACGGCCGCGGTGCCCGCGATATCGCCCACGGGCGAGGGGTCGCCGGCGACGGTGGCGCCGACCGCCCGCCCGGCCCGGTTGGCGGTGAGCCCGAGCGGCATCCACGCCTCCTCGCCGGTGACGGCGTGGATCGCGGTCGCGCAGTCGCCCGCGGCGTACACGTCGGGGAGGCTCGTCCGCCCGTACTCGTCGGTGCGGATCGCGCCGCCCTCGCCGGTCTCGACGCCGGTTCCGTCGAGGAGTTCGGTGTTGGGCCGGATTCCGACGCCGACGATCGCGAGGTCGACCGGGAGCGTCTCGGGGCCGTCCGCGCCGTCGAACGCGATCCCCTCGATCCGGTCGTCGCCGACCAGCTCCTCGACGGGTGCGTTCGTGTGGACCGTCACGCCCTTCGCCTCCAGTTCGGTCGCGACGCGCTCGCCGACCGCCTCGCCGAAGTCCGAGAGGAGGTGCCCGGACCGGTGGAACAGGTGCACGTCGAGCCCGCGGCCGGACAGCGCCTCCGCCATCTCGACGCCGACGTAGCCGCCGCCGACGATCGCCCCCGTCTCGGGGGCCGGCATCGCGGCGTTGCGGTCGACGCGATCGCGGTCGACCGCGCTCACGTCGGCGCGGTCGGAGTCGTACGCGTCCGGCTCCGCGATGTACGCGTCGATCGCGGCCGCGGCGTCCATGTCGTGGAGGGTGAACGACCCGTCCAGTCCGCGCACGTCGAAGGACCCTATCGAGGCGCGGCCGCCCGTGGCGACGAGGAGGTCGTCGTAGGCCTGCTCGACGGAGTCGCCGTCGGCGGTCTCGACGGCGACGGTCTTCGCGTCCGGGTCGACGGCGACGACCTCGCGGCCGCGCCGGAGGTCGATCCCGCGCTCGTCGACCTCGCTCGGGGACAGCGAGAGGAGGTTCGACATGCGCTCGACGCGCCCCTCGATGAAGTACGGCATCCCGCAGTAGGCGTACGAGATCCACCGGCCCTTCTCGAAGACGACGACCTCGCGGTCGGGGGCCTCGCGGCGGAACTTGCTGGCCGCGCTCAGCCCGGCCGCGTCCGCACCCACGACGACGAACGGATCGGTCATAGATAGGTCGACGACAGGAGGTCGTAAAAAGCCACCCCGCAATGCGGACGAGGTCGACTACTCGGCGTCGACGATCGTCTCGCCGGCGACGAACCGCTCGACGCGCTCGCCGTCGGGACCCCACACGTTCGGAGGTTCCGTGCAGGCGCGGCGTTCACCACCGATACGTTTGGTCACCGCAGGGAGCACTTGGACGAGAAAGCGACGACGACTCGCCCTCCGTCCACGGCCAAAGCCGTGGGTTTTTGCCTTTCATCTTCTAAATTCGGATGACACTCTCCCGATCGGTCGACTCGGGGATCACATTGAGGATGTACCATCGTCTCTCTTCAGACTGGTCCGGTGTCGGACAGACAGGTGGACTCACCGCTTCTGATCATGACCGATAGCTGTGACCTGTGTGGTCGAGAGGTCCGATCGCCCACGTTCGAGACCGTCGGTGAACGATCGTTCTGTTCGAGCGGGTGCTACGACGTGTATACGACGCTCGGGGCGGCCGACTCCTCCGACGCGGCCGGGCCCTCGACTGAGAACGGGACGGACAGAGAGGCGGACGCGATCCATTCCGATCAGCACCGCTCTCGGACGTTCCTCCGGATCGACGGCATGTACTCCGCGACGTGTGAGGCGTATCTCGAATCCCTCGTCGAGAACCAGAAGGGGGTGATCAGCGCCGAAGCGAGCTACGTCACGGAGACAGTCCGAGTCGACCACGATCCGGAAACCGCTTCGAAGGACGCGTTGCGTGACGCGTTGAGTACGCTCGGGTACACGGCATACCTCCGTGACGACGCCTCGTCAGAGGCGGGCGAGACCGGTGGCACGACTCGCCGAGCACGGGAGATGGACGGTATTCGAAAGCGCAGAGACGACCAACTCTTGGGCATGCGATACTCAGTTGGATTCCTCTTCGGTGCGTTCCTGCTCGTGCCGTACGTCGCAATTCTCTACCCCGCGCACCTCGCCTCGATATTCGACTGGCAAGCGCTCGAAATATTCGAGGGTGCGTTCCGGCTGAACGGCCAGGGCGCGTTCGTGTTCCTCCGGCTGTACTTCGTCATGACCGGTCTCATTCTCGTTTTTACCGGCCTCCCGGTGTTGCGTGGCGCCTACATCAGTCTTAAAATGCGGCGTCCAAACACCGATCTGTTGGTGGCGATCACCGCGATCAGCGCGTATGCGTACAGCACGGCCGCTGTCGTCCTCGGGCGGAACGACATTTTCTACGACCTCGCGATCGTCGTCACGGCCGCGGTCACCGCGGTTGCGTTCTACGAGTCGTCTATCAAGCAGCGCGCGCTCGATCGCCTTACGGAGCTCACGGTCTCACAGATCGAGCGCGCACGGACGTACGGCTCGGACGGGGAGACTCAGGAGGTTCGCGTCGAGGACCTCGGTTCGGGCGATGTCGTGCTCGTCCGACAGGGCGAACGAGTCCCGGTGGACGGGGAACTGATCGAAGGCGGCTGTACCGTCGACGAAGCGATCGTTACCGGGGAGTCGCTCCCGGTGCCGAAACGCGCCGGAGACGAGGTCATCGGGGGATCGATCGTCACCGACGGCGCGGCCTTGGTCCGCGTCGGCCCGGACGTGACGAGCAGCATCGATCGGATAACGGCTGCCGTCTGGGACCTGCAGAGCGCGACTCACGGCGTCCAACGCCACGCCGACCGACTCGCGTCGTACGCGGTCCTCCTCGTCGTCGGAGCCGCCGCCGCGATCAGCGGCGCCGGCGCGATCGCGTTCGGCAGGAGCGTGTCAGACGCGTTTCTCCTCGCACTGCTGGTCCTCCTCGCCGGGTCGCCGTGGGCCCTCGGACTCGCGACGCCGCTCTCGGTCGCGAAGAGCATCGCAAGCGCGCTGCGGCGAGGGATCATCATCTTCGACGAGACGGTCTTCGAACGGCTTCGAGACATCGACACCGTCGTCTTCGACAAGACCGGGACGCTCACCACCGGGGAGATGGAGGTGATCGAGGCGGACGCGCCCGCGGATCTTCTCGACGCCGTCGCATCGCTCGAACAGCGGGCGTCACATCCCGCCGCAAACGCCATCACCACGGCGTTCGCCGGCGGGACTGCGGCGGGCCACGGCCTCGACGATCGGTCGGAGGTAGCCGGTGACGACAACGACACGGAGCACCCCGGCCGGGTGAGCGAGTTCGTGAACCACCGGTCCGGTGTCGAAGGGGTGATCGACGGAACCGCGTATCTCGTCGGAAACCTCGAGCTCTTCGCGGAACGGGGGTGGACCGTAGAGGACGACGTCCGCTCTCGCGTCGCCGACGCTCGGGGTTTCGGTCAGCTTCCGGTCGTCGTCGGTCGCGACGGAGCCGCGGAGGGGCTGATCGTCGTGGGCGATGAGCCGCGGGACGGCTGGGGCGAAACGATCTCTCGGCTCGGTGCGCGAGACGCGGATGTCGTCGTTCTGACGGGCGACGACGAGGAAGCGACGGACTTCTTCAAGCGGCACGAGGACGTGACGCACGTCTTCGCGACGGTCCCACCGGAGGGAAAGACGGCGACGATCCGGCGGCTCAAATCGGACGGCCAGGTCGCGATGGTCGGTGACGGAACGAACGACGCCCCGGCGCTCGCGGCCGCGGACCTCGGCATTTCTCTGGGCGGCGGCACGGCGTTAGCGGCCGACGCCGCCGATATCGCGATCGTCGACGACGACATCCGCTCCGTCGAAACCGCTTTCGACCTGGCGGGCGCGGCTCGCCGTCGCGTGAAACAGAACAACGCCCTCGCGTTCTCCTACAACGGAATCGCTCTCTTGGCGTTGGCCGCCGGGTACTTCACCCCGCTGTCGGCGGCGTTCGCGGTCATCGTCGGCGGTGGTCTGGTCGCCGCGAACACACGGCGGACGCTGCTCCGGTAGTACTCCGCGAGGCCCGACCCACGCCGCGACGGGGTGGGGGTCGAAGCCGTACGCCTCGGCGTTCGCTCGGAGCCGTCTGACCGCCGCCTTCACGTCGGCGATCTGACGGTCTTCGATCGTGGCGGGGGGAGACGCCTCTCGGAGGCTGATTTTCCCGGATCGGTGCTGAATGGCACCTCCGTGTCCCCAGCGATTACTGCCAGCCGGTAGCTCACACTCGCCGTCGCACACCCCCATTCGGCCGCGATCCGCCCGAGATCGGGGGCGTTCGGGTTTCGAAGTTAGTCAGACACGCGAAAGGTCCGCGTGGTGTCCCTGTCCCCGCGGACGACATCGACTTCGACGAGACCGAGCGAGGTGAAGATGCGGCCCCAGTCTCGGTAGTACAGGGGGGTGTCGTCGTCGACGTAGTTCACGTCCGGGTCGGGCGACGACGATTCGCGTATTGGGTCCTCGATCTCCGCCGTGATGAGAACGTCGTCGGTGATTCGAGCCACTTCCTCGAAGACCCACTCGACGTCGGGGTGTAGGTGCTGGAGCGTTTCGACCGAGTAGACCGCGTCGAACTGCCCGTCGTCGAACTCCGCGACGATGTCCTCTATCGGGTCGCAGTGGAACGTTCCGTCGGCGGCGAGTGCGGGATACGCCTCCCGCATCGTGTCGAACGCCTCGTCGTTGATGTCGATGCCAGAGAGGTTCTCGAAGCCGTGGTCGGCGAGGTGTGCGAGGTGACGGCCCGAACCACACCCGAGTTCGAGGACGGTTGCGTCACGGGGGAGGTGCTCACCGAGACTGTCCCGGATCAGCGTACTCGTCTCATTGGGACCGTAATATGCGTAGTACGCCGGCGAGTATTCGCCCGCCCGGTTTTCCCACGTGTCTCGGACGGTGTCAGGATCCACGTGTAGCGACCTTATCCGTAGAGGTAAAACGCCGTCGGAGAGCGGTTAATCATGGAACACGGAGGCGAAGACCAACGTGCGGGCGGCAATTAGAGCCGGGCCGCTCTCCCGCGGTGTGAACACGACCGGCGATCTGTTTGTTCGTCGTACTCCTTCACAGAAGGCGCGGTCGATGACGGCCGACACCCGATCACCCGACGAACGCCGCTGGCGAGGCGGATGTCGACGAATCCGATGAGCCGAAAATCCCCTACGCTGTAACCTCGAGACCCGTGATCTCGAATCGTGCGCCGCCATCCGTCCCCTCTGTGACGCCGATCTCCCAGCCGTGGGCGTCGACGATCTGTTCCACGATGCGGAGTCCGAAGCCGGCGCCGTCTTCGGCGGTCGTGTACCCCGTCGTGAACACGGTCTCGCGATCGGATTCGGGAATACCGGGACCGTCGTCTTCGACGTAAAGCCCGCCGTCTAGCCCCCCGACCGTGACCGTGACGTCGGTGTCTCCGTGCTGGCGAGCGTTCTGGAGCAGGTTCTCAAAGAGCTGGGTAAGCCGATCCGCGTCCGCCTCGATCGCCGTTGGTAGCTCATCCGTGTCTGCGTACTGGAGCGTGGCTTCGGCCGCACCGTCGGCGACGATCGACCATGCGTCGTTGACGACGTTCTCGATCACCACCCGGTCCACCGATCCGATATCTTGACCTTCCCGAGCCAGCCAGAGGAGGTCGTCGATGATCTGTTCCATCCGTTCGGCCGCGGACTCGATCTGCGCGAGGTGCTCGCTTTCGCAGTCGTCCTGAGCGAGTTCGACGCGCCCCCGAATAACGCTGAGCGGCGTTCTGAGATCGTGGCTCACGACGCCGGTGAACTCCTCAAGCGATTCGTTGTGCCGTTCCAACTGCCGTTCCATCCGCTTTCGCTCGGTGATATCGACGAGGACGCCGGAGAATCGGATCGGATCTCCGTCCGCGTCGCTTGCCACCTGGCCGCGAGCGAGTACCCACCGCAGCTCGCCGTCAGCGTTCCAGACACGGTACTCCGTCTCGTAGTCGCCACACGCCGCCACCGCAGCCTCGATCCGATCTTCGACCCGATCGCGATCGTCTTCGTGGATCTTCGCGACGAACTGATCGAGTTCGACTCCCCGTTGGGCTGACTCCGGGTCCACGCCGAACGTCCTCGCGAACTCTTTCCCCGCAACGAGCCGATCGTCCGTGATATGCCACTCCCACGTACCGACGGCCCCCGCTTCGATCGCGTTCTCTAACTGAGCGTTGGCGGTCCGGAGTTCTCGCTCGCGCTCTTTCTGCTCGGTGATGTCTTGGATAAAGCCGCGAACGGTTTGCTGCTCGCCGTCGGCAAGCGCTTTACTTCGTATTCGCACCCACCGCTGGTCGCCCTGGGCAGTGATCAGGCGGAGCTCTTCTTCGTATGATTCCCCGTGCTCAAGCGCCGCTTCGACCGCCCGTTCGATCGCGGGCCGGTCTTCGGGATGGAAGAAGTCGAGCCCCTCGTGGACCGTTGGCTCGAACGCCTCGTCGACGCCGTGAATCCGGCGCGTCCCGGCCGTCCACACGAGCGATCCATCCGCGTTGAGCTCCCACGCGCCGAGGTTCCCCAACTGCTCAGCCTCCGTGAAGAAGTCGCGAATTCGTTCGAGTTCGTGTTCGCGTGCAGCCTGCTCGGAGACGTCGCGACCAACACCAACGACCGCGATCCCCTCCCGGTTGGGAACCGACAAGCGGGCCTTCCGGAACTCGTACGGGACCGACTCGCCCTCCGCTGTGATCACGTTCGCGCGAACCGACGCCGAACCGGTCTCGACCGTCTCCTCGATGCTCTCCCTGATCCGGTCGCGGTGTTCCTCGACGAAGAACTCGGTGACGTCGATCCCGTCGATTTCCGCCTCCGAGTAGCCGCTTATCTCCGGAATGCGATCGTTCCAGCGGCGGAGTTCGCCGGCTTCGCTCAACCCGTAGTAGACGTCCTGTAGCGCACCCAGACTTTCGTTGATGAGCTCCTGTTGGCTCTTGAGTTCTCGTTTGCGTCGGACGTGCTCTGACACGTCGGTGATGAACCCGTCGATCACCTCCCCTCCAGTTACCGGGTCCTCGATCAGTTGCCCCTGATCGTGAACCCACCGCGTGTCGCCGTCTTTGGTGACGATGCGATACGTCGAATCGAACCGTCCCGTCGCTTCAATGCCCTCGCTGTGATCGGACCAGAGGTCCTCTCGGTCGTCTTGGTGGATAATCTCCTCTGCGAGGACGACGTCGTCTTCCAGTTCTGCTGACGTGTAGCCCGTGATCGACTCGGCGTCGCCCTTGACGAACTGGAGCGGGTACTCCGGGTCGTACTCGTGGCGGTACACGTACCCCGGGAGGTTCCCGATGATCGTCTCGAGGTGGAGCGTTCGCTCCTTCTGCTCCGTGATATCGCGGACTTGCCCCACGATCCGTGCCACGTCACCGTCTTCGTCCAGAATGGGCTGGGCGCCGCCGCGGACCCACCGCTGCTCGCCGTCCGGCCGGACCACTCGGTACTCGATCTGAGACGCTTCTCCCGTCGCGAGCCGTTCCGCCGACGCACGGACTCGTTCCCGGTCGTCGGGATGGACGTAGTCGAGGAACACTGTCGGGTCTTCCCCGAGCTCCTCGACCGATCCGCCCCAGATCTCCTCGTACGCCGAGTTGATAAAGAGCAGTTCGCTCCAGTCACCGCTGAACATGAACAGAACATCGTCCGTCCGTTCGGCGACTTCCGAGAGCTTCTGTTCGGTCTCTTGGACCGCCTGCCGAGAGCGGTGCTGTTCGACGGCGTTGCTGATCCGGTTGGCTAGAACCGTGTACTGACTCGTCCCGGACTCCTTCTGAAGGTACTCAGTGACCCCCATCGAGATGGCTTCGCTGGCGATCTCCTCCGAGCCCTTGCCCGTGTAGAGAATGAACGGCAGATCGGGATACCGCTCGCGGACGGATTCGAGAAACTCGATCCCGTTCTGTTCGGCCATGTCGTAGTCTGAGACGACGCAGTCGATGTCGTGAGCCGCTAAGCGATCCATCCCCTCGCCCGGACTGGTCGCTGTTTGAACGGTGATCCGGTCGTCCTCCCGGCTCAGGTAAATGCCGACCAGCTCACCGAATGACGGATCGTCATCCACGTGGAGGACGCGGATGGAGTTGGCGGATCTACTCATATTACTACGTGTCAAAACGCCCCGGGTTTAAGTAGTGAACGAGCGGCTCGTTGTTTAAACACGAGATTTCCAGAAACCACCGGGGAATCGCGAGACGATCGGGCGTTCTCTCAGCGATGGGGAACCGTCACCGGGGTGTCGAAATAACGGCCGAGGCGTCGAAATAATAGCCGAAGTGTTAGCTGTCTGTCGACTCACCGGCCTACAGAGGGCAATGCCCCGGTTCTCTCACCCGGAGGCGGCCACAGAGCGGCTTCCCGCAGGCGGCTCGCCGAGAGCTCGGAACTCGATCGGAGACAGTTCACCAGATGATCTCGTCATCGACGCCGATCGTTCCGGATTCGATGATACGTGCGTCGAGACCGCCGCGGTGTGTCAACGCCTCCGCAGCGTCGGGCTGGTCGGCGAGCGACTGCATATACCCACACGGCTCACACAGTCCGATCCCCTCCAAAACGACCTCTCCGACGTGAAACTGCTCCCCGACAAGGTGGTTGAGCGAGACCTCGCGGGTCGTGATGTTTCGTCGGTGTTCTCCCGGGCCAAAATCGACGCCGTACTCCTCGTGTGCCGCAGCGAGTGCTTCCGCCTCGATGAGCGTCACGTCGCTCGGTTCGAGGTCGTCCCGTTCGTTATAAATTCCATCTCCCTTGTAGTACCGATCTCCTTCGAGTCCGCGACCGGTGGCCGCTTCGACCGAGTCGCGTGGTTCGGGACCCCCGCCGGTTTCCGGGATGGTGTGTATCGCCTCTACCGACCCGATGCGGGAGAGTTCGCGTCCCTCCACGTCTGGAGTCGTCATAGCGGAGCCTCTCTCGCGGTTCGACATAAATACGGCCGTGCGTCCGATGGCCGGTCGAGCCCTCATCGTGCCGCTAGCGCCGATCGCTCAAAGTGCCTCTGTCCGCCCTCAAAGTGCCTCTGTCCGACCTCAAATACCTCTGTCCGACCTCAAATACCTCCGTCCGACCTCAAATACCTCCGTCCGACCTCAAATACCTCCGTCCGACCTCAGTTGACGTCGACGATCTCGACGTCGAACGTCAGCGTTTCGCCGGCGAGGCGAGGGTTGAAGTCCACCCGGACGACCTCCTCGTCGACGTGGACGACCTCGCCTTGGCTGCCGTTCTGGGCCTCGAGGTAGGAGCCCTCTTCGGGCGTCTGGCCGCCGAGCATCTCCCGGAGCTCCTCGGTGTCGAACTCCTCGACGTTGTCGTCGCTGGGCTCGCCGTAGGCCTTCTCCGGCGGAATCGTCAGGGTCTCGGTCTCCCCGGCCGCCAAGCCGATCAGGCCCTCCTCCATTCCCTGGATAACCTGTTCGGCGCCGATTTCGACAGTCAGCGGCGCATACTCTCGTTCGGGCTGAGCCTCGGCCAGCCCCGTCTCCTCGGCGACGGACTTCCGGGAGGTGTCGAACACCGTTTCGTCCTCAAGCCGTCCCGTGTACTCCAGCGTCACAGAATCGCCAGTAGCTATCGTCATACGAGCGTGAGGTGTGCCACACGGAAAGGTTATTGCATCGAGAGACGGGCGCCGTCGCCGGGGTCGGGCGGGCCTCACTCCACGGTGACGCTCTTCGCCAGATTTCGCGGCTTGTCGATCGGCCGCCCCTTCTCGTTGGCGACGTGATACGCGAACAGCTGCAGGTACACGTTCGCCACCAGCGGCTCGACGACGCCCACGTCGGGCACGTCGAACGACGCGTCGAGGGTGTCGTACTCGTCGCCCGCGGAGACGCACCCCAACGCCGGCGCGCCCCGCGTCTGCGCTTCGGTGACGTTGTTCATCGTCTCGTCGGCCCGTGCCCCGTCAGTCAACACGGCGATCACGGGCGTCTCTGGCGTCACCAGCGCTAACGGACCGTGTTTGAGCTCGCCGGCGGCGAACCCCTCCGCGTGATCGTAGGAGATCTCCTTGAGCTTCAACGCGCCCTCCAACGCAACGGGCACGCCGAGCGACCGGCCGACGAAGAAGAACGCCTCGCTGTCCTGAAACTCTCGGGCGGCCTCCCGCACCCGCTGCTCCTCGTCGAGGACCTGCTGGACCGCGCCCGGAAGCCCCTGCAGGTCCTCCAAGACTGAGCGCGCGTCGGCGGCCGCGAGCGCGCCGCGGTCACGCCCGATCGCCACCCCGAGCATCGCGAGCGTCGCCACCTGCGAGGCGAACGTCTTGGTCGCGGCCACGCCGATCTCCGGGCCGGCGCGGATGAACGCGGTGCCGTCGACCTCTCGCGTCACCGTGCTCCCCAGGGTGTTCGTCACGGCGAACGTCCGGGCGCCCGCGGCGTTCGCGCGCCGGATCGCCCCGAGCGTGTCGGCGGTCTCCCCGCTCTGGGTCACGGCGACCACCAGCGTCCGGTCGGGCGTCCGCCCCGCACCGAACTCGTACTCGCTGGCGATCTCGACGGTCGCGCGCACCCCCGCGAGATCCTCGAACAACTGCGCTGCGTACCGACCCGCGTAGTAGGAAGTCCCGCAGGCGACGATCCGGATCTCCTCTAAGTCCGCGAGAAAGCCCGGCGGGAACGACACGTCCAAATCCACGTCGCCGGCGTCCACGTCCAACCGCCCGGCGAGGGTCTGCCGGAGCGCGGTCGGCTGCTCGTGGATCTCCTTGCGCATGTAGTGCTCGTAGCCGCCCTTTTCGGCGGCGTCGGCCTCCCACGTCACCGTCTCGGTCTCGCGGTCGACCGCGTCGCCGTCAGCGTAGACCTCGACGCCGTCGGGCGACAGCGCCGCCACGTCGCCGTCCTCGAGATAGGTCACGTCGCGGGTGTGCTCTAAGAACGCGGTCACGTCGCTGGCGACGAACGACGCGTCCTCGCCGCGGCCCAACACCAGGGGGCTCCCGCGGCGCGCGACGACGATCCGGTCGTCGCCCTCGCGGACCGCACAGATCCCGTAGCTCCCCTCCAGTCGCCCCTCGACCCGCCGGACCGCGGCGAGGAGGTCCGCGCCCTCACCGCCCTCCTCGCCGCCGGAACCGGCGGCCAGCTCCTCCTCGATCAGGTGCGGGATGACTTCGGTGTCCGTCTCGCTCGTGAACTCGTGGTCCGCCAGCTCCGCTCTGAGCGCCTCGTAGTTCTCGACGATCCCGTTGTGGACGACCGCCACGTCGCCGACGCAGTCCGTGTGCGGGTGCGCGTTTGCGTCCGTCGGCGGTCCGTGCGTGCTCCAGCGCGTGTGGCCGACGCCGAGCGTCGCGTCGGGCACGTCCGGCACCGACAGCGCGTCGACCTCTCCCGACCGCTTCGCGAGGGTGAGCCCGCTCTCCGGCCCCACGAGCGCGACGCCCGCGGAGTCGTACCCGCGGTACTCGAGGTTCTTGAGGCCGCGATGGACGATCTCGCCGACGCTGCCCGGTGTCTCCCCGTCTGTCGTCTCACCGACGCCGTCAGCCGCGTGCAACTCGCCGATGTAGCCGATGATCCCACACATGATCAGCCCCTCCGGACGACGGCGTTCGGTTCGACGCGCCCGTCGACCACGACGCCCGCGTCGGCCCGCACGTCGTCGCCGACGACGGCGCCGTCGGTGAGCGTCGCGCCGCCGCCGATCGACGCGTTGTCGCCGACAACGCCGCCGAGCGTCACGTCGCGGTGGACGGTGTCCCCGACCACGACCGTCGAGACCCCTCCGGTGATCGTCGCGTTCGGCCCGATCTGCGCGTTCCCGGCGACGACGGCGTCGCGGACGACCGCCCCCGGCCCGATGACGGCGTCGGGGAACACGACGGTGTTCTCGACGACCGCGTTGGCCGCGATCGTGACGTTGCTACCGATCGCCGTCGCCCCGCTCAGGGTGGCGTTCGGCCCGACGCGAACGTTTCCGGCGAGGACGACGTCGTCCGCGACGGAGACGGTGTCGCCGATACGCCGTCCCGTCGTCGGGGCTTCGCGGGCGTGGTCGGTGTCGTGGATCAGCGCCGCGTTCACCGTGAGAACGTCCCAGAGGTTCGACACGTCGAGCCACCGACCGTCGTAGCCCAAGCCGGTCACCTCGTCCCGCTCGGCCAGGTCGTTCAGCGTCGCGGTGATCGCCAGCTCCCCCGTCGCGTTCGTCGCCCGGATCGCGTCGAATATCGCGGGCGAGAAGCCGTAGACGCCGGCGTTGATGCGGTTGGTGTCGACCGGTCCCTCGGGCTTCTCGTCGATGTCGATCACGCGGTCGCCGTCCAGTCGGACGACGCCGTAGTCACGCGGGCGCTCCACGGCGGTGACGGTCACCAGCGGCGCGTCGCCGTCGCTGAGGCGGTCGCGGACGGCCGACACCGCCTCGGCGTCGACGAGCCGGTCGCCGTTGAGAACCACGAAGGGGCCGTCGACGACGGGTTCGGCCTGTAACACCGCGTGTCCCGTCCCCAGTTGCGTCGACTGCTCGACGTACTCGATCGTCACGTCCCAGTCGTCGCCGTCGCCGAAGTGGTTTCGGATCCGCTCCTGTTTGTATCCGACGACGAGGACGATCCGGTCGATGCCAGCCGCGACCACGGCCTCGACGACGTGTTCGAGCAGCGGGCGGTTCGCGACGGGTACCATCGGCTTCGGTCGCCGGTTCGTCAGCGGCTCCAGCCGGCGTCCCTCCCCCGCGGCGAGGACCACCGCGGTTCCTGACTCATCACGCATACGTCACCCCTCGCCCGCCCCGGTGTTAAATGGCTCGCGGCCCCCGCGCCGGGCGGTGTAGAGACAAGGTAAAGTAGATCTGACGTGTATACCGCCCGTGACGAAATCGGCCGTCATCGCGGACGACGACGAGACGATCCGGTCGATCCTCGAGTACAAACTGTCGAACGCGGGATTCGAGGTCACCGCGTGCCACGACGGCGAAGCGGGCCGCGAGGCGCTGAACGACCCCGACGCAGACCCGGACATCGTCGTCCTCGACGTGATGATGCCGCGGCTGAAGGGGACCCAACTGCTCCGGGCGGTGCGGCGCGGAGAGCTCGCGGTCGACCCCGACGTTCCCGTCGTCATGCTCACCTCGCGCGGCCAGGAGGCGGACGTGCTCGAGGGGCTCGAGTCCGGCGCGAACGAGTACCTCACGAAGCCGTTCAGCCCCAACGAGCTCCTCGTCCGGATCGAACGTCTGGTCGAGGAATGAGCGTGGACCCGTCGAGCGTCCCTCTCCCGCCGTTTTCTTCCCCGGTCCTCCTCTCGCTGCCGGGGCCGCTCTCTCGGGGCCTCGCGCTCGCCGCGGTCGTCCTCGGGTCGCTCCTGCTCGCGGTAGTGATCGTGACGGTCGGCTACTCCCTTCGTGCGGCCCGTAGCCGCCGACGGCGGACCCCGGCCCGCGAGACCCTTCGGTCAGAGCTGCTCGACCGGCTCTACGGGCGCGACGACCCGGCGTGGGACGAGTGGGTCGCCGGGCTCTCGGCGCTCGAACGCGACGAGCTCGAGTCGCTGCTCGACGTGTATCTGCGCGAGCTCGAGGGCGGGGACGCCGACCTGTTGGCCGAGCTGGGAACGGCGTTGGGAATCGACGAGCGCGCGCGCCGCGAGATCGCCGACGGCGGCTACTGGGACCGGCTACACGCGCTCGTCTGGCTCGCCCTACTGCGCGATGCGCCGGACCGCGACCTCCTCGAGACGCGCTGCACCGACACGTCCCGCGAACGCGCTGCGGCTGCACGGGTGTTGTACGCCGCGGGGACGGACGACTGCGCGACGGCCGGCGTCGACCTGCTGTTGCGAGACGACCCCCGTTCCTTCTCGGTGTTCGGCGTCGACACGCTCTACCGCGTCGCGGAGCGAGACCCGACGCCGTTCTTCGAGCGGGTCGCCGCCGACTTCGACGAGTGGGAGCCGTCGCTCCAGCGACAGGCGCTGCTCGTGGTCCGCCACCTCACCACCGTCGTCGGCGGCGCCGACCGATCGTGGATCGTCGGAGCGCTGTCGAGTCCGGACCCGAGCGTGCGGTCGGCCGCGTGGCGGGCGCTGGGCGCGTACGGCTGGGACCGGGGCCTCCGTGACGGAGTCGACCTCTCGGCGATCGGAGAGGATCCCGTCCCCTCCGTCCGCGCGAACGCGTACCGAGCGCTCGGCGCCTGGGGCGACGGCGAGGCGACCGCGGCGATCGAGTCCGCGGCGACGACGGACCCGGACGCCCGCGCGCAGGTCGCGGCCGCGGAGACGCTGGTCGCGAACCGAGGGACGGACGATCCCCCGTCCCGGCGAGTTCCGGGTAGCGAGTGGGTCGCCGGCCCCGAGGGCGTCGCCTCCGTGACCGACGAGTCGGCTGAGACCGAGCCCTTCGGCGCCGCGTGGGCGTGGGCGACCGAACACGCACGGTTCGACCGGCTCGCGCGGGACATCTCCGCGGAGCGCGAGCGGCTCCACGAGGAGGTGCGCGGATGACGACGCTCGGATCGGTCGCGACGGCGGTCATCGCCGGGTCGGGCTTCTTCATCGTCACGTACTACCTGCTGATCAACGCCGGCTACCTGCTGATCCACGCCCTCGCGCTGCTCCAGCTCCGCGACAACGTCCGCGAGTCGGCGTGGAAGCCGTCGTTCCGCGCGTTCGACAGCCCGTTCTATCCGGGCGTCGCGATGGTCGTGCCGGCGTACAACGAGGCGACGACGATCGTCGAGAGCGTGCGGTCGATGCTGGCGCTCAACTACCCCGACCAGGAGATCGTCGTCGTCAACGACGGCTCCTCCGACGCCACCCTCGACCGGCTCGTCGAGGCGTTCGGGCTCCGCCCGGTCGACGCCGAGGTCCCGTACGACGTGCCTTCGGAGCCGATCCGCGGCGTGTACCGCTCGGCGATCCACGAGGACCTGCTGGTCGTCGACAAGGAGAACGGCGGGAAAAGCGACGCGCTCAACGCCGGCGTCTGGCTCACCGAACAGGAGCTGTTTTGCGCGGTCGACGCCGACACCCTGATCGACCGCGACGCGCTGTTGGACGTGGTCGCGCCGTTCCTGGAGGAGCCCTCGCGAACGGTCGCCAGCGGAGGCACCATCCGGGTCGCCAACGACTGCGTGGTCCAGGACGGGCAGGTCAAGGAGGTCAACCTCCCGAAGACGGGACTTCCCGGCGTGCAGGTGATGGAGTACCTGCGGGCGTTCTACTCCGGGCGGCTCGGCCTCGCCCGGCTCAAGGGGCTGATCCTCATCTCCGGCGCGTTCGGCGTGTTCCGGACCGACCGCGTCCGGGAGATCGGCGGGTACCGACACGACACGATCACCGAGGACTTCGACGTGGTCGTCCGGCTCCACGAACACCTCTCTGACGCCGACATCGACTACCGGATCGAGTTCGTCCCGGAGCCGGTCGCGTGGACGGAGGTGCCCGACAACCTGCGGACGCTTGGCCGCCAGCGCCGCCGCTGGTACCGCGGGATGATAGAGACGGTGTTCGCCAGCCGTCGGATGTTCTTCCGGCGGCGGTACGGTCGGGTCGGGACGGTCGTCCTCCCGTTTTTCACCGCGGCCGAGGCGCTCGGTCCGCTCATCGAGGGGCTCGGATACGTGCTGCTCCCGATCGCGTGGTACCTGGGCATCCTGAACGTCGAGTTTTTCCTGGCGTTCCTGCTGTTGACCGTCGGGGTCGGGGTCTTCCTCTCGTGGTTCGGCGTGTTCAGCGAGGTGTGGAGCTACAACCGGTACGAGTCGCCGCGGGACGTGCTCCGCCTGCTCTGGTACGGCGTCCTGGAGAACTTCGGCTACCGCCAGTGGAAGACGATCGTCGCGTGGCACGGCCTGATCGAGTACCTGCGCGGCGACCAGTCGTGGGGGGTCATGGAGCGGCGCGGGTTCGGATCCGAGGGCGAGACTGCGGCGGCGGCCGCGGCGGCTCCGGTCGCGGGCGCAAGAGGAGACGGCGCCGAGACCGTGGCCGACGACTCCGCCGCCACCAGCGGATTCGTGTGGATCGACTGGCTCTCCGAGGCGCCCGACACCGACGGGATTCGGTGGCTCGACCGAGTCGCGAGCGACGGGGCGCCCGGGCGGTTCGTTTCGGTCGCCGATCCGGCCGTCGGCGTTGGAGACGGCGGGTTCGTCTGGACCCGCGACTTCGCCGACGGCGTGGGTGACGGCGGGTTCGTCTGGATGACCGATCCCTCGGACGGCGCGGGGGACGGCGGCTTCGCGATCGCGTCCGACGGGGACGGCGTGCTTCGGCTCGTCGAGACGGCGGACTTCACCGACGGTCTCGGCGACGGCGGGTTCGTGTGGACGACCGATCCCGACCTCGGAGCCGGCGACGGCGGGTTCGTCTGGACCCGCGACTTCGCGGAGGGGACGGGCGACGGCGGGTTCGTGTGGCTCGTCGGTGCGGCCACGGGTGGCGACAACTGAGCCGCGACGACTGAGCCGCGACGACCGAGCCGCGACGACCGAGCCGCGCTCAGTTGCCGTCCACGCCGTGATGGATCGGCTCGGCGGCGTTGACGTCCGTCACTTCGAACCGGGTCCCCGCCTCGGAACTCGTGACCGAGAGGTCCCACCCGTGGCCGGAGACCACGCGCTGGACGACCAGCAGCCCGAGGCCGAACGACTTCACGTTCTCCGCGTCGGCCTCGACGAGGGCGCTCTCGACTTCCGGCGGGAGTCCCGGCCCGTCGTCGGCGACCGCGAAGCCGCGTCCGTCCCCCGTCACCGTCACGGAGACGGTCGGCCCGCCGTGCTCGACGCTGTTGCGGAACAGGTTCTCGAAGAGCCGCCGGAGGCGCATCTCGTCAGCGACGACCGTCGTGTCGGGCGCGAGCTCAACCGTCAGCGTGGCGTTCCGGGTTTGGACGGTGTCCCACGCGTCGCGGACGAGCGGTTCGAGCGCGGTCTCGGTTCGCTCGCCGACGTCGGCCCCCTCCTTCGCCAGCAGCAGGCACTCGGCGATCATCGACTCCATGCGGTCCAGCGAGCTGCGGACGCGGCCGAGGAACTCCGCGACCTGCCCGGACACCGCGTCCTGCGCGAGCTCGGTGAAGCCGATCGCGCCCGCCAGCGGATTCCGGAGGTCGTGAGCGACGATGCCGGCGAACTCGTCGAGCCGATCGTTCTGGTCGCGGAGTTCGGCGTAGTGTTTCTGTCGTTCGAGCTCGGCGCCGACCCACTCCGCGAGCACCGAGACGAAGTCGCGCTCCCGGTCGGTGATCGGGTCGGACCTGGGCTCGTCGTCGGAGAAACACAGCGTCCCGTACGTCTCGCCGTCGACGTCGACTTCTGCGCCGACGTAACAGCGGAGGCCGGTCGCCTCGAGCGCGGCGTCGTCGCGGTACTCGCTGTCGACCGCGTCCGCGAACCCGATCGTCTCCCCCGTCCCGACGACGTGCCGACACCACGTCCCGTCGAGGTCGACGACGCCGCCCTGCGCGTACGGACCGCCCTCGATGTTCGTCTCGACCACCTCGTACCGTCCCTCGCCGGTGTACGAGAGGACCCCGTTGTCGACCCCGAGGTACTCCCGGCCGACGCCGATCGCCCGCTGGATCCGCTCGTCGGTGGTCAGGTCGCGCGCCGTCAGCCGCAACAGGCTCTCGAACGGGTCGGGGCGGTCGGAGCGGTCGAGACGGTCGGGACGGTCGGGGCGGTCGGAGGTGCCGGTCATGGTCGAGAACGTCTCCACCGTTCCTGCGGGGCCACCAAAACCCATCGCTGTGCCCGGGAGCGCCCGTGAGCGACCCGGAGCGTCCGAACGCGTTCGTCGGCGGCGCTCGGCGACACCGGGCTCTCGCCGAGGCGTGGCCAACGTTATGACCGTCCGGCGAGTGGATGGGTCGTGCGCAGACGCAGATTCCTCGGTCGCGTGGGCGTCGCCGGAGCGATCGGCACCGCCGGCTGCGGATCACGGGGCGACGGTGGTCCGGGAGATCCCTCCGAAGCGCCGACCCCGCGCCGCTTCCGAATCGGCGACGACGGGTTCGAGGTCGCAGTCGGCGACGGTCCGTTCACCGAACTCGGCGTCCGCGGCGTCAATCTGGGCATGGCCAAGCCCGGACGCTTCCCCGGCGAGGCGGCGATCACCCGCGCGGAGTACGACCGCTGGCTCGCGGCGATGGGCGAACTGCACGTCAACGTCGTCCGGGTGTACACCGTCCACCCGCCCGCGTTCTACCGGGCGCTCGCGGCGTACAACCGCTCGCATGCGGAGCCTATCTACGTCCTCCACGGCAACTGGATCGGCGAGGAGACCCTCCGCGAGGCGGGCGACGCCACGTCGGTGTCGGCCGCGTTCGACCGCTCGTTTCGGCAGGTGATCGACGCCGTCCACGGCGCGACGACGGTCGCTCCGGAGCCCGGCTACGCGAGCGGGACGTACGACGCCGACGTGAGCGACTACGCCCTGGGGTACGTCGTCGGCATCGAGTGGCCGCCGGCGGTGGTCAGGGAGACGAATAGGGTCGGCCAGCCGGACGGCTCCGAGGGCCAGTACCTCACCGCCCCGGACGCGCCCCCCTTCGAACGGTGGCTCGCGGCGCGACTCGACGCCGGGGTCGCCTACGAGATCGACGAGTACGGCGCGCAGCGGCCGGCGGCGTTCACCAACTGGGTGACGACCGATCCCCTCTCTCACCCCTCCGAGCCGTTCGTCGACGAGGACGCGGTCAGCGTCGATCCCGACGCGGTCGCCGCGACCGACGCGTACGACGCCGGGACGTTCGCGGCGTACCACGTCTATCCGTACTACCCGCCCCTGCTGAACGAGACGCCCGAGTACGTCGACTACGTCGACCACCGCGGCGAGCCGAACAGCTACGCGGGCTACCTGAACGACCTCGTCGGCGCCACCGATCACCCGCTGCTCGTCGCGGAGTTCGGCGTACCCTCGTCGCGCGGGATCGCACAGAAAGACGTTCACGGTCGCGATCAGGGCCGTCACACGGAGGCCGAACAGGGCGAGATACTCGCCGCGATGTACGAGGACGTCCGCGAGGCCGACACCGCCGGCGGGGTCGTGTTCAGCTGGCACGACGAGTGGTTCAAGCGGACGTGGAACCTCGCCCCCTTCTCCGATCCCAACCGCCGCCCGTTCTGGTCGAACGTCCAGACGCCCGAACAGCGGTTCGGCCTTCTCTCGTTCGACCCGGCAGACGCCGTTCCGCTCGACGGGTCGCCCGACGCGTGGGAAGACGCCGCGGTTGCGACCCCCGAGAGCGACCCCACCCGAATCGGCGACGGGGGCGACGACGCCCGCGAGCTGACCGCGGTGCGGGTCACGAGCGACGCGGCGTACCTCTCCGTCCGGCTCGAATTCGCGGACCTCGGTGCGGGCGTCGACTGGAGCGAGACGAACTACCTCCTCGCGCTCGGGCTCACCGACCGCGGGGCGCGGGTCCTCCCGTACGACACGGCCGCGACCGCGCCCGCCGACTTCGTCGTCCGGCTCGGCGGCCCCGACGCCTCTCGCGTGACCGTCGACCCGCGCTACGACGCCTTCGCGTACGAGTACGGCGCGGCGGCCGGCCTCGACCTCGACCGGTACCGCGATCCCGATCCCGGCGTCTTCGCGCCGCTGCGGATGGTGATCAACCGCGGGTACACCGTCCCGGAGACGGGCGAGCGCGTCCCGTTCGAATCGGTCGAGACGGGGCGGCTCCGCTACGGCAACGGGAACCCTGACTCCCCGGCGTACGACTCGCTGGCGGACGTGCACGCCTCGCCGTCGACCGACGCGATCGAGGTCCGGCTCCCGTGGCTCCTGCTCAACGTCGCCGACCCGAGCCGCCGCCGGCGGCTCGGCGACTTCTGGAACGAGGGACTCGACGCGTACGAGACGTTCGAGGCGATCGAGGTCGCCGCGGCGTCGTACGTCCCGGCGGACGCCGAGGGAACGGCGACCGCGCTCGACGCCCCGACGAACCTCACGCACGCGGTCCCCGGCGTCGCGGACGGGGAACTGCGGTCGCTGTCGTTCGCCCCGCCGACGTGGGACCGACCGGCGTACGCGGAGCGGCTCAAGGAGTCGGGCCGTGCGGTTGGTGAGGTCTTCGAACGGTACACGGGGCGGGAGTGAAGAGTCGGGTCGGCGGGATCGCGCACGGCGCTATTCGCGGGATCGTGCCCGGCGCTACTCCGACGGCCGGTCGCGCGTGACCGCCTCTCCGAGCCCGGTCGTCTCGCCCGCGCCGAGCTTGACCCCGGCGTTCAGCGACGTGTTGATCCCGGTCTTCGCCCCGTCGCCGACGATCGCGCCGAGCTTCCGTCGCCCGGTGTCGACGCGGTCGCCCTTGACGGTCAGCCGGACGTTCTCGCCGTCGTGCCGGAGGTTGGCGACGTTCGTTCCGGCGCCGAAGTTCACGTCGCGGCCGAGCACCGAGTCGCCGACGTACGAGAGGTGGCCGACCGAGGCGTCGGCCATGAGCACGCTGTTTTTGATCTCCACCGAGTGGCCGACGTGCGCGTCCGGACCGATCACGGTCGACCCGCGAACGTACGCGTTCGGCCCCACGTCGGCGCCCTCGCGGATCAGCGCCGGCCCCTCGACGTAGGCGCCCGACCGGACCCTCGCCCCTTCCTCGACGGCGACCGGGCCGCGCAGGTGGACGCCCTCTTCGACCGTGCCGGCGACCGCCTCCGCCGTGTCCGCTGACTCGTCCCGCGCGTCGAGCTCCGCGAGTGCCAGCTCGTTGGCCTCCAGCAGCTCCCACGGGCGCCCGACGTCGAGCCACGTCCCCTCGTAAGGCGCCACGTCGATCCGGTGGCCGTCGTCGAGCAGGAGGTCGATCGTCGTCGTGATCTCGTATTCGCCGCGCTCGCTCTCGGGCGTTTGGTCGATGTACTCGAACACCTCGGGCTCGAAGGCGTAGCAGCCGACGTTCGCGAGGTTCGTCGGCGGGTCCGCGGGCTTCTCGACGATCCCCGCGAGCGAGCCGTCCGCGGCGGTCGAGAGCACGCCGTACGCCCGCGGGTCCGCGACCTCGGTCGCCGCGACCGCCGTTCCCTCCGCCTCGGCGAGCGCGCGCGGGAGCGACGCGTCCACGACCACGTCGCCGTTGAGCACCAGGAAGTCGTCGTCGACGACGGGCTCCGCCTGCGCGACCGCGTGGGCCGTCCCGAGCGCCTCCGCCTGCTCGACGTAGTGGACCGGATGCCCTCGGTACGACTCGCCGATCCGCTCGCGGATCGCCTCGCCACGGTAGCCGGTGACGACGACGAACTCGCCGACCACGTCGGCGGCGGTGTCGAACACCCGTTCGAGCAGCGAGCGATCGCCGACCGGGAGGAGCGGTTTCGGACGACGGTCCGTCAGCGGTCGCATGCGAGTCCCGCGGCCGGCCGCGAGCACGACTCCGTACATGTCCGGGGCCGACGGTGGGACGGGGCTTATCGGCTGCGGTCGGAGAATATCGCGGAGCGGGTGCGTGAGGCGGTCGGCGGAGAGCGCCGCACACAGTAGCGCGAATTTCGGAGTCGCGGACGGGTCTCCGTCCCGTACGTGTCCGCGGTCTGCTCGCGATCGAGAGCTCCGTCTCCCACACCACCCCACCCCACACCACCCCACCCCACCCCACCCCACCCCACCCTGTCGAGTGTTCTCGAGCGGAAGATCGGTGGGATGTGAGAGGTCCGCGTCGGGGCTCCGCCGAGCAACCTCCGTGGGCGGTCGACGTTCCCTCACCCCACTATGTCGAGTGTTCTTCGAGCATGCGGGCCACCTCTCGCGGGAACGCGATGTCTTCAAAATCCTTGACCACGCCGGTAACGAGCTCGAGGGAGACGTTGAACTCGTATTCGTAGTACTGACCGCCGGCACGCCCCTCGTTCCGCGCGTGTCGATCGAGAATACCGAGCATCGCGAGGTCAGCGAGATGGTCGTGCATCCGTCGGCGAACGAGCGGATCCACGTCGGAGTGTTCCGCGATACGTCGGTACAGCGGGAACACGTCGCGGACTCTCGCGGGCGTCTCGTCTTCGAGGGCTAACTGGAGCGACGCGACCAGCGAGAGGTGTCCGTGCTTCGTTAGCTCGCGCATCCCGTGTTCGATCTGACTCTGTTCAAGGGCGTCCTTGGCGCGATACACCTGCGATTCCGTGATCCGGTCTGCCCCTTCCGACCGCGTGAGTTCGCCGGATTTGTACAGCAGGTCCAGCGCCTGTCGCGCGCTTCCGGTGTCTTGCGCCGCCATCGCCGCACAGAGTGACACCACGGCATCGTCGGCCGCGTCGTCGTAGAAGGCGCCGTCCGCACGCTCGCGGAGGATCGCTTCGAGTTCCGGCGCGTTGTACGGCGAAAAGTGAATCTCCTCTTCGCACAGCGTGTCCTTCACTTTCGGCGAGAGGTCGTCACGAAATCCGAAGTCATTGCTGATCCCGATCACGCCCGGCTTCGTGTCGTCGAGATACCCGTTCGAGCGGGCACGCGGAATCTCGTATAAGATTTCGTCGTTGCTGCCGATGTGATCGATCTCGTCGAGGACGAGGAGGACCGTTCCGCCGACCCGATCGAGCTCCTCATAGAGAATGTCGAACACCCGCTGTTGCGGGTAGCCAGTCGTGCTGATCCGACCGTCGTCGGGGCGAAGCGTGTTGACGAGGTTAACCGCAACCTGATACGACGACGAGAGATTCGTACAGTTGAGCCAGAAGATGGACAAATCGACATCGTCGTACGCGGCGGTGTCTCGCTGGAGCTGTTTCAGCAAATACCGTGACACCGCGGTCTTTCCGACGCCCGTTTTTCCGTAGAGGAAGATGTTCCGCGGCTGCGCTCCGTTTATCACCGGTTGAAGGGCCGTCTTGTAGGCATCGAGCTCCTGCTCTCGCGCCGTGATCGAGTCCGGCTGGTAATCCTCCCGGAGCACGTCCTCGTCTCGGAAGATGTCCGTGTCGCGAGTGAACGTCGCCATCGGTTTGATGATTCCACAACAGTGATCGTCATAAAACCACCGTGTCGAATGTTTCGAGTGATCTGTAGATCGGCGGCCTTCCCGAAGATAGCACTCGACAGCATGGGGTGGAAACTCCACAGCATGGAGTGGAAACACCACATGGAGTGGGAGAACGTGATCGCGAAGGGGAGTCAGAGCGGTCTAGTCGCGAGCTCGTCACCCTGACCGAAGCCGGCGATCCCGCATTCTGTCACCGCTAAGCGCCTCAAAGAACACTCGACAGGGTGGGGTGGCTCGGAGTCTCCCGGTGTCAAAGCGGAGCGTTCGACGGACCGAAAACACTCGACGCGGTGGGGTGAGCGAACGGAGCCACTCCGCGACCCGCACCGCGGAGCCACTCCGCGACCCGCACCACGGAGTGCCGTTCGCGGTTTTCGGCCGGGTCACCGATCCCGCCGGCCGGGTCACCGATCCCGCCGGCCGGGTCACCGATCCCGCCGGCCGGGTCACCGATCCCGCCGGCCGGGTCACCGATCCCGCCGGCCGACTCCCCGACTCCGCCTAGACCGCCTCACCGGCCCGCCCGACGAGCCCCCGCGCCGTCTCGAACAGCTCGTCGGCGTCGCGCTCGTCGCGCGCCTCGGCGGTGATCCGCACCAGCGGCTCGGTGCCGCTCGCGCGGACGAGGAACCAGCCCGTCTCCGTCTCCACTCGGATCCCGTCGAGCGCCGACACGTCGTCGAACCGCTCGCGGGCGCGCTCCGCGACGCGCTCCACGACCGTCCCTTTCGATTCGGTCCGTATCGAGTCCCGGCGGATCGGGTACGTCGGAAGCTCGTCGACCATCGCGGCCAGCGATCCCTCCGCGCCGACCAGCCCGGCTAGCGTGCAGGCGGCGAGGGGGCCGTCGGGACAGCGCGTCTGCTCGGGCCAGATCCACGCGCCGCTCGGTTCGCCGCCGAAGACGACGTCCGGGTTCGCGGTCTCGGCGGCGACGTACGCGTCGCCGACCCGCGTGTACGTCACGTCCGCGCCGACCGCGGCGAGCGCGTCCGCGACGAGGAGGCTCGTGTCGACGGCGACCGCCACGCGGTCGCCGTCTCCGGCCTCGCGCCGGGCGAACAGCGCGAGGAGCGCGTCGCCCGAGACGAACCGCCCGCGCTCGTCGATCGCCATCATGCGGTCCGCGTCGCCGTCGTGGACGACCCCGAGATCCGCGCCGGTCGCCTCGACGAGCTCGCACGCCGTCTGACAGTTCTCGGCCGTGGGCTCGCTCGGACGCCCGGGGAACCGCCCGTCGCGCTGACCGTTGAGCGTCTCCACGTCGCAGCCGGCCGCGTGGAGCGCGTCGGCGGTGACTCGCCCGACGCCGTTCCCGAGATCGACGACGACGGAGAGGTCGTCCGGGATCGCGACCGACTCGCGAAGCGCGCGTTCGTGGTGGTCTCGCGCTCCGCCCCCGTCACGGCGCTCGCCGAGATCGTCCCACGCCGCGAGGTCGAACGCCCCCTCGCGGACGATCTCGGCGATCCGCTCGTTCGCGTCCTCGCCGAACGCCCGGCCGTCGGCCGCCCAGAGCTTGATCCCGTTATCGGGCGCCGGGTTGTGCGAGGCGGTGACGACGACGCCGGCGTCGGCCGCCTCCCGGACGACGCTCCGCGCGACGGTCGGGGTCGGCTGGACGCCCACGTCGATCACGTCTCCGCCGCACTCGGTGACTCCGGCCGACACCGCCCGGCTCAGCGTGCGTCCGCTCTCCCGGGCGTCTCGCCCGAGGACGACCGTATCGGCGCCGTCGGTCGCCAGCGCGCGCCCGACGTGGAGCGCGAGTTCGGCCGTGATCTCCCCGCCGACTCGGCCTCTGACGCCGCTCGTTCCGAACATACCGCGGCTTCATCCGCGGGCGAAAAGACGCTTCGGGTCGTGGGTCCACGATTCGCGTTCGGGTCGCGGGTCCGCGGTTCGCTCTCTCCGCGGCCCGACGACGCGCGGTCAGACCCCCCAGAGAACGGTGATTCCGGCCGTCGCGACGACGGCGAGGAGCAGCTGGAGCGGGCCGCCGACGCGCAGGAAGTCCGTGAACTCGTAGCCGCCGGGGCCGTACACCATGAGGTTCGTCTGGTAGCCGACGGGCGTCATGAACGATGTCGCGGACGCGAACATCACCGCCAGCAGGAACGCGAACTCGTTGGCCCCGAGCTGCGCGGCCGCGCTGACGCCGACCGGGATCATCAGCACCGCGGTCGCCACCGGCGTGATGACGCTCGCCAGCACCCCGGCGACGGCGTACAGGACGAACATGACGCCGACGGTCGGGAGGTACCCGCCGGTCGCGACGAGGAACGCCGAGACGACGGCCGCGCCGCCCGTGGACTCCAGCGCGAGCCCGAGCGGGATGACCCCGGCCAGGAGGAATATCACGTTCCACGAGACGGCGTCGTAGGCGTCCGCGGTCGTCAGACAGCCGGTGACTACCATCGCGACGACGCCGGCCAGCGCCGCGATCACGATCGGGAGGACGTCGAGCGCGGCGAGCGCGACGACCCCGACGAGCACGCCCACGGCGATCGGCGTCTTCGGCGACAGCGGTGCGATCTCGTCGATGTCCGCGTCCGCCAGCCGGTCGAGCACGCGCTCGTCGGCGACGACGAGATCGCCGGTGTCCGTGAAGTACCGGACGGACGCCGGCGTCGTCCGGACCAACAGCAGATCGCCCGCCTCCAGCGTTCGGTCGGAGAGGCCCGTCCGGAACAGGTCGCCGCCGCGGCGCACGGCGAGGACGCTCGTCTCGTGGTAGTCGTGGAGGCCGGTCTCGCCGACGGTCTCGCCGACGAACGACGACTGGTCCGGGACCACCGCCTTCGCGAGCATCCCGTCGGTAGCGGACGACTCGAACGTCTCCTCGGTCACCGTCTCGCGGGGCCGTCTCCCGAGCGTCGCCTCCTCGCGGAACCGGGCGACCGCCTGCAGGGGGCCGTGGACGACCACGCCGTCGCCCGCCTCGATGACCCGGTCGGAGTGAGGCCCGGCGTACGCCTCGCCGTCGCGTCGGACCTGCAGGATGCGGACCTCCGGGTGCGCGTCGTCGAACGCCTCCACGGACAGCCCGGCGGCGGCCGATCCCGGCCGAACGTACAGATGCGCGAGGTAGTCGTCGAGGTCGAACTCCGCGACGGGGTCGCTGTCCACCGGGACCCGGGCCGGCGTGAGCCGCCAGCCGACGGTCAACAGGTACGCGCCCCCGACCGCGAGCAGGACGGCGCCGAGTCCCGTGAACTCGAACATCCCGATGCCGTCACGGCCGTCGATGAGCAGGCGCGCGAAGTCGCTAGCGAGGATGTTCGTCGAGGTCCCGATGAGGGTGAGCGTGCCGCCGAGGATGGCGGCGTACGACAGCGGGAGGAGGAGCTTCGACGGGCTCATCTCCGAGTTCTCCGCGAGGCCGGTGACCATCGGGATGAAGACGGCGACGACGGGCGTGTTGTTTACGAACCCCGCGATCGGACCGGTCGTACAGACGGTGGCGACGAGCGCCCGAAACTCGCGCCCGGCGGTGAACTCCGCGAGGTAGACGCCGAGCCGCTCGACGACGCCCGTGTTCTGGACGCCCGCGCTGAGCATGTACATCGCGATGATGGTGACCGTCGCGGGGTTCGCGAACCCCGAGATCGCCGCGCGCGCTCCGACGCCGGTCCACGGTTCGAGGACGACGAGCGCGGCGACGACGCTGATCGCGGTGACATCGTTTGGGACGACCTCGGTGACGAACGCCGCCAGCACGGCGAGGATGAGCAGGAAGACGACGGCGACGCCCGAAACCTCGGCAATCGGCATACTCGGATGACTTGCGTCGGCGCCTTCACTGTTCCCCCGGAACCCGGCCCGATCGAGTGGTTGAAACCGAAGCGATAATCCCCCTTCTCCGGCGACACACGCGCATGCAGAACAAGCGCGTGTTGGTCACGGGCGGGGCGGGCTTTATCGGCTCGAACCTCGCGAACCGCCTCGCGGCCGACAACGACGTGATCGCGGTCGACGACACTTATCTCGGGACTGCCGATAACCTCGATTCCGACGTGGAGTTCGTCGAGGCCTCCGTGCTCGACGACGACTACCCCGCCGACGTCGACGTCCTGTTTCATTTGGCCGCGCTCTCCTCGCGGAACATGCACGAGAACGACCCCCAGCGCGGCTGCCGCGTCAACGTCGAGGGGTTCGTCAACGCCGTCGAGCGCGCCCGGCAGGAGGGCTGCGAGACGGTCGTCTACGCCTCGACCTCCTCGATCTACGGGAGCCGCACCGAGCCCTCGCCCGTCGACATGGAGGTGGAGGCGCGCACGGCCTACGAGGCCTCGAAGCTCTCGCGCGAGCGCTACGCCGAGTACTACGCCAACCACCACGGGATGAACGTGGCGGGACTCCGCTTCTTCTCCGTGTACCAGGGCTTCGCCGGCAACGAGGAGCACAAAGGCGAGTACGCGAACACGGTCGCGCAGTTCGCGGACGCGATCGCCTCGGGCGAAGCGCCCGAGCTGTTCGGCGACGGCACCCAGACCCGCGACTTCACCCACGTCTCCGACGTGGCCCGCGCCTGCGAGCTCGCCGCCGACCACGAGCTCACGGGCGTCTACAACGTCGGAACCGAAGAAGCGTACTCGTTCAACGAGATGGTCGAGCTGATCAACGACGCGCTCGGCACCGACGTCGATCCGGAGTACATCGAGTGCCCCTTCGACGACTACGTCCACGACACCATGGCCGACTACTCGGCGTTCCACGAGGCGACCGGCTGGGTGCCCCAAATCGACTTCGAGGAGGGCGTCCGACTCGTCTGTGAACCTTACCTCGACGGCGAGCGCTGAACCCTCTCAACGCGCGGTTTTCGCGTCGATCGGGAAACCAGACATCAGCCGATCGACGGTCGGTATCGAAACCGGGCGTCAGCCGATCGACGGTCGGTATCGAAACGAAGCGATTTCGCCGGGCGTTACATGTAGCCGAGGTCGCGCAGACGCTCCATCAGATCCTCCTTGTCCTGGGCGCGGCCGGCGCGCTCGGTCGTGTCCTCAAGGTCCTGGAGCCACGCGGGCTCCTCCGTCGTCTTCTCCGTACTGACCTCGCTGCCGAGCGATCGGAACCCGGCGAAGTACTTCGGCGAGATCGGCACGTCCTCCTGCGTGACGCCCTCGGGGAGGTCGTCGTCGGCCTGTGGGACGTACCCCTCGTCGGGGAACGCCTCGACGGTGTCGGGGACGACGTAGTTCCAGAAGGCGTCCCACACGTCGGCCTCGGCGAACTGCAGGATGGGCTGGATGCGGTCGTGCGGCGGGAACAGGTCGGGGTCGTGGCGCGGCGAGAAGAACGTCTCGTCGGCGCGAGCCTCCTGCTCGTCCCAGCGGACGCCGGAGATGACGCCGTCGATGTCGTGCGCTTCGAGGGCGTTGTTGAGCGCGACCGTCTTCAGGAGGTGGTTCCCGACGTAGGTGTCGAGCAGGAACGGGAAGGAGTCCTCCTCGAACTCCAGGATGTCGCGGATGTGGTGCTGGTTCTGCTCGTTCAGCTCGTCGACCGGAATGTCGTCGCCCGGCTCTAAGCCGTGCTCGTCGACGTACGCGCCCACGTCCTCGTTGCGGGCGTACACGAGCTCGATGTCCCACTCGTCGGCCCAGCGCTCGACGAAGTCGGTGATGTCGTCGAAGTGCTGGAAGTGGTCGATGAACACCGCGGTCGGCTTCTCGTAACCGAACTCCTCGGCCACCTGGTTGATGAAGTACAGCGTCAGCGTGGAGTCCTTCCCGCCGGTCCACATCACGGCCGGGTTGTCGTACTGCTCTAACCCGCGGCGCGTGACCTCGATCGCCTTCTCGATCTTGTGTTGCAGCGACGGGTAATCCGCCGGATCCTCGCCCTCGCCGTCGGCGTAGTCGACGTCGACGCTCGCCGGGAAGTCGTCGGTCATACGCCGGATATGTCCCCGCGGAGGGGAATAGGCCTTCTGAATCGGCGCGGCTTGCCAGCGCGCGCGAATCCCGGCGTCATTCGCCGCGAACGGCGGGCGACGGCGTCTCTCGGCCTCGGCGACCGACGCCGGCATGACTCGCCGCAATCGGCGGAGCGCGGCGCGACTCGCCAGAACACAAGGGATTTGTCGGCTCGAAGTCACCCCTCGTCCATGGGACTGTTCGATCGGCTGCGCGGCGGCGACGACGAGCGCGTGGTCTTCCTCGGCATCGACGGCGTACCGTACGACCTCGTGCAGGATCACCCCGACGTCTTCGAGAACCTGACCGACATCGCCGAGACGGGCTCGGCGGGCCGGTTAGAGAGCATCGTGCCGCCCGAGTCGAGCGCGTGCTGGCCGAGCCTCACGACGGGGAAAAACCCCGGCGAGACCGGCGTGTACGGCTTCCAAGACCGCGAGGTCGACTCCTACGAGACGTACGTTCCGATGGGGAAACACGTGTCGGCGACGCGGCTGTGGGACCGCGTCACGGACGACGGCCGCGACGCGACCGTGCTCAACGTCCCCGTCACGTTCCCCCCGTCGAGCCGGATCCAGCGGCAGGTCTCCGGGTTCCTCTCGCCCTCGCTCGACGCGGCCGCGAGCGACGACGCGGTCCGACAGGTGCTGGAGGACCACGACTACAAGATCGACGTGAACGCGAAGCTCGGTCACGACGACGACAAGACCGAGTTCGTCGAGAACGCGCACGCGACGCTCGACGCCCGCTACGACGTGTTCACTCACTACCTCGCGGAGGACGACTGGGACCTCTTCTTCGGCGTCTTCATGAGCACCGACCGGGTCAACCACTTCCTGTTCGGCGACTACGAGAACGACGGGGAGTACGCCGAGGAGTTCCTCGACTTCTACCGGACGCTCGACGAGTACGTCGGCGAGATCCGCGATCGGCTCGACGACGACACGACGCTCGTCGTCGCCTCCGACCACGGGTTCACCGAGCTGGAGTGGGAGGTGAACTGCAACCAGTTCCTCGCCGACGAGGGGTGGCTCTCCTACGAGGACGACAACCACGACTCGCTGACCGACATCGACGACGAGACCCGCGCGTACTCGCTCATTCCCGGCCGATTTTACCTCAATCTGGAGGGCCGCGAGCCGGATGGCGTCGTCCCCGAGTCGGAGTACGAGGCGGTCCGCGACGAGCTCGTCGACGACCTCGAATCGCTCACCGGCCCCGATGGCCGGCGGGTGTGCAAGCGGATCGTGCGGGGCGAGACCGTCTTCGACGGCGACAACGACGAGATCGCGCCCGACCTCGTGGTCATCCCCGCCGACGGCTTCGACCTGAAGTCCGGGTTCAGCGGCAAGGAGGCCGTCTTCACCGAGGGCCCGCGCAACGGGATGCACAAGTTCGAGAACTCGCTGCTCTACTCGACGGACGCCGACCTCGACGTCGAGGGCTCGAACCTCTTCGACGTGACCCCGACGATCCTCGACCTGATGGGCGTCGAGGCCGACGCCGACTTCGACGGCGAAAGCCTCCTAGACACGTAAGCCGTCAGAGCGTCCGAAGCCGGGCTCCCAGAGAAGCGACCGCCGCTCGCCCGGCGTCAACGCGGCGCGTCGCCTCCCGCTCCCCCGCTAATCTCCCGGTAGAACGCGACCGAGTACGTCGCGTAGAACGCCCCGGCTATCCCGGTCAGGAGGACGTAACCGATGGCGACGGCGGCGACGATCGCCGGGGTCGGATCGATCGAGACGACCTCCGCGAACGGGGAGCCGGCGGGCTGTTGCGGCCCGAAGACGAGCGATCCGGCCGCGGCCAACACCCCGACCAGCACGCCGCCGATCGTGAGCACCACCGTGTAGCCGAACACGCTGAGGAAGTTCGACCGGACGAGCCCCGCGCTGCGGCGGAACCCATCGACGAGCTCGGTGTCGTCGAGGACGACGGCGTGGGCGTAAAACTGGAGGAAGAAGGTGATCAGGAGATAGACTAACACGAGGCCGACCGCGACGACGGCCACCACCACGAGCAGCGTGGGATCGAAGCCGAAGGCGGGCGCATCGACGCCCGTGCCGGCCCCGCCCATTCCGCCCCCGGTTCCGCCGTTCATCCCGGCGATGGACCCGCCGATGACCACGACGATCGCGCCCATGAACGCGAGGAATCCGAAGACCATGTTCACCGCGAGCAGGGCGAAGTAACCCAGGAGGAGCGGGACGTAGTTCGCCTTCCCGACCGCGACCAGCGTGCCGAGACGCGTCGTGCCCGCGACCGCCTCGTCGGCCATCCCGAGCAGACCGCCCTGGAAGAACGGGAGGACGAGGACCATCACGCCGAACGTGACGAGCGAAATCGCCGACGCGAGCAGCGGACCGGCCGACTGCACGAGCAGGTTCGGGAGCTGAAAGAGCCCGTACAGCGCCGTGACGAGCACCAAAATCGGGTTGCGAACGACGCCGCTGACCGCCGGACGGAGGGATTGGAGGGCCGCCATACCCGGTTATTTCATTCGAGATATATAAATAAGCAGGTGTCTGACCGAAGAGAGATCGGCTACCAGGTGAGTCCCTCGTAGGTGAGTCCCTCGCGCCGATCGATCACTCGGCGGCCGTCTATCACGACGGGATCCGCCATCGCGTCGAACGCGTCGTCGAGCGCCGCGAACTCGTCCCAGTCGGTGACGGCGAGCGCCGCGCTCGCCCCGTCGAGCGCGGCCGCGGCCGAATCCGCGTACTCGATGTCGGGGAACCGCTCTCGGGCGTTCTCGGTCGCGACGGGGTCGTACCCCACCACGTCGGCGCCCCGCGCCTGCAGCCCCTCGATGATCGGAATCGCGCGGGAGTTCCGGATGTCGTCGGTGCCGGGCTTGAACGCGAGCCCGAGCACCGCGACGCGCTTGCCCGCGACCTCGACGTGGGCGTCGAGCAGTTCGAGCATGCGCTCCGGCTGGCCGTCGTTCACCGCGACCGCGGCGTCGAGGAGCGCTGGCTCGTAGCCGGCGTCGCGGGCCGCGGCGCGGATGGCGTCGACGTCTTTGGGGAAGCAGTTGTGGACCGCGATTCCATCTGTCGTGACGAACGTGTGGTCGTCATCGACTTCGAGAGAGTAGACGGATATCGGTTCGTCCAGATCGACCGTTTCGATATCCCGGACGCGAACCGCCGTGTGTGATCCACCGTCCGTGTGGCCTGTGGGGGCAATCTGTTTCGCGTAGCTGTCCAGTCGCCGATCGATCTTCGCGATATCGGCGTCCAAGAACAGCTCTTTGAGTTGGTCGATCTGCTCGCTGGAACTCACCCTGAGAAAGTGTGCCGGCTTGGTAGACTTCGCGGATGTCGATGTCTTGTAGCTGGGAATGATCCCGATACTGTGTAACAGCAGTTGCATTCCGGCTATCAGCTCTTCGCTCACGGAGCCGTACTCGTACACGACGGCGTTCGAGTGACTCGGATACGCGATGTGTCCGTCGCCCCGAAACAGTCCTGACAGGACGGCTTTACGATGTGACTCCGGTTCCTGGTAAACCGCGTCGGGGAGCGCCGCGGTGTACGATCCTGTTCCGCAACCCAGCTGTTCGAGGAATCGTGCGAAGATCCGGCTCGACACTTCAATCTGTGTCGTGGTCTCCTGCTGCCTTGTCATGTGTCGAATTCCCAGTGACTCGAAGAATGACTCGACATCCGAGACGTATTCCGGCTCATCCGTGGGATGGAAACTCAGGGCGACGCGTCGCCGTGTCGTCGATCCGTGTCCGGACTCGTCGTCGTTGACGTGACCCTCGCTGATGTAGTAGCCGATGAACCGCCAGAAGGCTTCGTCGGCGGAAACGATCGCCGGGACGTAGGTTTGACCGCCGCCTCTCGTCGTATACAGCGATAGAGCTTTTCGGTCGAACTCGATTTCATCCTCGTATTCGAGGAAAACATCGAGTGAGAGGTAGTTGTTCCGGCAGAACTCGTGTACCCGGTCGTAGCTATGCCGGCGGTTGTATCCGTCGAGTACGTTCCGCAAGTGATCTTTCCGATCTGAGAGGTCGAAGTCGGGTTTGAGATACACCTCGTCAGTCGGGAAGTTCGGATCGTCCGCGATGAGTTCGATCAGGTCGAAGTGACTGACCGGATCAACGCTAACATTGGTTTGAACGGGAAGTTGATCCGTTTCAGTTAGCGATCCCGCTTCTCGAACAACAAGGTCGTTCCCCTCGACGACGAGCATCGGGTGATCCTCCGTCACCGTCACCTCTTTGCTCATTTTGGTCTGGATACGACGCAGTTCGCCGTCGTAGTCCCGGCGGGTCGCGCCGAGGACCGGTTTGAACGTACTGTTCCCTTCCTTATCATAGCTCAGCACGGCGACGTCATCGACGTGCGCCGCGTCCTCGTCCACATATCGGTCGAAGAATTCTTCGAACGTCAGGAACCGCGTCCCCTCGTCGTCTTTGGCCAGCACCCGTTGGTCGCCAGTCAGGCAACTCCCGCCCCAGCCGACCCCCGAACGCAGGAACTTCGCGCCGATCCGATCGTCGAGGCCGACCGCGTCCATCACCTCGTAGGCGTCGATCCCGAACCGTTTGCAGACGTTGCCCAGATCGTTCGCCAGCGAGATCTTCGACGCCAGGAACGCGTTGTTGGCGTACTTGATCATCACGGCCGTCTCCGGGTCGGTCCGGATGACCGGCGCGTCCGAGTCGGTCGCGGCGAGCAGGGGTTCGTACAGCTCCTCTAGCCGCTCCGTGGCCCACTCCGACTCGGTCCCGAAGACGAGCTTGTCCGGGTGCTGGAAGTCGTCGACGGCGGACCCCTCGCGGAGGAACTCCGGGTTGGTCGCGAGCTCGACGCGGTCGGCCGCGTCGCCCGCGCCCTCGCGGAGGGCGTCGCGGACCCGCCCGACCCCCGGGGGCGTGATCGTGCTCTTGACGACGACGAGGTGGCGGTCGTCGGGGGTCGCGACCGAAGGGCCGGCGCCTTCCCCCCCCGCCGCCAGCGCCTCGCCGGTCATCTCCGCGGCCGCGCTGAGCGCCCCCAGATCGATGCTCCCGTCCTCGTTCGAGGGGGTGCCGATCGCGAGGAACGTCACGTCGGCGTCCGGAACGCTCTCGTACTCGGTCGTGGCGCGGAGCCGGTCGCCCGCGTGCTCGGCTAGGAGGTCGTCGAGCCCGGGCTCGTGGATGGCCGCGTGCCCGTCGTTGATCGCGGCGACCACGTCCGGATCGATGTCGACGGCGGTCACGTCGTGACCCGCGTCCGCGAGGCAGGCCGCGAGGGTCGTTCCGACGTAGCCGCTTCCGACGACGGTGACTCGCATACCGGAGTAAGCGCCCGCCGACTCAAAGAACGTTGCGCGTTCCCGGACTCGAGACGGCTCCGGACGATACTTACCCTCGGACCGCCGAGGCGACGATATGTCCGAGGGACCGGGATCCGAGACGGCGACCGCGCGTCGATCGGAGTCGGACGACCGCGACGGTCGCGACGACCGCGACGACCGCGACGGTCGCGACGATCTCGGCGGTCGCGACGGTCGCGTCGCCGGCGTCTCCCGTCGGGTCGGCTGGCTCCTCGTCGTCGCCCTCCTCGCGGTCCCGATGGCCGTGATCCCCGGCGGCGACCTCACGGTCGTGAGCCTCTGGGGGTTCCTCAACACGGCGGGGCCCGGCCTCGGCGTCGGCGGCTACCCGGTGTGGGCGTACTTCCTCGAACAGCCGCGGCCGTTCGGAGCGCTCCCGGCGTCGATCCGAGCGTGGCCGCTCGCGATCGGGTTTTACCTCCTCGCGACGGCCAGCGCGACGGCGGGGGTCGCGCTCGGTCGAGAGGACCGGCGCGTCACCGGCGGCCTGCTCGCGCTCGCCGCGGCGGCGAGCCTGTGGGTCTCCGTCGGCGTCGCGACCCGGTTCGGCGTCGGGACCACGTCCGGATGGCTCGCCGTGCTCCCGGTCGGCGCGCTCGCGACGCTCGCGGTCGCCGTCGGCGTCTACGGGCGCGACCTCCGCGGAATCGTCGAGGCGTGAGCCGAACGGCGCGCTGCCGGTGCGGCGGTGTTTAACAACCCGGGCGCTGAACCCGATTCCATGACCGATCTCGTCGGGGTGGTGACGGTGAGCGGCGTCGCGGGCGTCGCGACGGGACTCGGGGCGCTCCCGGTGTTCTTCCGCACTCGCGTCACGCACCGCGTCTACGACGCCGCGCTGGGGCTCGCGGCCGGGCTGATGGTCGCGGCCAGCGTCTTCGGCCTGATCATCCCCGGGATGGAGGAGGGGACGCTCTCGGCGGTGATGGCGGGGCTGCTCCTCGGCGGCGTCGGCCTGCTCGCCGGGAACTACGCCATCCCCCACCTCCACGCGCAGTACCGCGAGTGGCTCCCCGAGGGGGGCGCGACCGGCGACGACGCCGCGGCGATGCCGATCTCGGACGAAAGCGAGAGACCGAATCGCGAGCTCTCGGAGTTCGCCGATCCCGTCGGATCTGCTGATCCCACCTCGTCCCCCGATCCCGACGAATCTGCCGACGCGGCCGCGGAGCGAGAGGTGACGCTCCGGAAGGCGCTGTTGATCGGCGGGGCGATCACCCTCCACAACGCCCCGGAGGGGCTGGCGATCGGCGTCGCGTTCGCCTCCGGACTGGAGGAGGTCGCGCTGGTGTTGGCGATCGTGATCGGCCTCCAGAACGTCCCCGACGGGTTCGCGTTCGCGGTGCCGATGGCGGACACCGGGATGTCGAACCTCCGAGTGCTCTGGTACACCACCCTCTCGGGAGTCGTCCCCCAGGTCGTCGCCTCGGTGTTCGGCTTCCTGCTCGTCGCGCTCGCGGCCGGGCTCTTCCCCGTCGCCTCCGGGTTCGCGGCCGGGGCGATGCTCGCGGTCGTCTTCCGCGAGCTGATTCCCTCCTCGCACGGTCACGGCCACGCCGACGCCGCGACCGGCGCGTTCCTCGTCGGCTTCGTCCTGCTCATCGTCGTCGACACGGTCATCGTCGTGTGACTCGCGCGAGACCGCGACGCCTTTTCAACGCGGCGCGCCCTTCTCTCGAACATGTCCACGACCGCCTCCGCGCCCGACGCCGACGAGACGTGCGCCTACTGCGGCTCGCGGATCTTCGACCACGACCCGATCTGCGTGCGCGACTGCGACGACGACTGCGGCTCGCCCGCCTTCTTCTGTAACTACGCGTGCCTCTCCGCGCACGTCGACGAGAACGATCTGACAGCGGGCGACGCCTGCGAGTGGTCGCCGGGGGAATAAAACGAACCGAGAGAACGGTCCCGAGGGCCGGACGAGTCGCTACTCGTTGTCCGGGCTGCTCGGGTGGTAGTCGGTGTCGTACTGCCCCGGATCGTTGTCGACGCGGTCGGGGTTGATCCGCCCGGCGAGCAGCATGAAGTCGAGGACGGTGCAGTACAGCATCGCCTCGACGACGGGGACGGCCCGCGGCGGGAGCACCGGGTCGTGGCGGCCGACGACCTGTATCTCCTTCTCCTCGCCGGTCTCCCAGTCGGCGGAGCGCTGCTTCTTCGGGATCGAGGTGGGCGCGTGCCACGTCGCCTCGCCGTAGATGGGTTCGCCGGTCGTGATCCCGCCCTGGAGCCCGCCGTGGTCGTTGCCGACGGGGACCGGGTCACCCTCTTCGCTCTCGACGTGGTCGAACGACTCGCCGTCGTCGAACGTCCAGTCCTCGTTGCGCTCGCTGCCCGTCACGTTCACGGCGTCTTTGCCCAGTCCGAACTCGACGCCGGTGGTCGCCGGGATGGAGAACATCGCCTGTCCGAGCCGGGAGGGGAAGCCGTCGAAGCGCGGGGCGCCGAGCCCGCGCGGGACCCCGCGGCACTCGAAGTAGATGGAGCCGCCGATGGAGTCGCCCTCCTCCTGGTACCGTTCGATCAGCTCCTGCATCTCGGCGGCGGCCTCGGGATCGGCGCAGCGCACGTCGTTCTCCTCGCTGTTCGCGAGGAGCTGTTCGAAGCTCACGTCGTCGGCCTCCACGTCGCCGATGCGGTTGACGTGGGCTTTGATCTCCACGTCGTAGTCGGAGGCGTCGAGCACCTGCTCGGCGACCGCGCCGGCCGCGACCCAGTTCACCGTCTCCCGCGCGGAGGAGCGCCCGCCGCCGCCCCAGTTTCGCGTGCCGAACTTCGCGGAGTAGGTGTAGTCGCCGTGCGAGGGGCGCGGCGCCGTGACGTACGGCTCGTACTTCCCCGAGCGCGCGTCCTTGTTCTGGATCACCATGCCGATCGGCGTCCCGGTGGTGTAGCCGTCCTGCACGCCGGAGTTGACGACGACCTCGTCGGGCTCGCCCCGGGAGGTCGTGATCATCGACTGACCCGGCTTGCGCCGGTCGAGCTGCGCCTGGATCGCCTCCTCGTCGAGCTCGACCCCCGCGGGCACGCCCGAGACCGTCACGCCCATCGCGTCGCCGTGGCTCTCGCCGTACGTCGTTACCTGGAAAAGCCGACCGAACCGGTTCCCGTTCATACGCGACCGTATGGCCGAGGGCATATAGGGGTTGCAATCCGCGCAACCGGCTGTGGGTCACGATCCGCGCAACCGGCTGCGGGTCACGATCCGCGCAACCGGCTGCCGCTTCGCCGCGACCGGTGGTGGTTTATCACCGGGCCGCGTTGACGTGAGCGTGCGCGATCGACTCACCTCTGATCTCGGTGTGTACGCCCTCTCCGGGCTGTTCTCGCTCGTCGTCTTCGTCGTCGCGCTGACGATCCTCTCGCGGACGCTGCCGGGCGGGCTCGGCTCCCGCCAGCTCGTCGGACTCGTGGTCGGATACCTGCTGTTCATCGGGGCGTACGCCACCGCGTGGTTCATCTACAGCGAGATCGACAGCCGCGAGGAGATCTGAGGGCTTCGCTCGGGTTCCGCCTGCCGAACGGTTTTCACCCCGCCCCGAGACGGGCCCGTATGACCTGGGACACGATCACGCTCGACACCGACGACGACACCGGCGTGGCGACGGTCACCGTCGACCGGCCGGAGCAGCTCAACGCTCTCACCGTCGACACGCTCGAAGCGGTCGAGGAGGCGCTCGCGGAGGCCGAGGCGGCCGGGGTCCGCGCGCTCGTGCTCGCCGGCGCGGGCGACGAGGCGTTCGTCGCCGGTGCGGACATCTCCTACATGGCCGAGCTGTCGACGCCGGAGGCGCAGGCGTACGCCGAACTGGGCCACCGCGTCGCGGACGCGATCGAGTCGTTCCCGGCGCCGACGGTCGCGGCGATCGACGGCTACGCGTTCGGCGGGGGCTGCGAACTCGCGCTCGCCTGCGACCTCCGTGTCGCCGCCGAGCGCGCCGTGATCGGGCAGACCGAGATCGACCTCGGGATCATCCCCGGCTGGGGCGGGACCCAGCGGCTCCCGGACCTCGTCGGCGACGAGACCGCGAAGCGACTCGTCTTCCTCGGCGAGCGGATCGAGGCGAGCGAAGCCGCGGAGGTCGGGCTCGTCGGCGAGGTCGTTCCGGACGACGCGTTCGACGACCGGATCGACGAGCTGGCGGGCGAGCTGGCCGCGAAGCCGGCGTTCGCGACCCGCGCGGCGAAGGAGGCGCTCGACGCCGCCCGCGACGGGTCGCAGGCGGACGGGCTCGCTCTGGAACGCCGGGCGTGGTCCGGCCTGTTCGGGACCCACGACCAGCGCGAGGGGATGGCGGCGTTCTTAGAGAAGCGGGAGCCGGAGTTCGAGTAGGCGGTCCGGACCGCGAACGGCGCGGCTCGCGTCCCCCCGTCCCGTGCGATCGGTGTCCACGGAACCGGGGGATCGCCACGCTTTATTAATCCGCCCGAGTACCGGCGACATGGACCAGTTGCGGCAGTCGCTCCTCGACGCGCCGATCATCGAGAAAGGCGAGTACCAGTACTTCGTCCACCCGATCAGCGACGGCGTACCCATGCTCAAACCGGAGCTCCTCCGGGAGATCGTCATCCGGATCATCCGGAAGGCGGAGCTGGAGAACGTCGACAAGATCGTCACCCCCGCGGCGATGGGGATCCACATCTCCACCGCGCTCTCTCTCATGACCGACATCCCGCTCGTCGTCATCCGCAAGCGCCAGTACGGCCTCGACGGCGAGGTCCCGCTGTTCCAGGAGACCGGCTACTCCGAGTCGGAGATGTACATCAACGACGTGGAGGAGGGCGACCGCGTCCTCGTCCTCGACGACGTGCTCTCCACGGGCGGCACGATGAAGGCGATCATCGACGCGCTGACGAACGAGGTCGGCGCGGACGTCGTCGACGTCGTCGCCGTGATCAAGAAGGCGGGCGAAAACGAGCTCGACGACACCGACTACAACGTGAAGACGCTGATCAACGTCACCGTCGAGGACGGCGAGGTCGTGATCGTCGACGCGCACGGCGACGACTGACGCTCGCTTCGGTCTACTCTCCGTTCCCTTCCTCCGACGCCCTCACTCACTCCGCGCTCGGAGCTCTTCGAGCACGCTGGCGGTGCCGTCCATGTACGACTCCGCCAACACGGTGTCTGCGGCGTCCCGGGCGGCGACGTCGGCGTTCGCGACCGCGTACGACTCCCCGGCGACCGCGAAGGTGGACACGTCGTTCTCGCTGTCGCCGACCGCGACGAACTCGTCGGGAGCGAGGCCGAGGGCGTCGCCGACGCGTTCGAGCCCGCGGCCCTTGCTCACGCCGGTCGATTTGACGTGGTACGCGTAGCCGGTGTCGACGACCTCGACGTCGCCGCCCGCGGCCGCGGCGACCTCGCGCAGCAGCGTCTCGTCGGCGTCGAGCGACAGCGCAACCTCCGTCTCGCGCCAGCGGTTCACCGTGTCGCGGGCGCCCCACCCCAGGTCGCCGCCTCGCTCGCGGAACGCCTCGACGACGGCCCGCGGGGCCTCGGGGTCGCCGAGGACCGCCGTCTCGCCGTCGACGTGCACGACGCCGCCGTTCTCGGCGATGACGGTCTCCGCGCGCCCGAGGAAGTGCGCCAGCGCGACCGGGTAGGGAAACGCCTTCCCGGTCGCGAGCACCACCGGTGCGTCCCAGTCCGGTAACAGCTCGAAGACGCGCGCGTCGATCCGGCCGCTCGCCGTCGTCAGCGTTCCGTCGATGTCCAACGCGAGAGGCGGAACCATACCGGACGTGAGGCGACGACGCGCAACTGTCTTGCGTTCGGGCGCGACCCAGGAGGGCGGACGGAGGTACGGACGCGGACGGATCGGGGAGAAGGTAGCGTCGAGGCCGCTTAAAACGACCACGAGGGGCGGTCGAACAGCTCCCGGAACACCAGCGTCGGGAACCGCGGGACGAGACGGCTCGGCGGACGCCCCTTCCCGCCGCTCTGCCGGGCCGTCACCCGGTCGAGCAGGCCCGCGTCCGCGAGTTCGTAGAGCACTCGGCGGACCGTCGAGGGGGACAGGTCGACCGCCTCGCGCGAGGCGATCGTCTCCGTCGCCGCGCTCACCGACGCCCGGTCGTCGTCGGACAGGCTCACGAGCTCGTAGAGGAGCCGACGCCGACTTTCCGAGAGCGCGAGCACTCGTCCGAGCGCGACGCCCGGACGCGGAACCGCCCCGATCCCGGCGTCAAGATCCTCCGGCCGCACCGTCGAGGCGCCCGCGCGCTCCGCGGTGACGGCCGCGCCGGAGATGGCCGCGAGCGCGTCGTGCGCGTCCCCCTCCGCCCACTCGCTGATCTCTCGGATCTGGTCGTGGGTGAGCGCGTCGCGCCCGAGGCCGGTCGAGCACCGACTCGTCAGCAGCTCGACGAGCACGTGCCGGCGGTACGGTTCGAACGCCACCGCTTCGCTCGGCTCCCACTCGATCGCCGCCGGGTCCTCGCGGCCGAGACACACCGGAACGACCCGGTCGCTGACGGCGGTGAGCCACTCGACGACGGTCGTCGCGGTCGGCGTCTCCGGCTCGTTGACGTGGTCGACCGCGACGACCAGATCGGGCCGGACATCGACGGCCTCGCGCAGCGACTCGGTCAGCTCGTCCGTGCCGATCCCGTGTTCGGGGACCGCGTCGTCGCTGACCGCGTCGAGCGCGGCGTGGTAGAGCCGGAAGCGCGTCGGCGCCCGACGCGCGTCGACGTAGACGAACCCGGGCAGTGTCGGTTCGACCGCGCGCGTCGACGTCTGGATCGCTCGTCGCGGGCCGCTGTGAGACGCCAGCCGCTGAAACAGCGTGGAGACGATCGCCGACTTCCCGCTCCCCTTCGGTCCGTGAACGTAGGCGCTCGGCGGGATCGACCCGGCGAACGCCGGCTCGAACACGTCGAGGAGCCGCTCGATCGCCGGCCCTCGACCGATCGGCGACTCGGTGTGCGACACCGGCGAGACGGCGTCGGGGTCCACGAGGACGCCGGCTCCCACGTCGTAGCCGAGTCGCCGCTCGATCCGATCGTCGATGTTCACGGGCGACCCTCCTCGATGCTCCGATAAAACCGGACCGAAGCGCGGTCGCTACCGGTTCGATCTGAGTGTCGCCCGGGTCTCGTGTGACGTTTCATTGGTTGGTCCAGCGGTCTCGGTCGCTCTGCGTGTGGCGTGTCTCGGCGGGCGCTGCGACCGCGCAGCGGTCACCGCGCGATCGAGTCGGTTCGGGGCGATCCGCGGGGTCGATCCGGGACCGACCCCAGCGAGCGGCGTTAGAGGTAGCCGGCGTTCGGCAGCACGCCGAGGATGGCGAGGATGCCCACGGCGAGCATCATGATCGCGATGGCCATCGCCGGCGGGTCGACGTGGGTCCCGGAGTGGGAGTAGAACAGCCGCTGGGTGACCTCGCCCACGAGGCCGCTGAGGGCCCCGAGCACGCCGGCCGCCAGCAGCGCGACGACGCTGCCCGCGACGGGGTCGATGACGACCGCACCGACCGCGCCGAGGAGCGTGATGTGATGCGTCACCGGGATCTTCTCGACGCCGAGGTTCAGGAACAGCAGGCTCATCGCGGAGATGCCGTAGCCCATGAAGATGCTCCCCGTCTGCAGCCAGATGTAGCCGCCGAGGATCCCGCCGACGAGGCCGATCGTAGTGACGCCCGACCACTTGTACTGGTGGGGGAGCCACGGTTCCGTCGCCGGGCGCCCGGCGTGCTCGCCCTCGCTGTCGGCCTTCGGATGGTCGTCGCCGCGCTCGAACGGCGACATGTCGAGGTACCCGTCGCCCGCCGGCTTCCCGACGATCGGGTAGCCGAAGACGGGGCGCGCGAGGAACGCCGTCGCGAACACCGACACCGCGATGAAGTCGGTCGGCGGCGTCATCTCCAACACGTTGATGAAGACGCCGTTGGCGACCCGGGTGAACAGCATCCCGACGACCCCGAAGATCGCACCCACGGCGAGGATGTCGGGCTTCGTCCCGAACGCGTACGTGATGTCCTTCCCGAAGTGGTACCCGCCCTCGGCGGGGTTCATGTCGGGGTACTTCTTGCCGGCGTACGCGGAGGCGGCCACGCCGCCCGCGAACGCGATGTGCGGACCGGTGACCGCGCCGAAGCCGATGACGCCGGTGATGCCGGCCGCGAGTTCGCCCGCGGGGATGCCCTCGATCGCGCCGACCTGCCGCTGGAGAACTCCGATCCCCTCGCCGAGGAACACGACGAACCCGGTGAAGATGAACGACGGAAGCGCGCCGAGGGCGGCGCCGAACGCCCCCCCGGCGAGTGCGGTGATGAACAGCAGGAGGAACTGTTCGACCTCCATCCCGATGACCGGAACCTGGAGCAGGAGCTCGTTCATTTACTCGTCCTCCTGTGCCCAGTCGAGGGACTTCTCGACGGCGTCGCCCCAGCGGTCGTAGAGCTTGTCGACCTCTTCCTGGCTCTTCTCGGGCGTGAACTCGCGGTCGACCTGCCAGTTGTCGCGCAGCTCGTCGACGGTGTCCCAGTAGCCGACCGCGAGCCCGGCGGCGTACGCCGAGCCCAGCGCGGTGGTCTCGTCGACCTCGGGACGCGCGATCTCCGTCTGGATGATGTCCGACTGGAGCTGACAGAGGAAGTTGTTCTTCACCGCGCCGCCGTCGACCCGGAGGCTAGTCGTCTCGACGCCGGAGTCTGCCTCCATGGCCTCGGCCACGTCCCGGGTCTGGTAAGCGATGCTCTCCAGCGTCGCCCGGACGATGTGTTCTTTGCTCGTGCCGCGGGTCATCCCGACGATGGTCCCGCGGGCGCGGCCGTCCCAGTGGGGCGCGCCGAGCCCGGTGAACGCCGGGACCATGTAGACGCCGTCGGTCGAGTCGACCGAGCGCGCCAGCTCCGCGGTCTGTGCCGCGTTGTTGATCAGGTCGACGTCTTCGAGCCACTCGATGGCGGCGCCGGTGATGAAGATCGATCCCTCGAGCGCGTACTGGACGGGCTCGCCGGACATCTGGAAGCCGATGGTCGTCAGCAGTCCGTGGTCGGACTCGACGGCCTCGTTGCCCGTGTTCATCAGGTAGAACGAGCCGGTGCCGTAGGTGTTCTTCGCGTCCCCCTCGTCGAAGCAGGTCTGGCCGAACAGCGCGGCCTGCTGGTCGCCCAGGGCGCCGGCGACCGGGACCTCCTCGCCGAGGAAGCCGTCGGCGTCGGTGTGACCGTAGTAGTCCTCGTCGGAGGAGGGGCGTACCTCGGGCACCATCTCCTTCGGGACACCGAACTCCTCCAGCAGCTCGTCGTCCCACTCCAGGTCCCGGATGTTGTACAGCATCGTCCGGGAGGCGTTGGTGACGTCCGTGATGTGGTTCCCCGTCAGGTTGTAGATGAGCCACGAGTCGATCGTTCCCATGACGACCTCGCCCTCGCGGGCCCGGTCGCGGAGGTCGCCGCCTCGGGAGCTCTGCATCTTGAGCGGCTCGGCGTTGTCGAGGATCCACTCGGTCTTGGTCGCGGAGAAGTACGCGTCGGCCTCGAGGCCGGTCTTCTCGCGGATCTCCTCGACTTTGTCAGCCTCTTGCAGCTCCTCGACGCGGTCCGTGGTCCGGCGGTCCTGCCACACGAGCGCGTTGTGGACCGGCCTTCCGGAGTCTTTGTCCCAGACGATCGTCGTCTCGCGCTGGTTCGTGATCCCGATCGCTTCGAGTTGATTCGCCTCCAGCCCCGCGTCGGCGAGGCCGTCGAGGACGACCTGTTGGGTGTTCTCCCAGATCTCGATGGGGTCGTGTTCGACCCAGCCCGGGTTGGGGTAGATCTGTTCGTGCTGTTCGTACGCGTTCGCGACGACCTGCCCCGCATGGTCGAACACCATGAATCGGGTGCCGGTCGTCCCCTGGTCTATCGCACCGACATACTGTGTCATGTATTGGATCCCTCCTGTGGCGCTGGTCCGTTCGCGGCGTCGACGACGTCGTCGACGCCGATCGCCCTGCGAGCGCCGACCGGGGGCACAGTTCGTCCCCCGGGTCGTCGGCCGCGACGCCGCGTCCGCCCCGTCACCGGTCGAGCCACCGTCCGCGTCTCGACCTGAGAGCCGATGTCGCCGTCGCCGCGACATATCTTCACGGAAGCTGCCACGCCACTCGTGAACATAATGTACTACCATAATAATCTTCCTGTTAAAATTCGGTATTCTCGGCGATCGAAAAAGTAAGTATATAAATCAACCGTCGCCGACAACGATTGTACTACTTGAACGTCCCTGATTGTTATGGGTGACCCTGATGAGGAGGTAAAGTAAAGTGGGCGGGGTCCGACCGGATCGACATGGACCAACAGGTGGACGTCGTCGTCGTCGGCGGGGGATCGACGGGGTGCGGCGTGGTCAGGGACCTCGCGCGGCGGGGGCTCGACGCGGTGCTCGTCGAGAAGGGGAACCTGACGCACGGGACGACGGGACGGATGCACGGGCTCTTACACAGCGGGGGGCGGTACGCGGTCTCCGACCAGAAGAGCGCGAGGGAGTGTATCGAGGAGAACGAGGTGTTACGCGAGATCGCGGGCCACTGCGTCGAGGAGACCGGCGGGCTGTTCGTCAAGCGCCCGGAGGACTCCGAGGAGTACTTTCAGGAGAAACTGGAGGGCTGTCGCGCCTGCGACATCCCCGTCGAGGTGATCGACGGCGAGGAGGCCCGGCGCCGCGAGCCGTATCTCGCGCGCGACGTGGAGAAGGCGATCGCGCTGCCGGACGCCGCGGTCGACCCCTTCCGGCTCTGCGTCGCGAACGCGGCCGACGCCCGCGATCACGGCGCGCGGATCGAGACCCACGCCCCGGTGACCGACGTGCTCGTCGAGGGCGGCGAGGTCGTCGGCGTCGAGGTCGAACACGAGACCGGCCCCGGAAAGCGCGTCCACCGCGAGCCGGGGGCGACCGAGGAGATCCGCGCGCGCCACGTCGTCAACGCGACCGGCGCGTGGGCGGGCAACGTCGGCGAGATGGCCGGCGTCGACGTGGAGGTCCGCCCCTCGAAGGGCGTGATGACGGTGATGAACACCCGGCAGGTCGACACCGTGATCAACCGCTGCCGGCCGAAGGGCGACGCCGACATCATCGTCCCCCACGAGACCGCCTGCATCCTCGGCACGACCGACGAGGAGGTTTCCGACCCCGAGGACTACCCCGAGGAGGAGTGGGAGGTCGACCTGGTGATCGAGACGCTCTCGGAGCTGGTCCCCGCCCTGAAGGACGCCCGGACGCTCCGCTCCTTTTGGGGCGTCAGACCCCTCTATGAACCCCCCGGGACCGGCACCGAGGACCCGACCGACATCACTCGCGACTACTTCCTCTTGGACCACGGCGACCGCGACGACCTCCCTGGAATGACCACCATCGTGGGGGGGAAGCTCACCACCTACCGCATGATGGCCGAGTCCATCTCCGACCACGTCTGCGACGCGCTCGGTCGCGACGCGACCTGCGACACCGCCGACGCGCCGCTCCCCGGCTCGGAGGACCCGGCGCGCATGGAGGATCTGATGGACGAGTTCGGGCTCCGGTCCCCCGTCGCGCGGCGCTCGGGCCAGCGGCTCGGTTCGCGAGCCGGCGACGTGCTCGACGAGTGGGATCCGAACCCCGTCGTCTGCGAGTGCGAGGGAGTCACTCGCGCCGAGGTGCAGGACGCCATCGGCGACGCGGGCAGCGACCTCAACGCGGTCCGCCTGCGCACCCGCGCCTCGATGGGGAACTGTCAGGGCGGGTTCTGCTCCCACCGGATCGCCGCCGAGCTCGCGCAAGAGTATCCCGAACCGGTCGTCCGCGACGCGGAAGACGAGCTGTACCAGGAGCGCTGGAAGGGCCAGCGCCACGCGCTGTGGGGGCGCCAGCTCTCGCAGGCGATGCTGAACCACATGCTCCACGCGACGACGATGAACCGCGACGGCGATCCGGCGAACCTCGACGGCGAGGTCGACTTCGGGGCGTTCGACGCGGGCGACGAGGGCGGGGCACCCGGGTCCGACGCCGGCGAGGGCGGCGATGCCGGGACTGCCGCTACGGATGGAGGGACCGATGGCGATCGATAGCGACGTGCTCGTCGTCGGCGGCGGGATGGCGGCGATCACCGCGGCGATCGCGGCGGCCCGCGAGGGCGCCGACGTACGGCTCGTCTCCCACAAGGCGAGCACGCTCCGGCAGGCCTCCGGGCTGATCGACGCGCTCGGCTACGTCCCGGCCACCGAGCCCGCGAAGCCGCTCCGCGAGGGCCCGCCGACGGCTGGCCGCGAACTCGACCGCGACGAGTGGCCCGACCCGGAGGGCCCGCTGGCCGACCCCTTCGAGGCGGTCGACCGGCTCCCCGAGAGCCACCCCTACCGGACCGTCGGCGCCGACGCGCTGCGGGAGGGGCTCGACCTGTTCGACGACCTCGCGGGCGACGCGTACCGCGGGAGCCACACCGACAACAACGCGCTCCTCCCGACGTTCGGCGGGAGCGTGAAGCCGACCGCGCGCTATCCCGCCGCCGCCGAGGCGGGGCTCGCGAGCGACGACCGACCCGCCCTGATCGTCGGCTTCCGGTCGCTCACCGAGTACGACGCGCGGGCGTTCGCCGGGCGCTTGGAGGCCGCCGGCGTCCCCTTCGACGTCGCCGGCGCCGAGGTGGAGTTCGCCGAGGCCTTCCGGGCGGACACGAAGGTCACCCGGATCGCGAAGGCGCTCGACCACGACGAGGCGATCGACGGCGTCCCCGCCCGCGAGGCGCTGGCGAAGGCGGTCGCGCCGCACCTCCACGACGCCGTCGACGAGGCGGGCGGCGTCGAGCGCGTCGAGCGCGTCGGCTTCCCGGCGTTCCTCGGCGACGACCGCGGCGACGCGGTGCGCGCCGAACTGGCCGACCGCCTCGGCGCGGACGTCTTCGAGATCCCGATGGGGCCGCCGAGCCTCCCGGGACTCAGGCTGGAGGACCGGCTGTACGACGCGCTCGACGACGAGGGCGTCCGGTTCGAGACCGGCAACCCGGTCGTCGGTGTCGAGACCGAGGCGGACGGGGCGGTCGAGACGGTCGCGGTCGACCGGAAGGGCCGCGAGACGCCGTACGGCGCCGACGCCTTCGTGCTCGCGACCGGCGGGCTCGTCGGGAAGGGGCTCGACTCGGACCGCGAGGGCGTCAGCGAGCCCGTCTTCGGGCTCCACGTCGAGCAGCCGGCGGACCGCTACGAGTGGTTCGTCGACGACGCGTTCGGCGACCAGCCGTACGCGCGCTTCGGCGTCCGGATCGGCGAGGACGGGCGCGCGCTGGACGCGGACGGCGACGCGGCGTACGAGAACGTCTTCGCGGCCGGCGGGATCGTCGGCGGCGCGGACGCGGCGCGGGAGAAGTCCGCGAGCGGGGTGTCGCTCGCGACCGGGATCGTGGCGGGACGGCAGGCGGCGACGGAGGCAACCAAATGACACGACACACCGACGACGAGGACGCTAACGAGGCGAACGGGGCGAACGAGATGGACGGTGACGACCGCGATGAGGGCGAGCCCGCGGCCACCCCCGGCGTTCCCGAGGCGGGACGCGACGAACAGCCGTCGATCTTCGTCCCCGACGACGGCGCGGTAGAAGGGGCCGACAGCGACCTCGCTGCCGACCCGACCGCGGACCGCGCCGCAACCGACGGCGGCGTCGAGAGCGCGACCGGCGGGAGCGACTCGACGGACCTCGACCCGGACGCGTACGACCCGGTCGACGTGTTCCCGGGCGGCGACCTCGACCTCCGGGACGGCGCCGACTCCTGTTACAAGTGCACGAGCTGTGACACCTCCTGTCCGGTTGCCGAGGTCGACGAGGAGTTCCCGGGCCCGAAGTTTCAGGGCCCGGAGCAGTGGCGGCTCAAGCGCAAGGACGACCACGACATCGACGAGTCGATCACCTCCTGCTCGAACTGCATGCGCTGTGACGACGCCTGCCCCTCCTCGGTGCCGCTCTCGCAGATGCACAACGAGGCGCGCGGCCAGTTCGTCGAAGAGCAGATGGAGAAGCTCTCGCGGGAGTACGTCCGGAACCGGATCCTCTCGAACTACCGCTTCTTCGCGTCCATCGCGAGCAAGGTGCCGCGGCTGGCGAACGCCGCGACGAAGATTCCCGGCGCCATGAAGCTCGGCGAGAAGGTGCTCGGGATCGCGGGCGACCGCGAGTTCCCCGACTTCGCCACCCAGACGTTCCGCGAGTGGTGGAAGGCCCGCGGCGGCGCGCAGGTGGAGAACCCCGACAAGCGCGTCGCCTACTTCCACGGCTGCTACTCCAACTACAACACGCCGGAGGTCGGCAAGGCCATGGTCCGCGTGTACGAGCACTTCGGCTACGAGGTCATGGTCCCGCCACAGAAGTGCTCCGGCACCCCGATGTTCGCGAATGGGATGCTGAAGGACGCGCGTCGGCACGCGGAGACGAACGTCGAGAACCTCGTGGAGGCGATCGGCGAGGGCGCCGACGTGATCGCCTCCTGTACCTCCTGTTCGCTGTCGCTGCGCCAGGAGTACCCCGAGCTGTTCGACATCCACGGGATCGAGGACGTCTCCGAGCACACCTACGAGGCGCTCGAGTACCTCCGGATCAACGAGGACCTGGAGGGCGAGTTGGCGGGGACCGAACTCGCCGACGAGCAGGCGTTCGCCTACCACGCGCCGTGTCACGCCCGCAACCAGGGGCTCTCTCGGCAGGCCGTCGAGACGTTCCGCGACGTCGGCGGCGTGCAGATGGAGGACGTCGGTGACTCCTGTTCGGGCATCTCCGGGACCTACGGCTGGAAGGAGGAGAAGTACGAGAAGTCGATGGAGATCGGCGCCGAGATGTTCGATCACATGGAGGACGCCGAGGGCGAGGTGGGGATGACAGAGTGCCCGACCTGCGCGATGCAGATGGAACACGGCACCGGCTACGAGGTCGAGCACCCGCTCCAGCTTCTCGAAGAGACTGTCGGCGCGTAGGACCGCCCGAAAGCGAGCGGACGGACCGCACCGATCGCCCGGTTTTCACGCCGGATAACCGCGAGGGAACGTTTATCATCGGAACTCGACCACTTCGAGCACGTGACGCTCGCACAGTTCCTCGATCGGTTCGACGGCGCCGACCGATCCATCGTCGTCGTCAACCGCAGCGACCCGGACCCCGTCATGAACATGCTCGTGGACACGTTCGGGGAGGGGGCGGTGAACGTGGTCGACGAAACGGCACGATCGGGTGAGTGCCCGCGCGTCGACCGGGACCGCGGCACCGACACGAACCGGTCCGACTCCCGCGGCGGACTCGCCACCCGGGAGTTCACCACGGACCGGATCGTCGACCGGAACGGGGAGTGTGCGGGGCGGGGCGACGGAAGCTACGGAGCGCCGAACCCCGACGGCACCGGCCCGGTGATCGATGTCGACGCCCTCCGAGAGCACGAGGACGTGCCCTTCGACGGCGACGACCCCGAGGAGTTAGAGAACCTCGCGCTGCTCGTCGAGGGCGACGAGGTGGTCGCGGGGTCGACGCTCGGCGAGCTCGGCGACGCGGTGCTGTTCGTGAACTCGGACCTGTACGTCACCGGGAGCCGGACGCTCGACGACATCGACCTCCCCTCCGTGATCGGGGGGCTCGCCGACACGACGTTCTCCTTGCGCGGGTACCCCGAGTCGAACCGACAGAAGCTCCTCTTAATCACCATCTCGCGGTTCATCGAGCGTGCCGCCTGGATGGCCGGCGACGGCACGCTCCGGTCGTCGTTCCAGCGGCTCTCGCGCCTCGACGACGAGGTCGGCACGCGCCGGGTGTACGAGCGCGTGACCGAGGCGGGCGTCGACACGCACCTCTACGGGGTGCCTGACGACCTCCCGCGCGACCTCGACGCCGTGATCCACGGCGGCGACACGCGGGACTTCACCGACAGCTGGTTCGTGGTGTACCGCCCGCCGGAGGGGCCCCAGTCGCTCGACGCCGACCCCGGAACCGATCTCAAACGAGGGATCGAAAACGGCGTGAGCCTGCTCGCGGTCGAAGTCGAACCCCGAGTCTGGCGCGGGCTCTGGACCTTCGAGCCCGATCGGGTGCGGTCGGTAAACCGGTACATCGAGCGGAACCTGTGACGCGAACGCCGGTCCGCGTCGCCGGACCGATCGCTTCGCGACCTCCTTACAGCCCGAGCTCGCGGCCCAACACGACGTGTTGGATCTCGCTCGTCCCCTCCCCGATCTCCATCAGCTTCGCGTCGCGGTAGAAGCGCTGCGGCGCGAAGTCGGTGGTGTAGCCGTAGCCGCCGAGCGTCTGGACCGCCTCCTCGGCCACCTCGCGGGCCGCCTCGCTGGCGTCGAGCTTCGCCAGCGCCGACTCGCGGGTGACGGACTCGCCGGCGTCGTATCTCGTCGCCGCCTTGTGGGTGAGCAGCCGGGCGCGCTCGGTCTGGCGGTGCATGTGGACCACCTTGTCGCGGATCGCGTCGAACTTCGCGATCGGCTTTCCGAACTGCTCGCGCTCGCCGGCGTACTCCTTGGCCGCCTCGTAGGCCCCCTGCGCGAGCCCGACCGAGAGCGCGGCGATCGAGATCCGCCCGCCGTCGAGCGTCTTCATCGTCTGCGTCCACCCCTCGCCCTCCGCGCCGAGCAGCCGGTCTTCCGGGATCCGCACGTCGTCGAGCGATATCTCGCAGGTGGGCGAGCAGTTGAGCCCCATCTTGTCCCAGACGGTCGTCACCTCGAACCCGCGGTCGTCGGGGTCGACGATGAACGTCGAGATGCCGTCGTAGCCGGCGTCGGGGTCGGTGACGGCCTTCACCAGCACGCTGTTGGCGACGCTCGCGTTCGTGATGAACTGCTTCGTCCCGTTCAGCACGTACTCGCCGGCGTCGGCGTCGTACTCGGCTGTCGTGTCCATGTCCGAGGCGTCGGAGCCGCTGCCGGGCTCCGTGAGCGCCCACGCGCCGAGTTCGCCGCCCTCGGCGAGCGGCCGGAGCCACTCCTCCTTCTGCTCGGGCGTGCCGAACAGCTCGATCGGCTTCGCGCCCAGCGAGGTGTGGGCGGCGTACGAGAGCCCGATCCCGCCGGAGACGCGGCCCAGCTCCTCGGTGACCAGCGCGTACATGAGCTGGTCGCCGCCGAGCCCGCCGTGCTCCTCGGAGACCGGCACGCCCATCATATCGAGGTCGTTGAGATCGGCGAACACCTCCTCGGGGAACCGGTGTTCGTCCTCGATCGCCTGGGCGATGGGCCGGATCTCCTCCTCGCAGAACTCGCGAACGGTGTCCCGGATCATCCGGTGTTCTGCGGGTAGCTCGAAGTCCATAGGCAAGAATTGCGACGCGGCGATATAAACGGCACGAACGACCATTATCGATCGCGTGTGACGACGCGTCGCCCTCTTCGTCCCGGTCTCTCGGGCTCCGACGTGACCATTTATGAGCCGCGGTCGCCTCAGACCGTCCATGGAGCTCCGCCGGATCGTGCGCGGTCACGTGGACTGGCCCGACATCGAGCGGGTCGTCCGCGAGCTGGCGGACCGGTACGACCGCGACGAGATGCGGGTACGCTTCCTCGACGCCGACAACTGGCTGTCGACGCCGATGGTGGTCGACGACGACCTGTTCGTGAAGGTGATCACCCGACAGAACACGCTCGTCCACGCGCTGTTCACCACCGGACGCAACCTCGGCGCCTTCTCCGCGGGCACCGAAGGCTTCTTCGAGCGCTACGAGACCCCCTACGAGATGGCGCGCCACGAGCTGGAGGCGACCCGGAAGGTCCGCGCGATCGGCGTCAACGCCCCGGAGCCGATCGAGGCGCTGGAGGTCGGCCACCTCGGCGTCGTGGTGCTGGAGTACCTCCCCGACTTCCGGACGCTCGACGAGCTCGGCACCGCGGACGTGGCCGCGCTCGCCCCGGCGCTGTTCGCCACGCTCCGGACGATCCACGACGCCGGGCTCGCCCACGGCGACCTCCGAGCGGAGAACGTCCTGGTGCGCGACGGGGAACTCTACGTCATCGACGCGACGAGCGTGAGCGAGGAGGGCCGCGAGTCGGCGCGGTCGTACGACCTCGCGAGCGCCCTCGCCGCGCTGGAACCCCTGATCGGCGCGGCTGAGGCGGTCGACGCCGCGCTCGACAGCTACTCGACCGACGAGATTCTGGCCGCCCGCCGGTTCCTCGACTTCGTCGCGATCCGGCCCGACCACGAGTTCGACGCCGCCGGGCTCACCGGCGAACTGGAGAAGCGGGCGACGTGAGACGGGGCGGGATGGGGGGAGACACGCGTCACTCCGCGGCGGCGTCCGTCGCCTCGTCGGTCGTTCCCGCGCGCTCTCGGCTCACCGCCCAGATCCCAGCGGTCATCAGCGCGCCGCCGACGAGGAACCCCGGTCCGAGCGCCTCGCCGAGCAGCGCCGCGCCGAGCGCCGCCCCGACCGCGGGCTGTGCGAAGAAGAAGACGGCGACCGTTCCCGCGGGCACGTACTCCAACCCCTTGTACCAGAGGAACCACGCGGCCGCCGTCGCCCCCAGCCCGAGGTATAACACGGCGGCGACCGACTCGGCGGTGAGGGGGATGTCGGCCGGCGAGAGACCGAGGTACCACAGCTCTCCGACGGCGAGGGCGCCGAGCATCGGGACGCTCGCCAGCGAGGAGTACGTCGCCGCCCGCAGCGCGCCGTGGCGCCTGACCGCCGGTAGCCCCCAGACGGTGTAGCCGGCCCACGCCGCGCTGCCGATCAGGAGGAGCGCCACGCCGACGGCGTTTCCGGCGGCCATCGATCCCACGTCGTACTGGCCGGCGAGGACGACGGCGGTCCCGACGCCGGCGACGGTCATCCCGCCGGCCTTCGTCGCCGTGATGCGCTCGCCGAGCACGGCCGCCCCGAGCAGCACCGTGAACACGGGGGTGAGAACCGTCAGAAGCGACCCCTGACTGGCGTTCGTCAGCTCCGTGCCGACGAACTGGGTCGCTATCGTCAGCGTCACCCAGCCGCCCAGCGCGACGAACGCCGGCCACTCGTCGCGAGAGGGTGCCGGATCGCCGCGACCGGCGACGACGAGCCAGAGCGCGCCGGCGCCGACGACGACCCGGAGGAACCCGAGCGTCACCGGCGGGACCAGCGCGAACCCCCACTTGCTGACGACGTACATACCGCCCCACAGCGCCGCGGCTACGAGGGGCGCGAGCGCGAACGCGTACCGTCCGAGGGGCGGTGTCATGCGATGGAGAGCGAAGCCGAGCGCGGGAGGGGACTCAGCCGCCGAGGTACAGCTGCGAGACCTCCTCGTCGTTGAGCAGTTCCTCCGGCGTGCCCTCGAACCGGACCGTCCCCTGATCGAGGACGTACCCGCGGTCGGAGATGCCGAGTCCCTTCGTCACGTTCTGTTCGACCATCAGGATCGCCGTGTCCATGTCGTTGACCTCCTGCACGTCTTCGAACACGTCGTCGGCCGTGTTGGGCGCGAGCCCCGCGGACGGCTCGTCGATGAGCAGCACGTCGGGCTCCATCACGAGGGCCCGGGCGAACGCCAGCACTTGGCGCTGGCCGCCCGAGAGCGTCTTGGCCTTCGCGGTCCGCTTCCGGTCGATGATCGGGAACCGGTCGTACAGCGTCTCGATCACCTCGTCGAGGCCGCCGTCGCGGGCGACGCCGCCCATCCGGAGGTTCTCGTCGATCGTCAACGAGCCGAACACGTTGTCGGTCTGGGGGACGTAGCCGATCCCCTCGCGGACGATCTCCTCCGGCGCCATCCCGCCGATGTCGCGGCCGTGGTACTCGACCGTCCCCGTCCACGGCGTCAACATCCCGAACGCCGTCTTGAGGACGGTCGACTTCCCGGCCCCGTTCGGGCCGACGAGACAGACGATCTCTCCCGGGTCGAGCCGGATCGAGAGGTCGTCGAGCACCTGCACCTCGCCGTACCCGCTGTCGACGCCCGACAGCGAGAGCACGGGACCGGATCCGTCGGTGGCCCCTGCGGGCCGGGTGGTGTCGTCGCTCATGTGCCGCCTCCGAGGTACGCGTCGATGACGCGATCGTCGCTCCGGACCTCCTCCGGGGAGCCCTCCGTCAGGACGTGCCCCTGGTCCAAGACGACGATCGGGTCGGCCAGGTCCATCACGAACTCCATATCGTGTTCGATCAAGAGGAACGTCGTCCCCTGCTCGTTGAGCCGCCGGATCTGGTCTTTGAGCTTCTTCGCCAACGTCGGGTTCACCCCCGCGACGGGCTCGTCGAGCAGCAACACCTCCGGCTCGGCGAGCATCGCGCGCGCGAGCTCGACGAGCTTCATCTGCCCGCCGGAGATGTCGGTCGCGGGCTGGGTCGCGAGGTGGTCGATCTCGAACTCCTCCAAGATCCGCTCTGCCTCGGCGAGGTTCGTCGACTCTCTCTCGGCGACCGTCCCGGGCGCCGCGAACAGCTTGACGAAGGACTCGCCGGGCTGGTTCCGCGGCCCGACGAGCATCGCCTCGCGGACCGTCATCCCCTCCAGCTTCCGGGGCGTCTGGAACGTCCGGATGAGCCCGTGATCGGCCACCTGATACGGCTCCATCCCGGTCACGTCGGTCTCGTTCACTTCCACGGTGCCGCCGTCCGGCTCGTAGAAGCCGGAGATCAGGTTAAAGAGGGTCGACTTCCCGGCGCCGTTCGGGCCGATGAGCCCGGTTATCGTGCCGCGCTCGACCGCGAACGACGCGTGGTCGGTCGCGGCGAGGCCGCCGAACGACTTCTGGAGGTCGTCGACGCGGAGGACGGCGTCCTGCTTGGGGAGCGCGCCCTCACTCATTGCTACCACCCCCCTTCTGTTCGCGGACGCCGCTGTCCGGCGTCTCGGGGGTTCCGCCCCCGTCGACGGCGCTCGGCCAGATCAGCTCCCGCTGCGGGGGTAAGATCCCCTGCGGCCGGTAGCGCATCACGGCGACGATCACGACCCCGATCAACAGCAGCCGCAGCGGCGCGGGGTCGATCGGCAGCGCCACGTCGTTGAGGAAGCGCGTCCCCTCGCGAATGGTGACGATGACGATGCCGCCGAACAGCGCCCCGCGGTTGGAGCCGCTGCCGCCGAGGATCACCGCGACCCACGCGTAGAACGTCGTGATCGGGTCGAGATCGCCCGGCCCGACGTAGAGGTTCAGGTGGGTGTAGAACACGCCGGCCAGCGCCATGATCAGGCTGCCGAGGATGAACGACTGCATCTTGAACGAGTAGGTGTTCTTCCCCAGCGCCCTCGCGAGGTCCTCGTCCGAGCGTATCGTCCGCAGCACTCGCCCCCAGGGGGAGCGGTGCGCGCGGCGCAAGACGAGGTACGTCACTCCGGCGAACGTGAGCACGAGCATCACGTTCAGCAGCGACTGCCAGAACGACGTTTCAAGGAGTATCGGCGACCCGGGGATCACCACCAGCCGAAGCCCCGGCATCGCCTCCGGGAACGTCGAGAGCACCGGCCACCCCTGGAAGAAGCTCGGGATCCCGCGGAGCCCCGCGCTCCCGTTCGTCAGCCAGCGCTCGTTGAGCACGATCAGCCGGACGACCTCCGCCAGTCCGAGCGAGGCGATCGCGAGGTAGTCGGCCCGGAGCCGGAGCGTCGGGATCCCGATGAGCAGCGCCAGCACGAACGCGACGACGAGCGCCACGACAAGCCCGACGAGCGGGTTGAACCCGCCCGCGATCGGCGAGCTGTCGGCGGTCATCAGCGCGGAGCCGTAGGCGCCGATCCCGAAGAACGCGGCGACGCTGAAGTTGATCAGCCCGGTGAACCCCCACTGGGCGTTCAGTCCGAACGAGAGTAGCGCGTACATCCCGGCGAGTCCGACGAGGAACAGGAAGTACGTCGGCCCGAGCGCGCCGGTGAGCAGCGCGGCGAGCAGGAACAGCGCGAACGCGGCGCTGACGCCGAGCACCCATCTCTCGGGGCGACTCAGCTCCGTCAGAGATCCCCTCGCGCCGTCGAGGAGGCTCATGTCGCCCCCTCCCCGGCGATCCCGTTCGGCCGGACCAACAGCACGACGACCATGATCACGAACGCGATCGCGTTGGCGTACTCGATGCTGATCAGGCCCCGCACGATCGCCGCGAGCCACCCCGGCCAGATCGGGAGCGCTTCGACCACGTTGGAGAAGAACGGCGTTAGCTGGTTTATCATGCCGATGAGGAAGCCGCCCGCCATCGCGCCGTAGACGGAGCCGATCCCGCCGAGGATCACCGCCGCGAAGATGACCAGGAGGAGGTTGAACCCCATCCGCGGCGAGAGCTGGTTGAAGAGTCCGAGGAACACGCCGCCCGCGCCGGCGAGCCCGGCACCGATGACCCACGTCCACAGCTTGACCCGCTTCGTTCGGATCCCGCTGACCCGGGCGAGGTCCGGGTTGTCGGCCATCGCGCGCATCTTCCGGCCGAGGTCGGTGTACTGCAACAGGACGTGCAGCCCCCCGACCAGCACGACCGCCGAGCCGACGATCGCCACGTCGTGCAGCGTCACGCGGACGCCGTACGGCACGAGGGACTCGATCGGGCGCAGCGGCTGGATCCCGAACCGGGTAAAGTCGGAGCCGAACCGGATCTGGATCACCGCGCGGTAGATGAAGGCGATCCCGATCGACGTGATCAACAGGCCGATCGAGTCGACGTCGAGCGGTTCGTAGATGAGCTTCTCGGTGCCGACCGCGACGACCGCCGCGACTGCGATCCCGACGACTAAGGCGAGGAAGAAGCCGTACGGAAGCCCCAACACCGCGCCGCCGAGCCCGCCGACGGCGCCGAAGGTCACGAGCGCCGCGTACGCGCCGATAGTCATCGTGTCGCCGTGCGCGAAGTTCGCGAAGTCCGCGATGCTGTACACCAGCGACAGGCCGATGCTGCCGAGGACGATGATGCTGCTGAAGACCAGCCCGTTAGCTAAGTATCCGAGGACGGTCATCGGTGTCGATTACCCTTCGACGAAGTCGATGCCTTCGTACGCGTGGTCCTGGACCTCCAAGACCTGAAGGAAGCCGACCGGGTCCCCGTTCTCGTCGAAGTCGATGGGACCGCTGACGCCCTGGTAGTCGACGTCGTCCGGACCGCCGCCGTCGGCGAGGATCTGGCTGGCGGCCTCGAAGGAGGTCACTTCCTCGCCGTCGGGCCCGGAGACGCGCCGGACGGTGTCCCGGAGCGCCGAGCCGGTGAACTCGTCCGCGGCCTGGATCGCGAGCGCGGCGTTTATCACGCAGTCGTAGGCGTACGCCGCCCACGATGTCGGCTGTTGGTCGTACTCCGACTCGAAGGCGTCCGCGAACGACTGGTAGTTCTCCTCCTCGACCGGCGCGGAGGGGACGACGATCTTCATACCCTCCATGCTCCCCTCCGGCGTGTTCTCGATCACGTTGTCGCCGGAGACGGAGTCGGCGCCGTAGAACTGCGCCTCGTAGCCCGACGAGTACACCTCGTTGACCATCGTCGCGAACTCCGCCTGGTAGGTGATGAACAGCCACGCGTCTGCGCCGGAGCTGTCCATCTCGGAGATGACCCCCGAGTAGGACTGCTGTTCCTGGTCGTGCGGGTTGTTGTACGCGATGTCGCCCTCCCAGGCGTTGACGAACGCGTCGGTGAGGCTCTGCCCGTAGTCGTTGTTGACGTAGGTGATCGCCACCTCGTCGTAGCCGTCGTCGGAGATGATGTTCGAGAGCGCGAGCGACTGGCTGCGTCCCGACGGCGACATCCGGAGCAGGCCGGGGAAGTCCGTGAGGTTGAGCCCCGTGGAGTTCTGGCTCAGCTGGACCACGTCGGTGTCCTGCACGACGCTCTCGTAGATCGCGAGCGAGACGCCGGAGCCGACCGCGCCGATGAGGAACGGGACCCCGTCCTGGTTGACGAGCTTCTGGGCGGCCGCGATGCCGCCCTGGTTCTCGCTCTCGGAGTCCTCGACGATCAGATCGAGTTCGCGCCCGTCGATCTCGACCTCGTTGACCCGCTGTAAGGCGAGGTCGACGCCGCGCTGGTTCCGCTCGCCGAACGCCGACAGCGACCCGGTCAGCGAGTCGACCATCCCGATCTGGTACGGGCCGGTGTCGCCGCCGTCGCTCCCGTCGTCGCCGTCGGTTCCGTCTCCGCCGTCGCTCCCGTCAGACCCGTCTCCGCCGTCGCCCCCGTCGGACCCGTCTCCGCCGTCGCTCCCGTCGGACCCGTCCCCCCCGTCGTCGGTCGTGCTGAGACAGCCCGAGAGCGCGGCGACGCCCGCCCCGCCCGTCAGTTTCAGCAGCGTTCTCCGGTCGGTCAGGTCCATGCTATTTCGTGACATATGTTACCTGTAGTTTCCGTGGACGTACGGGCATCTGAAACCCTACCCGTCCATGGTCGGTTGGGACGTATAGCTCCTCTCGCACGGCGCGATAGCTCCACGCACGTTATATTCTCATATATTCTGTGGAATTATTGGTCGGGTGCCCTTATATCCCCGTCGGGCGCCCCGATGATCGTATGATCCCGCCTATCGCGAGCAACTTCGTCGCCGGCGAGACGCCGGAGGCCGCGCTCGCGCACGTCGAAACGCTCAACGACCGGGGCGTGTCCGGCATTCTGAACCTCCTCGGCGAGCACTACGAGGAGCGTCCTCCCGCCGACGCCGACGCCGACGCGTACGTCGACCTCGTCGAGGCGATCGCCGACCGGGAGCTCGACGCCTGCGTCTCCGTCAAGCCGAGCCAGATCGGGCTCGACATCGGCGACGACGCCTTCCGAGAGAACCTCGCGCGGATCGTGGAGGCGGCCGACGACTCCGGGCCGGACGAGGCGGGGAGCGCGGGGACCTTCGTCTGGATCGACATGGAGGACCACGACACCACCGACGTGACGCTCGACGCGTTCGAGCGCCACGCGACCGCGACCGACGGCAACGTCGGCGTCTGCGTGCAAGCGAACCTGAAGCGCACGCGCGAGGACCTCGAACGGCTCGCCGACCTCCCCGGCAAGGTCCGGCTCGTGAAGGGCGCGTACGACGAGCCCGCGGGAATCGCCTACCGGGAGAAGTCCCGCGTCGACGAGGCGTACCGCGACTGCCTCGCGTACATGTTCGAGGCGTTCGACGACGGGGTCGCCGTCGGCAGCCACGACCCCGCGATGATCGAGCACGCGAAGGACCTCCACGCGGAACACGGGACGCCCTACGAGGTCCAGATGCTGATGGGCGTCCGCGAGGGGGAACAGTTCGACCTCGCCGCCGACCCCGAGACCGACGCGGAGGTGTACCAGTACATCCCGTACGGCTCCAAGTGGTTCTCGTACTTCTACCGGCGGGTGCGGGAGCGCAAGTCGAACGCGCTGTTCGCGCTGCGGGCGGTCGTCGGGCGCTGAGCGCCCCGGTCAGCGATCGCCGATCGGAGAGCGGCGGTCGACCTCCGCCGAAATCGGATATTGCAGCCCGTCCGGAGCGGTCGGTCGCAAACCGGGCGAGACGGCGGAGGCGACTACTCCTCCGTCTCCGTCGACCCGACTATCTCCGCTCCGCACTCCGGACAGTGTTCGTGTGCGCTGTCGAACTCCTCGTCGCACGCGGGACACCGGAACGTCTCGGCGCCGTCGGCCGCGTTCTCCGCGGTCCGCTTGAACTTCTCTACCTGCCGCCCGATCTCGGTGAACAGTCCCATGAGTCTCTCAACTAAGGGAACCGCGAGCCAAAAGCGTTCGCCGAGGATTTCAACGAGGCGGCGATCGGCGATCGACGGTCACGGGTCCAGAAGCTTCGACTCCGCCTTCCGGAGGTGTTCGAGCAGCGTCGTCTTCGACACGTCGAGGTCGTCGGCCAGCTCGCGCGTCGACGCCTCTCGGGGCCACTCGTAGTACCCCGCCTCGCGGGCGTGTTCGTACACCTCGCGCTGGGTGGTGGTGAGCGTGTCGAGCCGCTGTTCGCGCGGCGACCGCCCGGGCTGGCCCGACGACGACATCGACTGGACGGTCACCTCCGCGCCCGCGCTCTCCTGGACCGCGTCGAGCGACTCCCGGATATCCGTGCGCTCGCCAACGAAACACACCTGCCACTCCTCGCGGCCGTCCTCGATCCGGACCGGCGCGCTGTGGACGAAGCCGTGTTCGAGCAGGGTCGGACACAGCATGTCCGCGGGGTCGTACTCCAGGAAGAACTCGCGCACGACGTTTCCGGGCGCGTCTCGCGCGCGGCCGAACCGCTCTTGCAGCTCGAGGAGCTCTCCCGCGCGGTCGGACGCGCGGATCGCGTCGAGCAGTTCCTCGACCTCCTCGTTCGTGTCCGCGAAGGCAGTGAACAGTCCGTTCACCGAGTTCGGCGCGTCGCCGGTCGCCTTCGGGGAGTTGTAGATCGCGTGGGCGAGGACGCCGCCGTCGGTCCGGCCCGTCGCCTCGATCGCCCAGCAGTTCGGGTGCCACAGATCGAGGGTGAGTCGCGTGCCGGACCACTCCTCGTTCCTCCCTGGGTCGCTGATTGCCATTACTACCCTCTCTGTGGCACCGCATCACAAAGACTCTGCCGACCATGGTCGGGTGGGATATTTGGACGTGGCGGCGGAAACGAACGCCCATGTCGGACCCGTATCAACACTACATCGACGGCGAGTGGGTCTCGGGCACGGGCTCGGAGACCTTCGAGAGCGAGAACCCGGCGACCGGCGAGACGCTCGGCGCGTTCGAGCGCGGGACGCCCGAAGACGTCGAGACGGCGGTCGACGCCGCCGACGCGGCGTTCGAGGAGTGGCGCGAGCTCTCCCGGATCCAGCGCGCGGAGTACCTCTGGGACGTGTACCACGAGCTGCGCGAGCGGACGGACGAGCTCGGGCAGGTAGTCACGAAGGAGTGCGGGAAGGAGATCTCCGAGGGGAAAGCCGACGTGGTCGAGGCCGCCCACATGGTCGAGTGGGCCGCCGGCGACGCCCGCCACCCGAAGGGCGACATCGTCCCCTCCGAGATCCCCGCGAAGGACGCGTACATGCGCCGGACGCCCCGCGGCGTCACGGGCTGTATCACCCCGTGGAACTTCCCGGTCGCGATCCCCTACTGGCACATGGCCATCGCGCTGGTCGAGGGGAACACCGTCGTGTTCAAGCCCGCCGAGCAGACCCCGTGGTGCGCGCAGATCATCGCGGAGATGTTCGACGACGCCGGGATTCCCGACGGCGTGTTCAACATGGTCCAGGGGTTCGGCGACGCCGGCAACGCGATCGTCGAGCACGAGGCCGTCGAGACCGTCCTCTTCACCGGCTCCGCCGAGGTCGGCCACCACATCCAGGACAAGCTCGGCGGCGTCGCCGGCAAGCGCGCCGCCTGCGAGATGGGCGGCAAGAACGCGATCGTGGTCACCGAGGAGGCGGACCTCGACACCGCGGTCCACTCCGCGGTGATGTCGTCGTTTAAGACGACCGGGCAGCGCTGCGTCTCCTCCGAGCGCCTGATCGTCCACACCGACGTGTACGACGAGTTCAAAGAGCGGTTCGTCGAGGTCGCCGAGTCGGTCGCCGTCGGCGACCCCCTCCGGGAGGACACGTTCATGGGGCCGCTCATCGAGCGCGAGCACTTCGAGAAGGTGTCGGAGTACAACCGGCTCGCGCGCGACGAGGGCGTGAACGTGCTCGTCGACCGGACCGAACTCGACGCCGACGAGGTCCCCGACGGCCACGAGGACGGCCACTGGATCGGCCCGTTCGTCTACGAGGCCGACCCCGACGCCGACCTCCGATGCACCCACGAGGAGGTGTTCGGGCCGCACGTCGCGCTCTTGGAGTACGACGGCGATATCGAGCGCGCGGTCGAGATCCAGAACGACACCGACTACGGGCTCGCCGGCGCCATCGTCTCCGAGAACTACCGGCAGATCAACTACTACCGCGACCACGCCGAGCTCGGGTTAGCGTACGGCAACCTCCCCTGTATCGGCGCGGAGGTCCAGCTCCCCTTCGGCGGCGTCAAGAAGTCCGGCAACGGCTACCCCTCGGCCCGAGAGGCCATCGAGGCGGTCACCGACCGCACCGCGTGGACGCTGAACAACTCCAAGGAGATCGAGATGGCGCAGGGGCTCTCCGCGGACATCAAGACGAAGGACGACTAGGCGTCGCCGTCGACTCCTTCCTTCCCCCTTTCGCGAAGCGCTTCGAGGGCCGACAGAGCCGCCGTCGGCGACGACGCGTCCGCCAGCGCGCCGCGCGCGACGAGCCGCTGTCGGGGGCGCCCCACCGGCTGCGAGACCGGCTCCGTCCCGAGGAGCTCGGCCTCGACGAACTTCCGTTTTATCCGGGTGAACGTCGCCGCGCTCCCGAGTCCGGCGTCCTCGCAGGCGCGTCGCAGATCGCGATCGAGCGCGCCGCGGCGCGCGCCGGCGGCGTACGTCCGGATCCGAGCCCCGCCGCGGTCGAGGGGAGCGGAGCCGGGCTGGTCCCCGTCGATCAGCCGCACGGCCTCGTCCGCGACCGCGCCCCCGCACCGCTCTCGGAGCGCCCCGTACAGCCGATGACGGCTGGGGGTGCGAATTCGCTCTCGCTCCGCCTCCGCGGCGAGGGCGTCGTAGCGGTCGCGGAGCGTCGGATCGCTGCCGATCCGGCACCACGGCTCGTCGTCACCGACGTCGTCGTGTTCGTCTGCCGCCGCGACGAGGACGCAGCCGTCGGACCGCCCCGCGAGAACGGCGTTGGGCTGGGGCTCCGTGAGCGTCCGCAGGTCCCAGACCCCCGGCTCCACGAGCGCCGCGAGCCGGCTGGCCGGGTGAAACGGGTCCGCGACCGCGTCGACGGCCCGATCCCGCGCCAGCAGCGTGAGCGTCGGGAGGTCGGCGGCCGGCGAGAGGGGGTCGTGGTCGGGCCGGGCGCCGGCGCGCAGCGCGTCGAGGTTGGGATCGACCGCCGCGGGCGCGGCGTCTCGGTAGGCTGCCGCGAGGGCCGCTAGAAGCGACGGACCGGGGTCGACGACGATCGGGTCCGCGAACGATCCGATCGCGGCGACCCCGTCCGCGAGCGGGAGGGTCGGGGACGAGGGGGACGTCACTGCTCGGAATCTCCGTCTCGGCCAAAATAAGCGTGGTGGCGGGCGGTGACCGCTCGGGGGCCCGCGTCCGGGATCGGCGGCCTGTCCGTCGGTCGCCGGTCATCCCCCGATCGGCGGTCAGGCCACCTGTACGCGGGTGACGTGGCCGCCGCAGCCGCACTGCTCGACGTACTCGGGGTCGAGGGCATACTCCCGTTCGATCGCGTCGTAGAGGAACTCCTCGGGATGCCCGAGGTCGCCGTGCGTGACCAGGTTGACGTGGTTGCCCGCCGTCGTGTGGTCGATGGCGGCCAGCGCGTCGCGGACCGCCAGGTCGGCGTCGTCCGCGTACTTCGGCTTCTCGAGGTTCGCCGACCAGGAGTTGTCGTGTACCTCGTCGGTGATCGGTTCGGCGGTCTCGTCGTGGTCGTGGCTGTCTGTGTCGCTCATGAGTGGTAGGTCTGGGGGTTCGTCGCCGGTTCCGCGTCGCTCTCGGCGTCGAGATCCGCACCGCCGTCGGCGCCCGTGTCGGCGCCGGCCGCGTCCGCATCGTCTTCGAGCGGTCGGTTCGGGAGGTCGTCGACGAACTCGCGGACCACGGTTCGCTCGACCCGCTGAAGCGTCTCGCTGCACGTCGACTTCGCGATCCCGAGGTGGTCCGCGACCTCGGTCAGGGTAGACCGACGCGGCACGTCGTAGTACCCCAGCTCTACGGCCGTGAGCAGGAGCTCCTGCTGGCGGTCCGTCAGCAGCCGGACCGGATCGACGCGCTGGCGGACGCGCTCGACCTCGTACTCCAGTCCCAGTTCGTCGAACCGCTTACCGAGCGCCGCGACGCGCTCGTGCTCGCCGGTGACGTCGACCTCGGCCACGCCGTTCTCGATGTCGAGCGGCATCTCGATCGGGAGCCCCGAGCGCTTCGCGGCGACCAGGAGCAGCGGGGCGTTCGTCTCGATCCGGACGGTCGCGACCCCGTCGCCCCGCGCCATCACCGACACCTTCGAGAGCGCCTCGTGGTCTCGCATCGCCGCGAGCACGGCGTCGGCGTCGCGAGCCGTCAGTCTGAGCAGCGCGAAGCCGGCGCTCTCGTCCGGCACCGCGGTGAGCACGCGGAACCCGGCGTCCGGGAAGGCGCGCGAAACGTCGGCTATCCACGGTCCGTCGGGCAAATCGACCAGTAGGCGTGCCTGTGGCATGGGTTATCAGCGGATGGGGTCGGGGGTCGTCATTTTTCGGTCAGTGTGCGTCCGGATGCGGTCGCGTTCCTGCGCTGCCGTAGCGTGCGTTCGGTCCGTCACTCCACTAGACGGCGCCCTTTCACTCCACGTAGACGGCGCCCTTCACTCCACGTAGACGGCGCCCTTCATGCCGACCGCCTCGTGGGGCGTGCAGACGTAGGTGTAGGTACCGGCCTCCTCGAAGGTGTGCTCGAAGGTGTGACCCTCCTCGCCGACGGTGTCGCTCTCGAACGCTCCGTCGGAGGCCGAGACGTTGTGGTCGCCGCCCTGGCCGGTCCACTCCCAGACGACCGTCGTGCCGGTCGAGACGGCCACCGCGGCCGGCCCGAAGGAGAGCCCGTCGTTGGCGCCGACATCGACGGTCACCTCGTCGGAATCCCGCATGTCGACGGTGCCGTCGTAGTTGCTCACGTTGTCGAAGAACCCGTCGTAGTTCGGCTCCTCGGACAGGTACTCGCTCCCGCCGCTGCCGCCGTCGCTTCCGTCGGAGCCGTCGCTTCCGTCGGAGCCGTCCGATCCGTCGGAGCCGTCCGATCCGTCCGAACCGTCGCTACTCCCATCGCCACCGTCGCCGCCACTGCCGCCGCCACAGCCGGCCAGCGCGACAGTGGTGCCGACCGCAGCAGTCGTCTGAACGAACGTCCGCCGGTCGAGTGTGCGTCGGGCCATTGCAACCCGGCGTAGGGGAGTAGGGGGAATACATTCGGCGAGTATTCCCGGATCGCGAAGCGGTCCACCGAACTGTTCGGTCCGTAGTATAAAAGAGGCGACGAGCGGTCGCGCTCACTCCAACTCGATCGCGTCCGCGTCGCCGGTTCCGTCGGCCGCGTCCGCGTCGTTGGTTCCGTCGGCTGCGTCCGCGTCGTTGGTTCCGTCGGCTGCGTCCGCGTCGACGTCCGCCGTCCAGATCGCCGTGACGACCGCATCGTCGGTCTCGACCGTCTCGCGGGCGTAGCCGCGGTCGTCGAGCTTCGGGTAGAGGAACTGCGGCGCGCGGTCGTTTCGCTGGACGAGCACGGTCTCGTCGGGGAGATCGGCGAGCAGTTCGAGCGTCTGTCGGAGCGGCTCCGGCGGCCCGAGATCCCTGACGTCGAGCGTCTCGACGGGCCGGTCCGCCGGCGCGTCCGTCCGTTCGAGCGCGACCGTTTCCAGTTCCATACGCACCGATCGGGCCCCAACCACCGCGTAGTTTGTTCCGAACGTGTTCGCACGCGACCACGGCGGCGGCCGGGACGGACCCACTCACACGCGAGGCGTCCCCGGCGATCGGTGTCGGCGTCGGTCGACGGCAGGCCTTCCGGAGGCGTCGGACGCCCCGGAGCGATGAGACCCGCCGGCTCTCACGGGAGTAGCGTTCGAATCGGCCCGCTCTCTGCCTCAGTGGAGCATATCGAGCAGGAAGATCGCGAGGAACCCGACGAAAAACAGCGTCGTCGACACCGGCGTTTCGGGGACCTTCCCCGCCTTCACAAGCAGTTCCTCGGTGACGAGATACAGCAGCGCAGCGGAGCCGAAAGCGAGGATGACCGCGATCGGCGCCCCGGTCACGCCGCCCAGTGCGAGTACACTGACTGTCACCCCCGACGCGAGTAGCAGTCCGAACACCGCCGGGACCGCGAGCTTCCGAGCCATGCTCATCTCCCGCGGCAGCGCGACGACGCCGGCGACCCCGAGAAAGAGCACCTCGATCGCCAGCGCCGCGGCGATGATCACGCCGGTATCGGGATTGTCCAGGAAGGAGACCCCGATCAGGACCCCGTCGATGGTCATATCGATACCGACGATGATGAGGAGCCCGGAAGCACTCGCGTACTGTCCGCCGATATCGCGCTTATCGATGATCTTGCTCAGCCGGTGGATCCCAAGCATCGTCGCGACCCCGATGGCGAACCCGAGGACGACTATCTGCGGGGCTCGCCCGTGGACGTCCGGCAGTAGCTCAGCGGTGACCGCGGCGGTGACCACCCCGGCCGCGAAGTGTTGGATATTGCTCTCCATCTGTGGGCTCGGGGGGCTGTAGACGGCGATCACGCCGCCGACCAAGCCGGCCACGACCGCGAGCGCCGTGTACGACAGCGCCTGCACCAGTACCATACGAGTCGAAGCCCGACCGAAGCAACAAGAGTGTCGATAGGGCGCGCGGCGATGCGGTCAACCGGCTCGTCACGGCCGACCGCGGGCGTCGTACCAGCGGCGCTGACCGCGGGAGCCGTACCAACAGCGCTGACCGCGGGCGTCGTACCAGCGGCACTGACCGCGGGCGTCGTACCCGCAGCGGGTTCAGATCCGCTTCGCGCGCATCGCGACGGCGGCGACGGCGACGCCGAGCGCGACCCACCCGAGCAGGACGCCGACGAGCGCCCCGACCGACAGCCCACCCTCAAGCGCGGCCGCGAGTCCGGCGCCGCCGGCGTCGGTCGGCGCGAGCGCGAGCAGCCGGTATGTCGAGACCGGGTTGGCCGCGACCGCGGCGGCGACGAGCCCGTGCGCGCCGTCGAGCGCGGCGAGCACGCCCATCGCGAGCAGGTCGTGGACCAGCGCGACCCACGCCCACACGAGCAGCGCGCCCGCGAGCGCCATCGTCGAGGTCGGCGCGAGCGCGGAGATTGCCACCCCGATCCCGAGCAGCGCGACGGCGACGGCGACGGTCGCGAACAGGAACCACGCGAACGTCGGCCAGCCGGCGAGCCCGTACTCGCGGAGCAACAGGAGGCCAGGGACGCCGAAGCCGAGCACGACCGCGGAGCCGAGGACGGCCGCGCGCCCGGCGAACACCCCGATCGCGGTCTCGACCCGCGAGACCGGCAGCGTCAGGACGACGCCGAGGCGCCCGCGCTCGGCCGCGCCGACGACCGCGCCGTGGCCGAACGCCAGCGCCGCCAGCGGGACGAGGAACGTCGCCAGTTCGACGTAGCTCGCGACCACCGGCTCGTAGCCGGTCGGCGCGACCCCGGAGCCGCTGAACGTCGCCAGCAGGAGCCCGAACGCCGCGAAGACGACGGTCAGGCCGACCGTCCACCCCCGGCGGGTCGTCAGCCGCGTCTCCCGCCGCGCGATCCGCGCGGCGATGCCCGGCCGCGGGAGCGGGATGGAGATACGCTCGGCGTCGGTCGCGTCGGCGGTCTCGGGCTCGTCGAGCGCGTCGGCGGGCGGGGTCTCCTCGGCCGTCGCGCCGCCGCCATCGCCGGCCGCGACCGCCCCGTCGAGGGCGATCCCGCCGTCCGTGGTCGGCTCGGGCCGCCCCGCGTCGTCGGCGCGCTCGCCGGCTCCGCCTTCAGGCATCGCGACCACCTCCGGTGAGCGAGACGAACGCGCCTTCGAGCCCGTCCTCGTGGTCCGCGCCCAGCTCCTCTGGCGTCCCCTCGGCGACCAGCCGGCCGTCGTCGAGGACGCCGACGCGGTCGCAGACGCGCTCGGCCTCCCGAAGCGCGTGGGTCGCCATCAGGACCGTCACGCCGGTCTCCTCGCGGACGCGGGTCAGCACGTCCCGGAGCGCGGCGACCCCGTTCGGGTCGAGCCCGGCGGTCGGCTCGTCGAGCAGGAGCACGGCGGGGTTCGCGAGCAGCGCCGCCGCGAGCCCCAACCGGCGGCGCATCCCCTTCGAGTAGCCGTCGATGGGGCGGTCGATCGCGTCGGCGAGCCCGACCGTCGCCGCGGCGCCGTCGATCCGCTCGGCCGCGTCCTCGGGGCTCGCGCCGATCCCGCGGACGTCGGCGTGAAACGCCAGCGTCTCGCGGCCCGTCTCGCCCGGCGGGAAGCCGGGGTCCTCCGGGAGGACGCCGATCGCCTCGCGGATGCGCCACCCCAGCTCCCCCACGTCGCGCTCGCCGACCGTAATCGTTCCCTCGTCGGGGCGGTCGTGGCCGGCGATCAGTCCGAACAGGGTGGACTTGCCGGCGCCGTTAGTTCCCACGAGGCCGTACGCGTCGCCGGACTCGACCGCGAAGTCGACTCCGTCGAGCGCCGGCACGTCGCCGTAGCGTCTGTGAACGTCGGTGATGTCGATGCGCATGGTTACTGGTGGTGGTCGTCTCCGGGCTCGTCGTCGTACTCGGCCGCCGCGTCGACGGCCGCCGCGTACGGGCGATACGGCTCCACGTCGTGGGCGGGGGTCGCGAGCGGGCGGTGGTCGATGATCCCGGCGCTCTCGACCGCCGGGAACCGGCTCTCGACCAGCCGGATCGCGTCGAACGCGGGGCTGTCGGCGAACACGGCGGCGGCCGGGTGCTCCTGGACCAGTCGCTCGGCCGCGCCCGCCGGGCGGTGTCGCGCGTCGCTGATCCCGTCGCCGTCGGTGTCGGCGACGCGGGCGTCAGACCAGTAGTTCCCGCGGTCGGTCCCGTTCCACGCGACGAGATCGCGTGTCGTCGTCAACACCGGCTCGTCGTTGTTCACGAAGCTGTTGCCGGCGACCAGCGTTCCCTCCGTGCCCGCGGAGTGATGGATCCCCACGCCGTTCGCGTACAGGAGGTTCCCTCGAACCTCGTTGTGCTGGGCGTTGTAGAGGAACGCGCCGTTTCCGTTGGCGACGAGGCGGTTGTCGCGGATCACGGAGCGGTCGATCTCCTTGAGCAGGACCCCGTGACCGCTCTTCCCCCGGTTCGCGACCGCGGTGTTGTTGACCAGCTCGATGTCCTCGCTGACCATCAGCGCGTATCCCACGTCGTTCTCGAAGGCGACGTTGTCCGCGAGGCGGTTGTCGTCGGAGTACATGTAGTGGACGCCGTACCGCAGGTCCCACATCGTGTTCCCCGTCGCCTCGACGTTCGAGGCCCACGAGTAGTAGATCCCGTCGCGAACGTCGGTGATCTCGGTGTCGCGGACCTCGGTGCCGTTCGTCTCCCAGAGGTTGATCCCGTTGCCTCGGTTCGCGAACCGCGGGGCCCGCGTCCCCTCGATCCGCGAGTCCGCGATCGTCACCCGGTCGGCGCCGTTGACCCAGACCCCGAACGCGGCGTCGGTGAGGTACAGGTCAGCGAGGGTCGCCCCCGTGGCGTTCTCGGCGACGTACACCGCGGCGTCCTGCGATTCGAGGTCCTCGCCGGTGTCGTCGATCCAGAGGCCCTCGACCGTCGCGTCCGGAGCGCGAACGTCGATCGTCGTGTCCTCGCCGCCCCCGTCGATCAGGGCGCCGTGGGTCGACTCCGCGCGGATCGTCAGCTCCGGATCGTCGACGACGACCGTCTCCGCGGGCTCGAAGACGCCTGAGAGCTCGATCGTGTCTCCCGGTCCCGCTGCGTCGACCGCAGTGGCGAGGTCGTCGTAGGTCTCGGCGTCGACCGTCGCAGCGCCGCCGTCGGCTGCGCCACCGTCGCTCCCGTCGGCTGCGCCACCGTCGCTCCCGTCGCGCAGGACCGTCGCGGTCCCCGCGCCCGTCGGCCGGTCCGGATCGTACGTCGGCGGGTCGACGACGGGCTCGCCGTCGTTTCCGGCGTCGGCCGCGTGGCTCCCGGCGACCCCCGCGCCGGTCGCCGCGACGACGCCGACGAGGACGACCGCGCACACGACGGCGGCGGCGACGAGGGCCGCGCGCGCCGAGATGAGCCCGCCGATCGACGGGAGCCGAGACATCAGTTCACCCCCGTGCGCGTGTCGCCGGTGGTTCGGGCCGGTTCGTCCGTCGGCGATTCGCCGGCGATCGATCCGGCCGATTCCGGCCCGGGTGATTCGGCGGCCGGGCCGAGGTCCTCGGGGTCGCCGTCGCCGTCGCTACCGCCGCCTCGACGGCCCGGGAGCCGGGCGCGGATCGCCTCGGCGGTCTCCCCGATCGTGACCCGCGAGTCGCGAAGCAGGAACGCGACGAGGAGGAGGAGGAAGCCGAGCCCTGCGAGGTAGCCCCCGGGACCGAACCACGCCACACCGCTGATGTTGGCGATCTGGTAGCCGCCCAGAAGCGGCGGAGTGAACTCGGCGACTCCGACGACCGGCGCGTCCTCGCCGAGCGCGTGGCCCGCCTGGTACAGCCGGTACTGCACGATCGCGAAGGTCCCCACGAACGCCACCGTCGCCCCGATCAGCTGGCTGAGCAGCCCCAGCCGGAGCTTGCGGTCGGTCGGCGCGAGCGCGACGAACACGCCCGCGGCGGCCACCGCGAGGAACACGACCGGCCCGAGGATCCACTCCGGGGCCGCGATCGCGTCCGGGTGGACCGCGTAGTTCGGGTCCACGAACACCGGGTCCGGGTAGTAGAACCCGACGTAGTGGTTCAGCGCCTGCACCTCGGCGTAGTCGCCGCCGAGCCGCGGATACGCGTACAGCTCGACGAGCAGCCCGTCGGGGTACTGGGGCGCTTCGAAGGCGATCTTCCAGACGGGCACCAGCAGGGCGACGACGAACATCGCCGCCGCCGTCACCGGGAGCGCCCGCCTGAGCTCCGTCAGTCGGTCGAGTGAGGCCGTCATGGCGTGGGGGATGAGGTGGGTGGTATGTTGGTTCGGTCGCGTGGCGATTCGCCGCTACTCCTCCGGCTCGACGAGGATCCGCGAGCGCATCTCCAGGTGGAGCGCGCTACAGAAGTACGCGCAGTACGCCCAGAACACGCCGGGCTGATCGGCCGTGAACGTCACCTCGCGAGTGTCCTGCGGCGCCAGCGCGAGGTTGATGTCGTACTCCGGGATCGCGATCGAGTGGATCACGTCGCTCGTGGTCTCGATGTTCGATATCTTGAGGCGGACCTCGTCGCCCTCTCGCAGCGTCACCTCGGGGAAGGCGTACTCGTTGCGGCGCGCCCACATCTCGATCTCGACGGTGCCGTCGTCGACCCGCTCGAAGGACTCCTCGCCCTCGGCGACGTAGTCGAGCTCGTAGTCGTCGGTGTCCCACGTCTTCGCCGGCTCGATCTTGTCCTTGTGGACGATGCTGGCGTCGTGCGGCTCCGGGTACGACGGCTTGTCCTTGATCAGCTGCATGCCGGCCTCGTCGTCGCCGATGTAGAACATCTGGTCGTTCTCCGGGTGGATCGGCCCGACCGGGAGGAACCGGTCCTTCGAGAGCTTGTTCAGCGAGACGAGGTAGTCGCCCTGCGGCGAGGCCGTGTACGACTCCGCGGCGATGAGGTGGCCGGGGTTGTAGTGCACGTCGTGCTTCTCGACGATCGGCTCCTCGGACCCCGCCTCGGCCTCGACGGCGGCCTCGTAGTCCCACTTGGCGACCTGCGAGTCGATGAACAGGGTCGTGTACGCGTGCCCCCGGTCGTCGTACGCCGTGTGGAGCGGCCCCATCCCGACGCGGGGCCGGCCGACGATCGAGTCCTGCGGGTCGTCGACCTCGGCGATCGCCTCGATGTCGATGATCGTACAGGTCGGGTCCAGCTTCCCGGAGGCGATGGCGTAGTTTCCGTCCGGCGTCACGCTGACGCCGTGCGGGCTCTTCGGCGTCGCCACGTACCGGACGATCGGCCGGTCGCCCTCGTTGAGCGAGCTGTCCATCGTCCCGTCGACGACGGGCACGCCGCTGATCTCCTCGTACTCGCCGCTCTCGACGGCGTCCCAGATCGCGGGGATGTCGAACGCCTTCACGTAGTCGCGGTCCGACCGGGCCATCTCGGACTCCGTGACGCCCTCCTCGCTGTTGTAGCCGGTCGCGAAGAACCAGCGACCCTCCTTGCCGCCGTCCCCGTTGTCCATGTTGCCGTCGACCTCGACCTGCCACTCGATGTCCATCGTCTCGGGATCGATGGCGGTGAGGACGGAGCCGTACTCGTCGGGGCTCTGCACGTCGCGGCCGTCGTTCGGCATCGGCACGCGGAACTCGCCGACGCCGAAGACGAGCTGGGTGTCGGGAAGCTGCATACACGCCCCGTGGACGCCCTGACAGTTCGGGACGTTCGTGATCGCGTCGGTCTCGAAGTACTCCAGGTCGACCCGGGCCATCCGGCCGTTCGCCTTGTCGTTGACGAACAGCCAGCGCCCGTCGTAGTCGTTGTCGGTCTGGGAGACGCGCGGGTGGTGGGTGTCGCCCCACACGTGACCGTCGCCCTCCTCTTCGAGCATCCGGCTCGTCTTGGCGTCGTGGCCGTAGCCGCGCGCGCTCTCCGCCTGGAACACCGGGATCCGCATCAGCTCCCGCATCGACGGGAGTCCGACGACGCGGATCTCGCCGGTGTGGCCGCCGGAGAGGAACCCGTAGTACTCGTCGTGCTCGCCGGGCGCGACCGAGTGTTCCCCGCCGGCGGCCGCGCCGCCCGAGTCGTCGCCGTCCTCGTCCGCGAGGATGCTCGTACAGCCGGCGAGGCCGCTCATGGCCCCGACGGCGGCGCCGGCCTTCATGAAGTCGCGCCGCCCGAGCTCCAAGCGCGGGAGATCGAGGGTCGGTCGCTTCGCCGCGGTCGCGTCGGTCCCCTTCGCGGTCGAGGCGATGTCGCGCTCGTGGTCGGTCAACAGGTGTTCGATCGTCCGCCCGTCGACGATCTCCGGCTCGTCGCTCTCCGGTTCCGAGCCCGCTCCGGTCGGGCTCGCCGCCTCGGCGTCGCTCGCATTCGCTTTCGCCGCCCGCTCGTCGCGGTGTTCGTCGGTCCGTGCCGTCCGCTCGTCGCTCGCGTTCGGATCTGTGGTCATTGTTGGGTGGTGGCGTCGGCTTCGTCGCCGCCGTCGCGTTCCGTTCGGACCGTTCGACCGAGCCGCTCGACCGCCGGCTCGCCGAGCACCGTCCGGAGCTCGTCGACGAACCCCGGAACCAGCCGCTCGCGTGCGGCCTCGACGTCGAACCGGTAGCGGTGCCGCGTTCCGCCGCGGTACCGCTCCGACTCGCGCTCGACGAACCCCTTCTCGACGAGCCGGTCGACGGTCCGCTTGACCGTCGTGTACGCGACGTCGTCGCCGCGGCTATCGACCGCGTCGAGCAGGTCGCGGGCCGTGAGGGGGGCGTCGGCGCGCCGCAGGACGGCGAGGAGCTCGCGTTCCCGCGGTCCGAGCTGTGTCCACTGAGTCATGGGTGACCGGAGCCGAACCGGTTGGTTCGACCCCGCTACCGATCACTACGGTCGAACCCCCCGGATAGCTGGCGGCGAACTGTTCGGGAGTTTAAGTGCCGTCCCCGAACGCCTGCGAGAAGAGCGTGTCCGTCACGGTCCGGAGATGCTCCGAGACCGTTGACTTCGCGAGGTCGAGGTCCGCGGCGATCTCCGCGGCGGAGGCGCCGTCGCCGTTGAAGTACCCCTTTTCGGCAGCGACGGCCGCGATCTCCGCCTGTCGGTCCGTGACGCCGGCGAGGTCGACGGGAACGACGTCGCGACAGGAGCCGTCCTCCGCGCTCCGGTCGCCGCGGTCGACGCACAGCCGGCGGAGCTCCACCCTGAGTCCGGCGGCCTCGCACTCGTCGACGATGGCCTGGAGCTCCTCGTGGCCCGTCAGCACGAACGAGACGAGCAGCTCGCCGTCCTCCATCTCGGTCCGGCGCGGCGACACCGGGAAGTTCGCGAACGCCGACGGGAGCCCGGCGCACGAGCAACCCTCGCAGGCGACGTCGCCGTCGGAGGGCGAAGACGACCCGGGTGTCGCCGCCGGGGCCCCCTCCGCGACCGCCGACGAGGACGGCTCAGCGGCCGGGGGCGACGACGGACCGGCGCCCGCGTCGGCCTCCGGCGCGTCCATCGCGACGCCGCCGTCGGTCGCGGGACGCTCGCAGGTGATCTCGTAGCGGCCGTGCGCCTCGCCGGCGAACTCGACGAGGTCGAGGTCGCTCGGCGGGTCCTCGGGCGGGTCGGGGGCGACGAACTCGACGCGGGCGTCGTCGGCGTCGACCCGGAACTCCTCGACCGCGGCGGTCGACGACAGCGCGGCCACGGGACAGCCCTCACAGGCAGAGACGGCGAGTTCGACGTGGATCCCGTTGGTCATGGCTGCACGTAGGGCCTCGACTGACCATATAACGTCGAGGGGTTTCCAACCCGGTGAAAACGCCGACCGGAGACCGAACCCCTCCCGAGGCCGAGTCCCCGCGATCCGTGCCGCTGGACGCGCCCTTTCACCGCCGTCTCACGCCGCGTCCAACCGCGCGCGCAGTTCGGCGTCCGCACGCTCGACGAGCGACTCCAGCGGCTCCTCGAGGTGTGTCACCCACTGGTCGATGAACCCCGAGCGTCCGAGCATCCGGACGACCTCGTACACCGGACGCCGCTCGGCGAATCCCGGTGGGAGTCCGCCGGCACGGTCGCGGTATCCGTCATAAAGGGCCTCTGCGTACCGCTCCGGCCCCCGGCTGTCGAACCCGTTGAGGAGCTGGTCCTCCGCGCGAACGAGGTCGCGCGCGGGGTCGCCGACGTGCGCGAGTTCCCAGTCGATCGGAACGATACCGGCGGGAGCAGTGCCGACGGCCGGTTCGCCGTCGACTACGAACAGGTTCGGCCGCGCCACGTCGCCGTGGAGCAGCGCGGCCGGGGCGCCGCTGAGCCGGCCTCGGTTCGCCTCGACGCAGTCGAACACGGCGTCGTAGTGGTCTGCCAGCCGCTCGGAGGTGCCGATCTCGCGGGTGCGTTCGACCGTCGCGCGGAGCACGTCCGGCCACGGCGCGCGGTTGAGGTCGAGTCCGCCGCGGGCGTCGCCCCCGACGACCTCCCCGTGGGCCTCGAACCGTTCCGCGTGGACGGTCGCGAGCGTCGCCCCGACGCGTCGGAGGAGCGCCTCGCGTCGCTTCTCGCCCGCCTCTTCCGCCTCTTCCGCCTCTTCCGCCTCGCCCGCCTCTTCCGCCTCTTCCGCCTCTTCCGCCTCGCCCGCCTCTTCCGCCTCGCCCGCCTCTTTCGCCTCGCCCGCTTCCTCCCAGACTCCGAGAAGTTCGCGCCCCGGCGCCGGCGCAGTGACGAGGTGCGGCACGGACGCGTCCGCGTCGCCGGCCAGCACTCTCGGCCCCGAGACCGACCGCTCAGCGTCGAGGTAGCGGAGCACGGCCAGTTCGCGGGCGATCCGGGTACCGTCGCCGTCGACCGCGACCTTGCAGAACGCGCGCTCCCCGTCGGCGAAGGCGACGCCGACCGTCTCGTTGGCGCCGTTCCACGAGGGGCCGACCCCGAACGTCTCGTCGACGGGCCGACCCGGAAACGCCTCACCGAGAGCGGTCGCGACCCGCTCGTCCATGCCCGCGTGTCAGGCGCACCGATTGATAAGGATGCTGCCACACTTGTTAACATGCGTCGAGAGTATATGGCTATAGAGCGCCGGAAACGGAGGAAATCGGGAATGACCGACAACCTCATATCTGCTGTCGGATTACCGGAAGGTCGTGATTGACGACGAGGTCGGCGATCGGATCGAGTTCGAGACGGACGGGCGGACGCTGTGTATCCGCGACGCGCTAGAGGGCGAGGAGTTCCCCCTCCGTTTCGACCGAGAGCCGCAGCCGAAGCCGGCGCTTCCCGATCTGTTTCACGTCCCCGTCGATCGAGCCGTCAGCTTCGAGGCGGAGACCGTCTCGACCCTCGTACACGCCGTCGTGACCGTTCGAGACGCCAACGGAGAGTTCGTCGCACAGCTCGACGATCCGATGGACCTCCCCCGAGCGACGTACTACCTCGATATTAACGGGGTGACGAAAGCGATCGTACGCGCCGAAGACGTGGCTATATCAGCGACAGGTATGCTCGATTCGGCGGGCATCGAGCTGACCTTCGACCGTCCCACCACCGTCACGGTCGGCGCGCGGTCGCTGCATACCCGGCCGGAGGCGACGATCACCGCCCCGGGCGATCCGACCGGTCTCGCCGAGGCGGTGTCGGTGCTCGGATCGTCGATCAAGGAGTTCACCCCCGAGCGCTCGTGGCCGACGCTCCGCGGATATCCGCCGCGGATCCGAGTCGGCGACGAGCTCGACGTGCCGAGTCCGCTCGCCGTCCCCGACACCGGCGTCGAGGTCGTCGTGCGCCCCACGTACGCCGACGTGTACCGCCTCTCCACCTTGGCGTACTACCTCGGCGCACGGGTTGTCGTCGGCGACGCGCCAGCGATCCGGTTCGACACCGGGTACGTCGAGTCGCTGCCGACCGACGGGTTCGCATTGGAGGAACGCGTCGAAGAGCTGCTCCGGACGTGGTTCTTCCTCGACACGCTGGCGCGGACGGAGGGGTACGTCAAGTCGGACCGGAACGAGTACGAGCTTGTAGGTCCGGAACTGAGCTTCTACCCGCCGAACCTCGCCGACCTGTCGATGAGCGAGCGGCTGATGGAGTACTTAGAGGTCGATCCCGAGACGATCGTGCCGTACGCGCCCGAATGGCCGACTGAAGCGGTGCTCCGACCGGTCCCCGAAGCCGCCGAACTCCTCCCCCACCTCGCGCACGTAGTCGCTCCGATTCGCGTTCGAGGATCTGCGGATCCGACCGACGACGCGCCGGTTGCACTCGCGACATCGCCGTGGATGAACTCCGGAGGAGCCGATTCGGACACTGACGGCGTCCCGTCGCCGGACGAGTCCGTCGTTCCGGCGGGTACGGCGGTGTTGACACCGGACACTTACGAGAACCGACTTACCAGAACGACGACGGCACGCGGCGAGCTCCGCGTCGTCGTCTTGGTCGATTCCGCGGCGCGTGCGGCGACCCTCCGTCACGCGCTCTCCGACCCGGAGGTACCGGGCGGGATCGCTTCGTGGGAAGTGGTAGACGACCCCGACGCGGACGCGGTCGCGGCGGCTCTCTCCGACCCGACCGTCGACATCACGTACTGTGGCCTGCCGATCGACGGCGGTCGGATCGTCGCTTCGGACGGATCCGTCTCGCTCGACGGCCCCGACGAGGCCCCGGCGCTCGCCGTGTTCGAGGGCGTCACCGATTCCGCGCTTGGTGTCTCGGTCGTGGAAAACGGCGGACTGGCGTCGATTCTCACCGAGGCCACCATCGAGCCCGAGACGTTCCGATCGCTGATTGGCCTGTTGTCGTCCGGGATCGCGATTGCACCGAGCGTCGGCTTGTCTGGGGTCGAGAGCGCGGCTCGGACGTGGATCGTCGGCGATCAGGGCATCGAAATCGCCTCCGACAGCAACCTCTCGAAACAGGTTTCACGACTCGTGTCAGAGTCTCCCACCGCCCACCGCGCCGAACGCGGATCCGTTCTGTCGCTTTCGGCGCGGATCGGACTCGAACAGAAGCAGTTCTTTGACCCGTATCGCTCTAAGGACGAGCTGGCCGGCAGAATGTGGATAGACGGGCCGACACTCGACAGTTCGGACGTGTTGACACTACTCGCAGAGGACGACTCGGTCGTCCGCCTCAACGGTCGCCTCCTGTTACCGGGAGACGTCGAGACCGAGGCCGACGTCGAGGAGTTGGCTCGCCGGTACCTCTCCGAAGACAGCGCATCCCCGGATTCCCCGCACGAACGTTGCCTCGAGTGAGGGGGGCAGAGTCCCGGATTCGACCGTAACGACCGCGAGCTTTTATTTCCCCTGTCGGCCAACGATTACGTATGCCCCAGATCCACCTCGACGAGAAGACGGTCGAGCGGTTGGACGCGCTCCGGATCGACGACGAGGAGTACGACGAGATCGTCAGCGAACTCATCAACATCTACGAGGCCGAGGAGCTGACGCTGTTCCGCGGTAGCGACATCGAATAAGGCGCTTCACCGTTCCCGACTTTTCCACCACCGCGTCGGAGGCCCTGCCCCGGTCCGTACGCGTTACTCCTGATACGCGACCCGCACCCGCTCCCACTTGCCGGTCTCCTCCAAGTGCGCCTGCAGTTCGTCCGCGTACTCCTGAACGAGCCGCTCGGCGGCGTCGATCTCCTCGTCTGAGGGGCCGCTGTCGCCGCCTCCGCCCCCGAGTCCGAGCGCGCCCTTGATCGAGTCGACGAGTCCGCCGCCGGAGCCGCTGGAGCCGCCGGCGTCGCCGCCCGGGGCGCCGCCCATCGCCGCGACCTGCGATCTGACGTTCTCCAGCTCCGGCATGATCGCGGGGAGGCTGGAGGTGTCGGCGACGATCCGGGCGTCTTCGGGATCGCCGGCGTCCTCGATCTCGAACTCGGTCGCGGTCATGATCAGCCCCCACTCCTGGCTGGAGAACCGCGAGGCCGACACCCGGTCGTTGAACTGGTTGTCGACGGTCATGCGCTCGCCGACGATCGCGTCTGTCCACTCGCTCATACACCCTCCTTCGGCGGTGGCGGTAAAAGCCCCTTCCCTCGCTACGGTCGGCGTTCGCGAGGGCCTTTATACCGCTCGCCACGTCGGTCAGGTATGACCGACCGAACGCGGCGAGGGGCGCTTGCGGGGGCCGGCGCCGTCGCCGCCGCGGCGCTCGCGGGCTGTATCGGTGCCGTCGTTCCGGGCGGCGACGAGGAGGGCGATCCGGAGCCGATCGACCGAACGGGCGAGGGGCGAGTGACCGTCGCCGTCGGCGCCGACGCCGGGTTCGCCTTCGCGCCCGCGAACCTCGTCGTCGACGCCGGAACGACGGTCGTCTGGGAGTGGACGGGCGCGGGCGGCGTTCACAACGTGATCGACAGAGGGGGCGCCTTCGAGTCCGAACTCACCAGCGAGGGGGGACACACCTTCGAGCACGCGTTCGCCGATCCCGGCGTCTTCGAGTACGTCTGCACGCCGCACCAGACGCGCGGGATGGAGGGGACGGTCGAGGTCGTCGAGGTCGTCGAGTGAGTCGGGCGGAGGGGTTCTCACTCCCGTCCCGTCGAGCTACGGCAGCCCGTCGAAGGCGTCGCCAGCGAGACCGGGACCGCTCGGCACCGCCGCGGCGCCGTCCGAGACCGGGCAGGGGTCCGGTGCCAGGTCCGCGTCGAGCAGCGGCCCGGTGGCGAGCCCGCAGGGGGCCACGTCTGGGATCGCCGCGGCGACGTGGACCGCGGCGGTGCGCGCGACGACCGCGTCGACCGTGGTGGTGACGACCGGCTCGACGCCGGTCTCCCGCGCACGCCTCGCCGCCGCCAGCGTTCGGTCCGGCCCGCCGATCGCCATCGGCTTCAGGACGACGGCGTCGGCCGCGCCGGCGTCGAGGACCGCGTCGAGCCCGCGGCTCGCGAGCGACTCGTCGAGGGCGATCGGGACCCGCGGACCGCTGTCGGCGTCGGCGGCGGCGCTCCGGAGCGCGGCCGCTCCGTCGAGGTCGTCGGCCGGCAGCGGCTGTTCGAGGTACGCGAGACCGAGCGGTGCGAGTCGCTCGACCGCCTCTCGGGCGGTCTCCCGGTCCCACGCGCCGTTGGCGTCGGCCCGGAGCGAGACGTCGTCGCCGACCGCCCGTCGAACGGCCCGGAGGCGCTCGACGTCGGCGTCGAGGCCGCGGGCGCCGACCTTCACCTTCAGGCAGTCGAACCCCGCCTCGACCGCGGTCTCGGCCGCGTCGACGGTGGCTCCCGGATCGCCGTCTCCGATCGTCGCGTTGACCGGGACCGCCTCGGCGGGCGCGGGGAGGCCCTCGGTCCGGGCGAGGTGCTCTGAAAGGGATCGGTCGGCGTCGCGGGCGGTCGCGTCGGCGAGCGCGAGCGCGAGGCCGTGGCGCGCGGCCGGCGTCTCGGTGGGATCGAGCCAAGAGAGCGCCCGCGTCGCGGGCTCTTTCCCGCCGTTCCCGTCTCCGACCTCCCGGAGCGCCGCCTCGCAGGCTGACCGCGACTCGGTCCACCCGGGCAGCGGCGTCGCCTCGCCGAGTCCGGGCGCGGGGACCGACTCGCCGTCGGATTCCGGGTCGACGGCGACGAGGAACCCCTCGCGCCGATCGATGGAGCCGCGCGCGGTTCGGAGTGGAGTCGCCAGTCCGAGCGAGAAGGGGCGGAGCCGCATCGGGTCAGACCGCGAGCCCGACGGCGAAGGCGACCGCGTACGCCGCGAGGAGCTGCCCGGTCGATTCGAGGGCCGGGTTGAGCGCGTCGCCGGCGGTCTCGGTCAGCACGGTGCGGGCCACGCCGACCGCGAGCGGGAGGGTGAGCAGGGGGAAGAGTACGGCGAGCCCGTACCCCTCGGCCAGGAACCACAGGGGCGTGAGGTACGCGAGCGCGAGCAGCGCGAGGAACTGGACCCGGGAGAACCGGTAGCCGAACCGGACCGCGAGGGTGCGTTTGCCCGTCTGCGCGTCCTCCTCCAGGTCGCGGACGTTGTTGACGACGAGGATGTTCGTCGACAGCGCTGCGATCGGGAGGCTCGCGACGACGGCCGCGAGAGTGACGGTCCCCTCGGGGAGCCACAGGGGGAACGCCTCGCCCGCGAGCGCGGCGGCCTGCACGTAGTAGGTACCAGCGACGGCGATCACGCCGAAGAAGACGAACACGAACAGGTCCCCGAGCCCGTGGTAGCCGAGCGGGTAGGGGCCGCCCGTGTACGCGATCCCGGCGGCCACCGAGGCGAGTCCGATCGCGAGGATCGGGACGCCGCCCACGTACACGAGGTACGTCCCCACGAGGATCGCGGCCGCGAAGGTGAGCCACATCGCCCGCTTCACCTCTGCGGGCTCGATGAGGCCGCTGGCGACCACGCGGGTGAACCCCTCGCGGGCGTCGGTGTCCGCGCCCTGAATGGCGTCGTAGTAGTCGTTCGCGAAGTTGGTGCCGACCTGGATCAGCGCCGCGCCGACGAACGCGGCGAGCGCGGGCAGCGGGGCGAACGCCCCGTCGTGGACCGCGAGCCCGACGCCGACGATCACCGGCGCCGCCGCCGCGGGGAGCGTCTGCGGCCGCGCGGCGATCACCCACGCCCGCCGCCGCGACACTTCGGTACTCATTGTCGTCGATAGGGCCGTGTCGTCCCTTAACCTTACCATCCGGACGGGCGGACCCGGCACAGCCGACCGACAGATACGACAGGGATCGGAGCGTACCGTGCGCATGAGCGACACGACGGGCGACGAGGGGGACGGGATCGCGGCGTGCTACGAGGAGACGGACGGCGAGCGACGCCTCACCTTCGCGGTCGGCGGGGAGGAAGCGACGGTCGCCCAGAACGTCGACGGCTACGCGATGTTGAAGGTCAGACCGGGGCCGACCGGCGACGAGTTAGAGCGGTACTACGGCTTCGACATGGCGCTCGATCACGCCGCCGAACTGCTGGGCGTCGCCGTCGCCGACCTCCCCGTCCCCGAGGCCGCCGCCGACATGGGGATGTGACCTCTCCGGGGATGTGACGCACCTCAGATCCCGAACGTCGCGCGCAGCATGTCCCGGCTTCCGGGGCCGAGGCCGACCGCGAGCACCGTGATGAGCAACAGCAGGGTGTAGCGCGGCGACTCGTCGAACATCTCGCCGTTGAACACCCAGACGACGAACGTCGCCGCGACGAGCTTCACCAGCAGGAACGGCCACGCGTCGCCGGTGACCGAGACGATCGACTGCGGGAGCAGCCGCGCCGTCCAGTCGACGATCAGCTCGTTGACGACGTGTTTCGGGACGAGATTCCCCGTGCCCGTCAGCGCCGGCATCCAGTTGAGCCCGATCACGTTGGCGACGCCGTCGACCGCGTGCCCCCAGATGATGACGATGCCCGCGACGCCGGTCCCCTGCCGGACCTCGGGTACGTACGCGGTCGCGAGCTTCCACGTGACCGCGGTCGCCACGGTCGCGATCCCCAGCGTCAATACGAGGATGATCGGGTAGAACTGGACGTAGTCGGTCGCCGCCGAGAGGTACGAGAGGTAGCCGAACGCGACCGCGAGCCCGACGGCTCCCATCGCGAACAGGGGCCTGGCGTAGTCGTCGACCACGCCCCGGCCGGCGAGCGAGTACGCCGCGAGGACGCACGCGAGCGTGACGCCGAAGACGGTGAAGTAGATGAACGGACTGATCAACACCGCGCTCACCGGAAACGGGATTAGCGGCTCTACGCCCGCCCGCATCGCGGCGACCCCCGAGTCCTCGACGGTGCGGAGGGCGCCGCCGAGAAGCATGAACGGGAACAGCGCGTAGAAGAAGCGCAGTTCGGTGCCGATCTCCAGCCGGCGGAGGAGGAAGACCACGCCGATCAGCATCGCCAGCAGGATGACGACGTAGCTCACGGTCGAGACCGTGGTGTAGCCGGGGAACGCGACGACCTCGCCGGCCTCGACGGCCGCCGAACACGCCGACGAGCTCCCGAGCAGTTCGGTCCCGCCCGCGTCGCGGACCGCGCACTGCGCGCCTTGTCCGTCGGCCGCGACCGGCCCCCAGAAGTACTGCCAGAGGAACCGATCGTACACGATCCGCGGGAAGACCGCGGATCCGACCGCGAGAAGTACCGCGACGGCGCCGACGACCGCCGCCCACGCGCGCTCCGGCGACAGCCCGAACCGCTCCTCGACCCGTGTGCTCATGCTCCCCGTTGGGGTCGTCCCCGAATTGAGGGTTCCGGTCCCGCGTCGCCGCGTCGCCGTTTTGGAGGGACGCTCAGACCGCCGGCCCGTCCGCCTCGTAGTCGGTGCCGAGGATGATCATCGTCTGCGACCGAGAGAATCCCTCCATCTCCGCGACGCGCTCGAACATCAGGTCGCGGAGGCTGTCCGTGTCCGCCGCGACGACCTTGAGGATCACGTCCCAATCGCCGGTGGTCAGGTGGATCTCGCGGACGCCGTCGATCTCGCGGAGCCGCTCCAAGGCGTCCTCCTCGCGGCCCTGTTCGACGCGGAGACCGACGAAGGCGCTGACGCCGTACCCCACCGCCTTCGGGTCGATCGACGCGTGATACCCCTCGATGACGCCCGCCTCTTCCATGCGGTTCACCCGGTCGTGGACGGTCGCGCTGGACATATCGATGCGGCGCGCGACCTCCGAGAACGGTGTCCGAGCGTCCTCCTGTAGGATTCGGAGGATCGACCGGTCCGTCTCGTCGAGTTCCATGCATGCGATACGGTGCCAGAGACCTTTGAACTTCCGACGGCGACTGCCCGAAATTCGTCAGCGAGCGGACGTGTCGTCGGACATCTGGAACGATCCCTCGCGGATGGCGGCCTCCGCCTCGGCGAGCGCCTCGGCGGCGTCGAACGACTCGATCGCGTCTCGGCGCGACGCCGGCGGTGCGTCGGCCAGCTCCCGGGCGTGGGCCGTGACGTTCGGCACCGCCCGGATCAGGTTGTCGATGATCGGTACGTCGGCGGTGCGCGGCGACCGGCTCCCGGGGTTCAGGTCGATCACGATCTCCGTTTTTCCCATCGCGTCGAGCGCCTCGGCGCGGTCGCCGTCCTCCAGCGGGACGACAACCACGTCGGCCGCCTCGATCCCGTCGGCGTCGACGACGCCGCGGGCGTGGTCCAGTCCGGGGATCTCGCCGTCGCCCGCGAGCCCCTTCACCTCGTCGGCGCCGTGCTCGCGCAGGTGGTCGGCGATCCGGCGGACGCGCTCGTCGGTGTGGTTGAAGAGGTTCACTTCCACGTCGGCGTCGACAGCCTCGGCGAGCTCGACCGTCTCCGCGGGCGCGAGCGCCGCGACGTTGCCGTTCACCGAGAGCACCGGGCGGTCGGCGTCGAGAAGCGTCGCCGCCGCCGCGCGGGCGGCGGCGTCCGCGCTCGGGAGCGTCCGTTCGCCGAGGAGGTAGTCGAACGCCTCGCCGCGCCCCTGCGCGATGAGCCCCTGCTTCGAGGTGATCCCCTTCTCGACGCCCGCCTCGATCCGGTGGCGCGTCACGAGCGACGCGTAACGCGGGTGGTCCTCGGGAATCTCCGTCTCCGTCATACCCGAGCGAGGCGACGCGCCGATTAAAGTGAACCGTTCGCGGGTTCCGTGTGCAGCTTCGGCACTCACCCACACAAGTGTTAACATGGGTCACTACGTAGCGTCGCACGTGATGGAACGGACTGGCAAGTACACGGTCGTGAAAGCGTGTAACGACCACGGGGCGATCACGCTCCGTGAGTACCCGCGGAACGGGACGCTGTACGTCGTCGAGTACGACGACCCCGACGTGGAGGCCGAGCTGTCGTCGCTCGACGCCGGGTCGGTCGTCGAACTCGATCTCCGGCGGGCGGGTCGCCGGGGCAACGCGTGGTGCGCGGAGTCCGCTCGCGCGGTCGACTCGGCGTGACGCGGGGTACGGAGAGTCCGCCCGTGACCGCCCGTTTCGTCGTCCCTCCGTTCCCGGTTCCTCAGGCCACCCCGATCCGCTCGCGGTAGGTCCCGTGCTCCGCCTCGAACACCGCCATGATCTCGCCCATCGTCGCGTACTCCTTCACCGCCGCGACGATCGCCGGCATGGCGTTCTCGTCGCCGTCGACCGCCGCGCGAACCTCGTCGAGCGCCGCCTCGACCGCGTCGTCGTCGCGCTCCGCCTTCACCGATTCGAGCCGGTCGAGCTGGCGCTCCCGGGTCGTCTCGTCGACGCGGAGCAGGTCGGTCTCCGCGTCTTCCTCGACTCGGTACGCGTTGACGCCGACCACGGTCTCCTCGCCCGAGTCGACCCGCTCCTGGTACTCGTAGGAGGCCTCCTGGATCTCGCGGTGGAAGTACCCCTCCTCGATCCCGCGGAGGACGCCGTCGCGGACCGAGCCGTCGCCCATGTCTCGGATCTCCTCGATGTACGCGGTCGCCTCCGCCTCGACCTCGTCGGTGAGCGCCTCCACCGCGAACGAGCCGCCGAGGGGGTCGACGATGTCGGCGGCGCCCGACTCCTCGGCGATGATCTGCTGGGTGCGGAGCGCGACCCGCACGGCGCGCTCCGATGGGAGCGCGAGCGCCTCATCGAAGGAGTTGGTGTGGAGGCTCTGGGTGCCGCCGAGCACGCCCGCCAGCGCCTGGATCGTGACCCGAACGGCGTTGTTGAGGGGTTGCTGGGCCGTCAGCGACTGCCCCGCGGTCTGGGTGTGGAACTTGAGCCGCTTCGAGGCGTCGGCCTCGGCGCCGTACCACTCGCCCATGATCCGCGCGTAGATCCGACGGGCGGCGCGGAACTTCGCCACCTCCTCGAAGATGGCGTTGTGCGAGTTGAAGAAGAAGGAGAGCTGGGGGGCGAAGTCGTCGACCGCGAGCCCGCGGTCGAGGCAGTCCTCGACGTACGCGAACCCGTCGGCGAGGGTGAACGCGAGTTCTTGGACCGCCGTCGAGCCGGCCTCGCGAATGTGGTACCCCGACACCGAGATGGGCTTGAATTTCGGCGTCTCCCCGACCGCGAACTCGATGGTGTCGGTCACGAGATCGAGGGAGGGCTCCGGCGGGATCACCCACTCCTTCTGCGCGATGAACTCCTTGAGCATGTCGTTCTGGAGGGTCCCCCGGAGCTCATCGCGGGGGACGCCCTGCTGGTCGGCGATGGCGACGTACATCGCGTAGATCACGGGCGCGCTCGGGTTGATCGTGAAGGAGGTGGACACCTCGCCAACGTCGATGCCGTCGAACAGCACCTCCATGTCGCGGAGCGTGTCGACGGCGACGCCCTCCTTGCCGACCTCGCCGAGCGACATCGGGTCGTCGGAGTCGAGCCCCATCAGCGAGGGCATGTCGAAGGCGGTCGAGAGCCCGGTCTGGCCCTCGTCGATCAGGTAGTGGAACCGCTCGTTCGTCTCCTCGGCGGTGCCGAACCCCGCGAACTGCCGCATCGTCCACGTCCGCCCGCGATGCATCGTCGGATAGACGCCGCGCGTGTACGGCTCCTCGCCCGGGAAGCCGAGGTCGTCCTCGTAGTCGAGGTCGGCCACGTCAGCGGGAGTGTACAGCCGATCGACCTCGCGGTTCGACACCGTCGCGAACCGATCCTGTCGCTCGCCGTGCCTGTCGAGGGTCGGATCGAGCGTCTCCGCCTCCCACTCGGCGTGGGCCTCGCGGATCTCGGAGAGCTCCTCGTCGTCGTACATACCGTCCGCTACCCGTCGGTCGCGTATAAATATTCATTACATTTTAAAAGGTCCGGAGCCACAGCCGTTTTTCCGGGAAACCATCATCCGCGGACTTGTTAAGTACTCTCGGAGTGAAGGCGCGGCTATGACCGACTCTTCGCGGAGCCCGGAACCGCCGGAGGGGCTGTCCGATCGAGTCGTTGCCGACTTGGAGGGCCTATCGCCGAAGCAACTCCGCAAGGCGCTCGTCTTCGCACGAGAGCTGCTTCAGTCACACGAGGCGACCGAGTTTCCGGTCGAGCCGGAACCCGGTGACGATATTCTCCGGGTCACCGAACACGAGGGGTACACGGAAGTCGTGAAGCAGCACTTCTGTGAAGAGGGCTGTGACGACTGTCCCCACGGTCCGTATCTCTACCACGTCACCGACGAAACCCTTCCCGACGGGACTCACGAGACCCACTGGTCGTTTATCGGTCGGGTGAACACCGACGCCGAAGGCGACGACTGAGCCCAGCACGCGGTCACCGTCTCACGGGTTCAGACCGTACAGCGCGGCCCGAGCGAACACGAGGACTGGGATGATCTCCAACCGGCCGATCCACATGTTGAGGACGAACATCCCTTCGGCCAACGGCGACATCGACGGCCCGGTGATCCCCGACGAGAGCCCGACGTTCCCCTGTGCGCTCGCGACCTCGAACAGCGCGTCGGCGTAGCCGAACTCCGGGCCGGCGACGTTGACCAGGACGAGACTCCCGACCACGAGCGCGACCAGCCACAGCAGGGTGACGATCGCGGCCTCGCCGAACTCCCGCTCCATCGTCTCGCGGTCCAGCGTGCGGTCGCCGATGCGCGCGGTGACGACCGCGCTCTTTGGAAGGAACACCCGGGAGAACTGCCACGCGATGCCGCGCGCGACGGTGTATCCGCGAACGATCTTGATCCCGCCGACGGTGGACCCGGCCGCGCCGCCGAGCACCATCGCGCCGACGACTAGCACCTTGGCACCGGCGAGCCAGCGGCCGATCGGCGCCGACTGGAAGCCGGTACAGGTCAGGGCGCTGATCCACTGGAACGTCGAGTCACGAACCGCGTCGAGCTGCGCGCCGTCGAGCAGCGGCACGGGAACAGAGAGAAACGATTCCGTCGCAAACGCGTCGGCGGTCGTCGAGACGGACGCGACGTTCTGTACCGAGAGCACGAGGACGCCGGCCCCGAGCAGCGCGAACAGCCACCGGGTCTGGAGGTCCGCGATCAGTTCGCGGACGTTCCGATCTCGAAGGACCACGTAGTGGATCGGGAACGCGATCGCGCCGAGGATCATGATCGGCAGCAGCGCGGCCTCGACCAGCGGCGAGCCGTACGTCGCGATCGAGTTGTCCGTGACCGAGAACCCGCCGGTCGTGAGCCCCGTCATCGCGTGGTTGAGGGCCTGCCACGCGGTCTCGCCGACCGACAGCGACTCGGCGTACGCGCTCTCACTCGCGCGGATCGCAGCGAACAGCAATGCGAACGCCAACAGAGTGTACGCGACGACGAGCTTCCAGACCGTCCGAACGGTGGAGACGACGCTCGGGTGGATCTTCCGCTCGCGGGCCTCGCTCCGGTAGAGCGCGTAGCTCCCGCTCCCCGGACGCGAGAGGATGGAGACGGTGAGAACGATGACGCCGACGCCGCCGACCCACTGAATGAACGACCGCCACCACTGCACCGCCCGCGGCAGCGACGGCTCGTGGATCGCCATCGTCAGCCCGCTCCCGGTCCAGCCGCTCATGCTCTCGAAGAAGGCGTGGAGCGGATCGCGGAAGTAGGCAAGACTGGAGAGGGTCGTGGTCCCGCCGACGCCGATCGGTTCCCACGACGACGTGTCCACCGCGGCGGGGACGAAGGCGTCCATGACCGCCGCCGGCGTCACCCACGCCGTGAGGAACAGCGGGAGGGCGCCGAAGACGGCGACCATGAGCCAGCCCCCGGCGGCGATCACCATGCCGTGTTTCATCTTCGGCTCCGGGGCGTCGGCGAACCGTCGGTTGGCGAGGCCGCCGACGAGGGACGTCACGCCGCCCGCGACGAGGAAGCCGAGGGCCGCGTGAAGCTCGCCGAACGCGAGGGCGACGACGACCGAGACGGTCATCAGTCCGGCCTCCATCAGGAGGAGCGATCCGATGTCCCGAGCGATCACCGCCAGATCGCTCGGAACTCCGCGGCCGTTCCATACGGCCATCTCAGGCGTGGTCCTCCGGATGGCCGAACACGTCCGTCACCTCGGGCGTCACGCCGCTCCCCGAGTACACCGTGAGCAGGTCGCCGGCCTCGATACGCGTGTTCCCCCGCGGCGTTATCGGCGTGTCCGCGCCGTCGCGCTCGACGGCGACGATCAGCGTCTGTCCGCCCATGAGGTCCGCCTCATCCGCCTCGCGTAGCGTCTTGCCGGCGATCGGCGCGTCGGCTCCGACGGTGATCTCGAACACCTCCGCCTCCTCGCCGATGTGCATGAAGTCGACGACGGAGGGTCGACTCACCGCGCGATACAGGTACTCCGCGATCAGGCTTTGCGGATTCTGCATCGTGTTGACGCCGATCTGTTCGAACACGCTCATGTGTTCGGGGTTGTGAACGACGGAGACGATGTTCGGGACCGACAGCTCCTGTGCCAGCAGACAGACCATGATGTTCGTCGCGTCCTGATCCGTCGTCGAGATGAGGGCGTCTGCGCGGTCGGCCCCGGCGTCCTGCAGGGTCTCCTTCGACGTCGCGTCGTCGTTGAGAACGAGACAGTCGTACTGCCTCGACGCCCGCTCGGCACGGTCTTCGTCGCGCTCGATGACGACAACCTCGTTCCCGCTTTCGGTCGCGAGTTCGACGAGCGGCGTTCCGATGTCGCCCGCGCCCACGACGATCAGATACATGTGACTGCGTTTCTGAAGCGACCACCGAAAGGCTACCGCTCTGTACGAAACTCAGTGCGTCGGACGTTCTCAGCGCTCGCCGAACAGTCGCTCGCGGAGCGACCGCGAGGAGGGGCGCTCAGAGAGCAGTACCGGCGTGTCGAGGCTCTCGATCGTCTCGAACGCCAGCGAGCCGCGGACGATCCGCGACAGCAGGCCGCGCTCGGTCGCGCCGACGATCACGAGGTCGTACTCCTCCCCGAGCCGACCGATCGTCCGTTCGACGTCGCCGGTCTCGATACGGAGGGTCGCGTCGCCCAGTCCGTGGCCGTCGGCCCAGCCCGAGAGGAACTCGCGGCCGGACTCTTCCTCGCCCGAATCGGCGACGTACAGCAGCGAGACGTCCACACCGACCGTCTCTCGGAGCGCCCTCGCGACCTCCGCGGAGAGGTCGGAGGAGGGACCGCCGGCGGTCGGCACGAGCACGTCCGATAAGTCCAACCGCTGGCCGTCTAAGACGAGGAAGTCGCACGGGAGGTCGTGGGTGAGCTCGTCGAGGGAGCCCTCGACGCGCCCGCCCGCGAACCGCGTCCCGCCGTAGCCCATCACGACGGTGTCGGCGGCGTTCGTGCGCGCGGCGTCGAACACCTCCTCGATCCCCCGGTGCGAGAGGATCGTCTTCGTCTCGATCGGCACGTCGAACGCCTCGGCGTCGGCGGCGGCCGCGGCGAGCAGCTCCTCCGAGGACTGGTCGAGCCCGCTCCGGTTCTCGGCGGCCGTCTCGAGCGAGGTCTGGTCGGGGACGGTGACGATGTGCGTCGCGAGCACGCGGCCGCCCTCGTGTTGCGCGATCGCCCCGGCCAGCGTGATGAGCGCGCTCTCGGTCCGCGGGTTCGACACCGCGACCATGATCGTCGGCCCCTCGTCTCCGGTTCCGTTCGGGGCGACCGCGTCGGCGGCGCCCACGACCTGGTCCGGCAGTTCGCTCTCGCGGCTCCGGATGTGCTCGGAGAGTAGGCCCTGCTTGTCTGTCTTGTTGCGGGCGTAGACGAAGTACCACGCCACGGCGGCGACGACGAACGCGCCCGACAGCGCGATCTCGATCCCGTCCATGAACGCGACGAGCCCGAGCGACAACACCGCCCCGAGTATCGGGGTCAGCGGGTAGAACGGGACGGTGAAGTCCGGGTCGTACTCCGGCACGTCGGCCTCGCGGAAGACGATGAGCCCCACGTTCATCAGCGCGTACACGATGAGGTGGAGCACGCTGGCGGCCTTCGAGAGGATCTCGATGTCGCGGCCCAGGAGCGCGATGAAGACCACGATGAGCCCGCCCGTCACGAGGATCGACCGGTACGGCGTCGCGTAGTTGGGGTGGATCTGGTTGAGCCAGTTGGTGACGATCTTGTCGCGCCCCATCGCGAAGTTGATCCGGGCCGACGCGAGGATCGAGGCGTTCGCCGACGAGGCGGTCGCCAGCAGTGCGCCGACGGTCATCACCGCGGCCGCACCGCCTGCGACGCCGGTGACGGGACCGATCGACTCGGGGAAGGCCACGCGGGCCGCCTGCGCCACCGGCGCGTCCTGACTGAGCTCCGGCCACGGGACGACGCCGAGCATCGTCGTCACGAGGATCGCGTAGATCACGGTGACGATGCCGACGCTCCCGATGATCGCGATCGGGAGGTTCCGACCGGGGTTCTTCAGCTCCTCGGCGACCGTCGCGATCTTCGCGTACCCGAGGAAGGAGACGAACACGAGCGCGGTCCCGGGGAGGATCGCTCCGTAGCCGCCCGGCGCGAGCCCGCCCTCGTTGCCCGCGAGCGTCGCGTAGTCGAAGGAGAAGAAGCCGGCGACCGAGAAGACCGCGAGGATCGAGAGCAGAAGGCCGACGATCACCGTCTGGACCCCGCCGGTCTCCTTCGCGCCGACGTAGTTCACGCCGATGAAGACCGCGCCGGCGACGAGCGCGCCCACCTGTATCGCGTTGAGCCCCGGGATCGTCGGGAGGTCGACGAACACCGCGAGGTACTGGCCGAACCCGATGGAGTAGAACGCGGAGGCGAACGCGAGCCCCATCCAGTCGCCCATCCCGGCGATCGATCCGAACATCGGACCGAGCGACTTGTTGATGTAGTAGTAGCCGCCGCCGGCCTTCGGCATGGCAGTGCCGAGCTCAGAGACTGAGAGCGCATTCACCATCGCGATCACGCCGCCGACGACGAACGACACGACGACGATGGGACCGGCACCGCCGTCGGCGTTGACGGCGACGCCCGGGAGGACGAAGATCCCCGCCCCGATCATCGTTCCGATCCCGATCGTCATCGCGGAGACCAGCCCCAGGTCCTTTGCGAGTTCCTCGTCGCTCATTCTTCGTCGTCCACCCGGGGGAGCGCAACGACAGGAAGGGGTGCGTTCGTTACGAGCTTCAGCGAGATGTCGCCGGAGAGGAACTGCATGAGGCGGTTCCCGCCGCGGGATCGGTAGGCGACCGCGCTCGCATCGACCTCGTCGGCGGCGTCGAAGATGGCCTCGACGATGTCGCGAGCGTACGCGGTGTGTTCGTCGGCGTCCGGGAACACCGTCCGGACCGCGGCGTAGGACTCCGCGGCGAGCTCCTCGGACTGCTCGACGGGCGTCTTGTCCGGGACACCCCCGCCTTTCTCGACGACGTGCAACGCGGTCACGCGCTCGGGATCGTAGGGTTCGAGCGCTCTCGCCGTCGCCAGCGCGTCCTCCTCGTGAGCGACCGGGAGGAGCACGTGGCCGAGCAGGTCCTGACCGCCGGTCTCGTCGGTGCTCGTCATGTCCGCCATTATTCGCCCGTCAGTTAAGAAGATACGCTCTCTCGGCTCCGATAAGTAGCGCGTTGGAAAACGCGTCTAATAGAGTTAAAACCCGTTAAACGAGACTTCAGCTGGCGTTAGCGGGTGTCGATCGCAGAGATGAACACCGCGAGCACCGGAACGATCTCTAGCCGTCCGATCCACATCAGGAACACCATCAGGAGCTTCGACGTGTCGGGGAAGAAGAGGTAGCTCCCGAAGGGCCCGAGCCGGCCGAAGCCCGGCCCGATGTTCCCGATCGTCGCGAGCGACGCGCTCGTTGACTCCAGCATCGTCAGCTGGGTCCCGATCCGCGCGGCGTCGAGCGAGAGGAACACCGCCGAGACGCCGAATAAGACGAGGTACAAGATGGTGAACGCCATGATGCCCCGGATCGCGTCCTCGTCCACGACGCTCCCGCTGAGCCGGATCGGCTGCACGACGTCCGGATGTGCAGAGGTGAACAGCTCTCTCCGGATCGCCTTCCCGACGATGAGCCACCGGACGATCTTGACGCCGCCGCCGGTCGACCCGGCGGAGCCTCCGATGAACATCGCGAACATGAGGAATATCTGCGCGTCGGTGTCCCACTGCGCGAAGTCGGAGGTCGCGTACCCCGTGGAGTTCAGCAGCGACCCGATCTGGAACGCGGCCTGTCGGAGCGAGTTCTCGGCGACGCCCTGCGTCGCGCCGCCCAGCTCGATGGCCGGCGCCGCGCCGCGAAACAGGAGCACCGCGAGAACGGCGGTCACGACTGCGAGCGCGCCGGCGTACGCGCGGAACTCCGCGTTCTTCAGCATCACCTTGGCCTCGCCGCGCAGCACGTGCCAGAACAGGGCGAAGTTGACGCCGGCGACGACCATGAACGGAATGACGACCCACTGGACGGCGGCCGAGAACGCCGCGATGCTGTCGGCCTCTGGTGAAAATCCGCCCGTCGGGAGGGTAGTGAAGCCGTGAGCCACCGCGTTGTACAGGCCCATGTTCGGCGCCATCCCAAAGACGTGGAGCCCGTACAGGATGACGATGTAGACGACGGTGAAGCCGAAGTAGATGAGCCAGAGCGCGCGCGCCGTCTCCGCGATCTTCGGCGTGAGCTTCTGGAGCTCCGGCCCGGGCGCCTCCGACTCCATCAGCTGGGCGCCGTTGACCGCGACCTCGGGCAGGATGGCGATCATCAGGACGATGATCCCCATCCCGCCGAGCCACTGCGTGAGCTGGCGCCACATCAGTACGGCGTGGGAGTGCCGGTCGGTGCTGATCTCGCCGAGGACGGTCGCGCCCGTGGTGGTGAACCCGCTCATCGACTCGAAGAGGGCGTTGACGATTGACCCCGTGAGCGCGCCGATCGACCCGGTCTGGAGCCCGATCGTCGACTCCGTCCCGTAGCCGGCAAGCAGGTACGGAACGGTGCCGATCGCCGCGGCCGCGATCCACGCGAGCGAGACGAAAAGCAGCGCCTCGCGGGGTCCGAGATCCGGATCAGGGTCGACCCGCTCGACGGCGAACCCGATCGCGGCGACGATCGCCATCGAGACGAGGAACACCCAGATGTCCTCGCCGTACACGAGCGCCACGACAAGCGGCACCAGCATCGTGACGGCGAGGTACTTGATCCCGACCCCGAGAAGCCCCACGCTCGCCTTCCAGTTGACGCCCCACGACATAATTACTCGATCGATATGGCAGTAGCCCGTTCGCTGTATTAAACTGTCGAAGGGGGGACGATCGGCGGCCGAGTCGGGGTCACGACGTCCAGAACGCCCTCGTGAACAGCACGAGCACGGGGATGATCTCGATCCGACCGATCCACATGAGGACGATCATCACGGCTCGGGTGCTCAGCGGGAAGGTCGCGAACGTCCCGTACGGCCCCGCGTCCCCGAACGCCGGACCGATGTTGAGGAACGTCGTCGCCGCCGCGCCGAGCGCCTCGAACTCGTCCACGCGGAGGTTCGCCCGCTCGGCGTCGACGACGATGACCACGGTGAGCAGAAAGAAGATGACGACGCTCAAGAGGAGGTACGCGTAGATGTCGCGGATCGCCCCCTCGTCGATCGGCTTCTCCGAGATCCGGACCGGCCGCACCGCCTCCGGGTGGATCGCGGTATAGAGGTTCCGCTTGAACGACTTCAGCGCGACGAGCCACCGGAGCGACTTGATCGAGCAGGTGGTCGAGCCGACCATCCCCCCGATGAACATCCCCATGAACAGCATGTGCTTGGCCGCGGGCGCCCACAGCACGTAGTCGGTGCTCGCGTACCCCGTCGTCGTCACGATCGACGCGACGTTGAAGACGGCGTGGCGGATCGTCCCCTCGGCGCCGAAGGTGGTACTCGGATCGAGGAACAGCCCGAGGGCGACGATCGACGCGAGCGTCCCCATCGCGCCGAGGTAGAAGTGGAACTCCTCGTTTTTTAAGAGGCGCATCGGCTCGCCGTTGATCGCGAAGTAGATGAGCACGAAGCTGGTCGAGCCGATCACCATGAACGGGACGACCGCCCACTGGATGAGGGGGTGGAACGCGCCGATGGAATCCGGCTCCGGCGAGAACCCGGCGGTCGCGACCGACGTGAACGCGTGCGCGACCGCGTTGTACAGGTCCATCTGCGGGTCGACGGCGAGGCCGAGCAGGAAGTAGACGGCGATCGCGAGCCCGGTGAGCCCGAAGTAGATGCCCCAGATGAGCTGTGCGGTCCGCGAGATCTTCGGCGTGAGCTTGTTGACGTCTTGGGTCTGCGACTCCGACTCCATCAGCTGCGCCCCACCGACGCCGATCTCGGAGAGCACCGCGGTCGCTAAGATCAGGATCCCGAGCCCCCCGAGCCACTGGATCACCTGCCGCCACATCAGGACCGAGCGGGAGTGGAGCGAGAAGTCCCGAAGGACGGTCGCCCCGGTGGTCGTCAGCCCGCTCATCGCCTCGAACATGGCGTTCACCGGGTGGGCGACCGTCCCGACGCCCGCGACGACGAACGGGATCGCGCCGACCGCGGCGACGAGGAACCAGATCATCGCGACCGCGAGGAACGCCTCGCGGGGGCCGAGGTCGACCTCCGGGTCCTGCACCGATCGGAAGGCCGCTCCGAGCGCGAGCGAGACCGCTATCGCCGCGAGGAAGGGGAGGGGAGACTCGCCGTAGTAGAGCGCGACGAGTAGCGGGAACGCCAGCGGGACGGGCAGGGCCGCGAGGACGTCGCCGGTGAGCCCCACGCTCGCGCGCCAGCCGACCCGGATTGTGGTCCTCACGGGCGGGTTACGCCATCGAGGCGATCTTGCCCACGGAGTCCGAGTCCACGAGCAGGATCACGTGGTCTCCGGCCTGGAGCACGGTGTCCCCGCGGGGGGTGACCAGCTTGTGATCGCGCGTGATCGCGCCGATGACGAACCGCGCGTCGCTCTCGGCGACGATATCGGAGATCGGCCGGCCGGTGAGCCCGCACCCCTCGGTGAGTTCGAGTTCGAGGACCTCGGCCTGGTCGTTTTCGAGGACAGCGATGTTCTCCGCGACGCTCTCGTAGGTGAACCGCGTGATCTCCTCCGCGGTCACCGTGCGGGGGTTGATCGCGATGTCGATCCCGATCTCCTCGAAGACGGTGACGTAGTCCGGGCTGTCGACCACCGCGATCACTCGGTTGACCCCCAGTCGCTTGGCGAGGACGGAGACGAGCAGGTTCTTCTCGTCGGACCGGAGCGCGGTGACGAGGATGTCGGCGTCGTCGACGTGCTCGCGGGAGAGGAACTCGGTGTCGGTGGCGTCGTGCTCCATCACGACCGTGTTCGGGAGGTTCTCCGCGAGCCACCGCGCCCGGTCGGCGTCCCGCTCGATCAGCCGCGGCTTGAAGTCGCGCTCTTCGAGGAGCCGGGCGGTCTGGTAGCCGATCTCGCTCCCCCCGACGACGACGATCTCGTCGGCGCGACCGGGTGTCGCCTCCGGGGCCACGTCGGTCGCGAACGACTGGACGCTCTCCGGGCTCCCGATCACGACGGCGCGGTCCCCGACGGCGATGTCCGTGTCGCCGCGCGGGATGGTCATCTCGCCGTCGCGGAACAGCCCCACGAAGGTGAGCGACTCGAAGCGGTCGGCCTCCGAGACGGTCTGTCCGGCGACGGGGCTCCCCTCCGCGATCTCGAACTCGGCCATCTGGACCAGGCCGCTGGCGAAGGGGTCGACGTCGATCGCCGCCGGGAGCCCGATGACGCGGACGATGTTCTCGGCGGTGAGCAGGTCGGTACACACCATGAAGTCGACGCCGAACGCGCCCTCGTCGCCCTCCCACGTCCGGAGGTACTCGGTGCTCTTCACGCGGGCGATGGTGAACGCGTCGCCGAGCGTCTTCGCGGCCCCGCAGGCGACGAGATTCGTCTGGTCGTTGTCGGTGCAGGCGATGACCATGTCGGCCCGTCCGACGTCGGCGGCCGTCTGTATCTCCGAGGTGGTCCCGTCGCCGGCGATGGTGAGCACGTCGAGTTCGTACTTGAGCTGGTCCGCTCGGTCCGGATCGACGTCGACGACGACGACCTCGTGGTCCGACGCGAGACTCGCAGCGATGCTCGTCCCGACCTCGCCGGCCCCGATGACGACCACATGCATGGGCACAACCAGATACCCGACCCTCAAGTTCGTTACTATCGGGAGCCGGGCGGGCCGCCGCGAGAGACCGCGTTCGACGGGCGCCTACGACTCCCCGCCGAACGACGAGGGATCCGTCCACTCGTTGCGCCCCGAGACCGTGCGTTGCGGGAACGGGATCGAGATGTCCTCCTCGTCGAACCGCTGCTTGACGGCCTTCACGTAGTCGGCACGCGCCTTCACGAAGTCGGCGCGTGAGGGGTCGTCGATCCAGATCCGCGACTGCAGGCCGACGTACGAGTCGGCGAGTTCGGTCAGCCGCACCGAGGGCGCGGGGTCGTCGAGGATGGCGTCGCTCCGCTCGGCCTCCTCGACGATGATGTCGGTCGCTTTGTCCACGTCGTCCTCGTAGTCGATCCCGAAGACGAACTTCAGCCGCAGCGTCTTCTTCGCGACCGGGTTCTTCACCACGTCGCTCGTCAGCGTGTGGTTCGGCACCGTGAGCAGTTCGTTGTCGAAGGTGCGCACGCGGGTGACGCGGAAGGAGATGTCCTCGACGACGCCCGAGTTCCCCTGCCACTCGATCCAGTCGCCGATGCGGAACGGCTTGTCAGTGTAGATGAACACGCCCGCGACGAAGTTCTTGATCACGTCCTGGAGCGCGAAGCCGATCGCGAGCGTCGCCGCGGCGGCGATCGTCGCCAGCGAGCGCAGGAACCCCTGATAGCCCGCTGCGCCGAACGCGACGGTGACGCCCGCGAACAGCACGAGGAACGCGACGATCTTCTGGAGCGGGCGCCGCGCGTGCTCGTCGAGGCCCTGTCTGTCGAAGACCCGACGGAGGAGCGGGCCGATGAGAACCTTATAAAGGACGTACGTGGCGACGACGACGGCGAGGAAGATCGCGGCGTCGACGACGAGCCCGGTCAGCGGGCCGAGGTACGGCTCCAGCGTCCCCGCGATCGCGACGACTCCGCCCGCGTCGGCCGTTCCGCCCGCGCCGCCCGCGCCGCTCATCAGTGCAGCACCGCCGTGTTCCCACGGGTCTCGATCAGGTCGGCGCCGACAGCGTCGGCCAGTTCCGCGGCGAGCTCGTCGGTCGTGGTCCCGCCCCGCGCGGCTCGGAGGAACTTCACCTTCACGAGCTTGCGGTCGTCGAGCTGGTCGTCGAGCTCGTCGACGACCGAATCGATGCCGTGTTTCCCGACCCAGACGGTGACGTCCAGGTCGTGCGCCTCCTTGCGAAGCTGTTGGTCGCTCATACGCGGTAGAGTCGACCGCGCGCATTGAAGCTTGAGGTTTGCTGGCCGGTCAAGAGGGGTCGCGGGCGCTCTCACAGCGGCAGTCGACGCCTCAGCGTTCGCGCTCGACGCCGCGGTCGGACTCCGACTCGCTCCGGCGGCTCCGTTCGACGTACTCGGCGGCGTCCTCGGGCGTCTCGGTCTCCAACAGCCGGTCGAGCTTTCGCTCGAACTGCTCGTCGGTGAGGTCGCCGTTCGCGTACCGGGTGCGGAGCCGGTCGAGCGCGTCGGTCGTGTCGCCGCGTCCGACATCGTCGCGGTTGCGGTCCCCGCTTCGATCGCGTCCCGCGTGCCGGCTCAGCTCCCGCTCTCGGTCGCGCTCACTCTCCGGGTCTGTCTCCCGCCCCGCTGTCCGGTCGGCGCCGCCCCACGCCGACTCCTCCTCGTCGAACAACATCGAGACAACCGGGACGATCACGATGTAGCCGAACAGCATCAGCGGGAGCCACCAGCCGAAATCGAGCAGCAGCGCCGCGAGCCACGTCCCCGTCACCGCCGTGGCGGCGATGCCGCTCGCGTTCCGTCGGAACCGTTCGCGCGTGGAGGTGTCCGTCATCGACGTACCAGTCCGCGCCGAGTGCCAAAGTCGTGTCGGCGCGTGGAGATGAGGTCCGGGCGGTCGACCTCGATAATTAGACTAGTCTAATCTTTTTCTTTGACCAGAAGTATATTATGCACTCCCGATCTAAACACCGGTATGCACACAGACGCGAACGGTTCGTCGACCGTCTCTCGGCGTCGGTTCGCCTCGATCGGCGCCGGCGCTCTCGCGGGAGGACTCGCCGGCTGCACCGGGAACGCGGCCGACACGGGCTCGGTGGGTGACGGATACGGTACCGGCGACGGCGACGGCGACAGCACCGGCGACGGCTACACCGTCGTCGCCTCGTTTTTCACGTTCTACGACTTCGCCGACTCGCTCGCCGAGGGGACCGACATCGCGGTCGAGAACCTGGTCCCGACCGGGCTCCACGGCCACGGCTGGGAGCCGGACCCCTCGATTCAGCGTCGGATCACCGACGCCGACGCCCTCGTCCACGTCGGGCCGGACTTCCAGCCGTGGGTCGACCGCGCCATCGACGCGCTCGCGGCCGAGACGACCGAGACCGAACTGATCAACGCCCGCGAGGGCGTCGACCTCATCGACCTGGCCGATTCGCTCACGGAAGAGGAGGCGGTCGAGGACGCGAAGGACCCGCACTTCTGGCTCGACCCGCGGCGCGCGAAGGTCGCGGTCGCGAACCTCGCCGACGGGCTCGCTGGCGTCTCTCCCGACCACGAGGCGACGATCCGTGAGAACGCCGCCGCCCTCGACGAGGAGCTCGACGCCCTCGACGAGGAGTGGAACGCCGTCTTCGACGCGGCCGAGCGCGACGTGGCGTTCCTCGCCGCGCACAACGCCTTCGGCTACGTCTCGGAACGCTACGGCGCGACGATCGAGCCGCTGGTGGTGAACCTCGCGGCCAGCAACGACGTTCGGCCGGCCGACATGCAGCGAGCGCAGGACACGATCGCCGCGAACGGCATCCGCCACATCGGCGCCGCCGTCTTCGAGCCGATACGGCCGGCGCGCCAGCTCTTAGAGCAGACCGACGTGACGGCCTACTTCCCCGTGACGCCGTACGCGGGGACCGCGGAGTCGTGGGTCGAGCGGGGGTGGGGGTACTTCGACATCGCCCGCGAGGTGAACCTCCCGACGTTCCGGATCCTGCTCGGCATCGACGACCCCGAGGACGTGACGTTCGCCGACTACGGCCGGAACTTCCAGCCATGAGCGGGGAGCCCGCGCCGACCGACACCGCCCGGACCCCCCTCGTCGAGGCCCGAGACCTCACGTTCGGATACGCCGCCGTCCCGGTGGTCGAGGACGTTGACCTCCGGGTCGAGCGCGGCGAGTACGTCGGGATCGTGGGACCGAACGGCTCCGGAAAGAGCACGCTGCTCCGGCTTCTCTTGGGACTTCACGAACCCGATTCGGGGTCCGCCGAACTGCTCGGTCACCCGGCCCGGGCGTTCGCGGAGCGCGAGCGCGTCGGCTACGTCGCACAGGACGTGACGGAAGACGAGAAGCGGATGCCGATCACGGTGAGCGAGGTCGTCCTGATGGGTCGGTTCCCGCACGCCGGGTTCGGCCGGGTGACGGCGGACGACCGCGAGCGCACTCGCGAGGCGCTTCGGACGGTCGGGATCGAGCACCTCGCCGACCGCAAGATCACCGCGCTCTCGGGCGGCCAGCGCCAGCGGACCTACATCGCCCGGGCGCTCGCGGGCGAGGCGGAGCTGCTCGTGCTCGACGAGCCGACGGTTGGCGTCGACGCCGAGTCGGTCGAGGCGTTCTTCGAGCTCCTCGACGGGCTCGTCGACGACGGGATGACCGTCCTGCTGGTCGAACACGACATCGGCGCCGTCATCGAGCACGCCTCCCGGGTGGTCTGTCTCAACCGCGAGGTGTACTTCGACGGCGACCCGACGGCGTTCGCCGACAGCGACGCGCTCGATCGGGCGTACGGGACGAACGTCCGGCGCGAGGAGGGAGGGATCGTCACGTGACGCCGCTGGTGTCTGTTTCGGTCGCGCTGATCTCCCTCCTCTCCGCCCCCTACGGACTCCTCGCCCGGCTCGTCGGACTGTGGAGCGACGGGCTCGGCTGGCTCGGCGAGCGGCTGGGGATCGCGATGTTGGAGTACGTGTTCATGCACCACGCGTTCCTCGTGGGCGCGCTCATCGCGGTGATGGCGCCGCTGATCGGCACGTTCCTCGTTCACCGCCAGCTCGCGCTGATCGGGGACGCGCTCGCGCACACCGCGTTCGCGGGCGTCGCCGTCGGGCTGTTCGTCAACTCGCTGCTCGGCACCGGGATCTCCCCGTACGTCACGGCGATCGTCGTCGCCGTGATCGCGGCGCTGGCGATCGAGCTGATCTCCGAGGCCACCGACGCGTACAACGACGTGTCGATGGCGATCGTGCTCTCGACGGGGTTCGCGCTCGGGGCGGTCCTCATCAGCCTGAACACCGGCGGGCTCGCGGTCGGCATCAACCAGTACCTCTTCGGGAACCTCTCGACGGTCTCGCGGGAGAACGCCGTCCTGTTGGTCGTCCTCTTCGCCGTCGTCGCGCTGGTCGTCACGGTCACCTACAAACAGCTGCTGTACGTGACGTTCGACGAGACGGCCGCCCGCGTCGCCGGCGTCAACGTCCCGTGGTACAACCGCCTGATGACGACGCTGACCGCGCTCGTCGTCGTCGGCGCGATGCAGATCATGGGCGTCATCCTCGTCGCGGCGATGCTCGTCGTCCCCGTCGCGGCCGCCGCCCAGCTCGCCCGCGGGTTCCGCGAGGCGCTGCTCGCCTCCGTCGTGCTCGCGCAGATCGCCGTGCTCGCCGGGATCACGATGTCGTTCCACTACAACACGACCGCCGGCGGCACCATCGTCCTCGTCGCGGTCGCGGTCTACATCCTAGCGGTGCTCGCCGGGAAGGCGCAGTCGCGGCGAGCCGGGGACGAGATCCCCGAGCGCGCCGACGCGACTGAGAAGTCGACGAGCGACTAGTCCGCCCGCTCGCCCGTCGACTCGCGGAGGCCGCCGTCGAGTCCGAGCCCGACCCGATCCCCGTACCGGTCCCAGACGACGACGAGCGAGGGGACGAGCAGGATCGAGCAGAGGTACGCGTACAACACGCCCAACGCGAGCAGCAGGCCGAAGTCCTGCAGGAGGGGGATCACGGCGAGCCAGAGGACGCCGAGCCCGCAGACGGTCGTGAGCATGCTCCCGGTGAGCGCGCCGCCGGTGCCGGCGATGGTGATGTCTAACGCCTCGTCGACCGCGTGTCCCGCCTTGTACTCGTCGACGAACCGGTGGACGAAGTGGACGGTGTAGTCCACGCCGAGCCCGATCGACACCGAGAGGATCGGCGCGTTGATCGGCGTCAACGGGATCGAGAACAGCCGCATCGACCCCACTAACAGCCCGACCGTGACGAGCACGGGCACGAGGTTGAGCAGACCGTACACGGCCCTCCCCTCCAGGTAGGCGTACGAGAGGGCGAGGAAGATCGCCGTGAGCGCGAACGCGGCGATCAGGCTCCGGATCGCGGACTCGGTGAGCCGGTCGATCACGGCCTCGTTGACGACGAGGCTCCCGGTCGGCACCGCTTCGAGGGGAGTGCGTTCGGCGAGCTCGCGCACGTCCGCGACCGCCTCGGAGTTGTCGACGCCGGGGCGGATCGTGTAGTCGATCCGCGCGCTCCCGCGGTCGTCCGCGAGGTAGCCGCGGGCCTGGCCTCTGGCCGGCGAGTCGAGCAGCGCCTCGTACACCTCGTCGACGTTGCGGTCGGGCACCCCGGTCCCGAGCCGGTCGTTGCGGTTGACGACGGCGGCGAACTCGGGGTCTCGCGCCGCCCGATCCTCGATGACGGTGACGACGCTGGTCGAGGCCGCCCGCCGCTCCTCGGTCGTCTCGAAGGTGTCTGGCGGGTTGCGCGTGGTCCGGTCGATCAGCTCCAGGGCGTCGTCGTCTCTCACCGACTGGTCGACGTACAGCGTCACGCTCCCGACGAACCCCTGCTCGAACTCCTCCTCGAACAGCGTGAGCACCCGCAGGAACGTGTAGTCGGTCGGCGCGAACGGCTCCGGGAGGTTCGAGTACGTCTCCAGCCGGTCCTCGTTCGGGAAGAACGCCTCCTCGGAGAACTCCGTGTTCACCCCGGTACCGTACGCGCCCCCGATCGCGCCGCCGACGAGGAGCAGGACGACGACCGCGACCGGTGCGACCCGCGAGAGGTCGACGCCGACGCGCAGCGCGCGCCCGAGCCGCGACCCGCCCGAGCCGAGCGGGGTCGTCCCGAACGCTGGGATCGGGAGCCGATCGCGCCAGCGGTCCGCGAGCACCTTCGCGGCGGGGAGGAAGATCCCGAAGATGACGAGCGTGAACGTGATCCCGGCGGCGGCGACGATCCCGAAGTCCCGGTTGGGCTCGAAGGGGCTGGCCACGTTCGAGACGAGCCCGAACACGGTGGTGATCGTCACGAGCAGGAACGCGATGAGCAGCTGGTCGGTCGTCGTTCGCATCGCGGCCGCGATCGAGAGCCCCTCGCCCCGCTCCTCGCGGTACCGGTTGACGATGTGGATCCCGAAGTCGATCCCGACCGCGAGCAACAGCGGGAAGACGGTGACGAGGGAGTCGGAGAACGGAATCCCAGCGTACCCCATGAACCCGAACGTCCACAGCAGCGACAGCAGCAGCGCCGCGAGCCCGATACCCATGTCGATCGGGTCGCGGTAGGCGAACACGAGGAACCCGAGGATGAGAAGCAGCGCCGCGGGGAACACGATGATCGCGGTGTCGCCGAGCAGCGCGGTGATCTCCGACTGCAACACCCCGTCGCCGAAGAGGATCGCGTTGTCGCCGGCGTCGTTGCCCGGCACCGAGTCGACGACCTCGACGCTGCGCGTCTGGAGCCCCGTCACCCGGGCGGTCGTCGCCGCCTCGGGCACGTCGTAGGTGATCCCGACGATCGCGGCGTCGGCGGTCTGGGCGGTCGGGTTGTAGTCGACCGACACCTGCGCCGCGACCGCGCCCGCGGCGTCGGCGTCGTTGATGGCCGTTCGCAGCTCCTGTGGCGTCGCCTCTTCGACTGCGTCGCGGCGCTGTGCGGCGGTCTCAGCGGTCGGGTCGAGCCGGCGGGCGATCGCGTCGGCGTGGCTCGACGTCGATCCCACTCTGAGCGTCGACCGCGACTCCAACCGGTCTTGGGTCTCCAGGATCCGTATCAGCGTCGGCCGAGAGAGCACGTTGTCGTCGGTGACGATCACCTGCGCGGCGGTGGCCGACCCGCCGATAGAGGTCTCGAACTCCTCGTCGATGTCGTCTAACGCCTGCTGGGCCGGGATGTCCTGCGTGAACTGGTCGGCGCCGGCGCTCGTCTCGATCCCGCCGATCCCGCCGACGGCGACGACGCTGATCAGGAGGAAGACGGCGATCACCGTCACCGGCCGCTCCGTGACGAACTCGTCGACGCGCTCGACGGCTCGGTCGGCGGCGGTCACGGTCGCCTCCGGCGGTCGAGCCGTGGTCGGTCAGAAATCGGATGCCGCCGCTCGCGCGGTCGGCCGGGTGTGCGGTCCGTCATCGGGTTACCGCCGCCGGTACCAGACGACCGCGCCCGCGCCGGCGACCACGACGAGCAGGCCGACGACGAGCGTGCCGATCGGGAGCCCGCCGTCGTCGGCGGCCTCGGTCACCTCGACCGGGTACTGGGTCACGTCCGAGATCCGGTCGTTGCCCCGCTCGTCGTCGTATCGGAAGTCGAGCTCGATCGGGTGCGTCTCGACGCTGGCGCCGGGGGCGGCCGACACCTCGAACCAGATCTCCGTCGACTCGCCGGGTTCGAGCTCGTCGACGAACGCCTCGTCGTTGGGGGCCGAAAGCGGGCTGTCGGCGTACAGCCCCGCGTTGATCGACGAGAGCGTCTCCGGGCGTTGGTTCGTGATCTCGAAGGAGATCCGCCGCGTCTCGCCGGCCGGCACCGTCGTGTTGTCGGCGACGAGGTCGAACTCGGGCTGGCGCGGCGCGACCTCGATCCGGCGGGTCTCGTCGATCGCGATCGTCGAGTCGCCGCTCTCGTACTCGGTCGTGAACCGGAACTGCCGCGGGCCGGGGTCGGCGTTCCCGTTCACGTCCGCGTCGAAGGAGAACTCGACCGACTCGCCGGCCTCGATATCCGGGAGCGCGTACCGGCTCTCACCCAGGCTCACCCGCTGGCTCTGGGGGTCCGCGACCAGCACCGCGTCGTCGACGTCGAGCGGGCCCTCGTTCGCGAGCGTCCCCGAGACGGTGCCCGAGTAGCCGACTTCGAGGGTGCCCTCCACGTCCTCGACCGAGAAGGACTGCTCGGGGGCGGGGACGACGCCCGCCCGCGAGGGGGCCGCCGTCTCCTCGATCCCGTCGCGGTCGCGGTAGTCAACCGTCGAGACGAACGCGTACGCCCCGCCGCCGAAGTCCGGAGAGACGGTGGAGTCGAACGTCACGGTCCGGTTCTCGCCGGGCTCCCAGTTCCCGACGAACGTCTCCCCGCTGCCGTCGCTGCCGAGCACGGCGCCGCTCCCGGTCGTGGTCCCGGTGACGACCGCGTCGCGGGCGACCTCGTCCCCGACGTTCTGAAGCGTCGCGGTCACGTCGCCGCTCCCGCCGACCTGCGCGTCCGTCTCGGTGTCGAGGATCGCGAACCGGGCGCCGTCGTCGACGACGACCGTCAGGTCGAACTCGTCGCTCCCGCGGGTGTCCTTGTGGTTGTTGAACTGCGGGACCACCTCGAAGGTGTACCGGTAACGGGCGGTCACCTCGACCTCGTACCGCCCGTCGGGCACGTCGTCGGGGACCGTGACGTCGAGCGGGACCTGAACGGGGCTCGCGTCGGTCCGCACGTCGCCCACCACCGTCGTGCCGTCGCCCACCTCGATGGGCACGTCGCCGTCGTCGACCTCCAGCGTGAGCCCCCGGGCGGTCGTCACGCGCGGGTCGAGGTCGTTGCCCATCTCCATCTCGCCCGTGTTGAGGATGTCGACCGTGACGGTGGACTCGGCCCCGCTCGGAACGGTCCCCTGAGAGAGGAACAGGTCGAGCACCGGTGAGCCGCGGACCTGCCGTCCGTCGGCCTGTGCGACGGCGTCGCCCCCGACCGCATCGCCGCCGATCGCGCTACTGCCGGCCGCATCGCTTCCGACCAGCGTCGCCTGTCCGCGGTCGAGCGCGTCCCCGGACCCGGGTGCGGCAGCACCGGAGAGCGCGACGCCCGCGACGAGCGCTCCGGCCGCGACGAACGCGAGCGTCAGCGTCGCGATCCGCGTCGGCCGGCCCATCTTCGGCCGGCTCATCTCCGCACCCCGACACCGGGGCGACGGTGGCTCCCGTGATCCGCGCCGCGGCGACCACCGGCCCGTCCGCCGACCGCGTCGAGTCGAGTCATACGTTCGTGTCGGACGCATTCAACATAAGCGTGCTGAATGAACGTTCAATCAAGAGAGCTATAACCACGGCCGGGATAGGTCGCGTATGAAGGACCCGTTCGCAGAGCCGGCCGACACTCGGCAGGCCATCCTCGGCGCGGCGTTCCGCGCGCTCTGCGAGCACGGGTACGCCGATCTCACGATAAAGCGCATCGGCGAGGAGTTCGACAAGAGTCCCTCGCTCGTCTACCACCACTACGACGGGAAAGACGAGCTGTTAGTCGACCTGCTCGGCTTCCTACTCGACGGCTTCGAGGCGTCGGTCTCCGAGGGCGCGTTCGACATGGTGCCCCGAGAGCGCCTCGACACCTACGTCGCGGCGACGACCGACCCGAACTCGATACCCGGCGAGTACGGTCCCGACGGTCGGTTCATGACCGCCATCGTCGAACTCCGCGCGCAGGCCGCGACCGACGACGCCTACCGGGACCACTTCGACCGCAGCGACCGAGTGTTCGGATCGTTCCTCGAACGCACGGTTCGGGAGGCGGCGACCGAAGTCCAAGAGGGGGCGCGGGGCGAAGAGCGAGCCGACGCGACCGCCGACCCTGTCCCGCCCGCCGAGGTCGCGTCGGCGCTCCAAACGCTCGCGGTCGGCGGCATGTTTCGCTGGACGACCACGACCGACGACGAGTGGGCCGACGACACCCGGAGGGGGATCCGTCGGCACCTAGAGCTGGTGCTCCCGAGGGTCGATACCGACGGCTGAGTGGAGACGCTGACAGTCCCGGAAGACGCACGGAAGACGCACTGAAGAGCCCGAAAAACCCGAAAACACCCGAACCGAAGGAAGACGATCAGCGGTCGGTAACGCCCTCGGCGTCCATCCGCGAGACCTCCTCTTCGAGCCACTCGCGGAGCCACTTCACCCGCTTGATGCGCTGGTGCGCGATGCTCTCGGCGGTGTCGGAGACGACGCGATCGGTGTGGTCGTGAGCGCGCTGGAGCACCCGGTCGACCATCTTCGCGGAGTCCATGTGGGTCCGCGACTCGTACCCCATCCGGAGCAACATGAGGACGGCGCCGTTCGCGCCGACCTTGTCGAGCACGTCGGCCTCGATCAGACACCGGCTCTCCAAGGGGACATCCGCGAGATCGCCGGTGTACGAGTGTTCGACGACCACGCTGCACACCTCATCGATAAACGACTCCGGGTAGTTGCCGCGGCTCTGCAAGTACTCGCGAGCGACCCGCGCGCCGGCCTCGGCGTGAACGTCCTGTTCGGCCTCCAACTTCGCCACGTCGTGGAACACCGCGGCCACGCGGACCACGTCCAGGTCGGCGCCCTCGTTTTCGGCGATATCGGTCGCCAGATCGACGACGTTGAGAATGTGGTTGAACCGGTAGTCCGCGGAGTGCCACGGGTACCACCGCATCCGACCGCCGTCCTCCTCGCTCTCGACGCTGGCCGCGAGGTAATCTCTCACAAAGCCCTTCATCTCCTCGAAGTCCTCGTCGCTCACCTCCGTTTCCTTAATCTCGACGCCCACGGGAACCACCTCGGGCGAAAAACTCGTCGTTCATTACCGTAACCGAGGAGCGTTTCGTTCTTAGTCGTTACGACGGGGCCGTTGGCCGTCGATCGTCCGGATCGGTCGCCGATCACGTCGATCTCGCCGGCGAGCGATCGAGTCCGACCTCGGCGGTCACACCCGATCTCACCGGTCGAAGTCGACCTCGACGACGTTCTCGCTCACGTGGAGGTAGGTGATCGAGTTCTGGCCGGCGCCGCCGGCGATCCGGATCTCCACCTCGGCGAGGTCCGGGTCGTACTCGACACTCGCACTCCCGCCGGTCTCCAGCGTTCTCGTCACGAACGCTCCCCGAAGTGCCGGGTTCCCCTTCGTGACGACATCGGCGTTCGGCGCGTAGACGATCGCCTCGATCGTCGGAGTCCCGTCCCCTTGACTGCCGTCAAGGAAGCCTTCGTTGACGTAGAACTGGTTCCGCTTGGCTTCGATATCGCCGTTCGCCGTTCCGACGTATCCGTCCCCTTGGAAGTCGAGCGACCCGTTGACGTAGTATTTGACGCCGTTGTCACTGCCGTCGACGACAGTGAGTTCGCTGTTTCCAACGTCGAAGTCGCCGTCGACGACGACCGTAATATTTCCGTCGGTCGCGTTGAAGTCCAGGTCGCCGTCGACCGTCGCGTCTCCGTTGATAAAGTAGGTGCCCGCACGGAGGGTGCCGCAGTTATCGAACCCGGATGAGGTCACACACGACGTGTTGTCGTTGTCGTCGGCCGCCGACTCTATCGAACTCTCGATGAGCGGACCGGGCGAGGGGCTGGAGACACCTTCAACGTACTCCGACTCGCTCAGTTCACCCTTCCAGCTCCCCTTATGTGAGTAGCCGTCGGGCTGGCCCACCGTGAGCGTCCGGTCGAAGCTCACCTCGTCCGGCACGACCAGTCTGGCGGTCACCGTCCGGTTCGCGTCGTCCTTCGTCACGGTGCCGTCGGCGCGTCGGGTGAAGAAGTCGTACCACCCCTCGTAGTAGTCGCTCTGGACCTCGACGACGACCGTCCCGTTCCGGAGCGGGTTCGCGGTCTCGATGGCGTTGGAAGCGCTCGCGTTCTGGCGGACCACTCCGGTCCCGCTCGCGGGCGACGACCCGTCTCTGGTCAGGCGAACGATCGGGAAGGTGAGCGTCTCATCGCGGTAGTGGTACTCCGGCGGCGAAATCATCCGCCCGCGACCGCCCTCTGTCGCCCAGACGCCGCCGCCCTGCATCGCGATGGTCCGCTGGTCGCCGACGTACTCCAGCGCCCCGATCGACCCGTTGTACGGGGTGGTGGTGTCGGTCCCGTTCTCGATCCGCACCTCGACGCGCCCCGCGCTCTCGTTGAGGCGGAGCTGGCCGCCGTCGACGGAGCCGAGGTCGAACCGGCGCGCGTCCGTCTCGCCGAGCGCGACGAGGCTCGACTGGGAGCTGAGCTGCGACATCCCGTTCTCCACGCTCGCCGAGCGGGCCTCGTCGGTGACCAGCCCGAGCGCCGCGCTCCCGGTCGTCACCGTCACCGCCACGGCGCCGATCGTGATCGCCAACAGGAGCACGACCCCGATCACCTCGCTTTGGCCGCGCTCGTCGCGATTCATGTGATTCCATTGGTCGCCGAGATATTTAAGCTCCGACCGCCGACAATCAGTTCTGATACCCCACGGCCGAGGCGACGCTCGGATCGCCGCCCTGCCACCACGGCCCGATCGGCGCGCTCCGGACGACGAGGTTCTTAAGGTCGGGCGGTGACGACCGACACGTATGTTGGGGCCCTGGGGGAACGGCGAGAAGGCGCGGTTCCAGCGGGCCGCGGGAGTGAACGTCGTCGGCAACGCGGTGAAGATCGCCGTCGAGGGCGCGGTCGGCGTCTACTTCGGGAGCGTCGCGCTGGTGGCCGACGCCGCCCACTCCGTCGCCGATCTGGTCGCCAGCGCGGTCGTGTTCGTCTGGGGCGGGTCCCGGTACGACGCCGCCGACGAGACCCACCCACACGGCCACCAGCGGATCGAGCCGCTGACCGCGCTACTCGTCGGCGCGACGATCGTCATTCTCGGGCTCTTACTGCTCCGCGAGTCGGTCCGCGGCGTGATCGGCGCCCACAGCCCGCCGCGGCAGAGCCTCCTCCTCATCGGGGCCCTGCTGTTCGCGATGGCCGACATGTACCTGTTGTACTGGTACACCGAGCGGGTGAACGCCGACCTCGGATCGACCGCGCTCGACGCGCTGGCCGTGGACTGTCTCAACGACATCTACACCACGATCGCCGCCCTGGTCGGCGTGTTCGGCGTGTTCCTGAACGTCCCGATCCTCGATCCGATCGCGGGGGCGCTCGTCAGCGTGCTCGTCGTCTACCAGGGGGTCGAGATCGCCCGCGAGAACGTCACGTATCTCGTCGGCGCGGCGCCGCCCGCGTCCGACCGCGAGCGCGTCATCGCCGCGCTCCGCGAGAACCCCGCCGTCGAGGGGATCCACGACCTGACGGTGTACTACGACGGAACCGACCTCGAGGTCGAGGTCCACGTCGAGGTCGACGGGGAGATGACGCTTCGGGAGGCCCACGACATCGAGACGGAACTGGTCACGGGGCTCCGGAACTTGGAGGACGTGGGCGACGTTCACGTCCACCTCGACCCCTCGGGCGTCGGGGAGTGGAAGGACGCCGCTGACGGCGGCGACGGGAGAAGCGACGGCGGGAGAAGCGGCGACGGGAGGAACGGCAGCGGGAGAAGCGACGGCGGGAGAAGCGGCGACGAGAGGAACAGCGGCGGGAGAATCGACGGCGGCGGTGACCAGGACTAGCGCGTTGGGGCGACCCGTTTCGGCCCGTGCCAGCCCACCCCAGCGTGCGGGTTATCCCGCCGGCGCCCCTACCGATCGTATGCTCGAACGGCGCTGGCTGGAGATGACGTGGCGTGACGGGCTGTTCTGTCACTGGCCGATCGATCCCGCCGTCGTCTCCGAGACGCTGCCCGACCGGCTCTCGGTCGCCGCTCACGAGGGTGACGCGTATCTGAGCGTCGTCGCCTTCGTGATGGACGACATCCGCCCGCGCGGAGCGCCCGTCGGACTCTCGTTCCCGGAGCTCAACCTCCGAACGTACGTCGAGGGGCCCGACGGTCCGGGGATCTACTTCTACAACCTCGACGCGGACGACCGGATCGGCGTCGCGGTCGCGCGTCGGCTGTTCGCGCTCCCGTACTACCGCGCGGAGATGGACGTGTCCCGCCCCCCGACTGCCGACCGCCCCGGAGGCGCAGGCGACCCGATACGGTTCACAAGTCGCCGGTCCCACCCCGGCGTTCCGCACGCCCGGTTCGACGCCACCTACGAGCCGACGGGCGAGGCGTTCGCCGCCGAGCCGGGGTCGCTCGACGCCTTCCTCGCCGAGAACTACCGGTTCTACGCGGCCGGGAACCGGCTGTACCGCGGGGAGATCGCGCACGAGCCGTGGACGCTGCGCGAGGCGACCGCCGACATCCGGGCGAACACCCTGTTCGAGGCGAGTGGCTTCGAGCGGCCCGACGGCGACCCGATCGTTCGCTACGCGGAGCCGGTCGAGGTGGGTGCGGACCGGATCCGCTCGGCGTGAGGTAGGGGCGAGTCGCCGTTCACGGGAACAGCCCGCGGTACTCGTGGGCGCTCGCGGTGCGTTCGAGCGCGAGCGTGTACGCGGCGGTCCGGAGGTCCGGAAGCCCCTTCTGGTCGTACTGGTCGATCGTCTGATCGAACGCCGTACCGATGCGGCGCTCCAGTTCGGCGTTGACGGTCTCAAGCGGCCAGGAGAACTCCTGCGCGTTCTGGACCCACTCGAGGTACGAGACGATGACGCCGCCGGCGTTCGCGAGGATGTCGGGGACGACCTGGATGTCCCGCTCGGTGAGCACCTCGTCGGCGGCGACGGTCGTCGGGCCGTTGGCCGCCTCGACGATCGCGGAGGCCCGCAGATCGTCGACGTTGTCCTCGGTGATGACGCCCTCGATCGCAGCGGGGATCAACACGTCCACGTCCAGCGTCAACAGCTCCTCGTTCGGGATCGCGTCCGGGTCGTCCCACTGGTTCCCCCCGCCGGTTCGCCGGTCCTCGGGCAACGCTCGGGGGTCCCCCGTCACGTACTCCTCGATCAGCCCGCCGGCGTCGACGTGAGCGCCCAGCGCCGCCACGTCGAGTCCGTCGGGGTCGTAGGCGGCGGCGCTCACGTCGGAGGCGGCGACGATCCGCGCACCGGACTCGTCGAGGAGCCGAGCCGCATGCGACCCGACGTTGCCGAACCCTTGGATCGCCACGCTGGCGTCGGAGAGGTCGCGGTCGAGGTACTCGAAGAGCCGTTCGGTGACGATGGAGACGCCGCGGCCGGTCGCGGCGACGCGCCCCGGCGTCCCGCCGATCTCCAGCGGTTTCCCGGTGACCACCTGCGGGACGGAGTGCCCCTCGTACATCGAGTAGGTGTCCATCATCCACGCCATCGTCTGCGGGTTCGTGTTCATGTCCGGCGCGGGCACGTCGGTATTGGGGCCGATCATCCGGCGGATCCCCTCGGTGTACCGTCGGGTGAGGCTCTCCAAGTCGTTCTGGGTGAGGTCCTTCGGCTCGCAGACGACGCCGCCCTTCGCCCCCCCGTACGGGAGGTCGACCAACGCCGTTTTCCAGGACATCCACCCGGCGAGCGCCTCGACCTCGCGCTGAGTGACCGACGGGTGGAACCTGACGCCGCCTTTAAACGGACCGCGGGAGCTGTCGAACTGGCAGCGATACCCCTCGAACACCTCGACCTCCCCGGAGTCGAGCTCCACCGGGAGCGTGACCTTGAGCGTGCGCTCCGGGTGTTTGAGCCGTTCGAAGATGCCGTGATCCACGTCGGCGTACTCCTCCGCGCGGTCCATCTGTGCGAGCATGTTCGCGAACGGGTCGTCGGCCATGGTCGGCCCGACTCGTCCCCGGGTCATATCGGTTTCGGCAATTATCGCGTGCGTGAGAGAGTGTCAATCACGCACATCCGCAACGGCGGCGCCTCGCCGGTCTACCCTCTCACCGGTTCGCCCTCTCACCCTTTCCATTCGACCGTCGCTCGGTCACCCGACCGTCCGCCGATCGATCTCCGCGGTCAGTTCGCGCATGAACTCCGCGACGGTGTTCCCCATCAGGTAGACCGGATATCCCTCAGCGAGACACGCGTCGAGGACCCGCTCCGGCGGTTCCGACTCCGGGTGATGGACGAACTCGGCGTCCACGCGCCGTTCCAACAGTTCGGCGTGCGATCCCGCGACGTGGACCGGGCCGATCAGACCGTTCTCCGCGAGCCACGTGAGGTAGTGGACGAACGCCGCGGTCCGTCCGGCGCGGTCCCGGCGCGTGTACATGAACGGCGTGATCGTGGTGCCGTCGAGGCGGTTGACGAGGAACTGTCTGAGCAGTTCGGTCGACTCGATGTCGTTCATCATCGCCCCGTTCGAGACCAGGCCGCCGCCGTCGAGTCGCTGCCACCCCCACTCGCTCCGGAGTTCGGTGACGAGCGACTCGATCCGAGACGGCGGGAGCGGCTCCAGGTCGAGCGCGCGGAGCGCCTCGTCGACGAGGAGCGCCGACCGGGCGCCGAACACGTCTTCGAACGGGGAGTCCGGACGCGGTTTGGCGACGGTGAACGTGTGGCCCGTCTTCTCGAACTCCCGCCCGAGGTACTCGTTGATGGCGTCGTTCCGATCGCCGCTGATGACGTGTGCGTCCTCCGGGATCGTCCGCGTGAACAACCGGGCGATATCGGTGAGTTCCGCGCCGAGCGTCGACTGGTGGTCGCGGCGGACGTTGAGCAGGAGGACCACCTGCGGATCGAACAGCTCGTTGGCGAGCCGAGTCGTGTACTCTCGGATGCCCTGGTTCTCGGCGACGATCGCGTCGACGGGCGCGTACGTCCGGAGTTCGCGCTCGTTCTCGTAGAGCCGCGTCGGCCCGCTGCGGGAGATCTCGTGCTCGCTGCGGTTCCGGTACGAGAAGGCCTGATTGCCGGTGACCTTCGCGTACGTTTCGAGGTCGCGCGCGACGAGGGCCTCGTTGAGCCAGCGAACGACCGTCGACTTACCGCGCACGCCCGAGACGGTCACGCGATACGGCGTCTGCTCGACGCGCTCGAAGTGCGACCGGCCGCGCCCCGCGACGTGCCGAACGGTCCGTGCGGAGCGGGACAGCGCGCGTCGCAGCCGCGAGAGAACGCCGTCTCGGTCGCTCATCGGTCCTCCTCCTCCGTGTCCGCGACCAGGGGCGAGCCGTCAAGGTCCCCGTCGTCGAGCGAGACGTTGGCGAACACCGACTCGCGGGCGAACGCCGCGGAGTCGGGGATCGACCGCTCGAACCGGTACATCTCGATCAGGGCAAGCCCGACGGCGACGATCCCGAGGAAGGCGGCGGGACTGTAACCCGAGTGAAGGAGGCCCTCGGAGGGGATGTCGACGAGCACGAAGAGGATCCCGTAGAAGAGGGCGAACAGCCCGGCGGAGATCCGAATGTGCGCGGACCGGTTTTTCGGCGCCACGCGATGCAGGTTGTACGCGCCGATGCCGACGAACAGGCCGATGAAAAAGAGGATGATCCCGGGTGCTGAGATCGATTGGAGAACGCCGATGACCAGGACGTACGCCGTGCCGAGGGCGAGCGAAATCGCGAGGAGCACCCTCCCGTAGATGAGCGTCGTCCAGTGGACGTACGAGAGGAGGAAATACACCGCGGTCGCGCCGATGGCGTAGATGACGATCGCGGGGGCGTACCGGACGCTGAACACCGCCAACAGCGGGATGATGATGATCCCAGCGAGGCGGTGATCGTAGCGTTTGCGAACCCCCTCGTAGATGACGATATCCGTGAAGAGGAGCGCGATGGTGATCCGATCCGGGATGATCGTCGGATAGACGCTCCCGTGCGGTTCGATCCCGATCCAGTGAATGGCGTCGCTCGTCGGCAGGGCGAGAATGGCCGGCGTCGGGGACCCGATCTCGGCGAGAACCAGCAACGACGCCGCTCCGACACCCACGAGGAAGAGATATCCCACACCCATCGCGATCAGATCGCCGCGACGGTCGTCGGGATTGAGACGCATGACGTTGTACGCGGTAACGCCGGGGAAGATGCTCGCGATCACCTCGGCGTTCTCGAACGAGAGTTGCCCCGGAAAGAGCAGCGAGAAGGCGTATCCGGCGAGTATCGTAGCGATCGCACCGACGGTGACGGACGCCAGAAAGAGGCGGCGGCCGTGGTTGAGCGTGTACTCTCGGAGCAGCCAGAGGGCGATCCACGCGGCGATCGCTCCGATACCGAATATCACCGGGGAGAGCGGCTCACGAAACGTGTAGATGGCGAGTAGCGGGAGAACCATCACGCCGCCAAGTCGGTAGCCTTCGGACTGCGAGAGGAGCGCGACTAGCGTCAGCCCGGCGACCATGATGACGGAAGCGGCGATCATCTGCGACCCCGCCTGTCCGGTCGGTAGACCGATATTAAAATAGGACTGTTTGTATCACCGGTTATCTCATCGAATCGGAACCACACCGTCCCGTCTCGAGCCGGTTCGACCGGTCCGACCGCTGGCCGGTCCGATCGAGCTGCGCTCCGTGACGCGCTCGATGATTTCCGCCCGGACTTATACGTCGGGACCGACAACCACGGCGCATGACACTCGGACGCGCGTCGGGGGTGCGTCGATGACGACGCAGACGCTCCACCCCCGCGTTCAGGTCGTGTGGGTCCTCCGTGCGGTTCTCATCGCCGCGGTGTTGACGGCGCCGTTCGTCGGCGGCGTCTACCTCGATCGGCTCCCGGAGTGGGCGCCGATCGCCGCCGGCGCGGTCTTCCTGGTGCTCGGCGTCGGCCACGCGCTCCTCCGGTACCGCCGCTGGAGCTACGAGATCCGGGAAGACGCGCTGTACCTCGACCGCGGCGTGGTCACGCAGGTCCGGACGACGGTGCCGCTGGTGCGGATCCAGCACGTCGACTCCCGGCGCGGCCCCGTCGAACGCGGCGTCGGACTCGCCTCGTGCGTGGTGTACACGGCCGGCTCCCGCGGTGCGGACGTTCGGATTCCGGGACTCACGCCCGACGGGGCGAGCGATCTCCGCGAGGAACTGAAGCGGCTGGCCATCCGCGCGGACGGGGAGGACGCGGTGTGAAGCTCGCGCCCCAGTCGGTCCCGTACCGCGCGCTCCAGAAGGTGTCCGGGATCGTCGTGGTCCTCTTCTTCGTCGTCAACAACAACCCGGAGTGGGGGCTCGCACCCGCGGCCGCCGTCGCCGGCGCGGTCGTCCTCGCCGCGTTCGCGTACGAGGTCGCGTACTACCGACGGTTCGACTACGAGCTGACCGAGGACACGCTCGACATCTCCTCCGGCGTGATCTCCCGGCGCGAGCGGGAGATCCCCTACCGCCGGATCCAGAACGTCGACGTGAGCCGGAGCGTGATCCAGCGCGCGATCGGCGTCGCCGCGGTGGACCTAGAGACGGCCGGCGGATCCAGTACTGAGGGGTCGATCCGATTCGTCGTCCCCGACGAGGCGACCCGGCTCCAGCGGGAGGTTCAGCGCCGCAAATCGACCGGTTCCGACACGAGAACGGACGGCGAAAGCGCGGATCGACCCGGAAGCGAGGCGAGCGGGCGAACGGACGCCGGGCCGGGCGCGGTCGGTCCCGACGAGGAGGAGCTGTTCGCTATCTCGCCGGGCGAGCTCGCCCTGGTGGGGGCGCTGTCGTTCGACGGTCGGCTCATCGGGCTGTTGGCCTTCTTAAGTTCCGGGTCGGTTCCGGTGCTCTCCAGTTTCATTCCGGACGCGTCGGCGGTCGCGCTCACCGCGACCGCGATCGTCGGCGTCGGCGGGCTGTTCCTCGTGTCGTGGGTGCTCGGCGCGGGGATCGCCTTCTCGAACTACTACGGGTTCCGGCTCTCCCGCGCCGGAGACGAACTCCGGTACGAGCGCGGGCTGTTCCGGCGGTACAGCGGCTCGATTCCGACCGAGAAGGTGCAGGCGCTCCGGATCGCCGACAACCCGGCGAAGCGAGCGCTCGGCTACGCGAGCCTCTCGATCGAGACCGCCGGCTACGCCCCCGGCCAGGGCGGCGACCAGGGGAGCCAAGCCGCCGTCCCGATCGCCTCGACCGACCGGGTGTACCGGCTGGCGCGCGAGGTCGAGTCGTTCGGCGAGCCGAGCTTTCACCGCCCGCCCAAGCGGATCCGCTGGCGGTACGCGTTCCGGTACGCGCTCGTCGTGGGCGCCTTCGTGGCGGTCGCGTACGGGGTCAACTGGTACTTCGGCGCCGGAGCCCCGTGGTACGCCCCGGTCGCGCTCCTGCTCGCCGTGCCGCCGGCGGCCCACCTGAAGTGGAAACATCGCGGCTACTGGCTCGGCGACGACCACCTCCTCACTCGGAACGGATTCTGGAGCCGCACGGTCACCGTCGTGCCGTACTACCGGATCCAGAACGTGATCGACACTCGGACCGTCTTCCAGCGCCGCTGGGACGTGGCGACGATCGTGGCCGACACCGCCGGCAGCAGTTCCATCGCCGGCAACGACGCCGCCGCCGTCGACTTCGCGACCGACGAGGCGGTCGACCTCCGCGAAACCCTCCGGGAGCGCCTCCGAGCTTCCGTCGCGGAGCACCGCGATCGACGGGACCGGTTCGAGTGGTTCGCCGGCGACGCGGAGGGGGCCGGTGATGACGGGGAGCCGGCCGGTGAGGGCGACGAGCCGGTCCCCGACACAGCCGGATCGGCTCCTGACGGCGACGAACTGATCCCCGATGCCGACGACGAAGCTTCCTCTGAGGGGGACGACGAGAGACGGTCGGACGTTCCGGACGACGGCGTGATCCGCCCCGATTTCTCGGGAAGCGGTCGCGACTACTCCGAGCCGGCCGAGCGCATCGACACCGGCGAGTACGCGGTGGACCGCAACCCCTCGGACATGGGCGGTGACGGGAGAAACGAAGATGACGAGGGCGGTACGGACAGTGTCGACGACGAGACTGACGACGTCGGCGGCGAGGCCAACGATGTCGACGACGCGAGCGACGATGAGAGATAGCGGGTCGCTCGGGGCGTTCGGCTCGATCGTGTCGCCCTACTCGTCGAGGAGCTGTTGGGCGATCGTGTTCCGAAGGACCTCGCTGGTCCCCTCGTAGATCTCAGACAGCTTCGCGTCGCGGTAGAACCGCTCGGCGGGGAAGTCCTTCGTGTAGCCGTAGCCGCCGTGGATCTGGATCCCCTCGTTGGCGACCTCTCGGGAGATCTCGGAGGCGTACAGCTTCGCCTGTGCGGCCTCCTTGATGTAGTCCTCGCCGCGCATCTTCAGATCGGCCGCCTCGTGCATCAACAGCGCCGCGGCCCGGACCTTCGTGTCCATGTCGGCGAGCTTGTGCTGGATGGCCTGGAAGTCCGCGATGGCGCGATCGAACTGCTCGCGCTCTTGCGCGTACGACTTCGCCTCGTCGAGGGCGGCCCGGGCGATCCCGACCGAGCGCGCCGCGATGGTGATCCGGCCGCCGTTCAGCGTCTTCAGCGCCTGCACGAACCCCTCGCCCTCCTCGCCGAGCCGGCGCTCCTCGGGGATCCACATGTCGTCGAAGCGGAGCTCGGCCGTCGGACACCCCTTATCTCCGAGCTTGTCTTCGGTCCCCTCCACGACGAACCCGTCGTCCTCCTCGGGACGGACGAGGAACGAGGAGATGCCCTTCCGTCCCGCGTCGGGGTCGGTCTTCGCGAACAGCGTGACCGTGTCCGCGACGGAGCCGTTCGAGATCCAGAGCTTCCCGCCGTTGACGAGATATCCGTCGCCGTCGGCGGTGGCCGTGGTCGACATCGCCGGCACGTCCGAGCCCGCCTCGGCCTCCGAGAGCGCGAAGGCGCCGATGTCCTCCCCGGTGTTGAGGGCGGTGAGGTACTCCTCCTTCTGGTCCTCGTCGCCGAACTCGTACAGCATGTTGCCCGCGAGCGACGTGTGGGCGGCGACGACCGTCCCGAGCCCGCCGGAGCCGCGGGCGATCTCCGCGAGCCCGATCGCGTAGCTGTGGTAGTCGAGCCCGGCGCCCTCGTACTCCACCGGGAACGGCATCCCCATGAGCCCGAGATCTGCCATCTCGTCGATCAAGTCGGCCGGGAACTCGTCCGTCTCGTCGATCTCGGCGGCCCGAGGGACGACCTCCTCGTCGACGAACTCCGCGACCGTGTCGCGGATCTGGCGCTGCTCTCCGGAGAGCGTGAAGTCCATGATCGTGGGTGTCCGCACGGCAACTTAGCCGTTTCCACACGATTGTACACGGGTCCGGTGTTGGGCGGATCGCACTGCGGACAGAAACCGGACACCGCGGAGCCGCGACCGCTTCCGGGAGCGCTCCCGTCGTTCCACGAGGCTTTTTATGCGTTGTGCCGTAAGAGTCGGTAACCGAATGAGCGGACGAGCACACGGTCCCGTCGAGCCCGACCTCGAGTGGTGTTACGAGGCGGTACAGGGCGTCTCCCGGACCTTCGCGCTAACGGTCGACGTGTTGGAGGAACCGATGGCCTCGCACATCTGTGTGGGGTACCTCCTCTGTCGAGTCGCCGATACCGTCGAGGACGCCGGGCACATTCCTCCGGAAGCCCAAAGCGACGTGTTGCGGACGTACCGGCGAGCGATCGACCCCGATACCGACACCGATATCGCGGCGTTCCGCGAGGCGGTCGACGAGTGGCTCCCGGCGCCCGCGGAGCGCAACGACGACTGGGAGGTCGTCGCCGAGGCGCCGACGATCGTGGCGACGTTCGCGGAGTTCGATCCCGAGGCCCGCGACGCGATCGTCCCGCCTGTGGTGGAGATGGTCGACGGCATGGCGATGTTCGTCGATCGGCACGCCACCGAGGGCGGGCTCCGCATCGACGACCGAGACGAGCTGGAGCAGTACTGCTACTACGCCGCCGGCACCGTCGGGAACCTCATCACGAACCTGCTCACCCGCGGCGACATCACTGAGGACCGCGCGCGCCGGCTCCGCGACACCGCCGAGGAGTTCGGGCTCCTCCTCCAGCTCGTGAACGTCTCGAAGGACGTGTACGACGACTACACCGAGGAGAACAACGTCTACCTCCCCGCCGAGTGGCTCGCCGACGAGGGAGTGGATCAAGAGCGCGTCGTCCACCCGGAGAACCGCGAGTCGTCCGCCCGCGTCGTCGACCGGACCGCGGAGTACGCCCGCTCGTTCCTCGACGACGCGCAGGCGTACCTGGAGACGATGCCGCTCTCGAACGGAAACACGATGGAGGCGTGGACCGTCCCGTACCTGCTCGCGGTCGGCACCCTCCGCGAGCTCAGCTCCCGCCCCGAGGACGCGCTCACCGAGGCCGGCGTGAAGATCTCTCGGCAGGAGGTGTTCGCGGTGATGTCCGTCGCCGGCGACGCCGGGCGCGACTCCCTCGCGGAGCTCCGACAGACGATCGCTCGGACGCCCTTCCACCGGGCCGTCGAGCCCGCCGACTGACCGGCGTCCCGCTTTCCGCTTTCTCCGTTCACCACGTCACAGCCGCGAGCGCGCCCTCGCCACCGCCGGCACGCGCACGCCGATCGTCTCGGCGAGCGCCTCGGCCGCGCTCAACAGCCACTCGGCGCGCTCGACGCGCGAGTCGAGGTCGCCCGGCCCGATCCGGTACGACTCCACCAGCTCCTCGACGGTCGCGCCGCCGATCCACTCGTCGAGGATACGCGCCGTCTTCACCGACTCCAGCCACTCCTCGAAGTCGTCCGTCTCGTCCATCGCCGTCGTCAGCGTCCCCGCGTTCGCCCGCGCGAACTGGTATATCTCGGCGCGCTCAGCGTTGCCGAGGTAGGTGTCCTGCATGTCGGGCGTGTCGCAGATCACCTCGAAGACGGTGAGCGTCGTCGGGGTCGACATGCCCGCCGCCGTCCGGAGTCCGGAGACGATCCGCTCGGCGGTCTCCGGTCTGACGTACTGCTTCGAAGCCGTCTCTCCGACCGGGGTGGCGATCAGCCGGTACGCCTCGACGCCGCCCTCGCCGGTCTCGCGGCGGACCAGGCCGCCGGAGACGAGGTCGTCGACCGCGACGGCGACGGCGTCGGCCAGCCCGCCGGCGCCGGTCTCCCGGGCGTAAAACGTCCCCTCGAACACGTCGAGGATCTCGGCCTCCGTCTCGGCGAACCCGGTCGCGATCGCCGAGAGGACGTGCGTCCGCAGCGACGCCGGGTCGGCGAGCGTCGACTCGACCGCCTCCGGCTCCCCCTCGACGTACCGCTCGACGAGTTCGGCCTCGGTGTCCCGATCGCCGACGAGGACGGCCTCGCCGTACGGGTCCAATCCCGGTCGGCCGGCGCGTCCGCACATCTGGTGGACCTCGAGCGTGGGGAGCCACTCCATCGCCGACCCCGCGTACCGCTTCTGGTCGCGGACCACGACTCGACGCGCGGGCACGTTGACGCCGGCGGCCAGCGTCGGCGTCGCGCAGATACAGGCGACCTCGCGGTCGCGGAAGGCCTCCTCGACGACCGCCCGGTGGCCGGCCCGCAGGCCGGCGTGGTGGAAGGCAACGCCGGACCGCAGGCAGTCTGCCAGCCGCCGGCCGGTGGCGGTGCCGTCCACGTCGGCAGCCTCGTCGCCCGCGGCCGCGGCGGCCGCTTCGACGCCCAATCGCTCGGCGAGCCCGTCGTCCGCGAGCCGCTCGGCCAGCGCGGCCGCCTCGGTCCGCGACCGGACGAACGCGAGACACTGCCCCCCCTGATCGACCGCGTCGGCGACGAGGGCGGCGGTGATGTCGGTGTCGTCAGGGGGATCGTCGTCACCGGTCCCGTCGTCGTTTCCGCCTCCACTCCCGTCCTCGTCGGCGGCGCCGTCCTCGACCGTTATCGCCGTCCCGTCGTCGAACGTCACCTCCCCGCCGACGGCGACCCCGGTGCGCAGGCTGACGGGTCGCCACTCGGACTCCACGAGGGTCGCGTCCAGCCACTCCGCGATCGCCTCCGGGTTGTCGACGGTCGCGGACAGCGCGACGACCTGTAGCTCGGGGTTCCGCCGACGGAGCGTCGCGAGAGTCACTTCGAGGGTCGGGCCGCGGCGCTCCGCGCCGAGGAGGTGGACCTCGTCGACCGCGACGCAGGCGAGGTCGTCGACCCACGACGCGCCGTTGCGGATCGCGGAGTCGACCTTCTCGCTCGTGGCGACGACCACGTCGTTCCCCGCGAGCGCCTCGCCCGACGCGTCGAAGTCACCGGTCGAGATGGCGGCGTCGACGCCCGGTAGCGCCGCGAACGCCTCGTACTTCTCGCGGGCGAGCGCGCGAAGCGGGCAGACGTACAGCCCGGGGCCGTCCGCGGTCAGCAGCGCCAACTCGGCGATAAACGTCTTTCCGGAGGCAGTCGGCACCGCGGCGACGACGTTCTCGCCCTCACAGACGCCGGCGTCGGCCGCGGCCACTTGGGGCGGATACAGCTCGCTGATCCCCCCATCGGTGAAGTGATCGACGAACCGCTCCGAGAGCGGGAGATCGCGAACGCGCATTCGATCGCGGGTTCGGTCGGATCGTATTTAAAAAGTCGCGCGGCCAGCGTCACTCGGCGTCGTCGTCCGTCGGCGCCGGCATCACTCCCCGGGGTCGGCGTCGAACTCCTGAAACAGCTTCTCGAAGTCGTCGTCGTCGTCGGTCACCGCCTCAAGCGACTGGTCGGCCTGCGACCGGAGCTCGTCGATCCGGTCGGTGAGCCGCTGGTACTCTTCGTTGTCCGCGAGCTCGGTGGCGCTCTTCTCGGTCTCCAGCATCGCCTTCTTCGAGGTCAGCGAGAACAGCTCCTGCATCTCGGTGTCGTACTCTCCGCGTCGAAGCAGTCCCTCGACCGTCTCTCGGAGGGTGTCGCTGGTGACCGGCTTCACGAGATAGTCGTCGAATCCCATCTTCAGGATGTCGAAGTCGGGTTCGACCGCGGTCACCATCGCGACGCGACAGTCGATGCCGCGCTCACGGACCGCGGAGAGGACTTCGTCTCCGGAGAGCCCCGGCATCCGTCGGTCTAACAGGATCGCGTCGACCTTGTTGTCGGCCTCGTCGAGTTCGTCCAGCGCCTCCTGGCCGCCGTACGCAGTCCGGACGCGATACTCGTCGCCGAGCCACGCGGCGTACAGGTCGGCCAAGTCTGGTTCGTCCTCAACCACGAGGACCAGCGACGGTTGCTCACTCATGGATGACCGGAGCGACGACGTGTTCGCTCACACGTTTCGTCTCTCCGCGGACTATATTAAAATACCTCTTCGGGCCCGCGTCACCGGTTCCGGGATCGCCTCGAATCCGGAATGTGATGCCGCTATCGCCGCGTCACTCGTTCGGGCTGTAGTTGGGCGCCTCGTCGGTGATCATCACGTCGTGCGGGTGGCCCTCGGTCTGACCGGCGCTGGAGACGCGGACGAACTCCGCGCGCTCGTGGAGCTCCGGGACGGTCTCGGCGCCGACGTACCCCATCCCGGAGCAGATGCCGCCCGTGAGCTGGTGGAGTTCGGAGGCGAGGCTCCCCTTGTACGGGGTCGCGGCCTCGACGCCCTCCGGGACGAACTCCTCGTCTTCGTTCTCTTCCTTGAGGTAGCGGTCGCCGCCGCCGGACTTCATCGCGCCGACCGACCCCATCCCGCGGTACTGTTTGTACTTCTTCCCCTGCATCGTGATGACGCGGCCGGGGGCCTCGTCGGTGCCGGCGAAGTACGAGCCGAGCATGACCGCGTTCGCGCCCGCGGCGAGCGCCTTGATCGCGTCGCCGGAGTACCGAATCCCGCCGTCGGCGATCACCGGAACCCCGTGTTCGGAGGCCACGTCGGCCACCTGCGAGACGGCGGTCATCTGGGGCATCCCCGCGCCGCTCACCACGCGGGTGGTGCAGATCGAGCCCGGTCCGATTCCGACCTTCAGCCCGTCCGCGAAGTCGACGGCGGCCTCTGCGGCCTCGCGCGTCCCGACGTTGCCGACGACCACGTCGGCGTCGACCGTCTCCTTGATCGCCCGCGCCGAGTCGAGCACGTTGAGGTTGTGGGCGTGCGCGCAGTCGATGAAGATCACGTCGACGTCGGCCTCGTCCGCCGCGATGGCTCGCTCCTCCTCGAAGGGGCCGACCGCGACGCCGGCGAGCAGGCGACCGTCCTCGTCGCGGGCGGCCTCCTCGTGTTCGCGGCGCTGGAGGATCCCCTGCATCGTGACGAGCCCGACCAGCCCGTCGGCGTCGTCGACGATCGGGACGCGCTCGATCTTGTGGTCGTACATCAGTTCCAGCGCCTCGCGGGCGTCGACGTCTTCGGGCGCGGTGATGACCTCGTCGGTCATCGCCTCGCTGACGGCGTCGTCCTCGCCCACTTCCAGGTACGGACGGATGTCCGTTCCCGAGATGATCCCCAAGACCGCGTCGTCCCCGTCGACGACCGGGGCTCCGGAGACGCCCTGACGCTCCATCACGGCGTCGGCCTCGCGAACCGTGTCGTCGGGCGAGACGGTCACGACGTTCTCGCGTCGGATGACGAGTTCGTGCGCGCGCTTGACGCGCTCGACCTCTTCGGCCGTCTCCTCGACGGTCATGTTGCGGTGGAGCACGCCGAGCCCGCCCTCTCGTGCCATCGCGATCGCGAGGTCGCTCTCGGTCACCGTGTCCATCGCCGCCGAGAGGATCGGAACGGTGAGTTCGACGTTCTTCGAGACGCGCGCGGAGAGGTCCGCGTCGTCGGGCTCGACGCGGCTCTCCTTGGGCCGTAAGAGCACGTCGTCGAACGTCAACGCTTCCGGGACATCGAGTTTCGCTGAGAATCGACCGGAGTCTGTCGCCATATAAATCGTCGTGAGTCGCTGATAAAAAACGTTGCGAGTCAGCACGGACGTGTACGTCGTTGTCATCCAAGTTCATCTACTATACAAGTTTGTGGATCGAATGCGTCTGAGTCGTTACCGCGTCGACATCGACGTCGTCTCCGCGTCCCAACTGGCGTTCGGAACTGCCGTCGATCCGGCGCTCTCAGTTCCGTCCGACGGACAACCACCTAATTCGATGAAAACAGACAATATGTACAGAAAATCCTCGAAATCCGTCGATACGATCGATCTTCTCGCTCCAGTAGTACGATAACGCAGCGATCGTACACGTATCGGCTATCGATACCGACCGATGTCCGAGAAATTATCAGCCGATTCGCGGTTCCGTCGTCACATCCACGACGTACCTAAAAACGAGATGTTCCGATCTCTCGTTCCGTGCGGGCGCGTCTCACACAACCTTTAACGCAACCGAAACGGATATATGAGGTATGGACTCCGACAGTCCCGTGAATGCGCGCATCGCCGGCCAGCCGATCCTCCACCTCGGCGCCCGCTTTACAGCCGGCAATCCGCGCAAACGCTTTACATGGGCTCGTCGGGCCGCTCGCGGCTTCGACTCCGTACGCCGGGCCCTCGGCTATCGCGGGTCGTCCGCTTCCCACCGTGTACCCGTCGGTCAGGGACATCGCCCCTGAATGAGCGTCTCACGCCACCCGATCGCGCTCCGACTCGAACAGCAGGTCGGGAGCGCGACGAAGTTGCTCGCGACCGTGATGGTGTTGCCGCTCGTCGACGGGATCTTCCCCGCCTTAGTCGTCGCCGGCGTCCTGACGACTGCGACGGGCGTGATCGAGACGGGCATCCTCATCTTCGGTGGCTCAGCGACCGCCGCCGTGATCCTCGCGGAGATGGACGGCAGTCGCCGACAGATGGCCGGATCCGTGCTGCTGATCGGCGCGGTCATCATCCCGCTCGCCGCGCTTGAGGCCGCCTTCGCACCCACGTTCAGAGGGTTCCTGAACCTCCCCGTCTTCGAGCGCTTCGCCGGCCTGGTGATCCTCACGATCGCCGCCAAGACCGCGAGCTCGGAGATCGGCGAGTACCTACCGAGCCCCGGCGTCATCATCTCGCTCGGGCTCGTCGCCAGCTTCGACCCGTCCGGGTTCGTCCTCCGGACCTCGCCGGAGTACGTCCTCAACGGCGCCGCCGCAGCGGGCGTCGGCGTCGGGTTCGCGTTAGCGATCGCGCTGCTGTCCCCGCATCTCCGCGGACGCGTCGACATCGACCGGTTCCGGTTCGGCTCGGCCGTCGCGCTGGGCGTGCTCGCGCTGCCGATCCTGCTCGGCCCCTTCGACCTCATGCAGACCGACGCGCCCATCGCGCTGGCGGTGCTCGGCGTGACCACCCTGTTCGCCTACGATCCGAACGCCGGACCGGCCGGCGCTTCCGCTGGCGAAAGCGCCAGTGACGACCCCGACGGCGGTGCCGGAGACGGCGGCGCGACCACGGCGGACGACGAAGTCGACGACGACGCGGACGCCGACGGCGGTGCGGACGGCGAGGGAGACGCGGAGCAGTCCGAACCCCCGCTCGACGCGCCGACCGCGCCCGGCCCCATCGTCGACGACGACGTGGCGGTGATCGCCAACGGCGGCGATCCCTCGACCGCGAGCGACGACGGAGACGGGACGGACCCTTTCGCGGACGACGATTCCCGGGCGCCCTGGCTGTAGACACTGGAACCCCGGGACGGTACGAACGGGCCGGAGCCATTCTCCGCCCCGCGTGTCGCCGGTGTTTAGGTGCTCGGCGGTGAACGGCAGGTATGTCCAATCGCGTCGTGCAGGGGCGGATGGTGACGCCAGAGAAGCTCGCGGAGCTGGTCGAGGGCGAGTCGGTGCTCGAAGCCGAATCGATCGCGGACGCCGACCGCGACTGTCCGGAGTGCGGCGGCGACGTCATCACCGTCGGGTACATGCCGAGCGTCACCGAGTTCGTGAACGGCTACAAGTGCCAGGAGTGCGAGTGGAGCGCCGACGACCGAGAGGAGTGACTGAGCGGCGTCGCCGTCTTCGCTCCACTACGTCCCACCTCGATCGGCCGTTCCGTCGCCCGATCGCTCGCGATCGAAACCCCTTTATCTGCGTTTCGGCAATCAACTGATGCGAGATCACGCGGGGCTGTGGCCAAGCCAGGCATGGCGACTGACTCCAGAGGCTTGCGCCCGGGACGACACTCCAGACTGATATACCGAGCGGCCGACTGATCATCGGTCGTGTTGACGACCCTCTGGAGTTCCGAGGCGCACCGGAGATATCAGTCGATCGGGGGTTCAAATCCCTCCGGCCCCACTCTCTCACGAAACGCTTCATAATTGCCAGCAGCGGCTCTCTTCGTTAAGTTCTCCACCTCCAAGGATAGTTATATTTCATTCGATCAGGGGACGATGACACGCGCCATAATACAATTTGGAAAAATGATGCGAAGCGAAAGTAAGCCACATTGAGCGCCCTCAATGCACCTAAGCTCTCCAGTCCATTATTGAGAAGAATACCGTACGAGATGCATAGAGTACAATTTGTCTATCAAATTTCAAGTGGTCACGCATAAAATCTGGACTAATGCCTGAGTCAATAGAGTGTTTCATTTGTGGCGACCATCGACCAAACAGTTTAGAAGAACATCACATCGTCCCACAGAGATACAATGGGAGCGATGAGCCTGAAAATTTAGTTCAATTGTGTAGTAGCTGTCATGCTGCTATTGAGAAACTATATGATGATTCGTTTTATCAGCGTTTAGGAGTTGAGGCGATTGAGGATAGCAAGATCACTGATATAGATACAGAGGGAACGAAGCTCCAACCTCGTGAAACCAAAGACCGAGACTTTCCGACTGACCCTGTACATATATCCAAGGAGAAATTCTGTCTTAATATCACCTTTTCACAATTCATGATATATCCAACGCGAGACTTGATTTCAGATCACTATCCAGAATCGGACGTACTTATACGGCGAATAAAAGAGGATACAGATGAGATAACCGAGCATTTCCGATCTTTCCGCAAACCTAGCAGTTACACAATCTCTCCGGATGATACGCGTCGTACTCCAATTGTCCAAATAGTGCCAACAAAAGATCTATCTGATTTCACATCTCCCAGTGAGCAAACTAAAGAAAATGCCGAATTAGGGCTTGTTAGTACTTCACCTTCCAGTCAGAAGAGAGACTATGCTGCTGATATAAATGAAAGTGGATTGTTGACTGGTGATTTCAAACGTCTCCACTGTGGATACTGCCATACCGTCTACTCTGGAGATGAACAGGCCGACTTAGCGGCCCATCTGAGAATCAAACACCGTGTTGAAGAACCATATCTCGATGAAAGGGATATTCAGGATGATCTCAACCTCCTTAGACGGAGCGAATAGGGAAGGCAGTAATCAATTCGGTCAGGAGAGAATTAGAACAAAGATTTCAATCGGAAGAGCAGTCGATCTTTATTTGGCTCTTTGATTCATAGATTATCGAGATATTGTTTCCGGGTCTTTGCTCGTTCTCCTTCACTTCGGCTGTCATAGTGTTCGTCCAGAACGTCCACACTCACGTTGGCTCGTTCGCTGATCTTCTCTCCCGGCCAGTCACGGTTCAGATGGTACGTGATAGCCGCCCGTCGAATCGGGTGAGGGCTGCGGCTGGACGGACATTTGGACGCGTCCTTCTTGCGTATGGCCGCATCGCACTCCTCAATGTCTCGATCATGTGGGCAGTTACCGATGACTTTACATGGACGAGTAATCGCGTAGAAGTTCTTCCGGACGGTCGTCAGGGTTACGCGACCGTGGCTTGTAGTGAACAGAGGCTCCCGCCCGTAGTCGTCAGTCACATTCTCACGCGGGACCTCAATGTAGTCGTCTAACACCTCCGCAACTTGGTCACTGATATTGACGACACGCTCTGCTTCCTTGCCGTTCTTTAGTGGAGTCCCGGTTTCCGGACGATGCCGTACTTTGAGCTGGTTACGACTCGAAACGTAGTCTTCCAGATCGAGAGCAACAGCTGTCCCCATTCGAAAGCAGGTGTGCCACATCACTTGGAAGACGGTATGATCGCGAGTCGCGTACTCGTATTTGTAGTAGTAGTCGAGAATATCCTCGATGCGATCGAGTGAGAGGATCGTCTCACTTACCCGCTCCCCGTAGTCGAGATCGGGAAGTTGTACTAACTCAGCGAAGTCCTGATCGACGAGTTCCGCTTGCTCGCACCATCGAAGGAACACACGGAGTGTCGAGAGGTTGTTCTTCAGCGTGACTTCCTTGATTCCCTGACCCCGCCGATGGAGTTTGTACTTCTTGAGATGGTAGCCGTGGAGGTCGCTAACTTGCTCAATGCCGTTCTTCTCACAGAACCGCACAAGCTCCTCAAGCGCGTATTTGTAGTTGCGGTGGCTTGCTTGACTCACTTCTCCCTCACGCTCTGCGAGGAAGTCCTCTACCGCTTGTTCAGGCGATATGTTGAAGTCCATTGATTGCTCCAACCGCAGGACGGTGGGTCTGCGACCATCGCTCGCGTTGACGAACTTGCGGGATTCCGATCCCCAAACATCAGCTTCTGTCCGGCGAGACTCGCTGTTATCGTGCGGTACAGCGGTCGTCTCGGCGGCGGGGGTTCCTAAATCCCTCCGGCCCCATAGCGGTCTTCACTCTAACGTATTACTTCTCAGTAATAGGTATTCGACTAAAAACAGGTCCACAACCGGAGGGGTTCCGGCGTGAGCGTCGATATGCCCTCGACGGCGGACGCGACGCTCGGGACGCTCCCCGATCCGCGCCTCGAGGACCGCGTCGCTCCCGAGCCGGCCGCCCACGGCGCCGCCGCTCAGGCCGTGTTCAACGACGCGGGTCGCGACCTCGCGCTCTACTCGGCGGTCCACCAGCTGTGGTACGATGTCGTCGGCGACCGCGACGACGAGCCCGGAATCGCCGCCGAAGTCGATCACGATGTGCTCCCGTGGCTCGACGCGCCGACGCCCGGCCGCGAGTGGGTCGTGAAGCTCACCTCGTCGCGCTGGAAGGCCGGCACGGGGACAGGAGACGACTACTCGGCGTACTACAAGTACGACCTCACGCTCCGCGAGCGCGACGAGGACGGCGACGTCGACGACTGCGATCCACCGTGCCGTCGTGAACGCCTCCGCCTCTCGGAGGAGGAACAGCGACCCCACGGCGATCCCGGCGACGGCGATGATCGCGCCGGTCTCGGCTCCGATGCTGAACAGCCCGGCCTGCGCCGCCGCCACGGCGATCGCGGCGCCGACGGCGCCGGTGAGGAGCCGGTTCTCTCCGACGCTCACCAGGCCGCTGCCAACCACCGAGACGGCTGACTCTACTGCCGAGCCGAGCGGTCCACCGACCCGCGGGATACGGGAGACCACGCTATCGATGCTGGAGGCGACCGCGTCGACGGCGTCGCGCGAGCTTGCCGGACGC
>Ga0207851_100021_pt1 | contig 144059 bp, 150 predicted proteins | sample A23E3SouthBayCA_FD_187747 | JGI IMG/M metagenome (GOLD analysis project Ga0207851, IMG submission 187747) | Aerobic enrichment media microbial communities from Eden Landing Ponds, California, USA - A23 E3 (SPAdes) | ecosystem: Environmental > Aquatic > Marine > Unclassified | place: Emeryville... | reverse complement strand
AGGCGGCCAGCCACAACAGCAGCCCCAGCAACAGCAGGCTCCACAGCAGCCCCACCAACAGCAGCTAGGCGGCCAGCCACAACAGCAGCCCCAGCAACAGCAGCTAGGCGGCCAGCCACAACAGCAGCCCCAGCAACAGCAGCCCCAGCAACAGCAGGCTCCGCAGCAGCAGGTCCAGCAGCAACCGAGCAGCCAGCCGCAACAGCAGGCCCCCCAGCAGCTAGGCGGCCAGCCACAACAACAGGCTACGGGGCAACCCCCGCAGCAGCTCAGTGGGCAACCACAGCAGAAGCTCGGCGGCGCGCAGTCGATGCCCTCGGGCCAGCCGGAGCAGCCTGCGAGTCGGCAGTCACAGCACGGCGGCGTCCAGCAGTCACCGTCCGGCGCTCAACAGGGCCGGGGCCAACAGCATTCGATGCAACAGCCGGCCACCGGACGGTCCACGGGCCAGCAATCGCCGTCCGGACAACTGACGCCGGTCACACAGCACCCGATGATGCAATGACGCGGACACAACAGTGGCCCCAGACCGTGAGCTACCCCGACCAGGCGATGACCTTCACGACGACGACCCAGCCGACGGGCGGCACCACCTGGCAGACCCAGTCTCCGGCCGGCCAGGAAGCCGCGGGCGTCCAGCAGCAGGCGTCCCAGGCCCAGACACAGGAGGCCGCCCAGGAGCAGCCCGCTCCCGTCGTGCCGGCCGCAGACGTCATCGAATCACCCACCGAGATCGTGGTCCACGTGGACGTCCCGGGGTTCGAGAAGGACCACCTGCAGATTCACGCGGACGGGAACCAACTCTACGTGTCGGGGGACCGCTCTGAGGACTCGGAGATCGACGCCGACCAGGGCGAGCACGCGCTCGTCGCCGAACGACCGCTTCGGATCGAGCGCACGATTCCGTTGCCCGTGCACATCGACCCCCAGCAGGTGACCGCGAGCCACGACAACGGCGTCTGCGAGGTCGTCGTCCCGAAGGACGAGACCGAGCGCCGCCACGAGATCGGCTTCCAGTAACGAGCTGTCTCGCGCCACGAAACGCGCCGGACGCGCTCCTTTTTTCGTTCCTCCGTCGACCGTCACCAGTCGCGGCAGGGACGCGGACAATTCTCCGCCGATAGCGTGGCGGGTCGTCGTCGGTGTCGTGGCCGTGGTGTATCGTTGTTACCGGACCGTGCCGTCGTCGGTGTCGTGGCGTCCGCACCAGAACGAGGAGCGTGGGGCGAGTGTCCCGGTAAGGAGTGATTACTCCCTCGCTCCCGGGCGAAACTGTCTTAGTAGTCCGATGCTAACGAGTGTCAGAGAAGGACGGCGGAACCCGATCCGTCCCCCAGTATTCAATGTCTACTGTCAGATACCGTCTCGTGTCGGAACTCGCTCGGCCCGGTGAACAGTTCGACGTCCCGGAGGACGTCGACCCAGTCGTCGAACCCTGCGAACGCCAGGGGTACGTGCGCGTGACGTACCTGAAGCCAGTCACCGCCGTGCCCATCGAGGACGACGCCGACCCGGCGTACCTGCGGTAGTCGACTCCGGCGGTCGGCGCGCCCCAGCATCGGCCGTCGGGACGTTCTTAACGGTCCGTTCCGTACCCACGGGCATGAAAATCCGCCAGAACGTCCGGCACTTCGCGTCCCGGAAAGCCCTGGAACTCCCCGGCGTGCGCTCAGTCGCTCGACGGGGGCTCGTCGACCTCCACGTGCGCATCTTCTCGAAGCGCGCAGACGAGTCGCGCCGCGAGGAACGCCAGGCGCACCTCGAAGACTTCTTCGACGCGACGATGGACATGTACCTCGCCGCCCTCCAGGAGGGGTACACGGAGGCGCAGGCCCGCGAAATCACGCACATCGTCGCGAACTTCGACTTCTACAATCACGGCTGGGCGGAGATGATGGAGTTCCCGCCCGCGGAGCTATCCGACCACTACGACCGCTACCGCGGGTTCTTCGATGCGCACGACGTCAGCGTTGACTCCCCGCTCGGGGAGTTCCGGCCGGTCGACGGCGTGGCGGACGCGCCAGCGACCCCCGAGCGTCTCGACGAAGCGGACTTCGAGAACGCCGAGGGCGGGTACGCCGACGACGTGTACGTCGAGACTGAGGACGGCGACGTCCAGCGCGGCGACGTCGAGGAACCCGAGGACGTCGACCCGTCGAAGAGCCCGGGAACGTAACGCCGCCGGAGAGCCGAGGACGTGACACCGTCGAAGAGCAGCGGAAGTACCGCCCCCGCGCCGTCGACCGCTCGCTATCCTAAAATCTCCCCAGTATGCTCGGGGGAGACTGTTTGGGACTGCAGCCAGTACAGACTCCTATGCCCGAAGCTACGGCCGACACCAGCACGCCGGGGCGGACCCGCCCCGATACGCTGGACGACATCCGCGAGACGTACGCCGAACAGGCCGACCGCTTCGACCGAATGCAGTGGCTGAACAAGCGCCTCACCGGCGGGTTCCGCGGCCGCCTGTTCGGGCGCGCCGACGGCCGCGTTCTGGACGTCGCTTGCGGGACCGGCCTGAACGCGCACTACGTGCCTCCGGAGACGACGTACGTCGGCGTCGACCTCAGCCCGGACATGCTGTCGAAGGCCCGGGCCGGCGTCGGAGACCGCGACCGCGTCGAGGGCTTCCACGAGATGGACGCCCAGCGCCTCGCGTTCGCCGACGACAGCTTCGACACCGTGATCTCGTCGCTGTCCACGTGTACCTTCCCGGACCCCGACCGGGCCCTCGACGAGATGGCGCGCGTCTGCAGGCCAGACGGACGCGTCCTCCTGCTCGAACACGGTCGGAGCTCCGTCGGCCCGGTCGCTCGCTTCCAGGACTGGCGCGCCGACGCCCACTACGAGAAACATAGCTGCCGGTGGAACCAGGAGCCGCTCGCGCTGCTCGAGGGCACCGACTTCTCGGTCGTCGACGCCTCGACCGCAGTCCTCGGCATCATCACCGCCATCGAAGCGGACCCCGCTAACTGACCTGTTCCCGCCGAAACGCTCTGGCGCCCGCACCGCTCTGGCACCCGCAATGCTGTCGCGCCTGCCCACCCTCGCACTAACCAGCGCATCCGAGCCATAGCTAGCTTCCCTCTCGTTCGTTCCAGAAGATATACACGACTGCTATCGCATCGTCGGAGCATGTCCGCCGCACCTGACCCCGCCCCCGTGTCGACCTACGTCGAAGATGGCGCCCGCATCGCTGCGATTCTCGTCGTCTGGGGCATCCTCGCCGCGTTCTTCGCGTACGGCGTCGCCGACGTCGGCCTGCCGTTCAGCGGCCTCATCGCCCACCTCGGGTCGCTGTTCGCGCTCGCCGGTGTCCTCAACGCCGTCCTCTACCTCGCGTACCGCACGGTCGACTACTGGCACGCACAGGCGTAACGTCCCCCGACTGCCGCGGCTGCTACTTCTCGTCGACGATTCGGTCCGCGCACTCGTACCCGGCGACGATGCCGCCGTTCAGCGAGCGCTCGGGGTACTGCGCGCGCGACGCCATCCCCGCGTAGTAGACGCCGTCCGCGACGTCGTCGTCGAGGTGGTACGGAATCACCATGTCGAGGTAGCCGCGCTCGTAGACCGGCGCCGTCCGGGGGTTGCGGGCGGTTTCGACCCAGTTGACCTGCGAGCGGTCGAACTCCGGGAAGAGGGCCGCGATGCCGTCCAGCCAGTGGTCGGCGACGTCCCGGTCGCTCATCTGCCAGACCGGGTCCTCAGCGCTCTGCACGTACTTCGGGACATAGAGGAGGTGTTCGCCGCCGTAGCGCTCCGGCGGGACGAAGTTCGTGTGCTCGATGAGCGCGCCGAACGGCGCGTCGTCGGCGATGTTCAGCCAGTACGTGTCCGTCAGCGACTCGTCCATGCTCACGACCGAACACACCGTTCCCTGGAACGTGATGTCGCACTCGTAGCCGGTGAGCGCTTCGAGGACGTTCGGCATCGCCGCGACGACGACCGCGTCGGCGTCGTAGGTCTCGACGCTCGTGAAGCCGGTGGCCATCTCGCCGCCGTCGGCCTCGGCGGCGTGTTCCACGGTGACGTCCCGGAGTTTCCCGTCCCCGATACCGACGTCCGTGACGCGCGTGTCCGTCTCGATGTTCTCGCGGCCGACGTCCTCGACGAGGCGGTCCAGCAGGCGGCCGAATCCGCCGTCGAGGTAGCCCAGGGGTTCGCCGCGCAGCAGGTCGCGCTCCCCGCGGAACTTGATGCGGCCGAGCAGCCACGCCGCCGACACGTCGTCCATGCGCTCGCCGAACTTCGCCTCGAGCAGCGGCTCGAAGAACGTCTCGTAGACGTTCCGCGTGGTGTGCTCGATGCAGAACTGCTTCACGGGGACGTCCTCGAAGTCCGCGAGGTCGTCGTACGTGTCGAACCTCGGGACGCCACCGCGGACGTCCACGTCCAGCGTCAGCATGCCGAGGCGGAACTTGTCGTAGAGGCTCCAGTGCGGGAACGCGAGGATCTCCCAGGGCTTGTCCATCGGGTAGACCGTGCCGTCGACGTAGTAGGCGTTCTTCCCGATGGGCCACTCCAGGTCGTCGCTGAGGCCGAGGTCCTCGAGCAGTTCCACGATGGTCTCCTCGGACGCCGAGAGGTGGTGGTAGAACTGCTCGATGGGGTCGCCGGCGGTCTCCGCGGTCGCCGCGAGGCCGCCGACCTGACTCGACGCCTCGAAGACGCGGACGTCGTAGCCGTGGCCCTGGAGGCGGCGAGCGGCCGCGAGGCCTGCGATGCCGCCGCCGACGATGGCAATCATACCCAGTGGTCCGGACGGACCCCGGGTTAGCGTTACGGTCCGGCGTCGGGGTGCGTCGATGCGGTCTGTCGGGTGGCCCCGACTCGCGGGACGATTCCCAGTCGGATGCGTCGTCCGCTACGCTTTTGCGCGCCCCCCGGCTACGACCTGCCATGATAACGGTGCGCGCGCCGGCGACGAGCGCCAACCTCGGCAGCGGGTTCGACGTGTTCGGGGTGGCGCTCGACCGGCCCGCGGACGTCGTGCGGGTCGAGCGCGCCGCGGAGACCACCATCGACGTGACCGGCATGGGGTCGTCGTACATCCCGGAGGAACCGATGGACAACACCGCGGGCGTCGTCGCGGACGAACTGGACGCGCCCGCGCACATCCGCATCGACAAGGGCGTGCGGCCGTCGTCGGGACTCGGGTCGTCGGCGGCCAGCGCGGCGGGCGCGGCGGTCGCGCTCGCGGAACTGTACGACCTCGACTACACGCGGCGGGAACTCGTGCGGGTGGCCGCGGAGGGCGAGGCCGCCGTCTCCGGGGACGCGCACGCGGACAACGTCGCGCCCGCGATTCTCGGCGGGTTCACGGTCGTCCGCGGGGACGGCATCGAGCACGTTAACGCGTCGCTGTCCCTGGTCGTGTGCCTTCCGGACATCGTCGTCTCCACGCGGGACGCCCGCGGGGTCGTTCCGGAAACCGCCGCCATCGGCGACGTCGTGAACACGGTGGGGTCGGCGGCGACGCTCGCCATCGGTATGTGCCGCAACGACCCCGTGCGGGTCGGCCGCGGCCTCGACGAGGACCTCGTGACGCCCGCTCGTGCGGACCTCATCACGGGCTACGACAGCGCCTGCGAGGCCGCCGAGGCCGCTGGCGCGACCGGCGTCACAGTCAGCGGCGCCGGCCCGGCGATTCTGGCCGTCTGCCGGGAACGCGACCAGCGCGACGTCGCGAGCGCCCTCGTGGAGGGCTTCGAGGCCGACGGCGTGGACGCGACGGCCTACCGGTCGAGCGTCGGCGACGGCGCCCAGATTCTCTGACTGGCGGTTCGAGCGCACTGGCGGTGTGGTCCCCAGCGCGACTGGAGGTGGCGGTTTTACGGTGTCTGCACAGCGACAATCCGCCGTCGGTGTAACCCAAACCAGTTCGCAGTCAAGTGGTGACGCGGTCGTTGCTGGCCGAGACGTCGTCGGAGAGAACTCGACTAACTGAATGTGGTTACGTCGCTCGCGAAATACTTTTGTGGGTGGCGCCCACCGAAGTATCTATGTCGATACAACGACGCGAGCTCCTCGCAGCGCTCGGAACGGGAGCGACCGCCGCACTCGCAGGATGTTCGGGCGTCCTCGGCAACGAGGGCGGCGATCCTGGGGTCGCCGGCGAGACGCTCACGCTCACGACCACGACGAGCACGTACGACACCGGCCTGCTGGACGCCCTCAACAAACCCTTCCAGGAGATGTACGGTGTCACCGTCGACGCCGTCGCGCAGGGGACGGGGCAGGCGCTCGAAACCGCGCGAAACGGCGACTCGGACGTCGTGATGGTACACGCGCGGTCGCTCGAAGACGAGTTCATGCGCGAGGGATACGGCGTGAACCGCCGCGACCTGATGTTCAACGACTTCGTCATCGTCGGCCCCGAGAGCGACCCCGCCGGCATCGAGGGGATGGGATCGGCGGCAGACGCGTTCGCGGCCATCGCCGACGCCGAAGCGCAGTTCGTGTCACGCGGGGACAACTCCGGGACGCACACGAAGGAACTGATTGTCTGGGAGGAAGCGGGCGCCGAACCCGGCGGCAATTGGTACCAGGAGACCGGCCAGGGGATGGGTGAAGTGCTCAACATCGCGAACGAACAGGGCGGCTACACGCTCTCCGACCGCGGGACGTACCTCTCCCAGCGGTCCGACATCGAACTCACAATCCTCGTCCAGGGCCCGATCGAGGGCGGCCCCGAACTGCTCGCCAATCCCTACGGCATCCTCGCCGTGAACCCGGCCGTCCACGACAACGTCAACTACGACCTCGCGATGGCGTACATCGGCTACGTCACGAGTCCGCAGGGCCAGCAGGTCATCGAGGACTACACCTCGAACGGCGAACAGCTATTCTTCCCGCGCGCACTCACCGAGGACCCCGACTTCGAGCAGTACGTCCCCGACGGGTGGAGTGCCGAGTCCGAGGAGTGAAGGGGGTCGGGTCACACGCCGTACTCGTGGTGCTCGCAGACGCGCTCGGGGCGCTCCCACTACGGCCACTGCTCACGGTCTTTCCGGACGTCGCGGGACCGCTGTTCGTCGACTTCCCGTTCGAGACGCAGTACGTCACGAGCATTGTCTACGTCTCGCTGTACGTGAGCGTGCTCGCGGTGACGATCAGCACGCTGGTGTCTATCCCCATCGCCCTCGTGGTGGGGTTCTCCGACTTCCCGGGCAAGCGCCTCGTCACCGCAGTCATCAACACCGGGATGGGGTTCCCGAGCGTCGTCGTCGGATTGCTCGTGCTGTTCGCGGTGTCGAACCAGGGCCCGCTCGGCGAACTGAACCTCGTGTTCACGAAGGAGGCGATGATCATGTCGCAGTTCGTGCTCGCGACGCCGCCGATCACGGGCATCAGTCTCGCCGCCGTGACCAGCGTCCGCGCTGACGTCCGGGACGCGGCGTTCGCGCTCGGCGGCACGCGCACCGACGTCGCACTCACGGTCGTGAAGGAAGCCCGCTACGGCATCGCGACTGCCGTGCTGGCGGGGTTCGGGCGCGCCATCAGCGAGGTCGGATCCGTGCTCATCGTCGGGGGGAACATCGCGGGCGCGGGCGGCGTCTCGAAGACGCGTACGCTCACCACCGCAATTCAACTGGAGGCCAGACAAGGCCGCTACGGCACTGCGATGGTGCTCGGTGCGTTGCTCGTCGCTCTGGTGCTCGTCGTCAACGCAGTCGTCGTTCGGCTCGGTGACGGGGGGACCCTGCGGTGACTCTGGGCACACGGGCCGTCACGCACGGGTACGACGACGGCGCGGTCTTCGAGGACGTGTCGCTGACCGCGGGGTCGGGCGAAGTCGTCGCGATTATCGGGCCCTCCGGCGTGGGTAAGACGACGTTACTGCGCCTGCTCGCGCTGTTCGAACCGCCGACGGAGGGCGAGGTCACTGTGGACGGCACAGACGCGTGGACCCTCGGGGAGGACGACCGCCTCGCGCTCCGGCGGCGGATCGGCGTCGTCTTCCAGGAAGCGAGTCTCTTCGACGGATCGGTCGCGCGCAACGTCGAATACGGGCTCCGCGTCAGGCGTTCGTGGCGCGAGCGCGTTCGCGACGAACTCCGGACGCTGGCGAATCGGTCAGCCCTCCCGGACGCGGTGACCGACGCGCTCGACGTCGTCGGGATGGCCGACGACGTGCACAAACACGCCGACGACCTCTCGGGCGGCGAAGCCCAGCGGGTCGCGTTCGCCCGCGCGCTCGCCTACGACCCCGACTACCTCCTACTGGACGAACCTACGTCCGATCTCGACCCCCGCAACACCGCGGTCATCGAGGATGCAGTGACGGCCGCCGCCGACCGCGGCATCGGAGTGGTGGTCGCCACGCACGACATGCATCAGGCCCAGCGGGTCGCCGACCGCGTCGCCGTCCTGCTAGACGACAGCGTCATCGAAATGGGCCCGGCCGACCGCGTGTTCGAGGCGCCCCACGACGAGCGCGCAAAGAAATTTATCGAGGGGGAGTTAGTGTACTGACCACCCGATGGCTCCACACGACGCCTCCACGCCGGAGAACGCCTTCGAACCCCACGTCGCCATCGGCGATGTCACCGTCGACCGCCGGGACGTCGAGATGCTTCGCGCCATCGACGACCACGGGTCGATGCAGGCCGCGGCCGACGCCCTCGGCCGGTCGTACCCCCACCTCCAGCGCCGCGTCGTCGAACTCGAGGCCGCGGCCGGCGACCTCACGGAGCGCGTCCGCGGCGGCAGCGGCGGCGGCGGCACGGAGCTCACCGGCCGCGCGACCCGCCTCGTCCGGCAGTTCGAGCGCCTCAGCGTGGAACTCGGCGGCGCCGCGGACGTCACCGAGTCCGTGATTCCCGGCACCGTCGTCGCCCGAGACGGCGAACTCGCCACCGTCGACACACCAGCGGGCGAACTCACTGCTCGGGTCCCCGGCGAGGAGACGGGCGTGGACGTCGACGTGCTGGTTCGCTCGGACGCCGTCGTCGTGATGACCAGCGACGTCGACGCCGACGCCCCGCAGACCAGCCTCCGGAACCGACTCCGGGGCACCGTCGCCGCTGTGGACGCCGGTGAGACGGTGGTTCACGTCACCGTCGCTGTCGCCGACGGCGTCGACGTCGACGCCGTCGTCACCGCCGAGAGTCGCGAGCGCCTCGGTCTGGAATCCGGTCGCGAGGTCGTCGTCGCGTTCAAGTCCACGGCCGCGCGCGGCGTCGAGCCGTCGCTGTGAGCGGCCCACACGTTTTTCAGGGATTCGGACCACATTCAGACGAGACTGACGCGCTTCGCGGGAGCCCGCCCGCCGCTGCCAGCGGTCGATGCCAGCCGCGAACTGTCGTCCGGTGGCGGCCCCCCTCCAACCCCCGCTCGGACTTGCCCCACCGTCGTTCGCGTTCGCGCCACCGTCGTTCGGGCTCGTGCCACCGTCGTTCGGGCCTGCACCACCGCCGTTCGGAATTGCGGTCGACCGACCGAGGACTACAATGGACACCCAGGAACACACGACCGACGACCGCATCGAGGAGTACTGGAGCTGGTTCGCCGTCGCGTTGTTCCTGTTGATAACGGTCGACCTGCTCACGACGTTCGGCGCGACCGTCAAGTACGGCGTGAGCGCGGAAGCCAACCCCCTGATGCGGTGGCTGCTGCCCCAGGGCGCGCTCGTCGTCGCTGTCGTCCACCTCGTCGCGGTCGTGGCCGCCGTGCTGTCCTTTTCGGGGGTCATGACCGCCGTACAGCGGACCCCCCAGCGCTATCGGCCCGCGCTGATGCGGGTCGTGGAGGTCTGGCTCGGACTCATCCTCACGACGGGGCTGTTCCTGTTCGCGAACAACCTCTCGGTCGTGGTTCTCGGCGACTCGCTGTTGTAGGAAAACTGGTTGCTGGCTCGTCGACCGCCGATTACAGCCGTTCGAGAATCGCGTCCGCGACCTCGTCGGTCGTGCCGTCGCCGCCGAGGTCCGGAGTGCGCGGCCCGTCCGCGAGCACGCCCTCGACGGCCGTCCGAACGCGCTCGCCTTCGGCGTCGTAGTCCAGGAACTCCAGGAGCATCGCCGCCGACAGCACGCTGGCCGTCGGGTTCGCGACGCCCTCGCCCGCGATGTCCGGCGCTGTGCCGTGGACCGGCTCGAACAGTCCGTTCTCGGGGCCGAGGTTCGCCGACGGCAGCAGGCCGAGACCGCCGACGAGGCCGGCCGCGAGGTCCGACAGCACGTCGCCGGCGAGGTTCGGGCAGACGACGACGTCGTAGTCCTCGGGGGTCTGCACGAGGTGCATCGCGAGCGCGTCCATCAGCGCTTCGTCGGTCGGGACGCCCTCGTCGGCGGCGACCGACTCGACGGTGTCCTTGAACACGCCGTCGGTGACACGCATCACGTTCGACTTGTGCGCGACGGTGAAGCCCTCAGGCGCGTAGTCGCAGGCGAACTCCGCGAGGCGCCGGCTGGCGTCCTCGGTGATGACGCGCGTGCACGTCGTGACGCCGTCGGCGATCTCGTCCTCGATGCCCGAGTACACGCCCTGGGTGTTCTCGCGGAGGAACACGAGGTCAGTCTCCGGCTGGACGGCGTCCACGCCGGGATACGTGCGCGCCGGCCGGACGTTCACGAACGAGTCCACTGCCGAGCGCAGCGGCAGGATGACGTCCGCGGCTGTCTCGCCCGCCGCCCCGACCAGCGTCGCGTCCGCCGCTTCGACGCCCGCTCGCGTCTCCGCGGGCAGCGCCGTTCCCTGCGCTTCGAGCACCTCGTCGCCGGCGTCGAGGTGGACGAACTCGAAGTCGCCGACTGCGTCGAGTACGTCCACTGCCACTGGCGTCACTTCCCGACCGATGCCGTCCCCGGGGACGACTGCAATCTCCTCAGACATTCGTGTAGGGGAGGCTGGCGGCCGTCTCCTTCACAGTGTCGGCATTGGCGCCCATCAGCGCCGTCGTGTCCCAGACGCCCTCCACGAGCGCGCGCTTCTGGGCGTCGTCGACGGTCGCGTCGACGACCGTGTCGCCGTACCGGACTTCCTCCTCGACGACGTCGACCTCGACGTCCGCGTCGGGGTTCTGGTCGATGAAGTCCTGCAGCGCTTCGACGTCCTCCTGGGACGCCGTGACCGTCGGGATGCCGAGCGCGAGGCAGTTCCCCGCGAAGATTTCGGCGAACGACTCGCCGACGATGGCGTCGATGCCCCACCGCATCAGCGCCTGCGGCGCGTGCTCCCTGCTGGAGCCACACCCGAAGTTGGCGTTCACCGCAAGCACGGACGCGCCCTGGAACCGGTCCTCGTTGAACGGGTGCTCTTTGGGGTTGTCCTCGTCGTCGAACCTGACGTCGAAGAACGCGAACTGCCCGAGGCCGTCGAACGTCACGACCTTCAGGAAGCGCGCGGGAATGATCTGGTCCGTGTCGATGTCGTTGCCGCGCACGGGCACGCCCGTGCCGGTGACCTCGGTCACGATGTCCGCGGGTCCGGCGTCGCCGTCGTCGGCGCTCATGCGCGCACCTCCTCGAAGCGCTCCAGGTCGCGGACGTCCGTGACCTCGCCGGTGACCGCCGCTGCGGCGACCATCGGCGGGCTCATCAGGACGGTGCGGCCGTCCTTCGAGCCCTGTCGGCCGACGAAGTTCCGGTTCGACGACGACGCGCAGCGCTCGTCGCCGACCAGCTGGTCCCCGTTCATGCCGAGGCACATCGAACACCCGGCTCCCCGCCACTCGAAGCCAGCGTCTCTAAAGACCTCGTCGAGGCCCTCGGCCTCCGCGGCGGCCTTGACGCGCTGGCTGCCCGGAACGACCAGGCCGCGCACGTCCTCGTGGACCTCGCGCCCCTTCACGACCGCGGCGGCCTCCCGGAGGTCCGGCAGGCGCGCGTTCGTGCAGCTACCCAGGAACGCCACGTCGACCTCGTAGCCCGCCATCGTGTCGCCGGGCTCGACCTCCATGTGTTCCTGGGCGGCCCGCGCGCTGTCCGCCTTGTCGGCGGGCAGGTCCTCGGGCGCGGGAATCTCCTCGGAGATGCCGATACCCTGGCCCGGGGTCGTCCCCCACGTCACGACGGGTTCGAGTTCGCTGCCGTCGATGGTGACGACGTCGTCGTACTCGGCGTCCGCGTCCGAGGCGACGGACTCCCAGTACGCTTTGAGTTCTTCGAACGCCTCGCCCTCGGGAACTCTGTCGCGTCCCTCCAGGTACTCGTAGGTGGTCTCGTCGGGGTTGACGTACCCCGCGCGAGCGCCGCCCTCGATGGACATGTTGCAGATGCTCATCCGGCCCGCCATGTCCATGTCCCGGATGGCTTCGCCGCCGTACTCGTAGACGTAGCCGACGCCGCCGTCGGTGCCCAGCCGCCGGATGACGGTGAGGATGACGTCCTTCGGCGTCACGCCCTCGTCGAGTTCGCCGGTGACCTCGATGCGCCGGACCTTCTGTTTCTCCATGGCGATGCAGCCCGTGGCCAGCACGTCACGGATCTGGGAGGTGCCGATGCCGAACGCCAGCGCGCCGAACGCGCCGTGGGTCGCCGTGTGGGAGTCCCCGCAGACGATTGTCATCCCGGGCTGGGTGAGCCCCTGCTCCGGGCCGACGACGTGCACGATTCCCTGGCGGCCCGTCGTCGGGTCGTCGAACTCGATGCCCGCGTTGCGGACGTTCTGCTCCAGTTCGGACATCATCTCCTCGGCGGCGTCGTCGCTGTACGGCCGCGACTGGTCCGCCGTCGGCACGATGTGGTCGACGGTCGCGTGCGTGCGCTCGGGGTACGCGACCTCCAGGCCGCGCTCCTCGAGCATCCCGAACGCCTGCGGACTCGTCACCTCGTGGACGAGGTGCAGGCCGACGAACAGCTGCGTCTGGCCCGTCGGAAGCTCCGTGACCTCGTGTCGGTCCCAGACCTTGTCGTAGAGTGTCCCCTCACTCATCGCTGCCTACGTCGTCTACGTCGTCTTCGTCGGGCGTCGGCTCGCCGCCGCGCTCCCAGACGCGATTCGCGCTCGCGTCCTCGTCCGGCGGCGTCTGGTCGACGTCCTTCATCCGCTGTTCGGCCACGGGCGGCGTCTCGTCGGCGTCCGCCGCGCCCTCCCCGTTCTCGGCGTCGCGCTCGGCGGTGGTACCGTGTTCGCCGCCGTCAGCGGCGACGCTCGGGCCGCGCTGGAACATCCGCCCGAACACGTCGTCGGAGGCGGGTCGCGGTTCGGCCGGGTTGCGCTGGCTGACGTCCCGCATTCGCTGTTCAGTCATCGGCGGACACCTCCGCTTCCCGCTCGGATTCGGACTCGGTCTCCTGTTCGGCCCACGCGAACAGGTCGCGCAGGCGCTCGCCGACGTCCTCGATGTCGTGGTTCTTCTCCGCCTTGCGGCGCTGGCGGTACGACGGCCGCCCCGCCTGGTTCTCCGCGACCCACTCGGTCGCGAACTCGCCGTTCTGGACCTGCTCGAGAACCGCCTCCATGTTCTCGCGGACCGACTCGTCGACGACGGCGTCGCCGCGCGTCAGGCCGCCGTACTCGGCCGTGTCCGAGACCGAGTCCCACATCGCGCCGAGGCCGCCCTCGTACATCAGGTCGACGATGAGCTTCAGCTCGTTCATGCACTCGAAGTACGCCATCTCGGGGCTGTACCCGGCGTCCACGAGCGTCTCGTAGCCCGCCTTCGTGAGTTCGGCGACGCCGCCACAGAGGACGGCCTGCTCGCCGAACAGGTCGGTCTCGGTCTCCTCGCGGAACGTCGTCTCCACGACGCCGGCGCGCGCACACCCGATGGCGTCCGCGTACGCCAGCGCCTCCTGTTTCGCGTGTCCGGAGGCGTCCTGGTAGACCGCCAGCAACGCGGGCGTCCCCTGGCCCGCCTCGTAGTTCCGGCGCACCAGGTGGCCGGGGGACTTCGGCGCGATCATCGTCACGTCGACGCGCTCGGGCGGTTCGATCTGGCCGTAGTGGATGTTGAACCCGTGCGCAAACTGGAGCGTGTCGCCGGCGTCCAGTTCCGGCTCGATTGCCTCGAACACCGACGGCTGGACGGTGTCCGGCACCAGCACCGACACGACGTCGGCCTCGCTGGCTGCCTCGACGGGCGTCTCGACGCGGAGGCCGTCGGCTTCGACGGCCGACCGCGTCGACGAGTCCTCGCGGAGGCCGACGACGACGTCGACGCCGCTGTCGTCGAGGTTCTGCGCGTGCGCGTGCCCCTGGCTCCCGTAGCCGAGGACCGCGACCGTCTTGTCGTCTACGTAGCGTCGGTCTGCGTCCGATTCGTGGTACACTGGCTGCGTGAAATCTGCGTCTGTCATTTGAGGTGGTCTGGAACGACTGCGGTCTTGGTTTCGCCACGAGCCAGCGCCGTCTGTCCGGTCCGCGCGATCTCGCGGATGCCGAACTGCCGGTAGGCGTCGATGGCGTCGTCGATCTTCTGCTCGTCGCCGGTCAACTCGACGGTGATCGTCCGCGGACCCGCGTCGAGGGTCTTTCCGTTGTACATCTCCGTGATCGCGTGGACCTCGTGGGGGCGCTCCGCGTCGACTTTCACCACCACGAGCTCCCGCGTCACGGCGTCTTCGGCGAGTTCGCGGACGTGGATGACGGGGACGACTTTCTCGAGTTGCTTCTCTATCTGGTCGATGCCGGGGTCCGGTTCCTCGACGACGACGGTGATGCGCGCCCAGTCGTCGTTCTGGGTGTCAGCGACGGTCAGCGACTCGATGTTGAACTGCCGCCGGCTGAACAGCCCGGAGACCCGCGCCAGCACGCCCGGTTCGTGCTCCACGAGCGCGGAGATGACCGTGCGTCGCGGCGGGTGTTCCGCCTCGGCTTCCGGGTCGATGCGGATGCCCTGGGCGTTCCGTCGCCCGGTCGGCCGCTGCCGGTCGGTCGGTGCGGGGCCGGGCAGCCCCTCCTGGTCCTGGCGCCCGCTCATAGGTGATCCCTCGAGAGCGCGAACTGGCCGTTGTCGCCGCCCGACGGCACCATCGGGTAGACTTCCTCGGTCGGGTCGATGTAGACGTCGACCACGGCCGGGCCGTCCACCGCCAGCGCCGCCTCGACGGTGTCCGGGACGTCGTCGTAGTCCTCGATGCGGAAGCCGTCGGCGCCGAACGCCTCGGCGAGTTTGTCGAACTTCGGGACCCACGGGTACTCCGAGGCCATCCGTCGGCCCTCGAAGAACGCGTCCTGCCACTGGCGGACCATCCCGATGGCCTCGTTGTTCAGCACGAACACCGTGATGTCCATCTGTTCGCGAACCGCGACGACCAGCTCCTGGCAGGTCATCATGAACGAGCCGTCGCCGTCGAAGCAGACGACAGACTGGTCGTCGTCGGCGGCGACGCGCGCGCCGATGGCCGACGGCACCCCGTACCCCATCGCGCCGAGGCCGTGAGACGACACCCACGTCCGCGGCTCGGTGTACGTCCAGTACTGGCACGCCCACATCTGGTGCTGGCCGACGCCCGTCGTGACGATGGTGTCGTCGTCGGTGGCCGCGTCGACTGTCTCGACGACGTACTGCGGCTTCACCGGTTCGTCCTCGGGCGGCCTCGACGGCGTCGAGCCGTCGTCGGACTGGTCCGACGGAACGGCGTAGTCCAGCGGGTACTCGACCTTCCACTCCTGGCACTGGGCCACCCAGTCCTCGGTGTCGGGCGCGGCGGGCATCGCGTCGGCCAACTGCTCGACGACGGTGCCGGCGTCCCCGACCAGCGGGTGGTCGGCTTCGATGTTCTTCGAGATCTCCGCGGGGTCGATGTCCACGTGGACGACCTCCGCGTCGGGCGCGAACGAGTCGACGCCGCCGGTCAGGCGGTCGTCGAAGCGCGTCCCGATGGCGACCAGGCAGTCGGTCAGCGACACCGCCATGTTCGCGTAGCCGGTGCCGTGCATTCCCGCCATCTCCATGGCGAGGTCGTGGTCCTCGGGGAACGCCCCGATGCCCGGCATCGTCGTGGCCACGGGGACGTCGTACTCGGTGGCGAACGCGCGCACCTCGTCGGTGGCTTCCCCCTTCACGACGCCGCCGCCCGCCAGAATCACTGGCTTGTCGGCGTCGGCGATGGTCTCCGCGGCGGCCGCCACGTCCTCGGTGGGCGCGCGCTCCTGCACGGAGACGGTGCCCGGGACGGCCGGCTCGCTGGGCTCGGCGTCGGTCTCCCCCTGCGTCACGTCCTTCGGTAGGTCGACGACAGTCGGCCCTTGGCGGCCGTGGTCGGCCAGCGCGAACGCCGTGCTGACGTCCTCGCCGACCGTGTCCGGGCTGGACGCGAAGTAATTCGACTTCGTGATCGGCGTGGTGACGCCGACCGTGTCCGTCTCCTGGAACGCGTCGTTGCCGACGAGTTCGGTCGGCACCTGGCCGGTCAGTGCGACCATCGGCTCGGAGTCCATGTCGGCGTCGGCGATGCCGGTGACCAGGTTCGTCGCGCCCGGTCCGGACGTCGCCATGCAGATGCCGGGGTCGCCGGTCACCATGCCGTACGCGTCAGCGGCGTGCGCGGCGCCCTGCTCGTGGGCCATCGTCACGTGTCGGATGTCCTCGGAGTCGTACAGCGCGTCGTAGACGGGCATGATTGCGCCGCCCTGCACGCCGAAGACGGTGTCGACGCCCGCCGTCTCCAGGGACTCGACGACCGACGTCGCGCCCGTGCGCTTCGTCTCGCTGTCGGCGCCCGCCTCGGCCGCGTCGGCCGAGCAGTCCGGGTCGTCGTCCGTCTGTCGCTGGGCGTCGTCGCTCTGTTCGTTCTCGGGTGGACGCTCGCTGTCGCCGAAGTCCGGCACTGCGCCCTGTTCTGTCATCGATACCCCTCGTGCGGTGTGGTGTCGCGGTTGGTGGGTGTGTGGTTCATTTCGCGGCGGTCCCGTCCGGGACCCGTCGTGGATACTGCGGTGGCTGTCGGGTGTTCTCGGTGCAATCCGGTTCGATGGAGAATATTGGTAGGGGTGCTTACGCCCCTACAATACCGATAGCCACACCGCTGGCCGCGAAGAATACCGAACGTGCGGTGTGCGGCTGCATCGTGACCCCCTCTTGTGGCGCCGCGAATAAAGCTGTTGCTGGGCGCGCAATGCTTGCCGCACATCACGCGGTCACCTCACCTCGCTCGCGTTCGACGCCGACTTCGCCGGCGAACGCCCGCAGGACGGACTTCGTGACGACTTCGTCGCCGGCCGCGTGGGCTTTCACCTTCTTCGTGACCGCGCGAACCTCCTGCTCGGTCGGGTCGAACCCCTCGTCTACCAGGTGCTGGCGGACGGCGTGCGTGCCCGAGTGCTTCCCGAGCACGACCTCGCGCTGCGCGCCGACCATCTGCGGCGTCATCACGCCGGGCTCGAACGTCTCGCTGTTCTCGATGACGCCCGCGGCGTGGATGCCGGACTCGTGGGCGAACGCGTTCGCGCCGACCACGGGCTTGTTCACCGGGACCGGGACCGACGACCGGTCGGACACCAGGTCCGAGATCTCCTTGATGGCGGTCGTCTCGATCCCGGTATCGGCGCCGTAGAGGCTCTCGGCCGCCATCACGACCTCCTCGAACGCGGCGTTGCCGGCGCGTTCGCCGATGCCGTTGACCGACACCTGTACCTGGTGAGCGCCGTCCTCGACGCCCGCGAGCGCGTTCGCGGTCGCCAGCCCGAAGTCGTCGTGCGTGTGCACGTCGATGCGGGCGTCCGTGCGTTTGCTGACGAACTCGACCAGCTCGCCGAACCGCCGCGGCGTCGCCACGCCGCACGTGTCCGGGATGTTGATCCAGTCCACGTCGACGTCGTCGACCGCTTCGACGATTTCCGCCAGGTAGTCCGGGTCCGTCCGGGTGGCGTCCATCGGCGAGAACATCACTTCGACGTCGGCGGCCTTCGCCTGCTCGACGGCGTCGACGGACCGCTCGACAACTTGCTCTCTCGTACTGTGCATCGAATCCTCGATCTGTACGTCGCTCGTGGACGCGAACACGTGGACCATGTCCACGCCCGCGTTCACGGCGGTCTCGACGTCCGACTCCACGACGCGGGCGAGCCCGCAGACGGTGGCGGAACACGACTCGGCGATGTCCGCCACGGCTTCGGCTTCCTGCTCGCTGTTCGCCGGGAACCCGGCCTCGATGACGTCGACGTTCGCGTCGTCGAGGGCGGCCGCTATCCGGCGCTTGTCCTCGTAGCTGAAGGAAGTGCGTGGCGTCTGCTCGCCGTCGCGGAGCGTGGTGTCGAAAATCCGTACAGTCTCGAACTCGTTACGCTGGGCTAACGTGCCCTCGAAGAACCCGTTCCCCCGGACTTGCACCGGGCGCCTCGTTGTGAGACATCGTGTTCCATCCACAGCTCCCCCGCCTATATACGTGTTTCCCCCTGACAGACGCCGACGCGACTGGATTCTACACGTTCGTTCGGGCAGGTCTCGAAAACCGCACGACTGCGGTACGTCAAAGGGGATATTAGGTGTTGGGTAGCAGGGGAAGGACTGAATACTCAGCTCGCAGTCGTTTCGCAGGTTTTGCCTCTGTTTCCGGGGATTCTGTGGGGGTGCGCGGCGTGCGCGCGCTCACCATGGCACGCCGGGGCGTGCTCCAGCACCACTCGAATCAGGTATCCCGGGTGTGCTCGCACACCAGACGAATCCGGTCGCCCCCGCCCGTACACTGACCCATTCGACGCACGGAATGTCGGACCCGGACTGCCGGCCATCGACCGACAGTCTTCAGAACCCCTACTGCCAGCCCTCGACCGACGACGTGACGGTTCCGTTTTCGGCGCCACCCCAACCACGTCTCCTGATTTCCGGTGACCAAACGATTATGAAACACCATTGAAACGTACGGGTATGGACCACTTGTGCAGCTGCTGTCGGCGCACCGACCGCAACCGACGACCGACGACAGAACACGCGGCATGACGATACTGGGCACCATCCGCGGCCTCGCCGGCCGCGCGAATCCAGCCTTCGCTGCCGGCATCGTCGTCGTTCCGCTCGCCGCGCTCGCCTACGCCGCAACCGCCGGGACCCTCCAGGTACACACGTACGTCCACGTCATGGCGGGCGTGCTCTGGACGGGCATCGACCTCTTCATGGCGCTCGTGCTCGGACCGGTCATCGGCGGCCTCGACGTCGAGGACCGCGCGAGCGTCTTCAGCAGACTCACGCCGAAAACGTCGTTCCTCCTGCCGACGCTCGCGACGGTCACCATCGCCAGCGGCATCACGCTCGCGCTCCGCATCCCCGCCGTCTTCGAACACGCACACGTCTGGCTCGCGCTGTTCACCGCCGTCGCGCTCGTCCCCACGCTGCTCCTCATCGGCTGGCAGTTCGACGCGTTCCGGGACTGGCGATGGCAAGCCTGGTTCGCCGTCGTCCTCGCCGTCAGCGGCGCCTATCTCGCCGCCACGCTCCCCGACTTCGCGTGGACCGAACCCGTATTCGTCGCCGCGCTCGCCATCGTCGCCGGCCTCTCCATCGTCGGCTTCGGCGTCCTCATGCCCGGCGAAGTCCGCATGTACCAGGAGATGATCTCCGAGACCCCCGACGCCGAACTCATCGGCGACATCGGCCTGCGGAACGCCAGGCTCGCCGGCGTCGAAGGCCTCCTCCAGCTCGGCGTCGTCGCCACCATGGTGTACATCCGCTACGGCGGCTTCTAGTCCGATTCGCCGCGCTCAGTCTCGCAAACGACAACGCCTCCTGGAAAGCCCCCGGTCGCTGAGCCCGCCCGCGGGTCGCTGCGCTCCTCGCTCGCACCGCTCGCTGTGGTGCTTAGGTCCCCGCGGGCGGGCTCAGCGTCCGGCCCCTTTCAGTCCCGCCCTCCGGCTGGTCGATCGGCGTCGTGGCAGTCGACTGGTCAATCGACATCGGAACGATTGGAATTCGAACCCGCGCCGGCAGAAGAACGGTCGTGGTGTCCGCGTCAGTTCCCGCGGCCCTGCATCTTCTCGTCTTCGGGGAGGTCGACGTTCGCCTCGCCCTTCATGCCGGAGCCGATGTTCGACGAGATCTCCGCGAGGCGCTCGGGGTCGTCCCAGTTGTTCACGGCGTCGACGACCGCGCGACCCATCGACTCGGGGTCCTCTGCGCCGAAGATGCCGGAGCCGACGAAGATGCCGTCGCACTCGTGGTGCATCATCAGCGCCGCGTCCGCGGGCGTCGCGATGCCGCCGGCCGCGAAGTTCACGACCGGCAGCCGCCCCATCTCGGCGGTCTCGTGGACGAGCTCCGCGGGCGCCTCGATGTCGCGGGCGTAGTGCTCGCGCTCCTCGTAGGTCATGCCCTCGAGCTCCCGGATGGCGCTCTTGATGGTGCGCTGGTGGTGGACCGCCTGGTTCACGTCACCGGTGCCGGCCTCGCCCTTCGTTCGAATCATCGCCGCGCCCTCGTCGATGCGCCGCAGCGCCTCGCCGAGGTCCCGAGCGCCGCAGACGAACGGCGAGGTGAAGTCGCGCTTGTCGATGTGGTACTTGTCGTCGGCGGGCGTCAGGACCTCCGACTCGTCGATCATGTCCACGCCGACGGCCTCCAGAATCTCGGCTTCCTTCGTGTGGCCGATGCGAGACTTCCCCATCACCGGAATCGAGACGGCGTCGATGATCTCCTGGACGTCCGCGGGGTCGGCCATCCGCGCGACGCCGCCGCGCTTGCGGATGTCCGCCGGCACGGCCTCCAGGGACATCACTGCGACCGCGCCCACTTCCTCCGCGATCCGGGCCTGTTCGGCGTTCACGACGTCCATGATGACGCCGCCCTTCTGCATCTTCGCGAACCCTCGTTTCACGAGTTCGCTGCCGCGCCGCAAGTCCTCGAGGTCGGTCTCCGTAGCCATACCAGTGTCTTGCATGCGACGGCGCTTTAAACAGTTGGTTGCGGAACGAACGGCCACCCCCGGCGGCGTCCGGGGACTCGGCCGCCGCGCGGTCCGCCTGGATGCCAAAGGATTAGGGTCGCGGCTTCGACGCACCTGTGATGGCTAACGGAGACGACTTCGACTCGGAGTCGGCCGACGGCCCGGACTCGGCTCCGAACGCCGACCCGGAGCCCGAACCGGGGTACGGGTCGGCGTCGCAGACGGACCGCGGCTCCGCGCCTGCGGCCGGCCGGTCCACGGACTCTGAGCCGGCGCTGGCATCGGCGGCGGCCCCCGACCCCGAGGAGTCGGTTCGCGAGGCGATCGAACGCTCCCGGAGCGGCGCGCCCGCGGTCGGGTCGGTGGTCCGCGACCGGTTCACGTCAAACGAGATCTTCCAGCGCATCATCGCCGCCGCCGACGAGGAGATTACGTCGGGCAGCCGCGAACTGTTCTTCAGCGCGCTCGCGGCCGGGTTCGCGATCACGATCACGTTCATGCTGTACGTCTCGCTGTCCGCGCAGACGGGCGGCGACCCCGTGCTCAGCGCGCTGCTGTACCCCCTGGGGTTCATCTACATCATCATCGGCGGCTATCAGCTGTACACCGAGAACACGCTCCCGCCGGTGGCGCTGACCCTGGAACGACTCGCCAGCATCCCCGCACTGCTGCGGAACTGGGGGGTCGTGCTCGCGGGGAACTTCGTCGGCGGCGCGCTCGGCGCGACCGCGCTCGCGTTCGGCGGCGTCCTCTCCCCGGAGGCCGCTGCCGTCGCGGTCGACGTCGCCCAGAAGGGCGTCGACACGCCGTGGTGGAGCCTCTTCTCGAAGGCCGCGTTCGCCGGCCTCATCGTCGCCGGCGTCGTCTGGGTGGAGTACGCCGCCCGCGACACCATCTCGCGGATGGTCGTCGTCTACATCGCGTTCCTCGCGATTCCGCTCGGCGGCCTCTACCACTCCGTCGTCTCGTTCACGGAGATGGTCTACCTCGTCCTCCAGGGCGACCTCACGGTCGTCGTCGGCCTCTGGGACTTCGTGCTTCCCGTCCTGCTCGGGAACACCATCGGCGGCGTCGTGCTCGTCACCGTCGTCAACTACTTCCAGACGACCGAGCACCGTCTCGCGTCCGCGCGCTTCGAGGGCGCGGACCGACAGCTCTCGGTCCGCGAGTGGCTCTACGGCGGCTTCGTCGGGCGGTCGTACGTCCCCCTGATCGACCACACCGGCGAGGACGCGCTCGCGGAAGCCGACGACTACCGCATCGTCGTCCCGATATCGAACCCGCGGACGGAGACCGCGCTCGTCGAACTGGCGTGCAAGCTCGCCAGCCAGAACGCCGACGCCACCATCCACGTCGTCCACATCGTGCAGATGCCGGACCGGACGCCCACCGGCTACCGGGCGGACCGCCACCAGCGCATCGTGGAGACGTCCGACGACCTGATGGCCGACATCCGGGACGTCGCGGACGACCACGGCATCCCCTGCGAGACGTCGACGGTCGTCTCGCATCGCTCCTTCGAGGAGATCTTCGACGTCGCCGACCGGAAGCGCGCGGACCTCCTGGTGATGGGGTGGGGCGACGACCGCCTCTGGTCGAGCGGCCGCGCGGAACGCCCGATCGACGAACTCACGAACCGGCTGCCCGCCGACGTGCTCGTGTTCCGGGACCGCGGACTGGACGCGTCCCGCGTCCTCCTCCCGGTCGCTGACAACCCCCACGCCGACCTGAACGCGGAGGTCGCGCGGTCGCTCCGCCAGACCGAGGGGTCGGAGATCGCCCTCCTCCGGGTGGTGGACTCGCCCGACGAGCGGCCCGCGGGCAAGCAGTTCCTCGCGGACTGGGCGGCCGAACACGGCCTCGACGACGCGACGCTCCTCGTCGACGACTCCGGGGACGTCGAGTCCGCCATTGCGGCGGAGTGTGGCAACCACACCCTGCTGTTGATCGGCGCGACCTCCCAGGGCCTGCTCTCGCGTCTCGTCAGGAACGCCCTGCACTACGACATCGTCAACGAAACGGAGACGTCGATGATTCTCGCGGAGCGCGCCACCGACCGCAGCATCCTCCAGCGGCTGTTCGGCCGGTAGCGCGCCGACTGTCGAGTCCGGCTCGCGACCCGTGACCGCGACTCGCGCGTCTCAGCCCGCGTTGGTTTCGACGACTCACGGACGCAACCGTTGTGTCTCCGACCGCCAGAGCTATCTGTAATCCCGACAGCGTCCACGATATGTCGACGCCGCCCCGGTCGGACGTTCCGTGGTACGTCGCGCCGCTCCCGGAGCGGTTGGAGGACTTCGCGCTCCGGTTCGCGTGGCTCATCGTCGCGATCAACCTTGCTGGCACCGCGTTCGGGTTCTGGTACTACCGCGTCCAGTTCGAGGCGACGCCGATACTCGCGTGGCCGCTGGTGCCCGACAGCCCGGTGGCGACGCTGTTCATCGCGCTGTCGCTGGCCGCGTACAAACTCGACTTCGACGCGGACTGGCTGCACGCGCTGGCCTTCTTCGGCTGCATCAAACTCGGCTTCTGGACGCCGTTCGTCCAGCTCGTCGTGAACGGCCAGGGCGACCTCTGGTGGGCGATGTACTGGTTCCTCGTCGTGAGCCACCTCGGGATGGCGCTGGAGGCCTTCCTCGTGCACCGCTACGCGAACTTCTCCGTCCCTGCGGTCGCCGTCGCGCTCGCCTGGTACGGCTTCAACGACGTCGTGGACTACTTCGTCGCGTTCCTGGACGGCCCCCACCACACGCTCCTGCGCGCGGAAATCCTCCCCGCCGGCATCGACCACTCGATCGCCGCCCACGACCACGCCGCCGCGGGCGCAGTCGTCCTCACGCTGCTCGCGACGTTCCTCGCGCTCGCGACGCGCGTGAAGTACCTGGAAGCGCGACGAGACGTCTGACCTGTCCAGCAGGGCTGGGCTGAACGCGAGCGTCCAGGGGCTTTCCGGCGGTCTCTGAGAGTGTGCGTGAAACCGCGGACGCACTGGGACGGCTGGACTTACTTTTTCACTCCGGCCGCCGACACCACGGGTATGTACGACGCGGTCGCGGACCTGCCGTTGACTGTCGACGCAGTCGCCCTGGACAGACTCGAGCGCGAGACGCCGGCGTTCGCACGCGCGACGACCATCGTCGCCTTGTCGGGCGCTGGCGAGACTGGTCGCGGCGAGGACGTGACCTACGAACCCGAGCACCACGACGCCCTCCGGGCGCACGAAGCGGAGACGGCCGAGGGCGAAGTGTTCGACCTCGCCGGCGAGTACACGGTCGCGGGGTTCTCCACCGCGCTCGACGACACCGACCTGTGGCCGGTCGACGACCCCGGGCGCGACGACTTCCGGGACTACCGCCGCTGGGCGTTCGAGGCCGCAGGCCTGGACCTCGCGCTCCGGCAGAACGACACCACGCTCGCGGCCGTCCTCGGCCGACAGTTCGACCCCGTGCGGTTCGCCGTCAGCAGTCGGCTACCGGACGGCGACGCCGCCCGCGTCGAGACGCTCCTGGAGCGCTACCCGGACGCGGAACTCAAACTGGACCCGACTGGTGACTGGCCCGGCGAGACCTTCGACTACCTCGCGGACACCGACGCCGTTCGCGTCCTCGACCTGAAGGGCCACTACGAGGACACCGACGTCGACCAGTCCGCCGACCCAGCACTCTACGAGACCGTCTTCGAGACGTTCCCGGACGCCACCGTCGAGGACCCCGCGGTGACCGACGAGACCAGGGGCGTCGTCGCCGCGCACAGCGGCCGCGTCGCGTGGGACGCACCGATTCACGGCCTCGGAGACGTGCTGGACGCCCCCTTCGACGTGCGCTGGCTGAACGTCAAACCCTCCCGATTCGGCACGCTCGAGTCCCTGTTCGAGACGCTGGCGTGGGCGTTCGACGAGGACGTGGCGCTGTACGGCGGCGGCCAGTTCGAGCTCGGCGTCGGCCGCGGCCAGATTCAGGAGCTCGCCTCGCTGTTCTATCCCGCGGGGCCCAACGACGTCGCGCCGGGCGTCTACAACGACCCGGACCTCCCGGAGAATCCCCCGGAGAGCCCGATTTCGGTACCCCGCGGTCACGTCGGCTTCGGGTTCGACTAGTCGCGGGGTCTGTCGAACCGGCGCCGTCAAGAATTTGGTGTTTGTTAGCGTACCGCAAGTTATGGAGTACTTCGTCACCGGCGCGACCGGGTTCATCGGGACACACCTGGTCGAGCGCCTCGTCTCGGACGGCCACCACGTGACAGCACTGACCCGCGACCGCTGGAACGCCGACCACCTTCCCGACGCAGTCACCGTGGCCGAAGGCGACATCACGGACAAGGAGACGATGCGGGACGCGATGGCGGGCGCCGACGGCGTCTTCCACCTCGCGGCCTGGTTCCAGATCGGTCCCGGCCCGTGGAACGCCGAGAGAGCCCGCCGCATCAACGTGGACGGCACCCGGAACGTCCTCGAACTGCTGGACGAACTCGACGTGCCGAACGGCGTCTACGTCAGCACGGTCGGCGTCTACGGGCACACCGGCGGCGAGTACGTCGACGAGTCCTACCGCTCCCCGCGGTCGTTCCCGTCGGTGTACCAGCGAACCAAGTGGGACGCCCACTACGAAGTCGCCGAACCGATGATGGACGACGGCCTCCCGCTCGTCGTCGCCTCGCTCGGCGCCATCTACGGCCCCGGCGACAAGAGCTACGGCGGGACGCCCCGAACCGGGTTCCAGGGGCTGCTCCGGGGCGACCTCCCGATGGTTCCAGACGACTTCGTGCTGCCGTTCGACTACGTCGAGGACACCGCGGCGGCCCTGGACGCCGCGATGCAGGCGGGCGAACCCGGCGAGGAGTACATCGTCGCGAGCGAACCGCGGAACATCACCGACGTCTTCGAGGTCGCCGCCGACCTCACGGGCGTCGAGATGCCGCGTTCCGTTCCTGGGTCCGTGTTCCGCTGGCTCGGTCGCGGCGTCGGCGTCCTCGAACCGGCGGTACAGCCCCCGGAGGGGTTCGAGAGCGAAATGCTGCGGTTCTTCGGGACCGGACCAGTCCTCGTCGACAACGCGAAGGCCCAGCGGGAACTCGGCATCGAACATCGACCCCTGGAGGACGGCCTCCGCGAGTACCTCGCCTGGGAAGTGGACCAGCTGGGGATGGACGTCGATGTGGACGTACCAACCGACAGCGAACCGGCAGTCGGCGCGGAGCCGTGACGCAGGCCCGGCGGAATGGGCGCGCCCTTCCGTGACGGAGACGCGACGCCCCGCGGCGCCTCCACGTCGGCTACTCGTCGTCCCGGTGCGCGCGCACCCACAACTCTCCGATCCGGGAGAGTCGCGTCCGGTAGGACTTCCCGTGTTCCTCGCGCTCGACGTACCCCTTCCCGCCGGGCCCGAGCTTGTCCACGGTGTACGTGACCTTCGACCGGAAGCTGTCCGTGTACTCCTCGCTGAGGTCGTCGGCCAGCGTCTTCGCGAGGTCGCTGACCGAGTCGAACTCCCCGTGCTCGCCGAGCGTGTACAGGATGAGCTCCTCGAAGGGCTTCACGTTCGAGAACGACGCCACGGGGAGTTCGACGACGTGACTGCCGTCTATCTCCTTCGCGCCGATTGTGGTGCCGCGCTCGTCGAACTCCGCGAGCAGGTCGCGGGCGTCCTGCAACTGGTCGGTGACGGCGGCCTCGTCGAGGTCCCCGTCCGCGACCGCTTCCAGGAGGTCGGCGCTCGCGCGAAGCTCCTCGGCGAGTTCGGTCTCGAGGTACTTCTCGGGGGCCGTGTAGTACGTGTGGATGCGCTCGCGGTCCTCCGGGTGCTCGACCATGATGGAGTGTGCGGCGGTCGCGAACGCGAACGACACCGTCCGGGGCATCGACGCGATGTTCACCCAGACCTCGCCCTCCGGGTCCGCGTCGAGTTCGTCCTCGATGAGGTCGAACGCCTGCTCGAAGGCGGCGTCGTAGTCGTAGACGTCCGACACCGACACGCGCTCGGTTTCGGCGCCGAGCAGGTTCCGGAAGTCGTCCTCGAGCTTCTGGGAGATGCGCTGACTGTACTCGACGTTCGCCTCGCTGCCCACCGCGCCCTCCAGGAGAATCACGCGGTCGACGACCAGCTGTTCGCGCACCAGCGGCGCGATGAGCCGGTCGTAGTCGAACCCGACCGGCACGACGTGCGTCTGCATACCTGACCCAGGGGACTGGCTCGTATAAAAACCAGGAGACTCGCACCCCTCGGTCCGCTACCAGGTCGTCGGTTTCGGTGGACTCCCTAGTCGCGTTCGCTGACCCCGTCCGGCCCGGATAACTGCCACTTCAGCAGGCTGGCTTCGCCGCGCCGGAGGACAGTACTGACCGTGGATTTGTCCACGTCGAGTTCCTCGGCGACGTCCGCGAGGCTCGCCTCTCGCGGGACCTCGAAGTACCCCATCCTGAGCGCCGTCTCCAGCACGTCCCGCTGGCGCTCGGTGAGCAGCCCGCCGCCGTCCTCGTGTCCGACCACGAACTGGACCTCGAACGCCAGCGGACTGTCCTCGAGACCCGTTCGCACGCGGTCCAGCTGGGCGCGCGTGCCGGTGATGTCGAAGTCGAACCAGCCGTCCTCGACAACAATGGGGTACTCGGGTGCCAGCGCCGACTGTTCGACGAACTCGTAGAGCCCCGTCTCTGTGGTCCGGTACCGGACTAGCAGCCGGTCGGCGGTGACGTCCAGTGGCTCGTGCCAGACGACCTGCGGGTGCGTGTCGAAGGCGTCGGCGACCGCGTCCGGATCTGCGGTCCGGACCTCGCCGAGTTCGACTGCGCCCTCGTCGTCACGGAGTCCCGTCAGCAGCCTGAACGTGGCGTCCGGGAACTCACGGGAGACCGCCGCTATCCACGTGTCCGGGGGTAACTGGACGCGGAGTTGCGCGCGAATCACGCGCCACCACCACGCACTCGAACCAACATGTTGGGGTAGGGACTACGTGACTGTCGAACCACCCTACATTCGATGGTCGAAACCGTCACGCCCGGTACCTCCTCCGGGTACAGCCCCGCTGCAGTACTCGTGGAACTCAACGACCGGAACCCGCCGCTCGCCGCAGTCACCGTGCTCACGTCGGCGCTGTTCGCCGGCTTCCTGGTCGGAATCGCGACCGACCCCAGGACCCTGGCCGGCGAGCCGGTGTGGCTCAAGCCCGCGAAGTTCGCGGGCAGCATCGCGCTGTTCACCGGGTCGCTCGCGTGGCTGACCCCGCATCTCGGCGCGCCCGACGGCGTGCTCCGAACTGCCAGCCGCGGCATCGCCGCAGGCATGGTTGTCGAGATCGCGCTCATCGGCGGGCAAGCCGCGCGCGGCGTCGAATCGCACTTCAACACGGCGACGTCCCTCGATACGGCTGTCTACGCCCTGATGGGCGCCACTATCGTCGGGTCCGTTGGCCTCCTGGCGTGGCTGCTCGCGCGCTCGTGGCGGCTGGAGTCCGACATCGCGCCCGCGTTCGCGTGGGGGATTCGCCTCGGCGTCCTGCTGTTCGTCGTCGGGTCGTTCCAGGGCGGCGCGATGAACGCTATCTCGGGCGCCGCCACTGGGTCTGGGCCGACGCTCCCCGTGGTACGCTGGAACCTCGGCGGCGACTTCCGGGTCGCGCACTTCGTCGGGTTGCACGCCATCGAAGTCCTCCCGCTGGTCGGGTACGCCACCGCGCGCAGCCACCAGCGGGGCCGCCTCCAGCGCCCTCTTCTGGTCGTCGCGGTCGCAACCGCCGCCTACGTAGTGGTACTCGCGGCGGCGTTCGCGTTTGCCGTCGCGCCCCTTCTCGGGTGACACCGCTACGTCCCGTCAGAGCACGACGTCAGCCGTCGCCACCTCGGCGAACTCGCCGCGGAGGTGTGCCACCGCCGCACGTGATTCGCCGCCGCATCGATACGCCCACCGTCGTGGGTCTCACGGTCGAACGTCGCCGTCGCGCTCCCGGTCACCGACGCCCCGTTCTGGTTGACGTACGTTCGGAACTGCCACGTTCGCGGTCCAGCGGTCGTTAGTCCGGGCACCATGTTCGAATCACTTTCTGGACGGGTCGAGCACCCCGCTGGGGTTCGAAAATCGAGTCCGCTCCGTCAGCACTGGACCGTACGGACGAGGTGTACGCTCACGCCGTCCCCGGAGGCTTCGACTGTTATCGGGTCGCCGCAGTCTACCGACGAGAACGTGTGTGTGGCTGCCTCGTTCGGGCCGACCGAGTCGTTGGCTGCGAGGTCGACCGTCGTCTCGTCGACTGTGACTTCCAGCGTCGTGAGCGCGGCCCCGGACGGCAACCGCTTGGTGACTGTGATTTCGAGGTCCGTCGTTCCGTTTTCGATGTTCTCGGGTGTCTGCGCGAACGCGACGTACGCGGACTCGTCGTCGCTGATCTGGACGGAGAGGCCGCGGTCGACCGTGGCCGAACTGAACCCGCCTGTACTCGACGCCAGTCCGACGCCGAGCAGGACGACGACCAGGAGCACGAGGTGGCGTTGGGAGATCATTCGTCGTCTACCTCCGCTGGTTTGTCTCGGGCGCCGAGTCGCATCCTGTAATAGTTGTCGTAGAAGTGGCCGACAGAGGACACCGCGAGCGCCGTTACGAAGAACACGCCGCAGGTCAGCGGTGAGGGCAGCGAAACGGGATAGAGGTCGACCCAGACCACCTCATCATCTGGTCCCCTCGCCAACCGCCACCGTTTCCTCCCCACCAGCCTACCTCCGTCCATGAGCAAGTGGTTGCAGTCGGGGCTGCGGCGGGACGTCTGCGTCGTGGTCGCCGGCGAGGGCGACCCGACCCAGCAGTCCGTGAAGCGCGCCATCGAGCGGAAGAAGGACGACCGCATCCGGCCCAAGCGGTTCAACGGCGCGGTCCAGAAACTGGAGAAGGCGAACATCATCACGCGGGAGCCGGACGGCGTCCACGACCGACTGCTGCTCACGGACGCGGGCGAGCAGCGGCTGCGGGAGCACCGCGAGTGGGAGCGGGAGCGACTCGCGGACTGGGACGACGCGGCGTGACTGACGCGAGTGCTCAGTCCGCGCGGACGCGCTCGAAGTAGACGCTCGTGTCCTCTGATGTGGCTTGCGTCGTCACGGCGGAGACGCCGACGGTGAGCACGAGCCCGATGGCCATACCGACGACCGAGGGCAGCCAACCCCAGTACGCGTCGGCGATGACGGGGTAGCCGCCGAGGGTGACCGTCGGGCCGAACACGGTCAGGAGGTAGAACAGCTGGCTGCCGCCGACGCCCGCGAGCATCCCCGAGCGCGTGGTGTTGCGCCAGTAGAGCGCGACGGCGACCGGGAGCGCGAGCTGGGCGAACCCGCCGAACGCGGTCTCCCCGATCTCCACGAGCGTCCCGGGTTCGAAGAGGCTCGCGACGAACGTCGCGGACGCGAACACGACGACGCCGACGCGCCCGAGGACGTTCTCGTGCTGCTCGCTGGCATTCTCGTTCACGAACGGCCGGTAGAGGTCGCGCGTGAAGTACGACGCACCCGATAGCAGCATCGAGTCCGAGGAACTCATCATCGCCGCGAGCGCGCCGGCGACGACGAGCGCCGCGAACCAGCCGGGCGTGTACTCCGCGAGCAGGACGGCGAGGATGTTCCCGCCCTCGGGCAGCGAGAGGCCGAGGCCCTGCGCCCACGACCCGAGCAGGAACGCCGGCACGAACAGGAGCACGACCAGCACGGGCCAGAGCGCGAACGACCGCTTCAGGACTGTCTCGGACTTCCCGACGAAGAACCGCTGGTTCACCTGCGGGAACATCGTCACGCCGAACGCGATGCCGACGGCCTGCGAGAGCATCCACTGCGGCGAGTACGCGCCGCCGCCGAGGCCGCGGAACTCGGCGGGCATCGCGGCGGCGATACCGCCGTCGGCGGCCAGCGCGGCGGCAATCCACGCGAACGCAACCCACACCATCCCGAGCATGAACACGCCCTGGAGGGTGTCCGTCCACGCGACGCCGCGCATCCCCGCGATCACGACGTACGCGATCATGAACAGCGTGATGAAGCCGGCGCCGGCCCAGTACGGGACCGCGCCGTTCGTCAGTCCCTCGAGGGCGGTGCCGGCGCCGACCTGCTGAAGCATCACGTACGGGAACAGCCAGAAGATGCTCACTGCGGCGACGAGCCCGCGCAGCCTCGGCGACCCGAACCGGTCGCCCAGCATCTCGCCGAGCGTGACGTAGCCGTGGGCGCGCCCGAGCAGCCACTGCCGGTAGCCGAGGAGGTACCACAGCAGGCCGAAGAGGACGCCGTCCATCAGCCCCATGACGAGAATCCACTCGGGACCGAGCTGGTAGGAGATGTTCGGGCCGCCGAAGAACGTGAACGCGGACAGCAGCGTCGCGAACGTCGTGAACAGGAGGACGCCGGTGCCGAGGCCGCGGCCCGCGAGGTAGTAGTCCTCGGCGGTCTGGTCGGTGACGCGGTACGCGACGACGCCCACGGCGAGCGCGACCAGCATGTAGGCGGCGACGATGCTGACCTCGAGCAGCGCGCTCATCGGCTCACCTCCACGAACGTCCCCCAGTCGCGACTGGCGAACGCTGCGAACGCGATGGCTGTCAGCCCCATCCAGGCGACGTGCCACCAGAGCCACACCGGCAGGCCGGCGACCATCGTCTCGTCGCCCCACAGGAACCACGGGATTGCGAACGCGACGAGTACCACGAACACGACCCCCCAACCGAGCGCCGAACGTGACGGCATCTTACGAACGTCTATCTACTATCCTCGGTTAAGTGTTACTGAAACCCTCTGTAACGCCAATCGTAGAAAAATCCTCTCTGGAATGCGGATTGGTCGACGTTAGTTTCTCTTACTGGCTATGCCTCGCATTCGCGTTTTCCGCGTGGCTATTCGTCGTCGTCCGTCCCGCGCACGCCCTCGGCGTCCTCCGAGAGTTCGTCCCAGCCGACGGTCTCCTCGATCTCCGCGACAACGTCCGCGACGGTCTCGTTCACGCCGAGTTCGCCACGCAACTCTATCTCCGAGCGGTCGCCGTCGGGCAACACGTCCCCGCCGAGTGTCACTTCCCGGACTGGGTCCCAGTAGACTATCGAGCCGGTAGCGTCCATGCCGACAATTTGCGAACCGTCCTCGAGTTGTCGGGGATACCGTTCGAGCGAGCGGTTGGATCGGTCCGCCATGTGCGGCGGTACTGCCGGGACACTTGTAACCGCGGTGGCCGCACGGGACCCAGGTCGTCCGAATCCGGGGGTCGATTGTCGACCGTCACGACAGCGCCGTTTTGGCGCCGTCACGACAGCTATTTCCCACCCGCGTACGTAGATTTGAAAGAGAACGAGACTGATGGAGGACACCGCGAAGTACCTGATACACGCGGACTTCGTCGCCGACGGCGTCGTCGAGCGCACCGACGTGGTCGGTGCGGCCTTCGGGCAGACCGAGGGCTTGCTCGGCGACGACCTCGACATCCGTGACCTGCAGGACTCCGCGAAACTCGGCCGCATCGACGTCTCCGTCGACAGCGAGGGCGGCCAGTCCTTCGGGAACATCACGATCGCATCCAGTCTCGACCGCGTCGAAACCGCGACGCTGGCGGCCGCGCTGGAGGCCGTCGAACGAATCGGACCCTGTCGCGCCCAGGTCGAGGTCCAGCGCATCGAGGACGTGCGCGCCGCCAAGCGCCGCGAGATCGTCGACCGCGCGAAGGAACTGCTGGCGACGGCGTTCGACGAGGGCGCGATCGACTCCGAGGACATCCTCCGGGAGGTCCGGGAGAGCGTCCGCGTCGAGGACATCACGGACTACGAGGGCTACCCGGCGGGCCCGAACGTCGAATCCAGCGACGCAGTGCTCGTCGCCGAGGGGCGCGCAGACGTCGTCACGCTCCTGGAGTACGGCATCAAGAACGCCGTCGCCGTCGAGGGGACGGACGTACCGGACGCCGTCGCCGAGCTCACGAAAGACCGCACGGCGACTGCGTTCCTCGACGGGGACCGCGGCGGCGACCTGATTCTGCGCGAACTCGAGCAGGTCGCCGACCTCGACTACGTCGCTCGCGCCCCGCGTGGCCAGTCCGTCGAGGACCTCTCACGGAAGTCCGTGGACGCAGCGCTCCGCGACAAGACGCCCGCGGACGCAGTGGCGCCCGTGAGCGTTACCGCTGACGACGCCGAACTCGCCGAGGGCGCGTCGTCCGCGACAGCTGAAGCGACCGTCCAGGGCGCGGAGGGCGCCGTCCCAGAGACCACTGACGGCGAGGCCGCCGCTGGGCCGGTCGACGAGGGTGCGCCCGACGAGTCCGGAGACGACGAGCAGCCCGCCGACGAAGTGACGGCGGCCACGGACGGTAGCGCCACGCCGGCGCCCACGACCCAGGCGACTTCGACGACAGAGTCACCGGCCACCGAATCCCCGGAGACTGTGTCCGATTCCGAGTCGGAGCGGGCGGACGAGGAGCAGGGAGCGTCTGCGGGCGCGGACCCGATGACCGTCGCCGACCACGTCGACGCGGTCGCGGGGTCCGGAACGGTCCGCCTCCTGGACGACGACCTCACCGTGCTGGTCGAAGCGGACGCCGACACCGCCTTCGACAAGCTGGACGACGCGGACCGCGTGCCACCCGTTGTGGTCGTGGACGACACTGTCACCCAGCGCCTGCTGGACGTCGCCGCCCAGCGGGGCGTCGGGAAACTCGTCGGAGCCGAAGCGGGCGAGTACGTCAAACAGCCGGCGAGCGTGCGCGTCCACACCTTCGAGGAGTACTGAGCGCCGCTCTTCTGCAGGACTGAGAACAGCGCTGCTGCAGGAGTGCAATAGTCATTCTGCGGGCCGCTGACCGCGTGTCGACTGGTGGCTATTCGAGCTGGTCGCCTCCGGTGCGACTCGCGCTGGAGGCCTTACGCGAGTGTGCCGACGAGCGCAAGCGCGCCGCCCGCGAGGCCGCCGGTCAGCGTCGCGAGGAAGTTCACGCCCTGGTTGCCGACGACGGCGCCCTCCAGGACTGCGCCTGCGAGGCTGTCGGCGGTCATTCCGGCGAATCCGGCGGCGACTACGACGCTCGCGCCACCCGCACTGAACTCGAAGACGAACACGCACAGGGCGGCGATGAGCGCCGCACCCGCGAGTCCAGCGACCTCGCCCTGCCACGTGACCGCGCCGTCAGTGCCCGGTTCGACGCGCTCGAACGTCGTCACGAGTCGCGGGTCGTCGAAGAGCCCGCCGACCTCACTCGAGAGGGTATCCGCGAGTGCGGTCGCGACGGCGCCCGCGTAGGCGAACTGGTACGCGGTCGCCGTCAGCGGCACGTGGGCGTGGGCGGCGTACAGGAGGAGCGCGACGAGCGCCGCCGCGGAGTTCCCGAGGACGTTCCCGGTGCCGCGTGCGCCCTCGTTCTCCTCGGCGACGCCGCGCGCGAGTTTCTGGTCGTACCGGAACTTCGTCGTCAGGCTGCCCACCGCGAAGAACGCGATGAGCACGACGAACCAGCCGTAGCCACCGAGCACGACTGCGAACAGGCCGAGCAGGACGCCCGTCAGCATCCCGGCGACGGATGTAGCGCCGAGCGCGTACGACACGTACCCGAAGCCGGTGGTGACGACGAGCGCGACGAGCACGCGCTCCCAGGCGGTCGCCGCGGACACGGACTCGAACGGCGCGAGGACCGCCAGCAGCCACAACAAGAGTGCGACGGACAAGAGGACGAGCGGGTCGTCGCGCGCGACGAACACCGACCGCAACACGCCCGCGACGAGCGCGCCGCTCGCCGCCAGGAACACCCAGTAGGGATAGTCCATCGGCTGCTCGAGAACGCCTGCGACGATGGTCTGCCCGGCGAGCGCGACGAGCGCGCCGACGACGACGAACCCGACCATCGAGTACGCGCGGTGCTCCCGCACTGCGAGCACGAGTCGGCGTCCGAGGTCGCCATACCCGACCAGGAGTACTGTCGCGACGAACACGCCGACCGGGAGGTCGAACACGGGGACGAGCAGGCCCACGCCGGTCGCGGCGAGCGCGAACCCGATGAGGGTCCGGAGGCGTTCCTCGCGGCGGTCGCGGGGCGTCGAGAACACGTCGAACAGCCAGCCGTCGGTCACGGGGAACGCCGCGGCGGCGACGAGTGCGAACGGGACCGCCGCTGCCCGGCCGAGGAGTGGCGCGGCCAGCGACAGCGACGCCACGGCAGCGAACGCCGTGGCGCGCCGGAGACTCCAGTTCACGTCTCCCGGGGCTTGCCCGGGACCCTACTTAACTTCCCCGAACCCGCTCGCGTCGCCGGGGACGTCGACAGTCCGTCGCGTAGCTCCTAATTGCCTTTGTTCGGGCAGTTGGTCCGCGAGCAGGACCGGTCCGCCGGGCGGCCCGCGACCAGCAGGATTTTGAGCGCGCGCCCTCGTTTCGACGGTGTGGCTCTCTACGACTGGTACCTCGCGGCGCGCGTCCGCCGTCACGCCGCGGAGGCGCCCGACCACGTCGCGCTCGTCATCACGGAGCGCGACCTGCTGGAAGCCGGCGCCTACGACACGCTCTCGGACTTCTTCGGGTGGGCGTTCGACTACGGCGCCGACCGCGTCACGGTCTACGTGAGCGTGCTCGACGAAGCCGCGGTGCCGACGCTGGAGCGCGAACTCACGCGGGTGTCCGCGCCCCGTGGCGTCGACGTGCGTGGCCCGGACGACGACGAGCGCGCGGACGCCCCGATTCAGGTGAGCGTCGGCCTCGGCGGCAAACACGAGTTCGCGACCGCCGTCAGGCACGTCGCCGACGCCGTCGACGCCGGCGAGATGGCGCCCGCGGACATCGACGAGGACACCATCGAGTCCGAACTGGTGTTCCCCGAGGAGCCAGATCTCGTCATCAAGACCGGCGCGGAACGCCTCTCGGATTTCATGATCTGGCAGTCTGTCTACTCGGAACTGTACTTCACGGACGTGAACTGGCGGGACTTCCGGAAACGCGACTACCTCCGCGCGGTGCTGGACTACCAGAATCGGCAGCGGCGGTTCGGACGCTGAGCGTAGCGAAGCGTGCGAAGCATGGAAATCTCCGATTTCCGGCGGTTCGGCCGATAGAAGGTCGTGTGTCAGTTGTCGCGATGACGCCCCGATCAGTCCGCGGACCGGCTCTCGGCGTCCACGTCCTCGGGCGGGTCCGGGAGCGTGCCCTTGAGGCGGTCGAGGACGCGGCGGGCTTCCCCGACTTCGCTGCCGAGCGCGCGGACGAGCGCGAGCGCTCGCTTCGCTCGCGTTTGCCGCCAGGACGCCTCCCGGGACTCGTAGGTGCGGACGGCGCGGAGGAAGTCGACCTTCGAGAACTCCGGCCAGTACGGCGTGCAGAAGAACACGGCGGCCTCGCTGCCGTTGGCGTGCCACGGGAGGAAGTTCGAGGTGCGTTCGTCGCCGCCGGTGCGGATGATGAGGTCGACGTCCTGGACGGGACTCGTGTGCAGTCTGGATTCGACTTCGTCGAGGTCCACGTCACTGGGGTCGAGGTCGCCGTCCTGCACGGCGGTGGCGACACCGCGGGCCGCGCCGAGCAGTTCCGCGCGGCCGCCGTACGCGAGCGCGACGTTCAACGCGAACCCGTCGTAGCCCGCGGTCCGGGATTCGGCGTAGTCGACGGCGTCCCGCACGCGCTCCGGCAGGCGGTCGGTGTCCCCGATTGCGCGAATCCGGACGCGCTCGTCGTGGACGCGGTCGGCGTCCGCGAACTCCTGGAGTTTCTCCTCCAGCAGGTCGAACAGGTGTTCCTGCTGTTCGCGCGGACGATTGAAGTTCTCCGTGGAGAACGCGTACAGCGTCAGCTCCTCGACGCCGAGTTCACCGCACCAGTCCAGCACCTGCTCGGTGGTCTGCGCGCCGGACTGGTAGCCGTCGGTCGCGTCGCGACCCTGTTCGCGTGCGTACCGCCTGTTTCCGTCCTGGATGACGGCGACGTGTGCGGGTGCGCCGTCGATTTCTCGCCGCAGCACGCGCTCGTAGGCGGCGGTCACGACGCCTTCGAGCAAGTCTCGCATCGTTTGCACCCGAGGAGGGTATCACGTATCAGCCTTCTGCCCGCGCGCCGCGACCGCGCAAACTGCCCCAGACGGTCTCGACTCGACGGCCCGGGAGCGCGGAGACGGCGATATGACGGTCTGGCGGCGCTCCCAACGGCGGGGGCCGTTCGCGCGAATCGCCACACGTATTGCCCACAGGTGTGTCGGTTCAGCCATGAGCGAGACGGTCAACGAGGACCTCTACCGGGACACGGTCGAACTCCTGAAGCCGGGGGACATCGAACTCGCGGGCGCCGTCGTACACACGACCTACGACTCCAGCGAGGAGAGCATGCTCCACCAGCTCACCCTCGACGCCGGCGAGGCTGTCGCCGAGCGCGCCGGGAAGGGCGACACGTACGTCTACTCGGGCAACGACAGCGACGAGTTCGGCGTGAACCAGCACCAGGGACTCACTCTGGAGGACGACGAGTTCGTCTGGGAGTGCCAGCAACTCCTCCGCGAGGGGACGTTCGACCTGGTGCTGTACTGGGAGGCGACCGGCGACCAGGACGCAGTCTTGGCTGACGTCCGAGATCTGGACGGCGTGGACCGAGTCGTGGCGATCACCGAGGACGGCTTCGAACTGTAAGCTCGGCCTACCGAGGCGGCGACGGACCTGACAGAACCCAGCAATCCGAGTTATTCCGATAATTCGCCGAAGAGAAGCGCTTACGCCGTTGTTTTCACGTTCCGCCGCTGTATCGCAAGCCGGGTCGTTTATGGTCCGGGCCACCCCAGACGTGCGTATGGAAGTAGCGGACCTCGACGACCGGGACCGCGCCGTTCTGAACGCGTTCCAGGGGGGATTCCCGGTCGTCCACCGGCCGTTCGAGCCGGCGGCGCACGCGCTCCGGTCGCGGGGCATCGACGTCGACCCGGCTGGCTTGCTCGACCGCGTGCAGCGCCTCGACGACGAGGGCGTGTTGACGCGGTTCGGCGCGCTCATCAACGCGGAAGAAATCGGCGGTGCGGCGTCGCTCGTGGCGATGCACGCGCCCGAGGACGAGTTCGAGGACATCGCGGAGACGGTCAACAGCTACCGCGAAGTCGCGCACAACTACGAGCGCGAACACCCGCACCTGAACATGTGGTTCGTGATCTCGGTCGCCGAACCGGGCCGCGTGGAGTCCGTGCTCGCGGACATCGAGGACGAGACGGGCCAGGAGACGTACAACCTCCCGAAGCAGCGGGAGTTCCGCGTGGAAGCGAAGTTCCTCGTCGACGGGCCGGTGTCGGACGGCGATGTCGACCTCTCGCACCTCGGCGCGACGCCGAGGCGGACCGACCGGGACTCGCTGACGCCGGCGGAGCGAGACCTCGTGCTCGCGGTCCAGGACGGCCTCCCCATCGTGGAGACGCCCTACGAGGCCGTCGCCGACGACATCGGCGAGGACACCGACTGGGTCGTCGAGACGCTGCGCCGGTTCAACGAAGAGGGGAAGGTGCGGCGCGTCGGCGTCATCCCGAACCACTACGCGCTGGGGTACACGGAGAACGGGATGACCGTCTGGGACGTGCCGGACGACGTCGTCGCGACGGTCGGGCCGGCGGTCGCGAGCCTCGACTTCGTGACGCACTGTTACGAGCGGCCGCGCCACGAGGGCGTGTGGCCGTACAACTTCTTCGCGATGACACACGGCCGCAGCGAGGCGGAGAGCGAGCGCCGCGTCCAGGAGGTCCGGGACGTCATGGACGAGTACTGGGACGTCGGCGACGACGACTGGGACACGCTGTTCTCGACGCGCATCCTGAAGAAGACCGGCATCCGACTCGCGGAGCGAGCCGACGCGAACACTGCATGAGAGGGTCTTCCGAGCCAGGTTCCCAGCAGCCGGGGTGGCAAGCGTGATTCCACTCGTGCACGACTTCACGGACGCGTCCGTGCTCGTGGTCGGCGGCGGTGCAGTCGGTGCGCGGAAAGCCCGGCGGTTCGCGCGGGAGGCCGACGTCGTCGTGCTGAGCCCCGCGTTCGCCGACGCCGACTTCGGGGACGCCGAGCGCGTACAGGCCGCTCCGGACCCCGGGGACGCGGGCGACTGGGTCGCGCGAGTCGACCCCGAGCTGGTCGTCGCGGCGACGGACGACGACGCGGTCAACGACGCGTTCGCGGCCGCCGCGCGCGAGGCGGGCGCACTCGTAAACCGCGCCGACGAGTCGGGCGGCCGCGACGCCGACAGCGTCGTCGTACCGGCGACGGTGGGAGACGGTCCGGTGTCGGTCGCGGTGACCACGGGCGGCGAGAGCCCAGCGCTCTCGAAGTTCCTGCGGGAGGAGATCGAGTCCCACCTCGAGGGCGCTGGCGAGATGGCCGAACTCACCGCGGAGCTACGCACTGAACTGCGGGCCGCTGATGTCCCCGAGGAGACCCGGAGGGACGCTGTACGAGCGGTCGTGCGTTCGGAGCCGGTTTGGAAGGCTTTACGTACCGGTGGGACAAATCCCCGGAAAACAGCCGACGACGTTGTCGAAACCGTCGTGGGGGAACTGGAGTGGTCTACGTGAACGGGAACACAGGCGTCGTGTCCGGCGTGCGCGTCTCGCACGAGTCGGCCTCCCTCTCCGATCTGGAGGCCGCGAGCGCAGCCAGCGAAGCCGACGCAGTCGAGGCGTTGCTCGCACAGCCGGCCGTCGACGAGGCGTTCGTCCTACAGACGTGTCACCGAGCCGAAGCGTACGTGGTCGCCGACGACGGCGCCGCGGGTCGACGCGCGCTCGCCGCGGCCGGGTTCGACCCCGCGGCGGCGGGCGCAATCGGGATGGGCCACGAGGAGAGCCTGCGCCACCTGCTCCGGGTGGCCGCGGGTCTGGAGTCGCTGGTGGTCGGCGAGGACCAGATTCTCGGCCAGGTCCGGAACGCCTACGAGACGGCGACAGACGCCGACGCGATCGGGCACGTGCTCCGCCAGGCCGTCACGAAGGCGATTCACGTCGGTGAGCGCGCGCGCACAGAAACCGAGATCAACGAAGGCGTGACCTCGCTGGGGAGCGCGGCGGTTCGCCTCGCCGAACGCGAGACGGTCGTCGCCGATGGCACGGCGCTCGTCGTGGGCGCGGGCGACATGGGGACGCTCGCGGCGAAAGCGCTGGCGAGCGCCGACGTCGACCGCGTGGTGGTCGCGAACCGGACGGTCGGCCGCGCGGCCCGCGTCGCCGACGCCGTCGACGCGTCCACGGAGACAGTGACACTGGACTGCGTCGACGAGCACGCGGCCGAGGCGGACGTGGTCGTCACAGCCACCGGGAGCGACGACTACGTGCTCGACGCCGAGACGTTCGCGGACGCCGCGGACACGGTCGTCGTGGACCTCGCGCAGCCGCGGGACGTCGCGCCCGAGGCGGACGACGAGCCCGGCATCGCCGTGTACGACCTCGCGGACCTGGAGTCCGTGACGGAGTCGACGCGCGAACAGCGCGAGGACGCGGCTCGCCAGGTGGAGGCGATGCTGGAGGCGGAGTTCCAGCGGCTGCTCGCGCAGTACAAGCGAAAGCGCGCGGACGAGGTCATCGCGCGGATGTACGAGAGCGCCGACCGCCTGAAGGCCCGCGAGGTGTCGACGGCGCTCTCCCAGCTCGAGGCGGGCGACGGCGACGTGTCCGACGAGCAGCGCGAAGTCCTGGAGTCGATGGCGGACGCGCTGGTCAGCCAGTTGCTCGCCGCGCCGACGAGGAGCCTGCGTGACGCCGCCGAGCAGGACGACTGGTCGACCATCGCGACCGCGCTGGAGCTGTTCGATCCGGAGTTCGAGGACGGGATGCCGTTCGACGCGCCGCCGGGCGAACTCGCGTCCGCGGAGTCCGAGGATTAAGCGTACCCGAGTCTGATTCCTGCAGCGACGACGACGCCGATCAGTAGCGGCGCGGCGACCGCTGCGGGCCCGGACAGGCCGGCGGTGTCGGCGAGCACCGCTGTCAGCACCACGAGCAGGACGCCGAACGCGACGGCGGCAGCCAACCCCCAGTTGATAGTGTCAGCGTTCACGCGTAGACGTCGCGGGCGAGGGGTAAGGAGTGTTGGGGCGTGGTCGAGTGTCGTTGAGGTGCAGTCCAACGGTGGGTGTGATGAGGGGGTCCCAGGGTGGGTACGACGATGAGGTGGCCAGCGGCGGGTACGGTTATGTCGCTGGCGTGCGAGGTTACACGCATGGCAGACGTGCTCTCAGCGGACGAAATCGAGGACAAACTCCCGGACGGGTGGCGGCTGTCTGGCGACGAAATCGTGCGCACGTACGAGTTCGACGACTACCTGAAGGGCGTCGCGTTCGCGTCCGAGGTGGGCGAACTCGCCGACGAGGAGTTCCACCATCCGGAGATCCGGATTCGCTACGACGAGGTCGAGGTCAGGTTCACGAGCCACGAGGCAGGCGGCGTGACGGACCGCGACGTCGAACTCGCGGACCGCTGCAACGGCCTGCGGTAGCATGCACGCCAAGTACGCGTTCGCCGTCCGGTTCCGCCTCGACCCCGACTACGAGGTGCGCGTCGACCCGCAGCGCTTCGAGACGCGGATGCAGCGCGTCGCCGACGACCCCGGGGAACCGGGGTGGCTGTTCTTCCGGGACAACCTCTGGCGTGGCGACATCGGCGACCCGGACCACTTCCGGGAACTGACCGCGGACGCGCTCGGCGTCCCGATCGAGCACGTCGAGTACCGCGCGTTCGAGTCGGACACCGAGTACTACGACGCCCTCCGGGCGGAGATCGGTGCGCACCTCGACCGCTTCAGGGCCGACAGCACGCCCGAAGTGCTGAACAAGTACTTCGGGAGTTCCGTGGAAGTCCAGGACTGACTGTTGGGTCACGGGCCGCCGAACCGAGACGTAGGGGACGGGAACGGGCTGGTGTGTGACGCTGTCACCCTGGTACGCAAAACACTTGTCAGACCACGTCGTAGTATCGTGTCCAATGGGTTCCCGCGCGGACTACGACATCTGGCTGTTCGACCTCGACGGCACGCTCGTGGACACCGAGTGGTCGTACACCAGGGAGGTGTTCGACCGCGTCGGTGACCGCGTCGGCCACGAGTTCTCGGACTACCAGGCGGAAGTGCTCTGGCACGGCCTCGGCGGCTCCCGCGACGTCCACCTCCGCGAGTGGGGGTTCGACCCGGACCCGTTCTGGGAGGCGTTCCACGACGTCGAAGATCCCGTCGCGCGGGCGGACGCGACGTACCTCTACGACGACGCCGCACGCGTCGGCGACCTGGACGGCCCGGTCGGCGTGGTCACGCACTGCGCGGAGTTCCTCGCCGACCCGGTCATGGACAGCCTCGACATCGGCGACTGGTTCGACGTCGTGGTGTGCTGCGACGACGAAACCGGGTGGAAGCCCGACCCGGGACCGCTTGAACTTGCGCTCGACGACGTCGGCGCCACACCCGACCACCACGGCGTCTACGCGGGCGACGCCGCCAGCGACGTCGGCGCCGCACAGAACGCGGGTCTCGACGGCGTCCACGTCGAGCGCCACGACCCCCACAAGCGCGGCCACTGCGTACTCAGCGACCACCGCGTCGAGTCGTTCGACGACCTGTTCGCGGAGACGTCGCGGGCCGATTAACCCCACCAACGAACCGCGGCGTTCTGACTCCGTACCACGCCACAATTCGGGCGACAGGGTGGCTTCCTCCGAGTTTTCGGAGTTTTCGGCAGAACATATTCAAGGCGACCCGTCGTCACGTCACGCATGGCTGACGAACCGACCGGGATCGGGCTCGCGCTGTTCCTCGCTCTCATTGCAGTCGTCGCTATCGGCGGTACGTGGCTGGTGGTGGCTGGCGGGAGCACGGCTGGCCTCACCGACGTCACAGCGAATCTTGCACCCCTTCTCGTCGTCGTTGGGCTCCTCGTCGGACTTGTCTGGGGGCTCGCCGGGTGACCACGCGGCCGGTGACGTGTCCGTCGAGAAGTCGTCTGCCGGTCAGTTCCCCTCTGATTCCGGCCAGACCGCTGGCCCTGACTATCCGTGACCCCACGAGCAGACGCCCGGAACGCGGTCAGTACCCGGCCAGGTCGCTCGTGACGTCGTCCATTTCGTCGAGAACGCTCGCTAGCTCCCGCACGCCGTCCTTCTCGACGCGGCGCGGGTTCGCGAGTGCTCGCACCGTCTGTTCGCCGACCGGGACGAACTCGAGACCGAGGCGGTCTGCCGTCACGCGCAGCGCCAGTCCCGCGTCCGCGTCCCCCTCCAGGACGGCGCGAGCCGGGCTCTCCGTGCCCTTCGTCGCGCGCTCGTAGCCGTCGATTGCGTCCGCGAGCGACCGGCGGTCGGTGTCCCGGTCGGCCGCGAGGTCCGCGAGCGCGTCGTCGAAGGCCTCCCGGAGGCCGCTGGCGCCGGTCCGGTTGCTCAGCGTCGCCTCGGAGTCCACGAGGTCCGCGACGCTGGAGACGGCCAGCGGGTTGCCGGCGGGGACGACCAGCCCCCACTGGCGGGTCCACGACTCGAGTTCCTCGCCCTCGCCGCTGTCGTCCGTCGTGACGGCGACGTCCGGCACGCCGTCGCGGAGGCGGCGCGCACCCTCCCGGCTCCCGAGCCCGAGGAACCGCGGGTTCGGAAGTCGGTCGAGCACGCGGTCGAACCCGGGGTCGCGCTCGCCGACGACGAGCACGGACGGCGGGCGGACGTCCCCCGAGAACAGTTCCACGGGCACCTGCTCGCCCGCTTCGAGGTACTCGGTGTCGGCGTCCACGGTGACGATGCCGTCCGCCTCGACGAGACTCGTCGTCGCGCCCGATCCCTTGTCGACCGGGTAGACGAGCGTTCTGCCGTCCCCGGACTCGACGAGGCCGACCGGCATCAGCCGGGTGCGGCCCTGCCCGTAGCGCTCCCGGACCGCCATCTCGCCGGTGACGGTCGCGGACCGCGGGGCCGGCAGCCCCGCCGCATCCCGGATTTTCGGCGCGACGAACGCCCGGAAAATGGTGAGCGCGGACACCGGATACCCCGGCAGGCCGATGTACGCGCTCGGGGACGCGTCCGCCGATTCGGGTTCGTCACCGCCGGCAGCACCCCGCATCTCGCCGACGAGCATCGGCTTCCCGGGTTTGACGCTGACGCCGTGCAACAGGAGTTCGCCGCGGTCCTCGACGACCTGGTAGACGACGTCGACGGCGCTGGCGGACGTCGACCCGGAGGAGAGCACGAGGTCGCAGTCGTCTGCGGCGTCCCGGAGGACGCGCTCTAGTTCATCGTAGTCGTCGCCCGCGTGCGGGTACATGATTGGCTCTCCGCCGGCGTCGCGGACGGCGGCGGCGACGGCGTAACTGTTCACGTCGTATATCTGGCCCGCGCGGTGGCTGACGTCGCCGCCCGGGCGCACGAGTTCGTCGCCCGTCGACACGATGCCGACCCGCGGTTTCGCGCGCACCGGGACCGTTTCGACGCCGAGCGCGGCGAGCAACCCGATCTCCCGGGACGTCAGCAGCGTCCCCGGGCCGAGCGTGCGGTCGCCAGCGGCGACGTCCGACCCCGCGACCATCACGCCGTCCCCGGGCGCCAGCGACGTGCGGATGGTCACGTCGTCGCCCTCGCGGGCGGTCCGCTCGACCATCACGACGGCGTCCGCGCCCGGCGGCACGGGCGCGCCGGTCGAGATCTCGACGCATTCGCCGTCGCCGATGCTGACGGCGGGTTCGCTGCCGGCGTGGACGTCGCCGACGCACGTCACGTCGACGGGATCGGTCTCGCTGGCGCCGAACGTGTCCCGGGCGCGCACGGCGTAGCCGTCGACTTTCGCGCGGTCGAACCCCGGGACGTCGAGGCGGGCGTCGATGCGGTCCGCGAGCACGCGGCCGTCCGCCTGGTCGAGGTGGACGCGTTCGACGCCGACCGAGAGGTCCAGGGAGTCGATGACCTCGCGGGCGCGCTCGGGGCTGGCGAGGTCCCGGAACTGCTTGCGGTCGCTCATCGGTGTGCCTCCCAGTCCTCGACGGCGACAGTCTCGCCGGCGTCGATGCCTTCGGTCTGCTCGGGGACGACCACCCAGCCGTCCGCGAGCGCAACGCTGGACAGTACGCCGCTCCCGCTGGCGCTCACCGGCTCCGCGATGCGTTCCTCGTCGTCGCCCTCGCGGAGGCGGACGCGCGCGAAGGTCTGTACGCCCGGTTCGGAACGTATCTTCCCGTCCAGGCGCGCGTCCACGGCAGGGGTGGCTTCCAGTGGCATCCCGCCGACGCGTTTGACGGTCGGTCGGAGGAACTGGACGGCGTTCACGATGCACGCCACCGGGTACCCGGGGAGCATCACGACCGGCGTGTCGGCGACTTCGCCGAGCGCGACCGGGTGCCCGGGTCGTAGCGCGACGCCGTGCACCAGGACCTCGCCGAGGTCCTCGACGACGTCGGGGACGAGGTCACGCTCCCCGACCGAGGACCCGCCCGTGGTCACGACGACGTCAGCGTCGAGATTCGCTTCGATGGCCGTCTGGAGCGCGGCCTCGTCGTCGGTCACGACGTCCTCGTAGCGCGGACTCGCGCCCCAGCGCTTCGCGAGCCTGGAGGTGGTGAGTCCGTTCGTCTCCACGACTTCGCCGGGGCCGGGCTCGGACTGCACGAGCTCCTCGCCGGTCGGAATCACGGCGACGTCGGGGCGCTCGTACACCTCGACGTCGCGCACGCCGACGGACTTCAGGAGCCCGAGGTCCGACGGCCGCAGCCGGTGCCCTGGTTCGTACAGCGCGTCGCCGTCCGAGACGTCTTCGCCGACGGGAGCGACGTTCTCGCCTTCCCCGACGGCGTCGAACACTTCGAGGTCGCCGGAGCCGGGCGTCTGCACCTGTTCGATCATCACGACGGCGTCCGCCCAATCGGGGAGTGCGCTGCCCGTGTGGACGCGCTCAGCGTCGGACTCCCGGAGCACTGCCGGCGACCGGTCGCTCGCGCCGAAAGTGTCCTCGGCGCGCACCGCGAAGCCGTCCATCGCCGCGCGACGATAGTGCGGAACGTTCCGTTGTGCGGTGACGGCGCGCGCGACGGCGCGGCCGTCGGCGTCCAGTAGCGGCACGCGCTCGGTGCGGCCGTGGACCGACACGGTCTCTAGGAGTCGGTCGCGGGCGGCCGCTACCCTGGTTCGGTCCTTGAAGCCGGCCTCGTGCCGGTCGTGTCCGCTCATGGGAAGCGATTGGGTGGGGAGTGGGGTAAAGGCTGCGTGGGCGAACGAAGTGAGCCCACGTTGTTGCGAGCGGGGAGCGGAGTGAACCGTGAGCTGCGTGGGGAGCGCAGCGAGCCGACGAACAGGCGACCAGACACAGCGGGAGCCAGCAGCGACGTCGGGCGCGTGCTGGACGCGCATCCGGACCACTCACGGCTGGTAGTCCGCTGTGGCCGCGGGCGGCGGTTTGGAACTCCAGCGAGGACGAGTAAGCCGAATTAATTGGGCTTAAGCGTCGGTAATCCGGGGTGAGGGACTGCATCGTTCAATACCCCCGCGGTCGTTGGGTCGCGTGGCGGCAATCGACCCGCCGCCGGTCAGGGCACACTGAGCGATACACCGCGCGTCGACGACCCTTCCCCTCTCTCCCCAACCGTCGTCGACGGTCGAGCCAGCCGGGCGGCGTCGTTCCCCCACGACGCCGCCCGGTAATTGCCTAGTCAGGGCGCAGTTGGGTGTCAGCTGTCCGCCGCGGTCGCGTACACCACCGGGTCGATGCGACCGCGGCGATTCTCTGTCATTTCCGTCGTTCGGACCTGTCCGCGGAGCTCGTCGGCCGTGATTTGCGGCCGTCCAGGCGCCGCTGGGTCGCGGTCGTTTCCGCCGACGACCACCGGGTTTAACGCCTCGGCGACCCAACGCTGCGGCATGTCTCGCCTGCGTGAAGCGCTTGGGAACCTGCCAGACTCGGTGTTCGTCGACGTGCTGGAGAGCGACGAGGCGTATCTCTTCGTCGTTGACGTGCCGGGAGCGTCGGCTGACTCCGTGGACGTCCGCGTGGAGGGGCGGACGCTGGCCGTCGACGCGCGCCGACAGAAGGCGGTTCCGGCCGGGTTCGACTACCACAGCGAGGAGCGGTCACTGTTCCTGGACCTGGAGCTCCCGCTGCCCCCCGACGCGACGGAGGCGGATGCGTCCGCGAGCGTGGACGACGGCGTACTCGAAGTCCGGCTACCGAAGCGCGGCGCTGGCGGCCACAGCGTACCCATCGAGGGGTAGACGTTGGCCCTGTTCAGGTCGTACCGTCGGTTCGTCGTCGTCGTCTGGCAGTTCCTCCCCCTGCTGTGGGGGTACCTGCGGGACCGCCGGCGGTTCGTCGTGTTCGGCGGGCCGCGGCGGGTGTCCACGGAGATGCGGGTGGCGCGCGCCCGCCGGCTGCTGGACTCACTGTTGACGCTCGGGCCGACGTTCATCAAACTCGGGCAGTTGCTGTCGACGCGCCCGGACGTCCTGCCGCCGGAGTACGTGGACGTGCTGGCGGAACTCCAGGACCGCGTGCCGCCGGCGGACTGGGAGAACGCGCGGACCGTCCTGGAGGACGAACTCGGGCCGGTGGACGAGCGCTTCGACGACTTCGACAGGGACGCGATCAGCGGCGCGAGCCTCGGCCAGGTGTACACTGCGAAAGTCGACGGCGACCCGGTCGCGGTGAAAGTGCGGCGGCCGGACATCGAGGGGCTCGTGGAGGCGGACCTGCGCGTGATCCGGTGGACGCTGCCCATCATCGTCTACTTCGTCGACGAGTCCCGGTCGTTCAGCCTGCGGAACCTCGCCGACGAGTTCGCGAAGACGATTCGCGAGGAGATGGACTACGCGCGGGAGGCCGAGATGCTCACGGAGATCCGTGGCAACTTCGCGGGCGACGAGGACATCGTGATTCCGACCGTGTACGACGACTATTCGGGGAACCGCGTGCTCACGATGGAGTACATTCGTGGCACGAAGATCTCGGACGTCGACGAACTCGACGATCGCGGTATCGACCGGTCACAGGTCGCCGAGCGCGTGGAGCGCGCGTACCTCCAGATGATCATCGAGGACGGCGTGTTCCACGCCGACCCGCACCCGGGGAATCTCGCGGTTCGCGACGACGGCGCGGTGGTGTTCTACGACTTCGGGATGAGCGGGCGCGTCGACGAGTTCGTCCAGGGGAAGATCGTGGACTTCTACGTCGCGGTCGCGAACCAGGACATCGACGCAATCCTGGACGCGCTCATCGAGATGGGGACCCTCTCGCCGGAGGCCGACCGCGCGACGATGGCTGACGTGATGGAACTCGCCATCCAGGACGCCCGCGGGGAGGACATCGAGACGTACCGCGTCCAGCAGATCATCGGAAAGGTCGAGGACACCATCTACGAGTTCCCGCTGCGGTTGCCGTCGAACCTCGCGCTCGTGTTGCGGGTGGCGACGGTCGTGGAGGGCGTCTGCGTGACGCTGGACCCCGAGTTCGACTTCATCTCCGTGGCGACGGAGTACCTCACCGAGCAGGGGTACCGCGAGGAGTCCATCCGGCAGTTCGTCGAGCAGGCCGGCGACGAGGTTCAGGGTACCGCGCGGTCGCTGCTGCGCGTGCCGCCGAAACTGGAGTCGGCGCTGGACCGCGTGGACCGCGAGGACTTCCACGTGCGTGCGGACCTCGAGGACGGCAACGGCGTCGTCGACCGCCTCGCGCGCCGCATCGTCCTCGGGATGGTGGTGGCGGCGAGCGTCCCGACGACGGCGTTCCTGTACGCGGAAGCGGACCTCCTGGCTGCGGGCGTCGCGGGGGCGTTCACGCTGTTGGTCGGCACGGCGCTCTACCGGTCGTTCAAGAAGCGCCGCGGCATTCGCACGACGCCGCAGTTCACCCGCCAGAACCTCCGCGAGCGACGCAACGACTGACCGCCGGCACCGCCCGAGTTTTCACTGCCGCCGCCGAACTCCCGGTATGGACGTCGACCAGTTCGAACTGGAGCGGTGGTTCGCCGAGTACGAGCACGACGCCGACGTGATGCTGGCGGAGAGCGGCGTCCGGAGCCTGCACGCGGACCGCTTCGACACCGACCCGGGAGCCCTGGGTTACGTCATCCCGACGAAGGGGGCGGCGGACGTCCGGCGCGCAATCGCCGACGACCACGGCGTGACCGCCGAGCAGGTGGTCTGCACGGTCGGGACCCAGGAGGCGAACTTCCTGGCGTTCCAGTCGATACTGTCGCCGGGCGACCACGCCGTCGTCGTCACCCCGACCTACCAGAGTCTCCACGCCGTCCCGGACTCGATTTGCGAGGTGACCCGCGTGCCCCTGGACCGCCCTGCGGCGCAGGGGACTGACGGCGGGGCCGACTGGACGCTGGACGTCGACGCCGTCGCCGACGCGGTACGGCCGGACACCGAGCTCGTCGTCCTGAACAACCCGAACAATCCGACGGGCCACAGACACGACTGGGAGACGGTGCGGGCGCTGTACGACGTCGCCGCGGACGCGGACGCCTTTCTGCTCTGCGACGAGGTGTATCGGCTGCTCGCCGACCACCCGCTGCCGTCCGTCGCGAGCCTCGGCGAGCACGCGATCAGCACGGCCAGCCTCTCGAAGGTCTACGGCCTCGCCGGCCTCCGGTTCGGATGGCTGGTCGGGCCGCCGGACGTCGTCGACGCCGCGGAGCGCTGGAAGGACTACACGACGATTTCGCCGTCGGCGTTCGGGCAGCACGTCGCCCGGCAGGTCCTGGACGGCCAGGGCCACAGCCTCCGGCAGGAAGCCCTCGAGCTCGTCCGACAGAACCACGAGATAACGGCGGCGTGGGCGCGCGGGCGCGGCCTGGAGTGGCCGGACCCCGTCGGCTGCAACGTCTTCCTGCGGGTCCCCGACGGCTTCGCGGGGTCCCGGGAGTTCTGTCGGACCGCCGTCGAGGACGCCGACGTCGTGCTCGCGCCCGGGGACTGTTTCTCCACGGGCGGCGAGTCCTACGACGACCGCTTCCGCCTCGGCTTCGGGTTACCGACCGACGAACTCCGCGATGGACTCCAGCGCGTCGACAGCGTGCTGTGACGACCGGACGTGGTGGCCAGCCGGCCGCTGAACTGTGTGGCCGTCTCCCGCCCGCAGAGCGTTCCAAACGGTTTATACAGGCCAAACGTGAATCCGGGCGTATGGCGAAAGAGCAGACGGAAGTCCGGGACCTGCAGGAGGGCAACTACGTGATGATCGAGGATACGCCCTGCAAGATCAACGCGTACAGCACCGCCAAGCCCGGCAAGCACGGAAGCGCGAAGGCCCGAATCGAAGCAGTCGGCGTCTTCGACGAGAAGAAGCGCAGCCTCAGCCAGCCGGTCGACCAGAAGATCTGGATCCCGATCATCGACCGCAAACAGGGCCAGGTCGTCTCCCTGGAGTCCGAGACCGTCGCGCAAGTCATGGACCTCGACACCTACGAGACCGTGACGATGCAGATTCCCGCCGAACAGGACCTCTCGGCCGACGACAACATCGAGTACCTCGAGTTCGAGGGCCAGCGGAAGATCCTCGAATAGCGGATGTTCCCCGGCGCCCGCCCAGTCGACGAGTCCGCCGACGCGCCGTTCGGCGACGCGGACTACGTGGTCGTCGGCGCGCCACTCGACGTCTCTACCTCGTTCCGGCCGGGCGCGCGCTTCGGCCCGGACCGGATCCGGACGTTCGCTCGCACGTTCGAGGACTACCACCCCGAGACGGGGACGCACTTCTCCGCGCTGGACGTCGCCGACTACGGCGACGTCGACGCCTGGACGGACGCCGCCGAGTACCTCGACTACCTCCAGGGCGTCCTGACGGACATCGACTGGGCGGACGCCACCCCCGTCGTGCTCGGCGGCGAGCACACCGTCTCGGTGGCCGGCGTGCGCGCCGTCGACCCCGACGTCTTCGTCGCGCTGGACGCGCACCTCGACCTCCGCGAGGACCTCCAGGGCGACCCGCTCAGCCACTCCACCGTCACCAGGCACGCGCTGGACGTCGCCGACGAAGCGGTCGTCGTCGGCGCGCGCTCCGGCAACGAAACCGAATGGGAGCGCGCTACGGAGGAGGACGTGACTGTGGTCCGGCCCGACGACGTAGCCGCGGGCGACGACGTCAGGGACGCGGACTGGCTGCCGGACGTCGACGCGGACACCTCGGTCTACCTCTCCGTGGACGTGGACGCCGCGGACCCCGCGTACGCGCCCGGAACGGGCACGCCGGAACCCTTCGGCCTCGACTCCACCGCGATGCGTGACGTCGTCCGCGCGGTCGCCCCCAGGGCGGACGCCTTCGACGTCGTCGAAGTCAACGACCGCGACGACGGCCAGGCCGCCACGCTCGCCGCGAAACTCGTTCGGGAGTTCGTGCACGCTCACGCGGAGACCTGAGTTTTCAGTTCGCTGCTGGCGGGAGCGACAGCCCGGAAGCCCCACCCTGTCGGTTGTTCGGGTTGCTTGGGCGGTTCGGCTGGTCGGGTCGTTGTACCTGATCGATCGGCCGATTGCGTGTCGCCCTGTACTCGATTGCATCGCCGCCGACGCATAGAAGGTGCCGGCGTACGCGGGGACAGGTATGGAACTCTCGGAACTCGTCGCGAGGTACAACCAGCGGCTGCGAGTCGACGACTACGAGGACGCGGCGACCAACGGCCTGCAGGTCGGGCCGGCGGACTGCGAGGTACAGCGCGCGGCGTTCGCGGTGGACGCCGCGGTCGCTACAATCGAGGAGGCCGTCGACTGGGGCGCGGACGTACTCGTCACGCATCACGGCGTGGTCTGGGGCGGCATCGACGCGGTCACGGGCCGCGAGTACGACCGGGTGTCCGGACTGCTGGACGGCGACTGCGCGCTGTACGCCGTTCACCTGCCGCTGGACGGCCACCCCGACCTCGGGAACGCCGCGCAGCTCGCAGACATGCTCGGTCTGGAGAATCGCGCGCCGTTCGGCTCGCACGCCGGCGAGCACGTCGGGACTCGCGGGACGGCCACGGGCGGCTTCACGAGCGACGAACTCGCCCAGCGCCTGGAAACGGAACTCGACCCGGAGCACGGCGTCCGCGTGCTCGACTTCGCGCCGGAGCCCCTCGAGGACGTCGCGGTGTTGACGGGCAACGGCGCGGACTGGATCCGGGAGGCCGACGCCGACGGCGTCGACGCGCTCGTCACCGGCGAAGGCAAACAGAAACTCTACCACGAGGCCCGCGAGGCCGGCATCTCCGTGTTCCTCGCCGGCCATTACGCGACGGAGACGTTCGGCGTGCGCGCGCTCCAGGAGGTCGCGGCCGACTGGGGCGTGGAGACCACCTACATCGAGCACCCGACCGGTCTCTGAGGGGACCGGCGGCCAGTCACCGGTGGACGTCGCTGGCTGGACTGGCTGGGATTCCTGACTGAATTGGCGGCGATTTCCGGCCGGGGTCGACGCGGCTCTAGACCGGTGACTGCTGGCCCGGGTCTGCGGCCCGAAACCGACAACCGGCGAGGCTCTCCGGGAGACGCTATCACGAGCGAAAATCGGGGGCGAACCCTTTTGTCGTATCACCAAAACGTAACTGCGAACGATGGGGATGGCTCGCCAGTTCCAACGAGTACGGGGGAGTTACGCTGCAAAACTCGCCGTCGCCCTGTTCGTCGTCGTCGCGATCGCTGTCGGCGTCGGCGCGATGGTGTACCAGCAGACGAACGCCCAGTTACAGGACGATGTCCGGTCGGAGCTGTCCGCGACCTCCGACGCCAGAGCCGCGCAACTCGACGCGTGGCTCGACAACGTCCGCGGACAGACGCAGCTCGCGTCCACGCGCCCCGAAATCCAGTCCGGGGACCGCGAGGAGATCGCGGGCTACCTCGACGAACTCGCCGCCAGCGACTCGCTGGCGGACGGCGTCGTCGCGGTCCACTACTACGACGCCGACGAACAGACCATCCTGGAGAGCTCGAACGACGACATGGCGGGCGTCAGCCCCGCCGACCAGGGCGCGCCGTTCGCGACGGACCCGCCCGAGTTCGACAGCGCCAGCGACGTCGCCGTCACCGACCCGTTCACGGTCCCGGTCGCCGACTTCCCGGTCATCACGGTGAACTCGCCCGTGGAGGGCGCCCCGGACAAGCGCATCCTCTACATGGTGAACGTGGAAGTCCTCACGAACACGTTCAGCTCGACCGTCGACGACGGTGAGACGGTGGTCGTCAACAGCGAGGGGACGTACGTCGCCCACACCGACGCCTCGAAGATTCTGGAGCGCCACGACGGCAGCGACGCGATGCTCGAGCGCTCGCTGTCCGAGCAGACGTTCATGGACCAGGACGGCACGGTGATGGCGGCCGCGCCCGTCTCGGGCGCGGACTGGACGGTGATGGTGCACGCGCCCGCCGGCCAGGCCTTCGCACTCGGCGACTACGTCGCGTCCAGCGTCGTCGGACTCATCCTGTTGACCGTGGTGAGTCTGGCGCTCATCGGCGTCACCCTCGGCAGCACGACGGTGGTCTCGCTCCGCCAGCTGTCGGCTCGCGCCGACGAGATGGCCGACGGCGACCTCGACACGACCATCGAGACGGCGCGCAACGACGAGTTCGGAACGCTCGCGAACTCGTTCCGCCGGATGCGGGACTCGCTGTCGTCGTCGCTGTCGGACGCGGAGGCGGCGAAGGCGGACGCGGAAGCCGCACGCGAGGAGGCCGAAACTCAGCGCGAGGAAGCCGAACGCGCCCAGACGGCCGCCCAGGAGACGGCGCGCGAACTGGAGGCCGCGGCCGCCGACTACGACGACACGATGACGGCGGTCGCGGCCGGTGACCTGACGCGTCGCGTGGACGCCGACCGCGACCACGACGCGATGGCGCGGGTCGGCCGGTCGCTGAACGAGATGCTCGACGACATCGAGACGAGCGTCGCCGCCGCGTCCTCGTTCGCCGACCACGTCTCGACGGCGGCGACGCAGGTGGACACCGGCGCGACCGACGCGATGGACGCCAGCACCGACGTCTCCAGCGCGGTGGACGAAATATCCGACGGCGCGACCGAGCAGACAGACCGCCTCCACCAGGTCGCGGGAGAGGTCGACGACCTCTCCGCGAGCGCCGAGGAGGTCGCCGAGACCGTCGCCTCGCTCGCGGACACGGCGGGCCAGGCGGCCGACGCGGTCGAGGACGGCCAGGAAGCCGCCGAGGACGCCGTCGCGACGATGGACGACGTCGCCGACGAGGCGGAAGCAGCCGCCGACGCGATGGACGCCCTCGACGCGGAGATGGACGACCTCGGCGAGGTCGTGGACGTCATCGCGGAGATCGCCGAGCAGACGAACCTGCTGGCGCTGAACGCGTCCATCGAGGCGGCGCGAACGGGCGCCGAGGGCGACGGGTTCGCCGTCGTCGCAGACGAGGTCAAGAGCCTCGCCGAGGAGTCCCACGCGGCCGCGCAGGACGTCGAGGACCGACTGCTCGACCTGCAGGCGCAGGTCAGCGACGTCGCCGACGAGATGCGCGAGACCAGCAAGCACGTCGCCGACGGCCGCGCGACGGTGGACGAGACCGCCGACGCGCTCGACGACGTCGTGGAGTTCGTCGCGCAGACGGACTCCGCGGCGAGCGAGATCCGGGAGGCGACCGACCGACAGGCCGAGGCGGCGTCGCGGGTCGCGTCGGCGGTCGACGAGGTCGCCAGCATCAGCGAGGAGACGGCGAGCCAGTCGACGGACGTCGCGGACGCGGCCGACGAACAGACGGAGACACTCTCGGAGGTCGGGGACGCCGCCGCCGACCTCGCGGAGCGCGCGGGCACGCTCGAGGACCTGCTCGCGGACTTCGACGCTCGCGGCGGCAACGAGGTGAACTAACATGGAACCCGCAACCTGGTTCTGGGTCGGTGCGGTCGGCATGGCTATCGGAACAGCGCTCCCGCTCCGGGACGCCCTCAAGAACCCGAGTCACGCCCGGTACGACGCCGTGCTCGCTGGCGTCACCGGCTTCGCGGCCGTCGCGTACGCGCTGATGGCGCTCGGCGTCGGGTCGATGGGCGTCGCTGATTACACCGTGCACCTCGCGCGGTACGCGGACTGGCTGGTGACGACGCCGCTGCTCGTGCTCTACCTCGGCTTGCTCTCCCAGCCGAGCGTCCGCACGTACGTCCTGCTCATCGGCGCGGACGTGGTCGTCATCGCGGCCGGCGTGGGCGCTGCGTTGACGCCGTCGGCCCAGAAGTGGGCGTTCTACGCCGTGGGGTGTGTCGCGTACCTCGTCCTCCTCTACGGGCTCCTGCGGATGCTCCCCGCCGCGCTCGGCGACGACGCGGACCCGCGCGTCGCGGCGACGTTCACGACGCTGCGGAACCTCACGGTCGTCCTCTGGACGCTGTACCCCGTCGTGTGGCTGCTCGCGCCGACGGGCGTCGGCGTTCTCCAGGCGGAGATGGAGGCCCTCGTGGTCGTCTACCTCGACTTCATCAGCAAGGTCGGGTTCGTGGCGTTCGCCGTCGTCGGTGCGGACGCCATCGACCGGTTGGTCGCGGACGCTGGCCCGGTCCCGAGTAGCGCGACGCCGGACGCCGGCGACGCGTCCGTCACCGTCGACGACTGACGGCGACCTGGGTTCTGCTCACTATCGACGACCGACCCGGCTTCCGAATGGTGTCCCCGTTGCCAGGTTTCCGCGAATCTTGTCTCGTTTAGTAGGGTCTTAGTACGGCCGCCGGTTTCCTCCGAGCGACGACCGTTCGCGTCGGAGTATTCACGGAGTACACAATGGACGAAGCATACGACCTCATCATCGTCGGCGGCGGCATCAGTGGCGCCTCGCTCCTCTACACCGTCTCGAAGTTCACGAACGTCGAGGACGTCGCGCTCTTCGAGAAGGAAGACGACGTCGCGGCCATCAACTCGGATCACACGAACAACTCCCAGACGCTGCACTTCGGGGACATCGAGACGAACTACACGCTCGAGAAGGCCGAGGACGTCAAGGAGGGCGCGGAACTGCTGGCTGGCTACCTCGAACACTACGACGACGACCGGGAGTTCCACGACCGGCGCTCGAAGATGGTCCTCGGCGTCGGCGGCGAGGAAGTCCGGAGCCTCGAAGCCCGGTACCACGAGGAGGGCTTCGGCGACCTCTTCCCGAAACTCGACGTGATCGGCCGCGAGGAGATCGCCGAGCACGAACCGATGGTCGTCGAGGGCCGCGACACAGACACGGAACTGCGCGCGCTCCAGACGCCGGACGGCTACGTGGTCGACTACGGCGAGACCGCGAAGTCGTTCGTCGAGCAGGCTCGCGAGGAGGCTACCGTCGACGTCTACACCGGCACCGAGGTCCGGGACCTCACGGAGACCGCCCGCGGCTACACGGTCACGACCGAGGACGGTCCCTTCGACTGCGAGGTCGCCGTCGTCGCCGCTGGGTCGCACAGCCTCCAGATCGCGAAGGACCTCGGGTACGGCGAGGACAAGGTGTTGCTCCCCGTCGCGGGCAGTTTCTTCCTCGCGGACGACTTCCTGAACGGGAAAGTCTACACGCTCCAGATGAAGAAACTCCCGTTCGCCGCAGTCCACGGCGACGCGGACGTCCACGACGACTCGATCACGCGGTTCGGCCCGACGGCGAAACTCGTGCCGACGCTCGAACGCGGCCGCATCTCCACGGTCACTGACTTCCTCGACGTGTTCGGGTTGAACGTCGCCTCGTTCCTGAGTTACGCGAACATCCTCTCGGACCGCATCCTCTTGCCGTACGTCGTCAGGAACCTCGTCTACGACGTCCCGGGCGTCGGTCGCCGCGCGTTCCTCCCGCACGTCCAGAAGGTCGTGCCCACGGCCGCCCTCGACGACATCGAGCGCGCGAAGGGCTACGGCGGCGTCCGCCCCCAGATCGTCGACACCAGCGAGAAGTCCCTGGACATGGGCGAAGCCAAGATCGTCGGCGACGACGTCATCTTCAACATCACGCCGTCGCCGGGCGCGTCCACGTGCCTCAAGAACGCGATGCGGGACGCCCGCCGGGTCGTCGAGTTCCTCGACGGCGACTACGAGTTCGACGAGGCGGCGTTCCGCGAGGACACTATCGAGCACTTCCCGCGGGCCGACGAACGGGACGCCGACGACCAGGCCGCGGACGAGCGCATCGCTGCCCCGGCGGATGACGACTGACGGCGCAACCCTCTTTCGCGGTCCCCGATTACGGTCTGGTGGCCGATGACGACGCAACCGGGCCGACCCGGGGTGGCTCCCGCGGGACGACGAGCCCTATGAGTGCCGAGGCCAGCTTTCTATCCATACATTTGCGAGAAGAAGTGCACGAACGTCATAGAACCGCGTCTGCTACCCTGAGAGAGGACAGTCGTAAGCAAACGGCGAATAGAGGATACTCCGAGGCGTCACATGGGCCCCACTCGGCGTGGTCGACCGATGTTTCTGTGCGTTCCTCGCATCCCAAGTAGTAGAATAGAGTGAACTGTTTACGGATTGAACGGCGTCTATAGCCGCGCTAACCACATTCAATATGGATAGATTGTCGGTCGTGAGTTCCGAGGCCGCCTCGCACATTCGTTCCACGCCGTCGACGCCCCGACGACTGGCAAGGTGTGTGAACGTGCGACACAATAATACACTCGGCTCCTCTACTGACGGTCAATGCAGGGGGGAGTGGGTGAACAGCAGGAGGGAGCACATCTCACGTTGAGCATCTGGCATCCCGATTGCTGGACGCTACAGGTCACGGAGAACGCCCCCGGCGGGCTGTTCGGTCACGGAGTCTACCAGGTCGAGGACTCGGTGAAAGGACGGTTCACCGTCTACGCCGACTCCGAGGACGAACTCGACTCGCTCATCGCGGCCATCGACGAGTCGCCGCTGACCGAGTCGGTGTGGCACCTCGACTATCGCTACGAGTTCGACTACGAGATGCCGACCCCCGGCAACGTCTCGCAGAGCATCCTCGTGATGTACAACGGGAGGCGAAGCATCAACGACGCGCTCGTCTCGAACGGATTCATCCCCGACAAGGCCGTCTGGATCCACGGCGGCCGCGAGTACTGGACCGTCATCATCGAGCAGGACCGCGAGAGCATCCAGGACAGCCTCGACGTCGTCCGCGAAGAGATGGACGCCGACATCGAGATCCAGCACATCACCTCGGACAACCGCGAAACCGGCGGCGTTCTCCGGCGGGGCATCCTCTCCGAGCGCCAGCGCGAGGTGTTCGAACTGGCCCGCGAGCGCGGGTACTACAACTGGCCGCGCGAGGTGAGCGCGACCGACCTCGCGGAGGAACTCGGCGTCTCGAAGGCCACCACCCTCGAACACCTCCGGAAGGCGGAGGTCAAACTGTTCGACGCGCTGCCGTGACGGCCCTGTCATTCTAGGCTGGGTGTTCAGGGTCGCCGGGACGGTTCAGACGGCATGGACCGCGACACCGTCGTTCCCGACCGCCGCCAGATTCCGGGACCGAACGCCCGCGAGTGGACCGACTACCACCACCAGTTCGCCGCCCCGAGCACGTACGTCTACGAGTTCGTCTGGGACGCGTCGGCAGCGGCGGCCGGGCCCTTCTGCACCGACGTGGACGGCAACGTCCTGCTCGATTTCACGAGCCACGTCGCCGCCTCGCCGCTGGGGTACAACCACCCCCGGCTGGTCGAGGCGCTGGAGCGACTCGGCCCGGTGTCGCCCGGAAAGATCGCGGGCCAGGACTTCTACGCGAGTCTCGGCGGAACAGCCGAGGACCCGGACCTCCCCGGTCCCTCGCAGTTGATGGAGCGACTGACCGACCTGACGGCTCACTACGACATGGACACCGTCTTCCTGTCGAACTCGGGGGCCGAAGCGGTGGAGAACGCCATCAAGATCAGTTACCAGAACGGGGGCCACCGCGGCGTCACCTTCGAGGGCGCGTTTCACGGGCGAACGCTGGGGGCGTTGTCGCTGAACCGCTCGAAGACGGTCCACCGCAGGGGCTATCCCGAGGTCGGCGGCGTCCTCTCGGTGCCGTACTGCGCCTGCGACGGGGACTGTACCTGCGGGTGGCGAACCGACGGACTCGGCGGGAACGTCCTCGCGGACAAACTCCATCCCTCCCGGGGCAACCTCGACCCCGAGGAGGTCGCATTCCTCGTCCTCGAACCGATCCAGGGCGAGGGCGGGTACCGCGTTCCGAACGACGAGTTCGTCGCGGACATCGCCAGCATCCGCGAGGAGCACGACCTGACGGTCGTCAGCGACGAGATCCAGGCCGGCCTCGGCCGCACCGGCGAGACGTGGGGCGTCGACCACCTCGACCTCACGCCCGACGTCATTACCTCTGCGAAGGGGCTCCGGGTGGGCGCGACAGTCTCGCGGGCCGACGTCTTCCCGACGGAGACGGGTCGCCTCTCCTCGACGTGGGGCGCTGGCGACATCCGGGCCGCAGTCGAGGGGGCGACGACGCTCGACGTAATCCGCGAGGAGGACCTGCTTGCGAACGTTCGCGAGCGCGGCCGCCAGGTCCGCGAGCGACTCGCCGACGCGGCGCCCGAGGCCGTCACCGACGTTCGCGGTCGCGGCCTGCTGCTCGGCGTGGAGTTCGACTCGACGGATCGCCGCGAATCCGTCGTCGCCGAGTGCTTCGAACGGGGGCTGTTGGTGCTGGGGTGTGGCTACCGAACGGTCCGACTGCTGCCGCCGCTGGACGTGACCGAGCGCGAAGTCGATCTCGGAGTGGACCTGTTCCTCGATGCCGTCGCGGCCGCCTGACCCCGGGTACGCACACGCGGCGTCGCCTGCCATGATAGGGGCGGGCATTAGGGTCGAACGGACGGTTGGTTCGACCGTACAACGCGGGCCGTCGGCGTCGAAAATCGACGGTACGCGGGGTGACCCAGCATGAACGACGACGAATCTACGATCGCCTCCGACGACACTCTCTCGGTCGCCACGGCCGCAGCCGACCGCATCGACGCGGAGGAAACAGTCGACCTCCTCCAGTCGCTCGTCCGGATCGAGAGTCCGTACTTCCACGAGGACGAGATTGCGCGGTACGTCTACGACTGGCTCGACGACAGGGGACTGGACCCGGAGTACCACCGTGTGAGCGAACCGGACATCACGGGCTACGAGGGCAACAACGTCCTTGCGCGCATCGAGGGTTCGGACCCCGCCGCGCCGACCCTGCTGCTGAACGGGCACGTCGACACGGTCGAAATCGTCGACGGGTGGACTGAGGACCCGCTCTCGGGGCGCGTCGAAGACGGTCGGCTCCACGGCCAGGGAGCGGCCGACATGAAGGGCGGCCTCGCCGCGGCGATGGCCGCGTTCGCTGCACTCGCTGCTGCCGACGCGACGCTCGCCGGCGACGTCCTCCTCGCCGCCGTCGTCGACGAGGAGGGGCCGTACGGACTCGGCACCGACCAGTTGCTTCGCGACGGTGTCGTCGCCGACTGCGACATGGCCGTCGTCACGGAACCCGGCCCGGTCCTCGACGGCGACAACTGGGAGAACCCCGCGCTCTACGTCGGCGCCCGCGGTCGCTTCCTCTACGACATCGAGGCCCGCGGGGTCGCCGCGCACGGGTCGACGCCCAAACAGGGGCGAAACGCCGTCGTCGCCGCGGGACTGCTCGCCGACGCGCTGTCGAGGATGCCGGTGGCCTCGCACCCGCTGCTCGGCGAGGGTTCGGTCTGCCCGCTCGAAATCGAGGGCGGGAGCGAAACGCTGTCCGTGCCCGAGTCCTGCCGACTCCTCGTGGACCGCCACGTCGTCCCCGGCGAGACGACGGAGTCGGTCATCGCGGACGCCGAGCGAGTCGTCGAGGACCTCGACCTGGACGCCGACGTCAGCGTCGGGCTGCGCGAAACGCCACACCCGGACGCGCGGTACGGCCCCTACGTCTTCGACACCGACGAACCGCTCGTCCAGGGACTCACAAGGGCCACGGAGGCGATCACCGGCGAGTCCCCCGGAATCGGCTACTTCCGGAGCGTCGGCGACTTCAACTACCTCGGCCACCGCGCGGAGATTCCGACGGTCATTCTCGGTCCGGACGGCGACAACGTCCACGGCGCGGGCGAGTGGGTGGACGTCGACGAGACAGTCGAGGTGGCGCGCATCCTCGCCGCGGGTGCCGTCGAACTGCTCTCCTGACATGGTCCCGCCGTCCCCCGCCGGCGTCGCTCTACCGACGGTCCGCGTCAACCTCGACGCAGTCCGCGCGAACGCGCGGACGGTGGTCGATTCCTTCGACGGCCGGGTCGTCGGGGTCACCAAAGCCGTCGCCGGCGACCCGGCGGTCGCGCGGGCCATGCTCGCCGGCGGCGTGGACGGCGTCGCCGACTCTCGCGTCGAGAACCTCAGGCGCGTCGGCGAACGGGTGGACGCCGAGCGGACGCTGCTGGTCGCACCGATGCTCAGCGACCTGGACCGCGTCGTGGCTCACGCCGAGCGCTCGCTGCACACGGAACTCGACGTCGTCGAAGCGCTGGCGGCGAGGGCTCGCGACCGCGGTCTCAGTCACGACGTGGTCCTCATGGTCGACACCGGGGACCGCCGGGAAGGGGTGCTGCCGGAGGACGTTCTGCCGACGCTCCGGCGCGCGGTCGACCTGGCGGGAATTCGCGTGGTCGGCCTCGGCACGAACGCCGGGTGCTTCGGGGGCGTCCTCCCGACGCCGGAGGCCATGGCCGAGTTCGTGTCGGTCGTCGAACGAGCAGAGGACGCCCTCGACCGCACCTTCCCCGTGGTCTCCGGCGGCAGCACCGTCACGCTGCGGCTGGTGGAGGACGGCACGCTCCCCGAACGCGTGAACGAACTCCGGGTGGGCGAGGCCATCCTCCTGGGCACGGACGTCTCCGGCGGCCGCAGGCTGCCGTACCTCCGGCGGGACGCGTTCACGCTGCACGCGGAAGTCATCGAGTGCAAGCGCAAGCCCTCGACGCCCGCCGGGCCGCAGGGCCAGAACGTCGACGGCGAGCAGCCGGACTTCGAGGACCGGGGCACCCGAGACAGGGCCATTCTCGCGCTCGGGAAGCAGGACACCGTCCCGGGGCAGCTCGCGCCGCTGGCCGACGGCGTGGCGGTCCTCGGGGCGAGCAGCGACCACCTCGTCTGCGACGTGACCGCCGCCGGCGACGTCGCGGTGGGCGACCGGCTCGAGTTCCGCATGGGTTATCGAGCACTCGTGCAGGCGTTCACGTCGGAGTACGTCGGGACGGCGGTCCGCGAATGACTGCGGACCGGGTCGTCGTCGTCGGCGCCGGCATCGCCGGCGCGTGCGTGGCCGACCACCTCGCGCGCGGGACTGACGCGACGGTCACGGTCATCGAGCGCGGGCGCCGGACGGCCACTGAGACCACGGCGAAGTCCGGCGCGTTCGTCGGCTTCTGGGGCCACGAATCCCCAGCCTGCGTCCCGCTCCTCCGGTACGGGATTCGCTACTACCGGAGACTGCTGTCGCCGGCGAACCCGCCCGCCAGATACGTCCACGGCGGCCGCCTCCGCCTCGCCACCACGGACGCCGGCGACGAGGCGCTCCGCGCGGACTTCGAGGCTTCGTTCGACCGACCCGTCGACGGCGGGACGGCGACGGGGGAGAAGGGGGCGCCCGTCCAGTACCTCGACGGCGACGCGCTCGCCGAGACCCTGGTCCTTCCCGGGCTCGCCACCGGCGACGTCACCGGGGCGCTGTACAGTCCGGGCGTCGGGTACGTCGACGACCCCGTCTCGCTCGCACGAGACCTCCTCGACCGGGCCATGGGGGCGGGCGCGACGGTCGAGACGGGGACCGCGGTCACCGACGTCCTGACTGCGGACGGCGCCGTTGCGGGCGTCCGCGCGAGCGGCGAGCGAGTCGCTGCGGACCACGTCGTCGCAGCGGCCGGCCCGTGGAATCGCCACCTCCTCGCCAGCGTGGACATCACCCTCCCCGTCCGCTATACGCGGGGGCCCATGCTCGTTCTGGGCGGGAACGGGCACGGTCTGCCCGCCCTGTTCCACGAGGAGAGCGGCGTCTACACCCGGCAGAACGCCGACGGGACGTTGTTCGTCGGTCGGTTGCCCGGACAGTACGAGTACGCGGAGGTGCTGGACCCTGACGGTGTACCGAACGAGGTTCCGGACTCGCTCCGCGACACCTGTCTAACCGAACTACGCCGCCTCCGTCCGAACGTTGGGGATGCGCGCGTCGAGCGGGAATGGATGGGCGTCCGTTCGCACACGCCCGACGGCGACCCGATCATCGGTCCCACCGGCGTCGACGGTCTCTCGGTCGTCGCGTTCAACGCAAACGGCATCCAGTACGCGCCCGCCGCGGGACGGATTCTCTCCGCCCGGGTCGACGGGACGGACCCGAATCTGCCGACGTCGGGCGTTGCGTTCGATCGGTTCGAGTGACGGCGGCCCCTTCTCCCTGGAACGCCCTCGCAGACGAATCCCACCCGCGCCGTGGAGTGCCCTCACAGTCGATTCCAGAACTCGCGGTGGAGCGGGTCGTCCCACTCGTCGGTCGAAACGGCCGCCCGGTCCGCTCCGGACGTGTCGCGAGAACTGCCAGGGGACCCGGCTCAGGTCTTCAGGACCCAGCGCCTGATCCCGAGCACGATCAGCGGGACGAGGATCGTCACGACGAGCATCACCGTCGCCAGCGCGTCGATTTTCGGGCTGATGCTCGTCCGCAGCATCGAGAAGATGACGACCGGAACCGTCGTGGTGGTGCGTTTCACCCAGAACTGCGTCGCCGTGAACTCCCCGAAGGAGATGACGAACACGATGACCATCGACGTGATGATGGACGGCGAGATGATGGGGAAGGTGACCTCCCGGAACGTCGTCAGCCGGTCGGCGCCCAGGGTGCGCGCTGCCTCCTCGAGCGTCTCGTCGAACAGGTAGAGCTGGCTGCGGATGATGAGGAACGCGTAGGGCAGCCCCAGCAGCGTGTGCATCACGACGAGCCACCCCAACGACCGGGGGATGCCCGCCTGACCGAAGAAGATGGTCGCCGCGACCCCGACGATGATCGGCGGGATGAGCAGCGGCGACAGCAAGACGATGACCAGCGCGTCCTGCATGCGGAAGTCGTTGCGGACGAACCCCATCGCCGTGAGCGTGCCGATCAGGCCCGCGCCGAACGCGGCGGCGACGCCCACTTGCAGGCTGTTCAGCAGTGCGCGCAGCATCAATTCGTCTGCGAGCAGCGCCTCGTACCAGCGGATGCTGAGCGTCTGCGGCGGGAAGTTACCCAGCCGCGAGGGGTTGAAGGAGTTGATGACGATGACCACCAGCGGCAGGATCATCATCACGTAGACGGCGACGGTGACCGCTCGGATGAGGTTCCACTTGACGCGGGAGGATATCGTGACCCCGAAGTAGCCGCGCTCGGCGTCGACGTCGGTCTCGCCCGTGGTCGCGTGATCGGTCGCCATCTCAGGTCGCCCCCGTTTCCAGTGCTTCTTCGAGGTCGACCCGTCTCGTGAACAGGTACAGCAGGAACGCGATGATGGCGAAGTAGATGATCGACAGCGCCGCCGCGAACGGCCAGTTGAAGTCGAGGATGAACACCGTCTCGATGACGGGTGCGATCATCCGCGTGTTCGGACCGCCCAGCAGCGTCGGCGCGAGGAACGCGCCGGCCGAGATGATGAAGACGAACAGGACGCCCGAGACGATGCCCGGCAGGGACTGCGGGAGCGTTATCTCGCGGAACGCCCGGAAGTCGGTCGCGCCGAGCGTCTTGGCGGCGTGAATCTGGTCCTCCTCGATGGCGCTGACAGATACGTAGACGGGCAGGATCATGAACGGGAGGAGGCTCACCGTCAAGCCGAGGATCATGCTGAAGTTCGTGTACATGATGTTGAGCGGTGACCCGATGACGCCGAGGTTCAGGAGCAACTGATTCAGCACGCCGTTGTTCGAGAGGACGATGATCCACGCGTAGGTGCGGATGATGAAGGGAACCCAGTACTGGAGCACGACGAGACCGAGCAGGATCCACTTCCAGTCGGTCTTCGACCGGCCCAGGAAGTACCCGGCCGTGTACCCCAGCGGCAGCGCTAACAGCGTCACGACGAATCCGTAGACGAGCGACTCGAAGATGATGTTCTTGTAGACGTCGGCGTTCCAGAACCGCTGGTAGTTCTCCAGCGTGAACTCGTAGATGACGTTCCCGAAGTCCCCGGGGGCGGAGAAACTGATGACGAGAATGACGGTCATCGGCAGGAACAGGAACAGGAACACCCAGCCGATGCCCAGTCCCGGCGAGACCAGGAAGCGCACCCAGTCGTTCTCCATCACCGCGTCCTTGAGTTCGGGGAGTCTGGCCCGTCCGGTGCTCATGGTTGGCTGTCGTCTGCGGGCAGACAGGTGACGTTCTCGGGTTCGATGTACACCGACACCGTGTCACCGAGGGCGTGGAACGTCTCCGTGCTGTGGTCCGCGATGTGGCTCACTTGGACGGTCTGACCGATCTTCGGCACCTCGATGAAGTAGTTGATGTCGCGCCCGCGGTAGTCAACTGACTCGATGATCCCCTCGAGGACGTTCTCCGTCGGCGCGCTCCCGTCGACGAGTTTCAGTTTCTCGTCGCGGAGGAACAGCGACGCTTGGTCGCCGTCGGCGAGCGTCTCCGACGGCTGGACCTGCATCTCGATCCCGCCGTCCAGTTTGGCAATCGCCTGGCCGTTCTGGCGGTGGTAGGTCCCGCGGACCTCCGTCGAACGCCCCAGGAAGTCCGCGACGAAGCGCGTCTGTGGGTTCCGATAGACCGTCTCCGGGTCGTTGAACTGCTCCAGGTGGCCGTCGTTCATCACTGCTAGCTTGTCGCCCAGCGACAGGGCCTCGTTCTGGTTGTGGGTGACGTACACCGTCGTCACGCCCGTCTCGTCCTGGATGCGGCGGAGCTCGCTACGGATGGACGTCCGGAGGTTCTTGTCGAGGTTCGACAGCGGTTCGTCCATCAGGACGAGGTCCGGGTCGAACGCGATGGCGCGCGCGACGGCGATGCGCTGTTGCTCGCCGCCGCTGCACTCCGCGGGATACTTCTCCTGGTAGCCCTCGAGGTTGACCATCTCGAGCATCTCTTCGACGCGCTCTCGCTGTTCGGCCTTCGGCGCGCCTCGCATCTTCAGTCCGAACGCGACGTTCTCGAACACCGTCTTGTGCGGGAACAGGGCGTAGTCTTGGAACACGAGACCGATGTTGCGCCGGTACGCCGGCAGTTCGGTGATGTCCGTGCCCTCCAGTCGAATCTCGCCGCTCGTCGGGGTCTCCAGGCCCGTGATGCTCCGGAGGATGGTCGACTTTCCGCAGCCGCTCGGGCCCACGATTGTGACGAACTGTCCCTCCTCGATGGACAGCGATACTCCATCGACCGCAACGAGGTCGCCGAACTCCTTTCTCAGGTTGTCTAGTTCCAGAAATGCCATTTTTCGGTGTGAGGTCCTGCTGTGAGTCGGGTGTGGTCAGTTCCCACGCACCGATTCCCAGCGCTGGGACCACTCGTCGTTGTGTTCGTTGATGTACTCGACGTCGGGGAACTTCAGGCCCTCGCCGCCCTGCGGGTCGTAGTCGTAGAGGTTCTCGATCTCCTCTGAGGTGACCGACGTCGACGGCGGGAGGCCGAGTTTCTCGGTGACCGGCTGGAGGATCTCGTCGCGCAGGAGGAAGTTGATGAACTCCAGTACGGTCCTGCGCTTCTTGTCGCTGATCCCCTTGACGAGGGCGTGGTTCTGCGTGTAGCCGTACGCGCCCTCCTCGGGGATGGTGTAACTGAGGTGGTCGTTGCCGTCCTGAACCGCGCCGTAGATGACGTTCCCCCAGGCCTCGCCGACCCAGGCGTCTTTGGACGCGAACAGGCGCGCCTGTTCGTCGCCGCTGGTCCAGTTGGTCACGACGAGTTCCTGCTGTTCCGCGACGCGGTCCCAGATCTTCTCGATGGCCTCCTCGTAGGAACTGTCCGCGCCGATGTCGTTGGGGTCCATCCCCATCTCGAGGGCCGTCGTGAACACCCGGATGAAGCCGAAGCCCTCCGGTGCGACGTGGCCATCGTAGGCAGAGTCCCAGCAGGCGCTCCAGGAGGTGGGGTCGTCGAGTTCGTTGTTGTTGTACGCCATCCCGACGGTCCCGTAGGCGTGCGGGATGCCGTGGAGACTGTCGCCGGGGTCGAACACCGGGTTCTTCAGCGGGTCGAGGACGTTGCTCTCGTAGTTCGGCACTTCGTCGGGGTCGATCGGTTCCCAGACGTCGTCTTTGGTGCCGTTGTAGAGGGTAAACGGCGGCACGCTGGCGAAGTCTACCTCCGCCTGTCCCGCCTGGATCTTCGCGTAGCCACTCTGCTGACTGCTGCGGAGGCTGACCTCGACGCTGGTTCCGAACTCCTCCTCGAACGCGTCGAACGCCTCGGACTCGAGGGCGTCTAACATGGTGCCGCCTTCCATCTGGAGGACGATCTTGTCTGCGAGGGCTTCGCCCTGAGTGGTCGTGGCATCGCCGCCCCCGCCGGTGCTGTTGAGGCAGCCTGCGATGGCGGACAGGCCAGTACCCGCCGCGAGACCGAGCACCGCGCGTCTGCTACTCGTGGGCTCGTTGGTCGTACCGTCGTCTTCGTTGGTCCGTGCCATGCGATACCAATCCATAGAGTGGGGTATAAGATTGCGACCTCTCATGGAAGGGGGGTCGGCCGGCCAGATGGTGATTCCGGAGACAGCAGTCGGAGTCTGCTCTCTCTGGTCGGCGGGGCCACGAGCGCGGGTGCTCGTCAACGACCCGGGTAGCGGTCAGTTCCCGACGGATTCGGCGTCCTCGCTCACACCGTCGGCGCGGGCGACAGCGACGTCGAGTCCATCACCGCTGAACGAGCCTGTCGGACCGACGCGAACAGGTGGGACTAACTTGACACAATGTCGTAGGTACGGACGGGTCGATTCGGGTGCCGTCAAAACAGACTACGCGACTCCTGACGATCGCCGCGGCCCTGGTCGTCACGGCCGTCGTCGCGACCGTCCCGACCGGTGCCTCGCTCACCACCGGTGGACAGTACGCAGTCGCGACGATGGCGTTCGCGGCCATTCTCTGGATCACCGGCGCCATTCCGCTCCCGCTCACCGCGCTGCTCATCCCCGTCCTCCTGACGGTGTTCGGCGTCTACCCGGACTTCGGCGACGCGGTCGCGGGCTTCGCCGATCCGGTCATCTTCTTGCTGCTGGCGGGGTTCATGCTCGCGGAAGCGCTCCAGGCCCACGAGATCGACCGTCGCGTCGCGTTCTCGATTCTCGTCTGGTTCGGGACGTCGGCACGCGGCCTCGTCCTCGGGGTGATGGTCGCGACCGCGCTGCTCTCGATGCTCATCTCGAACACGGCGACGGTCGCGATGATGGTCCCGATCGTCCTCGGCATCGTCGAGAGCGTCACCGACCTGACGAAAACGAACGACCAGGCCGCCCCGGCCGAGGCCTCGAACTTCCAGGTCGGGATGTTGCTCGGCGTGGCGTACGCGGCGAGTCTCGGCGGCGTCGGCAGCCTCATCGGCACGCCGCCCAACGCCATCGTCGTCGGCCAGTTGCGCGAACTGGTCGGCATCGAGATCACGTTCGTCCAGTGGTTCGCGGTCGGACTCCCGATGGTGGTCGTCACGCTCCCCGTCGCGTGGGTGCTGTTGACGCACGTCGTCTATCCGCCCGAGCCATACGACGTGAGTCGGGCCCGCGACCGCGCCCGCGACCGACTCCAGTCGATGGGCGCCCTCTCGAATCGAGCGCGCCGCACTGTCGCCGTCTTCGTCGTGACCGCGTCGCTGTGGCTGCTCGGGGGGCTCGAGTTCCTCTTCGCCGACCTCCTCCCGTCCGACTGGGCCGTCACGCTGTTCGGCGGCACCGGAGCAAACGTCTTTGGCACTGCCGGACACGAGGGGATTCTGTTCTACGTCCTCGTCGGCGTGGCCGCGATTCCCGCGCTGGTCGTCAGCGGCGCGAACGAATTCGAGGACCTCCTCGACATCGACTGGGGGACGCTGCTGTTGCTGGGCGGCGGCATCTCGCTGGCGAACGCGCTGGCGGACACCGACGCCACGGTCTGGCTCGCGGACCTGACGTTCAGTTCCATCGAGGGCGCCACGCTCGTCGTCGTCATCCTCGTGATCGTCTCGCTGACCGTCGTCGTCGGCGAACTCGCCTCGAACACCGCGATGGCCGCCATCCTCGCGCCCCTGCTCATCAACGTCGGGCCGGTGTACGCCGACGCGCTCGGCACGTCCGGGGAACTCGCGTCGGTCCTGCTGGCTGTGACCGGCGCCATCGCCGCCAGCTACGGGTTCGCGTTACCGGTCGCGACCCCGCCCAACGCCATCGTCTTCGGCGCCGGCTACGTCGAACGCGACCACATGCTTCGCGCCGGCGCGCTGCTCGACGGCATCGTCATCCTCCTCGCGACCGGCGTCACGTACCTCCTCATCCGGTTCCTCTGGCCGCTGGTCCTGGGATGACACCCACGTGTCCACGGCCGGGGCTGCTACCCCCGGAAGAGGTTCATGACCTCGTCGACGACGTCGGACTCGACGGCGAGAATGTACTGCGTGCCGGGTTCGAGAACCGTGTCGGGGCCCGCCAGCTCCGTCCGGTCGGCCGTCGAGATGAGCAGGCTCCCCTCGGGAAGCGCGACGTCGTCGAGTCGCCGACCCGCAACGGGCGCTGACCTGGTGACTGTCACCCTGAGGATGTCGAGGTCGCTCGTCGGATACACGAGTGTCTGGACGTCGCTGCCCGTCAGCATGTCCGCGGCGTAGTCGCCGCCGAGATACTGGGGGAGAATCGTCGCGTCGACCAGCTCCTCGTACTCCTGGTCGCTGCGGGTTTCCGCCCGTGCCAGGGTTCGAATCGACGGCGCGAGCCGCTGTGCCTCCATACAGACCGCCAGGTTCGTCGCCGCGTCGTTCGTGAGGGCGGCGATCGCGTCCGCCTCGGCCAACGCCGCCTGCTCGAGAATCGAGGGGCGCGTGGCGTCGCCGTGGATGACCGGCCCGATGTACGCGTCCGACAGCTCCTCGACGCGGTCCGCGTCGGCCTCGATCAGCACCACGTCGTGGCCCTGGTCGGCCAGATTCTCGGCAGCCCGCTTGCCGACTCGCCCCCCACCGGCGACGACGAACTGCTTGACTTGCGGCATGCCTGTCGTATTTCCGGACACGTCAACTTCAATAGGCTCCCTTTTCTCAATCGACAGGAACGATGGCGGCCGTAATCAGGACGCAAGACGACAATGAATGAGTGCACGCACCGTCGCTGGGGCGTGGGAATTCCCACGGGTGCTGTCGTCCCGTGAGTCCGTGTCCCGGGCACGTTCGAATCGCGCTGGCTGCCGCATTACTCGAGCGTAGATGAGCAGTCAGAACAGAACGCCGTCTGCCGAACTCGGGCTGCTCGACGCGACGATGATCGGGATGGGCGCGATGATCGGCGCCGGCATCTTCGTGCTGACGGGGTTGGCGTCCGAGATCGCGGGACCCGCCGCCATCCTGGTGTTCGCGCTGAACGGCGTCGTCACCGCGTTCACCGGTCTGTCGTACGCAGAACTGGCGGCGTCGATTCCGCGGAGCGGCGGCGGGTACGCGTTCGTCAGGGAGATCTTCGACGACCTCGCCTCGTTCCTCATGGGGTGGATGCTCTGGTTCGCGTACATGATCGCGGGCGCGCTGTACGCGCTCGGCTTCGCGCCGAACTTCCTGGAGCTGTTGCACGTCTACGGGGTGGTCCCGTCGCCGGGGCAGGTGGGCGCGCTCGCAGTGCCCGTCGTGGACGCGGCGGTTCCACCGGCGTTCCTGCTGGCGTTCGCGGCCGTACTCGGCCTGGTCGCGCTGAACGCCGTCTCGACGGCGGCCAGCGGGAGCGTCGAGACCATCTTCACCGTGGTCAAGGTGACCATCCTGCTGGTGTTCGTCGGCTTCGGCGTCGCGTCGCCGCGATTCAGCGGCGCGGAGTTCCAGCCGCTGTTCACCGACGGCAGTGGCATGACTGCGATCCTCCCCGCGATGGGGCTGACGTTCATCGCCTTCGAGGGGTACGATCTCATCACCACCGTCACCGAGGAGGTCAAGAACCCGCGCGAGAACATTCCGAAGGCCATCTTCTTCAGCCTCGCCGCGACGGTCGTCGTCTACATGGCCGTGGTCTCGGTCGCTATCGGAACACTCGGGGCGGACGGCCTCGCAGCGGCCGGCGAAGCGGGCATCGCCCAGGCGGCGACCTCGTTCATGCCCACCGGGCTGCCGGTCATCCAGAACGGCGGCGCGCTGATCGTCTTCGGGGCCGTGTTCTCGACGCTGACCGCGCTGAACGCGGTCGTCATCGCGTCCTCGCGGGTAGCGTTCTCCATGGGGCGCGAGGGCCAGCTCCTGCCGTCGTTCGGCCAGATTCACCACCGCTACGGGACGCCGTTCGTCGCGATTCTGGCCAGCGCCGTCGTGATGCTCGGATCGGTCGCGTTGCCGACCAAGAGTGCCGGCAACATGTCGAGTCTGTTCTTCCTGCTGTCGTTCATCGTCGTCAACGTCGCCGTCATCAGGCTCCGCCGCGAGCGCCCCGACATGAACCGCCCGTACGAGATGCCGTTCTACCCCGCGCCGCCGCTGATCGGAATCGCGCTCAATCTGGTGCTCGCGGGCGTCCTCGTCCGGTATCTGCTCCGGGCCGACCCGCTCGCGCTCGCGCTCAGCGTGGCGTGGATTCTCCTCGGCGGCGCCGCCTACGTCGCGCTCAATCGACTGAAGCGCGGTCCGGACCGCGACCGACGAACGGACGTCGACGCAGACCAGGTCCCCGAGATCGATGACTGAACTCGCGAATCGCACTCGAACGACCGCACGCACGACCACCACAATCGAATGACCGAACCCATGACCGGCACACTCGACGTCGTCATCGCTGGCGGCGGGCGAGTCGGCTTCCAGACCGCCGAGTTGCTCGCGAACCGCGACCACGACGTAACGATCATCGAACAGGACGAACAGGTGGCGTCGGACCTCACCGACGAGTGGATGGCCACCGTCATCACCGGCGACGCGACCGACCCCGACATCATCGCGCAGGCGGGGCTCGAGCGCGCAGACGTGATCGCGGCCCTGACGGGCCAGACTGGACTGAACCTCGCCGTCTGTCTGGCGGCGTCCGAACTGGTTCCGGAGATCCGGACGGTGGCGCGCATCGAGAACGGGACCGGCGAGTCCTACACGCGGTTCGTCGACGCTGTGGTCTTCCCAGAGCGTGCCGGCGCCCGCGTCGCCGCCAACGAGATCGCGGGCAGTGACGTCCAGACGCTGGCGGAGGTAACCGGCGACCTCGACGTCATGGTCATCCGCGTCGCGGACGGCGCACCGGCCGCCGGGCGGGACCTCTCGGAGGTCCGATTCCCCGCCGGAACCCTGATCGTCTCCGGCGAGGAGGGCGACCGCATCGCCCGCCCGGACACGACGCTGATCCCCGGCAGCCGCTACCTCGTCGCCGTCGAACCCGACGTCGTCGACGAAGTGCTGAACCTGATGCGGGGGTAGCGTCGACGAACTCCGGCGGCTGTACGGGGTGGAGCACATCGATGCGGAACGGACGACGCAGGTCTCGACGAGCACGGTCCCGGGAGACGGAGACCGCTGTCGATTCGCCTCACTCTGCGGGGACCGATTGAGACTGGTGAGCGAGTTCGCCGTGCGCGTGCCACGGAACCGGCTGGAACGCAGGTGGTGACGAGTCGTCACAGACTGCGAGGCCCGCAGTCCCTGCCGAACTGGCACAAAATAGCTACACAATTCTCCGTGTCGTAGCCATGCTACCAGGGGGCGACGACGCGACCGTCGACCAGCCCCCGAGACACGACCACTACCAAGAGGTGTTCACACATGGCACAAGCGGGAACAGCGGAAATGGGCGATGGAGTCGAATACAGCACCAATCTCCGGAGGGGCTCCGTGCTGATGGCACTCGCGGGCGTGGCGTTCGTCGGGTACGGCGTCGCCTTCCTCGCGTTGAACTTCGTCGGTGGCGGCTTCGAGATCGGCGTGAGTCAACTCGACGGGGCGACACCCGGAGATCTGAACCCGACCGTGGCGTACTACATCAGCCACTTGCACGTCGCGACGGGGGCGTTCATCATCTCCACGGGCATCGCAGTCGCAGGACTGTCGTGGTACGGCGTCCGGCAGCGGCTGACGTGGGCGTGGGCGACCGCCATCGTGACGGCGGTCGTCGGGTTGGCACTCGCGTTGCCGATGCATTGGACGGGAGACGCGTTCGCTCACGACTGGCTGACCCACCTCGGCCCCATCTACCTGGCGACGCTCGTCTTCGTCGTCGGCGCCGTGGTGGCCTACCGAGGTATGCAAGCGACGTAACCCTCAACCCGCCGTTTCATCCACGATGCTTCCGGGCTCATCGATACTACTGCACGCGGGCCAGGACGTGGCGTTCCTGACGTATCTGTATCGCGTGGTAGCCCACCTGGTAGCGTTCGGCGGCATCGCGGTCCTCGTCTACACGCTGGTGCGCGGTATCGACGCGATTCCGTTCCCGTTCGCGGCTGGACGCGATACCGACGATACAGAGCGGTGAGAATTCCGTGCTGCCCAGGTTTCGTCCTCGAAGCGTTGCGGACGGACGTTACTCGGTGGTCGTCGCCGCTTCGTAGGAGACCTCGGTGCCCGTGGCGACGGGCTGGAGAAGGTACTTCCCGGTCTGGCCGCGCTGCACGGGCGTGAAGTCGGCGGTGAACGTGGTGCGCTGGTCCTCCCGCACCTCGAATTCGTGTTTGAACTGCAGCGGCGCGCTCCCGGGCGTCCCGACGTCGGCGTCCCCGCCGTCGGCGAGCGTCCCGTCGACCCCGGAGACGTCCAATTGGAGGTACGCGTACGACCCGACCTCGATTTCGCGGTCGTCGACCAGTTGCGTGTCGCCGTCCTGCAACTGGACGAGGTCAGCTTCCTGGGGCTCGTCGTACTCGTGGTACTCGCGGTCGTCGCTCTGGTCGACGTCCTCCTCGTTCTGCTCGGTGACGCCGTCCTCCTCGGTGGTCTGCGTGTCGTCCCCCTCGGCTTCGTCGGTCGTCCGGGTGTCGTCGCTGTCGCCGGCAGTTGTCTGCGTGTCGTCGCCACCGGCTTCGTCAGTTGTCTGCTGGTCGTCGTCACTATCGCCGTTGGTCGCTTCTTTCAGCCAGAAGCCCTCGATGGTGACGACGCAGGACTCGAAGTCCGAGATGTCGCCCGGCGCGTCCTTCACTGCTGTGGAGAGCGTTCCGGTCGCTCCGTCCCCGCTACCCAGGCAGCCAGCGAGGCCTGTCACGCCAGCCAGGCCGACTGCGCTCGCCGCTCGAAGGTACGTTCGCCGCGACGTCTTCGTGCCGTCCGTTGAGTCGTTCATGCACTCGTGGCCAGGAGCGGACGACGGGTAAACCGGTCACACCCTCCGTCCCAATTCAGGTGTTTTGGCCCCAGTTATCGGCGGATTCGGGGCCGATACGCCGGGAGGAGCCACGGACTGACGCATCCGCTGGGCCCCGAGGGTCACTCAACTCCAGCACGGCGTCGGTGGACACGGCTCCGCAGACGGGGAGAACAGTCCGGCGCTCAGAGCTTGTCGGCGGCCTTCGCCTGATCGGCCCGCTGGCGGGCCTGGTCCAGTCGCTTGCCCGTGGCCCGCGTGATGGTCTCCGGGAGGGACTCCGACGCCTCCGCCAGTCGCGTGGCGACGCGTTCGAGTCGTTCGGTCACCGTGTCGAGGTTCTGGTCGGCGCGCCCCCTCTCGCCGGCTTCGGCGGCGTCCGCGGCGCGCCGCGCGGCTTCGGCGACGGCGTCGAGCGCGTTCGCGAGCCCTTCCACGGCGTTCTGCTGGCCGCCGCCGTCAGCGCCACCGTCACCACCGCCACCACCGCCGTCGGTCGTCTGGTCGTCGTCATCGCCGTCGCCCTGGACGGCCGCGACCTGGTCCCGGGTTTCCGCTGCGACGTCCGCGAGGTAGCCCGCGAGCGGTGCTTTCCCGGTGCGTGGGCTGTCCACGCGCACGCGCTCTTCCTCCTGGCCGGGGTTGACGCGGAACGCGCCGACCTCGTCGTCGCTGTCCCGGACTTCCGTCGTGTACGCGCCGCCGCTGTGGACGTAGACGGCGTCCGGCTCCGAGAGCGGCGCGTCGTACAGCCGGCCCGCGAAGTCGTCCTCGACGGCGAGGTCGGTCAGTTCGCTGTCCGCCTCTGTCGGGTCGACCTCCAGCTTCACGGCGTTCTCGCGTGCGACGACGGGAATCTCGCCCTCGACGCCGGCCGCCGTCGCGCCGCCGTCGTCGCTGACGGTCACCGTCTCGGAGTGGGGCGCGACGCCCGCTCCGTTGATCGTCAATTCGTGGTCGCCGGGCGGGACGTCCTGGACGACTGCGACGCCGTTGAACGTCGGGACGGCCTCGGGCTCGCTCTGGAACAGCGCGAACAGCTCCAGGGGCGACGAGACCGTCGTCAGGCCCTCGTCCTCTGGCGCCTCGTCGTCGGAGATGGCGTTGCTCACGCCGGCGACGACCTGGTTGACCGGCGACGGGTCGCCGATCGCGTCGTAGCGGTCCGCCAGCGCCTGGCGGTGCTTCGGTTCGCTGATGTCCGAGGCGGGGTTCTCGTAGCGCGGGTCCGTCCACGGCACGCCCGTGGTCGTGATGTGGCCGGCGAACTGGTCTTCGACGAACCCCGGAATCTCGAACTCGAAGCTCAACTGCGGGCCCGTGAAGTCAGCGATGTGTTCGAGGTCCGCGGACGGCTCCAGGTCGTAGGTCACGTCGGCGTCCTCGGCCTCGCGACCGACGTAGTCGAAGCGCTTGCCGGACTCGCGCTCCGGGAGGTTCGGCGGCGACCCGAGCGCGCTGAACGAGTGAATAGTCAGGTCGTCGGGCACCAGGTCCGCGGCGTCGACGGACGGCAGGCGGTCGTGCTCGTAGAACGGTTCGCCGTCGAGTTCGGGGACGGCGTACGGCAGCGCCAGGCCTTCGTCCCGGGGAAGGCCGTACGCCAGGGGGATGGCCGCGACGGACTCGATGCCGTCGATGACGCTGTTGGTGATGTCCGCGACGCCTCCGTCGAGGGGGAGCCGCTGGAAGTGTTCGGCGTCCTCGTTGACGGAGAGGCCACTGGAGTGCGAGCCGAGTTCGGAGAGAATCCGCGGGCGGGTGCGGTCGGGGTCCAGAAACTCGTTGTTCGGGACTTTCCGGGAGTGGGAACTCGCGACGTGGAGCTGTGTCTCCTCGGTGTCGGTGTCCACGAACACCTGCAGGAGTTCCCAGTCGTGCCAGTGGAAGTTCGTGGTGAACTGGTCGAACGCCGAATAGAACCAGTACTGGACGACGGCGAGCGGCGACTCCTCGTACTCCACTACGTTGTAGAAGCCGGTCGGCGCGGGCGGGTCGTCGGCGCCGCCCCGGTCGACGTAGCCGTCGAGGGCGTCGAACCCATCGACGACGGTGTCGCCGTCGAGTTCGCTCTCGAACGGCCGCGGGTCCGTCGGGAACCACTGTTCGTTCTCGTCGAAGTACAGCGTCGGCGCGTACTCTTCTGCCAGCGCCGCTGCGCGGTCGTCGTCGATGGCCGACGTGTCGCCGTCGTCCGCTCGGTCGAACAGCGAACAGCCCGCCATCGACGCGGCTGCGGCGGTACCGACCCCCGCCAGCACGGACCGCCGGGTCACCGACTGCGTGTCGTCCTCAGCCACTGATTTCCCCCTCGGTCGTGTGGGGACGGGCCGAGACGCCGCCGTGACGTCGTCGATTGTGGGTGGCTGGGAGTCGCATTCTGAATACGTCCCGAATGGGCCGACGGGCCATACCGCTTGGGGCCGCCGACTCACTTATTGCATTGCTGACTAGTTCCCCGGGGTTCGGCGGGCCGATACACTCACCCGGGATATAACTAAAATGTATATTCTGAAATCTAATACTATCCCAAGTCATATCACGGTCCTTGTGTTCTAGGCCGACACTAGATGACTGCCAACACCGACCGCATTCACACGACGCACATCGGGAGCCTGCCGCGGACGCCGGCACTCCTCGACCTCCTGAAGCGACGCCAGGCCGGCGACCCGGTCGACGACGACGAGTGGCAACAGACCGTCCGAGACGCCACCGAGACAGTCATCCAGCGCCAGGCGGACGTCGGCCTCGACGTCGTGAACAACGGCGAACAGCCCCGCGTCTCCTTCAACTGGTACGTCGCCAACCGCCTCACCGGCATCGGCGACGACCGCGAGGCGCCCCTGTGGGACGACCTCGCGGACTACCCCGAGTACGCCAGCGACGCCTTCGACGCGGAGACCATCGACCTCACGAAACAGCCGTCGGTCGTCGGCCCTGTCGAGTACGACGGCGAGGCCGCCGCACGCGAAGAGATCGAGACGTTCACCGAACTGATCGACGCGACCGACGCCGACTTCGAGGGCACGTTCCTCACGGCCGCGTCGCCGGGCATCGCCGCCGCCACCCTCGTCAACGACTACTACGACTCCCACGAGGAGTTCCTGCAGGCCGTCGGCGACGCGCTCCAGACGGAGTACGAACTCATCGCCGAAACCGGCGCGACGCTCCAGCTGGACGCCCCCGACCTCCTGACGACCGGCCACCGCGGGTTCGGCGACCGCCCCGTCGAGAAACTCCGCCGGATCGTCCGCATGCACGTCGACGCACTCAACGACGCCACCGCGAACATCCCCGACGACCAGCTCCGCGTCCACACCTGCTGGGGGAGCTACGAGGGCCCACACCACCGCGACACGCCCCTGGAGGAGGTCCTCCCGGAACTGTACGAACTCGACGTCGGCGGGCTCTCCATCGAGGAAGCCAACCCCCGCCACCAGCACGAGTACCGCGTCTTCCGCGAACACCCGCTCCCCGAGGACTGGACGCTGCTCCCGGGCGTCGTCGACGTGAAGACGAACGTCGTCGAACACCCCGATGTCGTCGCCGACCGCCTCGAACGCGTCGCGGACGCCGTCGGCGACCCGACGCGCATCGTCGCGGCCCCCGACTGCGGGTTCGACACGCAGGCCGGGCTCGCGATGGTCCACCCCGAGATCGCGTGGGCGAAACTCGAGGCCCTCGTCGACGGCGCCGCCGTCGCCAGCGACCGCCTGTTCTGACGGCGGCGCGTCGCGGTCGCCACTGTCGGCACGCCGCCGCTGACTCGTCGAGCGGTACTGCCAGCGGGGCGGTCTGGGAAGCCGCAACTTATCAGCGTCGACGCCTAACGAACGTCGATGGGTCAGGACGCCGATAGCGGCCTCACAGCGGCCGAACGCGCCCGCCTCGACGCGATTCGCGGAGCCGACGCGCTCGCGGACCTCGTCGCCGTGACGGGTGCGGCGTCCGAACACGACGCGTACTTTACGGCGAAACGCCAGCACCGCGAACTCGCAGCGCGCGCGGGGACGCCGCTGTCGGCGGCCGACGACCTCCCGGGAACGCGGGTGGTCGTCGACGGCACCGCGTTCTGGGTGCACGGCATCACGCACGCGGACACGCCGGCCGAACGAGACTTCCTCCGGCGCCACGTCGCGCAGTTCCTCGCGGACGACGCGAACGTCTACGTCGAGCAGGGCATCCGCCCCATGTACTTCGACGACGTCGCGGGCGTCTGCGAGATGGACGACTACGCGTGGGCGACCGAACAGTGCGCGGGCCTCGATTCGGCCACGCACGTCGACCTGCCCGAAGCGGCATTCGACGGCGTCGTCGAGGACGTGAACGCGCTCGCCGGCCGGTTCCGGACGGCCGCGTTCTCTCTCATCGACGCCGGCGGCCAGTACTACGGCGAGGACTTCGAGGCGGCGCTGGGGGACCTCGCGACGACGTTCCTGACGAGTCACGCCGACGCGGCCACCGGCCGGGACTTCGCGTCGTTCCAGCTGTCCAGGAACGCCGCCCGCGACCCCTCGTTGCTCGACGCGCTGCAGTCGTACTACCAGCGGGCGTTCCTCCCGCAACCGGTCGAGCGCGAGTGGCTGCGCCGCCACGACCCGGAACTGGAAGTCGTCACGCACGCCCGCAACGAACACATGGCTGATTACGCGGTCTATCACCACGAGACGGCGCCGGCAGTCCACCTCGTCGTCGGGGCCGCCCACCAGCCCGGCGTCACCTACTACCTCCGGCAGCACCGAGACGGCGCGCGGACCGTCGACGGATTCGAACTCGCAGGCTGAGGGCGCCACCGCGACCCCCGTCGACGGCGAGGGCTCGCTGCGGGCTGCTCGGCTCGTGCCGAAATCCGTTCGCCTATAACCCAGTCGGCACTAGCGTCGAGCATGTACGAGCGGATCCTGGTGCCGACTGACGGGAGCGACTCGATGACGGGGGTCTTCGAGCACGCCGCCGACATCGCCGGCCGACGCGACGCCACAGTGCACGTCCTCTACGTGGTCGACGACCGCGCGTTCCTGACACTGGACGACGAGATGCAGGACGAAGCGCTCGCGCAACTCCGCGCGGACGGCCACGGCGCGCTCGACGAGGCTGCAAGCGCCTTCGAGGACGCCGACGTCGCTGTCGAGACCGAACTGCGTCGCGGCGGCCCCGGCGAGGAGATCCTCGACTACGTCGATTCGGCGGACGTCGATCTCGTGACGATGGGCACGCGGCGCTCGGACTTCGAGCAGTCGATGCTCGGCAGCGTCTCCCGTGAGGTCGTCGTGTCCGCGGACGTCCCCGTGCTGACGGTGTCGCTGGCCGACGACGCGTAGTCAGTCCTCGGTGAGCGCGGAGACGCCGACCGTCGCGACTGCGCTGCACGCGACGCCGGGGAACACGGGGTCGGCGCCGGCCGCCCACGCGAACACACCGGTCGGTGCGGTGAGCAGTTGCCACGCGGCGACGGCTGCGAACCCGGCGAGGATGCCGGCGACGGCGCCGCTGGTGGTGGCGCGTCGCCAGTGGAGGCCCGCGAGTACGGGCGCGAACAACGTCGCAGCGAGCAGTGACGCGTACAGCGCGACGATGAACTGGACGAGACCGCCGAGCGCGCCCGCGGCCGCGGTCAGTCCGACGGGGACGACGGCGGCGGCGACGGTGGCTGCTCGCGCGACCCGCGCCACTGACTCGTCGGACGGCTGGGCGACGCACCGGACGGCGGGCAGCGTCTCCTCGTAGAAGTCGTGGGCGACGGCCGAGGACGTCACCAGTAACACCGAGTCGACGGTGCTGAGGATTGCCGCGAGCACGCCGAGCAACAGCAGGACGCCGGCTATCGGTCCGAAGAGGTCGAGCGCCAACTGGACGAGCGCCGCGTCCGGCGACGAGAGCTCGGGGTACCGGACGCGAGCGAGCACACCGAGAGTGGCGATGCAGGCCGCGATTGCGGCCTGAATGACGACCGCGACGCCGACCGCGCTACGGACGGTAGCGGGGTTCCGCATCGCGTACACGCGGGAGAGCTCGTAGGGCGCGACGGCGATTCCGAACCCGAACGAGGCGGCGAGACTGCCGACGCGCGTCCAGTCGTGGTTCCACGCGAGCAGTGCGGGGTCCACGGCGGCCGTCTGCGCGGCGAGTCCGCGGAAGCCACCGACGTCGGCGACGCCGACGGCGGTAGCGGCCAGGAGCGCGACGACGAGCAACGCGACCTGGAGCACGTCCGTGTAGACGCTCGCGCGCATGCCGCCAACGGCGGTGTAGGAGACGGCGACAGCGGCCAGGAGCGCGGCCGACGGGAGGGTCCCGAGGCCGACGAGCGCGTCGAGGACGACGCCGCCGGCGACGTACTGGGCGGTCGTGTACACGAGGTAGATGACGGCGATGAGCGCCGCGGCGAGCCCGCGGACGAACGCGCCGTCGCTGTCGCCGGCGAACCGGTCCGCGAGGTAGTCGGGGACGGTGTAGCCCCCGTGCGCGCGGAGTTGCGGGGCGACCAGGAGAACGGACGTGAGCCAGCCGGCCCAGATGCCGACCCAGATCCAGGTGAAACTCACGCCCGTGAGGTAGTGCAGGCCGACGGTGCCGACGAGGGTGCCGGCGCTCACCTGTGTCGCCGTGAGGCTGGCGCCGCCGACGAGCGGGCCGACGGTGCGGCCGGCGGTGAAAAACGACTCCGTGTCGCCGCCGCGGTCGAAGAGCCGACGGACGCTCATCCGGCGCCCCCTCGGGTGCCGAACACGGCGTGTAGCGACGTGCCTGCGTCGGGTGCGACGGCCACCGAGCGGGCCACCCCAACCATGTGGAACAGAAAGTACCACCGAGGGGACGTATCTTTCGGCCGACTAGTAGGAATGCAAATGATTTCTGGGTGAGGGTACCCGCACTACTATCTCGGTGGCGTCTGAACGGGGTCGCATGAGCGGGTCAGGGGAGGACCGGATGACAGTCCTCTGCGTGGACGACGACGAGGCATTCCTCGAACTCGAGGTCGAGATGCTCGAACTGCGGGCCGATGACGTCGACGCCGTCCCAGTATCCTCGGCGCCGGCCGCCCTCGACGTGCTCGCGGAACGCGACGTCGACTGCGTCGTCTCCGACTTCGACATGCCGGAGATGACCGGACTGGAGTTCCTCGAGGCCGTCGCCGAGCGGTTCCCGCGGCTCCCGTTCATCCTCCACACCGGCAAAGGAAGCGAGGAGATCGCCAGCGAGGCCATCTCGGCGGGCGTCGCGGACTACATCCAGAAGAGCGGGGGCGCCGAACAGTACGACCTGCTGGCCAACCGGATCCGCAACGCCGTCGGTCACACCCGGGAGTCCGTCCAGCGGGAACGCACCGAGCAGTGGTACCGGCAACTGTTCGAGCAACGCATCATCGGCGTCGCCATCTCACAGGACGGCGAGTTCGTCCAGGCGAACCAGAAGTTCGCGGACATCCTCGGGTACGACCGGTCGGACGTGGTCGGCATGACGGCCATGGACGTGGTCGCGGCCGACGACCGGGATAGGGTCGCTCGCGCGCTCCGGAAACGCGAGGACGGGGAGGTCGACAGCGTCCACTACGTGGTGACGGCCGTGCGGGCGGACGGCGAGCGCGTCGACCTCGAGGTCAACGGCGGCCGCGTCGACTACGAGGGCGACCCCGCCGTGCTCGGCCTCCTGTTGCCGGTCAGCGAACACGCCCGCGTCGTCAGACCGACCGTCAGCAGGGAGGTCCGGGACGACCTGCGGGACGCGGCGGCCGCTATCGACGCCACTGATCACGACGACGACACACTCGACGAGGCCCACCGCGCGGTCGAGCGCGCTCTCGACGTGCTCGCGGTGGACAGTGACCCGCCGTCAGGCGACGGAACCGCGACGACCTCGCTCGCAGACGCCTGCAATGCCGCGTGGTCGCGATTCGACGTCGGCCCGGACGCCAACCTCGACGTCGAGGCCGACGCAGCGGTCAGCGCTGACGAAGCGGAGGTCGCGGCGTTCGTCGAGGACGTCGTCGAGGTCGCACTCGGTCGGTGGCCGACTGACTGCACGGTCGTCGTGGAGCCAGTCGATGGCGGGTTCAGCGTGCGCGTCGCCTCACCGAACGTCCGCGGGCAGGCCGCCGGCGACCTGCTGGGCGCGGACGCCCCACGGCCCGACCCGGTGACTGACGTAGCGAGTCGCCACGGCTGGGACGTGATGATTACGACGCTCGGCCCGAACACCGTGGAGTACACGCTGGAACTCGCCCCGAACGGGAGCGTGCCCTGACCCCGACTCGGCAGAGCGGCGGCCTGCTTGCGTAGCCCTGCAGCGTTTCTCGCCCGAACCCTACCGAGCCGGACCACTACGCGGTCACTTGCTTCGACCACTCCCCTTCCCGTTGCCGTTTCCGCGCCCTGGGTTCTTCCCCTTCCCGTTGTCGTTTCCGCGCCCTGGGTTCCTCTCTCTCCCTTTACCCCCGTCCTCGCCACCGCGCTTCTGTTCGCCCTCGTCGTCGCGGTCGTCTCCGTGTCGCTCGTGCCCTTCTCCCTTCCCGTTTTCGTGACCCTTTCCGCGCCCCTTCTCGTGGCCCCTGCCCTTCCCAGGTTGGTCGTCTTCGTCGTTGTCGTCGTCTTCGTCGTTGTCGTCGTCTTCGTAGTCGTCGCCGTCGTCAGTGTCTGCTTCAGTGTCGTCGCTGTCCTCGGTGTCTCCGTCGCTGTCGTCGCCGTCGTCGCTCGTCCCGTCGGTCGAACAGGTGCCGCGGCGGACGACGATTGGTTCGTCGAGCGCGAGCGCCGTCCGGGTCGGTCCGTCCCTCGACTCCGAGAGCACCTCCCAGTCATTGATCTCGCCGTCGTAGTGCTCGCCGTAGAGTGTGGCTTCGGCGTTGAACGACGGATCGATCCGGATTTGCAAGTCGGGGTCGGTGCCCAGTCCGCGGAACGCGCCGCCGTCCGTCCGGCTGTCGGCCCACGTCCAGTCGACGGTCGCTTCGTCCCCGTCGCGGGTCCACTGGTCGAACCTCGATTCGCCCTCGTAGTAGTCGTCCCGGACGACCCACTCGCCGTCCGGCGGGAGACCGGTAAACTCGAACGTCGCTGAACCGCCGTCCGTTTCGTCGCCGTACTCGTCGTGGACGACGACCAGGCTCAGACCGTTCGGGCCGTCGTAGAGGAACAGGATGGTCGTGTCCGGGCGCTGCAGGTCGACGAGGCCCGTGGCGCTGAAGTCCGCGCCCTCGACGGCCCACCCGTAGCGCTCCTCAATCGGGACGTCGCCGGACAGCGGTACGACCGGAACGCACTGGTCGCCCTGTTCGACGACGAACTGGCCGGTGTGGTCGGGACTGGACGCGGTGTCGGTCGCCGCGCTGGACTGTGACACCGCCCCGAGTCCTGCCGCAGCAAGGCCGAGATCGCCGAGGAACGAGCGTCGCGTCGCGTGTGCCCTGCGCCGCTGATTTCGCTGCATACCCCCGACTACGGTCACTGCGTGGTTTGTTATGAGACGCTTACCTCCGCTGTGGACCGTCCGGAGTCAGACCACCGGCGCAGAACGGACTCGACCCGCGGCTACCCGGTGGCGGTGCTGTCTACCGTCAGAAAAACTCCCGCAGAACGCCGCTGCGTCGACCGCGCTATCCGGTCAGTTGATGTGGCCTTCTTCGCGGAGCTGGTCGGCGTCCTGCTCGTCGTAGCGCCACTCGATGTTGGCTTTCTCGTCCTGCCAGTCCCACGGCTCCACGAGCACGACATCGCCCTCGTTGATCCAGGTGCGGTACTTCATGCGGCCGGGGATGCGGCCCATTCGGTTCTCGCCGTCTTCGCACTGCACGCGAACGTGGTTCCCGCCGTTGTGTTCGGTCACGACGGCGAAAAGCTCGTCTCCGTTGGGCATTCGCAGGTTGCGACGCCCAGAATCTTCACTCACACCCAGTCTAGGGACGGCAGACGTTTAAGTCACCGGGGAGACGTGGTACCACGCGACGCACGACCCTGCTGGCGATTGTCAGGTCGGGCGCCGGCTCTCTGTCAACCGAACGCAGAGAGCGTGTCTCGCCGGGACGCGCCGACTCGCAGACGGCGGACTGATCGGGGAATTCGACGAGGCGTCGCTGAGCGACGAGCGCGCGTCAGTACGCGTCGCGGGGTCTGACCTCGCCGACGTCCGCGGCCGGCGCGGCGTCGATGTCGTCGCTGTACACGACGCCGACACTCGCGTCAGGGCCCAGCGTTACGCGGTCCCCGACCACGGTCTCGGCGTCGGTCGCGTCGAGGTCCACAGTCTCCCCCTCGACGGTGTCGACCGCCAACCCGGCGTCGCCGCGGCCGAGCAGCTTCGTCACGAGTGAGCGTCCGCGCTCGCCGGCGCGAACCACAATCTCGGTCGCGCGGACACTGTCGACGCGGGACTCGCCCCCCAGCGTCAACTCGAACGTGCGAGCGGCCACGTCGCCCGCGCGGAGCGACCCGGTCGCCGTGAGCGCGTCCGCGTTCACGTCCTCGAACGTCCCGGCACCGTCGACTCTCAGGTCGGTGACGTCGGTGAGGCCGTCGACGCGCACTTTCCCGCTGACGCCGACGCTCGCGGCGACGAGACTCCCGCCGACCGCGAGTTTGCCGCTGGTCTCGATTTCGTGCCCGTCGAAGTTGCCGTCGACGCTGGTCTTCCCGCTGCCGTCGAGGCGGTCGACGCTGGCGTTCCCGTCCACGTCGAGCTTTCCGCTCGTGTCTACTTCTTGGCCGTCGAAGTTGCCGTCGACGCTGGTCTTCCCGCTGCCGTCGAGGCGGTCGATACTGGCGTCTCCGCGCACCACGGTCTTCCCGCTGCCGTCCAGTTTGTCCACGCGGGCGTCCCCGCGCACCACGGTCTTCCCGCTGCTGTCGAGGTCGTCGACGGTCGCGTCGCCCTCCACGACGAGTTTCTTCCTGACGTCGACCGACCCGGCGTCGAGGCTGCCGGCGCGCAGTTTGCCCGAGGAGTCGACGCGGTCCGCCCGGAGCAGTCCGGTGACGGTTGCTTTCCCACTGTTTTCGAAGGTCGCGCAGTCGACGCGGTCGTAGGTGGCGGAGCCGCTGACACTGACGTGGTCGCCGCCTGTCGTGTCGCTCATGTGACTTCCACCGACGGCCACCCCCTTCAAACTTTGCACTATATGTGAGTCTACTGTGAGTCGACACGCACATTTATTGTGCTGGCCACGTTCTGGTGGCGTGTGAGCAGACAGATCCGCATCTCCATCGACGACGACGAGGTCTTCGAGCGCCTGAAACGCCGGAAGGACGCCCTCGACCTCTCCTGGGAGGACGCGCTCCGGCGGGGGCTCCGGGACAGCCCCGAACCGCCGCGCGCCCCGAGTACGGCCTCGGAGTCGCGACGCGGCCGCGACCGCTCTCGCGGCGAGACCCAGCGAGGCGGCCGCGCACGCGAGGACCGCGACGGCCGCGCACGCGAGGACCGCGACGGCCGCCGTGGGTCCGACACTCGCGACCGCACGCGCGACGACCCGACACCGTTCGACCCGGACTTCGGCGAACGCATCGCGCAGCAGGTGCTGTCCTCGGTTTCCGACTCGGTCCCCGGGTTCGTCGGCGAGACGCTCGACGACGAAATCGACCGCCTCGAGGACGCCGAGAACGCCGTGCTCGTGCTCGGCGACAGCGAAGGCGAACGCGTCCCCCTCAGGGTCGCGCTCCACACCGGCCCGGACGGCCTCGAGGTCGACGTCGTCGCCGTCCGCTCCGGGAAAGGCACCGAGGACATGAACCAGTTCGCGGACGGCGCCCGCACGGACGTCGCCCGCCGGTTCGCCGAGGGCGAAACCGCCACGCTCGAAGTCGACGCCGGCAGCGAAGCCTACGACGTCCGCCCCGACCTGTCGTGGGCCCGCGGCCCCGACGGCACCCCGGAAGTCACGGACGTCGCCGTCCGCGACGTCGTCTTCGACTCGTGAGCATGCTCAGAATCCTCAGCGTCGACCCCGCTTCCCGCTCAGCCGGCACGCCCCTCCTCGATAGCGACGGCGTCCGCGTCGGCACCGTCACCGAAACCGCCGACGACGCGCGATACGTCTCCGTCGACCCGAACCCGCCCCCCGAGACCCTTGAGGTGCTCGGGTGGGACGCCGACAGCGACCGCGTCCCTCTCCCGGACCGCCTCGTCGCGACTGTCGACGACGACGCCGTCCGACTCGTCGTCTGAACGACTGGCTTCTCACTCCGTTCCCGTGACCTCACTACGTTCGGGCACGCTTTCCGCTGCCGTAACGAAATTACGCTCCTCCCGCGACTCCCCACACGACACAGTGCACTCCGCCCACGCCAGCGCCGCGTCGTCGCCCGCTGACCGCCGCCGCCAGCCAGAGGCACGGTACTGATGGTGGACGTCGCGGGCATCTTCCTGGGCGCGGTCGGACCGACTGTCGCCATCGCCGCCATCGGCTACCTCCTCTCGGTCACCCGCGGGGTCGACCCGCGGCCGCTGAACACCGTCGTCGTGTACGTGTTCGCGCCCGCGCTCGTGTTCCACAGCCTCGCTGTCACGGAACTCGGGTCGTCGACGCTCGTCCGCCTCACTCTCGGCATCGTCGCGTTCACGCTCGCGATGTGGGCGGTCGCCGAGGCGTTCGGCCGGGTCGTCGGCGAGACCGAACCGATCCTGAGCGCGCTCGTGCTCGTCGCCATCTTCTCGAACGCCGGCAACCTCGGCATCCCCGTCTCGGACTTCGCGTTCGGGGACGTCGGCCGCCAGACCGCGGTCGTGTTCCTGTCCGTGCAGTCCGTGCTCGTGTACACCGTCGGGGTCTACGCCGCGTCCCGGAGCGGCGGCGACGCCGGTGCCGTCGGCGTGCGCAGAGTGTTCGCGCTCCCGCTCGTGTACGCGGTGCTGGCGGCGCTCGCCGCCCGCGCGCTCGACGTCGTCCCAGCCACGGGAAGCGCCGGCATGGAGGCACTGAAGCTCGTCGGCGACGCCTCCATCCCCGTGATGTTGCTCGTGCTCGGAATCCAGCTCGCGCGCACCGACACCGGGGCGGCCGTCGCCCGGTCGTGGAGCGCAACCGCACTCCGCCTCGGTATCGCGCCAGTGGTCGGTCTCGCCGTCGCGCTCGCGCTCGGCTTCCAGAACCCGACCGTCGCTCGCGTGTTCGTGCTCGAAGCCGCGATGCCCGCGGCCGTCACGCCCGTCATCCTCGTGACGGAGTTCGCCGCCGACGCCCGCTCGGGCGGCGTCACCGTCCCCGAGTACGTCTCCACGTGCGTGCTCGTCACGACGCTGCTGAGCATCCCGCTGTTGACGCTTTTCATCGCCGTCCTGCAGTCCGGTGCGGTCATCTGACGGCGGTTACGCGTGCGCTCCGCTGGTCACCTGGAGGCCGCCGATGCCCACGACGATCAGCAGGATACACCCGACGCGCAGCGCCGACACCGGCTCGTCGAACAGGTAGACGCCGAGAATCGCTGTCGACACCGCGCCGATGCCCGTCCAGACGGCGTACGCCGTTCCGACCGGAATCGACTGGACGGCCTGCGCGAGCAGGTAGACGGAGATGGCCATCGCGCCCAGCGTCACCACCGACGCCACCGGCTGGGTGAACCCGTCGGTGTACGCGAGGCCGATAGCCCACACTGCCTCGAACAGTCCCGCGACCAGCAACACCAGCCACGCAGCCATGCCCGAACCGTCGACCGCCAGGGTCCTGAACGCGTCGGTCGTGGCAGGACCGCAGCGACGCCCGGTGTCAGTTCGTCGTGATAATCTCCACGACGTCCCGCGCGTCGAGTTCGTGGTCCGCGCTGATCTGGCGGTTCACGCGGCAGTCCTTGGCGTGCAGGAACCCGTCGCCGACGTCGGAGTGCACGTGGAACGCGAACTCCTCTGCCGTCGCGCCCTCCGGCAGGAGGAACACGTCGGGGAGGATGCGGCCGTCGGTGGTGCCGAGGCCGTTCGCCGACCCCGGGAAGACGGGCACAACGCCGAGTTCGTCGAACAGAGCGGCTTCCAGGGCCTGCTGGACGCCCGTGCCGCCGAACTCGCCGACGAACTCGCGGATGGACTCCAGGCCCGCGGCCTGCTCGTCGCCGACGTCGCCCGTGACGTCGAAGTCGTCGTCGCCCGGCCGGTAGTCGACGACGCCCTGTTCGCTGGCCTGCTTGAGCGCCTTCTCGGCGTGCGCGCTCACCGGCACGAACGACAGGTGGTCGTAGTCCGGGTCGCTGGTGATGGACTCCCAGTTCGCCTGCGCGTCGGGCGTGTCCATCTTGTTCGCGGCGACGACCATCGGCTTCGTGCGCTTGCGGATCTCGCGGGCGAGCGCGAGGCGGTCCTCGGCGTCCCACGTGTCCGGGTCCAGTTCCAGGTCCAGCGACAGGATGACCTGCTTGATCTCCTCGTCGCTCGTGCGGAACGCGCTCATCTGCTCGGCGAGTTCCACCTCGACGTCGCCCTCGACCATGTGCTGGCTCTCGTATCGCTCGATGCCCTTCTCGAGGATGTCGAGGTACCACTGGTCGAGTTCGTCCTCGAGGAAGTCGACGTCCTCGCGGGGGTCGTGGTCCTCCGTGGGTTCGCCCTCCATGTCTGTCTTCCCGGAGAAGTCCACGACGTGGACGAGCACGTCCGCCTCGTTCAGGTCCGTGAGGAACTGATTGCCGAGGCCCTTGCCCTCGTGGGCGCCCGGGATGAGGCCCGCGACGTCCACGAGTTTCGTCGGCACGAACCGCGTGCCGTCGTCGCAGTACCCCGTCGACGGCGTGCAGGTCTCGCCGAACTCCGGTGCCGCACAGTCCACGCGCACGTACGCCTCGCCGACCGCCGGGTCGATTGTCGTGAACGGGTACGCACCCTCGGGCACGTCGTTCATCGTCGCCGCGTTGAAGAACGTGGACTTCCCCACGCTGGGCTTGCCCACGAGCCCAATCCGGTAACTCATTGCCGAACGAACGGGACCGCGGGATAAACGGGTTGCTACCTGGACGCCGTCTGTGGGTCGTTCACACGACAGGTCCGACCGGTGGACGACGGAGGCCGGAGCGGGCTACGCGATGTCGTGGAGGTCGTGCAGCGTGTCGAGTTCGTGGTCGGGGGTCCCCGAGAGGTCGTAGTCCTCGCGGTGGTCTCGCCAGAGGAACGCGGAGTCGGTGCCCGCGTTCGCCGCGGCTTCCAGGTCGCTGTTGCTGTCTCCCACGAACAGCGTGCGCCCCGGGTCGGCCTCGAGGTCCGCGAGCGCGCGGTCGAGGTAGTGGGAGTTCGGTTTCTTCCGGCGGAGGCTCGCCGGCTCCATCTCGCGCCCGTAGTACGCGTGGAAGTCCCCGCGGATGTCGTGAAAGTCCAGGATCTCCTCGATGGTTCGGTGCTGGTTCGTGGAGACGATGCCGCGCGGGACGTCGAGCCCGCGCACCGCGTCGTAGTCCCCGTAGAGGGGTTTGCGGCCGTCCCGCATGTCCGCGACCTGCTTCTTGGAGAACGCCAGGTCGCGCTGGCGCCACAGCGCCTCGGGGTCGACGCCGTACGCGTCGCTGGCGGCCTGCAGGTCCTCGGGCGTCACGTGGAGGGTCATCCGGTCGACGTGGTCGGGGTCGGGGTCGTAGACGCCGACGGCGGCGAACCCCTCGACGGTCGCTTCGCGGAGCACGTCGATGGGCGTCGGGTGCGTGAGCACGCCGTCGTTGTCGAAGACCACTGCGTCGTAGGTCACGGCTGTGTGTTACTCGAACGCCACTAAAGTCGTTTCGTGGTGCGCCGCGTACTGCTGTCAGTCTGTGGCGCGAACTGCTGTCCGTCCAGTGGCGGTTCCACAGCCCGACGGCACTCAGATGCCGCCGCGCGGGCGATTCGTCGGGGACGTGGGCCGCCTGCGGTCGTCGCCGCCGACGTCGAAGTCGACGTTCTCGAAGTAGTTCGGCGGTTCGCCAGTCGTGGCGTACTCGTAGAGTGCGACCTTCGCGATGCCGTTCAGCGTCGCTCCGACGACGAAGGCGAGGACGGCCAGTGGCAGGCCGACGACGACGGCCGCGGCGACGTTGCTCGTGACGACGAACACCAGCCCGGCCACCGCGGCGACGCCGAGGAAGAGGATGCCGTGGACGAACCCGAGTCCGAACTCCGCGCCGAGCGACTCGCCCCAGGTGTCGCGCACGATGCCGACGCTGCGGCCGAACACGTCGCGGATGTCCTCGTCTTCGAAGATGGCGACCGGGACGACGAAGTACGTGATCACCGCCCACGACATGCTCAACAGGGCGCCAGCGATGACGCCCGCGAGGTTGTCGGACTCCTGGAGGCCGCGCACGACCAGCCCGACGAGTGTGCTGACGACCGCCCAGGCGAACAGCGTCGACTTGTGCTCCCAGGCCGCCGCGAGGCCGCCGCGGACGCTCGGGTCGCGGCCCTCCATCACGTCCCGCGTCGCGAACATCAGTCCCGCGGTGAACAACACCGCGACGAACGACGCGCCGAAGTATCCGACCGCAGCGCCCGCGTACAGCAGCACACCCGGCGCGTCCACGAGCGCGGCCAGCGGCAGGAGGCCGAGCGCGCCGCCGGCCGCCAGCAGGAAGAACGCGATGCCGCCCGCGCCCGCGGCGACGGGGAACCACAGCAGCGATGGGTGGTCGCGGAGGAGGGTGACGCTGTCCCGTGCGAGGGTGATGCCGGTCCAGAGGCGGCTTCGTAGTCCCATCGTGGCTCGAGCTACAGCAGGCACGATTATGAGTGCTTTCCAGCGGTCGCAGCGGCTGCAACTGCGTTTGCCGGGCCGGAGTCCGGTGGTCGTGCGCGTCGGCCAGGCTCCCTGGGATGGGCGCGGGGTCGTACAGCGACAGCCATTACTTGCGCCGCGCCAACTGTGGGATATGAACCGTCGCGCGTTCCTCGCCGCGGGGGCCACCGGGTCGCTCGCCGCACTCGCGGGCTGTGCAAGCCTGTTCGGCTCGTCGTCGTCGAGCGTCGACCACCCCGGAACTCTCGACGCGTCGTTCCACGCGAACAAGCCCCTCCCCGAGGACGACGACCCCGGGGACGGCTACCCCCCGGAACGCGAGGACCCGCCCGAGGAACGGTCCATCGACACGTCCCGATTCGGGACCACGAATACGAACGACGAACAGGTCGCGCTCGCGCCCATCGAGGTGACCCGGTACTGGCATCAGCGCAGCGAGGCGCGGTTCGTGGACGCGCGAAGCCTCGAAGCGTACGAGCAGGCTCACGTGTACGGCGCGGTCAGCAGCCCCGCTCAGCGGGGCTCCGAGGGCGGCGGCATCGACGGCTGGGCGGAGGACGACCGCATCGTCTGCTACTGTGGCTGTCCCCACCACCTCTCGTCCATCCGGGCGGCCGGCCTCCAGAAGGCGGGCTACACGGACGTCTACGTCATCGACGAGGGGTTCGGGCCGTGGCTGAACAACGACTTCGCGATGCGCGGCACGAACTTCTCGGCGCCCCAGGAAGCCGTCGTCGAGGGGGAGGTCGACCCGGCGCACGCCGGCGAGTACGCGTGGGCGACCCACGAGGCCTCGGGCCAGCAGGAGGCCGCCCCCATCGGCGACGACGGCGCGTTCGCGCTCCACCTCAAGTTCTACGACGTCACAGACGACGCTCCGATTCGCGTCCAGACGCCCGAATTCGACGTCACGGAGCCGCTGGGCGACCTCACTGACACCGTCCTGACCGGCTGAACGAGGGAGACGAAGTCGGCGGAATGCCGGGAGCTTTAGGCGCTCCCGGCCCACCGAGCGGACATGGAGACTACGGTAGCGGTGACTGGCGCGGCGGGCGGCCTCGGCGAAGCGGTCGCGCGGGCGTTCGCCGACGACGGCGCGACGGTCGTCCTGGGCGGCCGGGACCGGGACGCCATCGAAGCGCTGGCCGACGAACTCGGCGGCGAGTCGCTGCGGACGGACGTCCGCGACGAGTTCGAGCTCGAGCGACTGATGGAGCAGGCGTCGAAGGCAGGAGACGCCTCCGGCATCGACGTCGTCGTGCCCTGCGCGGCAGTCTACCACGGCGGAGCCGGGGAGACGCCGCTCCCCGAGGAGTCCTACAGCGCGTTCGACGACACGATGCGGACGAACGTCCGGGGCGTGTTCGCCGCGGTCCGCGAGGCCCTCCCGCACATGGACGCCGACGGCAGCGTCGTCCTCTCGACGGGGGGCGTCGCTCGAGACGCGAACCCCGGCTTCGGCGCCTACGGCGTCTCGAAGGCCGCGGTCGAAGGACTGGCACGCCAGTTCGCGGCGGACTGCGAACAGGCCGTCGGCTGCGTCGACCCCGGCGCTGTCGACACCGCGCTCCACGGCATGGGCGGCCGCGACCCCGGGGACGTCGCTGGCCTGTTCACGTGGGCGGCCGCCAATCCGTCCGACCTCGACGGCGGTGTGCTCGGCCTCGAGGACTGGAAGCGAGCGACGGCGTAGGCCCTCTCTTGGCGGCGAGTCGCCGCGAAGCTACACGCGACGCACGCGCTCGGCAGTGACGTCGACGCTCGGGCTGTAGAGGAGGTGGGGGACGGAGTCGGGGTGGTCGAAGCCGTTCGCGGCGAAGAGGTCGTTGGTCCGGAACGTCGCGTCCGCGTGCGCGAGGCGCCAGGGGTCGTGGCTGACTTCCCCGCAGTACAGCGACGACCTGCCGGGCGCGTAGAAGCGGTACCGCTCCAGCAGGAACGCTTCGAGGCTCCCGGGTTCGGCTGGGTTCGGCGCACCGACCGGGCGGTAGGTCGCGTCGAAGTCCAGCGCGGCCACGCCGTCGTGCGTGCGGTGGCTGCGGAAGTCGACGGCGTCGCCGCGGCGTTCGACGCGCATCTCGGCGTGGTAGTACGGGAGTTTGAACAGGTGGCGCGCGAGCGTCACGCCGACGCTGTCGTCGGCGTCGAGGTTGAAGAAGTAGATGCCCGGGCCCGCGTCGCCCGTGACGTACGTGCGGAGGTTGAGTTCGCCGAACGTCCGGCCGACTGCGGCGGGGATGCCCAGCGGTCGCACGTCCCCCATCACGAACGGCACGACCGACAGCCACGCGCGACCGTCGAACGTGTCCACAGCGAGACCGTCGGGGAGTCGGACGGCGACCGTCTCGGGGTCGACGGGCCAACTCGCCACGAGCACGTCCCGCCACGACATCGAGAGGACGTCCATGGCGGCTAGTCCAGCGCGAGGGACTTCGGCGTGCCGGTCGACCGCCAGATTATTAACTCCGGGGATGAATTTATTAACTGAATGTCTGTCACGCAGTCCGTCGCCGCCGCTCGTGCCCGCACCTCGCGGCTCGGCGCCGTCAGCCTCCTCGCGTTCGTCGCGCTGTCCGCGTACGTCTTCACGACCGGGTCGGCGACCAAACTACTCGGCATCTCGTGGGTGGCGTTCGCCGCGATGGCCGGCGCGGCCGTCGTCGGCGCGCGCGCCAACAGCGAACACCCCACTGGCCTCGTCTGGGGGTACGGACTCGCCAGCGGCGCGATGGTCGCCAGTTCCGCGGCGTTCCTCCTCCCGCAGGCCATCGGGTACGCCGCCAAGCCCGGCGGGTTCGGCGTCGCCGCCGGCATCCTCGTGGGCTTCGGCGCGCACACCGTCGGCCACCTCGTCACGCACCGCAACCTCCCACTGGACCGCACAACTGCCGAACTCACGGCGCACGCGCTCGCCGCCGGGTCGATCATCGGCGTCGTCTACACCGCGATGCCCGACCTCGGCCCCCTGCTCGGCCTCGCCATCGTCTCCCACAAGGGGCCCGCCGGCTACGCCGCCGCGCGCCGCCTCAACACGCAGGGCCGCTCGCCGATGATGCTGCTGTTGCCCGCGGCCGGCGTCGGTCTCGCCGCGCTCGCCGTCACCGTCCTCTCGTTCCCGACGGACGCCGTGTTCCGCGCCGTCGTCTTCGGGTTCGCGGCCGGCATCTTCCTGCACGTCGCGATGGACTTCCTGCCCGAATGCGAGACCGGCAGCGAGGTCCACGCGGCCGCCACTCGCGGCGACCACGTCGACGCCCACGACCACGAACTCCTCGACCGCCTCCGCCTCCACGCCGTCGCGTCCACGGTCCTCGGCGGCCTCGCCGTGGTCGTCGCGTTCCTCCTCGTCCAGTAGGCTGTGAGCGGGCGTTTCCGGTCTCGCTACCGCCGCTCAGAGTTCGCGTTCGACCCGCGTCGCTCACTCCTCGGCGTCGACCCGCACGACCTCGTAGGCCTGCCCGCGCAGTTCGAATCGGCGGACCGCCTCGTCGTACCCGAGCGCGCCGTCTACGACGTGTTCGTCCGCACGCACGACCACGCGGTCGACCCCCTCGTCCATCGCCGCGAGCGCGTTCCGCAGGCCGGAGCTGCGTGATTGCAACTCGCCGCCGCCCATCACTTGCTCGGGGAGCAGGCGTTCGTCGGCGTCGCTCGTCCGCGTCAGTGCCAGCGCCGCGTCCGGCGGGTGCTCGCCGTCCCCGTACCGGTCGAGCGTCACCGTTGCAGTGTCGCCCTCGACGTCGACGGTGGCGTCCTCGGTATGGGTGATGTCGACGGGGTCGCCGACCAGTTCCACGAGGGCCGCACTCTGGTCCCCGGGGTGGCCGAACCCGACGACGACGGCGTACTCGCCGCCGCCCAGGAAGCCCCTGGTCAGGCCGCCGGCACAGCCGCCGCCAGCGCCGTCGCAGGGAACCGGGTCGGCGTTGAACGCCCGCAGCGACCACTCCTTGCGTGCTCCCGGTGCGGCCATGCGACAGTCGTCGGTGTGCATCGTGGGCGCGACGTGGAACCACTCGCCGTCCACGAGCTTGTGGAGGTTCCAGTGCCCGCACTGCGCCGACTCGTGGCTGTGGTTCACGAACTCGAAGTCGACGGCAGCGTCGAGTTCCGCGCGCTCGCGGGCCGGCTGGAGGTACGCGACCGCGGACTCGTCGCTGTCGTGGAACCACTGCGTCGCCGAGCCCTCGGAGAGCGCCGGCACCGACCGCTCGGCGAACCGCGAGTCGGCGTCCGGTCCCGGACTCGTCGTATCCCAGACGCTGACCTGCGCCTGCGAGTCCGGGCCGCGGAACTCGTACTGGCCCGTCGGTCGCCCGGGCATCCCCGGTTCACCGACGAGCACGTACTCCAACCGGACGCGTTCGCCGGCCTCGAAGCGGCGGCGCTCAGTCATCCACGGCCCAAGGTCCTCGACTCGCCAGTACCCCGTCTCGTCGCGCACGACTTCCGGCACGGTCTCCGCGAGGTCGTTGTTCTCGGTGGGCGCGAAGTGCAAGCGCGCCTCGTGGTCGTAGCCCCGCGGCTGGCGGCCGTACGTCCGTCCGACCACGGGAAGCCACTCAACTTCGACTGTGTTCGCGTAGTCGTAGCCGTTCTCCAGCCACCCGACGAGTCGCGCGGGGTGGTCGCTGGTCGCGGTCCGGTCGAACGCCAGGCGGACGCGAACGCCGTCCTCGGCGTGCATCGCCGTCGGCGAGAACGCGTACGTCCGCGGCCCCGTCTCGAGTTCGACGACGCTCGCCGCTCCCGCATCGATCACGGGGAGTTCGCCGTCGCTCGTGGTCGTCTGGTCGGTCGTTCGGTCGTCGGTCGTTGTCGTCCCGGTGCCGTCGCCGCTGCGGGTCGCACACCCCGCAAGCGCTGCGGTGGTCGCCGCCAGCGACGACAAGAGGGCTCGGCGGTGCATACCCCAACGTCCGTCGGCGAAGCTAAAGGCTTTCTGTGGACTCAGACGGCCACTGAAGTCGACGCCGTCGGCTATTGCTCGAGCCGTCAGCTACTGCTCCCGGCTGTCAGCTACTGCCTGTGCTCGCGGCTCGCAGCGACCTGTTCGGCGTACGCGGCGACGTACGGCGGGACGTCCCGGTGGTCGAGGAGGGCGTCGTGGGACAGCCAGAACGCGTCGGCGACCTCTCCGGGTTCCCGGACTGTCGGATCGCCGGACTCGTGCTCGCAGCGCGTCACGACGTTCAGGCACTGCGTTCCGTCGTCCGCGACGAACGCGTTACTGCACACGTACGCCACGTCCCCGACGTCGACGCCGACCTCCTCGCGGACCTCCCGGCGCGCCGTCGCCTCGATCGGGTTCGCGTCGACGTCCGGTTCGACCTTCCCGCCCGGGAACGCCAACTCGCCGGCGGCGTGCGTCTCTCCCCCGCTTCGCTCCACCACGACGTACTCGTCGCCGCGGACCACGGCGGCGTCCACGTTCACGACGTACGCGTACTCGTCCATGGCGGAGAATCAGCAGTCCACCTTCTCAACGTTGCGAAACCGGGCCGCCCTAGCTGTACCCGCGCCAGCGAGCGCCGCACTCCTGGCACTTGAAGAACCGAGTCGGCGGTTCGTCCGCGCTCCCGGTCTGCTTGATGGTGTACCACGCCTTGTCGTGGCCGCACTCGGGACACGTCTCCTCGGCGGTCGGCTTCCCCTCGAACCCGGCGTCCTCGGTGGTCTCGATGACGTCGCTGGTGTCCTGGGCCGCGGTCGTCACGAACTCGCCCTCGTCCTCGCCGGCGGGCTCAGTGTGCCCGCATCCCGAGCACACGAGTTCGTCGTCCTGCTTGTGCATCATCGACCCGCACTCGTCGCAGAACTCCATGAATCGGTGTATGGGCGGTCCCTCAAAAGTCACTCGTCTCCATCTCCTCGATGTCCTCGCGTTCCGCCACGATCGGGCAGTCCACGACCCGGAAGTGGTCGATGTCCACCTCCGCCTCGATGGTCGTGCCGTCGTGCGTGCAGGCCGTCTCCGGCGGGTCCGAGAAGTGCGGGCAGCCGTGGCAGAGACGCTTCTCCACGACCGTGACCGCCCGGGTGTCCTGGACGTCGTCGTCCCCGGGGACCGCCGCATCGGGGCCGACCGACGGCGTCTCGGCGGCCGTCGAGAGTTCCTCCCAGACGGTGTCCTCGTCCACGCCGCCGACGTCCATCTCCGTGAAGAACTCCGCGAGGTCGTCGTCGGCCTCCGTCTCGCGGCGCTCCTCGACGTCCGCACGCAGGTCGGACAGCGGCGCGCTCCCCTCGGGGTCGCCGGTGCCGCTATCGCCGCCATCGCCGCCAGTATCGTCGGAATCGTCGCCGGGCAGGTCGCCCGTCGACGCCGGGTCAGGTGTCACGTCCGCCGGTGAAAGCTCCGGGGAGGGGTCGTCCTGCTCGCCCGCGGGGAACTCGTCGCTCGGGTCGTCGTCCAGAAACGACTCGTCGGAGCGCCCGAACTCGTCGTCGCGCTCCCGTCGGTCGTCCTCCTCGGGGTCGTCGTCAGGCATTCATCTCTCCGTCTTCGGTCACGTCGCTTTCTTCCCTGTCGTCGACGTCCAGTGCGTCCTCGCCGAGGTCCAGTTCCTCGTCGTCCAGTGCTTCGTCGCTCGCGTCCAGTTCCGCCTCGCTCACGTCGACTGCGTCGTCGACGCGGAACTCGCTCTCGCCGCCCCCTGACTGGCCGCCCTCGCTCTCCTGAGCGGGTTCCGGGTCCTCGACGTCCGAGGGCTCGACGACGTCCGGGCCGTCGTCGCTCCCTGTGTTCCCGCTGGCCATCTCCTCGAGCGTGTCCGTGTCCGCGCCCAGCCACTCGTCGTCCTCGCCGTCGGGCGCAGACTCGCCGGCCGTCAACGCGGGCGCCGACCCCGTGACGAGTTTGTGGGACCCGAACCAGCCCTCGTTGACCTCCACGTCCTCGAACGTCGCGCCACACGCCGGGCACTCCGGTGCGGTCAGCAGACCCACAGAAACTTCGCTCCCGCAGGCCTCGCAGTCCGCTACGCGGACGCCAGAACGGTTCGCCTCGCGCTTCAGGCGGTCGGTGCGCTCCCGGCGCGCGTTCGCCGCGGCGACCGACGTCACCGACTCCCGCATCGCCAGCACCGCCGTCGCGAGCGTCGTCAACTTCCGGTCGAGGTCGTCGGTCTCGTCGCGCAGGTACGTCAACACCTCCTCGAAGTTCTCGAACCCCGCGTCCACGCGCTCCGAGAGCCGACCCATCGTGTCCGCGACGTCCACGACCTCCGCCTCGAGTTGGTCGACAGCCGCCAGCGCGTCCGTCGCCTGGTCGGCCAGCTCGGGGTGGTCGTGGTCGGCGGGCGCCTTCGCGTCCGTCTCGCGTTTCACCTGGATGACGCGGTCGCGGACGTCCTGTAACTTCTCCGAGAAGTCGTCGTCCAGGTCCGCCAGGTCCGACTCGAAGTCCCCCGTCGCGTCAGAAAGCTCGGCCTGGAACCCCGCTTCGACCTCGTCGAGACGCTCCTCGAACTCCGCCTCCGTCACCACGTCCGGAACCCCGCCTTCCTCGGCCGCGCGATACGCGGCGACGACGCGTTCCAGCAGCTCGTCGGCGCTCACGTCGAGTTCGTCCGCGCGCTCTGCGAGCCACGCGGCCGCCGGCCCCTCGAGGGTCGTGTTCTCGACAGCGTCCGACGTGCCGTCGACCATTCACCCACTCTTGGCACTCGGCTCTCTTAATCGTTCGGCTGCGTTATCTGATTTTTCGAACGTCGGATACGTCGAACCCCGCGTCGTGGATCTCCGTCTCGAACTGCACGATGTCCTCCTTCTCGAGGCGGCCGAGCACGCCCCGGAACTCCCGGACGAACATCGTCCGCACGCGCTCGTTCCCCCCGCGCTCCCACTCGAACTCGACGGTACCGTCCACGGACGTCATCAGACTCCCGAACTCCTCGGTGGTGACCGCGTCCCGCGTCAAGTGCAGCAGAATCAGGCCGTCCCAGCCGCGCGCCGCCTTCCGCAGCCCCTTCAGCGTCATCACGATGTCGCCGAACGTCAGTTCCTTCTGCCGGACGCCGATGAGGTCGGTCAGCGAGTCCACGACGACGAGGCTGCCGCTGGCCTGCTCGTCGAGGTAGTCCGCGAACGCCTCGAGGACGTCCCGGCGGTCGTTGTCCGTGTTTCCGAGGTCGTTGATCGAGCGGTGTTCGCCCGCGTACCACTCTCTGGGCACCGGACTCAGCTGGAAGTACTCCGGCGAGAAGTCCGCGAACGTCACCGCGTCCAGGCCCGCGTCGACGATCTCCTCGTCCATCGTGAACGCGATCTCGCGACGGAGCTCCGACTCGTCGGCGGTGAACGACACGTAGTGGACGTCCTCCGGTTCCACCGCCGACCCGTGCAGGTCGCCGTAGTGCAACTCGAAGAGGTCCCTGTCGGCGTCCAGCAGGCCGTTCATCACCGCGCTGGTGTACACGAACTCGCGCGCACCGGCGCCGGCTTCACCCGAGAGCAACACGACGCTCCCCTCCGGAGCGCCGCCCTGGATGCGGCCGTCCAGCCGCGAGATGCCGAACGGAATCGTCGCCATACCGGCGACTCGCGGGCGCGGCGTTTACCTCTTTTGCTGGTCGGCGCCGGTGTCCCGGCGGCCACGACCTAGGCGTCGGAGAGCTTTGCTCCCTCGTTCCGCGGCGCGACGACCTGCACGTCGCCGCCCACGCCCGCCGCGTCCAGCGCCTCCCGGCCGGCGGTTTCGGCTGCGTCGGCGCGGTTCTCGTCGGTGACGCCGTACACTGCAGGCCCCCACGACGACTGCCCCGCGCCCGCGACGGCGGGGCTCCCGGACAGCGAATCCACGATGGCGCCGACCGGCGGCCGGTAGACGCCGCCCTGTTCGTCGGCGTACCACGCGCCGTTCAGGCGCCCGACGTCCGCGACGGCGGCACCGAACGCGTCCGCGTCGCCGGTCGCCAGCGCGGGGAGGACGCGTCGCGTCACCACTCCCGAGATGCGGTCTGCGAGCCCCGCGTCGGCGGCCTCGACCGCCGACCGCATGCTCTCGTCCTCGCTGTCGCCGGTTTTTCCGGGGTCCGCGTCCGGAAGCACCAGGACGAACCGCCAGTCGGCCGGAACAGGATGCCGCGCTGTCACCGGCGGGACCGTCCACGCACCGCGCGGTGGCGCTTCTGTCGTGAACAGCCCCGTCGGGTGGCCGGCGTCCAGGACGAAGCCGCCGCCCTCGAACGTCGCCACGCCGACACCGCTCCGACCGCCCCTGTCCAACTCCGGGGCGTGCTCTCGGACTGCGGGCGCCCGGTCGTGCACTCTCGCGACTGCTGTGAGTACTGAGAGCGCGAGCTGTGTGCCCGACCCCAGTCCCGCGTGCTCGGGCAGGTCCTCGCGAATGGTCAGCTCGATACCCGGAACGGCCAGCAGCTCGCAGGCGCGTTCCGCATACGCTCGTGCCCGAGCGTGCGGACAGCGAACGTCGTCTGCGGCTTCGCCCGCCACGACCACGCGCGGGGTTTCCAGCGCCAGCCCCAGGCTCCCGTACAGGCGGTCGTGGGACAGCGAGAGGTTCAGGAACCCGAAGTGGAGGCGGGCACTGGTCTCGACCAGGACGGACATACGTCGTCGTTCGGCGCAAGCCGTGAAAGCCTGTCCCCCCACCGGCAACCCTGCCCGGTAGCGACAACTCGCGGGCGACGTCCACAGTCAGGCACGACTGTACTCGTCTTCGGTCTGCTTCGCAGTCGCTGGAACAGCCGGGACGTAGAACCGCAACTGTGCACTCCCACTGCTGGTATCGGCGCGGACTACGTCTGCACCGCTTACTGGCCCGATGGCAGCGGTTGATAGAACTCGTATTGGCTGACGAGGTACGCGAGGAGGACGAGGCCGCCCACGGCGTTCGAGAGGTTGTCTGGCCGTCCTCGCACGACGAGAGTGAACCGCCAGAGTGTGCTCCCTCCAATGAGAACGAGGGTGATCCACCACCCCGCGGCGCTTCCAGTGTACAGTAAGTACGTTACAATCAACACGCCCACGGCGACGCTCACCGAGAGCGCTGCCATCGCTGTCGTTCCGAACGCTGCCGTGACGAGCCAGAGGCCGCTGTACACGACGAAGAACAGACACACGAGAACGACCCCGAGCGGTGGCCGCTGACGCGCTCCCCGATTCGTCGCCGACGTCGCCATAGTCGATGGACGTTTCCGACCCGTTTTAATCATTCTCCGATACAGCGCCGCAACGCCAACGAGGTCACGGCGTACTCCAGGGCGCCGACACCAGACTTCCGTTCAGTACCAGTCCCGAGTTGCGACCAGGTTCGACAAAGATATTTCCTCTCGGATTGCATTCAGTACGCATGACTGGTTCGGGAACTGCAAAACACGTCTTCACTGCGCCTGACGCCGGCGCCGAGATGGACGAACGCACTGGCGTCGAGGCCGTCGCTGGCCGTGGCCTCCGGGGCGACCGGTATTTCAGCGACATCGAGACCGGGACGTTCGTCAACTGGAAGCCGGACGAGGACCGCCAGGACGGCTACGACCTGACGCTCATCGAACAGGAAGCCATCGACGCGATCGAACGCGAGGCAGATATCACGCTCGCGCCGGGCGAACACCGACGGAACGTCGTCACGCGGGGCGTCGCACTCAATCACCTCGTCGGCGAGCGATTCCGCGTCGGCGACGCCATCTGCCGGGGCGACCGACTCTGCGAGCCCTGCGGGTATCTGCAGGACCGCACTGGAAAAGACGTCCTCGACCCGCTGGCCCACCGGGGCGGGCTTCGAGCCGACGTCCTCGAAACCGGGACGATTCACCCCGGGGACACGATCGAAGCGCTCGAATAGCGACTGTCACCGACCGCTGTCGACTCCGTCGAACGGGCAGCCGTCTGCCCGGGTCGCCGCTGAGAACCCGTCGACCCGGCGAGTCCTACTGAAGCGGGTCTGCGTCGTCGCCGAACCCGTTCCCGTACGCATCCAGAACTTCGTTCACGGTGACTTCGTATGCGTCGTACCACTCCGTCCACCGCTGTTTCGCCCGTTTGTGGTCTGCGTCGTCGCCGAACGAATCTAGCGCATCGAGGGACTCCCAGTAGTAGACGACGAGTACCTCCTCGCGCTCCGGGGCGTTCCACGTCCGCTTGCCGAGATAGCCGTCCGTGTCCTCGGCTGCCGCCTGTATCGCGTCATTCAGTTCGTGGAACTCCGCGTCGTACGCTCCGGGGGCCAGGCGGAAGGTGACGAGATACATCGATTTCTGGTCCGCCGCCCACGACGATAAGAAATTCCCTCCCTGGACACGAGGGCACGGACCCAGCCGCTCGCTGACCGACGCGTCCTCTGGACGTCTCAATTGACGACCGACGTGGCGGTGGGTCAGCTAGTTCCACCAGCGCTCGGAACAGAATCGGCGCCTGCGGCCTGCCGGCAACATCTGCTTGGTCGATGCCGGCTCGTGCTCGCGCCGACGCGCTTCGCAGTCGCCGGCAACATCTGTTTGGTCGGCGCCGATGGGTCGCCTCCGCCGCCGAGTCGGCGAGCCACCGGCAACATCTGTTTGGTCGGCGTGTTTTAACCCCTGCGCGCGCTACGCCTACGCATGAGCCAGCAGAAGGACCCGGACCTGCCGAGCGCGGACGTCACGGAGGGCTACGAGCGAGCGCCCCACCGCGCGATGTTCCGCGCGATGGGCTACGACGACGCGGACTTCTCCTCGCCGATGGTCGGCGTCGCGAACCCCGCCGCGGACATCACGCCGTGTAACGTGCACCTCGACGACGTCGCCGACTCGGCCATCGACGGCGTGGAGGACGGCGACGGGATGCCTATCGAGTTCGGCACCATCACCATCTCGGACGCCATCTCGATGGGGACCGAGGGAATGCGCGCGTCGCTCATCTCCCGGGAAGTCATCGCGGACTCCGTGGAACTCGTCGCGTTCGGGGAGCGCATGGACGCCCTCGTCACCATCGCGGGCTGCGACAAGAACCTCCCCGGGATGATGATGGCCTCGATTCGCACCGACCTGCCGTCGGTGTTCCTCTACGGCGGGTCCATCATGCCCGGCGAGCACGAGGGCCGCGAGATCACCATCCAGAACGTCTTCGAGGGCGTCGGCGCCGTCGCCACCGGCGAGATGAGCGAGGACGAACTCGACGAGATGGAGCGCCACGCCTGCCCGGGCGCCGGGTCCTGCGGCGGGATGTTCACCGCGAACACGATGGCGTCCATCTCGGAAGCCCTCGGGATGGCGCCGCTCGGGTCCGCGAGCGCGCCCGCCGAGAGCGACGAACGCTACGAGGTCGCACAGCGCGCGGGCCGCCTCGCCGCGGAGTGCGTGCGCGAGGACCGCCGCCCCTCCGACATTCTCACGCGGGAGAGCTTCGAGAACGCCATCGCCGTGCAGGTCGCGCTCGGCGGGTCGACGAACGCCGTCCTGCACTTGCTCGCGCTCGCCGCGGAGGCCGGCATCGACCTCGACATCGAGGACTTCAACGAGATCAGCGACCGCACGCCGAAGATCGCGAACCTCCAGCCCGGCGGGTCCCGCGTCATGAACGACCTCCACGAGGTCGGCGGCGTCCCGGTCGTCATCGCTCGCCTCCTCGACGCCGGCCTGATGCACGGCGACGCGGCCACCGTGACCGGCCGGACAATCGCCGAGGAACTCGAGCACCTCGGGGTCGATGGGTCCATCGACGAGGACGTCGACTTCCTCAAGCCGATCGACGACCCGTACCACGAGACGGGCGCCATCACCGTTCTCACGGGGAACCTCGCGCCCGACGGCGCCGTCCTCAAAGTCACCGGGAAGGACGAGACCCAGCACACCGGTCCCGCGCGCGTGTTCGAATCAGAGGAAGACGCGATGGCGTATGTCCAGGAGGACCGCATCGAGTCCGGCGACGTCATCGTCATCCGCAACGAGGGCCCGCAGGGCGGCCCCGGAATGCGGGAGATGCTCGGCGTCACCGCCGCCGTCGTCGGCCAGGGACACGAGGACGACGTCGCGCTCCTCACTGACGGCCGGTTCTCGGGCGCGACCCGCGGCCCGATGGTCGGCCACGTCGCCCCCGAGGCCGCGGCCGGCGGCCCAATCGCACTCCTCGAAGACGGCGACGAAGTGACCGTGGACGTCCCGGCTCGCGAACTCTCGGTCGCGGTCTCCGACTCGGAACTCGACGCGCGCCGCGAGGACTGGTCCGAGCCCGAACCACGCTACGACACCGGCGTCCTCCGGAAGTACGGCAGCCAGTTCGGCTCCGCCGCGCACGGCGCGGTCACGAACCCGGCCGTGAAGCGCGACGACTGACGGGCTTCCGGCCCGCGACTACTTCCGCGAGAGGAACTCGGGGAGGCGGAGGCTCTCCAGGTCGTCGCGGTCGACGGCGTCGAGGTCCACTCGTTCGAGGAACTCCGGCAGGTCCATCCGGTCGCTGTCGCCGCTCGCTGTGGTGACCTCGCCGCCGCTCCCACGCTCGTACGTGACGAGTTGGGACCACACCGCGCGCTCTCGGGACGGGAACTCCGACTCGTCGACGTCGGCGTCGTCGGACGCCAACCGGCTGTCCAGGTCGGCGGCGGAGCTCTTGCCCTCGTCGTAGGCCATCTCCACGAGCGACCGTCCGGTGGCGGCGACGAGCTGGCGGTACTCACCGGGGTTGCGGTCGCCCAGGGCGGCCGCGACGCCGAGCGCGTACGCCCGCCAGACGGCCTCCTCCCGGTCGAGGTCCGTCTCGTCCCAGTCCCGCGAGAAGGTGTCGTCGTACATCACTGCGGCCGGACTTTGCGTCCGGGGTCGACCTGCAGTCCGGACCCGGAGAAGGAGACGTCCCGGATGTCACAGTCGATGTTCGTGCCGCGCATCTTCACCAGCTGGATGCCGCGGGTCATTCCGCCGTCCTCGAGGAAGTTGTGCAGGAAGATGACGCCGTGCGCGAGGTAGTGTTCCTCGGCGTACGCCGTCGGGTCCGTCATCTCGGAGACGAGGAGGACGGTGGCGTCCGTCTGCTTGAGACCGGTGGCGAAGTGCGTGACTTCCGCGTCGGCGTCGTCCGCGAAGTGCGCCAGCAGCATCGTGGAGTCGACGACCACGCGGTCGTAGTCCTTCTGGCGGATCATCGACGCGAGCCGCGAGGAGAGGCCGGACTCGCGGCCGTACTGGGTGAGCGACCGCCGTGAGCGCTCCCGCGTCAGGTTCAGGAACTCGAAGTTGTCCGCGTTCGCGGCGCGCTCGAACCCGAAGTCGTAGTTCGCCATGTCGTCCACGAGTTCGTTGCGCGTCTCGTGCATCGTCACGTACAGCACGTCGTCGCCGTTCCGCACGCCCTCGGTGACGTACTGCGCTGCGAGGGTCGTCTTCCCGCTGCCGGGCGGCCCGCTCAGCGTGTAGAGGCGGCGCGCGGGCAGCCCGCCGTCGAGGAGGCTATCGAGCCCCGAGACGCCGGTCGAGATTCTCATCGGTGGAGTCCACGTGACCCGGGGTTAAAGCGTCCTGTGTTCGCGTCCTTTCACGTCGACGCCGGGAGTCGTCGACTGGTGGCTGTCGAGGGCGCTCGCGGGAGGCGGTCCGCCAGCGTGGTCCACAGTACCGTGTCATGGGCGGACTCGGAAGTATTATCTGTGTTCCCGGCATACGATAGGTTGCAATGGCAACCGGTACGGTTGATTTCTTCAACGACACAGGCGGTTACGGATTCATCGAGACTGAGGACGCGGACGAGGACGTTTTCTTCCACATGGAGGACGTTGGCGGCCCGGACCTCGAAGAAGGACAGGAAGTCGAGTTCGACATCGAGGAGGCCGACAAAGGCCCCCGCGCGACGAACCTGACCCGGCTCTAAGTCGGTTCACCTTCAGAGAAACAGACTTTCCCGTATTTTCCGACCCCGTAGCGACGCGTGCGCTCTGATCCCGAACCCGGGCGATAGCAGGTAGCGACTGGTGAGCCGTGCGGTCACCCTGCGTCGTCCCTGCTGACCTGCAGCAGCAGTTCGCCGGCCGCGGCGCCGATGATAGCGACGTCGTCCCGGTTGTCGACCGTCTCGCGGTCGACCTCGTGGAGTTTCCGCCTGACGACGCCGGTGTCGTCATTGGTCTGGATGGCCGTGATCTTCACGAGGCGGCTGGGTTCGAGGTACTCGTAGACCTCGCAGAGCACGTCCGGGTCCGTGACGGTCACAGTCCCGATTCGCGCGGACCGGAGCCTGTCGTCGGGCGAGATGTCGGTCGCGTCGACGTCGACCCGCGACCCGAACGTCTGTGAGAGTGCGGGAAGCACGCTCTCCTGAGTGTCCTGCGAGGGGTTCGTTTCCGTGGACCTGAGCACCACCCGATACGCCCCCGTCATGTGTCGACGTACCATCCCGGGGTATTTCACTCTACGTCCTACCGGTCACCTGTATAATAGTTCCTGCGGGCCTGTCCCGGCGATCGAGTCATCGGGTCACGCTCGGCCGGTATAGTGACGGAAACCGACAGAGTGACGCGTCGTCCGAATTACAATCAGGTTCGCCTCCATAGTGGTACGTACCCCCCAAAGGGGAACTGATGCGCACAGAGCACTCGGTCACCCTCAGACCCATATATATCAAACATATTATAGTTAATGTGGGGTGGCTCCCCCAGGTACTGCTGATGGCGCAAGACGACCCGCATCTGTCCGACCTCGTATCGCGGCGAAAATTCCTGCTGTCCTCGGGGGCTGTCGGCGCGACGGCGCTCGCTGGCTGTACGGCCGGCGGCGACGACGAGAACGACGGAAACAACGACGAGGGCGGAGACGGTGGCGGTACCACCGACGCAGGGGACGACGCAACCAACGACGAAAGCAGCGGCGGCGGGGACGACGGCGAACTCTCCGGCGAGGTCGTCAACTCTGGCAGTAGCACCGTCTACCCGGTCACCAACGCGATGGCCGAACGGTTCATGGAGGAGCACCCGGCGGTCAACGTCACCGTCGACTCGACCGGTAGCGGCGGCGGCTTCGAGAACCACTTCTGTCCCGGGAACGCCGACATCAACGGCGCGTCCCGGCCCATCAAGGACTCGGAAGTCCAGCACTGCGGGGACAACGACGTCGAAGCGGTCGAGTTCCACGTCGCCGGTGACGCGCTCACGGTCGCGGTCAACAACGATGCCGACTGGGTCGACAGCATGACCTTCGACGAACTCTCCCAGATCTGGCGCGAGGACGGCGCACAACTGTGGTCGGACGTCCGCGACGAGTGGCCGGACGAGGAACTCGAACTGTTCGGTCCGGCGTCCACGTCCGGCACCTACGACTGGTTCAACGCGAACGTCATCGGCGAGGAGTACAACCACACCGCCCAGCACGAACCGACCGAGGAGGACAACCTCATCGTCCAGGGCATCAAGGACTCCCCGTACGCGATGGGGTACTTCGGATACGCCTACTACAACGAGAACTCCGACGCCGTCAAGGCCGTCAGCATCGCCGAAGAAGCCGGCGACGACCCGACCGAACCGAGCCTCGCCAACGCGAAAGACGGCTCCTACCCGATGGCGCGTCCCCTGTTCGTCTACGGGTCGGCGTCCTCGATCCGGAACGAGGAGCAGGTCTACGAGTTCCTCGCGTTCTACCTCGAGCGCGCCGAAACCGACCTCGTCCAGGAGATCGGGTACGTCCCGTCCAGCGTCGAGATGCGCGAGGACAACCTCGAGACGCTGGAATCGGTCGCCACCGAGTAACCTCGCGGCCCGACCTTGGGCCGCCCATACTTCCACATGAGCAACGATTCCGCCCGCCTGCAGTTGACCGGTGGCGCACGACAACGGGTTCGTCGAGAGCGGCTCTACCGCTACCTCCTGTTGGCCTGCGCGTCGGCGACGGTGGTCGTCACGGGGAGCATCATCTTCACGCTCGCGTTCGACGCCGTGCAGTTCTTCGGGATGGTCGACCCCGTCGACTTCTTCATCGGGACCGAGTGGATCACCGACCGCGGCCAGTTCGGCGTGCTTCCCCTGGTCTCCGGGACGCTGCTCGTCACCGTGGTCGCGGGCCTGGTCGCGATTCCCGTCGGCGTGCTCGCCGCCATCTACCTCAGCGAGTACGCCAGTCCGCGTGCGCGCGCCGTACTGAAGCCCGCACTGGAACTCCTGGCCGGCATCCCGACGGTCGTCTACGGCTACCTGGCGCTGATCTACCTGACGCCGTTCCTGCGCTCGCTGGGCATCGACCTCGGGACGTTCAACGTGTTGAGCGCCGCCATCATGGTCGGCGTGATGGTCATCCCGATGGTTTCGAGCCTCAGCGAGGACGCGATGAGCGCCGTTCCGGACGCCCTCCGTGAGGGCGGGTTCGCGCTCGGGGCCACCAAGTTCCAGGTCTCGGTCGGCGTGGTCGTACCGGCCGCTATCTCCGGCGTCTTCGCGTCGTTCGTCCTCGCGCTGTCGCGCGCCGTCGGCGAGACGATGATCGTCGTGATGGCGATGGGGCTGCGGCCGCGCCTGTTCGACCTCGGGTCGCCGCTCACGAGCCTCCAGGAGTCCGGCCAGACGATGACCTCCGCGATGGTGCAGGCCGTCACGAGCGACGTCGGCGCCGCGTCCCCGACCTACAAGAGCATGTTCGCGCTCGGGCTGACGCTGTTCGCCATCACGTTCCTGCTGAACTACCTCAGTAACTGGTTCGCCGGCCGGTACCGGGAGGAGTACAACTGATGGCCCAGGACTACAGACCGGACCGCGACAGCTCCGCGTTCTCCGGACAGACGGGTGTCAACCGCCTTCGAGGCCGCGTCTTCGAGTGGGTGACGCTCGCCGCCACCGCGTTCGGTCTCGTGATGGTGACCGTGCTGCTGGCGTACGTCTTCACCGACGCGGTCCGGCCGTTCACCGCGGACGCGGGCTGGTACCTCGTCTACGCGGCGACCGTGTTCGCCCCCGCTGGCGCTCTGCTGGCGTACTACTACCGGACACCCGAACCGGCCGGCGACGTCGCGCTCTCGGCGACCGGCCTCCCGGTCGTCGGGCTCGTGGCTGGTGCGGCAATCGCGGTGTTGTTCATCGAAGTCGCCACCCCCGCCGACTGGTTCGGCCTCGTGGTCGCAGTGCTGCTCGCGGGCGCAGTCGTCGTCGCCCACCAGCGGCTCCGGCCGACCGCCGCGCTCGAGCGACTGCTCGTCGTCGCGCTCGCGCCAGTGCTGACGGTCGTTGGCATCCCCGCGCTCGCCGTCGATGTCGCCCTGACCTCGCCGTACACGGCCACGGAGATACTCACCATCGCGTTCGCGACGCCGGAACTGCTCTCCAGCGTCGGCGCGTTCGTCCGGCCGGTCGTCTCGCCGGTTCCCGGCTGGCTGTTGCTCGTAACGTCGCTGACGCTGCCGGCGGCTGTCCTGTTCGGTCGCGTCGTGGTTCGGCGACGCGACGACGGACGCGGCCTCCCGGAAACCGTCGCCGGGGCCGTCGTGCTCACGACGGCCGCGCCCGTCGCCGCGCCGCTGGTCGGCCTCGCGGCGCTGCACTGGGTGGTGCTGGCGACGGCGGCAGTGCTGCCGACCGCCGTCTACCTGGAACGCGTGCTCCGCCGCCGCTCCGGCCTCCTGGGCCTGCTGTTCCCGGTCGCCCTCGCGGTCGGCGTCGCCGCGGGCGCAGTGCTGACCGACGCCTTCGGGTTCGCCGGTCCCGCCTCCTGGCTCGACTGGAGCTTCCTGACGAGTCCGACCTCCATCACCCCCGAGAAAGCCGGCATCTACCCGCCGCTGGTCGGGTCGGTCCTCATGCTCCTCGTCATCGTCGCCCTCGTGTTCCCCGCGGGCGTTGGGGCCGCCATCTACCTGGAGGAGTACGCGCCCGACTCCGGCCCGGCCGGCCGCCTCGTCTCGCTCGTCGAGATCAACGTCGGCAACCTCGCCGGCGTACCATCGGTCGTCTACGGTCTGCTCGGGCTCGCGCTGTTCGTCAAGGGGATCGGCCTGGAAACCGGCATCGTGCTCGTCGGCGGGCTGACCGTCGGATTGCTCGTCCTCCCCATCGTCATCATCTCCTCGATGGAAGCGATCCGTGCGGTGCCGGACTCGCTCCGGCAGGCGTCTGACGGGATGGGGGCGACCAGGTGGCAGACGATTCGCTGCGTGGTCCTGCCGCAAGCGCTCCCCGGGATTCTCACCGGAACCATCCTCGCGCTGGGGCGCGCCATTGGCGAGACCGCGCCGCTGTTGATGATCGGTGCTGCGGCCTCGGTACGGCTCGCGCCGAACGGCTTCTTCGACAAGTTCAGCGCGATGCCGCGACAGATCTTCGCGTGGTCCTCCGAGTTCGACCCCGACTTCCGGTTCGGCGTGCTCGCGGCGGGCGTCGTGACGCTGCTGGCGGTCCTGCTGTTGCTGAACGGGACGGCTATCGTCATCCGAAACAAGTACCAGCAGCGCGACTAGGCGGCGACAAGCCCGCTGTCCGGGTCACGGACGGTCCGGCACGGACCGGTCACTCCCGGGTCACGGGCGGGTCGATGCGGACCGGTCACCCTCAGACCACCGCCCAAGCGACCCCGTCGAGTGGTCGCCCGGCCAAGTGAGCCGACGCTGCCGGTGCCGGCCGGCGTCGTCATTGCCCGGCTGGCTGACCGGGGTCGCGGCCGTGCACGAGCCCCTGGGCCATCAGGCGCCGCGCTATCACGATGAGGCCGTTTCCGAACCCGCTGCCGAAGATGGCCTTCTCGTCGCCGGACTTCGCCACGATCGAACTCACGAGGAACTTCGAGCGGTCGACCAGGAGCAGGCGACCGATGGCGACCTCGCGGCCGTCCCTGGCGCCGTGCAACCAGTCGAGGCCCGAGACGAACGTCGTCGCGCCCGGGGCAGCGCGCGTGACCTTCTCCTCCACGGTCTCGGAGACGGCGCCGACGAGGAGGTCGACCTCCTGGCTGACGTCACGCAGCAACGCCAGCAACTCCTCGGTGAGCAGCGACTCGTCGCCGACCACAAGCACGACCTCCTCGTCGGCGCCCTCCACGAGGTCTTCCGTGCGGTTCGAGATGGCCGTCTTCCCGGAGAGCGTCCAGACCTCCTGGACGATCTCCTCCTCGTCGTCCTCCACGCTCTCGACGTCCTCGAGCGCGCTTCGGAGGTGGTCGACGCGGTTCTGGTACTGGTCGCGGAGCGTTTCGGTGGCCTCGTCCAGCGGGACTGCCCGGAACTGCTTTGGGCTGGAGTGCTGGATCTCCACCAGCCCCTGTGCTTCGAGTACCCGGATGGCGTCGTAGACGCGCGTCCGCGGCACGTCGGTGATTTCGCTGAGTTGTTTTGCCGTCCCCGTAGAGAGTCTCGTCAAGCCCACGAAGCACTTCGCCTCGTACTCCTTCAGGCCGAGTTCCTGGAGGACGTCTACCGCTTCCGCTAATTTGTCGTTCGTGCTCATGTGTCCCAACCCTGTTCCCGTCTTTGTCCGGGCCGTCCTCCTAAATTTGGACCGCCCGACAGATAGGCGTTGTTACTGCCGGAGTTCACGGGAACTCCGAGTCTACGCGGTCGAAACCCACCTCGGAGGGGGCCGTTTCCACGCCGGCCCTCGCCGTACAGTCCTAGAACGCGTGGTGGGGGATGCGTGGTAGGGCGGGACAGCGGTTGCGCTGTGGTTCGTTGCACGCTCGAGTGACAGGTACTCGACTGCGCCGTTCGGTCTCTCCGACAGCCCCGATAGTGTTGTCACTCCACCAGTGAAAATAGTCGGAACCTCCGCTACGCTACCCGTAGGAAACTCGGACGCTCACTACGGGATTAACCCACTTTATCACAAAACGATTATACGGGCAGCTGTGTAACCTCACTACTGGCACGCGTCCACTTTGTGTCCCAACCACTACGGCGCGTGCCGAGCCCGGCCACACTCCGTGGCGGGGTTCGACGCCGAACGAGCGAAGGCATGAGTTCAGAGACGCCGGACGACCCACGTTCTACGGCAATCGACGCCCTCCGACAGCTCGGACTGAGCACGTACGCCGCGCGGACGTACGTCGCGCTCGTCAGCCTCGGTACCGGCACCGCCAAGGACGTCAGCGAGGTCGTCGACGTCCCGCGGACGCGGGTCTACGACGCGACCGAGGAGCTCGCCGAAATGGGGCTCGTGGACGTCAAGCAGTCGTCTCCGAGGGAGTTCTGGGCGGTATCAGCCGAGACCACCAGTCGAACGTTCGAGGAGCAGTACCGCCACCACACGCAGGTCCTCACGGACGCCCTGACCGACCTCGAACCGGTCGAACGCCGGGACGAACAGCGCGGGGTCTGGACGGTCGACGGCCGGGACACGGTGACCGACCGCGTCCTTGAGTTCATCGCCGGAGCTGACGACGAAATCATCTTCATGAGCGTCGAGGACGTGCTCACGGACGACGTCGTGGACGCGCTGGCGTCGGCCGCCGACCGTGGCGTCTCGGTCAAACTCGGCGGCGGGTCGCCCGCGGTCCAGGCCGAAATCGAGGAGGCGGTCCCAGCGGCGGACCGATTCGACTCTCTGTGGGTGTGGTCGGACACGCCCGCCAGTCGACTCCTGTTCGTTGACCGCGAGCAGACGCTCGTGAGCGTGCTCGTCGACGACGGGGGCGACGGCCGGACCGAGACCGCGATCTGGGGTTCCGGGGAGGCCAACAGCCTGGTCGTCGTCTTGCGGGGCATCTTCACGTGGCGACTCGACGACATCGAGGCGGAGTGACGCCCCGCGCCGGGACCCGGGTTGTCGAACGGGGCGGCCGGACCCAACACGCGCTGTCTCTGGGGGAGACGGCCGTTTCGCGCTCGCGGTCTCAGACCACAGCGGGTCGCTGTCGGCCGGCGACGCCGAGGGTATCGAGCGCAGCATCGGGATGCCGCCGGAACGCCTCCAGTGCGTCCCCTCTGGTTCTCCGCTGCACGGTCGAACAGTCCCGCGGCGAGGTGTCCGCGGACACCGACGACTCCACTCGACGGTTCGACTGACGTAGAACCAGCGAGTACACGATTGGCTTCAAGTCGTGCTACTGCTGTATCGCGCGTCGATCTCGCAGGTCGGTTCCACGATCCGGCCCCCTCGATCCTGGCCGCTATCCGGTGCCCGGAAGGAGACTACTGGAGGCTGTTCAGCGGGTAGCGATTGAACGCCGAGAGCGGTTGCAGACGCTCCTCAACACCCGATAACAGGCCTCGCGTTTTTACCTCTGCTCCGCTATGTCTAGCCAAGATGAACTCTGCTCACGCCGGTCGCATTGAGCCACCAGCTACGTCGTTCGTGGAGACGGACTCGATCACCGTTCTCCACGTCGACGACCAATCCAGCTTCCTGGAACTGGCTGCGGCCGTCCTCGAAGGGGAGCAGGACAACTTCGTCGTCGAAACCGCGACGAGTGCAACTGCGGGATTAGAGCGCGTCGCCGAGGGCGACATCGATTGTATCGTGAGCGACTATCAGATGCCCGGGATGGACGGCCTGGAGTTCCTGGACGCCGTTCGCGAGGAGCACCCCGACCTCCCGTTCATTCTGTTCACCGGCAAGGGCAGCGAGGAAGTCGCAAGCGACGCTATCTTCGCCGGGGTTACTGATTACCTCCAGAAGAACCCCGGTTCCGACCAGTTCACCGTCCTGGCCAATCGGATCGAGAACGCAGTCAGCCAGATGCGAACGGCAAAGCGGTTCGAAGAGAGTCAACGGCGGTTTCGAACGCTACTCAGCAACCTCTCGGGGATGGTCTATCAGTGCGAAAACGACCCGGACTGGCCGATGAACTTCGTCAGCGAGGGCTGTGCCCCGCTCACGGGCTACGACCCGTCCGAACTGGTCGACGGAACTGTCAGTTACGGAGCGGACGTAATCCATCCGGACGACCGGGACCGCATCTGGAACGCCGTTCAAGAGGCGGTCGAAGCCCGAAACCCGTTCAACGTCGAATATCGCATCCGGACTGCTGACGGCGGCGAAAAGTGGGTGTGGGAACAGGGCCGAGGCGTACTCGATGGTGGTACCGTTACCGCTCTGGAGGGGTTCATCACTGATATCACAGACCGGAAGGAGTCTCACAAGGAACTCGAATACCAGTCCTCGTTACTGGAAGCACAGATGGAGACGACGATCGACGGACTGCTCCTCGTCGACGAGGACCGTACTGTCGTCTCCTACAACGAGCAGTTCCTCGAGATGTGGGAGATTCCCGACGAACTGCTCGAGACGGAGTCGGATACGGCCCTCCTGGACTGGGTCGTCGACCAACAGGTCGCGGACCCAGGTGAATTTCTGGCGCTCGTCGAAGAACTCTACGACCACCCCGAAGAGACGAGCCGAGATACGGTTCAGCTCCGCGATGGACGCGTCTTCGACCGCTATTCGGCCCCGGTCATCGGCGACGACGGCACCAACTACGGTCGACTGTGGGTGTTCCGAGACGTCACCGAACGGCGAGAGCGCGAGCGCGAACTCGAACGCCAGGAATTCCTGTTCCGTCGCGTTCAGGAGGTCGCCGACATCGGTGTCTGGGAGTACAATCCGCGGACCGAGGACCTCTTTTGGACCGATGGAGTCCGTCGCATTCACGGGGTCGAAGACGACTACGACCCGAGGTTAGAAACGGCACTCGAGTTTTACCACCCGGAGGACCGAGACGAGATCGCCAGCGCCGTCACCGAAGCGATCGAAGCGGGGCGCGACTACGAACGGGAGCTTCGTATCGTCCGCACCGACGGCACAGTTCGAGACGTCCGTGCGTACGGGGAGGTTCGGACGGACGAGTCCGGGAACACGGATCTGCTTCGGGGCGTGTTCCAGGACATCACCGAGCAGAAGGAACGAGAACAACAGCTGCAGCGGTACGAATATACCTACGAGTCGTCGCTGAGTGGAATCGTCATCGCGAACCTCGACGGCGAGTTCACGGCTGCGAATCCTGCCTTCCTGGATATGTGGGGCTACACCGACGAGGACGAGGTCCTCGGACGGTCGGTGACAGCGGTGTGGAAGCACACCGAGCATGCCGCAACCGTCCTCGATGAGGTATTAGCGGGAAGCGGTTGGGAAGGCGAACTCGAAGCTGTCCGTCCCGACGGGTCGACGTTCTACGCCAGGGGCGCGGCCAGTCTCCTGACGGACGACGAAGATGACGCCGTCGGAGTCATGGCGTCGTTTGTCGACATCACCGAGCGCAGAGAGCGCGAGGCCCAACTCGCCGAGGAGCGAGCGAAGTACTCGACGCTCGTCGAACAGAGTCACGACGGCATCTTGATCATCCAGAACGGCGACATCGTCTTCGTCAATTCCAGGTTCGCGGAACTAACTGACTACGACGAGGCCGACCTCCTCGGGACGTCGTTCCTGGCGGCGATCGCTCCAGTTGATCAGGCGCTTGTTCAACGCCGATACGAACGCCGACTCGACCCGGAACGCGAGGACCCGCCGTCCCGGTACAGGGTGCGATTTCAGACGCGGGATGGGCGCCAGCGAGTCGCAGAAGTGAGCGCTGCCCAGATTCGATACGAGGGAGCGGACGCCGTTTTCGCGTCCATCAGGGACGTCACCGAACAGCAAGCGCACGAAGCGGAACTCGAACAGCTGAACGAAGAATTAGCGATTCTCAACCGCGTCGTTCGGCACGACATCCGCAACGACATGTCGATCATTCTCGGATGGGGCAAGTTGCTCGAGGAGCACATCGACGAAGCGGGTGCGGAACACCTCGAGAACATCCTCCGCAGCAGCAAACACGTCGTTGAACTGACCGAAATCACCCGCGACTACGTCGAGACGTTAGCGAGCGACGAGGAGATGGACGTCTATCCGACTCGGCTCCGGCCGATGCTGCAAAAGGAGATCACCCTCCGGCAGGAAGCGTATCCGGACGCAGCGATTTCCGTTGCGGGGTCGATCCCCGACGTGGAAGTCCAGGCGAACGAAATGCTCTCGTCGGTCTTCCGGAATCTGCTGAACAACGCCGTCCAGCACAACGACAAGGACACGCCGGTCGTCGAGATTCGTGCTGAAGCGCGTGCGGACACCGTCCGGGTGACAATCTCCGATAACGGACCCGGAGTGCCTGCAGGCCGACAGGAGGCGATTTTCGGGAAAGGTGAACGGAGCCTCGAGAGTGAGGGGACTGGTATCGGACTCTACCTGGTCGAGACACTGGTCGAACAGTACAGCGGTGACATCCGGGTCGAGGACGACGACTCGGTGGGCGCGACGTTCACAGTGACGCTCCCGAAATCCAGGTGACATCGTCTCCGGAGTGATGGCGCGAATGTGAACGCCCTCGGATTTGTCCACAGTTCTCCCCGTCGGTGCGAACGCGCGGACTCACGCCGACCACCTACACTTAAACTCCTGTCTTAATTCCGATGCTCTAAAGTAGTAATTTGGTGGGATGGCGGTTCTACCGCTAGATGTGTAGAAGCAGTACGAAAGGAAGTGGGACCGCCGAGATTCGAACTCAGGTCCGACGGACCCCATCCGCCGAGGATACCGCTACCCCACGGTCCCACGATTTCACCGAGGGGGGTTCGAGCATTAAGGCCTTCGCTTCGTCGCCGGTCAGACGAGGACGCGCTCGAGGTCGACGACGGTGCCGGAGTCGGCGTCCGGGTCGCCGACGAGGCGTCCGAGGCACACCGCGGCGCCGTTCGGCGTGTAGCACGCGACGAGCGCGTCGTCGGGGGCCTCGGATGCCCTGATGACGCCGGGCGCGTAGACGGGTGCGCCGTCCGCGACTTCCTCGGCGGCAGACGGCGCGATGGTCACGCTCGGAATGTGTTCGAGCGCGCGCTCCGCGGGCACGAGCACGTCGCGGAACGCCGCCTCGGGGTCGCCGCACGGGGGTTCGGTGTCGTCCTCGTCGCGCAGCCACGCCAGCGCGTCCGCGAGGTCGTGGAGCGTCGCGAGGTCGGTGTCGTCGAACGGCGTGGTGGCCGTGCGACGCAGGTCGCCCATGTGGGCGCCCGTCCCCAGCGCGCGCCCGAGGTCGTGGCAGAGCTTCCGGATGTAGGTTCCGGACTCGCAGCGAATCCGCAGCAGTGCCTGGCGGGCGTCCACTTCGAGGACGTCCAGGTCGTAGACTTCGCGGACGCGCAGGCGGCGTGCGACTGCGGACTTCCGCGGCGGCTTCTGGTAGAGGGGGCCCTCGAACTCCGCGACCACGCTCTCGAGGTTCGCGGGCGGGTCGGCGTGCAGTTCCAGGACGCTGACGTACTCCTTCGGTCCCTCGAGGAGCGCGGGGGCGAGACGGGTGGCCGCACCCGTGAGGACGGGCAGACAGCCCGTGACCTTCGGGTCGAGCGTGCCGGCGTGCGCGGCTTTCTCGACGTCGAGCAGGTCGCGGATCCACGCCGATATCTGGTGGGCGGACGGCCCCGGCGGCTTGTCGAGGTTGACGACGCCGAACGTCGCCACGTCGTCGGGGTCGCGGTCCGCTGGGGCGTCCCGGAGCATAATTAGAACTCGTAGTCGACGTTCTCGATGGGTGTCGGGCCCTCGTCGCTGCCGGGCTCGTAGTTGTCCACGGCGTACAGGACGATGTCGGTGACGGCGTCCGGCCCCCAGCGCGCGGTGTTCACGGAGAGGTCGTAGATGGTGAGGTCGTCGAAGTCGACGCCGTAGTAGTCGGCGTAGCGTGCGGTCTCCGAGCGCTCGCGTTTCTCCGTCTCGGCGCGCGCGGCCGCCGGCGTCTTCTCCTCGCGTTCGGCGATGCGGCGCGCGCGCACGCTCATCGGCGCGTCGAGCCAGATTTTGATGTCGGCGTACTCGCCGGCCATCCAGCCGGACAGCCGCGACTCCAGGATGACGTCGTCGCGGTCGCGGGCGGTGTCGCGGAGCTGCCGGTCGAGGTCCCTGTCGATCTGTGGGTCCTCCTCGGCGAGTTCGTTGAACTCTTCGAGTGAGAGGCCGCGTTCCTCGGCGAGGTTCCGGAAGATGTCGCCGCCGGAGATGTGGTCGTAGTCCAGGTGGTCCGCGAGCGCGGACGCCACCGTGCTCTTCCCGCTGCCCGGTGGCCCGGAGATCGTGACTAACATATCCGTGCTGGGAACGGCGGCGGCATAGAGGTTTTGAAGCGAGGTCGCTGTAGCTCCCTGCGTAGAGCGGAGATGCGGCAGAACGAGTATTCGCGCGGCGAAGCCGCGCGATTCACAGCGCGCGAAGCGTGCTGGCCCCGAGGACCCCCGCAGGGGGTCCGACGGGGTTTTCCCCCAAGTTTTTGCAAGCGAGCAGCCGGAAGCCCCGAGCGCTGGAAAAAGTAGGTCTTAGGTCGGCGTCGTCTGGATGTTCAGCGCCTTGCGGATGATGTTCGAGAAGCTGAACGAACAGACCATGTACCAGATGATCCAGACGGGGAACACGAGCGCGCGGCCCGTCTTGAAGTCGACTTCGCCCATCAGCGGCAGCGTCATGATGACGTCGCCGGCCGAGTAGAGGGTGCCGAGCTTCCAGTACATCCAGAGGAACGCAGGGATGGTCAGGAGCATGATCCAGGCCATCGGCCGGAACTGCTCTTTGAGCATGGCTGCCTGGTCGCCGAACGCTTCCATCTGTTTCTCGCGGAGGCGTTCGACTTCGGCGTCGTCGCCGCGTTCCTTGGCCGCCTCCATCTTCTCTTTGAGCTGGCTGGCGCGCTCCTGGTACTCGGACATCTTGTCCATGTCCGTGAGGTTCGCCTGCAGGAGCGTCGAGTACAGGCCGGTGAGGACTGCCAGCGCCATCACGACGACGTAGAACGGCAGGACGGCGTCGAGCGGACCGAGGAAGAGGTCGACGGCGCCGCCGATGGTGTTCTGAATCGGCTGGAAGTTGTAGCCGAGGATCGCCGCGAACGACCCGAGCGCGGCGAGCTTGTCCCACTTGGACCACGACGAGGACTCGGGGCTGTCGCCCATGTCGAGTTCCTCTTCGGGCGCGAGGCCGTCCTCGACACCCTCGGGGTCCGCGAACGTGAAGCCGTCTTCGCCTTCGACGAGGATGTCTTTTTCCAGGAGCCGCCCCCACTGGCCGCTGGTGACGTCGCCTTTGACGTCCCGCCAGCGGAGCTCGCCCTCGCGGTCGAGGAAGTCTTCGAGTGCGTCAGCCAGCTCGGGGTCTTCGGCGACCAGCGAGCGGACTTTCTCCGCGGTTCGTGCCATTTGGTGTGTGTTTGCGGTGCCTGCTTGAACGTCTTACGGAAACGCTGAACCCAGCGCGGCGTCGCTACGCGACCGAAACCGTGGTCTGGGCGTCCGCGGACACGTCTTCGGCGACGGTCCACGCCCGCATTCGGTACTCGCCGCTGGGCGCGTCGTCCCAGGTCGCGGTGTAGGTTTCCGTCTCCCCCGGGGCGAACTCCACGCGAGCGAGCGCCATCGTGAACACCCGGGTGTCGCCGTATCGCCAGACGGTCTCGTCCGATTCGGGGCGTTCGGCGACGAACTCCGCGCGCTGCCCGTTCCGGAACGACAGCGTCCGGGATTCGTCGCTGGTGTTCTCGACGGTCAGTGCGAGGTCGACGTTGTCGCCCGTCACCGTCGCGGACAGCGTCGCGTCGAACATGGTTGCGACGTGGGCCCACTCGACCAATAAGCTATCCGTGGACCGTCTATCCCCCGTCCGCCGTCGCTTCGCTGGACAGACCCGCGTCTGGGTGACTCGGGGTGTGCGTCCGAGAGTACGGAGACCGTGTTGCCCAGGACGCCCGGCGTCTGCCGGGGCCGTCGTCAGTTCGCGTTCGCTTCGACCGCGTCCTTCACGTCCGCCCAGACGTCGTCGGGCGACTGTTCGCCGTCGATCTCGACGAGCACGCCCTTGTCGCGGAAGTACTCGACGACCGGTTCGGTGTTCTCCTCGTAGACGTTGATGCGCTCCCGGGCGGTCTCCTCGGTGTCGTCCTCGCGCTGGTAGAGGTCGCCGCCGCACTCGTCGCAGACGCCCTCCTCCTCGGGCGGGTCGAAGTCCACGTGGAACGTGGCACCGCAGTCCTCGCAGACGCGGCGACCGGTCAGCCGGCGGACCAGCTCCTCGTCGCTGACGTCCAGGTAGAGGACGACGTCGAGGTCCGTGATGGAGTCGAGGTACTCAGTCTGGGACTCGTTGCGCGGGTAGCCGTCGAGCACGTAGCCGTCGGCCTCCTGCAGCGCCGTCTTCACGATCTCGTTGACGACCGGGTCCGGGACGAGTTCGCCGGCGTCCATGTACTCGCCCGGCGTGTCGTAGTCGAGGTCGAGGTGGCTGATGTCCATCCCTTTGTTCTCCCGGAGCGCGTCGCCGGTCGTGACGTGTTCGACGCCGAAGGATTCGGTGAGTCGACGGCTCTGCGTCCCCTTCCCGGCGCCTGGTGCACCGAGAAGCAGAATGTTCGGGCTGCTCATACCCGTGCTTCCCGGCCCGCTAATAAGGAGGTGTTGCTTCCGGCGAACTCTAAAGGGCGTCGGCCGACTGACTCGACGCGTGGACGAAGCACGTCGCACCGCTCGAACGTACGAAGCGAACGCCGACGCGTACACCGAGAAGTACCGCGGGGGGAGTGTCGCCGCGCGCCACGGCGACCCGTTCCTCGACGCAATGGGGGACGGCCGCGTGCTCGATGCCGGCTGCGGCCCCGGCAGCGACGCGGCCGTGTTCGCGGACCGCGGCCTCGACGTCGTCGGACTGGACGTCACGCGAGCGTTCCTCCGGGAAGCCAGAAGCGACGTGGACGGCGGGTTCTGTCGCGGGGACGTCCGCGCGCTCCCGTTCGCCGACGACGCCTTCGACGGCGTCTGGTGTTGCGCCGCCCTCCACCACTTCTCGAAGGCCGACGCGCCCGCAGCGCTCGCGGAGTTCGAGCGCGTGCTCGCGCCGGACGGCGCGTTCTTCTGTTCGGTGAAACGCGGCAGCGACGCCGGGTTCGAACCGGACGACGACCACGGCGGCGGCGACGACCGCTACTTCGCGTACTACGCGGGCGACGAGTTCCGGGACCTGCTCGCGGCCGCCGGCTTCGAACCCGACGTTCGCGTCGACGACCGCTGGGTGAGCACGTACACGACGCCGGAGTGACTGCGGTGCTGCGAAGCGGGGCACAGAATCCCGGGGGGCGTCGCTGGCGGCGCCGGCACCACACCCGACCTGATTAGTGCCCGGCCCGCGAACGACGCGCCATGACCAGATTCGACGCCGACGCGACAGCCGAACGCATCGCGCTCGTCGCGGACGCCATCGCCGCCCACCGCGACCGGGAGAGCGCGTTCTGCACGCTGGAAGCCGACAGCGACCCGGGCGAGGACCCTGACTTCCTGCCGCCGTGGGTGCAGTTCGCCGACGGCACGCTGAACCTCGACTGCACGGACGAGGAACTGGACGCGCTGTCCACCGTCCTCTCCGGGTTCGGCGCGTTCACCATCACCAGCCGCGAGTCCATCGAGGACGCGCCCGGGACGAACGTCCGCGTGGACGCCCGCGCCGACGACGAGCGAATCGGCCAGTTCGTCGACGCCGTCTTCCGGGAGGTCTACGGGCTCCCCGAGGACTTCCGGCTCTGGGCGGTCGAAATCTGAGGCCGGTCGAGCGCAGCTCCAACCGCGGGTAGCAGGAAATCGGTTTCCGGTGGCAGGAAATCCGTACGCCCAGTCCGGTCGTCCGGTACCAGGTCCGGGGGTAGGACGTCCGGTACGAGGTTCACACTCAGGACGTCCAGTACGCACGCGTCAGTAACACGAGCACCGGGAGAATCTCGAGGCGGCCGATCCACATCAGCCCGACCATCGCGAGTTTCGTGCTCGCGGGCAGGAACTCGTAGAACCCCATCGGTCCGACCGCGCCGAATCCCGGCCCGACGTTCCCCAGGGTGGCCGCGACGGCGCTCATCACTTCGAGCGCGGACAACGTCTCCGGGATGCGAGTGACGTCGACGGCGACGAAGATGGTGGCGGCGACGAACAGCACGAAGTAGACGGCGGTGAACGCGTAGATGCCCCGGAGCGCGGTCTCGTCAAGCGCGCGGCCGCCGAGGCGGACCGGCCGGACGGCTTCGGGGTGGACGGTCGTGAACAGTTCGCGCTTCAGCGACTTCAGGATGACCAGCCACCGCACCATCTTCACGGCGCCGCCGGTGCTGCCCGCGCTCCCGCCGAGGAAGATGGCGATGAACAGCACGTACTGGCCGGCCGTCCCCCACTCGGCGAAGTCCATGCTGGCGTACCCGGTCGTCGTCACGATAGAGACGGCCTGGAAGGCGGCGTGTCGCAGCGACGACTCGAGCTCGCCCGCGATGGGCCCGACGACGACGTCGAGGGTCGGCCCGGTGAACAGCAGACCGGCGATGAGTGCCGTGAACGTCGCGAGCACGCCCGTGTAGAACCGGAACTCGGAGTCCCCGAACAGCGCGTCGGTGTCGCCGGTGAGCGCCTGCCAGATGAGTGCGAAGTTCGTCCCCGCCAGCAGCATGAACGGCACGATGACCCACTGGACGACGCCCGCGAACGCCTCGATGGAGCGGGCTTCGGGGCTGAACCCGCCGGTCGCCATCGTCGTGAACCCGTGAGCGACGGCGTTGTACAGGCCCATGTTCGGCGCAAATCCGCCGTGGTGGAGGCCGTACAGCAACACGATTTCCACGGCGGTGATGCCGGCGTACGCCAGCCAGAGCGCGCGCGCCGTCTCCGCGATGCGCGGGGTGAGCTTCTCCAGGCTCGGCCCGGGCGCTTCGGCGTCCATCAACTGCGCGCCGCCGACCGACAGCTCCGGGAGGATGGCGACGGCGAGCACGACGATCCCCATGCCGCCGAGCCACTGCGTGAGCTGGCGCCACAGCAGGATGCCGTGTGAGTGCTGGTCGAAGGAGATGTCGCCCATCACCGTCGCGCCGGTGGTGGTGAATCCGCTCATCGTCTCGAAGAGCGCGTTCACCGGGCTGCCGAGCGTCGACCCGGGTGACGTCGCGGCGGCGATGCCCGGGAGGCCGTGTGCGGCGACGAGGTAGGGAATCGCGCCGACGATGCTGACCGCCAGCCACGTCGCCGCGACCATCAGGAATCCCTCGCGTGAGCCGAGGTCAGCGGGGTCGCCCAGGCGCTCCAGCGCTACACCAACAGTGAACGAGGCGGCGATGGTGGTGACGAACGCCGCGATGCCGCCGTCGCCGTAGTAGAGGGCGACCGCCAGCGGCAACAGCAGTGGCACCGTCATCCACTTCAGGACGGTGCCGACCAGCGAGGCGCTGGCCCGCCAGGTCACGCGGAGGGTCATCGCTGCTCGCCCCCGCGAGTCATAGTTTCGAGGTGACTTCGTCGAGGGCGCTCGCCTGGACGAACGCGACGACGTGGTCGCCGACGTCGACGACCGTGTCGCCGCGGGGAGTGACGTAGTCGCCGTTCCGCGTGATAGCACCCACGACGACGCCGTCCGGCAGGTCCGCCATCACCTCCTTGATCGTGCGGCCCGTGAGCACGCTGTCCTCTTCGACTTCCACCTCCAAGACTTCCGCGCCGCCGGGTTCGATGATGGCGACGTTCTCCGCGCGGCGCTCCCGCGTGAACCGCGTGATCTCCTCGGCGGTCACCTGCCGGGGGTTCACCGCGACGTCGACGCCGACCGTCTCGAAGAGGTCGACGTACCGCATCTGCTCGACCACGGCGATGGTGCGCTCGACGCCCTCTCGCTTCGCGAGCAACGCGGCGAGGAGGCTGCGTTCGTCGCTCCCGAGCGTCGCGACGACGGCGTCCGCGTCCTTGACGTGCTCCCGCGAGAGGAACTCGGGGTCGGTGGCGTCGTGGGAGTAGACGGTCGCTCCGGGCAGGCGCTCTGCGAGTTCCCGCGCCCGCTCTTCGTCGTACTCGATGATGCGGGGGTGGATACCGCGGTTGGCCAGCGCCGCTGCGGTGAGTTCGCCGGTCTTCGACCCGCCGACGATGACGACGTCCTCGACCTTGCCCGCGGCGCTCTCCGGGTCGATGCTGCGCGCGAACTCTCGGACGCTCGGCGGCCGCCCGACGACCACTACCCGCGAGTCGGGGTAAATCACGGTGTCGCCGCGCGGGATCTCCGCGTGGTCGGCGCCGTCGGGGATGACCGCGACGAACGTCAGTTCCTCGAACCGGTCGGCTTCCGCGACCGTCTCGCCGGCGATGGGGCTGTCCGCCGGCACGTCGAACTCCGCCATCTCGACGAGCCCGTCCGCGAACGGGTCGACGTCCTGGGCGGTCGGCAGGCCGATGACGCGTACGATGGCTTCCGCCGCCAGCAGGTCCGTGCACACCATGAAGTCGACATCGAACGCGCCCTCGTACTCGCGCCAGGTGTCGAGGTAGACGGTGTTCTTCACCCGCGCGATGGTGAACGCGTCGCTCATCGTGTCGACGGTGCCACAGACCGCGAGGTTGGTCTCGTCGTCGTCCGTGCTCGCGATGACGACGTCCACGGCCTCGACGCCGGCGTCCCGGAGGACGTCGGTGTCAGTACCGTCGCCGGCGATGGCGAGCACGTCCTCAGAGTAGGTCAGTGAGTCGACACGCTCCGGGTCGATGTCGACGACGATGACGTCGTGACCGTCGGAGAGACTTCCGGCGATACTCGACCCGACTTCGCCAGCGCCGACGACGAGAATCCGCACTAGCGTGTCACCCCTGTCTGCATGGTCGGGTCGTGCATCTGCTCCGTCAATAGCCCTTCGGAAGCGCGGCCGCCGTTTTCCCATTTTATCGAACGGCCGACACGGGAACCGTCTCCACGACGACACTGGACTCGAGTGCAGGCGGCTGATTGGTCGGTCGTCGTGACCGCCCACGACCTGCAACGTTTATTGTTACCAAACACACAGTCGTCACGATAGATGGTTGACGATTCCCCGATGCGGGTGTTGCTCGTCGACGACGACGACACATTCGCTGACCTCACGGCGGACTACCTGCGCCGGGAGACCGACGACTTCGAGGTCACCACCCGACCGGCGGCGACGTCCGCCCTCGACTACCTCGGGGACGCCGACGTGGACTGCGTCGTCTCGGACCACGACATGCCCGAAACGGACGGCCTGGAGTTCCTCGACGCCGTCCGCGACGACCACCCGGACCTCCCGTTCGTGCTGTTCACGGGGAAGGGCAGCGAGGAGATCGCCAGCGACGCCATTTCCGCAGGTGTCACCGACTACCTCCAGAAGGGCGGCGGCACCGAGACGTACGCCATCCTCGCGAACATCGTGCGCAACGCCGTCGAGAAACGCCGCTCCGAGCAGGCGCTCCGCGAGGAGAAGCACCTGCTCGAACAGGTGCTCGCGACGACACCGGGGTCGGTCGTCTTCCGGCCGAACGGCGAGATCGCGTCCGCGACCGACCGCGCCCGCGCCACGCTCGCCATCGACGACGACACGCCGACCGACCCCGTCTGGGAGTTCGTCACGCTGGACGGCGAACCACTTCCGGACGCCGAGCATCCGGCGCGCCGCGTCGCACGTTCCGGCAAGCCGCTGCACGGCGAACGCCTCGGCGTCGAGTGGCCGGACGGCTGGCGGAAGTACCTCGTCATGCACTGCGCGCCACTCTTCGACGCCGGCGAGGTCGACCGCGTGGTCGCCTCGTTCACGGACGTCACCGACCGCGTGAAACACGACCGCGACGCCGAACGCGCCCAGACCATCGTCCAGGCCGTCGGCGACCCCGTCTACTCGCTCGACGAGGACGGCGTGTTCACGTTCGTCAACGACGCCTTCGAGGCCCTCACGGGCCGCGACCGCGATGCCCTCGTGGGCGAGCACTGCTCGACCGTCATGGACGACGAGGATCTTGCCGAAGGCGCCGACATCATCGAGGACCTCCTGGCGGGCGAATGCGAGTCCGGGATGCTCGAGGTGTCCGTCCGGGACTGGGCCGACTGCGTCGAGCACGTCGAAGTCCACATCGCGTTGCTGCCCTTCGACGTGGCGTTCCAGGGCACCGCGGGGGTCGTCCGCGACGTCACCGACCGCGAACGCCGGGAGCGCCGCCTCCGGGAGAGCGAACAGAAGTACGCCACCGTCGTCGAGGAAGCCAGCGACGCCGTCATCGTCGCGCAGGGCGAGACCATCCGGTTCGCCAACCCCCGTGCCGCGGACGTCCTCGAGTACGAGCAGGCAACCCTCGAGGGCAAACCCGTCGCGGACGTGATCGCGCCGGAGGACCGCGAGACGGTGCTGGACCGCCTCCAGCGACGCCTCGAGGGCGACTCACCGGAGCGCCGCTACGAGTTCCACGCGGTCACTGCCGACGGCGACCGCATCCCCATCGAGTTCACTGCCGCCCGCGTCACCTATGAGGGCGACCCCGCCGTGCTCGCCATCTGCCGGGACGTCTCCGAGCGTGAGGAACGCGACCGCGAGCGCCGCCAGTACGAGACCATCGTCGAAACCGCGCCCGACGGCGTGTTCATCGTCGACGAGGACGCCAACTACGTCGGCGGCAACATCCACGGCGCCGGCCTCACCGGCCTCGACGAGTCGGAACTCGAGACCAAAACCGTCCCCGAACTCGTCGAGGCCGGCGTCTTCGACCCGGACGTCGTCCAGCGCTACCAGGAGACGGTCCGCGACCTCTTGACGACCGATGACCCGGACGCGAAGGGCAAATTCGAGTTCCACGTCTACCCGGCCGACACCGACGAGGAGCGCGTCGTGGAGTGCCACCTCGCGCTCCGCCCGCACGACGACGAGTTCCGCGGCACCATTGGCGTCCTCCGGGACGTCACCGACCGGCGGCGCCGGGAGCGCGAACTCGAACGCCAGAACGAGCGCCTCGACGAGTTCGCGAGCGTCGTCAGCCACGACCTCCGCAGTCCACTGAACGTCGCCAGCGGCTGGCTCGACCAGTACCGGGAGACCGGCGACGACGACGCCCTCCACCGCATTGATCGCGCACACGACCGCATCGCGGAGATTCTCGACGAACTGCTCGCCGTCGCCCGCGAGGGCGTCGACGTCCACGACACCACCGAGGTCCGCCTGGAAGTCGTCAGCGCGGCCGCGTGGGCGTCCGTCGCGACGGGCGACGCGAACCTCAGCGTGGACTCGAACGGCGACTCGGTCGAAGCGGTCCGCGGCCGCCTCCAGGAACTCCTCGAGAACCTCTTCGTGAATTCGGTGGAACACGGTTCAACGAACCCTGGCTCGCAGGCTCGTCAGGACGCCGTAGAGAAGGGCACGACCGCCGATAGCTCGACAACTGACGCGGCCGTAGACGGCGGTGATGACGCGACCGTCGACGGGGGCGAGGACGCGGACCCGGCGAGTGACCTCCGCGTCGAAGTCGGCGTGCTCGACGACGACCCAGGGTTCTACGTCGCCGACGACGGCCCCGGGATTCCCGCCGGTGAGCACGATACCGTCTTCGAGATGGGGTACACGACCAGCGAGGACGGCACCGGGTTCGGCCTCGCCATCGTGGAGAGCATCGCCGACGCCCACGGCTGGGACGTCGAGTTGACCGCGAGCGAGGACGGCGGCGCGCGATTCGAGTTCTACACGGCGGCGGACTGAACGCCTCCGTCTCGCCGATAGCCGTTTGGGTGCAGCCCGAGTACCTACGAACATGGGCTTCGGTCGACGCGTGCTGTTCGCGCTCGTCGGCGTCACAGTCCTCATCGGGTACGCAGCAGCCGCCGGCGTCGTCCTCGTGGGGCTGTACGCGTTGTTCTCTCTGGGCGTCGACGTCCCGTCCGCGCTGGTCGTGGCTGCCGCCGTCACGCTCACGCTCGGCTACCTCAGCTACCGCCACGGGACTGCGCGCGTCCTCGCGGAACTGGATGCCGTTCCGCTGTCGCCGCGACGCGCGCCCGGCGCCTACCGCCGCCTCCAGCGCCTCGCCGACCGCATGGGTATCGACCCGCCGACGCTGTACGTCGCGCGGATGGCAGCGCCGAACGCAGTCAGCCTCGGCGGCCCAGGCGGCGCCGTCGTCCTCGACGACGCGCTGTTCCGCATTCTCGACGCCGAGGAATTCGAGGCCGTGCTCGCACACGAACTCGCGCACATCGAACGCCGCGACAGCCTCCTGCAGACGCTGGCGTACACCGTCGGCCGGACGCTCGTCGGCTTCCTCGCCGTGCTCGTGTTACCCGCCGCACTGCTCGCACGCGGAGTCAGCCGACTGCTCGCGTGGACCCGCGGCGCTCCCGCCAGCCGGTCCGGGCTCGCAGTTCACGAGCGCGTCGGCCGTGTCGTTCTGGTCGCCGTCGTCGCCCTCACGCTGCTCGTCCGCGCGCGCTCCCGACAGCGCGAGTTCGCGGCCGACGACCGCGCCGTCGCGGTCACCGGTAACGCCGCGAAACTCGCGTCCGCGCTCCGGAAACTCCAGCGCGCTCAGGAACCCAGTGGCCTGTTCGGTCTCCTGTACCGCAGGGAGTCCGACCGGGACGCCCACCGCTGGCTGTCCACGCATCCGGCGTTCGACGAACGGATCGAGCGACTCCGCGAGAAACAAACCCCAGAGAGGCATCGCATCGAAGTCGAGTAAAAAGGTGGCTGGCTGGTGAACAGCCACGCGTGCCGGCGCTCCACCGTGAGGGCGACCGAGTTGGGCGGCGGTTCGCCACCCCCCTCGGGCGCCCTTCCCCCGTACCGGACGCAGCGGACGACGTCCGTCGACAGTGTCCGACCGCGTCCGGAGTATCTCTGAAATCGCAGACCGACGTAATACTATCTGGCGTACACTGTGCACACCATGCACAACATATTTGGTGGTGCTGGGCTTCCTCCGTATCGTATCACAGATGCCGGGAGACGACGCTAGCCCCCTCGACCAGGTCCGCTTCCTCGCACGCGCCCACTCCCGCGTGGACGTCCTCAAGCACCTCGCGGAGGAGGCGGCCACCCAGCGCGAACTCCGCAGTGAACTGGACGCCTCCCGGACGACCGTCTCGCGGGCGCTGCAGTCGCTGGCCGACGAAGACTGGGTCGCGTCCGAGAACGGCGAGTACCGGCTCACTCCGGTCGGCGACGTCGTCGCCGATGAGTTTACCGGGCTGCTGGAGGCGATGCGCACGGTCGACGAACTCGCCGAATTCCTCCGGTGGTTTCCGGCCGACGTGGACGCACCCGACGTCCAGCACGCATGCGACGTCGAGGTGACGACGCCCACAGACGCCGACCCCTACGCGCCCGCCAGAACGCAGACGGAAGTCCTGTACACCGCGGACCGTTTGCGCGTCCTGCTGCCAGCTATCGAACTGGAATCGACGGAGACGCTCGCCGATCAGGTCACCGACCGCGGCCTGGAGGCGGAGTCGGTCGTCACTCAGTCGGTGGAAGCCACGATGGAGTCAGAACGGTTCGCGGACCTGATGCGGCGAGCGGTCGAGACCGGCCGGTCACCCATCTACGTCACGCCAGACGACCTGCCGTTCTACCTCGGCCTCGCGGACGACGACGTCACCCAGATCGGCCTCGCGGACGACGACGGCCTCCCGCGAGCGCTCCTGGAGACCACCGACGAGCACGTCCGCGAGTGGGGTGAGGCCGTCTACGAGGACTACCGCGAGTCCGCCCGCCGCAAACCCCTCGCCGAGTTCTGACTGCTCGCCGCTTGCCGTGCGGCCCCGCTCACGCTGACCGGTCAGTCGTGTTCTGGGCGTTTCGCTCGGCGTACGCCTGGATCACGTCGAACGTCTCCTGATCGTCGTGGAGTATCGCCGACCCGAGTTCTTCCATCCGGTAGTCCGGCAGCTCGTCCTCGCCGACCTCCTCGGGAATTCTGGCGGGAATCAATCGCCACCAGTGCACGCCCTCCAGGCCGGTGTCGGCCGCGACCTCGGTCGCGTACCGGAAGTAGTCGTTGCGCTTCTTCAGCCCGTAGGACTCCCAGTCGAGGTGTTCGCGGCGCGTCACCAGGACGCCGTCGTCGTGCTGGTCGGGGTACGCCATCGGGTACTCTGCGTTGGATTCGACGTCGCTGGCTTCCTCGGCGGTCTCGAGTCGACTCACCAGGACTTCGCCGATGGACTCGCTCAGATACGGCACACCGTACTCCCCGCAGTAGACCGGTTTCCCAACTTCCTCGTACGCCAACGCGACCTTGTGCTCCATGTACCGCCGAGTCAACTCCGGTGACCGAACGCGAACGCTGGTCTCCGGCCTGCCACTGACTGGGTAGTGGTGGAACGAACAGACGTCGATGGCGTCCGCGCGGTGGTCCTGGACGAAGTCGCACCGAACCGTCCACGGCTCGTAGACGTCACCCGTCGCCCCGTGCATCCCGGTGCCGACCAGTTGCTGTGCGCCGAGGGACGTGACGAACGATCCAATGTCCTGGTACCAGAAGTCCAGCGAGTCCCCCACTCGGTCGGGGTGGTGGAACTCCAGTTCGTTCGCGCACTCCCAGACCAGAATCGTCGGCTCGTCGCGGTACTCGACGCCCGTGTACTGGTTCTCCCGCGTCAACAGGTGCTCGATGTATTCCTTGAAGTACTCGTTTGCCTGATCGTCCTCGATGAAGTCCTTCGTGTACTGGGTGTAGTCGGCCGTATCCGACCACTCGCCGTAGGTGGCGGGGCTCGGCGCGTAGTTCCGGCGCTCGTTCGAGGCGTCAACGTGAACCCCCTGCAGGAGCGGGACGACAAGTCGAACGCCGGCTTCCTTCGCCCGCGCGACGGTGTAGTCGAACACTCCGAACCACTCCTCGTCGAACTCGCCTGGAGCCGCGTGAACCGATCCAGCGGCCGGATCGAACGTCGGCGGGAATCCCCAACACCGGATTGCGTTCACGTCTGACGCTCTCGCAACGTCCATCACCTGGTCGACCCACTGCTCACGCAGCGGGTCTATCGTCATCGTGAGTAGGCTCGAGAGACCGTTGTACCGGAACACGTCGCCGTTCAACACGAGGTCCGTCGAATCACGCTCGACGAAGTTGTGAATCCGGTAGTCGCCGGTCAACTCGCCGCCCTCCTGTGCGTCCGCAGTCGTCGGATTCGGCGTCGACTCATCGGTCTCCGTCCGCGTAGCTGACGTGCTGTCACCGGGTCGGGAACTGTCGCCGGTCAGTTCCGCACACCCGGACAGCGCCCCCGCCAGCCCCACCGCCGCGAGCAGCCGGCGGCGGGACAGTTGCTTGCCAGTCATGCCTCCCGGATTCCGGCGTATCTGTATCAACGTACTGGACGCGCACTGTGCACCCCGTGCACGTCAGCCTCGGAACGGACGCTGCACACCGCGGGCGGGTCACTGACTCGATACCGCCGGCTGGTCGCGTCCTGGGCGCGAAAAAATACTGCAGCGTGAAAGATGTCGCCGACCGTCAGTCGCCGCCGCCGAACATCTCCCGCATCATCGGGTGCATCTCCATCATCTGCTCTTCGGCGATCTCCTCGTAGAGCTTGTAGGTGATGGATATCGTCAGCAGGAGGCCGGTCCCCGTGACGTTCCCGACGGTGCCGAGCATGTTCGCGAGCACGGCGAGCAGACCGACGAGCGCGCCACCGAGCACGGTGACCTGCGGGATGTACCGCTCCAGTACTTTCTCGATGACCCCGAGGTTCTTCCGGAACCCGGGGATCTGCATCCCCGAGTTCTGGATCTGTTTCGCGGTGGCTTCCGGACCCATGTCCGTCGTCTCCACCCAGAAGATGGCGAAGACGGCGCCGCCGACGATCATGAACGTGAGGTCGATCGCGATGCGGATGGCGATCTGCCACGGTTCGGCGGCCGTCCCACCGAGCCACCACATCCACGCCTGGCGGTTGTAGATCGGCGCCAGGTAGTAGAACAGCCCGCCGACGGCGCTCCCGTCCGAGTAGACGCCGAGCCACGCGGGCATCGACGTCATCGAGTTCAGAATCTGCCCCAGGAACTGGATGTTCGCCTGGAGCGCGCGAACGAGAATCATCGGCAGGACGCTCGCGTAGATGAGCTTCACGGGGAAGCGACCACGCGCGCCCTTCACGCGGGCGTGGCTCAGCGGAATCTCCACGCGCACGCTCTCCGCGTACACGACGGTCACGTAGATGATGAACGTGGTGATGAGGCCGAGGATGCCGCCCTGTATCAGCAGGAACGACAGCCCGTCCACGGAGAGGATCGGCGGGATGCTCCCGACGTTCCCGAGCGCGAGGTCGATCCAGTTCGGGATGAGGCCCTGCTCGGGGAATTCCCCCTCCCAGAACAGGAACCCGCCCACGAGGCGCTGGCTCACGCCGGCCACGATGAACAGGCCGATACCGGAGCCGACGCCCCACTTCGAGATGACTTCGTCCATGAACAACAGGAGGATGCCTCCTGCCGCGATCTGGGCGAACAGTAGGACTTGCACGCTGAACGACCCGCCCAGGCTCGCGGCGAGCTCGGGGCTCGGGCGAAGGAAGTTCCCGAAGAACACCATCGGGATGCCCGTCAGGAACACCATCGCGATGACCAGGACCTTCTGGAGGCCCTGGTAGATGGCCTGGTCACGCGGGTCGTTCGTGTCCAGTCCGAGCAGGTTCGCGCCGCCGAGCAGCTGGAGCACGATGCTACCCGTGACGATGGGGCCGATGCCGAGTTGCAGCACGGTCCCCTGACCGCCGGCGAGTAGACTCCGGAACTGCCCGAAGAGGTCGCTACTTCCGCCAGTGTCCAGCCCCCAGAGGGTGACGTTCGTCAGGAAGAAGTACAGGACGAGCACGCCGAGTGTCCAGTACATCTTCCGGCGGAACGGCACGTGACCCTCCGGCCGCTGGACTGCGGGCATCCGCGTGAGGACCGGTGCGGCAGCCTCCTTCCATCCCATGGGTTACTCCTCGCTGTCCTCGGTTGCGCGCTCGGAGACGACGGCGTCGCCGCCCTCGCTCTCGATGAGTTCGACGGCGCCCGCGGAGAACGCGTCCGCCGTCACTTCGAGCTGTTCGTACACCTGTCCGCCACCGAGCACTTTCACGACGTCGGCCTCCCAGCCGTCCTCGGCGACGTCCCGCGCGTCGACGCGGTAGCCGTACTCCGTCTCCTCGGCGACGCCGTCCTCGGCGAGCAACGCGATGTCCTCGTCGAGCTTCTGGACGGACACCTCGCGGACGTCGCGCTCGGTCTTCTCCGGGCGCTTGAATCCGCTCTTGCCGACGTCCTCGTAGTTGTGTTGTTCGTGTTTCTTGCGGCCCGCGCGTCCGCGCCCGCCTCGATTGCCGGCGCCGCGGCGGTTCTTGTGCGTACCGCCGCCGTGCGTGCGGGAGCCGCGTTGTCGTCGTTTCTTGCTGGTCATGGTTAGCGCATGTCGGTGAGGAGATCGTCGATCTCCTCGGTGCTGTGGTTGCCGAGTTCGCCGCCGTCGCTGACAGGCTGCTTGATGCCGTCGTGGCCGCCACGCGGCGGATGCAGCCGAAGGGCGGGCGCGAGCCCGGCCTTCCGGAGGGTCGTCTCCTCGTCGAGGAGCGCGCCCGCCAGGTCGTCGACGTCGTCGTAGTCGGTGTTCTCGGCGACCCACTCGTCGTCGACGTCCGCCGAACCCGTCTCCGGTTCGCCGCGCGCCTCGAGGAGGCTCGCGAGCACGTCCCGGCTCGGTTCACCGAACGCAACGTAGTCGTTGACCTTCGCGACCATCCCCTCGTATGTTTCGGTTTCGGGGACGAGCGCGCAGTGGTTGACGCTGTGGATGTTCAGCATCTCGAACGTGTCCTCGACGTCCGCGCTGATGTTGACTTCGCCGCGAATCTTCACGACCGCCAGCATCACTCGATCACCTCACGCTGTTCGTGGGCGTGCTGGGGGACGCGGGCTTCCGCGGTCTTCCGGAGCGCGTTGAACGTCGCCTTCGCGAAGTTCACGGTCGTCCGGGTCTTCCCCGAGGAGCGCGTCCACGCGTCTTCGATGCCCGCCAGTTCCAGCACGTGGCGGACCGTCTCGCCGCCCGCGAGGCCGAGGCCGCGCGGCGCGGGAATCAACTCGACTTCGACGCTCCCTGCCTGGCCGGTGGTCTTGAGCGCGACGGTGTGGGGTCGCCCACAGCCGCACTCCCAGGACCCACAGCCGCGGGAGACGTCGATGATGTTCAGTTTCGCGACCTCGATCGCCTTCTGGATGGCGCCGCCGACCTGGTCGTCGCGACCTTCGGCGTAGCCGACGTAGCCGTCCCGGTTGCCGATGACGACCACGCAGCGGAACTTCACGCGGCGACCGGAGTCGGTCATGCGCTGGACCATGTTGATGTCCAGCACTTCGTCGTCGAGCCCCGGAAGGAGGTTGTCGACGATCTCCGGCTCCTTCAGCGGCAGCCCGCTGTTCAGCGCCGCGTTCATGTCCTCGATTTCGCCGTCCTTGACGAGGCGACCCAGGCGCGTCTTCGGTTCCCAGGTTTCGTTGTAGCTCATTCGTTGTCCTCCAAGATGGCCTCCCGTACCTCGTCGAAGTGTTCGGGAAGCTCCGTAGCGTCGAACTCGCCGCTGTACAGCGGGTCGTCGAGCGATTCTGCGTACTCGGCGATGTGTTCGCCGCGCGTCCGCGACCACTCCGCGAGCACGGAGTCGTTGTGCGGGACGTCCAGGCCTGCGTCGATGGCGCCCTCCTGGATCGCGAACACTTTCGAACCCGGGGTCGCGGTGTTGAGGCCGATGTCGAGGACGGCCTCGTCCGCGTCCGCGTTCTTCCCGCGCGTTCCAGCCAGCAGTCCCGTCAGGTACGCAGCCGGGAGGTTGCCCGTCGGGGCGTCCCAGCCGTACTCCTCGAGGTCGCTGGAGTGCGCGCTCGCAATCGTTTCGTCACCGCTCGGGCCCGTAACGACCAGCTGCGCCGTGACGTGCTTGTTGCTCTTCCGAGCAACGAGCCGAGGTTTCCCTGACTTCAGGAGGCGCAACCTCTGGTGGTAGTCGGTCCGGACCTCGCGGCGCCGTCGCATCGGCACGTTGTAGCGTGGTCCTGTCGCCATTAGTTTTCACCGTAGTTTTCCGCGATGTACTTCTTCAAGCGACGGACGCTGTCGAACTCGCCACCGTTGGCTTTGTTGTAGAGCTCGCGGTACTGGCTGGACGTCAGCTCGCCCTCGTCCCGGAGCTCCTTGAGCGTGCGTCGCTGCGCGCGGATGCGTCCCATGTAGGCTTCCTTCTCGTTCTCGCGAGCGCCAGCCGTGCCCTTGCGGGAGCCGGCGCCCTTCTGGTGGCCGTAGGACCGCTTCGCATCGCGCTCTCGTGCGCGACCGCGCGAGTTTCCTTGCTTCGTCTCTGCCTGAATCGTGCCCTCGTCGACGAGTTCGCGGATGTCTTCTCGCGTGATCGCGTCCGCGATCTCGGACTGGGCGTCGGGGTCGAACCAAACGCGGCCCTTCCCGACGTCGAGGACGTCGGCGGCGAGCCGTCGCTGTGCTGTCAGGTCGCTCATTCGTCACCCTCCACTTCGACTTCGACGTAGGTCGGGTTCAGAACGCGGATGCCCGCTTCCTCGGCCTGCTCCTCGATGCGTTCGCGCTTGCGTGCGCCGACCTTCGAGGCGATGCGGGCGGCTTCCGTGTCCGGGTCGATGCCGTCGAGGTCGTCCGTATTGTGCACGCGGACTTCCTCGAAACCGCTGGGGTGTTTGCCGCGGATGGCTTCCGGCGTCCGGAACCCAGCCTCGACTGTGTCGCCTTTCCCCTTGACGCCGCGGCGCTGCTTCGAGAGCTGGCCGCGGGGGCGCCGCCACGACGACGGCGTCCGCTTTTTCTTGTGGTAGTCCTGGCGGTTGAACTGCGGCTTGCCGACGCGGCGCCGCTTGTTCAGGAGCCGCTGTTCCTCGTCGCTGAGGTCCGGCGTCTTCTCCGTGAGGCCGCGAGGACGGAGCTCCGTCTCCACTTCCTCCTCGGCTTCCGCCTCCTCTGGTGCGGCTTCCTCGACTTCGGCCTCGGTCTCCGCTTCGACCTCGAGGCCGCCGACGTCGGCTTTGATGCGCGCTGCGAGCGCGTTACCGACGCCGTCGATCTCCGCGAGTTCGCCCTGGCTCGCCGCCTGGACGTCCTCGACGGTCTCGTAGCCGGCTGCTTCGAGCGCCTCGGCCTTCGACGGGCCGACGCCCGAGATGTCTACCAGTTCCTCCGGCGTGTCAGATTCTTCGTCTGCCATCTATCAGGCACCTCCTTTCGCGGGTTTCTCGACGATGTACACGCCGTCCTGGAACACGCGCGTGTCCTTGTCGGTGACGCGCGTGAGCTGTTCGATGTCGGCCGCCGTCTGGCCGACGTCCTCGATACTCGGGCCGCTGAGGGTCACTTCCTCGCCGTCGACGGCGACTTCGGTGTCGCCGCGGATGGGCGTGCGTCGCGGGGCCTTCTCCCCGAGGAAGTTCTGGATGACGACCTCGTCGCCCTCGACTTCCACCTGCATCGGGAAGTGAGAGTAGTGGACCTGGAGTCGGTACTCCCAGCCCTCGGTGACGCCGTGGACCATGTTCTCCACGTGGCTCTCGAACGTACCGACCGTCGAGAGCGTCTTCGCGTCGTCGACGTCGCTCTCGACGACGACGACGTCGTCCTCGGTGGAGACGCTGATGTCGGGATACCAGAGCCGCCGCGTGACGGACCCTTCGGGCCCTTCGACGGTGAGGTCGAGGTGGTCGACCTCTGCCGTCACTTCGTCCGAAATTTCGATTTCCACTCGTGCCATTGTTAGTATACGTACGCTATCACTTGGCCACCGATGCCCGCCTCGCGGGCCTCGTAGTGGCTCATGATGCCGTGGCTCGTCGTGACGACGAGCGAGCCGTAGTCTCGAGCGGGGAGGTAGCGTTTCTCCCACTTCTCGTAGCCGTCGGCACCCACGGAATACCGCGGGTTCACGGGGCCACACTCGTTGATGGCACCTTTCAGTTCGATCTCGAACTTGCCGGCCTTGCCGTCGTCGACGAACTCGAAGCCGTCGATGTACCCGCGGTCGTAGAAGACCTCGAGGACGGAGCCGACCATGTTCGAGGCGGGCTCTACTGTGTGTTCCAGATGCCCGACGCTCTCGGCGTTGTCGAGGCCGGAAAGCGCGTCGGACAGGGGATCGTTCGCAGTCATTGTTAGCTGTACTTCTTGAAGCCCATCGAACGGGCAATCTCGCGGAAGCACTGTCGACACAGCCAGATGTCGTACTTGCCGACGAGGCCCTGTTTGCGGCCGCAGCGCCGGCACTCGTGTGTCTGGCCTGTCCGTTCGGCTTCTTCCGTCTCGCTCATTCGTTGACCTCCACGTCGAAGTTAGATTCGAGGAACGCAACCGCGTCCTCGGGGTCGAGTCGGTGGTTCGACGGGATCTGACGGGACGCCTTGTCGCGCTTCGCGACGCGGTAGCCCGGACGCACGAGGTTGACCGTGACGTCCAGCCCGTAAATCCCGATGTTCGGGTCGTACTCCTGGCTCGGGAAGTCCGTGTGCTCCTGAATACCGAAGCTCACGTTCCCGGTGTCGTCGAACTGCTGCTGGCTGAGGTTCGTCGCCGGGAGCGCGCGCTCGAGGAACTCGAACGCGTCCTCGCCCCGCAGCGTGACCTTCGCGCCGATCGGGTCGCCCTCGCGGATGCCGAACTCGGGTTCGGTCCGCTTGGCGGTCGTCCGCACCGTGTCCTGCCCGGTGATCTCGTGGAGGATGTCCTCCGCGTTCTGGAGGTCGACCCCACCCTGGCCGACGCCCATGTGGACGACGACCTTCTCGATGCGCGGCTCACGCATCTCGTGGAAGTCGGCTTCAGCCTCACTCATTCGGCATCACCCGGGAGTTCGGTGTCTTCGGCGACGAAGTTCTCGTCGATGACGACGACGTACTCTTCGACCGTCTCGAAGCCGCCGTCGGCGGTGTCGACGTGAACCGTGTTCTGTGCGCTGCCAGGCTGGACGTCGATCTCCTCGATGCGGCCGATGTCGCCGGCGTGCTGGCCGGCGACGGCCGTGACGAGCGCGCCCTCCTCGTACTCGAAGTGGGCGACGACGTCGCTGGTCTCGTTGTCGATGACGACGGAGTCGTTCCCGCTGTAGACGTCGTCCTCGACGACGATGTTGCCGCCGTCGTGGAAGTTCAGCTGGACGCGTCCGCCCGAGACAGTCGTCTTGTCCGTTACTTTGCTGAGTTTGCTGTCCGCGTCGGCTGCCGCGATCGGCGTGAGGCCGAGGCGGCCGCCTTCGTCGGGGAACACGCGGTAGTGTTCGTCGCGCTCGGGGAACGCCAGGATGTCGAACATCCCGATGGGGCGGTTGACGTCGCCGACCGAGTCACCGTTCACGAGCACGCCGTCAGTGTTGATGGCGTACTGTGCTTCGCTGGAGTCGTCGACGTACCCCAGGACGTCCCGGAGCACGACGACGAGCGGAACCCCGCTCTCGCCGTGCGGCCCAGCACCGGCCTTCGCGGTGAACGTCTCCGTCTTCCGCTCGACAGGCCAGGACTTCGGTACCGAGAGTCGCTTCTGGTGGTTCGTCATTCGTTGTCACCCTCGAGTCGCTCGGTGCGCACGTCGTCTTCGAGGTTCAGGTCAGTGACGCGGAGGTTGCTGGCGTCGAGGGGCTTCGGTAGCTCCTCGCCGTCAGCCTTCTCCACGACGACGTCCTCGACGCGGACCGTCTCCGACCGCAGGTCCACGTCGACGACTTCGCCTTCCTCGCCCGCGTCGTCGCCGCGCATCACTTCGACAGTGTCGCCGACGTTCACGCGGACGTGACGCTGGTCGTACTCCTCGCGGAGGTCGTCCGAGAGCGTCGAGCGAACCTGGTCTTGTCGCTCGTGCAGCGACGCGTTGGCCGAGCTGTTTCGCTGTTTGCGTGGTTGTTCGCTCATGTTATACAATCATCGTCGCGGTACTCGCGATGGTACCGTATCGTTCCGCCACTTCGCGCGAAATCGGGCCCTTGATCTCGGTCCCGCGAGGCTCGCCCAGGTCGTCGATGATGACCGCGGCGTTGTCCTCGAACTTCACGCGCGTGCCGTCCGGGCGGCGAATGGGCTTGCGCTGACGCACGACGACGGCCTCCAGTACCTGGCGGCGCATCTCCGGCGTGCCCTTCGTCACCGAGACGGTGACGGTGTCGCCCAGCCCGGCTTTCGGGTGGCGGTTCTTCGTTCCTTGATAGCCCTTTACGCTCGTGATCTTGAGCTCGCGGGCGCCAGTGTTGTCGGCGCACGTGATGAGCGAGCCCTTCTCGAGACCCTGCGTGACGTCTGCCTTGATGGCTTCCATCAGGCGTCACCTCCGTCGGTGACTTCGACGACCACGTGGGATTTCGTCTTCGAGAGCGGTCGGGTTTCTGCGATGCGAACCATGTCGCCGACGTCGATGTCGAAGCACTCCGGCGCGTGCGCCGGCACTCGGGACCGCCGTTTCATGTAGCGGTCGTACTTCGGCACGAATACGTCGTATTCGCGCTCGACGACGATGGTTTTGTCCATGTCGGTAGAAGCCACTTCACCTTCGAGAACCTGGCCGCGCACGGAGAGTTCTCCGTGGAACGGACAGTCCTCGTGAGAGCACGTGCCTTCCGGTTCTGTTACGTTCAGTCCTATCGCCATTTCGAATCAACTCCGTTCTCGGAGCGAGTAGCGGGCCGTGAGAGCAACGCGACCCCATCCACCGTAACGTAGGCCACGCCCTCGCCAGTGGTTTGGCTCTCGCCACCTGCAGGTTGGGACGCGGTCCCGGTGTCCTTCGCGGACACCGCAGCTTCATCTGTGAGTCGGAACTCGAATGTCGTTCCTCGCTTCGGAATCTGCTTGACGCCCGAGACGTCACTGTCGCTGTCGGAGCCGCCTCGGCCGGTGTCCAGAACGAGCGTCCGCATCGTCTCGCGGACGACCTCGCCCTCGATACCGACCCGAGAGGGGTCCGTCGACTCGACGACCCGCACGTGCAGGCCGACGAGTTCGTGTCGCGGCAGCGTCTCGGGCGTCACTGTCATTAGTCGCTCTCAGTCTCCGCTTCGTCGAGGTCGCCTTCCTCTCGCTGAATCGTCTTGATTCGAGCGACGGTGCGACCCAGTTCGCTGATGCGGCCCGGGTTCTCCGGAGCCCCACCGGCCGCCTTCACGGCCTTCGCGTTCAGCAGCTCAGTCTCGATCTCCTCGAGTTCTGCTTCGCGCTCTGCCGGGGTCATGTCCCGGATCTCTTCGGGGTGCAGAATCGCCATTATTCCTCACCCTCCTCGGCGTCGTCCTCGTCCTCGGCGGACTCGGCTTCCTCCTCGGATTCGTCCGCTGCTTCCATCTCCTCGAGGAGTTCCTCTGCGGTCTCCTCGGCCTCGGACTCCAGTTCGTCGAAGTCCTCGGACTCGACGTCCTCGGCTTCCGCCTCGACGTCCGCGGCGAGCTCGTCGAGGTCCTCCTCGACGTCCGCCTCGGGGGCGTCCGGCGGCGAGGTCGTCGACGCGCCTTCCGCCGATTCGACGTCCGCTTCGACGATCTCCTCGACGGCCTCCTCGGCCGCCTCGGCGGCGTCCTCGCTTGCCGGCTCGCCCTCGGGGGCGGCACCGTCGGCGCCTTCGCCCTCGCCTTCGAGGAGCTCTTCGAGCTCCTCGCCGGCTTCCTCCTCGTCGACGATGAGGTCCTCGATGTCCGCGCCCTCGTGGATCTCGAAGTCGTCGGGGAGCTTCGCGTTCGGCGGGATGATCTTCACGCTCACGCCGATGGTGCCGAGCTTCATCACGGCGACGCCCTTGCCGTGGTCGACGATCTCCTCCGCCGGTTCGCCGTTGTGTTTGATGTAGCCGCGGTTGAACTTCTCGACGCGGCCGCGGTTGCCGGTGACCTTCCCGCTCAGGACGATCTCGGCGCCCAGCGCGCCGGCTTCCATGATGCGGTCGATGGTCGTGTGTCCGGCCTTCCGGAAGTACCAGCCGCGCTCGAGCGCGTTCGCGAGGCGGTCCGCGACGATCTGTGCGTTGAGGTCGGGTTCGTCGACCTCCTGCACGTCGATCTGCGGGTCCTCGATGTCGAAGCGCTCCTCGAGCTGCGTCGTGATCTTCCGGATGTTCTTCCCGCCCTTGCCGATGACCATCCCGGGCTTCTCGGCCTTGAGGACGATCTGCATGCCCATCGGCGTCGGTGCGAGCTCCATGCCGCCGTAGCCGGCGCGAGCCAGCTCGTCGGCGAAGAACTCGTCGATCTGGGAGCGCTGGAGGCCCTGCTCGATGAACTGCATCTCGTCGGCCATTACGCGCTCACCTCCTCGGCGTCGGGTTCGCTGACGACGAGTTCGACGTCACAGAGCGTCGTGTTCCAGGGGTCGGCTTTCCCCATCGCGCGGGGCTTCCGGCCGACGCTCTCGTCGACCTTGTGCGGGGCGACGTGGCTGATGACCATCGCTTCGGCGTCGAAGCCCTGCTGGTCGGCGTTGTTCGCCACGTTGTCGAGGAGCTTCAGGAAGTCCTTCGAGGCCTTCTCCGGGTACCGTCCGGCGTCCCAGCCCTCGATGTCGTTCCGGTGGCCGACGCCGCTGTTGTGCTGCTTGAACGGCACCGACCGCTCCTCGTTGATGACGGCGTCGAGGTACTCACGCGCCTCGGCGACCGTCATGCCCTTGATCTGTCGGGCGATGGCTTTGCTGTGCTTCAGGCTGATGGACCGCTCCCGGAGCATCGCTCTCGCGGTGGTCTCGGGGTCGGTGTCCACGCTGTAGCTGATTCCCATGGTTATTTGAGCGGCACGAACTTCGAGGAGCGGGTCGCGCCGATGCCCGCCTGCCCGTGTTCGACCGACGTCCGGGTCAGCTGGAACTCGCCGAGGTAGTGCCCGAGCATCTCGGGCTCGATCTCGACGCGTTCGAACTCCTGTCCGGTGTACACCGCGAACGTCAGCCCGACGAACTCCGGCAGCACCGGCATGTCGCGCAGGTGCGTCCGGATCGGGTCGTTTGCCGTCTCCTCGGGCTTCGATTCGCGGGCTTCCTCGAGCACTTTCAGGTGTTCGTCGGACAGCCCACGGGTGATGGTTCGCCGCTGGCGAGCGGGGAGCAGTTCCGCGACTTCCTCCAGGCTCATGTCCTGCAGCTCGTCGAGGTCGTGACCGCGGTAGGTGAACTCACCCTCGCGGCCGGTTCGGAATTCGGTACTCATTGTTACTGGTCTCCTCCACGGCCGGTGCGCTTGGAGGCGATGTCGCCGACCTTCCGGCCGGGCGACGCGTTGCGGGAGACGCTCTTCGGACGACCGGGGTGCTGGCGGCCGCCGCCACCGAACGGGTGGTCGACGGCGTTCATCGCGACACCACGGACGATCGGCCACTTCCCGCCGCGGGTTTTCATCTTGTGGTGCTTGTTCCCGGCCTTCACGAACGGCTTGTCCGTGCGACCGCCACCGGCGACGACGCCGATGGTGGCGCGGCAGTCCGGGGACAGGCGCTTCACTTCGCCGCTCGGCAGCTGCACGACGGCGGCGTCTCGCTCGTGCGTGACGAGGTCGGCGTTGACCCCGCTTGCGCGTGCGAACTTCCCGCCGTCGCCCGGCTGACTCTCGACGTTACAGACCGGCACGCCCTCCGGGATCTCCGAGAGCGGGAGCGTGTTGCCCTCCTCGATCTCGGCGGAGATGCCGACCTCGAGGGTGTCGCCGACTGCGACGCCCTCGCTGGCGAGCACGAGGCGCTGGTCGCCGTCCTCGAACTGGACGTTCGCGACCGGTGCGCTGCGCGCGGGGTCGTGTTCGATGTCGACGACTTCGCCCGAGAGTACGTCGGTGTCCTCGGTCTTTCGGTGCGACAGTTCGGCGTTGTATCGGTGCGACGGCGCGCGGAACGTCGGCGTCCCGCGACCACGTCGCTGCCCTTGGATTCTGCGTCCCATTGTCAGAACACCCCGATGCGGGATGCGACGTCCTGCGCGTCGTCATCCTCGGAGAGTTTCACGGTCGCCTTCTTCTGGGCTTCCGGGGTCACCTGCGTGTTCACGTCGGTGACGGTGACATCGTACTGTTCCTCGACGGCGTCCCGGATCTCGGGCTTCGCGGCGTCGACGTCGACGATGAACTGGAGCTTGTTCTGGAAGTCCATCTCGTCCATCGCCTTCTCCGTCACGAGGGGGTAGTCGATGATGCCGCTCATCGGTCGGCCACCTCCTCGACGGCGCTCTCCGTCCAGACCGTCAAGCGACCCGGCTCCGTGCCGGGCGCGAGGTCTTCGGCGTTCACTTCGCGGCCGGTCGCGACGTCGACGCCAGCGAGGTTCCGCGCCGCCTTCGACGGCCCGGTGTCGCTGGAGGTCACGAACAGAATCGAGGACGGCTCCTGGTACTTGCGTCCGCGGAGCGTCCCCTGGCCTGCTCGCACGTTCCGACCGTCGTCTGCGCGCTCGATGTCCGCGTGGACGCCGACCGCTTCCAGGAACTCCACGACATCCTGGGTCTTCACGAGGTCCTCGAAGTCGTCGCTGACGACGAGCGGAAGTTCGACGTCCTCGTCGAACTCGTGGCCGCGCTCCGCGACACGGTCGCCGTCCGTGGTCGCCGCGATGGCGCTCCGGACGGCGGTCTTCCGCTCCTTGTCGTTGACGTCGAGGCCGTGGTCTTTCTCGGCTTTCGGCGGGTGCGCTTTCCGACCGCCGACGGTCTGCGGGACGCGCGCGCCACGGCCTTCCGTCTTCGGGACGTGAGCCATGCCGCGTCCGCTACCGTGGGACTCGGCGGAGGTGCGCAGGCCCGCGTACTCGTCGGAGCCGTACTCCTGTGTTCGGTTTGCCTGCGCGGCGAGGACTGCACGCTTGATGAGGTCTGCGCGGACGGGTTCCGTGAACACGTCCGGCAGGTCCAGCGTGCCTGCGTCGTCGCCGTTCAGGTCTCGTACAGTTGCCTGCATAGTTAGCCTTGGTTAGATGCGGTGCTCACGTAGCGCACCTCGGGATCGAGGCGCGGCGATTCGCTCGGCCGGACGGCCGGTCGGAACCGCACGAGGCGCTGCTCGGGACCGGGCACCGACCCCTTCACGAGCGTGTACGGGCCGTCGACTTCGCCGTAGTTCGGGAAGCCGCCGACCGCGTTCACGTCGTCGCCCTCACCGAAGTCGATGAGGCGCTTGTTGAGTTCGGTGCGCTGGTGGTAGCCCGTCTGGCCCAGCTGCGGGACCGTCGAGCGAACGCGGCTCGGGTTCCACGGGCCGAGGTTACCGATGCGGCGCCGCCAGCCCTGGCGAGCGTGCTTGCCCTTCCGCTTCTGCACGCCCCAGCGCTTGACGGGGCCCTGCGTCCCTTTGCCCTTCGTCACGCCGGCGACGTCAGTGAACTCGCCGGCCCGGAAGACGTCGCCGAACTCGTGTTCGCCGCCGTCGTCGATGAGCTCCGCGGCGAAGTCGACGCGGTCCTCGAGGGAGCCGCCGCCGACCCGCGTCTCCATGACGTCGGGCTGCTTCTTCGGGACGCTCGTGAGGTCGCCGGGGACCGTGTGCGTGATGACACGGACGTCGGCGATGTCCTCGGATTCGAGCGCTTCGGTCAGTGCGTCTGTATCTCCTCCGTCCTCGGGGACGGAGAGTGCGCGGTCGAGTTCCTCGTGGGTGTCGTCGGCCCAGACTTCCGTGAGCGGCTTCTTGCCGTACGGCGTGTCCTCGTAGAGGCGGACGGCCGCCGCCCGCATGGGCGGCGTTTC